>ENA-ORBV01000206-ORBV01000206.1-microbial-mat-metagenome-genome-assembly--contig:-NODE-206-length-129213-cov-12.239352_pt1 | contig 129213 bp, 119 predicted proteins | sample MGYA00237777_ERZ505514 | MGnify/ENA primary metagenome ERZ505514 (study PRJEB26160, sample SAMN06269048) | microbial mat metagenome | isolation source: Oligotrophic lake microbial mat | place...
CAAGCGGTGGCCTACGTCGTGGAATGGGGATTGCTGCACCGGCAACTGGGGTCGATCCGGGCCATCGGCGTGGACGAAATCGCCTACGGCAAGGGCCACAAGTATCTGACCCTGGTCTACCAGATCGAAGCCGGTTGCACTCGCTTACTGTGGGTGGGCGAGGAGCGCACCAAGGCGGCCTTCCAGAAATTCTTCGACCTGATCGGCGCCGAACTGACCCAGCGCATCGAGTTCGTGTGCTCGGACATGTGGAAGCCCTACCTGGATGTGATCAAGAAGAACTGCACCGCTGCTCTGAACATCCTAGACCGCTTCCACGTCGTGGCCAAGCTCAACGTGGCCATCGACGAGATCCGCTCCGGCGAGGCCCGGCAGATGATCAAAGATGGCTACGAGCCGGTGTTGACCAAATCCCGGTGGTGCCTGCTCAAGCGACCGGAGAACCTGACCGACAGCCAGCGCATCAAGCTGCGCGAGGTCCTTGGCTATAACCTCAAGAGCGTTCGCGCCTACCTGTTCAAGGAATACTTCCAGCACTTCTGGGATTACGACTCGCCCACTTGGGCAGGCAAGTTCCTCGATCAGTGGTGTGCCGAGGTGATGCGATCGCGTATCGACCCGCTCAAGAAATTCGTGCGCACCGTACGCAGCCACCGCGAGCTGCTGCTTAACTACTTTCGCGCCCGCAAGGAGTTCTCCAGCGGCATAATCGAGGGCCTGAACAACAAAGCCAAAGTCACTATGAGAAAAGCGTACGGCTTTCGCACCTTTAAGGCGACAGAACTGGCGCTATATCATGTACTTGGCAAACTACCCGAGCCTAAACTCGCCCACAGTTTTTACTGACGAACCATAAATTTAAATAAAAACAATTAGTTATAAGTAATCCATCAATTTTGACGCTGCCGTAGCCCGGATGCAATCCGGGGCCGCGTAGCGGCTGGAATACGCTGCATCCCCCGGATTACGCTGCGCTCATCCGGGCTACGATTTCTAAATTGTTGCTGTAGAGTCATTTTTCCATGAAAAATAACGTCAGCTTAGGGAGACAGATCGCCAGCTTATCCGGCAAAACTGTCGCCCTAAATTAAAGTTGGCCGCTGTAGATAAGTACATGCCAATTGTGGCCGAAAAATTGGAAGCAGACGCCGCAATGAGCTTGAGCGACGAACGCAATTCCACGTCTTGGTGGGCAGGCTGAAGAGACACTACTGGCCCGCTGACATGCCCCGGCCAGGCTTTCGCTTCTACGCCTACGACAAGGACTCCAGATCACTCTTTGCGCTTGTCGAGGTTGTGCGCGGGAGGTCCTTTACACACCGAACGCTTGCCGAGTTCGCAGGATAAGTTGGGCAACTTGTCGGTTACCCGCCGAACCGAGACAACGCCTATTGGCGGGGCCTACCGCGCCCAACGGGCAAACACCCTTGCACCGGCTATGCCATTCGCTGGAAGGATGTCAGGAAAGTACACATTCCATGGCATGGTCGTTTTCCGCAACTGGGCTGGGCGCGGCTTCATAATGGCTCTCTGATCCCTGACATTGATCCACTGCAGTCTTTCGCGGAGGGTGACAGAATAGTTCGTCGTCATCTCACGATCGAACGGGATTCCAAGTTGTGAGCGCTTGCCAAGGACTATTGGCGGGCCGAGCCAGGGCGCTTACGGTGCTTAGTTTGTGGCTTCGACTTCGAGAGACAGTATGGTCTCGTCGTGGCCGAGTTTATCGAAATACATCATGACAAGCCGCTTAGCGAGCGTAGAGGTGGCCGTCACACAAAGGTCAAAAATCTGAAGCCTCTGTGCTCCAACTGCCATCGCATGGTTCACCGGGACGTGAAAAACCCGCTGTCATTGAACGCTCTAAAGAGCAAGCTACGGCTAACAACTGCACGCACGCCAAAGTAAATGGGAAGAGTAAGGCCAATGGAGGCAGTGTAATATTTTAGTTATTCGCGCCGGGGCAACACCGCCAAAACCCGTGCCCACCGCCCCACATAAAAAAGGATGATTTTGTGCCGCCGAAACTGAGAGAGATCGTTGCCGAGCTTGAACGCGCAGGGTTCACCAATCGGGGCGGCAAAGGCAGTCATCAGAACTTTGTCCACTCGAACGTTTCAAAACCCATCACAATATCGGGAGCGCCCGGAGCCGACGCGAAGCATTATCAGGTCCGCGTCGTATAGCGCGCCGTTGAGGAGTCAAAATCATGAAAGACAGTGCAAGATACGCGAAGATCGTCGAGTGGTCGGAAGAGGACCAATGCTTTGTCGGAAGCTCGCCGGGCCTGATTTACGGTGGATGTCACAGTGCGGATGAAAAGGCCGTGTTCGAGCAACTGTGCCTGGTGGTCGAAGAAGCCATTGCGCTCTACAACAAAGACGGGAAACCGCTTCCCCCGCCAACAGCAGGGCGCGACTTCGCAGACAAAATGCAGAATGTCGCGTAATCGCGCAGACGCGCTCAGGTAACTGCTGACGTTAATTGATCCCCTTAACGACCGCATACAAATACAACACCGCAATCCCCACCCCCGTCATTTTCATGCTGTAACGCCGGTTCAAGCCCAGCAGTTCGCCGAACGGCAATCCATAACGCCCCGCCATTCCCAGCATGGTGTTGGACATCGGGCAGGCGGTCAGCCCCACACCCCAGCTGATCAGGAACACCATGGCCAGCATCGTCTGGTCCGGCTGCAGCGGCATCAGCCACGGCCCCAACACCGATACCAGGATGATCGGATGCAGGCCGAGCCAGGCGCAGACGTTCATCACCACCAGCACCAGGCTGGCCTCGAAAGCACCGAAGCGCGAGAACGGCAGGCCGAGATCCAGCGCGTCGATGGTGCCGGACATTCCCGCCGACAGAATGCCCGCGGCAAGGAACAGCGTCAGTTCGCCATTCATCGCCGGCAGCCGGGTATGGACATGGCGCAGCAGTATGGATCCGGCCTGCGCGCCATAACGCAGCAGCAGCGTGACGATGGTCACCAGCGATGCCAGCCCGGCGATGATCGCCATGATCGACCAGCGCGGCTGCCACTCGTGCACCATCAGTACACCCACTGCCAGAACCGCTGGCACCCACAGGGCTTCAAGATGCAGCGGATAACCGACGAAGTGTTCCGCACTGCCGTGGCGTTTTGAAGTCAGCGTAAACCAGGTGATGATGATGCCCGCGGCCGCAACCGGAATGCCCCAGAAAATCAGCAGCGTCAGGCTGGCCCCGGGTGCTGCCGTCAGTGCCGCTGCCATCGCGCCGTAAAACGGTGACCAGGTTGCGCCGACAATGAAAGCCTGTGACAGCGCCATCGCCTGCTCCATGGTCAGCTTGGTGCGTGCGCTCAGACGATCCGCGAAGATCGCCACCGCGGAATAGTTGATCACTGCGCCAAAAAAATGCACGCCGATCATGGTCTTGAACAGCGCTCTCCGGCCCTGCTCCAGCGGTTCCGATGCCCGGGTCCGGCTGACCGCAATCAGTTGCAGGAAGGACACCGCGATCAGCATGCCGGACAGCGGTACGTTCTGCGTCAACGCGCTGCGGATCAGACCTTCGCTGCCGCGAGTCATGCCAAAAACGATACCCAGTGCGCCGAGCCCTGCAAGCGCCAGCACCATGATCAACTGGTGGCGCGGCAAACGCGGCAACAGCAGCAGGCAGGCCGTCCAGGCAATGACGCCGGTAATCCACGCCGGGTATGCGGTCAGCCATACCGCGGCAACCACGAGGATAACCACCGCGACATAACACCAGGCCGCGAGCCGGTCGCTCAAGGAGTGGGATGAACTCAACTACTGGCTTTCAAAGATACCGTCATTCCGGCGAAAGCCGGAATCCAGGAGGCTTGGAGGCAAAGCCCTGGATTCCGGCTCGCGCTGTCTCTCAAGGGGACTTCCTTCAGAGCGTGCCTGGCCGGAATGACGGATCTGAAATGCGACGATCAACAGTAATCGCCAACGGCCATCACAACACGCCGGACAGGCCACCGTCGACGTTGATGCAGCAACCGGTGACATAACTTGCGGCATCGGATGCGAGAAATGCAATCACGTTTGCGACTTCTGCCGATTCACCCATGCGTTTGATCGGCACGGTCTTTCCGGTATCCGCGTAATGTTGCTCGACGCTCTTCTTGTTGCGCTCGGCACCGCGCTCCTGCTGCTTCGACTTGATTTTGCCAACCGCAACGACGTTGACCAGAATGTTGTCAGCGGCGAGTTCCTTGGACAGGCCCTTGGACAGCGCCAGGCCCGCGGCACGGCTGACGGTGGTCGGGAACATCCCGGCTCCGGGCTGCTTGGCACCGACCATGTTGAGGCTGATGATGCGGCCGCCGCCGACTTTTTTCATGTGCGGGATGGCCGCGCGCGCAGTGCGCACCTGCGCCATGACCTTGATTTCAATGTCCAGATCCCAGAAGCTGTCTTCGACCTTGTCGAAAGCGATCTGGCCCGAGCCACCGGCGTTGTTGACGACGATATCAAGACGGCCAAAGTGTTTCGCGGTTTCCTCGATGAAGCGCTCCATGTCGCCTTCCTTGGATGCATCGGCAACCACGCCCAGCACATCGCCGCCCTGTTTCTTCAGCTCGGCGGCAAATGCGTCGATCAACTCCTTGCGGCGCGCGCAGAACGCGACCTTTGCACCCTCCGCAACCAGGCGCCGCACAGTTGCCTCGCCGATGCCTTCGGTGCCACCGGTCACTGCCGCAACTTTGCCTTTTAATCCGAGTTCCATAGCGTGATCCTTATTATTGTCGCTGTTAAAATCAGGGGGCGATTGTGACACATCCGCAAAGCCGCGGTAGACTCGCTGCCCATGATTATCGCCATCCCCGATGACTACCACGGCCTTGTCCATTCGCTGGACTGCATGCAACTGCTGGCCGGCCATGACGTGCGCATTTACACCGATGCTGCACCGCCCACCGCAACGCTGGTCAAGAACCTGCGTGACGCCAACATCATCGTGCCGATCCGCGAACGAACTCTGTTCACGCGAGAAATCATCGAACAACTGCCGCAACTGAAACTCTTCAGTCAGACCGGGCGCAGTTGTCACCACATCGACCTCAATGCCTGCAATGATCGCGGCATTGCTGTTGCCGCCGGCAGCCACGCCTCGCCGTACACCGTCGCCGAACAGACCTGGGCAATGATTCTCGGCAGCCTGCGCGAAATTCCGCGTGAAGCCGCATTGATGAAGAACGGCGCCTGGCGCAACTGCTTCAGCACCGGACTCAAGGGCCGCACACTCGGTGTATTCGGCCTCGGCACCATCGGCAAGCTGGTCGCCGCAACCGGCGCCAGTTTCGGCATGCGTGTGCTGGTGTGGGGCCGCGATAGTTCGCTGGCGGCGGCACGCGCTGCGGGTTACGACACGGCGACCAACCAGGATGATCTGTTTGCGCAATCCGATGTGCTGACGCTGATGGTGCGGCTGTCGAAGGAAACGCGCGGCGTGGTCACCGCCGCCCACCTCGCGCAAATGAAACCTTCCGCGCTGCTGGTCAACACCGCACGTGCCGAACTGATTGCGCCCGGCGCACTGGAAGCGGCACTGAAAGCGGGGCGCCCCGGTTTCGCCGCAGTCGATGTCTACGAAAATGAACCGGTGCTCAACGGTAACCATCCGTTGCTGCAACTCGACAATGCGTTATGCACGGCGCACAGCGCCTGGCTGGAGCGTGATACCTACGAGCTGTATTTCGGCGAAGCGTTTGCCAATGCCGCGGCATTTGCCGCAGGCCGGCAGGTGTCATTCGTCAACAAAAAATAGTAACTATTCAGTGCGAGCGGAAAGTCAAAAGCTTCCCTCACCCCGCCCTCTGCTCCGCTCCAAGTGTTCCCTTGTCCCGGAGGGAGAGGGGAGATCGTTGAGTTTGCCGCACGCACTGAATAGACACAAAAAATAATAAGAATGGCTGACGGAAAAGGCGGTTAAATTGGATCTGCTCCTGCCGTTATGCCCCTGGCCTGCCACTGTCCGGCAGCGTGTATCGCGCGCCCGTTGCGCTCCAGCCGGATCAGGTGCGCGTGCAGCGAGCGCATTGCAACGTTGTGGATGCGCTCCGGCACATCGTCATAGGCGTGGCGCACCAGCACTTCCAGCGTCGCTTGACCGGCAGCAGCCAGTGCGGTGAAAATCTTTTTCTCGCGTCTCAGCCGGTGCGCCACCAGCCGCCGCACTTCATCCTGCGGTTTTTCAATGATGTGGCCATGGCCGGGCGCAAAAGCGCCGATCGGCAAATCGAGCAGGCCTTCGAGCGAATCAAGATAGGCCTGCATGTCGCCATCTGGCGGCGAGATCACCACCGTCGAGCCCTGCATCACGTGGTCGCCGGTGAACAGCACGCCGTGGTCTTCGAGCAGGTAACACAAATGGTTGGAAGCATGGCCAGGGGTGTGTACCGCACGCAATCGGTAAGCACCACAGTTAACGACATCGCCATCGCGCAATGCACGGTCCGGCGCGAAACCCTCATCCTGCCGCCCGTCATCGGGTGTCACACCGAAGCCGAGCACCTGCGCGCCGGTCGCTGCCTTCAGCGCGCGCGCGAGTGGTGAGTGGTCACGATGGGTATGGGTGCAGAGTATCCAGCGCAGATTTTTGCCGACCGTCTTCAGCAACACATCGCGATGCACGTCGAGTTCGGGCCCGGGGTCGATCAGCACCAGTTCCTCGTCACCGATCAAATAAGTGTTGGTGCCGGGCCCCGTCATCACGCCGGGGTTGGGCGCGGTCACGCGCCGCACGCCGGGTGAGACCGCGACCACTTCACCGGGAATAATGGGCGTCAATGCAGTCATGATCCGGCACCGGTTTCCGTAACTGCCTCTTCATAACCAGGATCGCCAGGCAGCAGCCGGCGACCGTCTGGGCCGATGCGCGGCAACATCAAGCGCACTTCGCCCTTTGCGGCGAGTCCGCGGCGCAGGTTCACAACATTGTCATAGTCGGCAAAACTCTCCAGCGTGCGCACCGTCGGCGTGCGCATCTCGAACTCGCCACGCTTGTGCAGCGACAGCGCATCCCCGGGACTGACCCAGGTCGCAGCGATGGTTTCGCGTTCGTCCTGCAAAGGCTCCTGCCCCGCCGGTGCTTCGGCCAGGAAAAAACGCGTGTCATAACGCCGCGGCATGCCGACCGGCGTGATCCAGTGTGCAAAGTAAGTCAGCTGGTCCGCGGCCAGTTGCAGGTTTTCCGCTTGCAGCAAAGCCGGAAACGCCGCCGTGCCGGCGTTCAACTGGCGGCGGTGTTCGGTAAAACGTTGCGCGATCTGCGGATCGGTCAGCGAGACCACCGCGCCAGCAGCGTTGCGCGCCAGCAGCAAGCCTGATTCTTCATAGGCTTCGCGGATCGCCGCCACCCAGTAGGCCAGTCCGTCGCAGGCCAGGCTCAGCGCGCCGCTCGCCGAAGCATCGTCGAGGCAGTTACATAACCCATTGTTTTTAAACAATAAATCTGTATCGTCCAGACCGCCGCCGGGAAACACATACATGCCCGGCACAAAACCGGACTTCAGGTTGCGCTTCATCATCAGCACCTCGATGCCGTGCCCCGCATCACGCACGATGGTCACCGTCGCTGACGGCATCGGCGTCACCGATGGCGGCGTACCGCCGCCCTTCATCCGTTCACTATTTACCATTCACCATTCACCATTCACCATTCACCAATCACCAATCACTGTTTCACCAACAGCTTGATCAGACTCGACGTATCGAGCTTACCACCGCCCTGTTGCTGCACCCGGGCGTAAAACTGGTCGATCAGCGCGATCGACGGCAGTTGCGCACCGTTGGCCCGCGCCTCCTCCATCGCGATACGCAGATCCTTGCGCATCAGGTTCACCGCAAAACCAAAATCGAATTTGCCGTCGACCATGGTCTTGCCGCGGTTTTCCATCTGCCATGACGTTGCCGCGCCCTTGGAAATCACGTCAACCACGAGTTTGGCATCGAGCCCGGCCTGCAGCGCAAACGCCAGCCCTTCGGCCAGTCCCTGCACCACGCCGGCGACGCAGATCTGGTTGACCATCTTGGTTTTCTGGCCGGCGCCCGAAGGCCCCATCAGCGTCACCGCACGCGCGAAATGCGTGATCACCGGCTCGGCACGCGCGTAAGCTTCGGCATCACCGCCGACCATCACCGTCAGAATGCCCTGCTCCGCACCGGACTGGCCGCCGGAGACCGGTGCATCGAGAAAATGCAGGTTCTGCGCACGTGCCGCGGCATGCAGTTCCTGCGCCACCGCTGCCGACGTCGTGGTGTGATCGACAAAAATCGCATCATGCTTCATGCCGTGGAACGCGCCGTGTTTGCCGATCGTGACTTCACGCACGTCATCATCGTTGCCAACACAACTGAATACGATGTCCGCCGCTGTGGCCGCTGCGGCCGGGGTGTCGGCAACCGTGCCGGTGTGTTGCGCCGCCCAGGCCTGCACTTTGTCGCGGGAGCGGTTATAGACGGTCACCGAATGTCCGGCGTTCGCCAGATGCCCCGCCATGGGCCCGCCCATGACGCCGAGTCCGATGAATGCAATTTTCATATTGGCTGCTCCTTGCAACGCTGACCAGAAACCGGACTCGATGCCGGCACCACCTGCAGAATTATTTTGTCAATGCGCCGGCATTCAAGCGGGAATTTTCCGCCCGCACTGCATGCAGCCATGGGCAAAGTCGATCATGGCGCGCTGCTGACAAGAAGCCGGCAAAAGGAAAGCATCAACCAACCCTCAACCCACCGCGCAACCCGCCGTGGTCGCCTTCGGCGGCTCGACGAAGGTCGTGACGTCGACACCGTTTCGGATCGCCGTCATCTCGGCCAGGATCGCCACCGCAATCTCCGGCGGCGTCTTGCTGCCGATCTTCAACCCGACCGGGCCGTGCAGCCGTGCAATCTCCGCCTGCGACAGGTCGAATTCGGCGAGCCGCTGGCGACGCGCATCGTTGTTCTTTCTCGAGCCGATGGCGCCGATATAGAACGCCGGTGACTTCAGCGCTTCGAGCAGCGCCATGTCGTCGAGCTTGGGATCGTGGGTCAGCGTCACCACTGCGCTGTGGCCGTCGAGGTTCATCGCAGTCACCACGTCATCCGGCATGCCGCGCTTGAACTCCGTTCCGGGCAGATCCCAGACTTCGGTATATTCTTCGCGCGGATCGCAGACCGTGACCTGGTAATCCAGCGCCTGCGCCATCTGTGCCAGATAGGTCGACAACTGGCCGGCGCCGATGATCAGCAAACGCCAGCGCGGCCCGTAGACTGTCGCCAGCGTCGCGCCGTCGAAGGCCAGTTGATCCGACCACTGCGCAGGACCGGTGGTTGCACGGCCGGTTTTCATGTCGAGCCGGCGCAGCACCAGTTCATGGCGCTCAATGCGCGCCAGAAGATCGTCGAGCCCGCTGGCTGCGGTCAAGGGCTCCAGCACCAGTTCCAGCGTGCCGCCGCAGGGCAGACCGAAGCGCTGCGCCTCCTCAGCCGACACGCCGTATTTTGTGGTCGTCGGCGTGTTTTCAGCGAGCGTTCCCGTTTTCACGCGCGCAATCATGTCGTCCTCGACGCAGCCCCCGGACACCGAACCGACCACCATGCCGTCGTCACGAATCGCCGACAACGCGCCGATCGGCCGCGGCGCGGAACCCCAGGTGCGGATCACCGTCGCCAGCACCACGCGACGACCGCCGCTGACCCAGTCACGCGCTGTGCGGATTACCTGTAAATCTACGCTGTCCATAAGCCGGCCTCTGAAAAGGGCGTTTGCATGCGCCTATTGTAGCGCGCTGCATGGGTTAACATTCACAGCCCAGCCAAAGGAGAAACAACGCAATGGAAATGACCGGCGAGCAACTGATCGCCCTGCCCCAGCAGGCCACCTGGGATGCGCTGAACGACACCGCCGTGCTGATGGCCTGCATACCGGGCTGTGACTCGATCGACAAGCAATCGGACAATGAATACCTGCTGACCATGACCGCCAGGGTCGGTCCGGTCAGCGCAAAATTCAAAGGAAAAATGACGCTGCTGGATGTGCAGGCACCGGATGCCTACACACTGCAATTCGAAGGCCAGGGCGGCGTCGCCGGCTTCGCCAAGGGCGAGGCACAGGTCAGACTCGCGCCGGAAACAGACGGCACCCGCCTGAGTTACAGCGTCAAAGCCAGCATCGGCGGAAAACTTGCGCAGGTCGGCGCGCGGCTGATCGACGGCGTCGCCAAAAAAATGGCCGAACAGTTTTTTACGGCTTTCAACAAACGCGCCAGCGGCGGCCCGACTGCCGCCTGAAGCCCATGCCCGCACTCGCCCATCTCAAACTGCTGGCGACTTACAACGCGTGGATGAACGCCAAAGTTTATGACGCCGCGGCCAAACTGCCGGCGCAGGAACTCGCCGCCGACCGCGGCGCTTTTTTCGGATCGATACTCGGCACGCTGAATCACCTCGTGGTTGCCGACACCATCTGGCTCAAACGTTTCGCCACCCATCCCGCGCAGCACCCGGCACTGGAACCGCTGCGTAAAACGGCGATGCCCGCCGCGCTGAACCAGATCCTGTTTGCAGAACTGCCCGCGTTGCGCGCGCACCGCGACCGCCTTGATGCCGCCATCAGCGAATGGATTGCCGCGCTGACGGATGCCGATCTGCAGCATGTTCTGCACTACGCGAACACGAAGGGCGTTCCCGCGAAAAAACATTTCGGCACACTGCTTGTCCATTTCTTCAACCATCAGACCCACCATCGCGGGCAGGCCGGCACGCTGCTGTTTCAGGCCGGCCAGGATGTCGGCATCACCGATCTGCTGGCGCTGATTCCGGATGAAGCCGGTGCGCAATCAGCCAATGGCATAAAAAAGCCGGCGCAGAGGCCGGCTTTTTTACGGAATCAGCAATGATTACCCCACGTGTTTGCGCAAAAACGCCAAGGTGCGTTCGCGTGCGAGCTTGGCGCTGGCCGCATCAAAGGATCCGCGCTGGTCACAGTTGAAACCGTGGCCTGCCGGATAAAAGTGATGCTCTGCCTGCGGCTGTGCCGCCTGCACTTTTTTCGCGGCATCTATCGGAATTGACTGGTCGGTCTCACCCCAGTGTAACATCACCGGACATTTCGGCTGCAGCGTTGCATGGCTGGGAATGCCGCCGCCGTAATGCGGCGCCGAGCAGGCCAGCCCCGCCACTTCCGCCGCCGCCTTCCACGCCACCGTGCCACCCCAGCAATAACCGACAATGCCGACCTTGCCTGCGGCCTGTGCCGCCTTGACTGCGACCGTCACGTCCTTGATCGCGTCGTCCAGACTGGCTTTTTGCATCAGCCCGCGGCTGACCTCGATCTCGGGCGGGGTATACCCGCACTCGTAATTGCGTTGCACGCGGTCGAACATCGCCGGTGCAATGGCGAGATAACCGTCAGCGGCATAACCATCGGCCACTGCACGGATATGGCTGTTGACGCCGAAAATTTCCATGACCACCACCACTCCGCCGCGCGGCTTGCCCGCCGGCTCGGCCTTGTAGGCACTGAATTTGTGACCGTCTGCCGCCGTCAGTTCAATCATGCTGCCCATGTATTCCTCCGTCAGGATTGTCGTTGAGTTTTGAAAACCACAGTTCGGGGAAAATTATAGCTTATAGCCTGTCGCGGCCCGCAGGCGCCCTGCTAGACTTTGAACCACCGACGAAACCTGTCAATAAAGGAACCACCATGCTGAAAATCTGGGGACGCAGCAATTCAATCAACGTGCAGAAAGTGCTGTGGTGCTGCGCTGAGACCGGCACCCCGTTCGAACGCATCGATGCCGGCATGCAGTTCGGCGTCAACAGCACGCCGGAATACAAGGCGATGAATCCGAACGCTCTGGTCCCGCTGATCAATGATGATGGTTTCGTGCTGTGGGAATCACATGCCATCGTGCGTTACCTGGCACGCCAATACGGCATGGGCACTTTGTGCCCGACAGACCCGCGTGCGGCAGCGGATGCCGACCGCTGGATGGAATGGTTCAGCACGACCTTGTGGAACCACATGAAACCGGTGTTCTGGATCCTGGTCAGAACCCCGCCCGAAAAGCGCAACATGGCGGAGGTCGAGGACAACCGGAAAAAACTCGCCGGCTACCTCGCCATGGCCGATGCCCATCTCGTAAAAAATGTGTACCTGACCGGCGCGCAGTTCACGATGGCCGACATCCCGCTCGCCGTCCTCGCCCACCGCTGGTTCAACGTGCCGATCGATCGCCCCGAACTGCCGAATTTCGAACGCTGGTTCAGCGCAGTATCCCAACGCCCGGGCTTCCAACTGCATTGCGCGGCGCCACTGACCTGAAAACGAAAGATCAAAATCATAGCCACAGAGTTCATAGAGGAACCCGGAGAATTATTAAGCTTTGCAAAATAAATAACGCCGTTCGGGCTGAGCCCTTCGGCAAGCTCAGGACAGGCTCTGTCGAAGCCCTCTCACCCTTCGACAAGCTCAGGACGAACGGAATTGGTTTGCCTGATTTTCTCTGTGACCTCTGCGCCCTCTGTGGCTAAAGGTTTTCCCAACCCATGACCGCCCCCCGCACCTACCGCTACTACGAATTCGTGATGGCGGCATTCGTCACCATACTGATCTGCTCCAACCTGATCGGCCCGGCAAAAATCGCGCAACTCGACCTGCCGCTGCTGGGTGTAGTCACCTTCGGCGCCGGTGTGCTGTTTTTCCCGATTTCCTATGTGTTCGGCGACATCCTCACCGAGGTTTATGGTTATGCCCGCGCGCGGCGGGTGATCTGGGCCGGATTCGCCGGGCTGGGTTTTGCCTCGCTGATGACCACCATCGTCGTAGCACTCCCGCCGGCCCCGTTCTGGTCGCATCAGGGCGCTTACGAAATCGCCTTCGGCAACACGCCGCGCATCGTCGCTGCGTCGATGCTGGCCTACTTCTGCGGGGAATTCATCAATTCCTACGTGCTTGCGCGGATGAAACTCGCGACACAGGGACGCTGGCTGTGGACCCGCACCATAGGCTCCACCATCGCCGGCGAGGCGGTGGATTCGGCGCTGTTTTATCCGCTGGCGTTTTACGGTGCCGGTATCATTCCCGACGACAAGCTGCCGCTGGTGATGCTGGCGCAGTTCCTGACCAAAGTCGGCGTCGAAATCGTGTTCACGCCGGTGACCTACAAAATCGTGAATTTCCTCAAGCGCGCGGAGAACGAGGATTATTACGATCGCGAAACCAACTTCAGCCCGTTCGCGCTGAAGCCCTGAGACTGCCCTGCCTCAGGCGCGCAGGTAACGCGCGAACGCCAGCAGGCTGCCGCCGAAAATCAGTCCGAAGGCGATCAGTTGCAGCGCATAGCTGATCCACGCAAAAGTGGTCTGTTCGCCGCGTTCGGCGAGGTTGTGGCAATACAGCAGGTAGGGCGATGGCGAATTGAACAGGGGCATTTTTTCAAACCGCACGTCGACAAAAGCCTTCAATACCAGCGCAACAGCCAGCACCGCGAAAGCGGCCGGGATGGACAAGGGCACGAAGCCGAGTATGGCGCCGAATAACAAGGCAAAGAGCATGGTACGGATCAGTCTTGTTTATAAAACAGTGAGGGATTTGCTGGTCGGGGAGACAGGATTCGAACCTGCGACCTTGGCGTCCCAAACGCCCTGCGCTACCGGACTGCGCCACTCCCCGAAACGATCAGAACCCAAGAAAAATAAAATGCAACCAGGAATTACCGGAGACCAGAACCCGCGACATACTGTACCCGGGGCAGGCGCGCTACGGGGCTGCGCTACCCCCCTGATTTCGCAAGCTGCGCATTTTACCGGAAAGCTGCCGCTGCGGATTACCGTTTGCCTTTCAGCTAAAATCGGCGCTTTCCCGGTCAGGCCCCGATGAGCAAACCCAACTGGCGCACTCCCGCGATGGTGCTGTTCTGCGGCGGCATGATTCTGACCGTGGCGCTGGGCGTGCGTCACAATTTCGGCCTCTACCTGCAGCCGGTGACCGCCGATCTCGGCATCGGCCGCGAAACCTTCGCTTTTGCCATTGCCATCCAGAACCTGCTCTACGGCATTTCGCAGCCGATCACCGGCCTGATCGCCGACAAGTTCGGCACCGCACGCGTGCTGATCGGTGGCGCGCTGCTCTACGCACTGGGCCTCTATCTGATGTCAGTATCCAGCACCGGACTGGAACTGACGCTGAGCGCAGGGTTGCTGATCGGTGCATCACTGGGCTGCAGCGGTTTCTCGATCGTGTTCGGCGTCATCGGCCGCGCCTTTCCCCCGGAGAAACGCAGCGTCGCACTGGGCATCGCCGGCGCCGCCGGTTCGTTCGGCCAGTTTGCGATGCTGCCCTACGGCCAGTGGCTGATCAACCAGGTCGGCTGGATGCAGGCGCTGGTGATACTCGCGGTCACCGTGCTGTTGATCATTCCGCTGTCAAGCGCGCTGGTCGAAGACAAAAGCGCGCAGGCCGCCGTGCTGTTCAAGCAATCTGCCACCGAAGCACTGCGCGAGGCCTTCGCGCACCGCGGCTTCCTGCTGCTGTGCACCGCCTACACGGTCTGCGGCTTCCAGTTGCTGTTTATCGCGGTACATTTCCCCGCGTATCTGGTCGATCAGAAAATGACACCGGAGACCGGGATGATCGGACTCGCGCTGATCGGTTTTTTCAACATGATCGGCAGCTATATGTGGGGCTGGCTGGGCGGACGGCACACCAAGAAATACCTGCTGGCGCTGCTGTATCTGACGCGTTCGCTGGTCATTGCGATATTCATCATGCTGCCGGTGACACCGCTGACGGTCTACCTGTTTTCCGCCGCCATCGGCTTCCTGTGGCTGGGCACCGTGCCGCTGACCGGCGGCCTGATCGCGCATGTGTTCGGCGTGAAATACCTGTCAACGCTGACCGGCATAGCCTTCTTTTTTCACCAGGTCGGGAGTTTTGCCGGCGTCTGGATCGGCGGTTATGTGTTCGATGCCACCGGCTCTTACACCATCATGTGGCTGCTGACCATCGGCATGGGCATTGTTGCCGCCCTGCTCAATCTGCCGGTCGACGACCGCCAGATTGACCGCGCCATCGCCAAACCCGCATAAGCGGACCAAGCCGACGAGATGCTAGTCGGCGGCATCTGCAGACTAAGCCGACGAGATGCTAGTCGGCGGCATCTGCAGACTAAGCCGACGAGATGCTAATCGGCGGCATCAGCAGACTAAGCCGACACAATTCTCGACGGCAGCTAAACCTCACGCGGAGCCGGCAAACGTCTCGCCGGCGTAAGTCCCCTAATCCGGGGCAGCGATGGCCGCATCCTTCACCGCTTCGGCAATCAGCCAGTCGCGGAACGCCGCCACTGCCGGCCGTGTTTTGGCATGGGGCTCACACACCAGGTAATACGCCGACTGCAGCGGCACCCTGAGCGCAAACGGCATCACCAGCCGCCCGGCGGCAATGTCCTCCCCCGCCAGCGCCGGCATCGACGCCACCACCCCGACAGCATCCATGGTCGCCTCAAACGCCAGCACGGCATGGCTGAAACGCGCGCCGCGCTTGGCGTCGATGCCCTTGACCTCGGCGGCCTTCAGCCAGACATCCCAGAACGATTCGCCGTCGTACATCTCGCCGGTGTCATCGTGCAGCAGCATGTGGTGCTTCAGATCTTCCGGCGTGCGCAACGGATGCTCGCCGGTCAGCGCCTGCGGACTGCAGATCGGCGTGATGGTCAGCGGCAGCAGCTTGTAGACATCGAGATCAGGGTAATGGCCATGCCCGTAGAGGATTGCCACGTCCGAGTCATCCAGCCAGGTCTCGATGGTGGCGCGCTCTGCGACATCGGCCTTGCCGTCAACACTGACGCGGCGCATGCGCGCGGAAATCCGCACGTCGATCTCGTGGTGGGCAGCAATAAACCGGTGCAGCCGCGGCATCAGCCAGCGCGCCGCAAACGACGGCGCTGCGCTGACGGTCAGCATGCCGCCACTGGTGTGGGTGCGCAGCCGGTCAACGGCCTGCGCCAGGCAGTCAAAACCTTCGCGCAACTTGGGCAGGCAGGCACTGGCGGCGTCCGTCAGCTCCAGCGCGCGGTTGTAGCGGTGGAACAGCTGGACGTTCAAATATTCTTCCAGCGTGCGGATCTGGTGGCTGACCGCTGCGGGGGTCACATTGAGCTCTACTGCGGCTTTTTTCACGCTCAAATGGCGGGCCGCGGCTTCAAAAGCCTTTAAGGCATTCAGAGGTGGCAGGCGTTGGGCCATAATCGGTATTCAGCTTAGCATAACTCACTCGACTCCTCACAATATATCAGGTGCTGCGACGCAACAAACGGAGGGGTCCAGGGTCTATAATTCAGTCCGAACTCATTGAGTTATATAGCAGTGAGGCCCCAACGCCGGGACGGCGAACTTCTGTAAAGGTTAAAGAAAACATCATGAACAGCAATTTTGAAGACAAATTCGGCTCAGTCATTTACGACAAGATCAATTCCGTGCACATGAGCGCTACCGAGCGCCAGGCCGCCATAAACGCGATGCGCGACGCCGATGCGATCGTTGACGCCATTCTGTGGATCTTGCACAAGGTTGAGCAACTGGGTGCCCTGCTGTTCCTGAAGCCCGGCAGCCCCAGCCTGAAACACTGATACGCGACTCTGCGTACCTCGCGGCTCCGCTCAGGGGTCCTCCTCCCTGAGGGCCTGTTAACCATCATTTCGTGAGTGCGAAATGACGGTTAACAGGCCCTTGTCACTGCGGTACCGCAGCTGTGCACCTGAGTAAACGCGGCGGCTAACCCCGCCGCTTTTTTGTCCGCCAACGGCTGCCGCCGGCTCCGGCACGTCGCCCTGCAACGACCCGAAACACCTTGCAAAAACAATGCAGTAAGGGATGCCCCGCAACCCCCGTCTCCGGCACACGACGCATTTCAGCCCGGATCCCCGCCTGCGCCGGGAAAAAATATATAAATAATTGTTTTTATTGATACTTTTTTCTGGCCCTGATGTTGCTTGGTGAATAAGCGTTGCAAATCGTTGATTTTCCAAGCGTCCCGTACCGGGCGCGCCAATTTCAGGAGGCTCCATGATGAATCGAGATACATTCTTCAAAAAACGCGAAGAACCCGTCCCCCGCAACGTCAACGTCACCCCGGCACTGGGCACCCACGGCCATCCCGCTGACCCCACTGCCCGTCCTGCGAATCCCCTGCTGACCCCCGCGCAAACATCACCAACAGCGTCAACACCGGAACGCGCCAAATCCGCGGCCGGCACCGGCAGCAAGTTGATCGTCGGACCGGACATCAAGTTGAAGGGCGCCGAGATCACCGACTGCGACACGCTGGTGGTCGAAGGTACCGTCGAAGCCGCGATGGACAGCCGCGTCGTGCAGATCGCCGAAAACGGTGTATTCAACGGCACCGTCAGCATCGACATCGCCGAAATCCACGGCCGCTTCGACGGCGAACTGACCGCGCGCGACCAGCTGATCATCCACGCCACCGGGCGCGTATCCGGCAAGATCCGCTACGGCAAGATCAAGATCGAGGAAGGCGCGGAAATCAGCGGCGATATCGCCCGCATTGATCGCAACGAGGCGCGGTCGCTGCGCGCCACGCCGCCGCCGCTGCTGAAATCAGCCCCGGCGTAAACGATCGGGAATCCTCCGGCTACTGCGGTACCGGGGCCGCTGGCGCCCCGGCAACTTTCTGCACGGTGCTGAATTCGGCAAGAATCAGGTCGTTCAACTCGCGCGGTATCGGCACCACGCGCGACTGCAGCAGTTGCAGCATCTGCTCGCGCTCCTGCGCCGGCAGGCGTTCGTACTCGGTGCGCGCATCCGCGGCGATCGCGCGCTTCCCGGCCGCCGTCAACGCAGCCAGGCGCTCATGCGCGCCACGAACTGCAGAAGCCTTCAGCGCCAGTTCCTCAACGATCAGCGGCCGCGCCAGCGCGTTTTTCGGGTCGGCCATCATGCGTATCAGGTTGTCGTAAACTTCGGCACGCTGTGTTGCGGTCAGATGCACAAAGCCGGCATCAACCAATTGGCGCAACTGCTCTTCACTGACCCCATGAACCCCCGCCAGTGCCGCAGGCGCAGACTGTTTGACTGCCGCCGGCGGCACGCTGCTGACCGCTGATTCCAGCACCGAGGTCGCCATCTGGTCGCGCAGCATCCTCAGCAGGAACAGTGTCAGCGGATCGGCGGCATGCACCGGCACCGCCACTGTTGCCAGCAGCAGAGTGATGGAGACACCTCGCCTGACGCGCTGCAGATTGAACATGGAAGTGTGGCCCCGTGAAGGGCGGGATTACTGCGAAGGACTCCATGAAACCGCCGTACGGCGCACGGTGTCAAGACGACGTCGTCAGACACACCCCGGCAATTTATATAATCCGTTGTTTTTAAACAACTTTATACGGACTCGACACGCCACTGCCGGTCGCATTTTTTGCACGCCACGCGCATCCACTGCGGATGCTCACCGGCCTCGACAACGCCCGCGTCGAGTACGCGGATCACGCCGTAACTCGCGCAATCAGGGCACACGCATTGCTCCGCCAGCGACTCGGCACGACCCAGCATGCGCATGTAGCGGCGCATCGCGCCGATGCCGAGCAAGGTCGCCGCAATGATCATGGCCAGGGATTTCAATGACAGCGGTCCCGGCCCGCGCAGATTCAGTTCCTCCATCAGCGCCATGATCAGCACCGCGCAGAGGAAACCCGTAACAAAGTAGACATGGCTTTCGATCAACTGGCGCTCGTACCAGATGCGGAATCCCAGCCGGGCAATGCCTTGCGCGGGGGTCGCCATGTACACCTCAGTTCGGCGGAGCGGTCGCGCGCGACCGTTTACCGCCGCCGGAAATCCTCCACCGATTTGGCCAGCTTGCCGTCGGCGGTTTTCAGTGCGCGGGTCACTGGCAGCGTCGCGCCGAAGGTCGGCACATAAGCCGAGTGTTTGCCGGCGCCGCCGATCACCGCAATCAGGATGTCTTCGGCGCGCTGCACCGCGTAGAGCACATCATCCGGCTTCGGATTGGCCAGCCGTTCCTTGAAGGTAATTTTGACGCGACGGTCGATATTCTCCTGCGACAGTTTGCTGACCGCGATATGGGCATGCTGTTGGAGAAACTGCTTCGCTTCGCTCTTGGAAAATTTGGCCGCAATCATCTTCGCGTGTTCCGGCCCCATGATCACCAGCGGCTGCGCCTGGTAATAAATATCATTGACGCCGGCGATACCCATGGTGCCGGCGATCGTCATCAGCACGCCTTCCGCTGTCAGGCTCTCGTGATCGTTGACGTTGTGCGGGCACTCGGCACCGATCACCGTCACCGCGCTCGCCTCGGCCGGCAGGCCGCGTTCAACATGCAGCGGCTCCCACGGGCTTTCAGCTTCGTTCTCGGCGACCAGATAACTGTACTTGGCCGGCGAACCGAAGGTCGACATGTCGCCCAGCGCCGGAATCGCGCCGCCGATGTTGACCAGTGCCAGACGGATCGCGCGACCGATGGCGGCATTGGCCTGCCACCCCGGACCAAAAGCATTGTGGCCGCCATTGACATCCAGTTCCTTCGCAACCGGACCGTTGACAATGACCAGCGGCGCACACAGATGGGTCGTGGCCTGCACGCCGTAAAGATTCAGCCGCTCCTCGCACATCGCCTCGATCGCCAGCATCAAAAGCGGGAAATACCGCGGCTGGCAACCCGCCATCACCGCATTCGCGGCGAGCCGCAACGGTGTGGCCTCGCCCCAGCGCGGTGGAATTTTCGCGACAGGCTGATCCCACGGCCGGTCGCAGTATTCGAGCATTGCCGCAACACGCGCCTCAGTCGGCGGCACGATGGGCAAACCATCGCTCCAGCCCTTCTCCCGCATCAGCGCGTTGACGGCGTCAAAATCGTCCTCGGCCTCAATGCTCGCACCCGACGCCTCCAGCAGTTGCGTCAGGTTGCTCATTTCATCTGCTCCATCGACAGATATCCGGCAAGAAGCTGGAACAACTTCTTGTCGCCAATATCTCCCCTCTCGGTCCCTCTTCCCCGACCCTTCTCCCGGAGGGAGAAGGGAGGTAAATGCTTCCTCTCTCCCTTCGGGAGAGAGACCAGGAGAGAGGGACAGAGGGGCCGGGGGTGAGGGAAACAGGCGTTGCCCGATTCCCCGGCCTTCAACAACATTTGCGGCACACTAAGCACCGGAGCTCTCCTGAAACAGTTTCACGATTTGCGGTATCGCGTGATCAGCGCGCGCCTTGACCTCGTCAATCGCCAGACCACCGAGCGGATGCGGGATCAGCAGCAAAGGCAGATCCGGCGTACCGAATACACGTGCCTGAGCCTGACCCAGTTTCATGAAGGGTCCCGAACAGATCACTGCAGTCGTCAGACCGCGCTTCCTGAGATTCGACATGTCGTGGACACTCCACGACGTGCACGACCCTCAGTCGGCCATTGCGCTGATGACGTAGTCCGATTCCGCAGCGAGTTGATCAAGGATGGCACCGGGCGCCGGCAGACTGACGCTGTCTTTGCGCAGCGACACCACCGAGGCCACCGGCAGCAGCGCCTTGACGCCGTCAACGATGAAACGCAGCAGATGGTCGGCATTGCCTTTGCTGTTGTCGAGTATGCCGAGGCGGATGCCACCTTTGGCGACTGCGCGGGTCTCGGTGACCGCAACAGCCTGCGGCGACGGCGCTTCCGGAACAACCAGACGGATTTTCTGAATCATGTTGATCTCCTGCGGACGATTGAAGCGCCTCCGTCATCCTGAATTCGCGGAGGGCATCCGGACTTTAGCGCATGCGCCTTTGCGTCGCAATGCGGCAGCACAGCCACCCATTCCACTAATTGGGCCTGCACTGACCATTTTTACTGCAAGCGCCGGGGGCTTATCTCACGAGCGTTTTTCCCGGCGTCCCAGGTGTGCCGGCACGATCAAAACCGTACAGCGCCACGACGGTCGCTACAGCCACCACCGGGCCGGCAAAAGGATGGAGGATGGATGCCAGGATCGGTGCCACCAGAATCAGATGGCGCAACCCCCAGCTGTACAAAAGGCCGGCACGACGCGCATAGGCCGATCCGACAGCAGACCAGCGCTGGCGCGCCTCGGAACCCACCGGCATGGCGCAGATGAAACTGACATGGTTGTAAAAACGCACAGCCATCGTCGAGAATACGAGGGCTGAAAACAGCAGCACCATCAGCACCAGCTCTTGCGCCAGATGCACGCTCAGCCCTTTCAACCTGAAAACGGTGCCATCGAAGCTGACATGCAAGGACGGGGCTGCCATGGTTACAGTGCCAATCAGGCCCAGCACGGCCGTCGATGCCGTCAGCGTGGCCGACATCAGCGAGTTGCGCAGCGTCTGCACCGCGAGAATTTCGGAGCCGGTCTGCGCCGATACTGCAGTAAACCACTCCTGCCGCAGGTTGGCATGTGCGCTGCGCGCCATTCGCGCAGGATCGCGGCGCTGCATGATCATCAGGAACACTTCATACCCGGCGAGCACGGCGATCGTCACCATCAGGGCCAGCCACGGCAACAGTTCGCTCATTGCGGCGCCTTCACCCGGTTTTCGAGCAATTCCCATATCCCCATGCCCGCCAGCATCGCCGCGACAAATACCAGCGCCTTCACCTCGCCCATGCCCAGCGCGACCAGACCGGGACCCGGGCAGAACCCGGCGATGCCCCAACCGATGCCGAACAACAGGTTGCCGCCCACCAGGCGACGATCAATGTCGCGCGATGCAGGCAAGCGCATGGGCGCTCCCAGCAGAGAAACAACCCGTTTACGCGCAACGAAAAAAGCGATTGTGCCGACTGCAATCGCGCCGCCCATCACGAACGCGAGCGACGGATCCCAATCACCGGCGAGGTCGAGAAACCCCAGCACCTTCACCGGGTTCGCCATGCCGGACACGATGAGGCCGAGCCCGAAGACCAGGCCGGCGAGAAACGAAGCAACGAGATTCATCGACGTATTCCTCAAGCCTGAAGCAGATGGCGAATCACGAACACCGTGACAAAACCAGCGGCCATAAACGCCGCTGTCGCTACCAGCGAACGCGGTGACAGCCGTGACAACCCGCAGACACCGTGGCCGCTGGTGCAGCCCGAACCATAACGCGTGCCGACGCCGACCAGCAGGCCAGCCAGCACGAGTACGCCGTAGCCGGCATCGATCTGTGGCGCCGGCAATGCAGCCATCAATGCGTATACCAGCGGCGCAAGGAGCAACCCACTGATAAAAACCACGCGCCACGCCACATCCCCCCTCGCGGGTTTGAGCAAGCCGCCCAGGATGCCGCTGATGCCGGCAATGCGGCCGTTGAGCAGCACGAACATTCCTGCCGCGACGCCGATCAGGGCTCCACCGGCGAGTGCTGACCATGGCGTGAACGTGTTCCAGTCAATGACCATTATTTTTCCTCAGGGCAATACAGGCGATGCAGCAAGGCGAGGATTTCCAGCAGGGCCGGATCAGCCACACCATAAAAAATGTTCTTGCCCTGGCGGCGGGTACTGACGACACCCTCGATGCGCAGCACGCCGAGCTGCTGCGACAATGTCGGCTGGCGGATATCAAGTTGCTCCTCCAGATCGCTGACGCACATTTCCCCCTGCGACAGCTGACACAGCAGCAGCATGCGGTCTTTGTTGGCGAGCAATCGCAGGGCCGCGACAGCCTGGTCAGCGCCGTGACGCAGCGCTTCTACATCAATGGAATGTTGGGCGAATGTCATGGGGAACTCGTATTTAACTTGATAACAATATATTATGATATATAATGTAAGTCAATATATTGTCAGATTTTATTGTCAGATTTCTTTGGAGGACCCATGAACCAACGCGCCAATACACAAGGCTTCTTCGACCCCAAAACCTGGACCGTCACCTACGTGGTATGGGACCCCGCGACCCGGCGCGCAGCGGTCATCGACCCGGTGCTGGACTACGACTTCAAATCGGGGCGCACCGGCACGAGTTCGGCGGATCAGGTACTGGCCCATCTCAAGGAACAGAATCTTGTGCTCGACTGGATACTGGAAACGCACGCCCATGCCGATCACCTGTCCGCCGCAGGCTATCTGCAGAATCGCGTTGGCGGCCGCATCGCCATCGGCGAAAACATCCGCACGGTGCAGGCGACGTTCAAGAAAATCTACAACCTGGATCGCAACTTCCTGCCTGATGGCAGCCAGTTCGATCACCTGTTCAAGGATGGTGAGCGTTTCATGATCGGCGAGGTCGAGGCCACCGCAATTCTGGTGCCCGGCCATACGCCGGCTGACATGGCTTACCTGATGGATGGAGCGGCCTTCGTGGGCGACACGCTGTTCATGCCGGACGTAGGCACCGCCCGCGCCGACTTCCCGGGCGGTGATGCGCATCAACTGTACCGGTCGATCAAACACCTGCTTGAACTGCCCGCGGAAACCGTGATCTACGTCTGCCATGACTACCCGCCCGCCTCGCGGAAGGCGGCATGGCAAACCTCGGTCGCCGATCAGCGCGCGCACAACATCCACGTGCATGACGGTATCAGCGAAGAAGAATTCGTCAGCATGCGCAAGAAGCGCGATGCAACGCTGGAAATGCCGACGCTGATTCTGCCGTCGATCCAGGTCAACATCCGCGGCGGAGCACTGCCGCCTGCAGAGGACAATGGCGTGGCTTACCTGCGCATACCTCTCAACGTACTGCCTGCGCACAAGCAGTAAACATCGCCGCACCAAAACAAACGGCCCGCCTTGCGGCGAGCCGGTGTTTTTTTCTGGCGTCCCCAAGGGGATTCGAACCCCTGTTACCGCCGTGAAAGGGCAGTGTCCTAGGCCTCTAGACGATAGGGACTACGTCTGGTTACAGCGAGGTATCTGTATTCTGCTGGTGGAGGTAAGCGGGATCGAACCGCTGACCTCTTGCATGCCATGCAAGCGCTCTCCCAGCTGAGCTATACCCCCACGAGGGCGCGAATTATAGACGACCCTTCGCCGATTCGTAAAGGCTAAATGAATCCGTGGGTTAGGTAAGCCCGTCCCTCCCTCAGCCGGCCTTGCAGGCGCCCAGCCGCTTGCCGGTGGTCTGCGAGCGCATTTCCATCTTCTGGCCCTTCATCGTCATGTTCGCCTCCATCGTGGTGGCGGTTTGCTTGACGGTGCCGGTGCCCTGCATGCCGGAGGAGGGGCAACTCATCTCCCAGGCGTAGGTATCGCTCGACTTCTTGCTGGAGGTCACTTTGCAATCGCTCTGCTTGCGGTCGTTCATGTAGCGCGCGGGGTCGCCTGCCTGTTCCTTGGTGATGCAACGGGTGTTCGTCATCGTCTGCGGCTTGGGCATGTTCGGCGCGGACATGACGGTGGTGAACTGCCATTCGCCGGGGTCCATCGCCTGCGCGGATACGGAGGCGGCGGCCACCAGCGTTGCGGCCAGTCGGATCAGATGCCGGGGCATGGGCACGCCTCTCAGGTGAGGCCGGTGTGGCGGGACAGGCGCGCGAGCGTGCGTTCGCGTCCAAGAAGCGCGAGGACGGCGGACAGGTCGGGCGTCTGCGTGCGGCCGAATACGGCCACCCGCAGCGGGATGGCCAGCGCGGGCATCTTGATCTTGTGCAGCGCGAGCACTTCTTTCACGGCGGCGCCCAGCGCAGGCGGCGTCCAGTCAGTGAGCGCTTCGAATTTCGCGGCCAGTTCGCGCAGAACCGGGCGCGAGGCATCCGTGACGTGTTCCACCAGCAGCCCCGGCGCAGGCTCGGCATTGCCGTAGAACAGCATGGCTTCCGCCGCGAGCGTCTCCAGCGTGTCGCAGCGGGTCTTCAGGAGGCCCATGACGGCTTCCAGCGGCGGGCCCGCGTCCGGCCTGCCGCCCAGTCGCTCAAGGCGCGGCAGGACCTCGGCGGCGAGCCGGTCGTCGGCCGCGACCTTCATGTATTCCTGGTTGAGCCAGGTGAGTTTTTCCGGGTCGAAGCGCGCGGCCGCGTGACTGACGTGTTCGAGGTCGAACCAGCCGACGAACTGCTCGCGCGAGAAGATCTCGGCGTCACCGTGCGACCAGCCGAGCCGCGCGAAGTAATTCAGCACCGCTTCCGGCAGATACCCACGGTCGCGGTATTCCAGCACGCCCACGGCGCCATGCCGCTTGGACAGGCGCTCGCCGTCGGTGCCAAGGATCATCGGCACATGGGCGAACAGCGGCGGCGGCACGCCCAACGCATGGTAGATGTTGATCTGGCGCGGAGTGTTGTTGACGTGATCGTCGCCGCGGATGCAATGCGTGATGTGCATGTCGATGTCGTCGACCACCACGCCAAAGTTGTAAGTCGGCACGCCGTCGCCGCGCAGAATCACCAGATCGTCGAGCTCCGCGTTGGCGAATTCGATCGGTCCCTTCACCAGGTCGCGCCAGCCGACAATGCCGTCATCCGGATTGCGGAAGCGCACGACCGGCTGCACGCCCGCGGGCGGCGTTTTGCCGCGCGCGTTTTCCGGCCGCCAGCGGCCGTCGTAGCGCGGTTTCTCGTTGCGCGCGCGCTGCTGCTCACGCAAAGCCTCCAGCTCCTCTTTGGAGGCGTAACAGTGGTAGGCCTTGCCTGCCTTCAGGAGCTGGGCCGCGGCCTCCTGATAGCGCGGCAGGCGCTGCATCTGGCGCGGCGGCGGCACCACGTCCCAGCCGAGGTCCAGCCAGCGCAGGCTCTCGTAGATCTTGTCCACCGCCGCTTCCGTCGAACGCTCGACGTCGGTGTCTTCGATGCGCAGGATGAAGGTTCCGCCGTGCCGGCGGGCGTAGGCCCAGCAGAACAGGGCGGTGCGTGCGCCGCCGATGTGGAGGTAACCCGTCGGGCTGGGGGCAAAGCGGGTGATGAACTTGTCCGTCATGCGGACTGCGGCTCGCGCCGCCGGAATTCTTCAACGGTGTGGTCCATGCGCTGGAACACCGCGCCGGCACGCTTGAGTTTGCGGATCAGCTTCTCGAACATCAGCATGCGGTAGCCGCGGCCGATGATGAAGGGATGGCAGGTGTAGGTCACCACGCCCCACTTCACGGTCTTCTTCAATTGCAGGAACTCCTCGACCCAGTTCTCCAGCACGAGGCCGGCGTTCATCAGGCCGGGCCGGATCGCCGTGCCCGACCGGGTGTACTCGAAATGCGGCGCGTCGTCGGTGTGCCAGCTGATCGGCATTTCCACCAGCTTCGAAGGCTTGCCGAAACGGAGCGGCTGCTCGAGTTCCACAACGTCGCCCTGCCGGGCGTAGTACGGCAGGTAGTCGTGCCCCATCATGCTGCTGTCGTAGGTGAAGCCGTGCTTGAGCATCAGTTCGATGGAATGCGGCGACAGGTCCCATGACGGCGAACGGTAACCGCGCGCATACGTTCCGGCGATCCGTTTAATCGCCTCGTTGCCGCGCACCAGCTCGGCTTCCTCGTCCTCGCGCGACAACGAGGCCGGCGGGATGTGCCGCCAGCCGTGGTGCGCGATCTCGTGGCCGGCATCCACCACCGCCTTGACGGCATCGGGATACGTTTCAATCGTGTGGCCGGACACGTACCAGGAACTGGCGATTTTTTCCTTCTTCAGGAGCGCCAGCAGCCGCGGCGCGCCGACGCGCGGGCCGAACTCGCCGCGCGAAATCATCGTGGGCGTGGTCTGGCCGCGGGCGACGAAACCGGAAATCGCGTCGAAATCGAAGGTGAGGCAAACGATGTGCTTGGCCACAACAGGAATAGAGCGTGTGTAGGGCGCACATTTTAACCGGTTCGCCGCCCGCCCAAGCGTTCGGGAGCGCATGAATTCGCTATCATCGGTACCCTCTTGCTTCCACTCATTGACACGCCCATGAGCACATCGCCCGAACATCTCGTCCAGAACTGGCAGGTCCGCAAACCGCTGGTCCGCGCGCGCGGCGGCGTCATCGCCACCCAGAACCGCGTGGCGGGCATCGCCGGCGCGGAAATCCTCGCGGCCGGCGGCAACGCGGTCGATGCCGCGGTGGCCACCGGCCTCGCGCTGGCGGCGGTCGAGCCGTGGAACAGCGGCGTCGGCGGCATCGGCTTCATGCTGGTGTATCTGGCGCGCGAGAAAAAAGTGTATGTGGTCGACTTCGGGCCGATCTCGCCGCACCGCCTGAACCCCGCCGATTACCCGCTGACGGGCGGCACCACCACCGACCTCTTCACCTGGCCCACGGTCAAAGACGACCGCAACGTCCATGGCCCGATGTCGATCGCCGTTCCCGGCCACGTGGACGGGCTTGCCACGGCGCTGGCCCGTTTCGGCACCAAGCCCTTCGCCGAACTCGCGCAGCCGGCGATCAAGCTCGCCGACCAGGGCATCGCGATCGACTGGTATCTCACGCTCAAGGTCGCCACCACCGCCAAGGAACTCGGCCGCTATCCCAGCACGCGCGCGGTGTGGCTGAAGGACGGACTGCCGCCGGTCACCCCTGCCGGCGCGCCTCTCGAACGCCTGAAACTCACCGGCCTCGCCGACACGCTGCGCACGCTGGCGAAAAATGGTCCACGCGACTTCTACGAAGGCGAGATCGCGCGTGCTTTGGTCAAGGACTTCGCGGCCGGCGGCAGCGTCATCGACGCGGAAGACCTCAAGAACTATCACGCGCGCGTCGTCGCCCCGCTCGAACTCGACTGCCACGGTGTGAAGCTCAACCTGCCCGGCGGCCTCACCGCCGCCCCCACCTTCGCGAAAGTGCTGGCCTCACTCAAGGGCAAACGTTTCGGCCCCGGCGCGCCCGGCGCCGACACTTTCGTCGCCTACGCGCAGGCACTGCGCGACGCCTACACCGAGCGCCTCTCCACCATGGGCGACCAGGAAACCACGCGCGAGCCCACCTCCACCACGCACTTCAACGTGGTGGACAAGGACGGCAACATGGTCGCGGTCACGCAGACGCTGCTGTCGGTGTTCGGCAGCCGCTACGTGCTGCCCTCGACGGGCATCCTGATGAACAACGGCATCAACTGGTTCGATCCGCGCCCGGAATCGGCCAACTGCCTCGCACCGTCCAAGCGCCCATTGACGAACATGTGCCCGGTAATCGCGCAGAAGGACGGCAAGGCGTGGTTCGCGATCGGCGCTTCCGGCGGCCGCAAGATCATGCCGGCCGTGTTCCAGCTCGCTTCCTTCATGATCGACCACGGCCTGTCGCTGGAGGACGCCTTCCACCAGCCGCGCATCGATGCCAGTGGTGGTGACGCCGTCGGCGCCGATCCGCGCCTGCCGGCGGACGTGCTCGCCGCCCTGCGCGCGAAATTTCCGGTCAGTCTCACCGAACTCGTTGTCTACCCCACCAACTTCGCCTGCCCGAGCTGCGTCATGCACGACCCGGCCACCGGCGAAAACTCCGGCATCACGGACGTGCTGTCGCCGTGGTCCGGTGCCGTCGCAGAGGTTTAACGTGCGTATTGCCGTTCTGCTGGGTGCTGCCCTCATCTCCACATCCGTTTCCGCGCTGGACTATCCCAGCCGCCCCATCCGCTACATCGTCCCCTTCGCCCCCGGCGGCCCCACCGACATCATGTCGCGGGCCTTCGCCGAAAAAATCGGCGCCGCGTGGGGCCAGCAGGTCGTCGTCGACAACCGCGGCGGCGCGGGCGGCACCATCGGCGCGGAAGTGGTGGCGCGTTCGGCGCCGGACGGCTACACGGTCATGATCGGCCACGTCGGCACGCACGCGATCAACGTCAGCCTCTACCAGAAGGTCGGCTATGACCCGGTGAAGGACTTCCAGCCGATCTCCCTGCTGGCCACGCTGCCCTTCGTGCTCGTCGTCAACGCCGGCTTCGCGCCGCGCAACGTGAAAGAGTTGCTCGTGCTGGCCAGAGCCAAACCCGGGTCGATCAATTTCGCCTCCGCCGGCAGCGGCGGACCGACGCACCTCGCCGGCGAAATGTTCAAGAGCGCGGCGGCTATCGACATCGTGCACATCCCGTACAAGGGCAATGCCGCGGCGCTGACGGACCTGGCCGGCGGCCAGGTGCAGATGATGTTCAGCAACATGCTGACCGCGATGCCCCACGTGCGTACCGGCCGGCTGCGCGCGCTGGCGGTCTCGACGGCGAAACGCTCGCCGCAGGCGCCGGACCTGCCGACCGTGGCGGAGTCGGGCGTACCGGGCTTCGATGTCACGCCGTGGTACGGCGTGCTGGCGCCCGCTGGCCTGCCGGCGCCGCTGGTCGCGAAGTGGAACCGCGAAATCGTCCGCATCGTGCCGCTGCCGGACATGAAGGAGAAGTTCGTCGCCCAGGGCATCGATCTGGCATCCAGCACACCGGCCGAGTTCGGCGCGCTGATCAAGAGCGAGATCCCGAAATGGCGCAAGGTCGTGAAGGACACCGGCGCAAAAGCGGACTAGCCGCGCGGTTGCGCCTTACTGCGGCCTAAGTCCCAGCCGCTCCACCGCGCGCCCTTCTTCCTCCAGCATCCGCCGCGCCCACAGCGCGAAATCCTCGCTCGACTGGTAGTAGGCTTCCATGCCGGCCCGCTCGAGGATCTTGCGGAACTCGGGGTCATCCAGCGCGCGCTTGAACGCATCGTGCAGCGTCCGCACCACGCGCGGGTCCATGCCCTTCGGTCCGACGACGCCCCACGGCGAGTTGGCGACGATGCCGTACAACTCTTTCAGCGTCGGCACCGCAGGCGCGCGCGGCGAACGGTTCTCCGTCCACATCACGAGCGTGCGCACCTGCCCGGCATCCACCAGTTCCCACGGCGGCGAGCCGGCCTGCGACGCGGCTTCCCCGCTGCGCAGCGCCGTCACCGCGTCCGCGCTGCCCTTGTACGGGATGTGCAGCCACTGGATGCCCAGCCGCTGGCCGATATCCTCCATCGTCAGGTGCAGGCTGGTGCCGACCCCGGGACTCGCGTAGCTGACCTTGCCGGGATTCGCCCGGGAAAAGCGGATGAACTCGTCCCAGGTCTTGTAGGGCGCATCCGCGCGCACCGACACGCCGAACTGGTAACCCGCCGCGCCGATGATCCAGGTCAGATCGCGCACCGGATCGAAATTCGTCTTCACCATGTGCGGCAGGCGGAACACGCCGAGCGGCGCCTGCGCCAGCGTGTAGCCGTCCGGTTTCGCCCCAGCCACCTGCTGCGCGCCGAGCGCGCCGCCCGCGCCGGGTTTATTCTCGATGATGATGCGCTGGCCGAGCTGCCGCGACGCCGCGTCCGCGAGGCCCCGCATGGCGATGTCGGTGGGCCCGCCGGGCGTCCACGGGCAGTACAGCGTGATGGGCCGCTCGGGATAGGTTTGCGCGAACGCCGGCATCGCGCCCAGCCAGCCGGCGCCGAGAATCAGCAAGCAGGCGAGCGCCTTCATTGCTTCAACCCCAGCCGTTCGACGATCGCCTTCTGTTCTTCAAAGGTGCGCCGCGCATAGCTGGCGTACTCATCGGTCGGCACGTACCAGTTCTCCTGGTCGAGCCGCGCGATCGTCTTCTGATAGGCCGGATCGTCCAGCGCCTTGCGGAACGCGTCGTGCAGGATTTTCACCACCTTCGGGTCCATGCTTTTGGGTCCCGCCAGGCCGTACGGCGAGTTGGAGACGATGCCGTAGCCAAGCTCCTTCAGCGTCGGCACCGAGGGCCAGCGCTTTGACCGCTCCGCGCCCCAGATCGACAGCATGCGGAACTTGCCGGCGTCGATGAGTTCGCCCCAGCCCGTGGAGTCGGCGGACATATTGACGTGGCCACCGAGCAGCGATGCCGTCGCGTCGGCGTTGCCCTTGAACGGCACCTGCAGCCACTGCACGCCGTCTTTGGCGGCCAGTTCCTCCATCGTGATGTGCAGGCTGGTGCCCGTGCCGGGCGTCGCGTAGGTCAGCTTGCCCGGATTGGCCTTGGCGAAGGCGATCATCTCCTGCCAGGTCTTCCACGGCGCGTCCGCCCGGACCACTACGCCGAAGGTGTAACCGGTGATGCCCATGATCCAGGTGAAGTCGTTGAGGGCGTCGAACTCGACCTTCGTCATGTGCGGCAGCCGGAAAACCGTGATCGGGATCTGCGTGATCGTGTAACCGTCGGGCCGCGCGTTCCTCGCCACGGACGCCGGCCCGATGGTGCCGCTGGCCCCGGCCCGGTTCTCGACGATGACGCGCTGCCCCAGATGCTTGCCGGCCGCCTCCGCGAGCGCGCGCATCGCGACATCGGTGCCGCCACCGGCCGACCACGGCACCACCAGCGTGACTGGACGGTCCGGAAACGACTGTGCCGCCGCCGTCAACGGCATGCACACACACACCGCCGCCAGAACAGCGGCGCTCCATTGCCATCGTTGCATGATGTCCCCTCCTGCTGCTTGGTATTCGTCCGCCGGATGGCGCCCTTGGCGAGCGGTTTCTTGGCTCATCGCGACGACGGCTAGAATACACGCATCGGCAGGCTCGGATAGCGCGGCCATGCGCCCGGGCGAACAGCGGGAACGATTATTGCTGGCTATCGGGACTTTCGACCATCAACATCAAGGAGCAAACAACGATGGCCCTGATCCGGCACCTACTCAGCCTTTTGCTGGTACCGCTTCCGCTCGCCGCCGCCCACGCGCAGGACGTGAAGAACTTTCCGGACCGCCCGCTGCGGATCATCACCGGCTACCTGCCGGGCGGCGTCAGCGACACCATCGCGCGCACCATGGCCGAAAAGCTTGGCGAACGCCTCGGCCAGCGCATCATCATCGATGGTCGGCCGGGCGCCGGCGGCACCCTCAGCATGGACCTCTCGGCCAACGCCACGCCCGACGGCTACACCATCTTCATGGGCCAGCCCGTCATCACCATCAGCCCCACCTTCAAGCGCAAGTTCGCCTACGACCCGCTCAAGGCCTTCGCGCCGGTCTCGCTGGTCGGCCAGGGCGCGACCATCCTGGTCGTGAATCCGAACACCCCGGCGAACTCGGTGAAGGAACTGATCGCCTACGGCAAGTCCAAGCCGCCCGGCGAACTGCGCTACGGCCACTCCGGTCAGGGCTCGACCAACCACCTGGCCGGCGAACTGTTCTCCTTCATGAGTGGCGTCAAGCTCACGGAGATTCCCTACAAGGGCGCGGCGGCGAACATCCTCGCGGTGCTGCAGGGTGAAGTCCAGGTCTCGTTCCTGCCGGTGCTGGCGGCGGTGCCGCATATTAAAAGCGGCCGGCTCAAGGCTCTGGGCGTCACCAGCGCCAAGCGCTCGCAGGGCGCGCCCGACGTGCCTTCCATCGGCGACGCCCTCCCGGGCTACGAGGTGCCGGTGTGGTACGGGTTGGTGGTGCCGGTGAAAACGCCCAACGCCATCGTGCAGAAGCTCAACCAGGAAATGAAAGTCGTGCTCGCCCAGCCGGACGTGATCAAACGCATGGCCGAACAGGGCATCGACGTGCAGTACACGACCACCGCCGAGTTCTCCAAGCTGATTGCCGAGGACGCCGTGCGCTGGGCCAAGCTGGTGAAGGAAGCGAACCTGGTGCTCGAATGACCGCCGCATCCCTGCGCGCCCTGGCGCTCGTCGCGAGTCTCGGCCTGACGCTCTCGACCGCCGCCACGGCCGCCGACGCTCCTTATCCGACGCGGCCGATCCGCTTTGTCGTTGGCTTCCTGCCGGGCGGTCCCAGCGACACCATTGCCCGGGTCGTCGGCATCAAGCTCGGCGAAGCGCTGGGCCAGCCGGTCATCATCGACAACCGCGCCGGCGCCGGCGGCAACATCAGCGCGGAAATCGTTGCCGACGCCGTGCCCGACGGCCACACGCTACTGCTCGCCACCGGCGCGCCGCTGGTCATGGCGCCCATCCTGGGCACCAAGGTCGGCTTCGTTCCCGAGCGCGACTTCGCTGCAGTGAGCAACCTCGGCGGATCGATGAGCATCCTCGTCGCCCACCCGTCGTTGCCGGCGAACAACGTCAAGGAACTCATCGCTTATGCCAAACCGCGTCCCGGCGAGGTGAACTACGCCTCTTCCGGGGTCGCCACGGCCAATCACCTCGCCGCGGAACTGCTGTGCTCGATGGCCGGCATTCAGATGACGCACGTGCCTTATAAAGGCAGCGGCGCCGCCCTGCCTGCGCTGATCGGCGGCCAGGTGAAGCTCGGCTTTGGCCCGCTGTTGCCCGCCATTCCGCACGTGAAAGCAGCGCGGCTCAAGGCAATCGGCGTGTCCGGGCTCAAGCGCTCCTCCGCGGTGCCCGACATTCCGGCGATTGCAGAAACCCTGCCCGGCTACGAGGTCAATTCCTGGTACGGTGTTTTCGTGCCGGCGATAACGCCCAAGCCGGTGGTGGCAAGGCTGAACCAGACCCTGATCGCGGTCCTCGCCCAGCCCGACGTCAAGGAGCGTCTGGCCCGCGACGGCGTCGACGCCGCCGGCAGCACGCCGGAGGCGCTCAACGCCATCGTTCAGGCGGAGAAGAAGCTCTGGACCAAGGTGGTGCGCGACGCCAACATCAAGGTCGAATAGCGTTCGCTCTCAGACTATGAGCGCGTCGAGAACGCGGTGAGAACGCGGTAGTACCCGGCGACCGGATGATAGGCGACAGACCAGACTGGCACTTACTTTAGGTTCCTTCCCTCGCTTGCGGGGGAAGGCCAGGATGGGGGCGAGCGATTTTGCCCCACTCCCTGCCCCTCCCCCGCATCGATCTGGACGCGGGCGACTTTGGTTTCGGACTTGCCCAGTTGGGAGAAGTAGCGCAGGCCGACATAGCTCGCGAGGAGGCCAATGATCACGAGGACCATCAGGAGCACGAGAAGTGAGAATCCCTGCCCAAATTGCTTTGGCGAATCTGCATACATACTTTCATTTGCTTAGCTCAGCCAGTGACTTCAGCACCACCCCAACGGACGTAGATTCCCAGAAAACGTGGTCTGTCCCCTATTATTCTCTACATTGCGGGCAATGCTCGATGTCGATGTCGATGTCGATGTCGATGTCGATGTCGATGTCGAAAACGCGCTTGAGCAAGCGCGCCCAGCTCAAGCGTGCCGGTGCGCGGGCGTGCTCCTCGGGGTTTTCGCCGGGCTTCCCAGCCGTGCCCGGCACGATCGCGGCATGCAGCCCGGCATTGGGCGCCAGCACGCCGCGGAAGTGGATCAGGTGCAGGCGCGGACACGGAACCAGCGCGGCCAGGCGCTGCATGAATTCCAGCGGCGTAACCTATTCCTTATGACTCCTAAATCGCGCACTCGCAGCTCTCTACTCTTGCTCCTGCTCTTCATCCTTTGTAACGAGGCCCTAGCCGGCGCTGGAATGATTGCTGTCTATGATGGCACGGGCAAACTTTGTGAAGAAGAAAGTCCAGAGTACCCTGTTGTCCACCTAACCTCGGAACAAGCCATCTCATCGCTGAAGGACTGGCTCCAAGGGCGCCCGCAATCGCTCAAGCTGACCGAGCCCACCGACAAAAAGCGCGTCATGTTTCGCCCAAGTCCCGAAATCGCATTCACCGGATACATAAAGTTTTGCGGCCCCGAAGAACGCCACCTCTACTTCTCAGCCTTGATCGAGCACCTCAAAGAACCTCAGAGAAATGAACGGGCTTATGTTCTTCTTCTTCTCCACAGCCGCTCAGCGCTGCTCCTCGAAATAGTACGGAAAAAACTCACCTTAGATTCTCTTGATGAGACGTTTCGAAAAAACCTTGAGAAGGCAAAGCGACTGATCGTCTACCAAAGAAAAACTCCCGAGCCCTATCCGACTGAGACCGTAGTCAAAAGAATCGAAAAGTGGCTTAAACCACAAGCGCCCTAGCAGCCTGTCGGGCCGAGATTTGGCTGAAATGATCTGAATAATAGGGGACAGATGAATAACAGGGGACAGACCACGATTTCAGAAGCTCGTCAGCCGTAGCTGACCGCGCCCGTCCGCTGGTTTCATCGACCGTACTGCTCGCGCGCCGCCGCGGCGCTGACCTTACCGTCGGCCACGTCGTCCACCACACGCTGGCGGCGCGCCGGATCGCCGTAACCACCGCCGCCGGGCGTCTGCACGATCACGCGGTCGCCCTTGTTCAGCACCGTCAGCGCCTTGGAGGGAATGACTTCCTCGCGGCCGTCGGCGCGCAGGATGACCGAATGCGCCGAAGCGCCCGGCTGCCCACCCGCAAGCCCCTGTGCGGCGCTGAAATGGCGCTCGCCGCGATGCGTGAAGGTCACGCCGTCGGCCAGGATTTCGTATTCACGCACTACACCCAGGCCGCCGCGGAATTCGCCGGCGCCGCCCGAGTCCTTGCGCAAAGCCACGCGGTGCAGCCGGATGGGCGCTTCCATTTCCAGCGCTTCGGCCGGCAGGTTCATGCAGTTGCTCGCGTCGGTATCCACCACGTCAACACCATCGTGCCCGGCCGCGGCGCCGCTGCCGCCGGCGATAAGTTCGCCGCAGATGTAGCGCTCGCCGTTCGCGCGGAAACCGCCGAAGGCGACGATCAGCAAGGTGCCCGCCGCCGGCGCGGCCACGCGGTCCGGCAGTACTTCCGCCAGCGCGCTCACCATGGAAGTTGCGACGCGCTTGATGGTCGAGGTGCGGGCGTTGACGGGGGCCGGCTCGACAGGATTCACCAGCGACCCCTTGGGCAGGGTCAGGCTCACCGGGCGGAAGCAGCCGCCGTTGGTGGGAATCATCGGGTCGGTCAGCACCCGCACGGCGTAGTACGCCGCCGCCTGAGAACCCGACGGCACGCAGTTCATCGGCCCCTGCACCTGCGGCGAAGTACCCGTCAGGTCGAAGGCGATGGTGCCGTCCCGGATGGTGACGGCGACCTCGATGCGCAAGGGCGTGTCGAGCTCGATACCGTCGTTGTCCATCACGTCGACGTAGCGGTAAGTGCCGGCCGGAATCTTGCGCAACGCCTCGCGCGTCATGATCTCGGAACGGTCGAGCAACTCTTCGAACACGGCCGTAAGCAGTTCGCCGCCGTAGCTGTCGGCCAGCGCCTGCAGACGGCGCGCACCGACGTTGCACGCGGCGAGTTGCGCGTTGAGGTCGCCCAGCAGCGTGTCCGGCAGCCGCGAGTTCTGGCGCAGGATCGCCACCATGGTTTCGTTGTATTCACCCGCCTCGCGGAACTTCAGCGGCGGGATGCGCAGCCCTTCCTGAAAGATCTCGGTAGAGTTGGGCGGCAGCGAGCCGGGCGAAGTGCCGCCGACGTCGCCGTGGTGCGTCATGGTCGCCGACAGCGCGATGATGCGGCCGCGATGGAAGATCGGCGTCATGATCGCGATGTCCGGCAGGTGCGTGCCACCGCAGTACGGGTCGTTGAGGATGTAAGCATCCCCCTCGCGCATGCTGTCCAGCGGGTACTTGCGCACCATGGACTCGATGGTCGGGATCAGCGTTGCCAGGTGCACGGGGATCGCGCAGGCCTGCGCCAGCGTCTCGCCGCTGACGGTGAACAGGCTCGCGGAGGTATCGAGGCCTTCCTTGACGATGGGCGAGAACGAGCTTTTCAGCAGCGTCAACTCCATCTCGTTGGCGATGCCTTCGAGCTTGTTGCGGATCACCTCCGCGGTGATCGGGTCGACCACTTCGTTGCGCGCAGCACGGTTCATGCCGGTTCCTTCGTCGTTTCGAATGTCAGCATCAGGGTCCCGCCGTCGTCCACGTCGCCCCGCCAGCCGGGTTCGACCACGGTGGTGGTGTCAGCCTGCTCGACGATCGCCGGGCCGTGGAAACGCGTGCCCGGCGAAAGGCGGCTCCGTTCGTAGACTGTTGCCATCACGAACTCCGGCGACTGTTCGGTGAGGATGCGGCGATGGCCCTTGACCGGATCGCCCGCTGCCGGCACGTAGCGATCGTGCGCGCCCACCGCGGCCGCGGTGTCCAAACCCGCTGCGGCCTGCTGCACCGACCGCAGGTTCACGAATTTGACCGGTCCTTCGACACTGTGGCCGTAGACCCGGTTGTGCGCGGCGTAGAAATCGCGCCGCAGTTGCGCGATGACATCTTCCGCCGCCAGCGTGACCGGAACTTCCAGGTGATGGGACTGCCCGACGTAGCAGACGTCGGCGAGGTATTGCACTTCCACGCTGCCGGGCGCGATGCCTTCGATCTGCATCAGCTCGCGGCACTGCGCGTCGAGTGTCGCGTATTCGCGCACGAGATCCTCACGGCTCACGGCATCAAGAGTGGCGTGCAACGCGGTCGCCGCTTCGTGCTCCACCGGCGCGGCCAGCAGCCCTGCCGCCGACAGCACGCCCGGGTGCAGCGGCACGATGATCTGCCGCATGCCGAGCTCACGCGCGAGCGCGCAGGCATGCACCGGCCCCCCGCCGCCCAGCGGCACCAGCGCGAACTGGCGCGGATCGACGCCGCGCCTGACCGACACGAAGCGGATGCCCTCCGCCATGTTGGCGTTGACGACGCGATGGATGCCGAGCGCCGCCTGCGCGGCCGGCATCCCCAGCGGCCCGGCGATCACGCGCTCGATGGCCTCCCGCGCCAGCGCTGGCTGCAGCTTGAGCGAGCCCGCGGCGAAGTATTCCGGGTCCAGATAACCCAGGACGATCGAGGCATCGGTTACCGTCGGTTCGCGGCCGCCGTGGCCATAGCAGGCAGGACCGGGCTCCGAGCCCGCGGACGCCGGCCCGACGCGCAGCGATTTGGCGCCGTCCAGCCACGCCAGGCTGCCGCCGCCCGCGCCGATCGCATTGACGTCAACCATGGGCACGCGCACCGCGTAGCCGTCGAGATTGCCTTCGTCGGCGATCAGCGGCTTGCCCTGTGCGACCAGCGCGATGTCCGCGCTGGTGCCGCCGATATCGATGGTGATGAGATCGTGCCGGCCCGCCAGCGCGCCCGCCATGCGCCCGCCGATCACGCCGGCGGCGGGACCGGACAGGAACAGCCGCACCGGCCGACGGCGCGCGATGCGCGACGACGCGACGCCGCCGCGCGACTGCATGATCTGGAGCGGGGCGCCGACCTTCTGCGCGGACAGATCGGCTTCCATGTTCTCCAGGTAGCGGTCGATCACCGGCTTCACGTAGGCGTCGAACGCCGTGATGCAGGTGCGCTCGTACTCGCGGAACGCCGGGTCCACCTCGGATGACAGCGACACCATCAGCGCCGGATGCCGTTCACGGATGATCTCCGCCACGCGGCGCTCGTGCGCCGGGTTGAGATAGGAGAACAGAAAGGACACCGCGATCGCCTTCACGTCCTGCGCGGCGAGCTCATCGACGGCCTTGGCCACCGCGGTCTCGTCCAGCGGCGTCAGTACTTCGCCCGCCGCCGACACGCGCTCCGGCACCTCGCGGCGCCGCCGACCCGGCGCGAGGAACACCGGTGTTTCCGGTTCGAGGATGGCGCGATAAACCGCGCGCCGGTTCTGGCGCCCGATCTCGAGCAGGTCCTTGAAGCCTTCAGTGGTGATGAGGCCGATGCGCGCGCCCTTGCGCTCGAGCACAGCATTGGTCGCGACGGTCGTACCGTGCACGAAACGCCGGATCTGCTCCGGCGCCACGCCCCAGTGTTCCGCCATGTACTGCACGGCGTGCAGTACCCCGACGCTGGGATTGGCGCGCGTAGTCGGAATCTTGACGAGCTTCAGCTCGCCGCTGCTGCTGCGGCAGACGACGTCGGTGAAGGTGCCGCCGATATCGACGCCGACGGCGAAGGTTTCAGGTCCAGTCTGACCCATGCTCATGCGCTGCACTCTGTCGCTCACTGCCCCTGGCCGTCACGTTCGCCTCGCTGCCGTGGCGGAGACGGGCTGCCCATGCCAAATGCCGTTCTTCCGAGTGTATCCGCACCGCTGGCGCCGGTGCGCGCACCAATCAGGCGCATCCGCCCCTCCGCTTCAGTGCGCAGGGCCCGTGAAGGTGGTCATCCCGCGCCTGACGCCGGCATTCCGCCGTCGCGGCGCAGCGATTCCCGGCAGGCGCCGGCTTTTTAAAGGAGCATCATTGCCGTCCAATACGGTGCATGCCGCCGCGCCGTTTCCCCCTCGCTGCGAGGGCACCGCGAGTCGTGTCGTTGGTCGTCGAAAAAAAACGAGTGGTCGCACGGGTATGCCCTCGGCGGCCGGCAAACCTCGCTACAATTCATCGTCAGACACGAATGGCACTTACTTAAGGTTCCTTCTCTCGCTTGCGGGGGAAGGCCAGGACGGGGGGGAGCGATTTTGCCCCCTCCCTGACCCTCCCCCGCGCTGCGCGCAAGGGAGGGGATCTGTGAAAAATTGTTAAGTAAGTGCCATTCTCGTCAGACACCAACCAGAGTGGCGCCCTCTCACTGCAAGCGAACGATCGCTTTTCCCAACACCAGCACCTCATGATCAATGCAGCCATCGTCGGGCTCGGCCGCTGGGGCCAGAACCTCGTCAACAGCATCCAGGGCAAGAGCGACAAAATCCGCATCGTGCTGGGCGTCGCCCGCACGCCCGCCAAGGCGGAGGCCTACGCCCGTGAAAAGGGCTTTCCGCTGGTGGACAGTCTGGAAAAAGCACTGGCCGACCCGAACGTCCAGGCGGTGATCCTCGCCACGCCGCACAGTGCGCATGCCGCGCAGATCGTCGCCGCGGCCAAGGCCGGCAAGCATGTCTTCACCGAGAAGCCCTTCACCCTGACCGCGACGTCCGCTACCGAAGCGGTCAGCGCCTGCAAAAAGGCGGGTGTCACGCTGGCCGTCGGCTTCAACTGGCGCTTCCAGCCGGCGCTGCAGGCCATCAAGCGCATGCTCGATGACGGCACGCTCGGCAAACCGCTGCACGTGGAAGGCAACTTCAACGGCCCCAGCGTGTACCGCGTGCCGAAGGGGCACTGGCGCCAGAAGCGCGATGAAGGCCCGGCCGGAGGCATGACCGGCCGCGGCGTGCACGTGGTCGACGCTTTCCAGTATCTGGCCGGTCCGGTCGCCACCCTGCACGCCCAAAGCTATCGCCGCGCGCTCGATTACGGCACCGACGACACGACCTCGATGCTGCTGCGCTTCAAGAGCGGCGTCACCGGCTACCTCAGCACCGTCATCGCCACCGCCGAAACCTGGAGGATGCAGATCTTCGGCACCAAGGGTTGGGCTGAAGTCGGCGACGTCGAGCACCTCTCCACCTGGCAGTTGCGGGTCTGCACCTACGACCCCGCGCAGCCCTACGTCCACGTGAAGCCACAGACGATAACGTTCCCCGCCACCAGCACCGAGCGCGCGGAACTGGAGCACTTTGCGGATGCCGTTGCCGCCCGCAAGCCGCTCGCGGTCGCCGGCGGCGACGAAATCCACGGTGTCGCCATCCTCGAAGCCGTGCTGGCCTCGGCCAAGGCCGGCACGACGGTGAAGGTCGGTGCAAGCGCACCGTTACGCAAAAAAACGGTCAAACCGAAAACCCCGGCCAAAAAGACCGCCAAACGCCCCGTCAGGAAAAAGTAACCAGGAGACCGCCATGCCTCTGCTGCGACTCGTTACCTCAGTTCTCGTCTGCGCCGCCTGCACGAGCGCCGCGGCCCAGAACTACCCCGCCAAACCGGTCCGCATGATCGTCCCCTTCCCGGCCGGCGGCGCCACCGACATCATCGGCCGCATCGCGGCGCAGAAGCTCGCCGAGGCGATGGGCCAGCAGTTCGTGGTCGACAACCGAGGGGGCGCGGGAGGAACCATTGGCACTGACATCGCAGCCAAGGCGGTGCCGGATGGCTACGTCCTCATCACCGGCACCAGCAGCACGCACTCGATCGCGCCGGGGCTGTATGCCAAGCTGCCTTACGATCCGGTGAAGGACTTCGCGCCCATTTCGCTGCTCTGCACGGCGACCATCCTGCTCGCGACGCATCCGTCGGTGCCGGCAAAGAACGTCAAGGAGCTGATTGCGCTGGCGAAGGCGCGGCCGGACCAGCTCTCTTTCGCCTCCACCGGCAACGGCGGCATTTCGCACCTGGTAGGCGAGCAATTCAAGTCGATGACCGGCGTGCAGCTCGTGCACGTCCCGTACAAGGGCGACTCGCCCGCGCTGATCGATCTTGCCGCCGGCCAGGTGTCGCTGATGTTCGGCACCGCGGTCGCCTTCATTCCCTACGTGAAATCCGGCAAGCTGAAGGCGCTGGCGGTGACCAACCCCGCGCGCTCGCCCATCATGCCCGACGTGCCGACGGTAAATGAATCCGGCTTGAAGGGCTTCGAGGCGGTGCAGTGGTTCGGCCTCTTCGCGCCCGCAGGCACGCCGAAGGAGATCGTCACCCGCCTGCACGCGGAGACGGTAAAGTTTCTGCGTCTGCCGGACGTCCGCGAAAGAATGGCCAGCCTCGGCACCGATATCGTCGGCAGCACGCCCGAGGCCTTTGCGGCGTTCCAGAAAGCGGAAATCGCCCAGTGGGCGAAGATCATCCAGCAATCGGGCGCCCGGATCGAATAAGGAGTGCGCCGCATGGAAACCGAAAAATCCGCGCGGGCCGCCGGGGCTGCGCCGGCAAAACGCAGCCGCGCCCGCGCCGTGGCGCAACCGGCCGAGAGCCGCTTTCTGGCGCAGTGGCAAAACGAAAAGAAGACGGTGGAGATCTTCCTCATCAACGGCGTCAGGCTCGAGGGACGGATCGTGTCCTTCGACCCGCAGGTCGTGCTGATCGAGAGCGAGACCACCGACAAGGTCTACAAGACCGCCATCTCGACCATCCAGGAAGCGAAAAAACGCGCTCCGCTGCGCGCGAAACCCGATCCGGCGTCGCCGGCGCGCGCGCCGACCATCGTCGTCAAGCGGGTGCGGCGCGCCCCGCCGCGCTAGGGACTGGCGGCGCTACCGTCCGGCGCCTGCGCTGCGTCGAGGCGGCCGCCGCAGGGCGCGCACACCCTGGCCGCCTGTGGTTGCGGCACTTCCACGCAAGCTCTCATGGGGCGTGCTAGTCTAGGAATGCGAGCTCAGCACGGAGGGCATCCCGCCCTCCCGCACCCGCAACTCGTTCACGGACTGCAGCGACCGTCCGGTAGGCACAACATCCAACAACGGAGGAGAGCAAACCATGAGATTCAACACAGGCGTGAAGCTGGCCTTTGCCGCACTGATCGGACTGACGATGGCCGGGGGCGCGCTCGCGCAGCCCAAACCCAACCCCAGCTGGCCGAGAACGCTTACGCTCGGTACCGCGTCGGTCGGCGGCACCTATTTCGTCTACGGCCAGGTGTGGGCGAGCCTTGTCAACGAAAAGGCCGGCACGAACATCAGCACCCAGCAGACGCAGGGCCCCAACCAGAACATCATCCTGGCCGACTCGAAACAGATCGATTTCGGCATGACGACCATGGGCGTCGCGTTGCAGGCCTGGGAGGGCAAGGGCGAGTGGACCAAGGGTCAGAAGTATCAGAACATCCGCGCTACGTTTCCGATGTATGACACCCCGTTTCACTTCATCGCGCTGGAGAAGTCCGGCATCAAGTCGGTACGGGACCTGGCCGGCAAGAAATCCGGCATCGGCCCCCGCGCCGGGACCTGCGGCACCTACTTCCCTCTGTTTTTCAAGACCTTGGGCATCGATACAACGATTCGCAACGGCCAGGCGTCCGATATGTCGGCGAACCTGCAGGACGGTCTGATTGACGCATTTCCGTTCTGCGCCGGCGTCCCGATCGCGGCCTTTTCCGAACTCGAAACGACCAACAAGGTGCGCTTCTTCACCTTTACCCCCGACGAACTCAAAAAACTCAAGGACGCGCTGCCCGAACTCTCGGACTCGACGATCCCGAAAGGCACCTACAAGCAGCAGACGGAAGATCAAAAAACGGTGGGTGTTTTCAACTTCGGAATCGCGAACAAGGACGTGCCCGAGGACCTGGTGTATGCGGTCACGAAAGCCGTGCTCGAGAACAACGCGCAAATGGTGAAAGGCCATGCGGCGGCGAAGGAAACGCTGCTCGAGAACTGGAACCGCAACACCTTCCTGCCCTTCCATCCGGGGACCATTCGGTACTTCAAGGAAAAAGGCATCACGGTCCCCAAGCATCTGCTGCCGCCCGAATACAAGGGCTGACCTCCCGCCATCCGGGGCCGCGCTGCGCTGAACAAGCGCGCAGCGCGTTTTTTTGCACGGCGTTTCGCGCGTAGCGGGCGCGGCGGAGAAGAAGAGCATGAGCCTGCCTGACGAAGTCATCAAGCCGCCGCTGGCGGACGAGGAGTTCAGCGGCAACAAGCGCGTCCTGCGCCACTGGGAAGCCGTGCTGCTCGCGGCCCTGTGCGTTGGCTTCACCGTCTTTCACTTGTTCGTGCTCAACGTCTACTCGCTCGAGCCCCTGCTCTTCCGCGCCATCCACGTCGGCTGGGGCGGCGCGCTCGGGTTCATCCTGTACGCCCGGGTCCGGCGCGCGGCAAAAAGCGGCGTGCCCTGGTACGACTGGGCCCTGGTGCTCGGCTCGATCGCCTGCGCGGTCTACATCGCCATCGAGCTCGACGGACTGCTGTTCCGGGCCGGCGCGCAGTTCACCGCTGGTGACGTGTTCGTCGGATTGCTCGGCACCCTGCTCGTCATCGAGTTCGCCAGGCGCACCTCCGGCCTCGCGCTGCCGGTCATTGCGGGCGTATTCATCCTTTATTCCTTCGTTGGGCCATGGATGCCCGGCGTACTGGAGCACAAGGGCTTTACGCCCGCCCGTTTCTTCACCTACATCTACAGCGAGTACGGGATTTTCGGCGTCACAACGCAGGTGTCGTCATCGTACATCATCCTGTTTGTGACCTTCGCCGCATTCCTGCAAGTCTCCCGGGTCGGCGACTATATCAACGACCTGTGCAACGCGATGTTCGGCTGGGCGCGCGGCGGCCCGGCCAAGGCGGCGGTGGCCTCGGGCATGCTGTTCGGCTCCATCTCGGGTTCCGCGGTGGCGAACGTCGTCGCCTCGGGCATGGTCACGATTCCGATGATGCGCAAGGTCGGCTACGACCGTCCGACCGCGGCCGCGATCGAAGCGACGTCCTCCACCGGCGGGCAGATCACGCCGCCCGTGCTCGGCGCCGGCGCGTTCCTGATGGCCGAAATCACCGGCATTCCGTACGCTGAAATCGCGCTTGCCGCAGTCATTCCCGCAGTGCTGTTCTATATCGCCTGCTGGATCCATGTCGACCTGCATGCGATCCGTCTCGGCCTGAAAGGCGTTTCCCGTAGCGAACTGCCGCCCATCAAGCTGATGCTCACCCGGCTTTACCTGTTCACGCCGCTCATCGTCTTCGTGTGGGCGCTCGTCGACGGCTACTCTCCGTTTCGCGCCGGTGGCCTCGGCATCGTCACTGCGCTGGTGGCGGGCTGGCTCTCGCGCGTCTTCGGCGATATCGGCAGCGCGGACGGCGGGGCGCCGGATCCCCGCTCGATCACGGCGGTGCTGGCGGCACTGCTCATACGGATTGTTTGTCTCGTCGCTGCCGGAGGCCTGCTGGCGGCCTTCGTACTGTACGGCGTGCCGGCGGTGAAACCCTTCGGCAGCGTGGTCGCCTGGTCTGTGGTTGTAGCGCTGGTCGCCCTGCCGATTGTCTTGTTCGGCTGGCGGCGCACGCTGGAAGCATTGAACCTCGCGGCCAGAGATACGGTGCAACTCGTCGCGGTGTGCGCCTGCGCCGGCATCATCGTCGGCGTGATCGCCCTGACCGGCATCGGCGGGCGCTTCTCCGAGCTGATACTCGGCATCGCCGGCGCAAGCCAGATTTTCGCCATGCTGTTCGCTGCCCTGATTGCCCTGGTGCTCGGCATGGGCATGCCGACCACGGCCGCCTACGCGATCGCAGCCGCGGTGATCGCGCCCGGACTTGCCAAGATCGGGGTGCCGATCCTGGTCGCCCACATGTTCGTGTTTTACTTCGCGGTGATTTCCGCGATTACGCCGCCGGTGGCGCTGGCGTCATTTGCCGCTGCGGGCATGGCGCAGGCCGACCCGTGGAAGACCTCATGGATTTCCCTCAAGATGGGGCTCGCCACCTTCATCATCCCCTTCATGTTCTTCTACAGCCCGGTGCTGCTGATGAAGGGCGACTGGGCCGACATCATCCAGGCCACCGTCACCGGCGCCTTAGGCGTCTGGTTCCTCGCCGGCGCCACCGAGGGGTGGTTTGGAGGACGGCTCGGGAATCCACTGCGCGCGCTGCTGTTTGTCGGCGCGCTGGCGACCATACACCCGGGTACCATCACCGACTTGATCGGCCTCAGCATCGCGGTGCCGATTTACCTGTGGCAGCGGCTGCGGCTGCGACGTCCCGCATAACGTGTCGTTTCCACTGCGTGAGGACGGTGCGGCAAACCGCCAGGGCCTGTTCCCGTGCTTTTTCTGCGCAACCTGCGCATCCAGCAGCAACCGGTATGACGCGTGGTATTTGTAGATGATGCGCACGTAGGTCGGGTCTCGATGCCGACTTTTCCGCGGTCACGATCTCGATCTCGACGTTGTTGAACCACTTGTCCGGGTCCAGTCCGCGTTTCGCCGCCCCCTTGCGCATCTGGGAGATACGGCCCGTCCCCGCGTTGTAGGCGGCAAAGGCGAACAGCGAACAGTTGGCCTCGCTGAACTTCGCGTCGGGGAAATCCCGGGGCAGGTGATCCATGTACTTCGTGCCGGCGTGCCCGTTGTTCCGGCATCTTGGTGTCGCCCACCCTGAGATACTCTGGCTGGTTGCAGAACCGCACCCCTTCGACATGACTCCCTATACCACCCACCTGTTTCCGCGCGAGGCCGCGCCCGGCCTTGTGCTGATGGCCGCCGCCGCCCTCGCGATGCTGTGCAGCAACTCGGGCCTGGCCATTTGGTACGAGGACGTGCTCGCCCTGCCCATCGAGGTGCGAATCGGCGCGTTCAGCCTCGCCAAACCGCTCGTCCTGTGGGTCAACGACGGGCTGATGGCGATCTTTTTCTTTCTGGTCGGACTGGAGCTCAAGCGCGAGATCATCGAGGGCGAACTGTCCTCACCGGCGCAACGGATACTGCCGGCCGTGGCCGCGCTGGGCGGCATGCTGGTGCCGTCGGCGATCTACGCTGCGCTCAATCACGCCGATCCGGTTGCATTCAACGGGTGGGCCATCCCCGCGGCGACGGACATCGCCTTTGCGCTGGGCGTGCTCATCCTGCTGGGCAGCCGCGTGCCGGTGAGCCTGAAAGTCTTCCTGACGGCGGTGGCGATCGTCGATGACCTGGGTGCGGTGGTCATCATCGCGCTGTTCTATACGGACGGCCTGTCGGCCACGATGCTGGCGGCCGCCGCGGTCGGCACCGCCGTACTGGTCACGCTCAACCTTGCCGGCGTGCGCAAGCTCGCCCCCTACGCCTTGGTCGGCGTGGCGGTCTGGGTCTGCCTGCTGAAGTCCGGCGTGCATGCCACCCTGTCCGGGGTCATCACCGCACTCTGTGTGCCGATGGGCGGACGCGGCGACGACGGCCGTCACTCGCCATTGAAATCGGCCGAACATGCTCTGCACGGCTGGGTGGCCTACGGCGTGATTCCGGTCTTCGCCTTCGCCAACGCCGGCGTGAGCCTGGCCGGGTTGACGCTGTCCACCTTCGGCCATACCGTGCCGCTCGGCATCGCGGCAGGACTGTTCGCCGGCAAGGCAATCGGAATCTTCGGCGCCTGCGCCATCGCCATCCGCCTGTTCGGCGCATCCCTGCCCGGCGGCGCGACCTGGTTGCAGTTGCTGGGCGTGTCGGTGCTCGGCGGCATCGGCTTCACGATGAGCCTGTTCATCGGCTCGCTCGCCTTCGAGCACGCCCCCGCGGATTACATGAAGCTGGTCAAGCTCGGGGTACTGGCGGGGTCGTGCCTTTCGGCGGTAGCAGGCGTAGCCATTCTGCTCGCAGCAGCATCCCGCCGACCCACGTCGTGAAGGGTCAAAACCGGTCGGGGCGGTAGGGCGCGATGTCGATGTTGGTGGGCCGCCCGCCGATGATCTCGGCGACGAGCCCGGCGGTCGGCGCGGCGCTGCACAGGCCGACGTGGCCGTGACCGAAGGCATACACGACGTTCTTGAATCGGGTCGCGCGCCCGATCACCGGCAGCGAGTCCGGCATGCACGGACGGTGCCCCATCCATTTCGACACGTGCTTCGCGGACAGCTCGGGAATGACGTTCTCCACCTGCGCCTGCAGCACATCCGCGCGCGCGTAGTTCGGCGGCGGCGCGAGGCCGGCCAGTTCCACCGAGCCCGCGACCCGCAGCCCCATTTCCATCGGCGTGACGAAGAACTTGCGCTCGGCCACGCTGATCGGCCGTGTGAGCGTCACTGTCGGCTCCTCGAAGGTGGCGTGGTACCCGCGCTGCGTTTCCAGCGGTAAAAGGTCGCCCAGCTGGCGCGTGAACTCGTTGGAGTGAGCGCCGGCGCAGATCACCAGCGTCTCCACCGGCAGGCGGCCCTGGTCGGTGATCAGCGCCGTGGGGCCGTCCGCGCCGGTTTCGATCTCGAGCACCGTCTGCTGCAGGATCCGGCCGCCGTCGCGCTGGAACTGCGCGGCCAGCGCCTGCGTCAGCCGTAGCGGGTTCCTGACATGGCCTTGCTCCGGCAGGAAGTAGCCTTTGATGTAAACATTACGCAGGTTGGGTTCCATGCGCCGGATGTCGTCGGCCGTCAAAGGCTCGCAGACAACGCCGTGGTCGCGCCGCAAGCGCATGCCGAGTGCATCGGCCTGGTAGCCCGCTTCCGTTTCATAGAGGATCAGGTAGCCGTCCTGGCGGATGAGGTCCTGCGCGCCCGCCCACTGCGCGAGCGGCCGCCAAGTGTCGAGTGTCTGCTTGAGCAGCGGGCGCAGGGACGCAGCAATCTTTTCCACGCGCGAGAGCTCGGAGGCCGCGACGAAGCGCGCGAGCCACGGCAGGAGCTTGGGCAGGTAGGTCCAGTCGATGGCGAGCGGCCCCATCGGGTCCATCAGGTAGCCGGGCACCTTCTTCAGGATGCCCGGCATGGCCACCGGCACAATCGAGCCCGGGGACAGGATGCCCGTGTTGCCGAACGAGCAATATTCGCCCGGCGGACGCGGGTCCACGACCGTCACGTCGTGGCCTTCGCGCCGGAGCGTGCTGGCCGTGGCCATGCCGACAACGCCGGCGCCGATGATGGTGATGCGCTGCATGTGAAGGGAAATCCCGGAAGAGGCGGGTGCGCCGGATTATAGCGAGCGCGTGTGCCCTGTTTGGTGCGTTTGCCGCTCAATGCTAAAATCCGACCGCTGAATCCGGATGGGCGGTTAACTCAGCGGTAGAGTGCCACCTTCACACGGTGGAAGCCACTGGTTCGATCCCAGTACCGCCCACCATCCTTTCCCCCTTGCGGCCAGCAGCGCCATGGCTGAAGACTACGAATACGTTCCGCTGATCGCGCCGCCGGCTGCCGTCGATGAACCCTGCCTGTGGTTCGCGTTTAAAGGCGCGGAGTTGCTGATCGAAACGGGCGTCGACGGTCCCGCCATCCTGCAGTGTCATACGCTGGCCGAACTCGCACTGACCGCGGTGCGCACGCAGTACCTTGGCACGCTGGGCGGCCGCCATTGCTACGCCACGGAGCTGCCGGAGGACGCGAGCGCACCCGAGGGCCGCGCCTTCTCCGGCCTCCGCCCCCTGTTCGGCACGCTTGATGAGACGCTGGTGGCGCTCGCCGGGCGCGCCTTCCAGATCAAGGAATGGGATCGCAACCACCAGTTCTGCGGCCGCTGCGGCACGCCAACGGAGCAACGTATGGACGAGCGCTCGCGCGCCTGTCCCGCCTGCCGCCATCGGAGCTACCCGCCGGTGTCGCCCGCCGTAATGATGCTGATCACCGACGGCCAGCGGCTGCTGCTCGCGCGCAAGCCGGAGTGGCCCGACCACCGCTACAGCGCGCTGGCGGGCTTCGTCGAACCTGGCGAATCGCTGGAGGACACGGTGCGGCGCGAGGCTATGGAGGAAGTCGGCGTGAAAGTCGGCGCGCTGCGCTACTTCGGCAGCCAGCCGTGGCCCTTCCCGCACTCATTGATGGTTGCCTTCGTCGGCGAATATGCCGGCGGCGAGATCAGGCCGGACGGCGTGGAGATCGCGGAGGCCCGCTGGTTCGAACCCGACGAACTGCCGCGGCTGCCGCCGAGCATCTCGATTTCCCGCAAGCTGATCGATGCGACGGCGCGGGAACTGCTGGCGGGACGTTAAAGCGTCAAACGCTTGTTTCGCCGCCAAGGCGCCAAGAAAACAACAACTCAATAGAGCGAAAGACGAAAGACGACAGAAGCGAATACCAGGTCCGGCTGCGAATATTTTTCGTCTCTCGTATCTCATCTTTCATCTTTCGCTTCTCGTTTCTCCGGTGCCTTGGCGGCCGCTCAAACCTCTTCCAGTTTCAGCCACACGCATTTGCCCTTGCTCGCCTGGTCAATCTCGGCAAGGTACTGCGCGTGCGCCGCGAGCTCACCCGCATTGGCCGCCAGCGCCAGCACTTCCGCCGCGCCGCCCGCCACGGGCTCGAGGCTGTCGGTCGCCGCCGGCGCCTCCTCCATGATCAGGCTGTTCTGCCCGCGCGTCATGGCGAGGTAAACCTCGGCGAGGAGTTCGGCGTCGAGCAGCGCTCCATGCAGGGTCCGCGACGAGTTGTCGATCTGGTAGCGCTCGCACAGCGCATCGAGCGAGTTGCGCTTGCCGGGGTGCAGGTCGCGGGCCATGCGCAGCGTGTCGGTCACCACCGGGCAATGGTGCGACAGCCGCTTGCGCTTGAGCAGCCCCAACTCCCGATCGAGAAAGCCCACGTCAAACGGCGCGTTGTGAATGATGAGTTCGGCGCCGACGATGAACGCGAGCAGCTCGTCCGCAATGTCCTTGAACTTCGGCTTGTCGGCGAGCATCTCGTCGGTCAGGCCGTGCACCTGCTGCGCGCCGGCGTCGATCGCCCGCTCCGGATTGACGTAGCGATGGAAGGTGTTGGCCGTCAGCCGGCGGTCCGCCAGTTCCAACGCGGCGATCTCGATGATGCGATGCCCCAGCGCCGGATCGAGGCCGGTGGTTTCGGTGTCGAGGATGATCTGGCGCATGGGATGCAGGTGTTAAGGGTTAAGTTTTAAGTGATGAGTGATGAGTGCGACGGGTCTGGCGGGTCAACGCATCACTTGACACTCAAAACTCATCATTGAGCGCCTCGCGCGATCTCCACGCCGCAGTTGGCCAGCTCATCCGCCCGCTCGTTCTCGGGATGCCCGTCGTGGCCCCGCACCCACAACCACGCCACGCTGTGCTGCGCGGCCAGTTCGTCGAGGCGGCGCCACAGGTCCTCGTTCTTGACCGGTTTCTTGTCCGCCGTCTTCCAGCCGCGGCGTTTCCAGGCGTGGATCCACTCACTGATGCCGAGTTGGACATACTGCGAGTCGGTATAGAGGCGCACCTGCGAGCGCGCCTTCAGCGCCGCCAGCGCCTCAATGACGGCCGTCAGTTCCATGCGGTTGTTCGTCGTGTGCGGCTCGCCGCCGAACAACTCCCGTTCGCGGCCGCCGCAACGGAGCAGCACGCCCCAGCCGCCGATGCCGGGATTCCCCTTGCAGGCGCCGTCGGTGTAGGCCTCCACGACAGGTTCGCTCATGCAGCCCGATCCATTGCGTGCGCCACGATGGGTTCCTTGGCCCTCACCTTCTCGGGCACCGGCGCCACGAGCGGCTTGGTGGCGGCCACGCGATCGCTCCACTTGGGCATGATCAGGCGCAGGCCGCGTACACGCTTGACGGCCTGCAGGAAGTAGACGCCGCCGGCGACGGGCCACCAGCGGTCGCCGGCAGACTCCATGAAGGCAAAGCGCGCCCGCCATTGGTCCTCGCGGGACGGCGGCGCGTAACAGGCCATCCGGCCGGCCACGATTTCGAACCCGAGCAGCGCCAGCCAGTCCTTGATCCGCGGCAGGTTGATGAAGCGGCCGTTCCATGGCGCTTGCGCGCGACCGCCAAACGCGCGGCGCAGCCCCCACAGGCTCCACGGATTGAACGCGGCGATCACCACGTGCCCCTCCGGCATCAGCGCGCGCGCGACTTCGCGCAGGATCTGGTGCGGGTGCGCGTCGAATTCCAGCACGTGCGGCAGCAGGATCAGGTCGGCACTGCCGGTCGCCAGCGGGAGGTCGCGCGCGTCCGCGCGCACCTGCACGCCGGACTCCAGCCCCAGCCGGCAACAGTGGGAGATGCGGCTCGCCCGCAGGTAATCGAGCTGTGGCAGTCCCACCTGAATCGCGTTGTAGCCGAAGACATCGGTCACGGCACGATCGAAATAGTCCTGTTCGCGCGCGTATACGTAGCGACCCAGCGGCGTATCGAACCACGCCGCCAGCGAGGCGGCGGCGGATGGGGATGCGGATACGGGCGCCGGCGCGGCGGGAGCGTCGATTGACATGCGGCGAGTTTAATTCAAAGATACCCGCGCGGGCATCGCCCACGCATCCCTCATCCCTCATCCCTCAGAATGCTCTCCGTCATCCCCGTTCCCGCCTTCACCGATAACTACATCTGGGTCATCCACGATGGCGCGTACGCGGCCGTCGTCGATCCGGGCGAAGCCCAGCCAGTGCTCGACTATCTGGCGCGGGAAAAACTCAAGCTGGCTGCGGTCCTGCTCACGCATCACCACGCGGACCACATCGGCGGCCTCGCGGAACTGCTCGCGCACTCGCCGACGGCGGCGCAGGTTTCCGTGTGCGCCCCGCATGACGAGCGCATCGCGCAGGTCACGCAGCGCGTGCGCGAGGGCGACCGGGTCGTGTTGGCCGCACCCAAGGTGAGCTTCGACGTGCTGGAAGTCCCCGCCCACACGCGCACGCATATCGCCTTCCAAGGCGCGGGCATGCTGTTCTGCGGCGATACGCTGTTCGCGTGCGGCTGTGGGCGCCTGTTCGAAGGCACGCCCGCCCAGATGCATGCGGCCCTGACCAAGCTGGCGGCCCTGCCGGGCGACACCAGGGTCTATTGCGGGCACGAGTACACACTGGCCAACATCGCGTTCGCGCGCGCAGCGGAACCGGACAACCCTGACCTCGCCGCGCTGGAAGCGCGCTGCCAGGCGCTGCGGGCCGCGCATCAGCCGACCCTGCCTTCCACCATCGCCCAGGAGCGCGCCACGAACCCCTTCGTGCGGGTGTCCAAGCCGGGTGTGGTGGCGGCGGCCAGCCGCCAGGCCGGGCGGCCGCTCGCCGATCCCGTCGCCGTGCTGGGGGCCCTCCGCGAGTGGAAAAACAACTTCTGACCGCGGGCACAGACCCCATCCTTCCTGATTGATTTTGTTCGGTTTTTTCGCTTGACCCCGGCCATGTCGCGGGTTAGCATGCCCACGTTTTTTGCCTAGGCCATGCTGACAATGACCCCACCCTTCAGCGCCGTCCTTGCCGTTCTTGCCGCCCTGGCCGCCAGCGCCGCGCTCGCGCTGAGCCCGCTGGCCAATGCCCAAACGGTGGATGACGCGATCGAGGCTGCCCTGCCGGCTGATGCCCAGCCCCTGACCCCGCCGGCCATCCCGGCCGTAGTGCCCGCCGGCGACCCGCCGGCCGCGGCTGCGCCGCCGAAAAGCCTGTGGACCCGCGTGCGCGCCGGTTTCCGCATCGACGACATCGCCACGCCGCTGGTGCAGTCGCAGGAAGACTGGTTTGCGACTCGCCCGGACCACATCCGCCGGGTCGTCGAACGCAGCCGCCGCTACCTGTATTTCATCGTCGAGTCGGTCGAGAGCCGCGGCATGCCGACCGAGATCGCGCTGCTGCCCATCATCGAAAGCGCCTACAACCCCGTCGCCTACTCGCGCGCGCACGCGTCTGGCATCTGGCAGTTCATCCCGTCCACCGGCAAGCACTACGGCCTGAGCCAGAACTTCTGGTACGACGGCCGCCGCGACGTGCTCGCCGCCACCGACGCGGCGCTGGATTACCTGGAAAAACTCTACGCGCAGTTCGGCAACTGGGAACTGGCGCTGGCCGCCTACAACTGGGGCGAAGGCGCGGTCGAGCGGGCCATCGCGAAAAACACGGCGAAGGGGCTGCCGACGAATTACCTGAGCCTCACGATGCCGAACGAGACGCGCTGGTACGTGCCCAAGCTGCAGGCGGTGAAAAACATCATCGCTAATCCGGAGCGCTACGGCCTGACGCTGCCTGACGTCGCCAACGAGCCCTACTTCGCGGTAGTGACCACCACGCGGCCCATGGACGTCAAGCTCGCGGCCAAGTTCGCCGAAGTGCCGATGGAAGAGTTCCTGTTGCTCAACGCCGGCCATATGCGTCCGGTGATCCGGGCGACCGGCAGCCAGTCGCTGCTGGTGCCGGTGGGCAAGGTCGACCGTTTCCAGGCCAACCTCGCCAGCCACAACCAGCCCTTCCTGTCTTGGCAGGTGCACACCGTCCAGAAGGGCGAGCAGCCCGACGGCATCGCCAAGCGCTACGGCACGTCGGTCGCCGCGCTGAAGGAAATCAACGGCAACCGCAAATTCACGCCGGGTGCCGCCGTGCTGGTGCCGGCAAAGGCCGGCGCAACAGCGGCGCACCTGCCCGACCTGCCCGCCTTGCCGGTCAAGGTGGCCAAGGCGCCGCCGCAAAAAAGCATGCAGCTGGCGCAGGGCGGCAAGCCTCGCGCCGTCAAGGTTTCCGGCACCCGCAAGACCGTGCCGACCCGCGCCGCGAAGTCACCGGTGCACGCCAAACCCACCACCGCCCGCAGCAAGCCCGCCCCGCAGCACAAGATCCTGGTCGCGGCCAAACCCTAGCGGCTGTCACCGGCGGCGGCGGTTCCCGTCGGGCACCATCACTTTCCCGGGTACAGATGACAAGCGGCGCGGTGCGTCGCACTGAACGCCGTCGTCTGCGGCCAGCGTTCCGCGCACTGCGGCAGCGCCTGTGGACAGCGTGGGTGGAAGTGGCAGCCTGAGGGTGGATTCACCGGGGAAGGCAAATCGCCCGGCAGTCGGATCACCGGCCGGCGCTGCGCCCCGTCCACGGCAATCTGCGGCACCGCGGACAGCAGCGCCTGGGTGTAGGGATGGCGCGGCCGCGCAAGGACCTCCTCAGTGCTGCCGTATTCGACGATGCGGCCCAGGTACATCACCGCCACGTCATGCGCGAGGTACTCCACGACCGCCAGGTTGTGCGTGATGAACAAATAGCTCAGTCCGCGCGCCGCCTGCAGGGCCTTCAGCAGGTTGAGGATCTGCGCCTGCACGGAAACGTCCAGCGCGCTCGTCGGCTCATCGCAGATCAGCAAGCGCGGCTCCACCGCCAGCGCCCGCGCGATGGCGATGCGCTGGCGCTGCCCGCCGGAGAACTCGTGCGGGTAGCGGGCGCGGCTTTCCGGCGCGAGTCCAACCTCGGCGAGTAACCGGTCCACGCGCGCAGCATGGTCGGCGGCGCCGCTGCCCACGCCCAGCGCGCGCATGCCCTCGGTAAGGATCTCCGCCACGCGCATGCGCGGGTTCAGCGAGGCATACGGGTCCTGGAACACGATCTGCGCGGTGCGCCGACGCGCGCGCAGGGCCCCCAGGGACAACCGGGTCCAGTCCTCGCCGGCCAGCATCACGCGACCGGCGGTCGGCGTGACGAGGCGCAGGAGCCCCTTGCCCACCGTGGTCTTGCCGCAGCCGGACTCGCCGACCAGCGCGAGCGTGCGCCCCGCCGCGAGATCGAAGGAAATACCGTCGACCGCGCGCACCTGGGCGACGGTGCGCCGGAACAGTCCTTTGCGGATGGGGAAGTGGACCTTCAGGTCTTCGACCTGAAGGAGAGGACTGGGATTCGAGGACTGAGGACTGAGGAAACTGAGTCCTGAGTCCTCAGTCCTCGCCTCTTCTTTCAGTCCCGAGTCCTCAGTCCTCGCCTCTGGACTGGCCTCCGGACTGAACAGATGGCAGCGCACCGCGTTGCCCTCGGGTGTGCGATGCACCGCCGGCGCCTCGCTCCGGCAGCGCGCGAACACGTAGTCGCAGCGATCGGCGAAGCGGCAGCCGGTGAAGGCATGCGTCAGCGGCGGCACGTTGCCGCGGATGACCTTGAGCGGCGCGCCGCGGCGCACGCCCGCCGGCAGCGACGCAAAGAGCTTGCGCGAATAGGGATGCGCCGGCGACCGGAAGAACGCATCGCGCGCGGCAACCTCCACCAGTTCGCCGGCGTACATCACCCCCACGTGATCGGCTGTTTCGGCGACGACGGCCAGATCGTGCGTGATGAGCAGCACCGCCAGCCCTCGCTCCCGCTGCAGGTTGCGCAACAGTTCCAGGATCTGCGCCTGGATGGTGACGTCGAGCGCGGTCGTGGGCTCGTCCGCGACCAGCAACGCCGGGTCGCAGGCGAGTGCGATGGCGATCATCACGCGCTGCTTCATGCCGCCCGACAGCTCGAAGGGATAGGCCGACAGCCGCCGCCGTGGTTCGGGCACCCGGACCGCATCCAGCAGTTCCAGTACGCGGGCCTCGAGCGCCGCGCCGGTCAACGCGGTATGGCGTGTCACCGCCTCGGTGATCTGCGCGCCCACGGTCATCACCGGATTGAGGCTCGCGCCCGGCTCCTGGAAGATCATCGCCACCTGCCTGCCGCGCACTGTGCGCATCGCGGCCTCGGGCAGCGCCAGCAGGTCGGTGCCCTCGAACTCGACGCGGCCTTCGGCGACGTGCGCGGCGTCCGGCAGCAGGCGCAGGATCGACAACGCGGTCATCGACTTGCCACAGCCCGATTCGCCGAGCAGCGCGAAGGTCTCGCCGCGCGCGAGTTCGAAGGACACACCGTCAACCGCCGTCACCAGCGCCTCGCCGGTGTCGATGCAGGTGGTCAGGCCGGACACGCGGAGGAGCGGCGCGCTCATGCGGCTTGCCCGCGGCCGCGCGAACGCGCCAGCTGGGCCAGATACGCGGCCACGCGCGCCGGCGTCAGGCGCCGCGGCCGGATGCGCGGGTCGAGCGCGTCGCGTACCGCATCCGCAAAGAGGTTGGCGGCCAGCACCAGCACCAGCATGAAAAAGAAGGCGGCCGCCAGCGACCACCAGACCACGGGCTCGCGCCCCATCTCCAGCCGCGCGCCGTTGATCATGGTGCCGAAGCTGTTCGTCGCCGGATCGACGCCGACGCCCACGTACGACAGCACGGCCTCGGCCAGCACCAGCCCGCTGAAATCCATCACCACCGCGATCAGCACGATGTGCATCACGTTGGGCAGCAGGTGGCGGGTGATGATCGTCCAGTCGGACACGCCGAAGGCGTGCGCGGCCTGGATGAATTCCACCTCGCGCAGCTTGAGGGTCTCTCCGCGCAGCAGACGCGCGAGGCTGGTCCAGCTGGTGATGCCCAGGATCGCGCACAGGATGACGAGCCGCCAGTCCGCACGCTTGACCACGGTATCGAACAGCGTCCAGTCGCTGCGGGTGTCGATGAAGACCTGCATCATCACGACGAACGCCGCGATCAGCAGCACGCCCGGAATCGACGCCAGCGTCGTGTAGAGGTACTGCACCAGATCGTCCACCCAGCCGCGGAAGTAGCCTGCGGCGATGCCGGCCAGCACGGCGAGCGGCAGCATGATGAGCGTGGCGAGCGTGCCGATGATGAGTCCGGTGCGGATGCTCTTCAGCGACAGGTACAGGACGTCCTGCCCCGTCTTGTCGGTGCCCAGCACGTGGTAGCCGGTCGCCAGCGCGATCGTGAGGCCGGCCAGCGCGCACAGTGCGCCCATGGTGGCGAGCACCACGTCCCACGGGAGGTCCGTCTCCGCCGCCCACACTCGCTGCCACGCCTTCCGGAGGCCGCCACCGGCGTGCCGTGCGAGCGCCGCGCACACGGCCAGCACGAGCACGAGCCAGGCCAGCCCGCCGCCCAGCAGACCGGCCAGCACGCGACGGGTCACGTCGCCCGCCCAGTCTGCCGCCGGGTCCTCAAGGTGGCGGCCGCCGAAGCGCAGGCGCGGAAATTCGCGTACCTGGGTGCCGTCCGGGCGCTCCACCGTTTCCTTGGCGAAAAGATGGGTGGCGAGCGGCGCTGAATAGGTCTTCTCCCGTTCCGCGCGCAGCTTGCTCAGCAGCGCGTCGAGCGCGGAGCGGGTTTCCGTCGAGAACACCCGTTCGCCTTTCTGCGAGGGCAAGGCCGGGTTGTAGTGCAGGCAATCGAGCAGACCGATGACGGCGAACACGGCGAGCACCACCGCGGCGCCCATGCCCCTGCGGCTGCGCGCGACGCGCCGCCACGGCGCGCGCAGGTGCTCGTGGCGGCGGAGTTGCCACGCGAATACCGCGGTGACCGCGAGCAGCACGAATACCAGGGCGTCGGTGACCAGCAGGACGGGCTGGAACGGCAGCATGGAGGGCGCCGGTTTACGTCAGCCGCACGCGGGGATCCACCCACGTGTAGGAAAGATCGGTGAGGATGAGCCCGGCGATGTAGAGCACCGAGCCCAGAAACACGATCGCGCGCAGCGCCGCGAAGTCCTGCCCCTGAATGGCATCGATGGTGTAGCTGCCGAGTCCGGGAATCGCGAAGAAAGCCTCCGTGAGCAGGCTGCCGATGAAGAGCAGCGGAATGGCCACCACGACCCCGGTCAGGATGGGAATCATCGCGTTCTGCAGGACATGGCGGAACAGCACGCGGCGCTCCGACAGCCCCTTGGCGCGCGCCGTCCGCACGTAATCGCGGTTCATTTCCTCGAGGAAGATCGTGCGGTACCAGCGCGTGCTGGACCCGATACCGGCGAACACGCCGATCGCCACCGGCAGCACGAGGAAACGCCAGGCCTCGAGACCGCCGTCGTAGCCGGAGATCGGCACCAGGTTCAGCAGCTTGCCGACCAGGTATTGCCCGCCGATGATATAGAACAGGCCTGATACGGACATCAACACCACGCAGACCACCACGCCGGCCGTATCGAAGGCGGTCGCCCGGAACAGCGCGAGCAGCAGGGCGAAGGTCACATAGGCCGCCAGCCCGATGAGGAACACCGGCAGCGCGATGGCGAGGCTCGCCCACATACGCGTGCGGATGTCGAAGCCGATGTCGCGCCCCTGGTCGGAAGTGCCGAACTGGAAGGCGAACAAGCGCACCGATTTGTCGAAGAAGATGGTGTCCGTCGCCTTTGCGCGCAGTCCCTCAGCCGCGCCGTTCCACAGCAGCGGGCGGTCGTAGCCATGCTCCTGCTTCCATTTCTGCACGGCCTCCGGCGTCACGCGCTTGCCGCCGAGCTGGGCCCGTGCCATGTCTTCGGGCGAATTGACGAAGAAGAAGAGCGCGAAGGTGAGCAGGTTGACCCCGATCAGGATCAGCCCCGCGTAGACGAGCCGGCGGATGAGCCAGGCGATCACCGCGCCCTCGCCGTCAGCGTGCCGGCGGCGTTCTCGCGTCGGCGGTAGGCGCGCCAGCCCACCACGGACACGGCGGCCAGCACCAACAGCGCCAGCGCCAGCGGCCACCAGTGCGGCCGGTTCCATTCGCGGCGCAGGCGTTCGCGCATGGCGGGATCGAGGCGCTGATACTTGAGGCTGTTGTTCGCCATCTGGTTGGGTTTGCGGTTGAACAGCCAGGCGTGGTTGAGCTGGTAGTCTTTGGGGAACAGGCTCCACACCCACGGCGCATCGTGACGGGCGATGTTCACCATGCGGTCGATCAGCTGCTGCCGCTCTGGACCGTTCGGCATCGCGCGCATGGTGCCGAACAGGCGGTCGAACTCCGGATTGACGTAATTGGAGGCGTTCTCGCCCTGCGTCTTCGCGCGGCTCTGCGGGCCATGCAGCAGGAAGAGGAAATTCTCCGGATCGGGGTAGTCCGCGTTCCAGCCCAGGAAGTAGAGTTGCTGGGTGCCTTTGCGCAGCTTGTCCTGGAAGCGGTTGTAATCGGTCGCGCGCACCTGGAGCTGCACGCCGAGTTTGTCGAACTGCCGGATGTACCAGTCCAGGCGGGATTTGCCGTCGGGACCGCCGCCGGTGGTATCGAGGTTGAGCAGCAGCGGCTCTCCGGTGTCGGCGCTGCGGCCGTTCGGATAGCCCGCATCGGCCAGCAGCCTGCGCGCGGTCTCGATGGACTTGCGCGCCGGCCGGCCGTCCACCCATTCGTACACGTAAGGGTTGAGTCCTTCCCGGCCCTCTCGGTAGCCGAAGATGCCGGGCGGAATGGGACCCTGCGCGGGAATGCCGCGGCCGTTGCGGAAGATGGCGATCATTTCTTCCTGGTCGACCGCGATCGAAATCGCCAGTCGCAATTTGCGCGCGCGCTCGCTGGCACCTCCCACCACCGGATCGAGCATGTTGAAGCCGAGGTAGAACACGCTGGTCGCCACCGCCGTCTGCAGCTGGATGCCGCGCTGCTGCATGTCCTCGGTCAGAGTGACGTCACCCTGACCGCCGAACTGCACGGCCTGGTCGAAGGTATCCGAGCTGATGCCCGAGGCATCGAAATAGCCCTGCAGGAACTTGTTCCAGTACGGAATCTGCTCCTTCTCCAGGCTGTAGACCGCCTTGTCGATGAAAGGCAGCGGCTTGCCGGCATCCGCCAGCAGCCCGCGTTCGCGGTCGCCCGGCTCGCCTTCCGTCGGGAAGGTTTCGCCACTGAAGTACGGATTGCGCTCCAGCACCATCTGGCGGTTCGGATTGTTCACGGTCAGCCGGTACGGGCCGGTGCCCACCGGATACCAATCGAGCGTCAGGTTGCGCTCGGCGAAGCCGGGCTGGGCGTAGAAGCGGTCGGCTTCCGGCGGCACCGGCGCGAAAAAGGGCATGGCGAGCCAGTAGATGAACTGCGGGTACAGGCCCTTCAGGGTGATCGCGTAGGTATGGCGGTCGATCACCCGCGCGCCTTCGAGTGCGTGCTGCTCCAGATTGATCCAGCCGCGGCCGCGTTCCGCGCGATCGGCCTCCTGCAGCTTGGCGGAGAGTTCCCTCAGGCCCACGATGTATTCGCCCATCAGCCCCAGTACCGGCGAATGCAGGTGCGGATGCGCGAGCCGCTTGATCTGGTGCACATAGTCCGCGGCGACCAGTTCTCGGGTGCCAGTCTCAGGGAAGTCGCGCAGCTCGTTGATGCCCTGCAGGTCGCGCTCGGTCAGCCCGAAGTAGCGCGGCTTGCCCCCGGCATCCATGGCGAAGGCGGGATGCGGCGCGTAGCGGATGCCCGGCTGGATGCGGATCGTGTAGCGGGTCTGTGCCACCTCGCCCGGGGCTCTGAGCGCCCGTTCCGCCGGCAGCAGGCGCCCGCGCGCATCGAGATATTCTGGCTGCGGAACGGTCGCGGCACCGAACGGCACCAGCGTGTACGGGCGCTTCAGGTAGTGGTATTGCAGCGGCGGCTGGTAGATGTTGGCGATGAACGCGTATTCGTTCTCGCTATACGACTGCACCGGGTCGAGGTGCTTGGGGCGCTCGTTGAAGGAGGCGTAGAACACGTTGCGGCCCGCATCGCCCGCCGGATAAGGGTCGTTCCAGGGCGCGCCGCACGCGCACAGGAGCATGGCCGACAGGAGGGAAAATGCATGCGCACGCACGCTGCGAGTGTAGCAAAGGCGCCGGGCCCGGCCGGGCGGGCGGCTATAATTCGCCCTTTCCCCCACCCGGAGCCGACATGGGCTTCCTCGACAACAAGAAAATCCTGATCTGCGGGCTGCTCTCCAACCGGTCCATCGCTTACGGTATTGCGCAGGCCTGCCGGCGCGAGGGCGCACAGCTCGCCTTCACCTACCAGAACGAGCGCTTCGAAGAGCGCGTCATGGCGATGGCGGCAGAATTCGGCTCCGAAGCCGTGTTTGCCTGCGACGTCGCCTCCGACGCCGAGATCGCCGCGCTGTTCGAGAAGCTGCGTGGACGCTGGGACAGTCTCGACGGACTGGTGCATGCGTTGGCCTACGCGCCGCGCGAAGCCATCGGCGGCAGTTTCACCGAGGGGCTGTCGCGCGAAGCCTTCCGTATCGCGCACGACGTGTCGAGCTACAGCTTTCCCGCCCTCGCCAAGGCGGCGCTGCCGATGATGGAGGGCCGCGGGGGATCGCTGCTCACGCTGTCCTACCTGGGCGCCGTACGGGCGATTCCGAACTACAACACGATGGGGCTGGCGAAGGCGAGCCTCGAAGCGGCGGTGCGTTACCTGGCGCTGGATCTGGGCGCGAAGGGCATCCGCGCGAACGCGATTTCCGCGGGCCCGATCAAGACGCTGGCCGCCAGCGGCATCGCGGGCTTCGGCAAGATCCTGAAGCACGTCGAGGAAAACGCCCCGCTCAAGCGCAACGTCACGCTGGAGAACATCGGCAACGCCGCCGCCTTCCTGCTGTCGGATCTCGCCGCCGGCATCACCGGCGAAATCACCTACGTCGACTGCGGCTACAACAGCATCGTGGCCGGCATGGCCTGAGCACCCGCGCGCAGCGGGTTTACTGTTTCTTGTTTTCGAGCAGCGTGCTGTTGACGTTCACGTCGGTGCGGCCGCGCAGGCTGCCGATCACCGCCGCTAGCTCCTCTTGGCCGCGCAACTGCGAAAGCTGCTGCGACACCGCCCGCAGCTTGTCAGGCGCCGCCGCCTCCGGCTGCGCGACCTTGCTGACGCGCACCAACACGAATCCGCCGCGGGGATCCTCGGTGCCCGCGTAGGCAGGCAGCTTCTCCGTATCCAGCTTGAACGCCTGCATCAATGCCGGCAGCGGCAGGCCCTGTGCGTCGCCGCGCGATGCCAGCTTGGGGGCGGGCCAGGCGAAACCGGCGTCCGCTCCAGCCTTGACCTTGGCGAGGCGGGCGCGGCCGTCTTCCACGGCCAGTTGGATGGCGCGTTCGCGCGTGAGCTGGCGCGAGAGGTCCGCGCTCACATCGTCGAAGGGCTTGGTGCCGACCGGCTTGTGATCGACCACGCGCGCCGCAACGATCGCGCTGCCGACATCGACCGCGTCGGTATTGCGGCGGTCTTTCAGCGATTCCTCGCTGAACACGGCCTTCAGCAGCTTGGGGTTGTCGAGCAGCTTGTCCGCGCCGCCCGAGCGCGTCAGCCAGCCACTGGTCTGAAGCGGCAGTTTCAGCTTTTCGGCGGCCAGCTTGAGACTGTCCGGCGTCTCGAAGGCGAGGCTCGACAGCTGTTCGCCCATCTCTGCGAAGCGCTTCTGCGCCTTGCGTTTGCGGATCTCCGCCTCGAGCTGCGCTTTCACCTCGTCAAAGCTGCGCGCCTTCACTTCCCCCACCCGTACCAGGTGCACGCCGAAGCGCGTCGCCACGGGTCCGCCCGTCTCGCCGGGCGCCAGGCTGAACGCGAGGTCTTCCAGCGCCGGCATGTCGTTCAGCGCGCCGCGCGGCAGCAGGCCGAGGTCCCCGCCCTTGGCGGCCGAGCCGGGATCCTGCGATTCCCGCTTGGCCACGGCGGCGAAAGCAGCGGGATTCACCTTCAGTTCCGCCAGCAGGCGATCCGCCTTCACGCGCGCCGCTTTTTTGTCTTCCTCGCCCGCCTTCGGATCGACCGCGATCAGGATATGCGAGATGCGGCGCTGCTCGGCCCGGGCGTACAGCGCGCGGTTGGCCTCGTACGCTTCCTTGAGTTCTTCCGCGTTTACCGTTTCCTTCGCTGCCAACTGGTCGAGCGACACCGCCACGAACTCCACCTTCACCTGTTCGGGAGTCTGGAATTCCGCAGCGTGGCTGTCGTAATACTTGCGGGCGGCATCCGGCTCGAGCTTGACGGCACTCAGGTAAGCCTCTGGCGACAGGACGTGCACGCTGACCTCGCGCTGCTGCTCGTTCAGGGACGCCAGCCGGCGCGCCACCGTCTGGGGTACAAATCCGGTTTCGCCATAGGCATCGGCCAGGGTGCCGATGATGAGTTCACGGCGCACGCCGTTCTCGAAGTTGACTGGTGTCTCACCGCGCGCCCTGAGGAGTTCCTGATAGCGTTCCGGAGAAAACTTGCCGGTTTCATCACGGAAGTACTGCACCGAGGTGAGGTACTGCCGCAGGGCCGCATCGGGCACCACCACCCGCTCGCGCACCGCCTCGCCCAGGAGCAGGCGCTGCTGCAACAGGTTCTCGAGGACCGCGTAGCGCAATTCCGGCGTATCGAGCAGCTGGGGATCGAGCGTGCCGCCGGCCATCTGGCGCAGCTGGTTCTGGCGCTCGCGCAGCGCGCGATCGAATTCCTGGGCGCTGATCGTCACGCCGCCGACCGACGCCGCCGTCTGCGCGCCCATGTCGGAACGGAAGTACGCGTCCACGCCGAAGAAAGCGAAGGGGATCAGGCACAAAAACAGGAAAATCTGAATTAGCCGCCGGTTCTTTTGTACGAAATCGAACATGATGAGGCCCGCCTAAGGCCATGAAGGCCACGATGAACGATCCGGGGCATTACCCCGGGGTCCCAGCAAAAGGGCGAACCGTGGTTCGCCCTGCGTGTCTGCGTAACGCGACTGCGGCAACTGCGCGGAACTGCGAAAACTGGCGGAGTGGACGGGACTCGAACCCGCGACCCCCGGCGTGACAGGCCGGTATTCTAACCAACTGAACTACCACTCCTGAACTGCAATGTTAAGTTCTGAGTTCTGAGTTCTGAGTTCTGAGTTCTGAGTTCTGAGTTCTGACCGGTCACCGGACGCCCAACTCAACTATAAGCGCCGGCACTCAACACTCAACACTCAACACTCAACACTCAAAACTCAGCAATGTCTGACTGGTGGGTGCTGACGGGCTCGAACCGCCGACATTCGCCTTGTAAGGGCGACGCTCTACCAACTGAGCTAAGCACCCCTTCCGTCTGGCGATGCCCCGGAAAACACCGCGGGGTGACCGCAGCCACCCCGCAACTGGACTTCCGTGGACTTCCGTGGACTTCCGCCAGACCACTACCGCACCACTACCGCGCTACCACCGTGCCTACGGTTAAAACCAAATCGCTTCATCAGTTTACCGCATCCTTGAGGGCCTTGCCAGCGCTGAACTTGGGCACCTTGGCGGCCTTGATGCTGATCTCTTCCCCCGTGCGCGGGTTGCGCCCCGTGCGCGCGGCCCGCTCGGTCACCTTGAAGGTGCCGAAGCCGACGAGCGTCACCGCGGCGCCGTTCTTGAGCGAGGCGGTGATGGCCTCCAGCGCGCCATCCAGGGCCTTCTCGGCGGCGGCTTTCGAGATGTCGGCCGACCGGGCGACCGATTCAATGAGTTCGGACTTGTTCACAGTGAAATCCTCTTGGACTGGATACGATTGAGAAAGCGTGCCGCAACCGCCTTGTCGGCCGTAGCGGAATGACGTGGTGACGCTGGACCTTGCGAGCGGATGTTTCCGCATCCGGGCATCGCCCGGCGCGCACCGCCTGACTGCTGAAGCTTGGGTTCCACTGGGTTTCGATCTGGACGGAGGGAAGCGGTGTAAATGCGCTGCTGTTATAACAAGTGCAAAAATTAAGTGTCAAGCGCGGCCGTCACACGGCCCTGCTTGACAAGTGCGCGAGTCAAGGGCGCAAAAAAATAGCGTGTCAGAAGACACGCTATTCCGGCAAACCGCAGCGCTGTCAGTGCTTGATCGCCACCGTCGTCGCCTGTTCCACCGGTGGCGGCGTCGAGACATCATCCTTTTCCGGCAACGGCTCGGGTTTGCGCTCAAGCGCCATCTCCAGCACCTGCTCGATCCACTTCACGGGATGGATCTCCAGGCGGTTTTTCACGTTCTCCGGAATCTCGGTCAGATCCTTCACGTTCTCTTCCGGGATCAACACCGTCTTGATGCCGCCGCGATGCGCCGCCAGCAGCTTTTCCTTAAGTCCGCCAATCGGGAGCACTTCGCCGCGCAGCGTGATCTCGCCGGTCATGGCCACATCCGCCCGCACCGGAATACCGGTCAGGGCGGACACCATGGCCGTCGTCACCGCAATGCCCGCGCTGGGCCCGTCCTTGGGCGTGGCGCCTTCGGGAAAGTGGATGTGGATGTCCTTTTTCTCGAACGCCTCGTCCTTGATCCCGAGTTTGTTCGACCGGCTGCGCACGACCGTGTGGGCTGCGGCCACCGATTCCTGCATGACGTCACCCAGTTTTCCGGTGCGCTGCACCTTGCCCTTGCCGGGCATCAGCGCGGCTTCCACCGTCAGCAGTTCGCCGCCCACTTCGGTCCAAGCCAGCCCCGTCACCTGCCCGACCTGGTTGTTTTTCTCGGCCATGCCGTAGGTGTAGCGGCGCACGCCCAGGTACTTGTCCAGATTGCGGGCGCTGACCGTGACCTTGCGGCTCGCATCGTCGCGCACCAGGGCCTTCACCACCTTGCGGCAGATCTTGGAAATCTCGCGCTCGAGCGCGCGCACCCCGGCCTCCCGCGTGTAGTAGCGGATGATGTCGCGAAGACCGCTCTCCGACACCGTCAGCTCCTCCGACTTCAGCCCGTGCGTCTTCATCTGCTTGGCCATCAGGTGTTTCAGGCCGATATTGACCTTCTCGTCCTCGGTATAGCCCGAGAGCCGGATGACTTCCATCCGGTCAAGCAGCGCAGGCGGGATGTTGAGCGTGTTGGACGTAGCCACGAACATCACGTCCGACAGGTCGTACTCGACTTCCACGTAGTGGTCCACGAACGTCGCGTTCTGCTCCGGGTCGAGCACTTCCAGCAGGGCCGACGCCGGGTCGCCGCGCCAATCCATGCCCATCTTGTCCACCTCATCCAGCAGAAACAGCGGGTTGCGCACGCCGACCTTGGACATGTTCTGCAGGATCTTGCCGGGCATGGAACCGATGTAGGTCCGGCGATGCCCGCGGATCTCGGATTCGTCGCGCACGCCGCCGAGCGACATGCGCACGAACTTGCGGTTGGTAGCGCGCGCGATCGACTGGCCGAGCGAGGTCTTGCCCACGCCAGGCGCGCCGACGAGGCACAGGATGGGCCCCTTCAGCTTGTCCACGCGCTGCTGGACCGCGAGGTACTCGACGATCCGCTCCTTGACCTTGTCGAGGCCGTAATGGTCGTCGTCGAGCACCTTCTCCGCCGCCACGAGGTCGGTCGAGATCTTGCTCTTCTTGCGCCACGGCAGGCCGATCAGCTGGTCCAGATAATTGCGCACCACCGTCGCCTCCGCCGACATCGGCGACATGAGGCGCAGCTTCTTCAACTCGGCTTCGGCTTTCTTGCGGGCTTCCTTGGGCATGCGAGCCGCCTTGATGCGCTTCTCGATCTCCTCGAAGTCGGCGCCTTCCTCGAGTTCGCCGAGCTCCTTCTGGATCGCCTTGACCTGTTCGTTCAAGTAATACTCGCGCTGGCTCTTCTCCATCTGCCGCTTCACGCGGCCGCGGATGCGCTTTTCGACCTGCAGGATGTCGAGTTCACCTTCGACCAGCTTGAGCAGATGCTCAAGGCGCTTCTCGACGTCGCCCATTTCCAGAACTTCCTGCTTCTGCTCGAGCTTGAGCGGCAGATGAGCGGCGATGGTATCCGCGAGCCGGCCCGGCTCGTCGATGCCGGCGAGCGAGGTCAGGATTTCGGGCGGGATTTTCTTGTTCAGCTTCACGTACTGGTCGAACTCCGACACCAGCGCGCGCCGCATGGCCTCCACTTCCGGGCTCGGCGTGGCGGCGTCCGCCGGCAGCAGTGTCGCTTCGGCGGCAAGGTGGGTCTGGACGTCGGTGACCCCGTTGATGGTCGCGCGCTGGGCGCCCTCGACCAGCACCTTCACGGTGCCATCCGGCAGTTTCAGCATCTGCAGAATGTTGGCGACGCTGCCGATGGCGTACAGGTCTTCGGGACCCGGGTCGTCCTTGGCAGCCGACTTCTGCGCGACCAGCAGGATGCTCTTGCCGGCCTCCATGGCCGCCTCCAGCGCCTTGATGGACTTCGGGCGCCCGACGAACAGCGGGATGACCATGTGCGGGAACACCACCACATCCCGCAAGGGAAGCAGCGGCAGTTGCACGCGGCTGGAGGTCTGCACCGGGGTATCAGTCATGTCGTTTTCCAAGGTTCCGATAGGTTCGAAATAGATGGGGGTGCGGCCTTGATTATCAATCAAACGCCCGCGCAGGCGAAAAACCCTGCCGAACCAACCGGTTGCGGGAGGCCAGCGCCAGCGGGATCACCTAAACCGACCCCGCTACCTTGGGCTGGTCGGCGTAGATCAGGAGGGGGCGACCTTCGCCCGTGATGGTATTTTCGTCCACCACGACCTTGACCACGTTTTCAAGCGAGGGCAGGTCGAACATGGTGTCGAGCAGGTTGTGCTCCAGGATGGAGCGCAGGCCCCGCGCACCGGTCTTGCGCTCGAGCGCACGGCGGGAGACCGCGCGCAGTGCCGCGTCCCGGACTTCGAGTTCCACGCCTTCCATCGCGAACAGCTTCTGGAACTGCTTCAAGAGTGCGTTCTTGGGCTCGGTCAGGATCTGCATGAGCGCCGTCTCGTCGAGTTCGCCGAGGGTGGCGACCACCGGCAGGCGGCCGACGAATTCCGGAATGAGCCCGTACTTGATCAGGTCTTCGGGCTGCACGTCGCGCAGCACGCGCGAGATGTCCTTGCGGTTGTCCTTGCTCTTGACCTCCGCGCCGAAACCGATGCCGCCCTTTTCGGAGCGTGCGCGGATGACCTTGTCGAGGCCGTCGAAGGCGCCGCCGCAGATGAACAGGATGTTCGTGGTATCCACCTGCACGAATTCCTGGTTCGGGTGCTTGCGGCCGCCCTGCGGCGGGACCGAGGCGATCGTGCCCTCGATCAGCTTGAGCAGCGCCTGCTGCACGCCCTCGCCCGACACGTCGCGGGTGATCGAGGGGTTGTCCGACTTGCGGGAGATCTTGTCGATTTCGTCGATGTAGACGATGCCCCGCTGCGCCTTTTCGACGTCGTAATCGCACTTCTGCAGCAGCTTCTGGATGATGTTCTCGACGTCCTCGCCGACGTAGCCGGCTTCCGTCAGGGTGGTGGCGTCCGCCATCACGAAGGGAACATTGAGGAGCCGCGCCAGCGTCTGCGCGAGCAGCGTCTTGCCCGAGCCCGTGGGTCCGATCAGCAGGATGTTGGACTTGGCCAGTTCGACTTCGTCGTTCTTGGCCATGTTCTTCAGGCGCTTGTAGTGGTTGTACACCGCTACAGACAGGATTTTCTTGGCCGTGTCCTGGCCGATGACGTACTGGTCGAGGATGGATCGGATCTCCATCGGGACCGGCAGGTCCGACTTGACGCCCTTGGTACCCTGATCACCCTGGGTTTCCTCCCGGATGATGTCGTTGCACAGCTCGATGCACTCGTCGCAAATGAAGACCGATGGCCCTGCAATGAGCTTGCGCACCTCGTGCTGGCTCTTTCCGCAGAAGGAGCAGTAGAGGAGTTTTTCGCCGCCGGCTTTTTCCGACATCGGGTTCAGTGGACAGTAATGGAGTGCGTGGAGTAAGTGGGTAGGAACGCCTTGCCACCAATGATACGACAGTTGCCCTGGCTGTGGTCTAGTGGTCTAGGCCGCGTTTTCCGTCCGGCGCGACAGCACCTTGTCCAGGAGGCCGTAGTTGACGGCCTGCTCGCTGGACAGGAAATTGTCGCGGTCGGTATCGCGCTCGATGGACTCGATTTTCTGTCCCGAGTGCTTGGCCATGATGTCGTTCAGCCGGCCCTTGAGGAAGAGGATTTCCTTGGCGTGGATCTCGATGTCCGAGGCCTGGCCCTGGAAGCCGCCCATCGGCTGGTGAATCATGACCCGCGAATTGGGCAGCGCGAAGCGCTTGCCTTTGGCGCCGGCCGCCAGCAGCAGTGCGCCCATGCTCGCCGCCTGCCCGATGCAGAGGGTGGACACATCGGGCTTGACGAACTGCATAGTGTCGTAGATCGCCAGCCCCGCAGACACCGAGCCACCGGGGGAGTTGATATAGAAGGAGATGTCTTTGTCCGGGTTCTCGGACTCCAGGAACAGCAACTGGGCCACGATCAGGTTGGCCGTCACCTCGTTCACCGGGCCGACCAGGAAGACCACGCGCTCCTTCAGCAGGCGCGAGTAGATGTCGTAGGCCCGTTCCCCGCGCCCCGACTGCTCGATCACCATCGGGATCATGCCGAGGCCCTGCGGTTCCATGGTAGCGCTCATCGGTTCAGTTCCGTCCCATCAGTTCGTCAAACGGCACCGCTTTGTCGTCCACTTTCGCGGCGGACAGCACCCACTGCACGACATTCTCCTCCACCACGCCGGACTCCACGTCGCGGAGGCGGTCGGGAGACTGGTAATGCCACTTTACGACTTCCTGCGGATGTTCGTAGCTTTGCGCCAGTTCTTCCACCGCAACCTTGACCTGTTCGGGCTTCGCCTGCAGTCCGTTGACCCTCACGAGTTCAGCAAGAATCAAGCCAAGGCGCACCCGGCGCTCCGCCTGCGCGGTGAACGCATCCGGCGGAAACGGCATGTTGTCGACCTTGACCCCGCGCGTCGAGAGGTCTTGCCGCATGGCCTGCGCTATGCGGTCGGCCTCCATCTCCACCAGCGACTTCGGCACTTCCACCTGCGTGGTGTCGACGAGCATCTGCATCGTCTGTTCCCGCACCCTCTGTTTGACGCGCCCGACGACCTCGCGTTCCAGGTTCGCCTTGATCTCGGCCCGCATTTTGGCCAGATCGCCGTCTTCCACGCCCAGCGTACGGGCGAAATCGGCGTCCACCGGCGGCAGGTTCGGCTGGCCCACGGTGTTCACCTTGACCTCGAAATGCGCTGTCTTGCCCGCGACGGACTGGCCGCCGTAGTCGTCCGGGAATTTGACGTCGAAGCCCCGCGCGTCGCTCGCGCTGGCCCCCAGGAGGTGCTTTTCAAAGTCCGGCAGCAGCCGGCCCTCGCCCAGAACGATGGCCTGCCCCGCGGCCGTGCCGCCGTCGAAGGCCACGCCGTCGATGGTGCCGGCGAAATCGATGTTGACCTGGTCGCCGGCCTGCGCGGCACGCGCCACCGTTTCGTAGGTCGCGCGCTGCTTGCGCATGATGTCGAGGGTCTTGTCCACCTCGGCGTCGCCCACCGTCACCTGGGGGCGCACGATCGTGCTTTGCGCCAAGGTGCCGAGCCGCACATCGGGATAGATCTCGAAAGTCGCACTGGCCTGCACGGCATCGCCCGCGTCGTCCTTCGGCGGTTCGAAGCGCGGATAGCCGGCCACCTTCAGGTTCTGGGTCTGCACCGCCTCGGAGAAGTTCTTCTGGAGCGCGTCACCCAGCACTTCGCGGCGGACCTGGTCGCCGTATTGCTGCGCCACGACCTTGAGCGGGACCTTGCCGGGGCGGAACCCGGACAGGCGCACATCGCGCGCGAGTTTCTTGAGGCGCGTTTCCACTTCGGAGTCGATCTCCGCCCGCGGTACGCTGATGGTGAGCCGCCGCTCGAGGCCGCTCAGGTTTTCTACGTTTGCTGCCATGTCCGTGTCGTCTGTCCCGTAGGGTAAATGCGGTGTGCCAGTCTGGTGCGAAAGGAGGGACTCGAACCCACACGCCTCGCGGCGCCAGGACCTAAACCTGGTGCGTCTACCAATTCCGCCACTTTCGCCGCCACTGTCCTGCACTGGTCGCGGCCGATTATGAAGGCGTCTTCAAGACGTCCGCCAACCAGTTTCGCAACTGCTTGATTGTAATATAATTCGTGCGCTTCAAATAGCGCGCTTGGCGACGTGGCTGGCGCGTATCTGCCCCGCCGATCCACCTGCCCGCCGTCCCCGCCTTCCGATGCCCACCACGGCTCCCCTGCCGGTCGACCACTACGAGAATTTCCCGGTCGCGTCCTGGCTGCTGCCGGCGCGCCTGCGGCACCCGGTCAGCGTCATCTACCGCTTCGCGCGCACCGCAGATGACTTTGCCGACGAGGGTGATGCGCCCGATGCGGAGCGGCTGCGCCAGCTGGATGCGTTCGGCGCGGAACTCGATGGCATCGAACGCGGCGCCGAACCCGCAACGCCCCTGTTCCGCGCGCTCGCGCCACTGGTCGCCGAACATGGGTTGCCACTCGCCGCCTTTCGCGATCTGTTGTCTGCGTTCCGGCAGGACGTCACGCAGAAACGCTACCGCGATCACGCGGACGTCATGAATTATTGCCGGCGCTCGGCGGACCCGGTCGGCTGGCTGCTGCTGGCGCTGTACCGCGCTGAAACGCCGGACAACCTGCGGCGGTCGGACGCCACCTGCTCCGCGCTCCAGATCATCAACTTCCTGCAGGACATCGCCATCGACTGGCGCATGGGCCGCGTATATCTGCCGCAGGACGAAATGGCCGCCTTCGGCATCACCGAGGCGCAGATCGCCGCCGGCGATACCGGCGGCCGCTGGGTGGCGTTCATGACGACACAGGTCGCCCGCGCACGCGGCATGCTGATGGACGGCGCCCCGCTAGGCCGCGTGCTCCCCGGCCGCATCGGTCTGGAACTGCGCACCATCGTCGCCGGCGGCGCCCGCATCCTCGAGAAAATAGAGGCTGTCGATTACGATGTCTTCCGCCACCGCCCGGTGCTGCGCGCCTGGGACTGGCCGCGGCTGCTGACTCGCGCAATACTGAAATGAAGATCTGCCGTCAAGACGCCAAGAGAACAGCAGCTTCAGATGCGAGAGAGGATAACGGTGAACGCACGGTATGGTTGCGCAGTTTTTTCGTCTCTCGATTCTCGATTCTCTTGACGCCCTTGACGCCCTTGGCATATTGGCTGCCATCAGGAGTTCGTAGCCCATGACCCCCGACCAATACTGCCAGCATAAGGCCACGAAAAGCGGTTCCAGCTTCTACTACGCCTTTCTGTTCCTGCCGCCGCCACGCCGCCGGGCGATCACCGCGCTGTACGCCTACTGCCGCGAAGTGGACGATGTGGTGGACGATTGCACCGACGCGGAAATTGCGCACACCAAGCTCGAGTGGTGGCGCCATGAAATCCGCGCCATCGCCGCGGGCAAGGCCCAGCACCCGGTGACGCGCGCGCTGGCCGCCATCGACCCTTCCATCCGGCTGGACGAAGCCCGTCTGCTGGAGATCATCGACGGCATGGAAATGGATCTTACGCACGCGCGCTACGCCGACTACGCGGCGCTGGAACGCTATTGCCATCTCGTCGCGGGCGTGGTCGGCCTGCTCTCGGCGGAGATTTTCGGTTACACGGACCCGCGCACGCGGGAATACGCGCATGAACTGGGCATCGCTTTCCAGCTCACCAACATCGTGCGCGATGTGGGAGAAGACGCCCGGCGCGGTCGCATCTACCTGCCGGTGGACGAACTCGCGCGCTTCAAGGTACCCGCCGACGACATCCTCCAGGCCCGCGAGACACCCGAGTTCATGCAGCTCATGCGCTTTCAAGTCGAGCGAGCGCAGGCGGCCTACACGCGGGCGTTCAGCCTGCTGCTGCCGGCCGACCGCAAGGCGCAGCGGGCCGGCCTCATGATGGCGGCGATCTACCGCGCGCTACTGGACGAAATCAGCGCCGACGGCTGCCACGTGCTGACCCGCCGCACCTCACTCACGCCGCTGCGCAAGCTGTGGCTGGCGTGGACCACCTGGATCAAGGGCTGAACGATGGATCTCCAATTGCAAGGCAAGACCGCGCTCGTGACGGGCGCCAGCATGGGCATCGGCCGCGCCATCGCCAAAGGGCTGGCGGCGGAAGGCGTGCGCGTGTGCATCGCCGCCCGCCGCAAGCCGCTGCTGGAAGCGCTGGCCGCGGAAATCATCGCCGTGGGCGGAATGCCGCCCGTGATTGTCGAAATCGACGTCATGCCCGAAGGGGCGCCACAGCAGCTGGCGGAGGCCGCGTGCCGGGCATTGGGCACCGTCGACATTCTGATCAATTCGGCCGGCGGAAGCCAACCGGCCCTGGCGATCGACGCGCCCGAATCGGCATGGGAAACGGCGATGACGCTCAACTTTGTCCGCGTGCGGCAGCTGACGCATGCGCTGCTGCCCGGCATGGTCGAGCGCGGGTGGGGCCGCATCATCAACATCACCGGCAAGTCCGAGCCGGAGCGGCTCATCGCGGCGACACCGACCAAAGCCGCCGTGCATGCGTGGTCCAAGGGCGTGTCGCGCGAAGTCGGCAAGTCGGGCATCACGGTCAACTGCATCCCGCCGGGACGCATCATGAGCGAGCAGATCCGCCGCAAGTACACGCCCGAGTTCCGCGCCGAGCAGTCCGCGAAGGAAATCCCGGTCGGCCGCTACGGCGAACCCGAAGAGCTCGCCAGCCTCGCGGTGTTTCTCGCTTCGCCGGTCGCACGCTACATCACCGGCGCCGTGCTGCCCGTCGACGGCGGACTGCGGCGATACGCGTTTTAGCCGGGGGTATAATCTTCGCGCACTCCGACATCGTCCCGCGAAACCGCCATGCAAACCAAAATTCCCTGCGTGATCATGCGCGGCGGCACGTCGCGCGGCCCCTTCTTCAAGCTCGCCGACCTGCCCGCCGACACCGCCACGCGCGATGCGGTGCTGCTGTCGGTCATGGGCTCCCCGCATGAAAACCAGGTGGACGGCATCGGCGGCTCGCACACCGTCACCAGCAAGGTCGCCATCATCAGCCAGTCGAAACGGCCAGACGCCGACGTGGACTACCTGTTCGCGCAGGTGGAAATCGAGGCGGCCCGCGTCGACACCAAGCCGAACTGCGGCAACATGCTCGTCGCGGTCGGGCCGTTCGCCATCGAGACCGGCATCGTGCCGGCGAAGAACGGCGAAACCACCGTGCGCATCTTCAACGTCAACACGCAGTCGCTGGTCGATGCGATCGTGCAAACGCCCGGCGGACACGTCACCTATGAGGGCAGCGCCGCCATCGACGGCGTGCGCGGGACGGCCGCCCCGGTGGGTATCAACTTCAAGAGCGCCATCGGCTCGGTCACCAAGAAACTGCTGCCGACAGGCCAACCGCTCGACGTGATCAACGGTGTGGAAGTGAGCTGCGTCGACGTGGCGATGCCGACGATCCTCATGCGTGCGGCGGACTTCGGCAAGACGGGCTATGAGACCCCCAACGAACTCGATGCCGACCGCGCCCTGTTCCAGCGCATGGAGGCGATCCGCGTGCAGGCCGGCCGGCTGATGGGTTTGGGCGACGTCTCGAAATCCGTCGTGCCCAAGATCGCCCTCCTCGCCCCACCGCGGCAAGGCGGAACCATCACTTCGCGCTGGTTCGTCCCGACCTCCTGCCACAAGGCCCACGCGGTCACCGGCACCGTGTGCGTGGCATCCGCGTGCGCGATTCCGGGTACCATCGCGCAGAAGATAGCGGGCCGCACGAAAGCGCCGCAGGGCGTGATCGAAATCGAGCATCCGTCGGGCAAGATCGCCATCGATCTCGACGCGGATTTCACAAACGGCAAGCAGGTGTTGCGGCGCGGCGCGCTGATCCGCACCGCGCGCCGCATCTTCGACGGCTTCGTGCACGTGCCATCGACCGTGTGGGCAGGCCAGCAGGCCGCCGGCGAACCGGTCGCAGCGTGAGGCCGCCCGAGAGCGTCACCTCGCTTTGATGCCCGTCGCGGTCATCGGCGGCGGCTACGCCGGCATGGCAGCGGCCGTCGCACTGACGGACCGCAGCATTCCCGTCACGGTTTATGAAGCCGCGAAAACCCTCGGCGGCCGTGCACGTCGTGTCGAAGTCAACGGCATCGCCCTCGACAACGGCCTGCACCTCCTGATCGGGGCCTATCGCGAAACGCTGGCCCTGATCGACCGCGTGCACGGGGGCCGCGCGCCGCTCGTGCGCCGGCGGCTGGACTGGCGGATCCACCGCCGCTTCGCATTGCGCGCTGCTGCCCTGCCCGCCCCCTTCCACGTCGCCTTGGGCCTGCTGACGGCATCGGGCCTCAACTGGCCGCAGCGCATGGCCGCGATCCGCCTCATGCGCGTCTTGTCGCGCGATGGCTTTCGCCTTGCCGCCGATACTACCGTCGCCGCGCTGCTTGAACGCCATCGGCAGCCGCCGGTGCTCTGCGACGTGCTCTGGCATCCGCTGTGTGTAGCCGCACTGAATACGCCTCCGGAACAGGCGTCCGCGCAGGTGTTCGCCAACGTGCTGCGCGAGGGTCTCGCCGCCGGCCGTGCCGCCAGTGACCTGATACTCGCCAGTACGGATCTGTCCGCCTTGTTTCCCGAGCCGGCTGCTGATTACATATGCGCCCGCGACGGCCGGGTGCTGACCGACACGCCTGTCACGGCCATCGAGACCTGCGACAGCGGCTTCCTCGTGCGCACACGGGAGAAGACAGAGACCTACGCGCAGGTCATCTGCGCGACACCGCCGCACCGCACGGTCGACTTGCTGGCCGGGCTCCCCGCACTGGCGCCCGTCGCGGCCTGCATTTCACGCCTGCAATACCAGCCCATCTATTCCGTCTACCTGCAGCTGGCTGCGCGGCTGCCCCTGCCGGCCCCCATGATCGGACTCTCCGGCGGCATGCTGCAGTGGGTATTCGACCGCGAAGCCCTGTGCGGGCAGGCCGGCCTGGTGGGCGCCGTCATCAGCGCGGAGGGTCCGCACCAGGGATTGCCGCATGAAACGCTGGTGACGCGCGCCGTGGCGGAGCTCGCCGAGGCCTTTGGGCCGCTGCCCAAGCTGCAGTGGTCGCAGGTGATCGCCGAAAAGCGCGCGACCTTCGCCTGCACGCCCGGTCTGGAACGGCCCACGCAGGTGACGCCTCTACCCGGCCTTTATCTCGCGGGGGATTACACGGAAAGCGACTACCCGGCGACGCTGGAGGCGGCGGTGCGCAGCGGGCTGACCTGCGCGCGCCTCGCAGCGGGGGCCGCCGAAAAAAGACCCGCGCCCTAGACAGGCACCGCTAGCGCCGCACGCAGGAGTTTCGGCAAAGGCACGGCCTTACCCGTGCCATAGTTAATCCACACCACGACCACTTCGCCCGTCGCATACAGCACTTCGGCGTCGCGTTCCGACCGGATGTCGTGGGCAACGGTGAAACTGGAAGATCCCACCCGCGCGGCACGCATCGTGACGGCTACCGTTTCCGGATAGGTAATCGGCTTGCGGAAGTCGCACGCGGCGCGCGCGATCACCGGCCCCGTTCCCGTTGCAGAGACCGGCAACCGCCACGCATCGAAACACGCGATGCGGGCCTGCTCGAAATAGCGAAAGTACTCCGTGTTGTTGACGTGGCCGAGCGCATCCATGTCGCCCCAGCGCACGACGATGCGTTCGGTCCACAGCAGTTTGGGGGCGGGGGTGTTCATCGGGTCCGGTACGGGAAATGCAGCCGTTATAATTATCGCTTAATCGAACAAGCCCGCCAGTCGGGCGCCAACGGAGGTCGGTCGTGTCGCAGCAGCGCGAAGCCATGGAATACGAAGTCGTGATCGTCGGCGCGGGCCCCGCGGGGCTCGCCGCCGCGATCCGCCTGAAGCAGCTCGCGCAGAGCAGCTGCGCCGAGATCGGCGTCTGCGTGCTTGAAAAGGGCTCCGAGGTCGGCGCCCACATCCTGTCCGGCGCGGTGATGGATCCGCGCGCACTGACCGAACTGATTCCAGACTGGAAGACCCAGGGCGCCCCGCTCAACGCCCCCGTCAGCGAAGACCGCTTCCTGTTCCTGACGGAAAGTGGCTCGCGCAAGGTGCCGAACGTCCTGCTGCCCGCCTGCTTCCAGAACCACGGCAACTACGTCATCAGCCTCGGCAACGTCTGCCGCTGGCTCGCGCAGCAGGCCGAGGCGCTCGGGGTCGAGATCTTTCCCGGATTCGCGGCGGCCGAGGTGCTGTACGGCGAGGACGGCGGCGTCCGTGGCGTCGCCACCGGCGACATGGGCATCGGCAAGGACGGCAAACCCGGCCCCAACCATCAGCCCGGCATGGAACTGCATGCCAAGTACACGCTGTTCGCCGAAGGCTGCCGCGGCAACCTCGGCAAGCTGCTGCAGGCGCGCTACCACCTGAACGAGGGCCGCGATCCGCAGGTCTACGGCATCGGCCTGAAAGAGCTGTGGGAGATCAAACCTGAGAAGCACCAGACCGGGCTCGTCATCCACACCGCCGGCTGGCCGCTGGATACCGACACCTACGGCGGTTCCTTCCTCTACCACCTCGAGAACAACCAGGTGGCGATCGGTTTCGTGGTCGGACTGGGCTACACCAACCCCTATCTCAGTCCCTACGAGGAATTCCAGCGCTACAAGACCCATCCCGCCATCCGCAGTTTCCTCGAGGGCGGCAAGCGGATTGCCTACGGCGCACGGGCGATCACCGCCGGTGGCCTGCAGTCGCTGCCCAAGCTCACCTTCCCGGGCGGCGCGCTGATCGGCGACGACGCGGGCTTTCTCAATGCCTCGCGCATCAAGGGCTCGCACGCCGCCATCAAGTCGGGGATGCTGGCTGCCGAGGCCGCGGCCGCCGCGCTGGCCGCGGGCCGCACGGGGGACGAACTGATGGATTACCCCGAGCAGTTCCGTTCGAGCTGGCTGCACGCAGAACTGCACAAGGCGCGCAATTTCAAGCCGTGGATGTCGAAGGGCCTGCTCACCGGCACGCTGATGGTGGGTGTCGACCAGGTCCTGTTCCGTGGACGCGCCCCGTGGACCCTGCACCACGATCATGCCGACTGCGAAACGCTGCAAAATAAAACCGAAGCCAGCCCCATCGCCTATCCCAAGCCCGACGGCGTGCTGACCTTCGACCGCCTGTCCTCGGTCTTCGTGTCCAACACCAATCACAACGAAGACCAGCCGGCGCACCTGACGCTGAAGGACGCCACCGTCCCCGTCAACGTCAACCTCGCGCTCTACGATGCGCCCGAGCAGCGCTACTGCCCGGCCGGCGTGTATGAAATCGTGCGGGATGAATCCGGCGCGAATCCGCGGCTGCAGATCAACGCCCAGAACTGCGTGCACTGCAAGGCCTGCGACATCAAGGACCCTACCCAGAACATCGTCTGGGTAACGCCGGAGGGTGGAGGCGGGCCGAATTACCCGAACATGTAGCCTTAGGACGCGCCGCCGAGCAATGCCTTCTTCAGCTCCGGATCGACCGGCTTCGCGCCCAGCCAGATCTTCATCAGCGCGCGGTTGAATTCCGCGCCCGGGATGGTCCCCCTTACCTCGTTACCGAGGGTAACCTTCGTCCCCGACTCCGGCAGGTAATCGAACAGGATCAGGTCGCCCCGCTTCACCACTCTGGCGGCACTGAAAATCGCGTCGAGTTGCCGCAAGCCCGTGCTGACGGCCGCCAGGTCGGCCGGCGGGTTGTTCGCTTCGAAGCCCTCGCGGAAGCTGCCGAGCAATTGTTCCGCCGTGATCTCGTCGCGCAGGATGTGCAGCGCGAGGCGGCGGGGGCTGGCATCCGCGGACAGGATGGCCTCCGCGGACGGCGTCTTGCGGGGCAGGTACAGCGCGCCGACATAGACACTGACGAAGACGCGCTTGCGCACGCCGGCACCGTTGATGATGAGCTCGGAACCATTTTCGGCAAAACGCACCCGATCGGGCAGCTTGACCGACTGCACATCGGCCGCGCCCGCGAGCGATGCCCACAGCACCAGCCCCATCACCGCCAGCCGTTTGCCCATGCCGCCTCCCTACAGCGCCTCAAAGACCCCCGCAGCCCCCATGCCGGTGCCGATGCACATGGTGACCATGCCGTACTTCTTGCCGGTGCGACGCAGTCCGTGCAGCATCGTTGCGGTCCGCACCGCACCGGTGGCGCCGAGCGGGTGGCCCAGCGCGATCGCGCCGCCGAGCGGATTGACGCGCGCGCGGTCGAGCCCGAGGTCGCCGATCACCGCCAGCGACTGCGCGGCGAAGGCCTCGTTCAGTTCGATCCAGTCGATGTCTTCGATCCTGAGCCCGGCCTGCTTCAGCGCCTTGGGGATGGCCTTGATCGGGCCGATGCCCATGATCTCCGGCGGCACGCCGGCCACCGCGTAACTCAGGAAGCGTCCGAGCGGCTGCAGGTTGTACTGTTTGAGCGCAGCCTCGCTGACGAGGATCACCGCAGCGGCGCCGTCGGACATCTGCGAACTGTTGCCAGCGGTGACCGAGCCCTTGGCGGCGAACACCGGGCGCAGCCGGGCCAAGCCTTCGGGCGAGGTGTCGCGGCGCGGCCCCTCGTCCACGGCAACCTCGCGGGTCCGCACCGCGACCTCGCCGGCGGCGAGGTCCGGAAAGCGCTCGACCACCGGCATCGTCGCGATCTCGTCGCGAAACGCGCCGCTGTCGGTCGCATGGATCGCGCGGCGATGGCTTTCCGCGGCGAACAGGTCCTGATCCTCGCGGGAAATTTTCCACTGCTGCGCGACCCGCTCCGCGGTGATGCCCATGCCGTAGCCGATGGCGATGTTCTCGTCCTTGTCGAAAATCGCCGGCGAAAAGGACGGCTTGTTGCCGCCCAACGGCACCATGCTCATGCTTTCGGTGCCGGCCGCCACCATCACGTCCGCCTCGCCGAGCCGAATGCGGTCCGCGGCCAGCGCCACCGCCTGCACGCCGGAGGAACAGAAGCGGTTGATCGTCATGCCCGCCACGTGGTTGGGCATCCCGGCCAGCAGCAAGCCGATGCGCGCCACGTTCATGCCCTGCTCGGCTTCCGGCATCGCGCAGCCGACGATCACGTCGTCGACGGCGCCCATGTCGAGCCCCGGCACGCGCTGGAAGGCGCTCTTCAGCGCGAAGGCCAGCAGGTCGTCCGGCCGCACGTTCTTCAGCGTGCCGCGCGGCGCCTTGCAGACGGGTGTCCGCACGGCGGCGACGATGTAGGCGTCCTGTATTTGTTTGCTCATCATCTATCCTTGGTTTCAGGACCCAGGACCCAGGACTGAGGACTCAGGACTGAGAGGAAAAGCATTAAACCCCGGTCCTCAGTCCCTTCTCTCAGTCCTTGCTTCTGAGTCCTCAGTCCTCGCCTCTCAGTCCTAGTTTCTCAAGGGCTTTCCGGTCTTCAGCATGGCCTCGATGCGGGCCTGCGTTTTCTCGGTCGCCAGCAGTTCCATGAAATGCCGGCGCTCCAGATCGAGCAGCCACTTCTCATCGACCAGACTGCCCGCCTCGACGTCGCCGCCGCACAGGACTTCCGCGACCTTGCAGCCGATCAGGTAGTCGTGATCGGAGATGAAGCCGCCGGCCAGCAGGTTGGACATGTAGGCCTTGAAGGTGGCGATGACCGAACGTCCGGCAACCGGGATCGCGCGGGAGCGCAGTGGCGGGCGGTAGCCGGCCTCCGCCATCGCGCGCGCTTCCTGCTTGGCGATGTATAACAGTTCAAAGCGGTTCATCACGATGCGGTCGGTGGCGCGCAGGTAGCCCAGCTCGCGTGCGTGCTCCGCGCTCTTGCCGACCTGGGCCGTCGCCACTGCCTCGAAGTAGCGGCGCAGAAAGGGCAGCGTGTCGCCGCCTTTCGCATCCTCGACGGCGCGCCGCGCGAACTCCTTGCAGCCGCCGCCCGCGGGCAGCAGGCCCACGCCTGCCTCCACGAGACCGATATAGGACTCCAGCGTGGCCACGGCACGGTCGCAATGCATGATGAACTCGCAACCGCCGCCCAGCGCCAGTCCGTCCACCGCTGCCACGGTCGGCACCATGGAATAGCGGAGTTCGCCCGTCGTGTGCTGGAACTGCGCCACCAGGCGCTCCACTTCCGCGAGCTTGCCGGCCATCAGGTGGTCGGCCACGTTCAGTGCGCGTGCCGCCTTCAGCACCGCGGCTTCGGTCGCGCGGCGGAACTTCTTCAGCAACTGACCGGCTGCGGAAGGCGGTCCCGAGCTTCCGCCGCTGGCGGTTGTCTTCTTGAGGTTCGCGCCAACCGAAAACGGCGGCTCGGTCTGCCAGATGACCAGCGCGGCAAAATCCGACTCCGCGCGATCAATCGCTTCCAGCACGCCGTCGAGCACGTCGTCGCCGATCGCGTGCATCTTGCTCTTGAAGCTCGCGATGGCGATGTCGTCGCCGGTCGTCCACATCCGCAGGGCATCCGTCTCGAACACCGTCGTGCCATAAGTCACCGGCTCGCCGCGCAGGCGGTCGGGGAACAGCTGGCGGCGGTAGACGGGCAATGTCGAGCGCCCGACCGCGCGCTTCGCGGCAGGCGAGTAAGAGCCCTCCGCGGCGTGCACGCCGGTGCGGCCATCCGTGACCCACGCGGGCAGCGGCACGCTCGCCATCGTCTTGCCGGCGGCGATGTCCTCCGCAATCCAGCCCGCCACCTGCTGCCAGCCCGCGGCCTGCCAGATTTCGAACGGACCTTCATTCCAGCCGAAACCCCAGCGGATCGCAAGATCGAGGTCGCGCGCGTTGTCCGCAATGTCCGCGAGATGCACCGCGCAATAATGGAAGGCATCACGGAAGATAGACCACAGGAACACCGCTTGCGGATGCGTGGACGCGTGCAGGGCCGCGAAGCGCGCCGCCCAGTCCTTGTTCTTCAGGATCTCGGCCACCGCGTCGTCGGCTTTGCCGGCCGACACGCGATACTGGCCGGTGCCCGTATCGAGCACCTGGATGTCGCGGCCGACCTTCTGGTACACGCCGCGTTTGGTCTTCTGGCCCAGCGCGCCCTGTTCGATGAGCGTCCTGAGCCACGCGGGGGCCTCATAGAAACGGTGCCAGGGATCGTCCGGCAGCGTGTCCGCCATCGTCTTCACGACATGCGCGAAGGTATCGAGCCCTACCACGTCGGCGGTGCGGAAGGTGGCGCTCTTGGGCCGCCCGATCGATGGCCCGGTCAGGGCATCGACCTCGTCGAAGCCGAGTTTGAGTCCCGTGGCGTGATGAATCGTTGCCAGCATCGAGAACACGCCGACGCGGTTGGCGATGAAGTTGGGCGTGTCCTTGGCGCGGATGACCCCTTTGCCGAGCGTGGTGACCAGGAAGCGCTCGAGATTGTCGAGCATCGCCGCGTCGCTGGTGCGGGCCGGGATCAGCTCGACCAGGTGCATGTAGCGCGGCGGGTTGAAGAAATGCACGCCGCAGAAACGGGGCCGCACCGCCTCGGGCATGGCTTCGGCGAGGCGGTTGATCGACAGGCCGGAGGTATTGCTGGCAAAGATGGTGTGTGCGCCGAGGTGAGGCGCGACCTTCTGGTAGAGATCCGCCTTCCAGTCCATGCGCTCGGAGATCGCCTCAATCACGAGGTCGCATTCCGCCAGCAGCGGCAGGTGCTGTTCGTAGTTGGCCGCCTGGATGAAGGTCGCGCGGCGGGCGGAAGCCAGCGGGCTGGGCTCCAGCTTCTTCAGCCCCTCAATGCCCTTGTTCACGACGCCGTTGGGGTCCCCTTCCTTCGCGGGCAGGTCGAAAAGAATGGGTTCGACATCCGCGTTGGCGAGATGGGCCGCAATCTGGGCGCCCATCACGCCGGCGCCGAGGACGGCGACGCGGCGAACGTGAAACGGTGCGACGGGCATGCGGACTCTCCGGAAAGGCCGGAAATGGTAGCACGCGCGCCCCGCGTCTCCCGCGCACGAAAAAACGGCCGCAGCGTTGCGCTGCGGCCGTCGATGCGGGAACGGTGCGGAGGCTCAGAACCGGTAGGTCGCCTGCCCGCCGAGGATGTTCACGTTGGCCTTGTAGGTGCCAACCACATTGCCGCCGCCAGTGGCCAGTTGCAGGTTATTGATCGGAGCGTCGCTGATGAACAGATGCGCGTAACCGACATCGAGCGTGAGGTCCTTCGACGGCCGCCACTTGGCGCCGACCGACAGCCAGGTGCGGTTGTTGTCGGGCAAGAAGGCGGTGCGGGTGGCGTCCGTGACAGGGCTCTTGTCGTAGGCCACGCCACCCTTGAGCATCCACGCCTGGTTCAGGTCGTAATTGACGCCGAGGCCCGCCCGGTACGTGTTGCGGAACAGCAGGTTGAAGGTGGACAGCACGCCGCCCGGCGGAGTGGCGACCGTGGGCGTCTGCGCGATCAGCAGCGGCGACTGCACGACGTCCCATTTCGTATAGGTGTAATCGGCCAGCAACTGAACGTCGCCGAAGCGCTGCGAACCACTGATGCTCCAGGTGTCGGGCACCTTGATGGCCATGGAGACGCTGCCGACGGGGTTGATCGGCGAGTTGCTGCTGAACGTGCCCGTCATGTTGTATTTGATCGCCGAGCGGTAAGACAGCCCGATACGCGTCGAGTCGGTCGGCATCAGCATCGCACCGACGTTCCAGCCCCAGCCGGTATCGTCAAGGTCCGTGGTGGTGCTGCGTTCGCCGGCGATAGGGGCCGCCCGCTGGATCTTGATCGATCCCTGCTGAATGCTGAACCCGCCGCCGACCGCGAGCCAGTTCAGGGGCCTCCAGGCAAGGCTGGGATTGATGTCCAGCGTTTTGACCTCGGAAGTGCGCGACTGAAAGCGCCCGATGAAGTTGGCGCCGTAGTCGGTCGACAGGCCGAAGGGAACCGAAACGCCCAAGCCCGCCCACAACGTGTCGGTCAGTTGCCACGACACGAAGCCGTTCGGAATACCGTGCAAGCCGCCGGCGTTGCCGCCGTTGTCGCCGCCCGCAGGCGCAAATGCGCCGAGGCCGTTGCGTGAGGCACCGCTGTCGGTGAACTTGGCGGAGGTCTGGATCAGCTCGACGGACCCGGAAACCTGCCGGCCCGGCAGCAGTGTCATGCCGGCGGGATTGAAGAAGATCGTGCTGGCGTTCTCGGCGGCGGCACCCTGGCCGGAATAGGCGTTGCCCAAGCCGCTCGAGTTCTGCTCCATCAGCGCAAAGCCGGACGCCACTGCACCGCCGGCTGTGGAGGCCATGGCTGCCGCCACAGCGACAGACGAAATATTCTTATGAAACATGAAGTTGCCCACTTTGGCTTCCTGATCCGATTGTCATGAAGTCGATGTCGTCGCTGAGTGGCGATGCCGACCGAGGAATTCCGCACATTCTTACCCGGCAATCAGGGGTTTACAACATCCAGCGGTCTCATTGTTGTGCCGCTACAACACGCGGTTGCCGATTGCCGTCCACAGCCACGTAGGTCAGCACTGCCTCGGTGACCTTTACGCACTCCTCGCGCACCGGGTTGCGCTGGGCGTAAACCTCGACGCGCACGGTGATGGAGGTGCGGCCGATGCGCTCCACCTCCGCGTAGAAGCTGACGAGATCGCCAACCAGCACCGCCTGCTTGAACTGGAAGGAGTTGACCGCCACCGTGGCCACCCGCCCCTTGGCCATGCGGATGGCGGGAATGCTGCCGGCGATGTCCACCTGGGACATCACCCAGCCGCCGAAAATGTCGCCGCTCGAGTTGGCGTCCGAAGGCATCGGCACCAGGCGCAGGATCGGCTGCTTGTCGGGCAAGGTGTCGTTCACTGCCCGCCCCGGCCCTCGTACATGCGGTCAAGTTCGGCGTTGAACTTCTCCATGACCTTGGCGCGTTTGAGTTTCATGGTCGGCGTCATCAGGCCGTTCTCCACCGTCCACGGATCCAGCGTCAGGCTGATCCGACGCACCTGGGCGTAACCCGGGAACTCCTTCAATTGCGCGCCGATCCGCGCCAGCGCGAGTTGCTGCGCCGGCTTGCCGCCGAGCGCGTCGCGCGCTTCGGGAGACATGCCCGCCTGTTCGGCCGCCTTGCGCCACAAATCCGCGTTGATGACCGCGATGACCGACAGGTAAGCCTTGCCCTCGCCGATCAGGAGCACCTGCTCGAACAATGTGTCGCGCACGATCGCCGCCTCCATGTCGGCCGGCGGGATCTTCTCGCCGTTGGACATGACGATGATGTCCTTGATGCGCCCGGTGATCGTGATGCGCCCCTGGGCATCGATGCGCGCGGTGTCGCCGGTGTTGAGCCAGCCGTCCGGGGCGATCATCGCGCGGGTGGCTTCCTCGTTGCCCCAGTAGCCGAGCATGACGTTGGGGCCCCTGCACAACAGCGCATCCTTGTCGCCAAGCTTCACCTCCACACCGGGTAGGGGCCTGCCCACGCTTTCCGGCAGGTTGTCCCCGGGGCTGTTGGCCGCGATCACCGGGCTGGTCTCGGTCAGGCCGTAGCCCTGCAGCACCGGCAGGCCGAGCCCGATGAACACGCGCGCGATCTCCGGCGACAGCGCGGCGCCGCCGGAGATGGCAACTTTCATGCGCCCGCCGAGGCGGGCGAGGATTTTCTTCGCCACCAGGGCGTTCAATACGGGCCATAACAGGAAGGACGGCTTCCAGCCGCCGCGTCCCTGCGCGTGCTCGAAGCGAGCGTAGCCCACCTCGACCGCGAGCTCGAACAGTTTTTTGCGCAGCGGCGGACCGTCCGCCAGCTTGCTGCGGATCGCATTATTGACCCGCTCGTAGATGCGCGGCACGGAAATCAGCATGGTCGGCTTCTGCGTCTGCAGGTCATCCGCGAGCTGAGTGACGGAACGGGCAAATACCACCGGCGCGCCGCACATCATGGTCAGGTAATAGCCCGCCGTGCGTTCCAGCGTGTGCGACAACGGCAGGAAGGACAGGAACAGGTCTTCCGCCGTAGGTGCCAGCACCGTCGAGCTCGCGGCGGCATTGGACAGGATGTTGTGATGCGACAGCATCACGCCCTTGGGCCGGCCCGTCGTGCCCGAGGTGTAGACGATGGACGCCAGCGCCTTGGGGTCACGCGGCAGGTGCCGCGTCGCCCCGCCATCCGCGGGCAGCCAGTCGGTGGCGGCCACCAGCCGGGGCTCGGCAGGGTCGGCAACCGGTTTGACGGTCACGATCCGTACCAGCGCCTTCAGGTCCCCGATGCAGGGCTTGAGCGCCTTCCATTGCTCGGCGGTCTCGATCAGCACCACCTTGCAGCCGGCGTTGCCCATGATATAGGCCGCGTTGTCAGGCCGGTCCTGCGTGTAAAGCGGCACGCCGACCAGCCCGAGGCCCAGCGCCGCCTGATCGAAGATCACCCATTCCGGCGAGTTGCGCAGCATGATCGCCACGCGGTCGCCCGGGGCGAGCCCCTCCTTCTCCAGCGCCGCCTGCCAGCGCGCCACCTGGCGGTCGATCTGCGCCCAGCTGTAATCGCGCCAGTTGCCGTGCTCGGCGTTGAAATCGCGGTAGGCCATCGCGTCGGGCGTCCGTTTGACGCGCGCCGCGAACAGCCCGTCGAGTGTATTGGCTTCCTCCAGGGTCACCACATGGGATGCAAGGGCCATGGCTCCTCCTCGTATGGGTCTTGTTATTCCAGAAACAGGTCAGGATACAGCGGAATGCCCGGCGTCACGGCGTACGGCTCGAAATCGGTGACACCCGCCGCCCGCAGCACCGCCTCATCGATATAAAAGTTGCCGCTCGCGCCTGGCGCGCGGCTGTCGCGGCTGAGGACGGCGTGGGCCGCGTCCGCCACGATCGCCGGCTTGCGGCTGGCGCGCAGGATCGCGGCCGGGAAGTTGACCTCGATGGCGGCCGTCGCGATGGTGGTCTTCGGCCACAGTGAGTTGACGGCGATGCCGTCCGCGGCGAATTCGGCTGCCATGCCCAGCGTGCACAGGCTCATGCCGTATTTCGAGATCGTGTAGGCCGTGTGATCCTTGAACCACTTCGGCTGCAGCGAAAGCGGCGGCCCGAGGTTCAGGATGTGCGCGTTGGCCGAGCGCTTGAGGTGCGGCACGCAGGCCCGGCTCACCAGAAAGGTCGCGCGCGTATTGACCCCCAGCATCAGGTCGAAACGTTTGGCGGGTGTGTCGAGCGTACCGGTCAACGCGATGGCGCTGGCGTTATTGACCAGGATGTCGATCCCGCCGAACGCGGAAACCGCCTGGGCAACTGCGGCGTCGATCGCCGGGTCATCGCGCACGTCGAGCTGGATCGCCAGCGCCCGGCCGCCCGCCTGCTCCACTTCCGCAGCCACGCTGTGGATGGTGCCGGCGAGCTTCGCATGCGGCTCGGCGGTCTTGGCGGCCAGCACGAGGTTCGCGCCGTCGCGCGCGCAGCGCAGCGCGATCTCGCGGCCGATGCCGCGGCTCGCGCCGGTGATGAAGATGGTTTTACCCTGCAAACCGCTCATGCCTGCCTCTTTGTTTGCCGCCAAGACGCCAAGAAAACACCAACGCAAAAGAGCGAGAGACGATAGTCGAGAAAAGGCAGAAGTGGCTACAAGGTCCGACTGCGACAACCGTTCGTCTTTCGTCTTTCGTCTTTCGTCTCTCCTTGGCGGCTAATGGCCTTTGAATTCTGGCTTGCGCTTTTCCACGAAGGCCGTCACCCCCTCCGCGAGGTCCGCCGTCCGCGCGCAGCGCGCGAAGGCTTCCACCTCGGCCCGGAGCTGTGCCTCCAGGTCGCGGCCGTGGCTCGCGTTGACGAGCGCCTTGGTCTCCGCGAACGCGCGCGTAGGCCCCGCCGCCAGTTGCGCGGCGAATTCCGCCGTGAATGCGGCCAGTTCCGCGTCGGGCACGACCCGGTTCACGAGTCCCAGCCGATGCGCGGTGTCCGCATCGAACGGTTCCGACAGCAGCATCAGCTCCAGCGCGCGGCGGGTGCCGAGGATGCGCGGCAGGAAGTACGTGCTGCCACCGTCGGGACTCGTGGCGATCCGGCTGTAGGCCATTGTGAACTTCGTGCCCGCAGCGGCAATGGCCAGGTCGGCGGCGGCCAGCAGGCTCATGCCCGCGCCGGCCACCGCACCGTGCACGCTCGCCAGCACCGGCTTGGCGGCCCCGCGCAAGGCGACGATACCCGCGTGCAGTTCGTGCGCCAGTGTGGAAATCATCTCTGGCAGCGTCGCCAGGTTCGCCTGAAACAAGGCCACGTCCCCGCCCGCCAGAAAGGCCTTGCCCGCGCCGCGCAGCACGATCGCGCGCGCAGCCGCATCGCTCGCGGCCGCCTCGCAGGCCTGCCGCAAGGCCACGATCATGTCGCCGTCCATGGCGTTGAGGACGTCCGGGCGGTTGAGGGTGATCGTCGCGACCGGCCCGTCCCGGCTGAGGAGCACGCGGTCGTTCATGGCGCTCAGGCCCTTGGTCTCAAGGCCTCGAAGGTCACTGGCCGGGTGGTCTGGGTGATCTCGGAGCGGCCGAGGTCCTGCGGGAAGTCGTCGACCATGATGACGCGGCGGCGCAGGGCCCGCGCCCGTTCGAGCAGCGCGAACTCCTCTGGGCTCAGCACGCCCTGCTCGTGCGCGCGCTCCGCGGCGAGTTCGCCGTAGGCCGTCTCCACGCGGCCGTCGCGCAGCGCCGCGCGGAGCTTGGCCTCGACCGGCTCCGCGGCGATGACCGCGCGCAAGGCCGCCTCCAGCGTGGCGATCGGGTCGTTTTCGTCCGGCGAGATGTAGACGCCTTTGGTCAGTCGGTCCCGCGCGGCGGAGGGCTCCATCATGAGGCCCACCACCCGGCTGCCGAGCCGATCCGTGGGCAGCCGGTACTCGCGCCCCCACGGAAAGATCACGAGCCGCAAGAACGCGGCGAGCGGCCGGCTGGGGAAATTCTCGAACAGCCCGTAGAACGCGTCCTGGATGCGGACCAGCGTGTCTTCCAGCGCCCACTGCAGGAAGGGTTCGTCCTCCGGCGGGCGGTCGTCATCCTCGAAACGCTTCAGCGCGGCCGAGCCCAGATACAGCAGCGACAGGATGTCGCCGAGGCGCGCGGACAGCCGCTCGCGCCGCTTGAGTGCGCCGCCCAGCACGAACATGGAAAGATCCGCCGCCAGCGCGAAGGCGCTGGAAAGCCGTGTGAACTGCCGGTAGAAATGCCGCGTCGCACTGCCACCGGGTACATCGAACACGAAGGCGCCGCGCGTCAGACCCATCCACAGCGCGCGCGCGAAATTCGAAATGCCGAACGCCACGTGGCCGCAGAACGCGCGGTCGAAGTCGGCGACAGCCTTGCCGCGGTCGGCTTCGCGCGTGGCGGCGATTTCCTTCAGCACCCACGGATGGCCGCGGATGGCACCCTGCCCGAAGATGATCATCGAGCGCGTGAGGATGTTCGCGCCCTCGACGGTGATCGCGATCGGCGTCTGCTGGTAGGCGCGCGCGAGATAGTTGTTCGGGCCCATGCAGATGCCCTTGCCGCCGTGCACGTCCATCGCGTCGTTGATCACCGCGCGCCCGCGCTCGGTCAGGTGGTACTTCACGATCGCGGAGATCACCGAGGGCTTCTCGCCGAGGTCCACGGCGCCCGCGGTCATCACGCGCGCGGCTTCGATCAGGTAGGTGTTGCCGCCGATGCGCGCCATGGCCTCTTCCACGCCCTCGAAGCGGCCGATCGACAGCTTGAACTGCGTGCGCACGCGGCCGTAGGCCCCGGTCGTGAGCGAGGCCATCTTGGCAATGCCCACGCCATTGGCCGGGAGCGAGATCGAGCGCCCCGCCGCCAGGCAGTTCATCAGCATCTTCCAGCCCTGTCCGACGTAATCCACACCGCCGATGACGTAGTCCATCGGGATGAACACGTCCTTGCCCCAGTTAGGGCCGTTCTGGAATGCGGCGTTCAGCGGGAAATGCCGACGGCCGATGTGCACGCCCGACGTCTTGGTCGGAATCACGGCGAGCGTGATGCCGATGTCTTTCTTGTCGCCGAGGAGATGGTCTGGATCGTAGAGGCGGAAGGCGAGCCCGAGCAGTGTCGCGATGGGGCCCAGCGTGATGTAGCGCTTTTCCCAGGTCAGCCGGATGCCCAGCACGTCCGGCTTGCCCTCCCATTCACCGCGGCATACGAGGCCGAAGTCGGGAATCCCGCCGGCGTCGGATCCGGCTTCCGGGCTCGTCAGCGCGAAGCACGGCATCTCCAGGCCCATGGCGAGCCGCGGCAGGTAATAACTTTTCTGTGCCTCGGTGCCGTAGTGCAGGAACAGTTCTCCGGGCCCCAGCGAGTTCGGCACCATCACCGACACGGCGGCGGTACCGCTGCGCGTGGTGAGTTTCATCACCACTTCCGAGTGCGCCAGCGCGGAAAAGCCCTTGCCGCCGTGTGCCTTCGGAATGATCATCCCGAGGAAGCCCTGGTCCTTGATGAACTGCCAGACGTTCGGCGGCAGGTCGTTCAGTTCCTGCGTGATCTGCCAGTCGTCGATCATCCGGCACAAATCCTCGACCGGTCCGTCGAGGAAGGCCTGTTCCTCGGCGGTGAGCCGCGGTCTCGGATAGGCGAGCAGTTTTTTCCAGTCGGGCCGGCCCGTGAAGAGGTCACCGTCCCACCAGACCGTGCCGGCATCGAGTGCCTCCTGCTCGGTCTGCGACAGTTGGGGCAGGATGCGGCGGAACACGCCGAGCAGCGGTGTGGCGACCAGCAGGCGACGCACCGGCGTCGGGTTGGCGAGCAGAGCGAATACCGCCACGGCGATCCAGCCCGCCACTGCAGCGGCCGCGGACAGCGGCACTGCCCAGTGCAGTACGGCCATCACCGCCGCGAACACCAGCGTCCACACCCAGGCGCGCGCGTTATGGTACGCCAACGCCAGCGCAATCGTTACCGCAACGCAGACTGACAGGGTGGACATGGAAAAGGAAAACTCCTCGCGGGCCGCGCTGGCTGGCGCACTGAAGAATGAACCCGCGCGTCAGCGCAAGGGCACGGGCTTCTCGCCGGCGTAAAGGGCGCGCGCCGCAAGCAGGACGCTCTTGACCTGCTCGTCCGGATCGCCAAACCAGCGCAGCCGCTCGCCGGATTTCCCGGCAGTCGCGTCCTTGCGGTAGTGCAGCGCCCACTTCTTGCGGTAGGCGGTCTCCATCGCGAACACGTACTGATGGGTGCTGCAGGTGTCCGCGCGGCAGGTATACACGGTCACATAATTGCCCTTGTTGGTGGACAGGAAACGGCCTTCGCCCGGCCCCGACAGTTGCTGCAGCCACAGCGCCTTGGGCAACGCCTTCGTCACCGTGCTGTGAAACGGGGCGATCTCCGGCAACCGCAGGACGCTTCCGGCCGGGGCGTTGTAGCGGGCAAGTTCGCTGGGAAAGGACTTGAATGCGGGGCAGATGTCGAACTGCAGGCCCGCCAGTTTGCAGCCCACTTGCTGGGTCGGCACGATGGTGACAAGTTCGCTGAACGCCGCCGCCAGCGCCCCGCGCACCGTCACCAGCGTAAGCAGCGTAAGCGTAGACGTGGCGACGATCAGTATCGGCACTAAGCGCATGGTGGAAAACATGGATATTCTTTATACCTGCCCTGGCGGGAGCGCAAGCACGCTCGCCGCGCCGGCCACCACCTCCCGGGAGAGTCCGGCCGCTGCCGTCAGAACGTGCTCGGCGTAAAACCGGGCCGTCGTCTGCTTGGCCCGGTAGAAATCCTGGTCGGCATGTCCGGCCGCCAGACGGTCCTGGGCAATGAGCGCCGCCCGCGCCATCTGCCAACCGCCGGCCACCGTGCCCCATAACTTCAGGAAGGGCACCGAACCGGCAGCGACCGCATTCGGGTCCCGCGATGCCGTGGCAACCACGTAATCCGTCGCCGCCGCCAGCGCCTCGACGGCGGGCGCCAGCGCCGCCTGGATCGCCGCCAGGTCGGGCGCTTTGTGTCCGGCCAGCGCGGCAACCACCTCCCGCATTTCGCCCATCACCCGCTGTGCCGTCTGCCCCTGGTCGAAGGCGATCTTGCGGCCGGTCAGATCGGCGGCCTGGATGCCGGTGGTGCCCTCGTAAATGGTGGTGATGCGCGCATCGCGCAAGTACTGCGCGGCACCCGTTTCCTCGACGAAACCCATGCCGCCGTGCACCTGCAAGCCGGTGGAGGCCACCTCGACGCAGTTCTCGGTGCACCAGCCCTTGACGACGGGCGTCAGGAGGTCGATCAGTTGCTGGCTCGCCTTGCGCTCCGCCGCGTCCGGATGGCTGTGCGCGCGGTCGAGCGCGGCGGCGGCGACGTAGGCCAGCGCCCGCCCCGCCTCCGTCTGCGCACGCATCGTCATTACCATGCGCCGTACGTCGGGGTGCTGCATGATCGTCACGCGGTCGCCGCTCTTCTGGCCGATCGCGCGGCCCTGCACGCGGGTATTGGCGTACTCGCGCGCGTGCTGCGTTGCGCGTTCCGCGACCGCGACGCCCTCCAGCCCGACGCCGAGCCGCGCGTGGTTCATCATGATGAACATGTATTCGAGGCCGCGGTTCTCCTCGCCGACGAGCGTGCCGACCGCGCCCTCCCCGTCGCCGTAGGCCATGACGCAGGTCGGACTCGCGTGGATGCCCAGCTTGTGCTCGATCGACACGCAGCGCACGTCGTTGCGTGCGCCCAGGCTGCCGTCCGCATTGACCAGGAACTTGGGCACGATGAAAAGCGAGATGCCCTTCACGCCTTCCGGCGCGTCCGGCGTGCGGGCGAGCACCAGGTGCACGATGTTCCCGGTGAGGTCCTGCTCGCCCCAGGTGATGAAGATCTTGGTGCCGTGCAGGCGGTAGTGGTCGCCTTGCGGCACCGCGCGCGTGAGCACCGCGGAAAGATCGGAACCCGCCTGCGGCTCGGTGAGATTCATGGTGCCCGACCATTCGCCGGACGTGAGCTTCGGCAGGTACAGCGCCTTCTGCGCGTCGGAGCCGACGAGCTTCAGCGCTTCCACCACGCCAGACGTGAGCATGGGTGCCAGGCAGAACGCCATGTTCGCGCTGTTCCACAGTTCCTCGACCGCCATGGCGACGAGATGCGGCAGGCCCTGCCCACCGTGCTCGGGCAGTCCCGTGAGACTGTTCCAGCCGCCATCGACAAACTGGCGGTAGGCGTCCTTGAATCCCGCGGGTGCCGTGACCGCGCCGTCCTTCCACTGCGCGCCTTGTTGGTCGCCGCTGCGGTTCAGCGGATCGAGCACGCCGGCGGCGAACTTGCCCGCCTCTTCCAGCACCTGATCGACGAGGTCGGGCGTGACTTCGGCGAACCGCGCAGCGACGGTCACGCCCTCGAGACCCGCCAACTCGTGGATCACGAAGCGCATGTCGCGCAGTGGAGGCTGGTAGGTGCTCATCTTGTTAACTGCGAGATTAGGGATTGGGGAGTCGGGAGTCGGGATTGGAAATCCATCAAGCCGCGCCATTAGCGCGAGGAGTCAGGATCAGCGCACGGTTTCAAATCCTTAATCCCGAATCTCCAATCCCATTCACAGCGCGGCCGTCAACTCCGGCACCGCCTTGAACAGGTCTTCAACCAGCCAGTAGTTGGCCACCGAGAAGATCGGCGCCTCGGCGTCCTTGTTGATGGCGACAATGACCTTGCTGTCCTTCATGCCGGCGAGATGCTGGATCGCGCCGGAAATGCCGACCGCGATGTACAGCTCGGGGGCGACGATCTTGCCGGTCTGCCCGACCTGGTAGTCGTTGGGCACGAAGCCGGAGTCCACGGCCGCGCGCGAGGCGCCCACCGCGGCGCCCAGCTTGTCGGCCAGCGCTTCGAGGATCTTGAAGTTTTCGCCGTTGCCCATGCCGCGACCGCCGGACACGATGATGCGCGCCGCGGTCAGCTCCGGCCGCGCCGATTTGGTCAGTTCGTTGCCGACGAACTCGGAGAGTCCGGAGTCCGGCACCGCGGCGAGCGCTTCGACCGGGGCGGAACCGCCCTCGGCCGTGGCGTCGAACGCGGAGATGCGCACGGTGACGACCTTGATGCGGTCTTTCGACTGCACCGTGGCCAGCGCGTTTCCGGCGTAGATCGGGCGGATGAAGGTGTCCGCCGATTCCACGTCGCTGATGTCCGACAATTGCGCCACGTCAAGCTTGGCGGCCACGCGCGGCATGAAATTCTTGCCGAAGCCGGTGGCGGGCGCGAGGATGTGGCTGTACTGGTCCGCGACCGACAGCACCAGCGCGGCCATGTTCTCGGCCAGCGAGGCCGCATATTGCGGGGCGTCGGCGACCAGCACCTGCTTGACGCCGGTGAGCTTGGCGGCCGCCTGTCCGGCTTCCGCGCATAGATGCCCGGCGACCAGCACCGTCACGTCCCCGCCGATTTTCAGGGCTGCGGTCAGCGCGTTCGCAGTGCCGGGCTTGAGTTGTTTGCCGTCGTGTTCGGCCACCAGCAGCGTTGCCATCTCAGATCACCCTCGCTTCGGTCTTCAGTTTCGCCACCAGTTCGGCCACGTCGGCCACCTTGACCCCGGCGCTGCGCTTGGCCGGCTCGGCCACCTTGAGCGTGGTGAGGCGCGGCGCCACATCCACGCCCAGCGCGTCTGGCTTGATGTTTTCCAGCGGCTTCTTCTTGGCCTTCATGATGTTGGGCAGCGTGACGTAGCGCGGTTCGTTCAGGCGCAGGTCGGTGGTCGCCACGGCGGGCAGCTTCAACTTCAGCTTCTCGAGTCCGCCGTCGATCTCCCGGGTGACGTCGAGGCTGTCGCCATTGACCGCGAGTGCGGAGACGAAGGCGGCCTGCGGCCAGTCGAGCAGCGCGGCCAGCATCTGGCCGGACTGGTTGGCGTCATCGTCGATCGCCTGCTTGCCCATGATGACGAGCTTCGGCTGCTCTTTATCGACCAGGGCCTTCATCACCTTCGCCACCGCCAGCGGCTGCACTTCGACATCCGTCTCGACCAGGATGCCGCGGTCGGCGCCCATCGCGAGCGCCGTGCGCAGAGTCTCCTGGCATTGCGGCGCGCCGATGGAGACGACGACGATTTCGGTGACCACCCCCGCCTCCTTCATGCGAATCGCCTGCTCGACTGCGATCTCGCAGAAGGGGTTCATGGTCATCTTGACGTTGGCGGTGTCCACACCGCTGCCATCGGATTTGACGCGGACCTTGACGTAGGGGTCCACCACGCGTTTGACGGTGACGAGTACTTTCATGCGGAAATGTTCGCTCGATGCGGGTAAGAATGCCTGCGTTGGGAAAGCACGCCGGACGGCGTGCGCAGGATCCGAATGTTAGCCGAACCGCGCGCCGGAAGGAACGAACGCGCGCCCAGAGCCGTTCAGGGGCGCCTGAACAAGGCCTGGATTTCGCCCACAATGCCGCGCCGGAAAGCCAGCACGCACACGACAAAGATGACACCCATGATCACCTGGACCCAGGACCCGACTTTGTCCGCGAGCTGATTCTGCAGCCCGATGATCACGAAGGCGCCGACTACCGGACCGAACACCGTGCCCAGCCCGCCCAGCAGCGTCATCAGCACCACCTGCCCGGACATATGCCAGTGCGCGTCGGTCAGCGACGCGAGCTGGAACACGATGGTCTTGGTCGCGCCCGCGAGCCCCGCCAGCCCGGCCGACAGGACAAAGGCCAGCAGTTTGTAGCGGTCGACATCGTAGCCCAGCGAGATCGCGCGCGGTTCGTTCTCGCGGATCGATTTCAGCACCTGCCCGAAGGGCGAGTGGATGACGCGGTAAATCAGGAAGAAGCCGGCGAGGAAGAGGGCGAACACCATGTAATAAAGGTTGGTGTTGTTCGCGAGGTCGATCACGCCGAACAACATGCTGCGCGGCACGCCCTGCAGGCCATCCTCGCCACCCGTGAAGTCCAGTTGCACCCACACGAAATACAGCATCTGCGCGAGCGCCAGCGTGATCATCGCGAAATAGATGCCCTGCCGGCGGATCGCGAGACTGCCGAACAGGTAGCCCAGTGCCGCGGCGAAGGCCGTCCCGGTGAGGATGCCAAGCTCCGGCGGGAATCCCATCACCTTGACCGTATGCCCGGTGATGTAGCCCGCCGCCCCCAGGAAGGCCGCGTGTCCGAAGGACAGCAGGCCCGTATACCCCAGCAGCAGGTTGAACGCGCACGCGAACAGCGCGAAGCACCAGCACTTCATCAGAAAGGTCGGGTAGATGCCGAGCAGCGGCGCGGCCAGACCCGCCACGATCAGGATGATGAAACCGGCGCGGGTCCCGTTCATTTTTCGCGTCCGAAAAGACCGGCCGGCCGCACCAGCAACACGATCACCATGATCACGAAGACCACCACCGCCGAGCCTTCGGGGTAGAACACTTTCGTCAGGCCCTCGATCAGGCCCAGGCCAAGGCCGGTGACGATGGAGCCCAGGATGGATCCCATACCGCCGATCACGACCACCGCAAACACCACGATGATCAGGTCCGCGCCCATCAGCGGGCTCACGGAGAAAATCGGCGCCGCCAGCACGCCGGCAAAGGCCGCCAGCGCAACGCCAAAGCCGTAGGTGAGCGTGATCATCAGCGGAAGGTTGATGCCGAAAGCCTGCACCAGCTTGGGGTTCTCGGTGCCCGCGCGCAGGTACGAGCCCAGCTTGGTGCGCTCGATCACATACCAGGTCGCCACACACACCACCAGAGAGGCGACCACCACCCACGCTCGATACTTCGGCAGAAACATGAAGCCGAGGTTGATCCCGCCCTGCAGCACTTCGGGGATCTCGTACGGCTGGCCGGACACGCCGTACCAGTAGCGGAACAGGCCTTCAAAGATCAGCGCAAGGCCGAAGGTCAGCAGCAGCCCGTAGAGGTGATCGAGCTTGTAGAGCCGTGACAGCATCGTGCGCTCGGTCAGGATGCCCAGCGCCCCGACCAGCAGCGGCGCGACGATGAGCACCACCCAGTAGCTCAGCTTGAACTGCGGGTCGCCGATCCATTGACCGACCTGCGTCAGGCCGATCCACGCGATGAACGCGCCGATCATGTATTGCGCGCCATGCGAGAAATTGATGATGTTGAGCATGCCGAATATCACCGCGAGCCCGAGCGACAGGATCGCGTAGAACGAGCCATTGATCAGCCCGACCAGCAACTGGCTGAACAGCGCCTGGGGAGTGATGCCTAGGAGTTCAAACATGGTTTAGCGAAGCGAGAGACGAAAGTCGATAGACGAAAGAACGGAACCCGTGCGCCCACAGCCCGCAGCCGGCGCTTTCCCTTGTGTCACGTCTGTCTTATCTCGTCTCTCGTTTATCGATCTGTCTTTACTTTTTAAGAAGCGGGCACTCGCTCTTCGCGACCGGGATCACGGCATCGTTGGCGGCAATCGTCGCCTTGACGGTGTAGTAGTCCCACGCGTTCTTCGATTCCTCGGGCTTCTTCACCTGCAGCAGGTAGAAGTCATGCACGTGGCGGCCATCGTCGCGAATGCGGCCGTTCTTGGCGAAGAAGTCGTTGACCGGCGTGTCCTTCATCTTCTTCATGACCGTCGCCGTGTCGTCGGTGCCCGCGGCCTTGATCGCCTTCAGGTAGTGCATTGTCGAGGAGTAGACCCCGGCCTGCACCATCGTCGGCATGCGCTTGTGCTTCTCGATGAAGCGCTTCGACCAGGCGCGGGTCTCGTCGTTGGTGTCCCAGTAGAACGCCTCCGTCACATACATGCCCTGCGTGACCTTGAGGCCCAGGCTGTGGATGTCGGTGATGAACACCAGCAAACCGGCCAGCGCCTGCTTCGGCGTAATGCCGAATTCGGCCGCCTGCTTGATCGAGTTCTGGGTATCGGTTCCGGCGTTGGCAAGCCCGATGACCTTGGCGCCCGAGGACTGCGCCTTCAGCAGGAAGGAAGAAAAGTCGGTGCCCGGGAACGGGTGCCGGACCTGGCCCAGCACCTTGCCACCGTTCGCGACCACCACCTCCGCAGTGTCCTTTTCCAGGGAGTGCCCGAACGCGTAGTCCGCGGTGAGGAAGAACCAGGTATCGCCGCCCTGCTTGACCACCGCCTTGCCGGTGCCGGCCGCCAGCGCGTAGGTGTCGTAGGTGTAGTGCACGTTGGTGTCGGTGCAGTTCTTGCCGGTGATCAGCGTGGAGGCGGCGCCGGACACCATGGTGATCTTGTTCATCTGCTTGGCGATCGGCATCACGGCAAGCGCTGTCGACGTCGTGACGAGATCGGTAATCATGTCCACCTTGTCGCGCTCAAACCACTCGCGCGCCTTGTTGGACGCGACGTCACCCTTGTTCTGGTGATCGGCGCTGACGAGTTCGATCGGGAAGGTCTTGCCCTTCTCCAGCGCCCTGAAGTCATCGATCGCCATCTGCGCGGCGACGACGGAACCCAGCCCCGCAAGGTCGGAATACAGGCCCGAGAGATCGGTGAGGACGCCGATCTTGACGACACCGTCGGACAGCTTGGGACCGCTCTGGCCCTGGACGACCGTGGCCAGACCGGTCACACAGGCCGCGCCGACCAGCGCGGCAATGAGTTTGCGTTTCATGAGAGTTCTCCTTTGGTTGAACGTGCGAATCAAACGCCGAGCAGCTGGTGCAAGCGCTGCATCTTCGAATCCAGTTCCTGCATGTTGACCGTTTCCACGATGCGGCCGTGTTCGATCACGTAATGGCGGTCGGCGAGCGGCGCCGCGAAACGGAAGTTCTGCTCGACCAGCACGATCGTGTAGCCGCGTTCCTTCAGCTGACGGATCATGCGGCCGAGGGTCTGCACGATCACCGGGGCCAAGCCTTCGCTGATCTCGTCGAGCAGCAGCAGCTTGGCGCCGGTACGCAGGATGCGCGCGATGGCCAGCATCTGCTGCTCGCCGCCGGACAGCCGCATACCCGGACTCGTGCGCCGCTCCTTGAGGTTGGGGAACATCGCGTAGATCTCATCGACCGTCATGCCCCCGCTCGCCACCGGCGGCGGCAACAGCAGGTTTTCCTCCGCGGAGAGGCTCGCGAAGATGCCGCGCTCCTCGGGGCAGTAGCCGATGCCGAGGTGCGCGATGTGATGGGTCGGCAGCGCGACCGCCTCGCGGCCGTTGATCATGATCGACCCCGAGCGCCGCCCGGTCAGACCCAGAATCGCCCGCAGCGTGGTGGTGCGCCCGGCGCCGTTGCGACCGAGCAGCGTGACCACTTCACCCCGGTTTACCGAAAAATCGATGCCGTGCAGGACGTGCGATTCGCCATAGAAGGCGTGCAGGTCGGTGACCCGCAGCATTTCGGCGCCGGCAGCGGAAGCGCTCGTCACGCGGTCGCCTCCGCAGTTCCTACGTATGCTTCCAATACCTGCGGGTTCTTCGACACCGTCGCGTAGGTTCCTTCGGCGAGTACCGCGCCGCGCGCGAGCACCGTGATGGTGTCCGACAGGTCGGCCACCACATTCAGGTTGTGTTCGACCATCAGGATCGTGCGGTTCGCCGACACCTTGCGGATCAGGTCGGCCACGCGGCCGACGTCCTCATGCCCCATGCCCTGGGTCGGCTCGTCGAGCAGCATCAGTTCCGGGTCGAGCGCGAGCGTGGTAGCGATCTCGAGCGCGCGCTTGCGCCCGTACGGCAGCTCGACCGTCACCATCTGCGCGAACGGCGCGAGGTCAACCTCGGCGAGCAGTTCCATCGCGCGGTCGTTCAGCACGTCGAGCGATTCCTCCGACTTCCAGAAATGGAAGGAGGTGCCCAGCTTGCGCTGCAGGCCGATGCGCACATTCTCGAGCACCGTGAGGTGCGGGAAGGTGGCGGAAATCTGGAACGATCGGATGATGCCGCGGCGCGCGATCTGCGCCGACTTCTCGGCGGTGATGTCGTGGCCGTTGAAGGTGATCGTCCCGCGCGTCGGTGTCAGGAACTTGGTCAGCAAGTTGAAGCAAGTAGTCTTGCCGGCGCCGTTGGGGCCGATCAGCGCGTGGATGGTGCCGCGCTTCACGCGCAGGTTGACGTCGTTGACCGCGACAAAGCCCTTGAACTCCTTGGTGAGTCCGCGGGTTTCGAGAATGATGTCGTCAGCCATAAATCAGGGATTCGGGATTCGAAAGAAAGGCAGGGGCGATGCAATCGGTTTCCAATCCCAAATCCCGAATCTCCAATCCCGTTTTCATTAGGCGATCGCGGAGGCGGATTTCGCCTGTTCGCGCAGCAAGAACTTCTGGATCTTGCCGGTCGAGGTCTTCGGCAGCACGCAGAACACGACGCGCTTGGGCGACTTGAACCCCGCCAGGCGCTCGCGGCAGAAGGCGATCACCTCCCCCTCCGTCGCCTTTGCGCCCTCCTTCAGCTCTACGAACGCGCAGGGCGTCTCGCCCCATTTCGGATCGGGTTGCGCGACGACGGCCACCGCCAGCACCGCGGGGTGCCGGTAGAGCGCGTCCTCGACTTCCAGCGAGGAAATGTTCTCGCCGCCGGAAATGATGATGTCCTTGGAGCGATCCTTGATCTTCACGTAGCCGTCGGGATGCATCACCGCAAGATCGCCGGTGTGAAACCAGCCCCCCGCGAACGCTTCGGCGGTCGCTTTGGGATTCTTGAGGTAGCCCTTCATCGTGAGATTGCCGCGAAACATGATCTCGCCCATGGTCTCGCCGTCCGCGGGCACGGGCGCCATCGTCTCCGGGTCCATCACCGTCATGCCCTGCTGCAGGTGGTACCAGACGCCCTGCCGGCCGTTCAGCCGCACCTGGTCGTCAACGGGCAGTGCGTCCCACTCCGGGTGCTTGGCGCAGACAGCTGCGGGCCCGTAGGTCTCGGTCAGTCCGTAGACGTGTGTGATGTTGAAGCCGATCTTCTGCATGCCCTCGATCACTGCCGCCGGCGGCGCCGCGCCCGCCACCAGGCAGTTCACGCTGTGCTCTATGCCCTCCCGCAGCGCCGCCGGAGCGTTGAGCAGCAGGTTGTGCACGATCGGCGCACCGCAATAATGGGTCACGCCATGCTCGCGGATCAGGTCGAAGATCGCCGCGGCTTCGACCTTGCGCAGGCACACGCTGGTGCCGGCGTTGGCCGCCATCGTCCACGGGAAGCACCAGCCGTTGCAGTGGAACATCGGCAGCGTCCACAGGTATACCGCGTGCGGCGGCATGCCCCAGCTGACGATGTTGGAAAAAGCGTTGAGATAGGCCCCGCGATGGTGGTAGACGACGCCCTTCGGATTGCCGGTGGTGCCGGAGGTGTAATTGAGCGCAATGGCCTGCCACTCGTCTGCCGGCAGCGTCCAAGGGTAGGCCGCGTCGCCGCCGGTGATGAAGGCCTCGTAGTCAGTCGCGCCCAGGCGACGGCCCGCCCCCGACCACAGCGGGTCCACGTGGTCGATCACCAGCGGCTTGACCTTCGCCAGCGCGAGGGCTTTTTCGATGACCGGCGAAAACTCGGTGTCCGTGATGAGCGCTTTCGCCTCGCCGTGGTCCAGCATGAAGGCGATCGTCTCGGCGTCGAGCCGGGTGTTCAGCGTGTTCAGCACGGCGCCCGTCACGGGGACGCCAAAGTGCGCCTCGAGCATCGCCGGCACGTTCGGGAGCATGACGGCCACCGTATCGCCGGTGGTGATGCCATGCCTGGCGAGCGCCGAAGCGAGCCGCCGGCAGCGCACGTAGGTTTCGCTCCAGGTATGGCGGCTCTGCCCGTGGATCACGCTCACCCGCTGCGGATACACGTAGGCCGTGCGGGCCAGCAACGACAGCGGCGACAGCGCGCTGTAATTCGCCGCGTTCTTGTCGAGGCCGACGTCGTACGGATTTCCAGTACTGGTCACTGCCTGAAGCTCCTCCGTGACCACCGCACCGGCTCATTTGGCGGGTTCTGGTGGCGGAATCGCGCGTCGCCGCAGCCGACGATGCACGCGCTGTTGTGAGAGGTTATCGCACAACCCGTGCCAATGGACTCAAGCTATTGATTTAAATCAAATTTTTTATTTCATGCGGATAGTCAATCAGCACTTCGTCCCGCCGCTTCCGTATATCCGGTCACTTTTAGTCGAGCACAGATAACTTTCATTTAAAAACAATGATCTACTATGTCTTAATTTTAGGACTATTGTCTGAAAAGCTGGACGAGCCGCGGAGGGCCGCCACGCGTTCGTAGAGCGTCGCGCGGGAAATCCCGAGCAGCCGGGCCGCCGCCACCTTGTTGCCGCCCGTTTCGCGCAAGGCCGCGGCGATCGCCACCTGTTCCGCCTGTGCGACCGCCTCCGCGAGGCGCTGAACGCCCGTGCGCGACCCCGCGGTGGCGCGTATGGCCGCCTCCGGCAGCACGCGCGCAAAGTCCTCGGCCGCCAGCCGGGTGCCGTCGGTCAACATCGTCACCTGCTCCAGCACGTTGCGAAGTTCGCGCACGTTGCCCGGCCATGGATAGTGCGCCAGCGCGCCCAGCGCATCGCGGGTCAGCTCGCGCGGGGCGAGCCCCGTGCGCTCGGCGATCCGCTCCAGCATGACTTCGCACAGCGCCGGCAGGTCGTCCAGCCGTTCCCGCAGCGGCGGTACGTTGATGCGCAGCACATGCAGGCGGTAGTACAGGTCCGCCCGGAAACGTCCTGCCTCGACCAGTTGCTGCAGGTCGCGACTGGTGGCCGCGATCACGCGCACGTCGACCTTGATCACGTGGTTGGAGCCCAGCGGCTCGAACTCCTGCTCCTGCAGCACGCGCAGGAGTTTGGACTGCAGCGCCGGAGGCATGTCGCCGACTTCGTCCAGAAACAGCGTGCCGCCGTCGGCCAGCTTGAGCTTGCCGTCGCGACCGCGCCGGTCCGCACCGGTAAACGCCCCGGGCGCGACCCCGAAGAACTCGGCTTCCAGGAGGTTCTCCGGGACGGCGGCGAGGTTGACCCCGATGAAAGGGCCCTCCGCGCGGCTGGACACCGTGTGCAGCGCGTGGGCGAGCAGTTCCTTGCCGGTGCCGGTCTCGCCCTGCAGCAGCACGGTGGTATCGAGTTCGGCCGCGCGGCGCGCCTGGCGTTTGACTTCAAGGCAGGCGGCGCTGCTGCCGATGAAGCTCGACAGCGTGTACTTGGGACGCCGCTGCCCGGCCAGCGCGCGTTGTGCAGCGGCAAGATCGCGCTGCAGACGCCCGAACTTCGACATCAGCGGCTTGAGGTACTGGGGACGGTCGAACAACACGAAGCCCAGCGCGCCCGTCACGGCGCCATGCGCGTCACGCAAGGGCAATCGCGTCACCACCAGCGACTGCCCGCGGATTTCCATGATGTCGAGCAGGATGGGCTCGCCGGTTTCCACCACCTGCCGCATGAGACTGGCCGGGATGATCTCCTCGACCATGCGCCCCAGCGCCTCGTCCGCCCGCCCGAGTCCCAGAATGGCGAGATACTTGTCGCTGAGCCAGACGATGCGTGCATCGCGATCGACGATGATGCCGCCCTCGCAGATGCTCTCCAGCATCTGGAACAGCGAACCGACCGCCTGCTCGCGAAACGCCGCAGCCGCGGACTCGGTCGCGCCCGGCGTGAGGGCGAGCCGCGAAGGCGGCATTGCGTCTGCCGGTTTGCCGGCGCGCTTGCGGAGGGGTCGGCTCAGGGTCATCTGCGAATTCTATGCCGCCGTCACCGACCGCCGTCAAACGGCGAACCCGTCGCGCATGCGGCTGACCGCCTCGCCCACCCGCCGCACCGCGATGACTTCCATGCCTTCAATTTTCTGCTTGGGCCGGTTGGCATGCGGGATCAGCGCGTGGGTGAAGCCGAGCTTGGCCGCTTCCTTCAATCGTTCCTGACCGCGCTGCACGGGGCGCACTTCGCCGGCGAGCCCCACCTCGCCGAATACGATCAGCTTCTTGGGCAGCGGCCGGTTGGTCAGCGAGGACACGATGGCGAGCATCACCGCGAGATCCGCCGCCGGTTCGGCGATGCGCACCCCGCCCACCGCGTTGACGAACACGTCCTGGTCGAAGCACGCAATGCCCGCATGCCGGTGCAGCACCGCCAGGAGCAGCGCGAGCCGGTTCTGTTCCAGCCCCACCGACAGCCGGCGCGCGTTGGGCGCGTGCGAATCGTCCACCAGCGCCTGAATTTCCACGGCCAGCGGGCGTGTGCCTTCCTGCGTCACCGTCACGCAGGAGCCGGCAATCTCCTCCTCATGCTGGGACAGGAACAACGCCGACGGATTGGAAACGCCTTTCAGCCCCTTGTCCGTCATGGCGAACACGCCCAGCTCGTTGACGGCGCCGAAGCGGTTCTTGATCGCGCGCACGAGGCGGAAACTCGAATGCGTGTCGCCCTCGAAATACAGCACGGTATCGACAATGTGCTCGAGCACGCGCGGACCGGCCAGCGCGCCTTCCTTGGTGACGTGGCCGACCAGCACGATCGTGATGCCGTCGCGCTTGGCGATGCGCGTCAGTTGCGCCGCGCACTCGCGGACCTGCGCCACCGATCCGGGCGCGGACTGCAATTGCTCGGAATACAGGGTCTGGATCGAGTCCATCACCGCGACCTGCGGTTGTTCCGCCGCGAGCGCGGCTTCGATCTGCTCCAGTCCGGTCTCGGCCAGCAGCGTGATGCTGCCGGCATCCAGGCCGAGGCGCCGCGCCCGCAGCGCCACCTGCTGCGTGGACTCCTCGCCGGTCACGTAGAGCACGCGGTGCGTAGCCGCCATTGCCGCCAGCGCCTGCAGCAGCAGCGTGGATTTGCCGATGCCGGGGTCGCCGCCGATCAGCACGACCGCGCCATGCACGAGGCCGCCGCCCAGCACGCGGTCGAACTCGGCAATCCCGGTCGGCAACCGCTCTTCCGCCTGTGCCTTGACGTCCCCGAGGCGGATGGGCGCGCTGGTGCCCGCCAGCGCGGCATAGCGGTTGACGGGCTCCGGGCGCGCAGCCGGCGCCCGGCTTTCCTCGACCATGGTTCCGTATTCGCTGCAATGGGGGCAGCGACCGAGCAGACTCGCCGACTGCCCGCCGCAGCTCGAGCACACGTAAACGGATTTCGCTTTAGCCATGGTGTTCCAGGATCGGCACCCTCGGCGACAACGCGCACATCAGTTCGTAGCCCACCGTGCCAGCCGCCTTCGCCACGTCGTCAATCGGGCAACCTTCGCCCCACAGGGTCACCGGCGTGCCGATGCCCGCTTCGGGCAACTGCGTGATGTCGACGTACAGCATGTCCATCGCCACGCGACCCACCAGCGCGGCGGGCTGTCCACCGACCAGCAGCGGCGTACCGTTGGGCGCGTGGCGTGGATAGCCATCGGCGTAACCGCAGGCCACCACCCCGATGCGCGCGTTCTGGTACGCGGTGAACAGCCCGCCGTAACCCACGCGTTCGCCGGGCGTCAGATTCTGCACCGCGATCAGTTCACTCATCAGCGTCATTGCGGGCTTGAGGCCCAGCGATGCCGCGCTGGTCTCCGGAAACGGCGACGAACCGTACAGCATGATGCCGGGACGCACCCAGTCGAAGTGCGTCGTCGGGTAGCGCAGCACCGCCGCCGAATTGGCGAGTGACTTGGGCAGCGCGCTGTCGCCCACCGCGGACCAGAAGCGCTCCATCTGCCAGGCCACGCCGCGCGCGTCGTCGGCCTCGGCGAAATGCGACATCAGCGTGATCTGGCCGACCGAGGCGCAGCGGCGCAGACGCGCCAGCACGCCGGGCGCCGCCGCGATGTCGAAGCCCAGCCGGTTCATGCCGGTGTTGATCTTGAAGAACACGTCGAGCGGTACGCCGGCCCGGAAGGTTTCCAGCATCGCCAGCTGCGGCGCGCTGTGCACCACGATGGCCAGGCCCAGCGCGTCGGCAGTGACCAGTTCGGCAGCCTCGAACACGCCTTCCAGCAGCAAGATCCGCTGGCGGAAGCCCGCTTCGCGCAAGCGCACCGCGGACTCGATCTCCAGCAGCGCGTAGCCGTCGGTGTCGGCGAGCGCCTGCGCCGCGCGCAGCAGGCCGTGGCCGTACGCGCCGGCCTTCACGACCGAGAACAGCTTCGCATCCGGCGCTGCGCGGCGGGCGACCGACAGATTGTGACGCAGCGCGGTCAGATCGATGCGGGCGCGGATGGGGCGGGCCATTGTTTACGTGAGGCGAAAGACGAGGGACGAAAAAAACTATGCGGCCGGCACGACGTCGCGCATGCGTGCGGCCGCGAAGCCGGCGAAGGCGGAAATCAGGCGCGACCGGAAGTGCGCCTCGGGATAGACCAGCGAAAACGTGCGGATCAGGCGGGGCGCCAGCGGCACCGCGACCAGCGTGCCAAGCCGCGTCTCCTTGTCCACCGACGCGCGCGACATGACGGCCACGCCAGCACCGGTTTCGACCAGCCCCTTGATCGCCTCCGGGCTGCCGAGTTCCATCACCACGTTCAGGTCCTCGGGTGCGACCTGCTGGCCGCGAAAGTACTGGTCGGCAAACTCGCGTGTACCCGAACCGGACTCGCGTGAGATGTAGGGCGTGGCCGCGACCTCGCGCGGGGTCACGCTCGCTTTGCGCGCGAGCGGGTGCGCCGGTGCGCAAATCATCACCAGTTCGTCCTCGCCGAGGGGTTCCGTATGGACGCCGGGCAGATGGGCGGGCGACTCGATCAGCCCGAGGTCCAGCCTGCGGTCGGCGACCTGAGAGACGATCGTTTCGGAATTCGCGACCGTAAGCTGCGCCCGCACCTGCGGGTACTGCGCCCGGAACTCGCCCAGCACGCGCGGCAGGATGTACTCGGCAATGGTCATGCTCGCGCCCAGCAGCAGCGGGCCGCCGACCTCGCCCGTCAGTTCGTTCACCCGGGTGTCGAGCTCGCGCCCGAGCGCGAGGATCCGCTCGGCGTACGCATAGACCGTCTCCCCCGCGGGCGTCAGGCTGATGCGGCCGTGGTGGCGCTCGAACAGCCGCGTGTTGAAGTGCTCTTCCAGCTGCTTGACCTGGAAGGTGACCGCCGGCTGCGTCATGCACAGGACGTCGGCGGCTTTCGTAAACGAGAGCTGCTTCGCGACGGTATGGAAAACCTGGAGCCGGCGATCGGCCATGAGCGGCTGCGCGGACGCGGCAGTGAATGGAAATGGGGAAGACGATTATACGCAGTGCCGGCGATGCCGCGCCGCGACAGACCGGCATCGGCGCCACATGGTATAAAGCGCCTGCTTTTCATCGCCCCGCAGACCCCGCGACTCCGCCCACCCCACCCGCGCCTCTTCCCGTATGCCGTTCGGCTTCTACATCATCATGGCGGCGCAGTTTTTCTCGTCGCTGGCCGACAACGCGTTGCTGGTGGCCGCCATCGCCCTGCTGATCCTGTCGGACTCGCCGGCGTGGATGACCCCGCTGCTCAAGTTTTTCTTCACGGTCGCCTACGTGGTCCTGGCGCCTTTCGTCGGCGCCTTTGCGGATGCCCTGCCCAAGGGCCACGTGATGTTCATCAGCAACCTGATCAAGATCGCGGGCTGCCTGCTGATGCTGTTCGGCATCGACCCGCTGCTCGCCTACGGCGTGGTCGGCGTCGGCGCCGCGGCGTATTCGCCGGCCAAGTACGGCATCCTCACCGAACTGCTGCCGCACGAACGGCTGGTGGTCGCCAACGGCTGGATCGAGGGCCTCACCGTCAGTTCCATCATCCTCGGCACGCTGCTCGGCGGCGTGCTGATCAGCACCACGCTGTCCTCGCGTCTGCTGGCGATCGACCTGCCGAAAATCGATACCCACATCGACACGGCCCCGGAGATCGCCATCGCGCTGATCGTGATGTTCTACGTGATCGCCGCCGCCTTCAACCTGTGGGTGCCGGACACCGGCGTCGAACGCCGCGTACCGGACCGCAATCCCCTGGCGATGGTCAGCGAGTTCGCGCACTGCGTGAAGCTCCTGTGGACGGACAAGCTCGGCCAGATCTCGCTCGCGGTGACAACACTGTTCTGGGGTGCCGGCGCGACCCTGCAATTCATCGTGCTGAAATGGGCAGAAGTCGCCCTTGGCTACACGCTGTCGCAGGCCACCATGCTGCAGGGCGTCTGCGCCATCGGCATCGCGGCCGGCTCCGTGCTCGCCGCCCGGTTCATCCCGCTCAACCGCGCCACCCGCGTGCTGCCATTGGGCATCGCGATGGGCGTCGTGGTCATGGCGATGAACTTTGTCACCCTGCTGCCGGTCGCGCTGGTCCTGATGGTCATCGTCGGCGGGCTCGCCGGGTTCTTCGTGGTGCCGATGAACGCCCTTCTGCAGCACCGCGGCCACATCCTGATGGGTGCCGGGCACTCGATCGCGGTCCAGAACTTCAACGAGAATCTGTCGATCCTCACCATGCTGGCCATTTACGCGCTACTGATCAGCCTCGACGTTTCCATCTACACGATCATCGTGATCTTCGGCCTGTTCGTGGCCAGCACGATGTTTTTCGTCCGCCGCTGGTACCTCGCCAACGTCGCGCGCGGCCCCATGCCGGAACTCCCCGGCGACCGCGGGCATTAGGCAACGAGAGGCGATAGACGAGAGAAGATAGAAACGAATACACGATCCTGCTGCCGAGAATTTCGTCTTTCGTCTATCCTCTTTCGTCTTTCATATCGTATCGGCACCTTGGCCGTCAATCCTGTTTTAAAAACAGCACTGGCACGCCTCGTGCTACGCTAACGGCGTTCGTCATGCTCAGGAGAGACGTCGCTGGCGGGGGCAACCCCAACCGGCGACGCCACCGAAGGCGCATTCCCCCGTAATTAACCGCTCAGGTTCAAGTACTGGGACATGACGTGGAACTCTGGAGAGCGTCCGGCTTCAACGTGAAACGTTGCGCCGGGCCGCCGAAGGGGCAAGTGCGGCTCCGCGCCCGGTAACGGTGCACGGAGCCACGCGAATCTCTCAGGCAAAAGGACGGAGCGGGGGTGTAATCGTTCGTCCTTTTGCGGGAGTTCACATGCACATCCTCGTCCTGGGTGCAGGCGTGGTCGGCACGACCAGCGCCTGGTTTCTCCGTCAGCACGGCCACCAAATCACCGTCATCGACCGCCAGTCCGGCGCCGGCGCCGAGACCAGCTACGCCAACGGTGGCCAGATTTCCGTCTCCCACGCGGAGCCGTGGGCCAATCCCAGCGCGCCGTGGAAAATCATCCCCTGGCTGCTGCGCGACGACGCGCCGCTGCTGTTCCGGCCCCGTGCCGACCCCGCGCAGTGGCGCTGGGGCCTGCAGTTCCTGCTCGAATGCCTGCCCGCGCGCACGCGCCACAACATCAGGCAACTGGTCACGCTCGGCCTCTACAGCCGCCAGACGCTGCAGGAACTGCGGCGTGACACCGGTATCGAATACGACTGCCTGACCAGGGGCATCCTGCATTTCTATACGAGCCGCAAGGAATACGCCGCGGCGCAGGAGCCCGCCCGGGTGATGAACAGCTTCGGCTGCGACGTGCGCATGATCGAACCGGATGAAATCGTCGCCATCGAGCCCGCGCTGGCCCATGCCCGGGAGAAACTGGTGGGCGGCAGCATGACGACAACCGACGAGTCCGGCGACGCGAACAAGTTCACCCGCAATCTCGCCGCCCTCGCCACCGGCGCCGGCGTCGAATTCCGCTACAACACGACCGTGACAGGTTTCGGCCATGGCAGCGGGCGCGTCACGGACGTGCGAATCAAGCTGCCGACCGGCGGCTACGAATCCCTCCAGGCCGACGCCTACGTCATCGCGTTGGGCAGCTACAGCCCGCAGCTGTTGAAGCCACTGGGCTACCGGCCGCTGATTTACCCCACCAAGGGCTACTCGGCCACGGTGCCCGTCATCAACCCGGACAAGACGCCCACGGTCAGCCTGACCGACGACGAATACAAGCTGGTGTTCTCGCGGCTGGGCGAGCGGCTGCGCATCGCCGGCACCGCGGAAATGAGCGGCTACGACCTCGACCTCAGTCCGGTGCGCTGCGCAGCGATCGTGCGCCGCACGCGCGAGTTGTTTCCCGAAGCGGGTGACTACGACGCCGCGAGCTTCTGGACCGGACTGCGGCCGGCAACACCGTCGAACGTCCCGTACATCGGCCAGGCCCGGAAGCACACGAACCTGTTTTTCAACACCGGGCACGGCACGCTGGGCTGGACGCACGCCTGCGGCTCGGGGCGCGCGCTGGCGGACATCGTGTCGGGCAAGCGCCCGGAAGTGGATTTCGCCTTTTTATAAGGACTGAGGACTTAAATGCGAGGACTGAGAGAAGAGGATTGAGGACTAAGGTTTCCCCTCTCAGTCCTGAGTCCTGAGTCCCAGTCCTTTCCTCTGTCCTCAGTCCTATTTTTCTTTCGGATTATGCAACCCCGCATTCGGTTCCTGGTAGTGGCCGCTGCGGATCTGCCCCACCATGTTGGCCAGGCTCAGCGCCGCATTCCGCACCTGCGTGAAGAGGTCGGGATCGGCGTCGAGATCATCATGGCTCGTCGCGTAGGGCTTGTACCAGCCGATCCACGTATCGAGCGCTGCCGCCGGTCCGGCCTGGATCATTCCGAGATCGGTCAGCCAGTCGGCCAGCATGCGCCGCAGGTTTTCCGGGCCCGCCGCATCGCCGTGCGCCACCACCGCGAACGCACGACCCGCCAGGTGCTTCGGATAAGGCCAGCCGTCGAGTTCCAGCTTCTTCGCGAGCGCCGGGTCCTTGCCGTGCGTCGTGGTCGGGTCCGGGTTGCCGCCGTCGGCGCAGACCAGACGATCGATCATGAGCTTCAGGCTCGCCGGCGCCTGATACCAGTGCACCGGGCACAGGATCATCACGCCGTGCGCCGCGGCCCAGCGCGGATAAACATCGTCCATCCAGTCGTTGGTCTGGCCCATGGCGTGGTTGGGGTAGCAGGAGCAGGGCCAGTGGCACAAAGGCTGCGCGGTGGACACGCAGGCCTTGCACGGATGGATCACCTTCCATGGTTCGTCGGCGAGCGTGGAAAGGTCGAGATAATCCACCTCATGGCCCGGCAGCGCTTCGATCGCCTGCTGCGCGGCCTGCGCGAGCCGCCGCGTCTTGGAGATTTCACCCGGGCAGGTGTGCTCGCTGCGCGTGGAGCCGTTGACGATCAGGATGCGCGAAGGTGACTGCGGCGCTTTCTGCCTGGCTTCGGCGGCGGCGATCGCCGCGCGCGTTTTCAACCATTCCACCGGCAACTCGAAGTCAGGCTCGGCGAACCCCTTGCCCGCCTTCTGCTTGCGCGGCGACTTGCGGTAAACGAGGTAGCCGTCCCACGCGACCTCGAACACCTTTTCCAGCTCGCCCTTCACGGCATCGAAGGCCGGGTCGTAGAAGCGCGCGAAGAAGCGCTCGCGGAACTGCGCCTTTGTCAGAGGCACGTATTCGGACTGGCGGCGGACGGCGGGCAGGGCCATGGGGCACCTCTCGGGAGCAGATAATGCGATGGGTCGGACAGGCTACGCCGAACTTACGGCGCCGGCCGCAGCGGGCCCAGCGCGGGGGCAGCAGGCGGCGCGGCGGCAGGGGCGCGCGGGGCGAAGGCGCCGCACGCGGTCGCGTCCCCGCGGGGCGGCGCCTCTCCGCAAATACCGTCCATGTAGGCCTGGAACGCCGCGGGGCCGGTGAAGAGCCGCTCTTCCGGGTAACCCCGTCCGCGCCGCGGCAGGCGCGTTTCCGGCGGCGCGGGCCGCACGCAAATCACGGCAGCGGACGTCTGGTCCGCAAAAATCCGCGGCGGCGAGCCCTCCTGCATGCCGCGGTACGCGGCCAGGAACTGCGCGGCGGACGGATGCAGCGCGGGCGAGCCCTCAGGGTCGGCGCACACCCGCGGCTGCAAACCGGCGAACCAGTCCGTCGCGCGATTCCGCGTGGGCGGATTGGCGTCGCGCTCGCACACACTGCGGTCGCGCCAGGGATGGTCGTTGGAGCGCCAGTAGCCCTTCAACCGCGGCTCGAGACCGACCACGATGCCCCAGCGGCCGTAATCCGCGGCGGTCTGCGTCCAGGCGGCGCCGCGCCACGCCGCCGTCGCCGCCGGCCGCGTGGCCAGGTACAGCGACAGTTCCTCCCGCTGGGGCAGGCGCCAGCCGGCGCCTTGCGCTCCGCACGCGGCCAATGCTTCCAGCCAGGTCTGCCGTGCGTTCACCGCACGCCATTCCTGCGCGGCCATCCAATCCCGCTGTGCGCGCTCGCCGTCCAGCGCCACCCACAAGGGCCATGCGAGCACGGCGAGGGCCACGAGCGGCACGGGCCAGCGGACGCCCCACCAGCGCAGCAGATATTTCTCGGCCAGGTACATCGCGCCACACAGCAGCACGACGTAGCCCGCGATGGACACGCCCTCCGCATGCCCTTTGGCCAGGCGATCGAAGACGATCAAGCGGTCGAGGAAAGCGGCGTTGTTGCCCGCCAGCGCCGGCGTCAGCGCTGCAATGGCCAACCACGCGAGCAGGCACAGCGTGGCCAGCAACGGCAGCGAGAGCAGCGCGGCCAGCAGCCGGTGCGGCCGCGAACCGCCCCGGAAATCCAGGACGATGGCCGCACCGACGGCCGCGACGAAAGTGACTGCCAGTAGTTTGCCGGCCGCCTCAATGACGTAGACCACCAGCACGATAATCCAGCCTGCGGGGGTGGGACCGACGTGCGGGTCATCGAAGGTCAGCCAGTCGAACTGCGACGCCAGGTACGCCAGCAATACGGCGTCGACGGCGGCAAGCGCCAGCCACAAGGGACGCGCGGTCATCTTCGTGTCTGCCATCGGATGCAATCCCCTGCCGGCAGTGCGGCGCTCCGGCGGGCCAAACTCTAACCTACGTACTCAGAGGGACCAAGCCGCGCGCGCCAGGCTGGATTCCTTGCGACCGGACGCATAAGCTCGCGATACCGCAGCCCAAACCTTGGACATCCCGCTTGAACCAGCGCCACGCCCCTCCCGTTCCCGTCGCCCTCGGCGAACTGTCCTTCGACAACAGCCTCGTCCGCACGCTGCCCGCCGACCCGGTACTGACGAACGTCCCCCGCCAGGTCCGCAACGCCGCCTACACGCGCGTGGATCCGACGCCGGTACGGGGGCCAAAGCTCCTCGGCTGGTCGCAACCGGTCGCCGATCTTCTCGGCCTGGCGCCCCCCGCGTCGATGACGGGACTGGAGGCGCGGGTGTTCACCGGCAGCGAAGTGCTGCCAGGCATGCAGCCCTATGCCGCACGCTACGGCGGCCACCAGTTCGGACACTGGGCAGGACAGCTCGGCGACGGTCGCGCCATCACGCTCGTGGAAGTCCTCGCGCCCGGTGGCCAGCGCTACGAACTGCAACTCAAGGGCGCCGGCCGCACCCCCTACTCCCGCACCGCTGACGGCCGCGCCGTGCTGCGGTCCTCGGTGCGCGAATTCATGTGCAGCGAAGCCATGCACGCCCTCGGCGTGCCGACCACCCGCGCGCTCTCGCTCGCCGCCACCGGCGAGGCCGTCGTCCGCGACATGTTCTATGACGGCCATCCGGAGGCCGAACCCGGCGCGGTGGTCTGCCGCGTCGCGCCGACCTTCATCCGCTTCGGCAACTTCGAGATCCTCGCCGCGCACGAAGAACCCGCCCTGCTCAAGCGGCTGGCCGACTACGTGATCACCACCCATTACCCGGGGCTCGGCACGCCTTCGCCCGCGGTCTACGCACAATGGTTCGAGGAAATCTGCCGCCGCACCGCCGTCATGGTCGTCGAATGGATGCGCGTCGGCTTCGTCCACGGCGTGATGAACACAGACAACATGTCCATCCTCGGCCTCACCATCGACTACGGCCCCTACGGCTGGCTCGAAGGCTACGACCTGCAATGGACGCCCAACACCACCGATGCGCAGGGCCGGCGCTACTGCTACGGCAACCAGCCCGCCATCGCGCAGTGGAACCTGGTGCGGCTGGCCAATGCCGTAATGCCGTTGATCAACGACACCGCCGCCCTGGAGTGCGGGCTCGGCACCTTTGCCGACACTTTCGAGGCCGGCTCCGCACGCATGCTCGCCGCCAAGCTCGGTTTCACCAGCGTGGACCGCGACGGCGACGACAAGCTCGTCGGCGATCTGTTTGAGTTGTTGCAGGCTGTGGAAACGGACATGACGCTCTTCTTCCGCGGCCTGGCCGCGCTGCCGCATGGGAAGGCCGACGCCACCGACGACGCCTTGCTCGCGCCGTTGCGCCGCGCGTTCTACACCGAAGAAGCCGACACACCCGCACACCGCGAAAAACTCACCGGCTGGCTGCGCCGCTACCTCGCGCGCGCCGGCCAGGAAGCTGCGCCGTCGGCAGAGCGTATCGCCACCATGAACCGCGCCAATCCCAAGTATGTGCTCCGCAACTACCTCGCCCAACTCGCGATCGACGCGCTGGCCGAAGGCGATGCCGCGTTCATGAACCGGCTGATGGAAGTGCTGAAACACCCCTACGACGAGCAGCCGGAAAACGATGATCTGGCGGAACGGCGGCCGGAATGGGCACGGCACAAGGCGGGGTGTTCGGCGCTCTCGTGCAGCTCGTAAGCAGAGTCGCGGGTGTCATCCCGACCGCAGGGAGGCAAACTGCCGCCGGCGCCACGCATGGCCGGCCCATCCGTCCTGCGGTACGATTCACCTTTCCAGCCATTTCTTGAGGAGCCCGAGTCGCAAATGAAGAAGATGCTTTTGTCCATAATCATGCTGGCCTGCAGCGCAACCGCTACTGCGCAGGAGCGCTTCTCCCTGTTCGTCGGCAGCGATATCAACGACGTGCGGCGCATGCTCCAGGCCACGGGCTTGCGCGACGGCGACTTTGTCATCGATCTGGGCTCGGGCGACGGGCGCATCGTGCTCGAGGCCGCGCGCATGAACCCCAAGGTGACGGGCGTCGGAGTCGAGATTGACCGGAAGCTGGTGGACGAATCGGCCGCCACCGCGCAGACGGAGAAACTGGCCGCGCGCGTGAAGTTCCTGCACCAGAACGCGTTCGACGCTGACCTCAGGAACGCCAGCGTGATCACCATGTGGCTGTTCCCCGAGCTGATGCGCATGCTGCGGCCCAAGATTCTGGCTGAGGCCGCACCGGGCACGCGGGTCGTTACCCGGATCTGGGACCTCGGCGTCTGGAAGGCCGACTTGACGGACGAGGCCTGGCCCTACATCTACGTGTGGGTGGTACCGGCTAGGGTTGCGGGCTACTGGACGTGGCAGTTGCCGTTCGACAGGGTGAGCCATACCTACTCGGCTGTCATCGAACAGTATTTTCAGAATGCCGAGGGCGTGGTCCGCGCGGGCAACCGCCGTGGCATCCTCGAAGAAATGAAACTGTCCGGCCCGGAGATTTCCTTCAACCTCTCCCTGACCGTGGGCGACAAGAGCCCGGTGGTCCATCGCTTCAACGGCCTCGTCACGGGAGACACCATCGAGGGCACCGTGAGCGTCCTCTACAAGCCCAACGAAAAACCCTACGTGCTGCCGTGGCGCGCCGTGCGCGCGCAAAGCACCACGTATTTCGCGCCCACTGGCCTCGGGTCGAGATAGCCGGCCTGGCCGCCGGGACGGAAAATGACTCCGACCCCACGCTCTGTTACTCAGAAGCCTAAATATGACCTGTAAACCGCGCTTAGTCCCCCTATATCCAATCAGCGCGCTAGGACAAATTTTATTGACTTATTAATATCAGGTACGTGCGGTAAAAGCGGCATCAAGGAATCGCAACCATGAACGCAAGCGCTCGATACACAAAAATCGTGGAATGGTCGGAAGAAGACCATTGCCATGTGGGCAGTTCCCCCGGTCTGATCTACGGCGGCTGCCATGGATTGGATGATAAAGCCGTCTTCGACGAACTCCGTCATGTCGTAGAAGAAGCGATCGCCCTGTACCGCAAGGATGGCAAACCGCTCCCGCCCGCGACCTCAGGCCGAGATTTCGCGAACAAGATGCAGAACGTTGTTTAGCGCGCTGGCGGCCCGGGCGGGCTTGCGCCCCGAACTCAAGTTGGCCGCGTCATCTGGGCGGGCCGCGAGTCGTATCGCGAGCAAGGTAATGACTCCGACCCCATCTGTTTTTGCAACGACTTCCCCGCGCGCCGGCCCGAATGGGCGCGCAATCGGGCGGGGTGTTCGGCGCTGTCCTGCAGCTCATGACCGGCAAAGTCACCTCTTGAACAGCCATACGGCATTGCCGTAGAAGGCTGCGATGTTCGAGTTCATCGAAACGCCGCTGTTCAGTAAGGCGGCCGAGCACTAACTTGAGGACAAAGAATACGCGAGGCTCCAGGAGCACCTGAACCATCACCCCGAAGCCGGAGCGGTGGTGCCGGGCTCGGGCGGCGTGCGAAAGCTGAGGTGGGCCGCGGCAGGTCGTGGAAAGCGCGGCGGGCTACGCGTCATCTACTACCTGCGTAGCGCGCGCGGCGAAATCTGGATGCTTGCGCTTTACGGGAAAAACGCGCTGGCGAACATTCCGGCACATATCCTGCGAAAAATGAAAGAGGCAATTGACGATGGGCAAGATGACTGAAAAGCAACTGGCGAAATGGGAAAAAAGCCGGAATATCGGGCAGGAAATCCTCGACGGGATTCGCGATATCAAATCTGGACGCATCGGCCGGCGCTTCACGGCCGCGTCCTTTCCGATCGTCCGTGCCCGGGAAAAATCCGGCTTGTCCCAGTCGCAATTCGCTGCGCTGCTCGGCGTCTCCGTCCGCACGCTCCAGGATTGGGAGCAAGGACGCCGTGAACCCAGCGCCGCCGCGAAAACACTGATCAAAGTCGCCGAACTGAGTCCCGGCGTGTTGAAGAGGATTGCTGCGTGACGGCATGCGCATTGTGTCGCGCTGGCTGGAATGAGCGCAAAAACAATCTGACTCTGCCTTGTGGCAGCTTTCAGACCGGGGGCATTGACTCATGAAACTTTGGCGGGGACAACCCGATAACTGGGGCTATAAGCCTTCTGCGCGAGATATCGCGCGAGCCTGGACAGGGTTGGCCATCATCTTTTACGTGCTGGGCGGAATGGGCTCGTTTCTCCATCGACATCCTCTCAGACTGGCCCATGGTCTTGGCTGCACAGACTATTCTTCAACGCTTTCGGGCCGATTGGAGACGTCGTCTTGTATGGGGTAATTGGAACCGCATTCCTCGTAGCGGGTCTCTTGAAATACAGGGCGAAGTCGCGAGCATAAAGCGATGCTGATTATCCGCAGAGGCTTCTTTTGATCCGTAGCCCCTCGCAACACAGCCAGATGCTGCTGAACGGCATCCGCCCTTCTTGGCGCCCTTGGCGCCTTGGCGGCAAAAACGCTCTAGCGCCTGAGCCGCAGATAAATCTCCGGCAACTTGTTCGGCAGCGAATTGATGTGGTCCAGCACCAGGTAATGCCCCGGCCCGAAGATCTGCGGCAGATACTGGTTCGCCATCGTGTCCACGGTGATGCAGAACGCGTGCACGCCCTGGTTCACCGCCTCCTTCACCGCCATGCGCGTGTCTTCGTGCAGGTAGCGCCGGTCGCCGCCGTCGTCGTAGTCCTCGGGCCGGCCATCCGAAAGAATCAACAATAGCCGCCGCGTGGCCTGCACGCCGGAGAAACGCGCCGTCGCGTGGCGGATTGCCGCGCCCATGCGCGTAGCCAACCGCCCGGAGATGCCGCCGATGACGCTTTTCACGTCCTCGGTGTACGGATCCTCGAAGTCCTTGATCATGTAGTAGCTGACGTTGTCGCGGTATTTCGAGCAGAAACCGGCGATCGAATAGGCATCGCCCACCTGCTCCATGCTCTCCGCGAACAGCAGCACGCCCGCGCGCACGCGGTCCACCAGCCGCCCGCCGCCTTCCGGCAGATGCTGCATGATGGACGTGGACATGTCGGCCAGCAGCGTCACGGCCACGTCGCGCTGGCGCACTTCGCGCCGGCGATAGATCCACGCCTCGGGGGAATGCCCCGCCGCACGCTCCGTCACAAACGTGACCACCGCGTTTAGATCGATGTCGTCACCGTCGAACTGCCGCAGCTGCGGCGCCAGCCGCGTCGGCTTCTGCGCCTGGATCGCCTTCTTCAGGCGCTTCAACGCCGCGGCGTGCTGCTTCTCCAGGCGGGTCGCCTCAGCAAGGTTGGACTCCTGCAGAGGCTTTTCCTGCACCCACGACCAGTTCCGCTTGTAGCGGTTCTCGCGGTAGTCCCACTCCGGGTAGGGCACGCCCTTGTCCGGTCCGGCGTCGCCGCTCTTGCTCTGCGACTTGCCCTGAGACTCCTGCATGCGCGCGCCGGTGCCGCTGCCTTCGCCGGCGGACTCCATCTTCTGCTCGCCGCTCTGCTCGCCGCCGCCCTGCGCGTCTTCGGGCGCGTCGCCCTGTTCGTCACCCTGCTCCGGCTCCGCCTGCTGGTCGGTCTCGCCGGGTTGCGTCGGCTGCTGGTCGGTCTGTTGCTGCTGCGTCGCGTGTACCGGCCGGCCGATGTTGGGCGCGCGGCCGGGCAGGTAGGACGCATGGAACAGCTCCGCTTCCGCGATGGGCGGGAATTCCTCGCTCGCGTATAAATCCACCGCGATGCGCCAGGCATCGCCGATGCCGGCGCTGGCTGCGAGCAACGGCGCCAGCCGCGGGTCCAGCGGGCCCGCGCCGCGGGCGCCGCGCACCGACGCCAGCGCGAAGGCGTAGTACGGCGGGAAACCGCTGGCCTGGTGCAGTTCCGCCAGCCGCGTCATGCGCGAGAGGTGGTTGGGCACGAGCTGCTGCACCCGTGTATCCACCCGCAAGTCTTCGCAGAGATCGAACAGCACCTGGAAGCGCCACGCGCCGTCGGCGAAGCGCGTGAGCAGCGGCGCCAGCGAAATCGGTCCGGCGGGCGGCAACTGGCTACCGGCTTCCGCGAACAACGCGGCCAGCGCCTGCTGGTCGTAGGTGCCGAAGCGCAGGTGGCCCATGGTGTGCAGCACGGCGACGATCGCCTCGTCGGCGTCCCGCATCACCGCGGGCACCAGCAGCGTGCGCCCGTCGGTTTCCACGAAAGGCCGACCCTTCTCCGGCGACCACGCGCTTTCCTTGATCTCGATCGCCGACTCGAACCACAGTTCCGCGATCAGCGTGAGCAGCCGGCTGCGCTCCGCGAGACGGAAGCCCGGCAATTGGTCGAGCAGCAGTTGCAGACTTTCCTCGCTCTCCAGCCGGAAGTAGGCCTCGCCGCGCGCGCGGCCCGCCTGCAGGATGTCCGCCCCGCGCGCGCCCCACGGCAGCACCGCCTGCGCGCCGAGCAGGTTGCGCACGCGGATCGCGCCCGCGAGATAGGTGGCGGGCAGGAGCTTCCGCGTCTCAAACAGTTCCTCGATCGGCGTGAACAATTGCTCGATGCCGGTGATGCCGTGCCGGTAGGCCAGATCAGCGACCGGCGTCTCGAAGTAGCGGCTGCCGCTCTCCGGGTGACGTGCGCACCAGAGCAGCCCGATCTCGGCCCAGCGCCGCTCGCCGGCGTGGCCCAGCGTGCCGAACGCGCGCGGCAGGTTGGCCATGTAGCCCTCGAGCGCCGCGATTGCGGCCGGCACCTTCAGGAAGGCCAGCGCCTGCTCGACCCACGGCAACACGCATTCGGCGGTCGACTCGGCGTCGGCGCTGCCGCGAACGAAGGCCTTGCCCGCTTCGCGGTCCAGTTCGCACAGCTTTTGCGCGGCGTCCATCCAGGCCAGTGCGACCGTCTCGCCGTGCCGCAGAATGGCCGGCAGCACCGGCAGCGCTTCGCGGTGCGTAACGAAGCTCGCGCGCGACAGGCGGTCAAGCGCGCCGCGCAGTGCGGGACTGAGGGCGGGCGACGCGTCGGTCATGACGGGTTATGCAGTCCTGCCGCCGCAGCGAGCATGCCGGGCCTCGGCACGGCCCGCGCCCGGAGCGCGCAAGAAATGCGGCTTCACTCTCCGAAGTGCGCGCGGACGATCTCGGCCAGGGCGGCGGAGAGATCGACGTCGTCGGTGATCGGATTCACCATCGAGACCAGGCAGGCGTTCACCGGATCGAGGCCCGCCGTCATCATGTTGGCGGCGTAGACGAGCGCGCGGGTGGACGTCGCCTCTTCCAGCCCGTGGTCCTTCAGCAGCCGCGCCTTGCGGCCGGCGGCCACCAGTTTCGCGGCGACCTCGGCACTCAGGCCCGGCACTTCATTGACGAGGATCTTGCGCTCGACGTCTTCCGCCGGGAAGTCGAAGTTGATGCCGATGAAGCGCTGCTTGGTCGAAGGCTTCAGGTCCTTCAGCACCGTCTGATAGCCGGGGTTGTAGGAAATGACGAGCATGAAGTCCTCATGCGCCTCGATCTCCTGGCCCTTCTTCTCGATGGTCAGCTTGCGCCGGTGGTCGGTCAGCGAGTGGATCACCACGGTGGAGTCGGTGCGCGCCTCGACGATCTCGTCGAGGTAGCAGATCGCGCCGGCCTTGACCGCGCGGGTCAGCGGACCGTCCTGCCACACCGTCTCCGAGCCTTCCAGCAGAAAGCGGCCGACGAGGTCGGAGCTGGTCAGGTCTTCGTGGCAGGACACGGTGACGAGCGCGCGCTTTAAGCGATGCGCCATGAACTCCAGGAAGCGCGTCTTGCCGCAGCCCGTGGGGCCCTTGAGCATGACCGGCAGCCGGCGCTTGTAGGCGGCTTCGAAGATCGCGATCTCGTTGCCCTGCGGCTCGTAGTACGGGGCCACCGCATCCGGGGCCTGGATGATGTCGCGCTCGACGCCGCGCAAGCGATTCGCTACTGCACTCATGCCGGGGGAAGTCCTGTGGGCTATGGAAGGTCGGGGAAAGAGGAGCAACCCGAGTTTAATACAGACACCGCGGGAGCGGCCCCGCGTGCCGCCGCCAGAACAAGGCCCGGCCCGCTACAACAGAACGGGCCGATCGGGCAGTTCGTCCGGGTTGGCCGCGCCCGGCGGGAAATGCCGCGCCAGCAATGCGGTGATGGCCTCGATACCGGCCACGGCGCCTGCCTCGTAGCTCCCTTCCCGGAAAGCGGTTTCCATCCGCCGGCAGATGGCGTCCCATTCCGCCTGCGGCACGCGCGCCGAGATACCCCGGTCGGCCACGATCTCGATGGCATGGTCCACGCACTGCACATAGATCAGCACGCCGTTGTTCTCGGCGGTGTCCCAGACGCGGAGCCGGGAAAACACGTCCACAGCCCGGTCGCGCGGCGTCTGCCCGCGCAGGGCCGGCAGCAGGTCAAGGTCGCCCTCGGCCACAAAGCGCAGTTCGGCACGGTGTGTGGATTCGGAGGCCTTGATCGCCGCCTCGATGCCGTTGAGCGCCGCGGACGTGAACGGCCGCAGCGCCAGCCAGCGCGGGGTGATCGCATGTTTGAGAACGCGTGGGAAGGTCATCGCATTTTCCTCACCAGCTCCCCGACGAGCCACCGCCGCCGAAACTGCCGCCGCCGCCGCTGAAACCGCCGCCGCCGGAGGACCACCCGCTGCCGCGCCCCCCACCACCGCCAAATCCCGAGCCGCCGAACAGGCCGAGGATGAAAGCGATGATGGCGACGATCAGCGCCACGATCAGCGTTCCCGCGATCATCCAGGCGATGAAACCCAGCACCGCTGCCACGAGGCCGGAGCCGGCGAACCGGCCGAACATCGCGCGCAGGATACCGCCGATCACGAAGATGCCGATAAAGCCGATGACCAGCAGGCTTTCGATGTCCAGCCCTTGACCGCCCTGTGCGCCCCGCGCGGGCGGCGCCGGCAGCGGCTCGCCGTCGATCACCTTGATCATCGCCTCGACGCCGGCATCGACGCCGCCGGGAAAGTCGCCCTGCTTGAAGCGCGGGGTGATGATGTCGGAGACGATGCGCTTGGCGGTCGCGTCGTTAAGCGCCCCTTCCAGCCCGTAGCCGACTTCGATGCGCAGCCGGCGGTCGTCCTTGGCGACGACCAGCAGCGCGCCGTCGTCCACACCCTTGCGGCCCAGCTTCCAGGTTTCCGCGACGCGGAGGCCGTACTGCTCGATGGTCTCGGGCTGCGTGGTCGGCACCAGCAGTACCGCGATCTGGCTGCCCTTTTTTGCCTCGAAGGCCGCGAGCTTCGCCTCCAGCGCCTGGCGCTGGCCAGCGTCGAGCGTGTTCGTCAGGTCAGTGACGCGGGCCTTGAGCAGCGGAACGGGAACGTCGGCGAAGGCCGGCAATGCGCCGATCAGCAACGCAGCGAGCAGCGCTCGCAGCTTTACGCCTTGTCCCAAGCGCCGAAAGCAGGTCGCAGGCATCGTCATTCGCGCACCTGCCCTCCCCCGCGCAACGCGCAAGGGAGGAAGACCACCCCTTGGGAGGTTTCCACCCTCCTCGGAGGGGACATCTGGGATGGGGCCAAGAGCCCGCCCTACTTGCCGGTCGAGTATTCGCTCGCGCTCGGCGGCAGATCGCGCTTGGCGGGCGCGGCCGGCGTGCTGAAGTCCACCTTCGGCGCCGCGGAGATGGCCTTCTCATTCTCCACCGTGAACTGCGGCTTTTCCTTGTAGCCCAGCACCATCGCCGTCAGGTTGTTCGGGAAGGTGCGCACCGCGACGTTGTACTCCTGCACCGCCTTGATGAAACGGTTGCGCGCGACCGCGATGCGGTTTTCCGTGCCTTCGAGCTGCGCCTGCAGGTCGCGGAAGTTGGCGTCGGACTTCAGTTGCGGATAGTTTTCCACCACCACCATCAGGCGCGACAGCGCCGAGGTCACCTCGCCCTGCGCGGCCTGGAACCTGGCGAAGGCCGCCGGATCGTTGATGAGCTCCGGCGTGGCCTGGATGGAGGTCGCCTTGGCGCGGGCCTCGACGACGCCGATCAACACTTTCTGCTCCTGCTCGGCGAAGCCCTTCACGGTCGAGACGAGGTTGGGGATCAGGTCGGAACGCCGCTGGTACTGGTTGACGACTTCCGACCAGGCCGACTTCACCTGCTCGTCGGTGGTCTGGAAGGTGTTGTAACCGCAACCGCTCAGCGCGAGCGTCGCGACAGCCACCGCCATGAACTTGATTAAGGTATTCATCCTAGGCTCCGTGTTTGGGGATCGGTGATGAGTGATGAGTGAGACGATTCTACCCATTCCTCATCACTCGTTACCGATTACCCATTACCAGTTAGTTCGCGCATCTTCGCGCGGGCAAAACACAGATCCTCCCACGCCCTGGCCTTTTCGGTCAGCGAGCGCAGCAGGTAGGCCGGATGGTACGTCACGATCAGGGGCGTGCCCTGGTATTCGAACAGCTTACCGCGCATGGACGCGACCGTCATGTCGCGCTTGAGCAGGTTCACCGCCGCCACCTTGCCCAGCGCCACGATCAGCTTGGGCTGGATCAGCGCGATCTGGCGGTGCAGGTACGGCTCGCAGCAGGACACTTCGTCGGCCTGCGGATCGCGGTTCTTCGGCGGGCGACACCGCAGCATATTGGCGATGTACACATTCTCGCCGCGCTTCATGTTGAGCGCCGCCAGCATGCTGTCGAGCAGCTTCCCAGCCTGCCCCACGAAGGGTTCGCCTTCGAGGTCTTCATCCCGCCCCGGCGCCTCGCCGACGAACAACCAGTTGGCCTTCTCGTCGCCGACGCCGAACACCGTCTTGGTGCGCGTGGGGGCGAGTTTGCAGGCGGTGCAGCCGGCCACCGCATCCTGCAGTTCGCGCCAGTCCATGCCGGCGATGCGCGCCGTGCGTTCGTTGCCGGCGACCAGTGGTGCGGGAGCGCTTGCGCGCGGCGCGGCTCCTGCCGATTGCGGAACAGTCGCGGCAGCTTGAACGGGGGCCGGCGCGGCAACAACCTCCTCCGGCGTAGCTGCGTCACGCAGCCGCCACACCGGCAGCAGCCCAAGTTCGCGCAAGACTTCGGTGCGGCGGTCGCTCACGACGCGGCAGGCAGCGCCCGCTCCATTACCACAGCATCCTCGCGACCTTCGCCGGCGGGGTAATAGCCGCGCCGCAGCCCGATCTGCCGGAAGCCCGCCACCTGGTAGATCGCGATGGCGCGCGGATTGGAGGGCCGCACTTCGAGGAACATGCGCTGCGCGCCGTAGTCGTGCGCCACGCGCATGCCGAAGCGCAGCAGTTCGCGGCCGAGGCCGCAGCGTTGCCATGGCGTGGCGATGCTGAGGTTGAGCAGGTGCGACTCACCGGCCGCGACGGTAATCACGCTGTAGCCGGCGAGGTAGCCCGCGCACTCCATGGCCCAGCAGTGGTAGCCGGCGTTCAATGCATCCGCGAAATTGCCGCGCGTCCACGGGTGCGGGTAGATCTCGTTCTCGATCGCCATCAAGGCGTCGAGGTCGGCCGCCGTCATCCGGCGGAACGCAGGCAGGTATTCGAGCTGGGCGCTCATCGTTGCGCGCGCTCCGCCACAGTCTGTGCCACCTTGTCGCGGATATACAGCGGCAGCGCGCGCTCGGCGGCCACCCCTTCGCCGCGCGCCAGCGCGCGGGCGCCGAGGGTCGCCACGGCCCGTGCATGGGGCAGCACATCCGGGCGCACTTCGCGCAACTGCGCGCCGTAACGCTGCGCGAGCACGGCGCCGTGCGTGGTAAAGCCGCTGCCGAGCCCGGTCCAGCCGTCGCCGGTGATCGCGGGCGCGGTGGCCGGCGTCGCCAGCACCGGCGAAGACGCTTCCCGCCAGCCCTCCGCTGCGCGCACGTACGTCGCATGGAAAATTTCGCCGAGGCGCGCGTCGAAACAACAGACCGCGCGCGTGACGTCGGCGCCAGTGGCCTCCGCCAGCGCCTCCAGCGTGGACACCGGCACCACCGGAAGATCTGCGCCGAAGGCCAGCCCCTGCGTGACGCCGCAGGCGATGCGCAGGCCGGTGAAGGATCCCGGCCCTGCGCCGAAGGCGATGCCGTCAAGCACAGCGAGCTTCACGCCGGCCTCGGTCAGCAGCGCGTCGATCATGGGCAGCAGCAACTCGGAATGGCGCTGGCCGGCCAGCGCCTCGCGCACCCGCACGTCACCGTCCCGCCACAGTGCGGCGGAGCAGAGTTCGGTCGAGGTTTCTAACGCGAGCAGTTGCATGGGCGGATCATTTTAGCCCAGCCCGCGCGTTACAATGCCCGCCTTTTCTTCCCACACTACAAGCGAATTCCCCATGCGCGAATACAGGATTGCCGCCATCCCCGGCGACGGCATCGGCACCGAGGTCATCGCCGCCGGCCTCCAGGCCCTGGAAGTCCTGACCCAGCGCGACGGCACGTTCAAGCTGAAGGTCGAGCAATTTCCGTGGAGCAGCGAGTACTACAAGAAGCACGGCTACTACATTCCCGAAGGCGGCCTCGACAAGCTGAAGACCTTCGACGCAATCTTCTTCGGCGCCGTCGGCGCGCCCGATGTGGCGGACCATATCTCGCTGTGGGGCCTGCGCCTGCCGATCTGCCAGGGCTTTGATCAATACGCCAACGTGCGCCCCGCGCGCGTGCTGCCCGGCATCACCAGCCCGCTGGCCGGCGGCGACAAGATCGACTGGGTCATCATCCGCGAGAACTCCGAGGGCGAATACGCCGGCAACGGCGGCCGCGTGCACCGTGGCCTGCCCGAGGAAGTCGCGACGGAGACCTCCGTGTTCACGCGTAACGGCGTCGCGCGCATCCACAAGTTCGCCTTCGAGCTGGCCAAGAAGCGTCCGCGCAAGCATCTGACGCTGGTCACCAAGTCCAACGCGCAGCGCCACGGCATGGTGATGTGGGACGAGATCTTCTACGAAGTGGCGAAGGGCTACCCCGACGTGGAAACGCGCCGCGTGCTGGTGGACGCGATGACGACCGACATGGTGTTGAAGCCCTGGTCCATCGACACGGTGGTGGCTACCAACCTGCATGCCGACATCCTGTCCGACCTCGCCGCGGCGCTGTCCGGCAGCCTCGGCATCGCGCCGACGGCGAACCTGAATCCCGAGCGCACCTTCCCCTCGATGTTCGAGCCCATCCACGGCTCGGCCTTCGACATCACCGGCAAAGGCATCGCCAATCCGGTGGCGACGTTCTGGACGGCGTCGATGATGCTGGAGCATCTGGGCGAGAAGGAACCGGCGGCGCGCCTGATGGCGGCGGTGGAGAAAGTCACCGCGCGCAAACTGCTGACGCCGGACCTCGGCGGCGAGGCGACCACGGCCATCGTCACCGAGGCGGTCTGCGACGCGCTCTAAGCCCAGCCCCGCCATGACCACTGACGCCCGCAAACTGTTCGCCATCCTCGCCTGCGGGAGCGTAATCGTCACCGTGGCGATGGGCGTGCGGCACGGCTTCGGGCTGTTCCTACAGCCGATGTCCATCGACCTCGGCTGGAACCGCGAAGTCTTCTCGCTGGCGATCGCGCTGCAGAACCTGGTGTGGGGCGCCGCACAGCCCTTCGCCGGCGGCCTTGCGGACCGCTTTGGTGCGCCGCGCGTCATCGTCGGCGGCGCCCTGCTTTACGCCGCGGGCCTGGCGCTGATGACCGTATCCGCCGTGCCGATCGCCTTCAGCCTCAGCGCGGGCCTGCTCATCGGCCTCGCACTTTCCGGCGTGACCTACAGCGTGATCTACGGCGTGGTCGGCCGGAGCTTTCCGGAAAACAAGCGCTCGCAGGCGATGGGCATGGTCGCCGCCGCGGGCTCCTTCGGGCAGTTCATGATGGTGCCGATCGAGCAATGGCTGATCAACGGTTTCGGCTGGGGCGGCGCGCTCATCGCGCTCGCCGTGATCGCGCTCATCATGGTGCCCATGGCGTGGGGCCTGCGCGAGCCCGCACGCGTACTCACGGCCGGCAGCCAGACCATCCGGCAGGCGCTGGCTGAGGCCTTCCACAACGGCAGCTTCTGGCTGCTGACCGCCGGCTACTTCGTCTGCGGCTTCCAGGTCGTGTTCATCGCCATCCACCTGCCCGCCTACCTCAAAGACCACGGCCTTGCGCCCGGCGTGGCGGTGACGGCGCTAGCCCTGATCGGCCTCTTCAACATCATCGGCACCTGGAGCGCCGGCCAGCTCGGCGCCCGGCTGCCGAAGAAATACCTGCTCACCGGCATCTACGCGATGCGCAGCGTCGTGATCGTGATCTTCCTGCTGGCGCCGCTCTCGCCGCTGTCGGTGTACGTCTTCGCCTCGGCGATGGGCGTGCTGTGGCTGTCCACCATCCCGCTGACCAACGGCATCGTCGCCGTGGTGTTCGGTGTGCGCTATCTCGCCATGCTGGGCGGCTTCGTCTTCTTCTCCCACCAGATCGGCAGCTTTTTCGGCGTCTGGCTGGGCGGCCTGCTCTACGACCGCACGGGCAACTACAACGTGGTGTGGGGCATCGCGATTGCGCTGGGGGTGTTTGCGGCGCTGATCAACCTGCCGATCCGGGAGAAGCCGCTGGCGCGGCTGGCGCCAGCGGTTTAGAACGTCCCGGCCTACCGTTGCGGCGGTAAGGGAGGCGTGCGGTCGCGCTCCGCTTTTTCATCGAGGGCCTGACGGATCCTGCCCGCGGCCTCCTGCTGATCGCCCACATTGAACGCCTTGTCGCCGTCCCACGTGTACTTGTTCTGTGTATCGAGGTCCGCCAGTTCGTCCTTGCCCAGTTCCCGCAGCCAGTCGGCGCGCACGCCTTTCCGGTATGCCCACCACTTCCACAACATCCAGAAAAAGAAGCACAGGGCGATGACAACAACCCCGATCACGGCATTCAGATAGAACGGCCGGCATGCGTGATTGCCCACGTCGATTTCGAGGCAGTAGCCGACGTAATCGAGCCAGCTTTTCAGCCAGCGCCATACCGATTCGAGCAATGCCATCGCGCGCTCCCTGGTCGCCTCCGACAACTTATGCCGCCAGCTTATCAGCAACACCTTGACGGCACGCGCGCAAGCATGCGACCGGTGGGCCTGCCCGGACTGACTGCACATCCCCGGTTTTCCTGATAGTTTCGCGCTACGATGGTGAGCGTGAATCCATTCCCCTACCCTGCCGGTCATTCGTTCAAGCGCTGGTTTCCCTCTGGGACTGCTTGCACGGCAGCAGCACGGTCGCCGTCGCCGAAGACACTGCAGTTGGGAGACTGACGTGGACCGGACCACGCCCGTCACCCATTACGACAATCTGAAAGTGGCGAGAGATGCGCCCGTCGAGGTGATCCGCGCGGCCTATCGTGCTTTGGCACAGCAGTTCCATCCGGACAAGTTCCCGCACCAGACGCTCGCGGAACAAAGAATGCGCATCATCAACAAGGCGTACGAAGTCTTGTGCGATCCGCGGCAGCGCAGCGAACACGATGCCTGGATCGCGGAGCAGGAAGCGCAGGCGGCGGGTCCGCGACGGGAACCGGGGATGGCGGAATGGCGATTGCAGGAGGACGACTCTCCCCGGGCGCCTTCAGCGGCGAACCGGCCAAGCCCGCCTGAAAGCATGGCGAGAGACCAGCGCTTGCCCGGATATCGGCGCGCAGGAGGAGTACAAGCCTTCCTTGGGAAATTGTTCCGTTTCACGTTCAAAACAGCCGCGTGGCTGGCCTTCGGCGCACTGGCGCTTTGGCTCGCGCTGAAATTCACGGTCGGCAACACCCCCGTGGACACCGTGGTGAAAGACCTGATCAGCCGCGGCCAGGAAACGCTCACCACGGGAAAACTGAACACGAGCCCGCCGGTCGGGAGAAGCCGCACTCACGCCGCGCTCAAGCAACTCTCCATCAGCTATCCGAAATACGATCTGGAAAAACAGGCATTCAGCGGCAGGATCGTCAACAACTCTGCGTACTCCGTCCACGCTTTCACCGTTGAAATGCAGATTTTTGACTGCACGGAAAAGTGCTCCGTGGTCCTGCAGCGGACGTTTGATTTCGACATCGCCATACCCCCGGGGCAGTCGCGCGATTTCAATTCCGTTCCGCCGGGCAAACCGCCGGTCCTCACGGAGGTCTCCCCCACCATCCGCGGCAACGGGGTCTTGAAGTGGAACATCGTCGCCGTATCCGCGGACTGAGCGCCTGCGAGGCTTGCTGGTCAAGCGTTTGACGGATTGCCGCAGGACCACAACCGATCCAGTGCGGCCAGCCACGGTCAAGGGCGTTTTGCCGCCAGGCACCAAAGCGCCGAGGAAAGCAGGGGCAGGATCGCGTTGAAATTCGGACCGGGATCAGGCCCCGTCAACTTGATGGCCAATTGATGTTGCCTGTAGTATCAATTCCCATGAACACGGCGACGAAGCTGCAGACGTCGATGCGGCGCAGTCCGCTGGACTGACAGCTCGCTCAGCTTCAGACCGTGGCAAAGCAACACGGTATCGATTGGCGCCACGGTGGCGGCAGCCACTGCATCTTTGTCCGGGCCGATGGAAGAACACTTCCCGAGCCCGCCCGTCGCCCGATCAAGCCGATCTATGTGAAGAAGTTTGTCGACCTTGTAGATGGAGCATGAACATGAGCAAGCTTGCCGACTATCCGTTCGAGATTCGCCCGCTGAGCACGGAAGAAGGCGGTGGATTTCTGATTTCCTACCCTGATTTCTCGGAATGTCTTTCCGACGGTGAAACCGTGGAAGAGGCGCTGAAGAACGGCAAAGAAGCACTGAAGGCGACGATTGCCGCTCTGAAAGCGAAAGCACTGCCCATTCCGGCGCCCAAGAGCGGCGGCATTGCCTCGGGCAAATTCGTTGCACGGGTTCCCAAGACGGTGCACGCGCAGCTGGCAACACGGGCCAAGGCAGAAGGCGTCTCCCTGAACACGCTGGTGCTGACGTTCATCGCGCAAGGTCTCATCCGCGTCATGCGTCCTGTTCAACTGAAAAAGGCTGCATAATCAATTCCGCCACCGGCTCTAACCTTCAACTGTGAGCGGGACATCGTCGCCAAGGAAAACAGGATGAGGGTTCTCTCCCTCGCCCGTTAACCGGCTTGCGGCGGACCTGTTTACCTTCGAATATTTCAATAGCTTGTTGATGCACTGGACATTTTTGTCCGGACTTCTGAAGTTGTTAAACGGACACTTCGAAAGCTGACCGCTCAACTTCCCCCGTCCGGACAAATCCCGGCGCTGGTTAACCGGCTTTTCGCCAAGCTGTTTTCTTTAAGGTTTCGCGCTAGGATGGTGATCGTGAACACTTTTCCGGACCGCGTGGTCATCCTGTTCAACGGACACCACTTCCTGTTAACCGGCAGAAGTGCCGTGTAAATCTAGTGTAGTGCTTCGTTCTGTTTGGAACTTAAGCGAGAGTTTGCACGAATGACCTTGGCAAGGATGTCATGGGCCTTTGCAGTCCAGACGAAGGGCTTGGGATTTTTGTTGTGCAA
>ENA-ORBV01000208-ORBV01000208.1-microbial-mat-metagenome-genome-assembly--contig:-NODE-208-length-129107-cov-35.180958_pt1 | contig 129107 bp, 108 predicted proteins | sample MGYA00237777_ERZ505514 | MGnify/ENA primary metagenome ERZ505514 (study PRJEB26160, sample SAMN06269048) | microbial mat metagenome | isolation source: Oligotrophic lake microbial mat | place...
AACGACGGCTGCGCCGGCGGCGGGGTTGATTCAGGGGCTCCGCCCCCGAACCCCCGGGATTTGTCGCATTGTTCGCCGCCGGCTGGCCCAGAAGACAAAGACGGGTCGACCGAAGTAATCGATCGACCCGACAGCCGTATGGCGCTCCACGCCGGCGCTCCGGTTGCTTCCCAGCAGAGCCGTATCCTCCGCGTGGACGAGGCGACGGTAACCACAACACAGGAAGCCGGGAAGTTCCCGGCTCAGATCGAGTGATTTTAGGCCGCGAAACTATACTTGCGGATTGGGACAAGAATGGGGTCTGGACAAGGTGCAATATCGCCCCAACCAAAACAATAATAAGCAACAACTGTTTCATTCGGCAGTTCCTTCCAGAGGCTTGCTTGTTGGAAAAAGCCTGCGTCCGATCAGACCGATTGCGCCCGTGACGAACGCGCCAATCGCGGCCGGAATGGGATTGAGCAGCACGCCCAAGACCCGAAAAGCAATGAACCCGATCAACATCGCAATAACGAGTACAAACGCAAGTATCGCAATTCCTCGAAACAGGCGTGGACGAGCCGATGCTCCAAGCGCCGCCGTCAATGCACAAGTCACTGCGATGAACAACAGTCGTTCCCCGCTCGAAGGAATCTGCACCCATCCTCCACGAATGGCGGCGTGAATCGAAGCCGCGACGGCGCAATATCCGGGTATTTTTCGCCCCGCTCCGATATCGAGCGTCGGATCCATTCCAGGCCGGCCGTCGGCAACCACCACCACCCGACCGCCAATTCTTTTCTGAACCGCCGCCAAATCCTGGTCGAATACGCTGGCATAGTCCATTCGCGCCGCACGCAGGATGGTGTCGGATGGCATGGGCAATTGCGCTTCGGCCAAGCGGGAACCGGCTACTATTCCCAAGCGCGCATCAGCCTGTGGGCGATGCGTTACGCGCGCCAATGGCATGCTCCAACGATCGCTGAGCCAGTTTCGCTTTCGTGGATTTGCGGCATCGGGAACGAAGAACCGAACTTCGAGTTGATTGGCGGCCTCGTCAATTTGTATGGCAGCATCCGCGTCCTGACGGTACAGCGCGATGGATGTCGCCAGCGCAAATGACGGAACCGGCGCGGCACCGGGCGGTTCGATGGCCAGGTAATGTCCCAATAGAGCCGCGCCGTACGGCACACCAACAATGTCGGCGGCAAGGCGCAACTGGGATGCGAGCACCGGACTCACCGAGCTTGCGTCCAGAGTCGGCATTGCCGACACGACTGGAATATTGGCTGCAGTCATCTGCGCGATGGCGGCGGCGAAATCCCCATCGGCTTCGGTCGGTTTGCGAAAACGCAAGTCGAACACGACCGCGCGTGCATTGGCAAGCCGCAGCCGTTCGAGCAGCTTTGCGTGCAGTGGACGCAGCGTCCAGGGTTGACTCGCGTCTCCGCTGACTCCTTGGAGTTTCAACGCGCCGGCAAGGCGTTCCAGTGATTTGCCGTCGTTGATTTCGACAATTGCCACGGACTCCGGCAGCGCGTCGATCATCGCCGGGGGAGGGTGCTGGGTGACCCAAGATTCAAACATCGGCCCCGGCGAGTTTCTAAACGCGGTGGGCTGCATCATGGCCCATCCGACGAGGCACCCGCCCACCAAAGCCACAACGCCGATGATCTATCGCCTCTCGAAATGAAATCGTGACGGCCGAAGTGGATGCCACACGTTGGCCGGCAGGCTAGCGTCGCGGCCGTTTCCGCGTGACACCAGCGCAAGCGCCTGGCTCATCTGGGCGGCCGTGGTGTAGCGGTCGGCGGGCCACTTCGCCAGCGCTCGCAACAAAACACGATCAATCGGTTCATTAAGCCCTGCGCGACGGGTTGACGGCGCCGCCGGCACCGTTTCCATGATCGCGCGCGTCGCGGCGGCGAGACTCATGCGTGATAAATCGTACGGCAACTGCGCTGCCAGCACTTCGTAGGCGACGACACCCAGCGAATAAATATCCGTCCGCGCGTCGACTGCGTGGGCATCTCCACCACATTGTTCGGGGCTCATATATTGAAGCGTACCCAGCAACTGATCGCCGGTGGTGTGTGCCCCCGTCCCGTATGCGTCGGGCGCTCGCGCGATGCCAAAATCGATTAATTTTAGCCGGCCCGACGCGTCCACCAGCAGGTTGGCGGGCTTAATGTCGCGATGCACGATTCCCTGCTCGTGCCCGTGCCCGATCACGTCGGCAGCCTGACGCAAAAGCTCAAGTCGCAACGCGACATTCATATTCGCGTCTTGGCAGTAGCGCGTGATCGGCTTGGCACCGGCCAGGTATTCCATGGCGAAATAGGGAACTGCCCGGCCGTCAACTTCGGCAACACCGGAATGGAAAACATGACAAATGTTGGGATGCTGCAGCCGCGCCAGCAGCTCCGCTTCTCGGTCGAATCGACCGCGGAGAGCCGGGCTATCAAGGTCATCGAACATCACCTTGATGGCCACAGTGCGCGGCGGGTGGTGTTGCAACGCCTCGTAGACGGTTCCCATTCCCCCCGAAGCGATACGGGCAACCAGCGTAAAATCGCCCAACCGCTTGCCCGCCAGATCCTTCAGCGGTTTGGCACTTGGCGCGGGAGGTGCATCCGACGCCTCGCCCGCAAGCGATCGACGCGTGGGAAAATCGTCGTTGTTTGGCCTGGTTGGGAACGACACCGAAACTCCAGCTTGCTTGCCCGCAGCTTACTCGACGGTTGTCCGCGTTCGCCAATCCTTCATACTGGCGCGACGACAAGCTTCCGGTGCCCCCTGCGCCAGTAAACACCGGCCAAGGCGAGATATGCACCCAAGCCCGCCAGCGATACCCACCGCCCCACCCGCCACCCGGGTGGCGAGTATTCGAGCCGGAACGAATGCTTCCCGGCCGCCAACGGCACGCCGATGAAAGCCCAATTCGCCGGCATGACGATGTACCCCCCCGCCTGCCCGGCCGGCGGTGGAGTAAGGGGCGTGATCGTCCAATGCTTGCTGTAGCTTTCGCCGATCAGCAACATTGATGACGCCATGACATCGCAGTTGATTTCGCGTGTGTCGCTGTCGATCACTTTCAGTTCCACCGGCCTCGGCGTACGGCCAACGATTGCAAACGGCGGCGGCGATTCGAGCAACACCGTGTAGCTGGGATCGAACCCGTCGGCCACCAGCACGTTGAACATTGCATCGCGGGATTCCATGACCCGCGCCGAAGGCACCAGCGTGGCCGGCGGCAACAGTGGCAGGTTCAGCCGGTAGGCGTTGGCTTGCGGCATCGCCTCCAGCACCAAAGTGATGCGCGCCACGGCGAATACCGCGCGCGACGGGAGCCGGAAAAATAGTTCGCTGCTGGCGCCGTCCGGGTCAAAGCCCTGGCTGGCGAACATCAACTCCGCATAACGCTTGAGCACGCCCGGGTCGTATCCCCACGCATCCAAAGTCACACGCGGAGGGGTGTGGGGGTAGCTCGACGGGTTGCGCACCAGGCGCGCATCGGGCGGCAGGGTGGATGTGCCATCGGTCCACACCTTCGGCGCTTGCGGCGCCAGCGGCGCGGCGGGCCGATGCGTGCGCGCGAAAATGAACAGCTCGATCGTCAATAATCCTGCCAACCCGTATGCCGCAGCGTGAGGTCGTTTGATCGCGATAACCAGCAGCGCCACCGCGCCGGCCAGCCAGGCCGATGCGATGAACAGGGCCTTTGCCGCCGCCGCCGTTGCGTGAACGATGGTCTGTGGGTCGTTCCAACGGCTTAGCTTGAAATACTCGTCGTGAAACAGGATCGATCGCTCGGTCATCCGCACGAACGCGCGGGCCGGGACGCTGTTCATTCCATCGTCGCCGGCCGAGCGCGCCCACACGGCCAGCGCCAGCACAATGAGCGTGAACGCCACGCCGGTCGAGGCGATCCAGATCGGCGCGCGGCGGCGAAAAAGCGTGTCCAGCCCGATCGCCGTCAGTTGCGCCATGAACAAGCTCACGAGAAAGAAGAATTTGCTCGAACCGCGGAAGGACGAAAAGCCGGGAAGGTAGTCGTAAAACAACCGATGGATCGGCGTATTAGCGCCCAGCCCGAGCACGCCGGCAAAGCCGATCATGCCGACCGCCAGCCATGCGCGGCGCCCGCCGGTGAACGCACCCAGAATCGCCAGCAGAAACGCCGTCGCGCCGATGAAGGTCGAGACTTCCCACAAATACGCCTGGCCGAAGTAGCCGATCGCGCCATCGCCCTGCTTCATCGGCCCGAGCACGTCGGGCGCGATGAGCGTGAGCAGATTCTCCGGCGGAAACGAGAAGCTGGTGGCAAAACCGTAGCGCGTGCCACCCGCGCGGGTTGATTCGGCGACCGCATCACGTCCGGCCAACACCTGCGCTGCGGTGATGCCCAGCGACGAAATGCCGATCAACATCAGCCCGCCCACGGCCGCCCATTTCCGGGGCGATTCGAACCATCGCACCAGCCCATAGAGCGGCATGACGACCGCGGTGAAGTAAACCATCTGTGGATAGCCGGCCAGGATCATCATCGACACTGCGCCCGCGCCCAGCAGCGCATAGCCGAGCCGCCAGCGCTGCATGATGCCGTCGATGGAGAGCAGCAGAATCGGCACCCACGGCATTAAACAAATGTGCGGAAGGTGGCCCGCGTAAATGTGCAGGAAGAACCGCGCGCAAAACATGAACGTCACCCCGCCGGCCATGCTCGCAACAAGATGCAGCCCGGCGTGGCGCAACCAAAGATAAGTAAAGTAGCCCGCCGCAAACGTGTGCAGCACGATCGTCAGATTGATCGCCACATCCAGCGGCAGAAACAGGTGAATCCAGTTGGGCGGATAGAGCAGCGCTGGTTGAAACCCCCCGAAGTACGGATACCCGCTGAACATCTGCGGGCTCCACAGCGGCAGGTTTCCCCTGGCCAATTCGCCAAACCCGAACGCGCGCGACGCGACGAAGTGGGTGGACAGATCGGCGTCCGGCGTCGAGGGAATCCACCCGCCCGGACCCAGCAGAATATCGGCAAACATCGCCAGCGAAAGGACGCCGAACACGACCGGCGCGATCCACTTCGGTGAACGAATCGCCGGGAAGCCGTCGTTTGGATCCACCATGTTGAACCGGCTCTACCCGCGGCCGGAAAGACATGCAAGCCTCCTGCAAATCAAGCGTACTCAAGTGCTTACGATCGTATTGGAACTTCCCGGTCGGGCGGAACCGCCCCTCTCCCTGATGAATTCGTCGCTCGACAATCGACATTCGACACTTACATTCCCGAACTTTCACTTGACAAGCCGATAACGTTAGGGTAATGTCAACCTAAACACGGCCCAAACGATCGGGCCGGTTCAAGACAAGGCATTTAGATAAGGTGTTCGAGACCCAGCGTTTCAAACCCGGAGCACATTATGAATCTCACCCCGCGGCAGCTCGATGTTATCGTTGCAGTTCGGAATTACCGTCACCTCAACGGCTACGCACCGACCATGCAGGAATTGGCCGACCAGCTCGGCACCAGCAAGGTCACCATTTTTGAACATGTGGGAGCGTTGGAAAAGAAACGCGTCATCAAACGCGACAAACACAAAGCCCGCTCGCTGGAGATCATCGCCGATGTTCTGCCGGACGAAGAGCGCCCCACCAAGCTCCCGCTTCTTGGCACTATTGCGGCCGGCTCGCCGATTCTCGCGATTGAAAACCGTGAAGAGGTCGATCTTGAAACGCTTTTTCATAGCAAGAGCGGCGTATATGTGCTGCGCGTGCGCGGCGACAGCATGATCGACGATCACCTGTGCGACGGTGATTATGTGGTGATCGAACGCCGCGACAACCCCAAGAACGGCGAACAGGTCGTCGCGTTGCTCGACAGCGGCGAAGCCACCCTCAAACGCTTCTACAAAGAAAGCGGCAACCGCATCCGCCTGCAACCTGCCAACTCAACCATGGAACCCCGCGTCGTGTCGGCGGACCAGGTTAAGGTGCAAGGCGTGGTGATTGGGGTGCTGCGGTCGTACAACTGATCGTCGCCGGTCGAGTTGGACGCGAAGAATCGAACGAACGAAGAAAGCGCCGTGCCGCCTTGGTCGAAAGCGCCAATCATGCTTAACTGGCCCTGCATGATATGATGAACGATCATGGCGACTTGGACGGACTGGCTCCCTTTTCCTGATCCTCGACGTCAAGAGTTTTTCGTTGCGCCATTAGGGCCCGGTGCTTATCAACTGCGTAATCGATGTACCAGGAAGATGGTGCTCTTCGGTGTCGGACGCAACTGCGCTGTGCGAATGTCGAGTTTGCTCCCCAGACCGCTCGGCGCAGGCACGCGAAATAACTCGCGAAAGCGCGAATACGTACTAAACAATCTTTCGGAGATCGAATATCGGTGCGTTGCATGCGGTTCTCGGGATGAGGAGTGCCTGATTGAGCGGCGCATTCGTGCTGAGTGCATTCACATTTTTCCGACTTAAGTTGGTCTGGTAAGAATTCAGCTTTACGGCATCAATGGCGCTCTTCGTTTCTTCGCCCCTTCCTGTTCTAATCCCCGGCCGATATGGCAATTCTTGAGATTCGGTTTCCCAGCCCGATTCTGGGTCGTGAAGTGGCGATGAACGCGATCGTGCCCGACAGCGGGAGCGGGCCGTTTGCAACCTATTATCTTCTTCACGGGATGTACGACGACTACACCGGCTGGCTGCGGCGGTCGAAGGTGGAGCTTTACGTTCAGGGCCTCCCGCTCATCGTCGTCATGCCCGACGGCCAGCGCAGCATGTACACCAACGCCAACGAAGGCCCCCGCTTCGCCGACCACATCATTCATGAAGTGATCGGCCAGACCGAACGCCTTCTGCCCGCTAAAAAAACCCGCGGCGGGCGGGCGATCGGGGGGCTATCCATGGGCGGCTATGGCGCGATGCGGCTGGCGCTGGCGAATCCGGACTTATTCGTGAGCGTCAACAGTCACTCGGGCGCGCTCATGCGCGGCACCAACGGCTGGCACGGCAAAGATTATGCCGAGGAGATGGGCCGCATCTTCGGCAAGCGGCCGTCGGGCAGCGAGCACGACCTGATCACTCTGGTCGACCGCTGCCGCAAGGCGGGCAAAGGGCCGAAAATGCTCGTCGATTGTGGGACCGAAGACTTTCTGCTGGAGGACAATCGTGAGTTTCACCGCGGGCTGGAGCACTGGAACATTCCCCACGACTACCGCGAGTTCCCCGGCGCGCACGACTGGTATTACTGGGACGCCCATCTCCCCGAAGCCGTCGCGTTCCACGCTGCGGCGATGAGGCTGAAGAAGAAAAGTTGACCACCAACGCTCCAAGACGCGAATGAAGAAGCGGTCCTGAGAAAACGAAAGTGCGGCAGGCATGAAGGGGTTGTCATGCATGCCGCACACTATTTCTTTCTTCAATTCTCCGTGCCTTCGTGCCTTGGTGGTAGAAACGAATTAAGCCGCCAGCGGTTGAGTCGACAAATACAACCCCAGCATCCCGCGGTCCATTTCTTCCATGTCTTCCAGAGGGCCGGCGATGTCGAAGTTGCCGTCTTCAATCTTGAGCACCCGGCGAACCGTCATCCAGCCGACCCATTCGCGGCGGCCTTCAAGCGTCGTGCCGGTGCTGTTGATGAACGGGGTGATGCCGGCATAGGTGGGCAGCTCAAGCCGCACGCGAATCTGCGCATCGGCTTTCACGTCGGCCTCCGGCGTGCGGATTCGCACCCCGCCGGCAGAGATGTCGATCAGGTGGCCGAAGATTTTTCCGGCCCGCTTATCGCCGTCGAACCGCTCGACCGAAACCCCGCGCTGGTCGAACTCATGCCGACGGAACTTGCGGCGTTCGGCGCCGATTTTCATGGTACAAACCTTCGTTTCGCCGCGACGTTCGTGCGTGATCGCCATCTTTAGTGCTCCTGCCCATGAATTGGCCCCCTTCTAAGACAATGAATCGGTAAATCCCTGATCGCACTTTGGTAATTTGGGCAATTTTGGATGTCTGGGCATATTTTCCGTTACCGGACGCTCGGGCGGGCTTGTTAATGCCCGGGAGGAACGCCGGGGTCATCGCACCAGCGCGCCGACAACCAAAGCGCTTTCACCGCCAACCCCGACGGCAGGTCGCCGGCGGCCTCTAACGTGCCGCAATCGGTGGGCTTGCCGGCCGGCTAACGCTCTCTCACGACCCCTCATTCGGTGGCATCAAGCTTCCAGCATTCGGCACTAACCCGAATTGCCGGTGTTCACGATCATCCGTTTGACAAACGCTGTTGCAACAAGTATTTTTCGATGTCTATGGGTAAACTCAAGGATGAGATCAAAAATGGCCGGCCAGCGGGGCTTACGCTCGAAAGAGACATCTTTCTGAGCCTTCAGAAAACCGCGGATATCCTCATGCGCGATATCGAGGATTTGCTGAAACCCTACCACTTGTCCCCCACCCAATACAACGTGCTCCGCATACTGCGCACCGCCAAGGAAACCGGCCTGGCGTGCAACGAAATCACGCAGCGGATGAGCACGCACGACCCCGACATGACGCGCCTGCTCGATCGCCTAGAAACGCGCAAGCTCCTGGCCCGCACCCGCGAAAAGGACGACCGCCGCATCATCCGCGTCCGCATCAGTGGCGACGGCCTGCAACTCCTGCGCACACTCGACGACCCGGTGAAGCTCGCCCACAAGCGCCAGCTCGGCCATCTGGGCGAACGACGCATCCGTGTGCTCGGCAAGCTGCTACAGATTGCGCGCGAGAAAGCGGATTGACTGTTTGGGCGCGAGACTTTGGGCGGGATTGTTTGCCGTTCTGCGTTTCTCGTTGAATTCTTCTTCCATTTGCTGTTAGCGTTGGTGGTTTCGCGAAACCGCGAATCGCTCTCTGGGGAGCAATCGAAGGATCTGAGCTGATGTTGATCAAGCTGCCCGATTGAGTCGTCATCCGGTAACATGCAATCAGCGGCGTGTCGCCCCGGCTTGCTCCAGTGGTTTTAGACAACGTTTTCATGGAGGTTCGTCCTATGCGTAACATCTCGATTGCAACGATCGTTTTCGCCGCCATTGCCTTGGCGGTTGCTCAACCCGCCCGCGCCGATTCATGGTCTGTCGATCCGGTGCATTCTTCTTTGGTGTTCAAAATCAGCCATTTGGGCAGCAGCTTCACGTGGGGATTTCTGCATTCGCCCGAAGGCAAAGTAAATTGGGACTCGGCCGACCCGACCAAGGGCAGCATCGAAGTGACGGCGAAGCTGGCGAACCTCAGCACGTTCAACGCCAAGCGAGACCAGCACCTTCGCAGCCCCGACTTTTTCGACGCCAAACAGTTCCCCACGCTCACCTTCAAGAGTTCGAGCATCAAAGCCGCCGGCGACGATAAGTTTGATGTCACCGGCGACCTGACCATCCGCGGGACCACCAAGCCTGTGACCGTCACACTCAAAAAACTCGGCACCGCCACCATGCAGGGCACGACCAAAACCGGCTTTGACGGCACCTTCACCATCAACCGCCTCGACTACGGCCTGGCGTTCATGCCGCAGGGCATCGGCGCGGACGTCGAAATTCACGTGGCGCTCGAAGTGGACAAGAAATAAGCCGCGCGATCGACGCCTCACGGCCGCTTGTCTCAATCGTCAATCGTTAATCGTTACCCCGCAGTTGCCGTAACGATTGACGATTAACTGTTTTCAAATCCATGAAGCTCCCCGAAATCCCCATCACCCCCGCCGATCTTGTTGCGGGCGTGTTATGTCCGGCGGTGGTCGCAACGGCGGTGCTAGGGCTGGCGCGTCTGCTGCCGTTCCGCCGCCGCGAATGGGCCGGACCTGTTGCGATGGCGCTGGGCTTCGTTGCCGCATACCCGCTCATCAACGGCATTGCGCCAAAGTTTCCGCCCAACAATGCCGGCGATTGGCTTTTCTGGCTGGCGCTGCCGATCGGAATCGTCGCCGGAGCGACGGCCTGTTTTCGGCTGCATTCTATCTTCCGGTCATTCATCGCGGCGATCGTGTTCGGGGCGACGCTCTATCTCATGATGCAGCCCGCTGTCGCATCTCGAACGCCCGCCGAGTGGTGGACACTTTGGGCCGTGCTGGTCGCAGTGCTGACGGCCGACTTCTGGTTCGCCGATGCCGCAATTCAAAGCGACTCAACCATCACCAGCCTGATCGGTTTCGCCTGCATCCTGGCTGGCGCGTGTGTGCTGATCCAAATGTCAGGATCATTAAAATATGCCCTGCAAGGCGGCGCGGTCGTTGCCGCGTTGGTTGCGGCGGTGGTCGTGGCGACCATAGGCCCCGGCCGCTCGGCGGTATCCGGCGGCGCGGCGATGGCGGGAATTGGCATCGTTGGATGCCTGTTGGCAGTTTCGATCGAGCCTCTATTTGTGAATGTGACGACCACCAACGCGCTGCTCATCGCCGCCGCCCCGATTTTGCTATGGGCCGGGCGGTTTATTCGACTGCCCAAGGCCCCATTGTGGCTGCGCGCTGGCGTTCGGTTGCTGCTGCCGGCGATCCCGGTGTTGATCGCGCTGGCCATCGCGGGCGCCAAGGCGATGGCCGATTTGAACGACAGCGGCAGCGGGTACGAAGGGTATTGATCCACCGTGGCCCAACACACCGCGGCACGGCGAATTGATTTCTTGCAGTCGCACGGCTTCAATCGCCGGAGGTGTCGCAAATACTTGTTTTATTTCTTTATGTCATCTGGGCGACGACGCAGACCGATCGCGCGCCCACCGGCTCGGTGGATGCCGCCCGCCTGCTCGCGTTCTTCGCCGGCTTTGTCATGATCGTGCTTACTCCGGCGCTGGTGGTCCGACTCAAAACGAGGCTGGCGGTTGTTCGCAATCCGTGGAAGCTTCATCAGAACGTCGGCCGCATGATGACCCTCTGCCGCGTGGCGATCGTTGCGTGGTTTTTCGCCGGCGTTTTTGGCGGCGCGACGTGGGTCGAATTCGTCTCGCATGCGTTCGGTCCGCTGCACGGCCTGCCGCTTTCGCTTCCGGGGATGCTCATTGGACCGTTGCCGGCGTTGCTCGCCTGGGTCGGCCTGTGGTGGGCACAGTACCCGGCCGACCGGATTGCACGCGAAGACAGCTACCTCCCGCTGCTGAAAGGCAACCTGCCCGTTCACGCCCCGCCGACACTCGCGGCGTTCATGGACGGCGGGTTTCGCCTGCAGATTCTGGCGACGGCGGTGCCGCTGCTGCTGATCTCCCTAGTGCGCGATATCGCCAATCTATCGCTTCTGGGAACGGGCCTGGCCAATCCGCGATCGGGCGAAGTGGAAGCCATCGTCTCCATCGCCTCGGCGCTGGTGGTGTTGGCCATCGCGCCAGAGCCGCTGCGACGAATTTTCAAGACGACGCGATTGCCCGAATCGAGTCTGCGATCGCGCCTCGACGAACTTTGCAAGACGGCCCGCACCCGCTACCGCGAAGTGCTGCTGTGGAACACCGGCTATGCCATGGGCAACGCCGCCGTCATGGGCGTGCTGCCGCAGATTCGATACGTGATGCTGTCGGACCTGCTGCTGGAAACGATGACGGATCGCGAGATTGAAGCGGTGTTTGCGCACGAACTCGGCCACATCGTTCATCGGCATACGTTGTGGTACGTGGTGTTTTTCGTCGTCGTATTCGCGGTGGGCCTGGCGTTCGAAGTCGCGACGAACGCGGTGTTGCAGCAGTGGAATCCGCAGCAGTGGCAAGGTCACGCCGTCGAGTTTACCTCGGTCGCCATGTTCGCCGTCGGGTCCATTTTCGCATTCGGCATGCTCAGCCGACGGCTCGAACGGCAGGCCGATGTGTACGCCGCGCGAGCGATGGAGAAACGGGGGCTGCAGAAACCAGCAACAGAAGACCCTCGACGATCCGCCGTCGGTGAGCACGGCGCGGCCGCCATCGCGTCGGCGCTTTACCGGGCGGCCAGCATCAACCACATTCCTGTTACCGCCCGAAGCTTTCGGCACGGGAGCATCGCCAAACGGGCGCGGTTCATTCAGGATCTGGCCGCCGACCCGACGTTTACGTTCCGGTTTGATCGGTCCATGCGGGTGATCTACATCGCGATTTTTCTTTCGTTCGCCGGCGGCGCGGCGTGGATCGTTTGGCAGATTCTTCAACCGGGCAACGCCACGTAAACAAAGTGATGGAGAATGATCCCCGCCGTCACGGCTACATTGAGCGAATCGGTGCCGAGCTTCATCGGGATCGTTATCTTGCGGTCGCAAACCCCAACGTGTTCGGGCGATAATCCGTACGCCTCATTGCCGAAGAGAAGCGCGATTCGCTTCGAGGTTTTCCTCGCCGCCGCCAGCGATTCGGCCTGGGGATCCAGAACCGTCGCGATGCGTTGCACCTGTAGTGCGCCCAGCCGCTTCAGATCGTCGACGATGCTTGTGCTCTGGACGATTGGCATTGAGAAAATTGTTCCCATCGATACCCGCACCGTCTGGCGAAAGAACGGATCGCAACTTCGTTCCCCCAGCAGCATCGCCGTCGCGCCGAACCCGGCAGCCAGGCGAATCATTCCGCCGAGGTTTTCGCTGTTGTTGAGATCGGGGCACACGACGATCAACACGTCGCCCGCCGGCGGGACAATATCGCTCAACGACGGGGGCGGCTTACGTTTCCCGCAGGCCAGCATGCCCGTATGAAAGTGGTAGCCGATGATCTGATCCAGCAATTGCTGCGGCGCGGCGTAAATGACGACGTCGGGCGGCGCGACGGCGGCGGCGTCGGCCAGGTATCGCTCGGCAAGCAGAATCGATTCGGTTTCGTAGTCGCTCTGGAGCAGCCTGCGAACGACCGACTGCCCCTCGGCGATAAACCGCCCGTACCGCTGCGCCAGGTCGCGGTCTTTCAAATTGCGGTATGCGGCGATGCGCGGGTCATCAAGACTATCAAGGTTTACAATGGGCATGGGCACGGCCGTGGGCGGCTATTTCTTGAGCGAGTTGGCATCGACACTGTACGGCATATGCCCGCCGATCGCGCGCGAAACCGGTTCGACGGTGATGAACGCATCGGAGTCGACCGCCTGAATTGCCCCAATGGCGGCGTTGCCCTTACGGCGTGGCGCGACGATGAACAAAATCATCACTTCGCCGTCGCGCCCTTCCCCCACAACGCTGGTGACGCCGAAGCCTTCATTCAGCAGGTTGGCCCGAAGCCGAACCGAATGCCGCGGGCTGATGCATCGGATGAGGACCGTCCCGCTGCCGATCCACTTTTCAATCGTAATCCCCAGTACCACACCGGCGGCGAAGCCACAGGCATAGCCGATCATTTTGATCGGATCGCGGCCGGCTTCTCCCAGCACCCGCGAAATTGCAAAAATGAATACGCCTGATTCGATAATCCCCAGCAGCCCCGCAACCACGCGGTAACCCCGCACGGTGAACATGGTGCGCACGGTTCCGATCGATACGTCGACGATTCGGAGGCAGAAAATCAGCAGCGCGCCGAGGAACACTTCCATTCCTACCATCTTCGCGTGCAGAAAGTCGTTGGCAAGCTCACCCGCCCGGCGGCGCGCGGAAGAGCGCGAAGGCGGCCTCGAACCACCTTCCAACCCGCGCTTTGGCCTGGAGCAGTTTTAATCGCAGTGTGAGATCCGAAAAGTCATCGCCGGATTGCATGAGCGGTTTCATCAGCGCAATCGCTTCGTCATATCGGCCCAGTTCGCCCAGTGCGACGGCGAGGTTGTGCGTCACCGGGGCATAGCCCGGACGCAGCAGCAGGGCGCGCCGGCAGGCGGCAATGCCATCGTCGTACTGATGCCGCAGAAAGTTTGCCACGGCCAGGTTCTGCCACGCCAGGAGGTCGTCGGGGCGCAGCGCGGTCAGCCGGCGTAAACACACCACCGCAGACCGCGTCTCCGAGGTGTCGATGAGCAGATTCGAGAGGTCGCGCAGCGTCTGTGGGTCATCCGGTCGCAGCAGCAACTCGGATCGAAGGTGAGTCTTTGCCTCAATGAGTTTGCCGGCGGTCAGGCGAATCTGAGCCATGCGCAGGTGGGCGCGCGGAAACGTCGGATCGATCTGCAATACGATCGCAAATGCGTCGGCGGCCTCGGCAAGCCGCTGCTGCGCCGCCAGCCAAATGCCCCGGCCGAACTGCACCGGCGCGCTGCCGGCGGCGACCGCGCGCGGCACGGTGGCGATTCTTTCGCCCGCTTCTTCCACCCGGCCCATCTCCAGCAGCAGCTCGACCAAATCGAGCAGGGCCGCGAAATCCCGGGGCGATTGCCGCAATCGCGCCGAAAAGTGCTTCCTGGCCCGCGGCAACTCGCCGCGCTGCCAGAACGCATCGGCCAACTTCGCATGAACGTGCGGGTGCATCGGTTGGAGTTCGAGCGTGCGTTGCCAGCAGTAAATCGCCCGCTCAAGCAAACCACGGACCGCCAGGCTCGCGCCCATGTTGTAATAACAGGTGGGGCAATGCTCTTGCACCAACCGCCCGAGGTAGAACGCTTCTTCGGCACGATCGTGTTCGCCCAGATCGGCATGACTGGCAATTCGGCAGCAATACGACGGCTCAAACTCCGGATCAACCTCGGACGCGTGTTCGAGAACTTCAAGGGCTTCCCTGAACCGTCCGGTGCGATGAAGATTCACGCCCAATCGATGTAGGACTAAGACATCGTCTGGCTCGATCTGCAGCGTCTTTTGATAAACCTCAATTGCTTCGTCGTACCGGCCCAATTCGTCCAGCGTCAGCGCCAGATTGAAGAGCCACCCGGGATTGAAAGGGTTGATATCGACGGCAAAGCGCAGCTCCTCCAGCGCTTCATCGAGCTTCCTCTGCTCGAAAAGCTCGGCGGCCCGCTCTACGCGGCGTTCGGCATCTGTCCAATCGTTGCTTTCCATGGCGAGTGCGGCAAGGTTTGGCGTGTGACCAGCGTCGCGGAAGTCGCGTGAACAACCTCTTCTAATTTACGCGCGCGCTGTACCATTTTTCAAGTGGGAAATCCTTGCCGGCTCTGTTCATTGACAGTCCGTCGGCGCAGCGCAGCTCGTTCTCGCGGAAATCGCCGAGAAGAATACCGCCGCACCGCTTGCCCCGGGGCCGAAAACAGTTAGCTTGGCCCGCGGCAAAGTTGGTGTTGCTCAGCCAAGGCTGGTCGGCCGATCGGTTGGTTGTCGGCGGAACACCACTTGGCGGAGTCGGGTGCTCCTGCATTTGCATTTTTTGGGGCGCCATTACGAACGCATGAGACGCGGGACTATCATCGCGGCCTGCTTGCTGCTGTCACTGCCGGCGGCGGCGCTGACGGTGCGCGCTCAGCCCAACCCTGCCGACGCCGACATCGCTCAGCAAGCGACAGTCTTGCTCGACCGCGCCCCCGACGTGCCGCGGATGCAGCGTGTCGAGGCAGCACGCCGGCTGGCGCAGCGAAACTCTCCCGCCGCCCGGGCCGCACTCGCCAGCGCCTTGCAGGAACGCGCCAACCCCGCCATCCAAGCGGCGGCGGCCACGGCGCTGGCAGAAATCGAAACGCCCGATCCTTCATTTATCGACGGCCTGTTTGTTCTGGTTCAACCCGACGCGCCCGGCGACCTGGCCCGCCCCGCGGCCCGGGCACTGGCCAAATTGCGCGACAACGCCACGGTTGTGCAACGACTGATTGACCGTGTCACCAGCGACCGGCGCGGCGAGTCTTCACGGCGCGCCGCGATCGATGCACTGGGCTACGTTCCGGAAAAGCGCTCGGCGGCGGCGCTGATCGGCCTGCTGTCCGACGACGCCGAGAGCACCGACATTCGTGATTCCGCCGTCGCCGCGCTGGCCAACATGACTGGCGCCGTCTCAAACGGCGGCGACATTGGCCGCTGGCAGGCGTGGTGGCAGGACAATCGCAACGTCGATGACGTGCAGTTCAAAACCAATATTCTCACCGGCCGTGCCGGTCGATTTGACGCGCTCAAGCCGGCCTACGATCAACTCGTGACGGCGCTGCTCGACGAGCTTGGCCGCGCCTATCGAAGCGCTTCGGACGAGCGCCGGACCGATCTGCTGCTGGGATGGCTTTCCAGCGGTCAGCGTGAAATCCGTTCCATCGGCGCCATGATCGTTCGCAACGAAAAGGCATCGGCCGCGACGGTTCCCGATACGGTGCAGCAGCGATTGCAGGAGATGGTGGGCGACTCCGATGCCGGCGTCCGCTTCGCCGTCGCAAAAGCCCTGGCCGCCCTCAACTACGGACCGGCGCTCGACCCGATGCTGGCCCAACTCGCGGTCGAACCGAACCCGGACGTGCGCGCGGCCCTTTCGCAGGCGCTGGCGCCGATCCAGGATTTGAAAGCCGTTCCGGCGCTGCTAAAGCTGCTGGCCGACTCCGACCGCTCGGTGGCCCGCGCCGCAGCGATAGCGCTGCGCGATCTTGGGCCCAAGCTCCGTCGCGAGGGCACGGCGATTCTGATGGCCGAGGTGTCGGCCGAATTGCGCAACGCCCTGCGTCGCACCAGTGGCGCCGGATCGGAGGCGGCCCGCGAAGCGCTGGTTGAAGCCATCGTGCCGCTGCAGCGGATGGAACTGATGGGCGACCTGCAGCAGATGCTGGTGCCGCGTGAGTCGGCGCGGGTGCGTCAAAGCGCCGTGCGTGCCCTGGCCGAGTTTGGGCCCAACGCCGTCGATGCCGTCGCGCCCATGCTGGCAGACCCCGAAGCCACCGTGCGGCTGGAAGCCGCCCGCGCCATGGGAACCATCGGCCGCGCCTCAGAGCTTTCCAGCCTCAAGCGACTGCTCGGCCCTCCGACGGAAACCGATACATCGGTGCAGGCGCAGGCATGGCAGGCGATTCAGGCGATCGCGCAGAAGGACGACACGCCCTGGCGAATGCTGGCGGTGCTGGCCAATGATTTTTCCGGCACGACCGACCTCGACCGCGACCGACGGCTGCAGATTCTGCGAATCGAGCAGGCGAAGTTGCGGGCGGCGAACCGGCCCGAAGACTTGGAAGCGCTGGCCGACGTGTGCGCCGACATCGGCAATACGCACATGAAGTTCAACCCCCCGCAAGCCGCCGACGCCATCGACTTCTACAAGCTGGCTCTGGACTACTATCGCGCGGTTAACAACCCCATGGGGCCCGACACGATGATCGAAAAATTAATGGAAGCCCGCCTGCGCGCCGAACAGTACAGCGAGGCGATGCAGTTCGCCCAGAGCGTGATCGCCGAGAAGGCGGGCAACATTGACTTGGTCGGCCCGAAGATTAAAGCAGAAGTCGATCGCCTCGCCGCCGCCGGCGAAGACGCCAAAGCGCTAAAATTGATTGCTGAGACGGAAAACTTTGATCCGAAGCTGCCGACTCGGCTGCGCCAGCAACTCGCCGACACCCAGGCGAACATTCTCCGCAAGCAGACCGACCAACTGCGCGACCGCGCCACCCCGCCCAGCGGCCCGCGCGGCGGCATCGCCCTGCCGGCGGTCGGGCCGATTCGCATTGCCTGACCGCCGAATCGCGCTCACGGCCCCTTCGTACCCGCCAGCACGAACCGATGCCCAAAGTGCCGATGACAACGCAGATAGCCGACACCCGCGCTCCGCGCCAATTCTATCACCTCACCGGGAGTAAACGCCTGCCGCACGCTCACACGCGCGTCGTGTTTCACCATCGGATTCGATAACAGCGTGAACAGGGTAATCCAGGCCAGAGCGCGGCGGCTGCGCGATAAGTCGGCTACAATCAGGCCACGACGCGCGATCCGGTCGGCGGCGCGAAGCACGCCGACGACCTCCCCGTCGTCGAGATGATGCAGGAACATCGACGTGATCACGTAATCGAAGCTCGCATCGGCGAACGGCAGCTCCAGCGCATCGGCGCGCATCAGCGTCAGCCGCGTTTCGTATCCGGTTGATTTTTCGCGGGCGATTTGCAGCGTGATCGCGTGAAAGTCCACGCCGACCACGCGGACATTCCGGCGGCGGCGCTGCGCCCAATCCAAAATCGCTCTCGGCACGTCGGCCGAACCGGTGGCGATGTCAAGAATCGAAATCGGCCGCGGATCAGCGGGCGCTTCCGACGCCGCAGCCTGCGAGCCGTCGGCGCCACGGCTTGGCTGAAAGCCAGGCGGTGCGAGCAGCCCATCGTCGCTAAATGCCTCAAGCCGCGAAATCAACGCACGCGTATACCCCAGCCGCCGGTTGATTCTTTCAATAAACGCTAGGCTGCTCCGCAATTCACCGGTGTCGGCGTCGGCGGAGTCCATCCATTCGGCGGTGCGTTGGCGGAGCATGGGCGTCACCCGGGGCGTCGTGTCCGGACAAACTCCCATTCGTTCTGAAGTCCGAGTCGCTTCACCCATTCGTCGATGTGTGCGTAATCGAGGTCGGAACCCTGCACCTGTAGCATCGCGGCCAGGTCATCCACATGCTTCTGTGAACCGCCTTCCCGGTAATACTCCAGCTTCTTGATCAACAGATCTTCCGGCGATGCGAAAAACGCCTGCGTCCCGTCGCCGATATCCCCGCGCCGCTTTCGGACAAACTGCTCGCTGGCGAACGCGTCGTCGCGCAGCGGCGTGAAGAAGTCGACCTTCATCAGGCTAGGGGAATGCAGAACATTGAACTGCCCACCGGTCGCTAGCGCCGCGCGGATCGCGATGTCGCTGATGTAGTAGTCGGGTTCGGGAAACAAAGCGATGAAGTCGCGCATCAACCCCAGCGGCAATCGGACCACCACATCTACGTCCTGCGTCACGCGGGCGCGACCGTAATACATCGAGCAAATCGACCCGCCAATAAAGTAGTCGAACGCTAGCGAATCGAGCTTCCGCACGACGGTGGTCACGAACTCATCTTGCTCCATCACGCAGCCTTCTGGCGACCTCGTCCCGTTTTGCGGTTTCGGACCAGTCAGGATGTTGCGATTGAACGGCGGCGGCGAGCATGCGCGTGGCGAATCGATGGAGCCGAAAGCCGACGGCCAGCCGCTGCGCCCCGGTCTTGGCGCGCAGCATCGTCGCGAACTCGGGCTCCAGCCATTCGATCGATCGATGCTTGGGCATGTCGCTATTGTCGCCGCAGCGGGCTGGAAAAATCAATCGTTCCTGACGGCCAAAACGACCGATCTTTCCGCGAACCCTGTCCATTGCAGCAATCACTTTCGAAGCCGGCGCTCGGCCTCGTCAACCGACACCGGCGACCTTGCCGATCGAAGCATTTCAAGCACGCGCGCGCGTTTGGCCGGGCTTTCGACAAACAGATTCTTGGTTCCTTCGCCTTCGATGTCAAAGAGCAGGCGCTTGGCGCGATTGCTCTCTTCAAATGTCCCGACGATGAAGAAATGGACCCGATACGGGTCGCCCGTCGGCGGCTCATGCACAGAGTGCACCCATCGAAACTGGACAGGCTCCGGCCGAACGTCCATTGGGTCAGCGATGCTGCCGTCGGGTTGGACGGTCGTCCAGTCCAGCGACCCGATCCGCGTCAGGATCGGTATCCCTTCGATGCGCGCATAGCCGCCGGCCGAGATCGGGATATTAAACAGACGTTGTCCCGGTTCGAGCCGGAGCAGGTCGGTCGGCGTTAGCTCAACGGCGATCAGCCCGCGAAAACGCTGCGGCAGCGCCAGCGCGACAACCGGCTCCGGCTCTCGGTACAACGGAACGATAAAGCACGGTTGGCGCTCCCCGTTCGTACAGAGCTTTAGCTGTTTCAACAAGGCCGATCTGGCGTTGTGACGGACATAGCCCGGCGCAATCCAGCCATACTCTCCGGCCGCGGATGGATGTATTTTCAACGAGACCACCGCATCTTTTCCCGCGACCGCGGACCGATCAGACGGTTTGCCAATGGCGAACCACTCCTGCTCGTAGTGGATTCCGGCTGACGCATCAGGAATCGGCAGGCCCGTATCGCCATCAATGACGCGGAACCGCACCGTCCGATACCCGGGCGGGACGATGCAACCGCCCGAAGCCAGCAACAGCAACAACAGAGTGATCCGTTTCATCACGGCGCTCAATCCCTATTTTCCAAACTTCTGCTTCCACTCCCTCAACAAATCAAACGCCGCCACCGGCGAAAGCGAATCGACGTCGATCTGACGTAGCGCCGCTTCCAGTTCCTTTGAAGAATCCACAAACAACGGCAACTGGTTCTCGGCAAACTGCTTGTCGCTCCGCCGGCTGCGGCTGACTCTCGGCCGGCTCACGTGCTGCACGCTGAGTTCGCCCATGAGCTGCTTCGATCGCTCCAACACCTCCTTGGGCACACCGGCGAGGCGGGCGACGTGGATGCCGTAGCTGCGGTCGGTGCCGCCTTCCACGATGCGGTGCAGGAAGATCACCTGATCTTCCCATTCGCGGACCGCCACGTTCAGGTTTTTTACACCGGTGAAACGCTCGGCCAAGTCGGTCAGTTCATGGTAATGTGTGGCGAATAACGTTCGGCACTGCACCTCCGACGCGATGTGTTCGGCGATGGCCCAGGCCAGGCTCAGGCCGTCGAGCGTACTGGTCCCGCGGCCGATCTCGTCCAGGATCACCAGACTGCGGTCGGTGGCGTTGTTGAGGATGTTTGCGGTCTCGGTCATTTCGACCATGAAGGTCGACTGGCCCGTGTGAATTTCATCGGAGGCGCCAATGCGCGCAAACAGCCGGTCGGCGATGCCGATGGTGGCTTCCTTCGCCGGCACGAAAGAGCCTATTTGCGCCAGCAGCACCGTGAGGGCGACCTGCCGAATGAAGGTGCTCTTGCCCGCCATGTTCGGGCCGGTGATAAGCTGCAGGCAATCGGTTGCACCGAAGTTCACGTCGTTGGCGACAAACTCGCCGGCAAGCTGTTGTTCGAGCACCGGATGCCGACCATCGATAATGCAAAGCGTGCGGTCGGCGGTGATCGTGGGCCGGCAATAGCGGCGGTCGTGTGCGAGGAGGGCCAGACTCGAAAGCACGTCCAGCCGCGCCAATGCCGCGGCGAGTTCCTGCAACGTACCAACATGGGGCAAGAGCGATTGACGTACCTTCTCAAAGAGTTGCTGTTCCAGCGCAATCGCCCGATCGCGGGCACCCAGAGCCTCGTTCTCGAACGACTTCAGCTCGGCGGTTATGTACCGCTCGGCGTTTTTCATCGTCTGGCGGCGCGTCCACGCCGGCGGGACTTTGTCGCGGTGGGATTCGGTCACTTCGATGTAATAGCCGAACACCCGGTTGTAGTTGACTTTGAGCGACGCGATCCCCGATTCCGCCGCCAACTGCGATTGATATTTCGCCAGCCACACCACGCTGTTGGCACCCATGTCGCGCAGGCGATCGAGTTCGGCATCAAACCCCGCCGCCATCACGCCCCCTTCGCGCAGGTGCTGCGCAGGCTCGGGTTGAATGGCCGCGGCTAAATGAGCGGAATGCTCAAGGCAAAACGGTTTCATCACCGCAAGCTCGGGCGCAATAAACTGCCGCCGCGCCAGAGATTCAATCCGCCCGATCAATTCCGGCATCGCGGCCAGGCACTTGCCCAGCGCAACCAAATCCCTCGGGCTGGCGCGGTTAACCGTCACCCGCGCCACGATGCGTTCGATGTCGCACACATGCGCCAAATGCTCGCCGATCGATTTGAGCGCCGTCGGGTCTTCCAGCAGCGCGGCAATCGCATCTTGCCGGGCGGCGATATGCTCGGCGTCGCACAGCGGAAATCGCAGCCAATGCCGCAGCATTCGTCCGCCCATGGCGCTGCGGGTGCGGTCGATGGCGGTCAGCAGCGACCCGTCGGCTGAGCCGCTGCGTACGGTGCGATCGATTTCCAGCGCGCGGTACGTCGCCGGATCGATCGCCAAAAACGCATCCTGCACGTGCTTCTTAGGCGGGCGCAAATGCGGCAGCGCGCTTTTCTGGGTCTCTTCCAGATAAGTCAACACGGCGGCGCAAGCGAAGATGGCGGGGTCGTCTGCGTCAAAGCCGAAGCCGGTCACGGCGGTCGTCTGGTACTGCTTGCGAAACTGCTCGATGCCGTGATGGGCCGTAAATTGCCACCCCGGCCGCGTAGTGATGGTCGTGACGCCCGCGGCGCGGATTTGCTCGCCGATCGGGTGCGGCTGGCCGCTGGGCAGTTCGGGAATGATTACTTCGGCGGGAGCGAGGCGGCCGATCTGATCGATCAACTGTCCTTCGTTGCCGCTCATGGCGTGGCACGATCCGGTGGAAAGATCGACCCAGCACAACCCGGCCTGATATCCACCGGCGCGGCTGACGCCCATCGCCACCGCGCAAAGAAAATTTTCGCTTCGGCCGTCCAGCAGCGGATCGTCGGTGAGGGTGCCGGGCGTCATCAGGCGCGTCACCTCCCGGCGGATGACGCCCTTGGCGGCTTCGGGACTTTCCATCTGTTCGCAAATCGCCACCCGATACCCCGCGGCGATCATCCGGCGCAGGTATCCGTCGACTGCGTGAAAGGGCACTCCGGCCATCGGGATTTCATCCACTGCGCCTTTGTTGCGGCTGGTGAGCGTCACACCCAGAACACGATGCGCCAACTTCGCGTCTTCCCAGAACATCTCGTAAAAATCGCCCATCCGAAAAAACAGCGCGTAGTCCGGATACTGCTGCTTAAACTGCTGATACTGCTTCATCGCCGGCGATAAGCTCGCCGCTGGCGGCTTAGCGGCAACCGCAACTTCGGGGGGTTCGGGAATGGTGGAAGAATCCGACATGTTTGCCGTCGCGCGACGATAAGAGACGTGCCCCGCTAACGCAACTTCTATTCAAACCGAGTATCATAAGCTTTGAATGAAAGGACCTTTCACTATGCGATGGATCTGCCTGATACTCATTACGCTCACCGCCGGCGCCCGCGGAGAAGAGTTTGTGGTGGCGACGTATAACATCGAAAACTTCCGCGAGCATTTCCAGGCCAAAACACTCGCCACCACTCGGCCCTCGCTGGATGAGGGCCTGCTCCGGCGCCTGCAGAAGGAAGATGATGAAGACAATTGGGAAGTGGCATCGGTCATTACCGATCCCGCGTTCAATCCCGACGTGCTGATGATTCAGGAAGGTTGCGATCAACAGCAGCTCGAAGCGTTCAACAAACGCTGGCTGAAGGATGCCTACGCCACTGCGATTGTGTTCCCCAGCAACTCCGGCCGCGGGCAGACGCTGGGCATGCTGCTCAAGGCGGGTTTCAAAGTGGTCGACCGCAAAGACCAGTATTACAACGAGGCCGACACCGTCGCCAACCCCCGCGGCGATAAACTCTTTGCCCGCGGACCGGTGTTTGTGCTCATCGAAACGCCCGGTGGCTACAAATTCTGGGTCGGCACCAATCACCAGAAAAGCAAATCGGGCAATGGTGTTGAAGTGACGAAATGGCGCAACCGCGAGGCGACACGCACCAATCAGATTATTAACGAAATCGCCAAGTCGGGCGTGAGCGACGTGATTTTCCTGGGCGATCTGAACGACGAACTGCATTACCAGGAATTCGAGCAGGAAGCCGGCGGCGATACGATCGCGCTGCTCGTCGGCGCCGGCGAAAGCAAACTGTTTCTGGCCACCGAAAAGCTGGCCGGCACTGGCGCAAACTCTTTCGGCGGCTACTGGGAGGGCCGGTATCGCAGCCTCATTGATCACATCGTCGCCACGCCAAGCATGAAAGACCAACTCGGCGAGCCCCGCGTAGTCACCGAAGGTTTGGCGAAGGTGGCGAGCGACCATTACGCGGTGATGGTTCGGGTTACTTCGGATCCTGCAAATTAGTCGCGATGAACAGCACAGCTCGTAGCGATTGACGATTGACGATTAAGTTTTCTACTGATTCCATAACTCTGCTTAATCGTCAATCGTTACATTCCATTCGAGCATTCAATTACCGAATAGCCAATGCTCCTCCCCGCCATCAGCCTCTGTCACCGCGAACTGATCCGCTTCGTGCGCCAGCCCAACCGCGTCATCGGCGCGCTGGCCACGCCGATTGTATTTTGGCTTTTAGTGGGCGCCGGGGTGGGCCGCAGCTTCGCCGGGCCGGGGGGAACGGGCGGGCACTATCTTGCTTATTTCTTTCCCGGCGCGCTGTTGATGATTCTGCTGTTTACATCCATTTTCTCCACGATCTCGATCATCGAAGATCGTCGCGAGGGGTTTTTGCAGTCGGTTCTCGTCGCGCCGGTTCATCGACGCGCGATCGTGCTGGGAAAAGTGCTCGGCGGGACGGTGCTGGCGACGGCTCAGGGGATTTTGTTCCTGCTGCTTTCGCCGCTGGTGGGCGTTCGGCTATCGCCCATCGCCGTCGGGCAATGCGTCGCGCTGATGGCGGTCACGTCTTTCGCGCTGACGGCGCTGGGCTTTTGCCTCGCGTGGCGAATGAACAGCACGCAGGGGTTTCACGCGATCATGAACCTGTTTCTCATGCCGATGTGGTTCCTCTCGGGCGCGCTGTTCCCGCCGGGCGGGGCATGGAAAGGACTGCAGATCGTTATGTACTGCAATCCGCTTTATTACAGCTTGGCGGGCCTGCGGCAGTTGCTCTTCCCAGGTGACGTGAACGCCGCCGGACCGCCTCTGGGGCTGTGCTTTGCCATCACCGCCGCAGCGGCGCTCGTATTGGTGGGGGTAGGGTCTTTTGTCGCACGGTCGACGACACGGGGCGATCTGCACTAAACTCTTTAAACCAATGGGTCACCCGAATACCGCAACTTCAATGCACCAACAGCGGCACCTGCGCCCACACATGCCTTTATGGCCGCTGGTGTTGGGCGCGATTTTTATCTCCGCCGTCGCGACCGCCCTGACGATGTGGTGGCAGATGCGGCCGGTTCCCGTGCAATCTTTGTTCACCGCCCCGACGTTTGAGATGACGAGCCAGCACGGCCAAGCTTTCAGCAGCGATTCGCTGAAGGGTAAAGTATGGGTCGCGAATTTCATCTTCACGAATTGTGCCGGCCCGTGTCCGCGCATGACCGAGGCCATGGCCGCCGTCAGCGGACAGATCAACAGCAGCCGGGTTCGATTTGTCTCGATCAGCGTCGACCCGAAACGCGACCTTCCGCCGGTGCTGAAAATCTACGGCAACAAATACAACGCCGACCATACACGCTGGCTGTTTCTCACCGAACCGGGCACCAGCTACCTCGACCTCGCCGCCGGCTTCAAGGTCGCGGTTAAGCCCGCCGACGGTTCGACGCCCATTTTGCACAGCGCTCTGATGTTCCTCGTGGACCCCTCCGGCGAAATACGCGGCACTTACTCACACAACGACGAGCAGGCGATGAAACAGCTCGTGACCGACGTCGGCCGGCTCCTCAACGAATAGCTGTAATTCCATGCCCGACAAAGAAACATTCGCGCTAATCAACTGCATCCTGAACGGCGCCTGCACCGTGCTGCTGGTGATCGGCTTAATTCTGATCAAAAAGCGAAAATACGCCGCCCACGGCTGGACCATGTCGGCGGCGATTGCGACAGAGTTGCTCTTCCTGACTACCTACGTGACCAGCAAGCTCCTCCACGGAGAGATCAGCAGCGGCATTCCGGCGGGCTGGTACCGGTTCGTTTACCTCTACATTGTGCTGTTTCCACACCTGATTCTGGCGATCGTCCTTGTACCGATGGTTTCGATCACAGTGTTTCGTGCGTACAAACGAAACTGGGTGGCCCACCGAAAGATCGCGCCCTGGACACTCGGCATCTGGTTTTATGTGTCGATCACGGGCGTCTTGATCTATTTCATGCTGTACCAATGGTATCCAAAGCTGTACCCCGAAGCATGGCAGAAGGCGCGATCGCTGATTTGACCGACCGGGGTCTTTTGCTACATCCGTGCGAAGTTCTCGAGCATCTTCAATCCCACCGCCTGACTCTTCTCCGGGTGAAACTGCGTCGCGACGACGTTGTCTTTCCAGATGCTGCTGACGAACGGCCCGCCATAATCGGTCGTGGTGGCGATGATCGAATCGGCGGCGGGAACCGCATGATAGCCGTGGACGAAGTAGACGTTGCAGCCATCATCCAGCCCGCGCAGCAATGGCGATTGCGTCTTGAACGCCAATTGATTCCACCCCATGTGCGGCACCTTCAGGCCAAGGGTCGTATCGACATCAAACCGCACGCAACTCCCACGGAACACCCCCAGCCCGCGGTGTTCGCCGTCTTCGTAGCCGACGTCGAAGAGCATTTGCAGCCCCAGGCAAATCCCCAGAAACGGCCGCCCGGCTGCGATATGTGACAGAATCGGCTCATCCAAACCGCGGCCGCGAAGGGTCTGCAGTGCATCGGCGATCGCCCCGACCCCCGGCAGCACCAACCGGTCGGCCCGACGAATTTCATCGGGTGTCGAAATGATCTGTGCAGCACAACCGTTGCGCTCGAACGCTTTCTGCACCGAGCGAAGGTTGGCCATGCCGTAGTCGATGATGGAAATGGTCGGGCCGATCGCAGAGAGAATACAGCCGGCGAACGATAGCGGAAGTGCCGATGACAGTTCACCATGCGGCATAAATGACGCGGCGAGCCAGATTCGAACGATTCGGCATGTCCGTTGTACCGTGGCATACCCCCCACTATCATTCGCCGCTCGCAAATTCTGGACAGCGCCAAGCAACACCATGGGTTTAATGGTTCAAAAGTTCGGGGGCAGCAGCGTCGCGGACGCCCAGCGGATTCACCGCGCGGCGGCGCGGGCGATTGCGGCGCGCCACGCGGGCAATGAGGTGGTGGTCGTCGTCAGTGCCATGGGCAACACCACAGATGACCTTATTCAGCTCGCCAAAGAAGTATGCGAGTACGGCGACTGCAAGATCGACCCGCCCAAACGCGAAATGGATCAGCTATTGGCCACCGGCGAGCAGGTGACGATCGCGCTCATCGCCATGGCCATTCACGCACAGGGACTTGAGGCGATCAGCTTCACCGGCGGGCAGATCGGGCTGCTGACCGACTACTCGTTCAGCAAAGCACGCATTCAGTCCATCAACAAACAGCGCGTTTTTGACCAGCTTAAGGCGGGCAAAATCGTCATCGTCGCGGGCTTTCAGGGGGTCACTCCCGAAGGGGATTTTACCACGCTGGGTCGGGGCGGCAGCAATGCCACGCTGGTGGCGCTGGGCGCGGTGCTGGGGGCGGAGGTTTGCGAAAACTACACCGACGTAGACGGCATCTTCACCGCCGACCCGAGAATCGTGAAGAAGGCCCGCAAAATCGACCGAATCAGTTATGATGAAATGCTGGAACTCTCTGGTTTGGGCGCGTCGGTGCTGCAGACCCGGGCCATTGAGTTCGCCAAGCGGTACAATGTGAAGATCCACGTTCGCAACAGCCAGAACGATAAAGAAGGCACGTGGATCATGGCGGAGACGAGGAATATGGAACACATCGTGGTATCGGGCGCGGCGCTCAAGAAAGACTTAGTGGCGGTCACCATCAAAGAGGTGCCCGATAAGCCGGGCGTGGCGGCGAAGATATTTTCGGAAATCGCGACGGCCAATATCGTCGTCGACGACATCATTCAAACCGTGAACGACAACGGCACCGCGTTCATCAGCTTTACCGTCGAGCACGGCGACGTGGGCGACATCCGCCCCGTGGTCGACAAACTCGTCGCCGACCTTGGCGGAAAAACGCGCGCGATCTTCCGCGACGACCTGTGCAAAGTCAGCGTGGTGGGTGTGGGCATGCGCACACACACCGGCGTGGCCAAGCGCATGTTTGAGGCGCTGGCCGACAGCAAAATCAACATCGAGAACATCACCACCAGCGAGATCAAAATCAGTTGCATCATCAAGAAGGAAGACGGGCACCGCGCGCTGCAACTGGTGCATGACGCGTTTGAACTTGAGAAAGCGCGGTAATCGCACTGCGGTGGCACAGACATTCCTGTCTGTGTTTCCGATTCTTCGGATGGCAGTTGCATGGTCAGCAAGTCATCAACCCATCCCAAGCGTGATGCGGAATGGGTCGCGCTGCGGGTCGGGGCGCACCGGCGGGTCAGGGTGCTGGGAACCGTTGTCATTACTTTTATTATTTTGCTCGTCCTGGCCGGATGGCTGCTCTTGGGAAGTCGAATAGGGGATCGTCGGTTCGACGGCCGGCGATACACCGTCGTCGATATCATCGACGGCGCTACGCTGGTCATCGCCGACGAACCGCGGACGCGCGTTGCCCTGCTCGGGGTGGATGCACCCGACTGGCCCGATGCGCATTATTCGAAGGAATCGGCCGGGTATCTCACCGACCAACTCAAAACCAATGTGGTGCTTCTCAAGCTCGACGGCACGCAGACCCGCAACCTCGAAGGGCGCTTGCTGGCCTATGTGTATCTCACCGATACCGATCTGGTAAACGCCGACGTGATCCGCGACGGCCGCGGGTTTTCGGATCGGCGCTTCAAACACACGTATCGCCAGCAGTTTGACCAGATCGAAAACGAAGCCCGCGGCAAGGCGCGGGGAATGTGGGATGAAATGACGGACGACAAAATGCCCGCGTGGCGGCTGGAGTGGCTGCGATCGAGATAGTTCGCATCCTTGCATTGAAACGACGCGGCACGAATCGATGAAGATTCGTGCCGGCGTTCGCTTCCCTGATTTTTGTTATCGACGGGTTATCCGGCCTTGGCGGGATAGATCGTCGACGGCGACGCGGGGTGCGGAATCGGATCTGATCCGGCCCTTGGGTGTGCGTGATCGTACACCTGCTTCATGCGGGTGGTCGACAGGTGCGTATAGATCTGCGTCGTGCTCAGGCTCTGGTGGCCCAGCAGTTCCTGCACGCTGCGCAGGTCGGCGCCGTTGTTGAGCAAATGCGTTGCGAAGCTGTGACGCAGCGTGTGCGGGCTGATTCCGGGATCAAGCCCGGCCATCATCAAATACTTATCGAGCTTGCGGCGGACGGATCGCGTGCTGAGCGATTCGCCGTGCTTGTTGAGGAACACGCGCTGCGTCGACGACCCGTTCTGGCTCTTATGGTCGAGCTGGCGCAGCTCAAAGTATCGCTGCAGCGCTTTAATCGCCTGACTGCCGATCGGAGTGAGACGATCCTTCCGACCTTTGCCGCGGATACGCAGGACGCCTTCGACCAAATCGAGGTCGCTCATTTCCAGGTCGACCAGTTCGCTCACGCGAATGCCGCTGGAGTAGAGCACTTCGAGCATGGCCCGATCACGCGCGCTGAGCAGGTCGGCGTCGCCGGGGGCTTCGAGCAGTTTTTGAACCTGCTCGAGGTCGAGGCACCTCGGCAGCCGCTTTTCCTGCTTCGGCGTGCGGATCGTGCTGAGCGGGTTAATGCTCACCAACCCGCGGCGAATCAGGTATTTGTAGAAGCTGCGCAGGGTCGCGAGCTTTCTAGCGGTTGTGCTTTTGGTGTAGTTCTGCCCGTAGAGGTACGCGAGAAATTCGCGCACGCCCAGGGGTTCGACTTTGGCGAGTTTATCGTCGATCGCCAGTTCGGCGATGCCGTTGCTGCGGGCCGCCTGTGCGTGCTCCCCGCCGATCTCTCCGCTGAGGAACTGGCAGAATTGAATGAGGTCTGCGCCGTAGCTCTTCACGGTGTAGTCGCTGAAGTGTTTCTCGAGTTTGAGAAAGTCCAGGAACTGCCGGACGAGCGGCGCGAAAATTTTTGCGGTCGCCGAAGCGACGGGAGCGGCTGGTGCGCTATTCATGATGGGTTGATGCGGCTGATTTGCCGACCGTTCACACCTGCCGCAGCGCCGGCTTTCGCCAGGCGTGCGGCCCACTCGCGAGCCGATCCTCGTCTCACGATCTGTCGTTATCGAATCATCGATCCGAAACGAACGTCTTCCGATAACTTACGAAGCTTTCTTCGGCAAAAGGCCCTTCAATTCTTTGGCCAAATGTCGGCCGAGCTGATGACTGAGCACCGCGGCATCAAACCAGTCGAAGGCAACGTCACGGCGATGCACCATGTCCACCAGCGCATCAAGCACTTTGGCTTCCTGGCCGGTTTCGTACCGGAAGCAGAACTGCTCGCTGCCCTTGACCAGGCTGAGCATGCGTGTGGTGGATTGCGACTTGACGGTTTGCGCCATGGACGCTCGCTGCCTTTCACTTTTCCGAGGACCGCTGAAGCTTCAACATCAACTGCTCGATTAAGTCGTGGTAAACAAAACCGCAGTAGCGATCCATGCTTACTCGATACTCTTTCGACCCCAGCGGACCAGCCGGATCATTTCTACCATCGGCATATTCGGCGAGTTTCTCGCGTACAGAACCGGTGGCAGCGTCATATATTCCAACCACTTGCATCAAACCCGCCTGCGCCGGAAGCGATTCGGTGTTGCCCGGCGAGGCCATTCGCGACAGTTCCCGAGGGTCCAACCCCTCCGGCCGGGCGTAGTTGGAAGGCTTGGCGAACAGTTGAATCGAAGCGCCGAGTTTCGGCGGATTATACGGGTCGTATGCCGTCACGGTCGGCACGATCAGCCCGTCGGCGGCAAGCAGATCGCACACCAGCGCCGCCTGCTGGTCGCTGCTCACCTGCGTTATCTGCAGGCTCGCAAACACCTCCACGACGCGATTGACGGGAATCACCTTCACCCCGCGTACCGCTTGCAACTGCTGGTAAACGATGTCCGCCTGCAACAGCGGATCGACGTCGCGAACCCCGCTCAGGTTCCCCGCCGGCGCCACCGCCCATACCTGGACGCGCTGGCCGGGCAGGAACAGTTGACGTTCAATGCCGTACTGCGGCTTGGCGTCCCGGCATCCTGTTACGGCCACCATCACTAAAACGAAGATGCTCCGCATCGTATTGGTCATGCTTCGTCCATGAAGCTCTGGTCCCCTCTCCCGGTACCCCGGGGGAGGGTTAGGAAGGGGGTTCTTTCGGCGAACCAAAGTCTGTACCTTCGCCGAGTGCTCCTCGATTACGCATCGGCAAACTACGCCGTCAATCCACTCACAAGAACCCTCACCCCGGCCCTCTCCCGGCGTAGCCGGCGAGGGAGTGGTCAAGGCCCTACTTCCCGCTTATCCGTATTCGCAAACGGGTCGTTCTCTTGTTTCTTCTCCGCCGTCATGATCGCCGCCGTGTTGCCGATCCGGGCCGACCAAACCGCGTCCGCCCCGCCACGGTCGCTAACGAAGAAGACTCTGCCGTCCTTTGACCACGTCGGCGTGGTGTTTACACCATTTCCATCGGTGATCCTGCGACGGCCGGTGCCGTCGGCGTTAATCACCCACACATCCTGCTGACTGCCGCCTTGGCTACTGACTTGCACGCCTTTTTTCAGGCCGGGGTTGACGATCGTGCTGAACGCCAGCATCGCGCCATCCATGCTCCAACTCGGCGACACCACCGCGGCATTGCCGCTTACGGCTACTTCCGTCACGCTGCGCGCTTCGCTATCGATTAAGTCGAGCGTCCACACGCTGAACCACCGACTGCCGCGCTGTCGCGCCCGCTGGAACGCGATCTGATCTTTATCTTTCTTCGGCGACCACGACGGGAACAGCCCGTATCCAATCATCTTCTTTTCCATCGTGCGCAGATCGATCGTCCAGAGTTCCCACTGTCCGCTGCGCGTGCCGGTAACGCAGTATGCCAACCGCGTGCCGTCGGGGCTGAACGTCGGGTGCAGCTCCTGCATGGGGCTGGCGGTGAGCTGCGTGATGTTTCGGCCGTCGAGGTCCATCATGTACAGGTCCCAGCTTCCGTTGCGCGTCGACGAGAACGCAACCTTTGCGCCATCGGGGCTGAACGTGGGGAACGCATCGTCGGAGCTGTCGGTCGTCATTTGCGTGACGCTCAATCCGCCCACGCGCTGCAGGTAAATCTCCGGCCGCTCGTTGTGCCGCGTGCTGGCAAACACCAGCCATTTGCCGTCCGGGCTTATTTCGACGTCGCTGTCGTAGCCTTCATCGATGAACGTCACCTGCTCGAACCCGCCGGGGCCGAACTTGGGTGCGGCGCCGGCCTCGTGGCCGAATTCGCCAAAAACGTTCACCAGCGGCATTACGGCTTCAGTTTGATCGGGGTTGTCAAAGAGCTGGTGCGCCGGGTTGCCCACAAACACTGCTTCGCCGCCTTCGGATTGTGGCGTCGACTCGATGGCTTCGATCGCGTCCACGGGCCCACTGGGGGGTTGATACGATACCGATGGCGCGTTCCCGCCCGGCATCGAACAACCGATTCCACTCGCACCGCACAGCACGGCTCCGCCGGCAATGATCAGCACGCGGACATAGTTTTTTCGCAGCATCATGGTGACCAACCTCACAACCAGCCGATCGCGGCGGCGATCGCGCATAATCGAGGTATCGGCCAGACCGGCTCACACGGTGAGCCACCCGGCGATGCTGCATTCCGTCAATGGTTTATCGGACGAATGGCTGCCCACGCTTGAACGAACGGCGAGCGTAAGCGACCCGATTCCCGGCGCGACCGGTCGCTCACGCGCGCGGCTCGTGATTCCGCCTCTATGCGTTGGCCCGGTTACTGCGGCCCGGCGGTGCCTTCAACTTTGGGCGGTGGATAGTAGATTGGAATGGTTTCGATCGCCCAGCGGCCGTTGCGATAGGTGAACAGCGCCTGCGGACGATCAGTCTGCAGACCGGGATCGGCAAATTCAACAACCAGTTGCCCGGAGGCTACGCGCACTTGCGTCACCTGATCGTCTTCGAACGCGAACAGGCCGTTAGAACTGATCCGTTTAAGCGCGTAACGACCCTTAAACGTGTTCCACGGACGATCAAACTCAGCCCGGCCGACGCGTTGGCGGAATGTGTCGGTGAACAGCCCGTACACCTGTTCTAACTTTTCTCCCTGAACGTTTTGCCAAAGATCATCGACCAGCTTTACCAACGCCACGCGATCGGCCGACGTGCGGGCCGCTTCCCGGTAGCGCGCCGTTCCCGCCCACAGTCCTGTGCCCAGGCTCAGCAGGATGCCCACGATCGCCATCCAAGTGCCGGTTTGCGTGCCGTTGCTCCCGCGAATCTGATACAGCGCGATCGCGCCGACAATGAGCCCGGCGAGCGGAATAATGAGAAGCACTGCATCAAAATTCGCCGCAAAACTCACCAAGCCGATGACCAGCGCCACCACGCCGGCAACGTTTACCGCCTGGTATTCGCTGGTGCCCAGCCCGGCGGTCTTGCTCATTCGGTAAAGCGACGAAAGAGGATCAGCAGAAGTCGCTTGGCCGGCGGGTTGAGTGGGGGGTTGAGACATGGCTTCAATATCAAACTTCCGCTGGAGCCGGCCCGTCTAACGCCGCCGCATACCACAGGCGCCGGCTTATCGACCTTCAAGCAAACGCGTTGCGTCTTCCGATGTACCGATTGACTGCTCGTCGGTGCGAGCCGATGTCGTTTGTCACCTGTTTGAAGCTAAGCAGCTTATGACCAAACGTCAACTCATCGACGAAATTCGCCGGTTCAACCATGGCGCCCAGCCGCAATTTCTTTCGCGGTTTGATGAGGCTTCGTTGCGACTGTATCTCGATCGCCTGTTGGCGGCGCAGCAGCAATCAGTGCGGATGCACAGCACGCACGCGTCGCGGTCGAATCGCTTGCGGAAAGCATCGTAGGCTTTCGACATTGCTCAACCGCTGTCGGCCGCCACAGTCGGGAAATCAGCGAACGTGCCAGATCGTCATGCGGCTTTGCGGACGCAGCAGCAGCGCGCTATCGACGTCGTCGATGATCTGTGCGCCTTCATTGTTCCAATTACGCCAAATCATCCGCCCTCGCTCGGCGGAGCTGTAGGCGGGCGTCGAGCCGAAATCGATCGGCGGGGTGGTGCAGCCGCCAAAAACGGTGGCACCGATTAACACCAAACCACCCAGGCACAAATGACGAAGGGACGGAATACGCATGGTCAGGCCTTCCTGATGTAACATCCAGTTGCAGATCAAGCCCAGCGCAAGCGCCGCGGCAGCATGGAATTATCGTGCCCCGCCGCCGGCTGTCAAAGGCAATTGCCCTGGCCAACACGCCTGGGCAGTTTAAGGGCAACCGCATGGGACCCGGAATGACGCGACGCCAGCGTTAGCAAGCTATCGCTTTGTGCCCAGAACCGGGTCGCTGACGCTCTCCGCTCGTTACAAACCGTTGGCACACATCGGCTCCCCCACCGCCGCAAGCGCTTGTCGCCATTCAACATACATATAGGGCACGCCGAGCCGCTTGTGCAGTTGCTTCAACCGAACGTGAAACACGTTGTATTGGGCCTGCTGCCAATCCTGCGCAGTCGGATCGCAAAAGAAAATACGGCAGCCGAATGGTCGGATGGCGTGGACGGTGCAGAGGTTGTCCAGTTGATAGACGCAGGCGGGTGGAGGGTGGGTTGTAGGTCGTTGGTTGTTGGTTGGAAACAGCCGCAATCGTTGGCCCGGTAACATTATCGCTGCGTGCGGCACCGTCGACCCACCACTACTGTTTCCCAACCCACCACGCCCAACCGCCAACCTACCCATGAAGACCGCCAACTCTGCGGTGGTCACAAACAGCAAATGGCCGAATTCGTCGAAGCGGCAGCATCGTCCGGATTGGTCGCATCGTGGCCGGCGGGCAGCGATTTCTGCTTCCACCTCCCGGTAGATGGCCTGGATTTCTCCCGCCAAACCCTCCGCCCCGGCGGCAACCTGCACCGCGCGGCGAAGTTCCTCCTGCTGATCGGCGGTCAAATAGCGCATCCAACCGCTATCTTACGCGTTTAGACGGTTGAATTCCTTCGCCGCTCCCCCACAATGTCGTCGCCTTACGGCATCGTTCAACGGGGCCGTTCAACGGGGCCGTTTTCGAGACAGGTCGATGAATAAACTATTGGTCGCCAATCGCTCCGAGATCGCCATCCGTGTCTTTCGCGCGGCCACCGAGCTTAAACTTCGCACCGTCGCGGTCTACACCCACGAAGACCGCTTCGCGCTGCACCGCTTCAAGGCCGACCAGTCGTACCCCATCGGCCCGGCCGCCGGCGGGGAGCCGGTGCGCGGCTATCTCAACATTCCGGGGCTGATTGATGTCGCCAAAGCCTGCGGGGCCGATGCCATTCATCCGGGCTATGGCTTCCTGAGCGAAAATGCCGAACTCAGCCGGGCGTGCGAAGAAAACGGCATCAAGTTCGTCGGCCCGACGCCCAAGCAGCTCGAGATGTTCGGCGACAAAACCGCTGCCAAACGCATCGCCATCAAGGCCGGCGTGCCCACCGTTCCGGGCACCGAGCACGGAATCAAGGATCAGAAAGCCGTGGTGGCGGCGGCGACGAAGATTGGCTTTCCCGTCATCATCAAAGCCAGCTTCGGCGGCGGGGGACGCGGCATGCGCGTCGTCTTGAAGCCCGATGAACTTATCCCCAAACTTGAAGAAGCCCAGCGCGAAGCCGGTGCCGCATTCGGTCGAGCGGAAGTATTCGTGGAACGATACATTCCCCGCGCCAAGCACATTGAAGTGCAGATTCTAGCGGATGAGCACGGCAACCTCGTTCATTTGTGGGAACGCGATTGCTCGGTCCAACGCCGGCACCAGAAAGTGGTGGAGGTCGCCCCGAGCATCAACCTGCCGCGCAAACTGAGAGAAGAAATCTGCACCGCCGCTGCGCGGCTTTGCTCCACATCAGGTTATCAAAACGCAGGAACCGTAGAGTTTCTTCTGGATCTTGACCGCAACGAATTCTTCTTCATCGAAGTCAACCCGCGCATTCAGGTCGAACACACGGTTACCGAAGAGGTGACCGGCATCGACATCGTCAAGAGCCAGATTCTCATCGCACAAGGCTACAAGCTTCACGAACCGCCGCTGAATATTCCCGAGCAGAAGGATATCGAAACCCGCGGAGTGGCGGTGCAGTGCCGCATTACTACTGAGGACCCGAGCAACAATTTCATCCCCGACTACGGCCGAATCGCCAACTACCGTTCGGCGGCGGGCTTCGGTGTGCGACTCGACGGCGGCACGGCCTTCGGCGGGGCGGTCATCACGCCTTACTTCGATTCGCTGCTGGTCAAAATGACCTGCTGGGCCGGCTCGCTCGCCGAGGCCGTCGCCCGCACCGACCGCAGCCTGCGCGAGTTCCGCATCCGCGGGGTCAAGACCAACATTCAGTTCCTTGAAAATCTGATCCACCACCCCACGTTCGCCTCAGGCGAAGCAACGACGACGTTTATCGACAAAACCCCCGAGCTTTTCCGCTTCCGCGCCCGCAAAGACCGGGCGACCAAGCTCTTGAGCTACCTCGGCGAAGTCATCATCAATGGACGACCCGATGTGAGGGGAAAGGTTGATCCCAAGCGCCAGCTCCTCGCGCCGATCATCCCCGGCGCACAGAACGAACGCTCCCAAGCCGGAGGCTTCAGCCCCGGATCCCTTTCACAGGAGTCGCTACAGAAAGGCTCGCGCGATCTTCTCAAAGAACTCGGCACGAAGAAATTCTGCGAATGGATCCAAAAGCAAAAGCGCCTCCTCCTCACCGACACCACGATGAGGGATGCACACCAGTCGCTCCTCGCGACGCGCGTGCGAACCTACGACATGCTGGCCATCGCGCCGTTTTACGCGCGGCGCTTGAGTAATCTCTTCAGCCTCGAATGCTGGGGCGGCGCGACGTTTGATACATCGATGCGCTTCCTACAAGAAGACCCGTGGGCACGGCTGTCGCAACTGCGCAAGCTGGTGCCCAACATCCTGTTCCAGATGCTGCTGCGCGCCAGCAATGCGGTCGGCTACACGAGCTATCCGGACAACGTGGTAAAGGAGTTCGTCAAGCTCGCTTCGACAAGCGGCGTGGACGTGCTGCGCATTTTTGATTCGCTCAATGTCGTCGGCAACATGAAGGTGGCGGTCGAAGCCACACGCGATCACACCGATTCGTTGTGCGAAGCCGCCATCTGCTACACCGGCGATATTCTCGACCCCAAACGCACCAAGTACTCGCTGAATTATTACATCAAGATGGCGAAGGAACTGGTGAAGATGGGCACGCACATTCTGGCCATCAAAGACATGGCCGGCCTGTGCAAACCCTACGCCGCCAAGGCGCTGGTGAAGGCGCTGCGGGAGGAAGTGGGCGTGCCGATTCACCTGCACACGCACGACACCAGCGGCATCAACGCCGGCACGATCCTGCGGTCCGCCGACGTGGGGGTGGATATCGCCGACGTCGCCATGGCCAGTATGAGCGGGCAGACCAGCCAGCCGAACCTCAACAGCATCGTCGCCGCGCTGGCCAACACGCCGCGCGATACGCAGATCGACCTCGACGCTGCGAACCAGGTGTCTGACTACTGGGAACGCGTCCGCGGGTTTTACTATCCGTTCGAAGAAGACATCAAAACCGGCACCGCGGAAATCTATCAACACGAGATGCCCGGCGGGCAATACACCAACCTCAAGCAGCAGGCGAAGTCGCTTCACCTGGAAGATCGCTGGACCGACGTGGCGCGCATGTATGCCACCGTCAATCAAATGTTCGGCGACATCGTGAAGGTGACGCCCAGCAGCAAAGTCGTCGGCGATATGGCGCTGTTCATGGTCACCAACAACCTCACGCCCGACGACGTGATGGATGAGAAGCGCAAACTCAGCTTTCCCAAGAGCGTGGTGGAGATGATGCAAGGCTCCATCGGCGTGCCCGACGGCGGTTGGCCCAAGAAGCTGCAGAAGATCATCCTCGACTCGGCCGGCGTGAAGGCGTTTAAGGGCCGGCCGGGGTCGAACGTTCCGGCGGTCGACTTCGCCGCTGTTAAGAAGGACGTTGCAAAAAAGGTTGATCATGAACCGACCCCTCACGACGTCATGAGCTTTCTCATGTACCCGCCGGTGTTCGCCGACTTTGCCAAGCACGTCGCAAAGTACAGCGACACCAGTGTGCTGCCCACATCGGCGTTCTTTTATGGATTGCGCGTGGGTGAAGAGATCAACGTCGAGATCGAGCCCGGCAAAACGCTGGTGATCAAGTTCCTCACCGTCTCCGACCCGCACGATGACGGCACGCGCACGGTGTTTTTTGAACTCAACGGCCAGCCGCGCGAAGTGAAGATCGCCGATCGCACGCTGGAAGCCTTGGCCCACAAGCACCCCAAAGCCGACGCCGACAACTCCAATCACGTCGCCGCCCCCATGCCCGGCAAGGTGAGCGGCGTGGCGGTGAAGATCGGCGACACCGTCAAAGCCGGCGACCGGTTGCTTTCCATCGAAGCCATGAAGATGGAGACGGCGGTCTATGCCCCACGCGGGGCCAAGATTGGCGAAGTTCACGTAAAAGCCGGTTCGACGATCCAAGCGGGTGATTTGCTCGTAGTACTCCAGTGAGCCGAACCGCCAGCTACCATTTGGCCGACATGCGCGCCGCGTTGGCACCGACGACGATCTATTGGTTTTCCCGACTCGGCAGCACCAACACCCGCGCGGCGGCGATGGCTCGGCGGGATGAGCTTTCTGCCCCATCGATCGTGCTGACCGGCTGGCAGGTGGCCGGCCGCGGACGCGGGACGAACACCTGGTGGTCTTCGGCCGGCAGTCTCACCGCGACGTTTGCCTTCCGCGCCGACCTTACCCGCCCCGCCCACCACTTGCCGCTGTTGGCCGGTGTGATCATCCGCCGAACGGTCGCGCAAGTGACGGGCGTGACCGATGTTAAGCTCAAGTGGCCAAACGACTTACTGCACAACGGCCGCAAGGTTTGCGGCATGCTGTGCGAGCGGGTGAACGGCTACGACCTCATCGGGGTGGGCCTCAACGTCAACCTGAACGTCTCCGCCGCCCCGCCACTGTTGCGCCGGCGCATCACGTCGCTTTCAGAAATCACCGGGCGGCAGACGGATCAATCCCAGATGCTCATCAGCCTCGCCACCGCCATGCGCATCGGCCTTTCTGAATCCCCGTCACTGGAAACGGTGCTCAGCGAGTACAACCAGCACCACCTTCTCGCCGGCCGACAGGTCTCGGTCAGCAATTCCGATCATCAGCAATTGTCTGGTTTCTGCATCGGGCTTGATCCGGAAGGTCGCCTTATCCTCAAGTCTGGCAGCAAGTTACATCACATCATTGCCGGCAATGTCGAGGCAATTGGCGCGTTCTGACTTGCCTCGACGCCGATCTGCAGCATACTCCCCACGTCCTGAGGCACCTGGCGGAAGAGTCGCCGGCCGAGACCGCTGCCGGTCATCAACCGGTAGCATGCTGGAAGTGGTTGAAGATGCGTTGCTACATTCCATTTTTCGCTGCAATGGTAGTGGTCGCCGCGCTTGGCGGCGGGTGCAAAGCCACCGCTCCGGGTAAGTTGTCGGCCGTCCAGCCGACCTCGGACGCACCGCGCGCCGGCAATGCCTACCTGTTGCGCGGATTCATTGGCGTTTTTTCGCAGGGCATCGATCAACTGACCGCCAAGATCAACGAATCCGGCGTGCGCGCCAATGTATACCAGGACGATCAGTGGGCCGTGCTCGCCGACACGATCTGCCAGAAGTACAAGACCGAACCGAACCACGAGCCGATCATCCTCGTCGGTCATTCCTACGGTGCCGATGACGTCGTGCGCATCGCACGCAAACTCGCCGACGACAACGTCACGGTCGATATGCTCATCACCATTGATCCCGTCACCCCGCCGAAGGTGCCGGGCAACGTGAAGACGTGCATCAACATCTACCAGTCCAACGGCGCGATGGACGCGCTGCCGTGGCTGCGCGGTGTTCCGCTGCAAGCCGAACAGCCCGGCCCGGCAAAGCTGCTGAACGTCAATATTCGCGAAGATAGAACCGATCTGCTGGAGCCGGGCACCGACCACTTCAACATCGAGAAGAAGGCAAAAATTCACAGCGAAGTCGTGAAGCAAGTCCTCGCCGCCTGCCCCCCGCGGGCGACATGGGTGGCGCAGATCGCCGGCAAGAGCACCAGTGTCGCTTCGGCATCGGTCAAGGCGCCGGTCGACGCCAAGCCCGCGCCGGCGCGCCCCGTCGCCATGAGCAACGGCGGCGTCGATCGCCGGGAATCCGACTGATCGCATCAAAACGACGGGTGCCACGACATGGCTCTGGGGCCATGTCGTGCCTGGTCGGTGTGCGAAGTTTGCATGACAGTCGCACGACTTGGCCCCAGAGCCAAGATCGTGGCACGCAGCGCATGCCACAAACGCCAACACTTTCATCCCAGTGCATTTGCGATGCGCCTCCGTACAATCCGAACGATGCCTTTCGACTGGCCTGCCCTGCTCATCGGCCTGCTCACCGGCGCGTATTGGGCGCGCGTGGTTAAGCTGGTGATCAAAACCAAGCGGCTCACCGGAAAGGCCGGCAACTTCTGGCCCGCAGAACGGCTTGGCCAGGTATTGCGCATCATCTGGTATCCCACCGTTCTCACCTGGATTATCTGGCCTCTGATGAAGGCTTGGACGGCGCCAACGCATCCACTCACCGGACCGCTGTACACAAACCTCGTCATCCAATACGCCGGCGTTGCGGTGGCGATCGCCGCCTATTGGTTCACGCTGATCTGCTGGCGACGGATGGGCAAGAGTTGGCGCATGGGTATCGATCCGTCCGAAAAGACCCAACTCATTATCTCCGGCCCATACGCGTATGTGCGGCACCCCATTTACACGTTGCAGGCGATTATGATGGTCGCCGGCTTTGTCGCCGTGCCTTCCATTCTCATGGCGATGGTCGCGGTGCTGCTGATCGCCCTGCTTTATTGGGAAGCGCGGCGCGAAGAGAATTATCTGCTCAAAACGCATGGTCATGTCTATGGCCGTTACCTTTCTGCGGTCGGTCGGTTCATCCCCAAGTCGCTCTCGCCGACACAAGTCTGATGCGTTACAACTCGCCGAATTGAACCCGCCGGCGCCACATCTGAACGTCTTCCAGCAGCTCATTATTCAGTGGGAACGCCTGCACCCCTACAACGCGGCGCAGGCGATGCGGCTGACCTTTGCGCCCTCCATCGAACAACTCACCAGCGCCTGGCGGGCCGCGCTCACTATGCTCGGCCTCGGGACCGTTTGGCACGACGACGGGAAAGTGATTCACGATTTCTCGCCCGGCGTGATCGCTGCGAGCGTGATTCGACCCATCGATTCTGAAGATCACCTCAACGATTACCTGTCCGGCCAACTCAACCTCGCTTTTGAACAGGGTGAATTGCCGTATCGGCCCTTCTCCTGCACAACGTCTTCGGGCGCCATCGTCGGCGTCGTTTATCACCACTGGGTTTGCGACAGCTTTTGCATTCGCTCGTTGTTGCGCGAGTGGCTGTATCACCTCGTTTCCCCCGATCGTGTGACGGGTACGCCGATGCTGACGGCACGGCACGGTTACTGGCATCACTTCGGCCCCGGTGCCGCGGGTTGGCCGGTGCTGCCGGCGCTGCTTCAACAACTTTCGCAATCCGGCCGGCTGCGCCACTGCCGGCGCGTGCATGTGGGCCGCGCCAATGAATCGAACGCCGCCTTCGCGCAGGTGCGCGCGCCGGCGGGCCTCGTGGCGGCCGTGCGGCACGTCTCGCGACGACGCGGCGTGAAGGTGAACGACCTGTTCCTGGTCGCCCTCGCCAAAACCGCGCGAGACCTTGCGCCGCTCGAGCCGCCTCACCATCGGCATGATTTGGCGCTCGGCTCGATCGTCGATCTCCGTAACCTTCCCGGCCGCTCGCCTGCCGACGCCTTCGGGATGTTCCTCGGCTTCACCAACACCATCCTCCGCGGCGAAGTGATGGGCGACACTGAAAAGCTGCTCGCCGCCGTCGCCGCACAATCGCGGTTGGCGCGCGAGCGCCGGTTGGCGCAGGCCGGCCAGATCCGCATGAGCTTCGGCCTGCTCGCCGGCGCGATTTTCGACGATCGCAACCTGCGCGAGTTTTATCGCAAGCGACTGCCGCTCGCCGGCGGCATCAGCAACATCACGCTGCACAATTCCTGGGCGGCCGAGGCGCACCCGAATTACATCAGCGAGTATCTGCGCGTCTCTCCCACCGGCCCTTTCATGCCGCTCGTCCTCACGCCGACCACGCTGGGCGACGCGCTTCATCTTGGCATCACCACGCGCATCAACGGCGCAGGCGCGCCCACCGGCGCGTCCATCGGCCGGCGGTTTCTGCACGAACTGGAAAATCTCACATAATGGCGCGGCGCGGCTTTGCATCCCTTTGCGTTTGCCGCGATGATTTCCCTCTCGAATATTTTTCCAGGAATTTTTCTCACCGAAAGGTTTTTCAAATGGGCAAGCAATACGGTTCCGCGCCGGCGATGACGATCGACGCCAAAAAGTCGTATACCGCCACGTTCAACACCCCGCGCGGCGATATCGTCGTTCAACTCTTCGCCGACCGCGCGCCGGTCACCGTCAACAACTTCGTCTTCCTCGCCAAAGACGGCTTTTACGACGGCACACTCTTCCACCGCGTGATCGCCGATTTCATGGTCCAAGGCGGCGACCCCCAAGGCACCGGCACCGGCGGCCCGGGCTACAAGTGGCCCGATGAGAAGGCCGCACTGGGCATCAACCACGCAGTCGGCAGTTTGAGCATGGCCAACGCCGGGCCGAACACCAACGGCAGCCAGTTCTACATCACGCACATCGCCACCGACTGGCTCAACGGCAAGCACGCGGTCTTCGGGCAAGTGACCAGCGGCCAGGAAATCGTCGACGCCGTCAAGCAAGGCGACATTCTCAAGAGCGTCACGATCGCCGAAGCGTAATGTTGAGCCGCCGATGAACGCAGATGGACGCAGATAGTTCACTTTGAGAATTGTCATCCCGAACGGTAATCCGGAGGGACCTACATGTCGTTGTGCACCTATTTCGCAAGCCGCTTGGTAAAGATTCGCACTACGACAGGTACGTTCCTCGCGAGTTCGCTTCGGATTGACATCCATACTCTCCTCCTATCTGCGTTCCTCTGCGTTCATCTGCGGCTAACCTCCGCCGCTCAAGCACAAACAAAGCCGACCGAACTGCCGCGCGACCAGCTCGTCACGCTGTACAAAACCGAACTGAAAGACCGCTTCGACGACAAGCAATTTGAACAAATTCTGTCATCGCATCGCCTGCTCGAACAATTCTTCGCCGAGCGAAACTCGACCCTGCGCATCGGCATCATCAAGCAGATCGAAGCGGCGGGCGTGGATGCCGTCACGCTCGGTCGCCTCTGCCGCATCCGTCTTCACTGGCCCGACCTTCCCGGCGGCGTGTACTACATCAGCGAGCGCGTCGGGCCGCATACGGTGGCGTATTTCCTCGGCCTGCCCAAGGATTACGCCGTCACCCAAGCCTGGCCGCTGGTGGTTCGGTTGCCGGCGACCGATGCGTTCGTTCGCAAGCCGGAGCCCGATCAGCAGGAAGTCGCCCGCATTTACACCGACTGGATTACCGATGAACTCAAGCAGCAGCCCGACGCCATCGTGCTCATGCCGCTGATGAACTTCGACCACCTGTTTGGCCCCGGTTACGCCGGCGTGAACGCGGTCATGCAATCGATCTACCACGCGGCCGAGCGGGCGAATATTGATCCGGCGCGCGTCTACCTCATCGGCCACAGTGCCGGTGCCCACGCGGCGTGGAACCTGGCGCTGCATTACCCCACCACGTTCGCCGCGTTCAACGCCATGGCCGGATCGGCGAAGAACGAGTTTCAGCGCCTGCGCCTCAAGAACCTTCGCAACACCTGGCCGGTCGTCTGGCACGATGCCGATGACGACGTGATTAAAGTTGACATGTCGCGCCAACTCGTCCGCGCGCTGCGCGGCCAGAAGATCGACGTCGACTACGAAGAAACCAAAAAACTCGGCCATCGCCCGCCGATGCAGCTCGTCGACAAAATGTACGCCAAGCTCCGCGCCCGCGTGCGATCGCTTTACCCGGCCGAGCTGATGCTGCAATCCAACCGCCTCGATCCGATCTACAACCGCGTCGACTGGCTGCAGATCGATCAACCCACCCGCCCCGGCGACGACCAGCGCATGTTTTTCAGCCGCGGCACGGAGAAAATCGTGCTGCAGGCGAGCGTGTGGTCGGCCAGTGCGTCACTCAAACCGCGCAACCACATCGAACTCAAAACCGACAACGTCGAACTGCTGCGGCTGTACTTCAACGACCAGATGATCGATTTCAACCGCGCCATCAGCGTGAGCATCAACGGCCGGGTGCGGTTCGAGGGGTTCGTCAAGACTGACATTTCCGTCATGCTTAACGACCAACTCTTCCTCGGCCGCGGGTGGCGATACTTTACGGCGGCGCTGCCGATCGATCTGGCACCCGCCACGCGCCCGTCCGACAAATGATTCCAAGAGTTTGTCGCCCGACCCGGGCGTTCTGTTGTAGGGACGCCCGTCCCGGGCGTTCTTCACCAGTCGTAGCAGCCGGGACGGCCGCCGCTACAAACAAAAAAAGATGTTTGGGGCGCCGCCTGGCCGCCCACAAATTCCACAATCATTTCACCGACAAGCATTTGCATGGATGTCGCGACGCGCGACATCACGCAAAAACCGGGTCCAAACCGGGTCCCGATCGGTCCTTTTTGGGTCTCTTTCGGTCCTTTTCGGTCCTTTTCGGTCCTTTCCGATCTTTTTTCGGTCCCAATCGCGCTCGTTCGGGTTCCAATCGGTATACGCCGATCCACACTTTTCCAGCCAAAGCGCGATGCTCCCCAAGTCGATCAAAAATGGGCCGGCACTGCGACACCCGGCGATACGATTCAATTACCAAAGAACACTCTCTCACCTATCCCCGCGCGCTGCGCTGGCGAGCACGCGCCAGCGCAACGCGCGCATGAAAAGCAGCGATTTTGCCAGGAAATTCAATCGAAGGCGCGCGCATTTTTCTCTCGACGGGCGTTGCGCTGGCAAGCGCGCGCCGGCGCAGCGCGCTTTTGTATTCTTGTCGCGGCGGCCGTCCCGGCCGCCTTCATTCTTGCAGAACGCACGGACGGAAGTCGTTACAAACGCGGCGTCGCTACAGTCGCTTGAGCAATAGATCGCTGTAGGAGGAGTCGATCAGGTCGGCATCGCTGATCTGCAGCGCCGCGCGAAGCTCGGCCACCCGGCGATGCGACGTGGCTTCGTCGGCGGCGGGGCCGACGACGGCTTCGAACTCCAGAAACGTGCCGAGTTGATCGACGTCATCCAGATGAATCCGCACGTTTTCCCACAACAACAGCCGGCGGCGCTTGCGCACCCGAGCGATCACACCCAGCGATTGCGATAACACAACATTGAGGGCGGCGGGATCCGTGATCGCGACGATTTGATAATCGCTCGGGCGGACTTCGCTGCTGTTGTCGCGGTGGTAGAAGATGAGTTCGGCGCGGTCGTTGTCGATGGTCCTTAGTTTCAATCGACCTTGTTTCACGTGGTAGTAGGTATCGACTTGGTTGAGAATTCCTGCTTCGCGCGCGCCAAGCGATTTGCTCCGCGACGCCGCAAGCGGCAAGTCGGGGCATCTGGCTTTTAGTTCGATGTTTCTTGGCATCAGTTATTCTCTAGCCGCAGATGAACGCGGATGGACGCAGATGAAGAAATTTGGTTGGGACAAAATCAGGTCAACCTAATTCCTGCAAACCCAACTCTCCGGCATTGATCTGCGTCCATCGGCGGCTAACCATTGCTTTTTAGCCGCAGATAAACGCTGATGAACGCAGAGGAAGAGAATTATTCTTCCCGAAATTTGAATTATCTTGTTCGTGCAAACCCAACTCTCCTGCATTGATCTGCGTCCATCAGCGTTCATCTGCGGCTAACTATTGCTTTGTCTTTCGCGACCGCATTTTTAGTAGCGACTCACGCGCAACGCGGCCGGCGTTGATTATTGACTTTACTTTGCGCCGATCACCGGTCTCCGCGGCGGCGGCCAGTTTGGTGAGCGTGGCGGCGGCGGCGCGCAGTTCTTTGGACAGGTTGTCGCCGTTGTCGGTCAGGATTTCCGCCCACAGCTTCGGGTTGCTGGCGGCGAGCCGCGTGGTGTCGAGCAGCCCGCGGCCGCTGACTTGCATGGATCGCGCGTCCTGCCCGGCCATCAACACGCTGGCCATCACCTGGGGCAGGTGGCTGGCGCGGGCGAGCAGTTGATCGTGCTTGGCCGGAGCCATCGTCAAAGTCTGCAATCCTAAAGCACTCCAGAACGCATCGACTGTGCGGAGGGCGGCGCGGTCGGTTCGGGCGGTCGGTGTGAGGATGCAGCGACTGCCGGCGAGTAGATTGGCATCGGCGTGGTCGATCCCTGAGTTTTCGCTGCCGAACATCGGGTGGGCGCCGACGAACCGTCGTCCGGCGTTGGGCAGGATTGCGGCTGCCAAACCAACGATCGAACGCTTGGTGCTGCACACATCCGTTACGACCGATTCAGGCGTTAGAACCCGCGCGAGTCGTTGGAAGACACTTGCGATCATGCCGAGTGGGGTTGCGATCACAATCAGGTCGGCTCCTTCGACACACTCTTCAACTGTTCGTGCGGCGTGCTGAAGCGCGCCGCGCCGCAGGGCTGTTTTTTGCACGGCCGGCGATATGTCGTAACCTGTTATTATGCATGACTTTATGTGCCGACGTACTGCCATCGCGACCGACGAGCCGATCAATCCCAAGCCTATGATACTCAAGCGATGAATCTTCACAGTCCGATAATACAAGTGAGTGAACAAGCAAACAATCAAGACCAGTCGTCGTGGATCACCTGTCGCTGCAGCCCCGCGTGGCTTGAACGGCGGGGGTCGATCGCCTATTTATGTGGACTTGGTAAGGAATAAGAATGGATCGGCCACTCTAAATGCGGTCGTCTCCAAGCATGTCGCGAAGAATAAGGCGGCCGCGAACGCAAGCGGCCGGATGACTCTCATGCCAGAACTGGCCCCCGTTGAGGCGGCTGCCGGCGGCGAATCGCAGGCTGCCAAGCCCACCGACGCCCCTCGGCCCACCAACCTTCGACACGTTCTTCCGTTCGAAGAACCCGTCCGAAAGCTTGAGCAGCAGATTCACGAGCTTGAAGCCCTGCAGGCCCAGCGGCAGACCGATTACACCAAAGAACTGCGGTCGCTCCGAAACACCTACACCGAACTGCTTCGAAAGACCTACGACAATTTGTCGGCGTGGGAAACGGTGCAAGTCGCCCGCCACCCCGCCCGCCCGCTTTTCAAAGATTATGTGGAAATGATCTGCCGAGAGTTCCGCGAGATCCACGGCGACCGTCTCTATGGCGACGATAAAGCCATCCTCTGCGGCCTCGCCCGCATCGGCGGCAATAAGGTGATGCTGATCGGGCATCACAAGGGCAAAGACACCAAAGAAAAGGTCTCCTGCTACTTCGGTCTGGCCCACCCCGAGGGCTACCGCAAAGCCTTACGGGCCATGAAGTTGGCGGAAAAATTCGGGCTGCCAGTGGTGTGTCTGGTGGATACACCCGGTGCGTATCCGGGCATTGGCGCCGAAGAACGCGGGCAAGCCGAATCGATCGCGCGCAACCTGATGGAAATGAGCCGGCTGCGCACGCCGATCGTCGCGGTGGTGACGGGTGAAGGCGGATCGGGCGGCGCGCTGGGCATCGCGATCGCCGACAAGGTCGCCATGATGCAATATGCGTGGTATTCGGTGATCAGCCCCGAAGCGTGCTCATCGATCCTGTTCAAGGGTAACGAAGCCGCCGCCCAATTGGCCGACAGCCTTAAGCTCACCAGCCCGAACCTCAAGCGGCTGGGGATTATCGATAACATCATCCCCGAACCCCTAGGTGCCGCCCACCGCGACCCGCACTCCGCCGCTCATAGTTTGGAACAGTACATCGCCAAGTCGCTGCGTGAACTTGGGAAACTTAAGCTCGACGACCTCGTTGACCGGCGATACGACAAGTTCCGTGCGATGGGGCAGTACGAAGAAGCCACGCGGGTGAAGATGAAGCTCGCATCGGCGTAATTTTGGATCAACCACCAAGTCACCAAGGCTCCAAGAAAATTTAATTTGAGACGCCGCCAGCTTGCTACATGCGCCGTATGCCAAGCACTGTCCGGTTGTCACCATAGAAATCTCTTTCCTTAGTGCCTTGGTGACTTGGTGGTAAACTTCCCGCTTCCCGCGCGATCATAAGACTGTATAATCCCCCTCCCTCCGCGATGACCTCGTGCGGGGTTTTTAGCGTGAAGGAACCAACCCACATGCGTCGTGTATTACTTCTCGGTGCCGGCAAAATCGGCAAAGCGATTGCCACCTACCTTTCCACCGCCGGCGACTATGAAGTCACCGCTTGCGATGTTAACGAAGCCAACCTGTCGGCACTCGCCGGGGTGGCGCGCGTCAAGGCGATGAAACTCGATGTGAGCAGCGAACAAGCATTGGCCGGCGCGATGAAGGATCAGCAGGCGGTGCTCAGTGCCCTGCCGTACCAGTTCAACAAACACGTGTTGCCCGCGACAGTTTCGACAGGGGTGAGTTACTTTGATCTGACCGAAGACGTGCAGCACGCCGAAACCGTCCGCGCCGCCGCCGCCAAAGCAAAGCCGGGGCAGGTATACATGCCGCAATGCGGCCTGGCGCCGGGGTTTGTGGGGATTTGCGCCCATCATCTCGCCAAAGGTTTTGAGAAGCTCGACGAAATCAAACTGCGCGTCGGCGCTTTGCCGCAACACCCCGCCAACGCGCTCAAATACGCCCTCACCTGGAGCACCGACGGCTTGATCAATGAATACGGCCAACTGGGCAAGGCGATCGTCGAAGGGACGCAACTCACCACATTGGTTCCGCTGGAAGGTTACGAGCGATTCAGCTTTGAAGGGATCGAATTCGAGGCGTTCAACACGTCGGGCGGGGTGGGCGATTTGTGCGAAACCTACGCCGGCCAGGTGCGCAATCTCGATTACAAAACGATGCGTTACCCCGGCCATCGCGACTTGATCGCGTTCCTGATGAAAGACCTGCGGCTGAACGAAGACCGCGACACGCTCAAACGAATCTTCGAGCGCGCGATTCCCGCCACCGAACAGGATATCGTTTACATCTTTAACCTCGTCCGCGGCTGGAAGAACGGCAAATACACGCAGGCAACCGACCTGCGCAAGGTGTACGCGGGCGATTTCTTCGGCGCGCGCAGCACCGCCATCCAAATCACCACGGCGGCGGGGATCATGGCTTGCCTCGACCTGCACTTCGAAGGCAAGCTCCTCAAGCAGGGTTTCGTGCGGCAGGAAGATGTGAACTTTGATGATTTCCTGGCCAATCGGTTTGGCAGGGCTTACGCGTAGCGCCAGCCGCGAAGCGGCGGAAGATGACCGCCCAGGGCGCAAGCCCTGGGTCGTCAGAAAAATCCGAAAAGCCCCAAAGGGGCGAAAGACCGGTGCCACAATCGCTCACCGCCATCACGAGCACTGTATAACGCCGAAAACGGATGATCGCGACGAACGTTCTTTCGCCCCTGCGGGGCTTTTCCCCGGGCGCTGACCCAGGGCTTGCGCCCTGGGCTATCATCTTTCGCCACTTCGCGGCTAAATCCGTTCGCCGGCGTCCGTTGAGTTTGACGCTTCACAAGGACCTCCATGAGCAAAGACCTTTTCGCCTCTCTCGGCATCCACGAAACCCAATCCGGCTGCGCGATCGGGGGCGTATGGCGAAAGACGTCGGGCGCGCCCATCCCCGCGCGATGTCCCATCGATGGCGCCCAACTCGGCGTGATCGCTTCAGCGACCATGCAGGATGTGAACAGCGCCGTCGATGCCGCGCACGAAGCGTTTCTCAAATGGCGCGTCGTCCCCGCCCCACGCCGCGGCGAGCTTGTTCGGCGTTTTGGCGAAAAACTGCGCGCCCGCAAAAATGACCTCACTCAGCTCGTCACCCTTGAAGCCGGAAAAATCACCAGTGAGGCCGCCGGTGAAGTGCAGGAGATGATTGACATCGCCGATTACGCCGTCGGCCTCTCGCGGCAGCTTTTCGGGCTGACCATCGCCAGCGAACGCCCCGGCCATCGCATGATGGAACAGTGGCACCCGCTGGGCGTGGTCGGCGTGATCACCGCGTTCAACTTTCCCGTTGCGGTCTGGGCGTGGAATGCCATGCTCGCGCTGGTCTGCGGCGACAGCGTCATTCTCAAGCCGAGTGAAAAAACGCCCCTCACCGCCGTGGCGTGTCATAATTTGTTGATTGAAACCATTCGCGAGATGAATGATCCCGGCATCCCCGAAGCCATTTCGTGCGTGGTGATCGGCGCGCGCGATGTGGGAGAAGCATTAGCGCAGTCACCAAAGGTGCCGCTGATTTCCGCAACGGGTTCGGTGCGTATGGGCAAAGAAGTCGCCAAAACCGTCGGCGCGCGATTGGGACGCACATTGCTCGAGCTCGGCGGCAACAACGCCATGATTCTGTCGCCCACCGCCGACCTTGAAATGGCCACAAGAGCCATCGTTTTCGCCGTGGCCGGCACGGCCGGGCAGCGGTGTACTTCGCTGCGCCGCCTCATCGCGCACCAATCGGTTTATGGCGAGATCGTCAAACGCGTGAGCACTATTTTCGCCAAATTGAGAATCGGCGACCCACGGCAAACCGGCATCCTCGTCGGTCCATTGATCGATGAAGCCTCGTTCAAGGGTTACGAGCACGCGCTGAGCGAAGCCAAAAAACTAGGCGCAACCATCCATGGAGGAGGACGCCACAAGCCGACATCTGAGCGTAGCGAAGAGTCGGATTTTTCGTCGCGCAAAGAATCGTTCTACGTCAAACCCGCACTCGTAGAAATCAAACCCGATGCGCCGATCGTCCAGCACGAAACCTTCGCGCCAATTCTCTACGTCTTCCCCTACGAAACCCTCGAACAAGCCATCGCCATCCACAACAACGTGCCCCAGGGCCTAAGCAGCGCCATCTTCACCGGCGACGTGCGCGAAGCCGAGCTATTCATGTCCCCCGCCGGCAGCGATTGCGGCATCGCCAACGTCAACATCGGCACCAGCGGCGCCGAAATCGGCGGCGCGTTCGGCGGCGAAAAAGAAACCGGCGGCGGCCGCGAATCAGGGTCGGACAGTTGGAAGGCCTATATGCGCCGCACCACCAACACCATCAACTACAGCCGCGAACTCCCGCTGGCGCAGGGCGTTAGTTTTGACGTGTAAAACTGAAACTTGCTGGATACAATCATTGCGATGAGTCGCGTCGACGAAATCTTCAACCTGATTGAGCAACTCAGCACCGACGAGTTTGCCGAACTTGAGCAGCGTCTGGCAGAAGAAGATTGGCGCGCGTGGGATAAACAGGTCGAGCAGGATGCATCCTCCGGCCGTTTGGATTTTCTGCTCGAACAAGCGCGTCGGGCGAGGGAGGCGGGCGAGGTTCTCCCGTTGGAATAGTGATTTCACATACGACGCCGGAATTTCGTAAATTGCTGGCTCGATTGCCGGTTGCAACACAATTGCTTGCTAAGAAACAATTCGATCTCTTCAAGACTGACCCGACTCATCCATCATTGGAATTCAAATCGGTTGCTCGCGGACTTTGGTCGGCACGGGTTAGCCTCAGGTATCGTGCACTCGCAGAACGTACGGAACAAACCTTTCTTTGGGTCTGGATCGGCACTCATGCGGAATATGACCGCATATTGCGTGCCCTGTAACGTATTTCAGGTCACCATTTCAGTGGTGGGATTCCTAACCGAATGCCGTCTGACTGACTATGTCTCCTATAATCTTGTATAATTTCGTTTGACGCTCCCACGGGCGATGTTAACGTAGACAATCACTTCGGTCAGCCGCGTGCATTTCTCAGGAGCTTCTGATGCGTCGACGCGCATTTACATTGGTCGAGTTGCTCGTGGTGATCGGCATCATCGCGGTGCTGATCTCGATATTGATTCCGGCATTGGGCCGCGCCAAGCAGCAGGCCAATCTCGTCAAATGTCAGACCCAGCTTCGAGAAATCGGCAACTGCTTTCGACTCTACGAGGGCGAATACAAAGGCTATTGGCCCGTCGCCCGCTTAAACGGCATTCGCGGTCCCAACAACGCTGGCATACGCCCGTACGACGTTGACGGTTTCAAATTTATCAACAACTCCACCGGTGTCGGGCAAGGTTACTATTTTAACCTGCTGCAAAAATACGCCACCAAGTCTCGAATGGGAAACACCGCCGGCACCGACAGGGTGAATGCGCAGCTATCGACACGAACGATCTTCTATGGCTGCCCATCGTGGCAGGGATACTACAAAGACGGCTTCACGCCGGTCGGCGACGTCAATCTTGTGCAGCCCGGGTTTGGAATGAATATTTTCCCGACGTTCTCCGAAAGGTATCCCGTATCGGTCGATCAACCGCCCCAAGCCAGCAAAGATCGACCGCGCGAAGTCGCTGTTATCGATGCGGTCGAAGAGTTTCCGACGGGGAACTTTCTGCAAGGCAAGACTTGGTCGCGCTCTTCCGAGCGGATGCTTTTGGCCGACGCGCGCTTTTGGCTCGCTCAATCGGGCAAGGTACCCGCCGCCAGCACGTACCCGAACTGTGTCACGCCTCAACCGCTGGTCATCAACTCCGGCGCCTTTTTTGGCAGCGCTTCTTCGACGACGGTCGACATCTGGCGTCACGGCAAATATCCAATGCCGAAGGGAACAGTGTTTGACACACAAGGTGGGAAAGTGCAGTTCAATATTCTGTACGCAGACGGTCACGTTGGCTCGGTCACCGGCGATGCGAAGGAAGCCTATCGGTCGATCCGGATGAAGTTTCCTGGCTAGCGCCAATGGGATAACAAATCACACTTGCTCCCGCCGCCTTATTTCCGATATACTGCGCAAAGTTCCGCTTCATCGAATGACCTTCGATGCTGCGGGCGGATCGGTTTTTTGTCTCGCCGGATTTGCAGGCAACTCCTGAAATTTCGGTTGTAGAATAGAATCACGGGCCACCAGCCCAAGTCTCTAACTACGCACATACGCGGAGGTTGCGTACATGGCCGACCTTAAAAACCTTAAGGGCGTCTCCGAGCGCGATCGAAACATGATCGCCGACGCTGAAGCCCTGCTGGGGCCCGAACCGGGAACCATGGGCTTCGTCAAAAATCTGTTCTGGGGCCGGCTCCGGGAAGAGCTGGTGTTTCCATACCCCGATTACCCCGCCGAAGAACGCGATCGCTGCGATCAACTGCTGGCCCGTCTCGATCGCTATCTCAAAGACGAACATCCTTCGATCGCGATCGATCAAGACCAGGAAATCCCCCGCTGGGTCATCGATAAACTCTTCAGCCTCGGCGTGCTGGGGATGACCATCCCACGAGAATACGGCGGGCTGGGGTTGGGCATCACGTCGTACAACCGCGTGCTCGACCGCATCGGCGAAAGCTGCGGCTCCACCGCCGTGCTGGTGAGCGCGCACCAATCCATCGGCTGCAAAGCCGTGATGCTTTTTGGAAACGAAGAACAGAAGGCGCGCTGGCTCCCGCATTTGGCGCGCGAATGGCTCAGCGCCTTCTGCTTAAGCGAGCCCAACGTCGGCTGCGACGCCGGCGGGCAGGAAACCACGTTCACCAAGACCGACGACGGCGAGTTCTACATCATCAACGGCGAGAAAAAGTGGGCCACCAGCGGCGCGATCAGCAGCTTGTTCACCGTCATGGCGCGTGAAAAACGCGCCGACGGCAAAGGCAAAATCAGCGCGCTGGTGTGCAACCCCGATATGGAAGGCGTGGAAATCTTCCAGAAAAACCGCAGCAAATGCGGCATTCGTGGAACATGGCAGGCGCGGATCCGCTTCCATAACGTGCGCGTGCCCAAGGCACATCTGCTGCATGTGGAAGGCAAAGGGCTTAACGTCGCGCTTAGTTGCCTGAACTACGGCAGGTGCACCCTTTCGGCCGGCATGCTCGGCGGGGCGCGGCGGGCGATGGATCAATCCATCAAATGGGCACAGACACGTTTCCAGTTCAACCGAGCGCTGGCTGATTTTGAACTGATGAAGAAACGCATCGCCAACATGAGCGCCCTGGTTTACGCCATGGACGCGGTGCTCTACCTCACTACCGGCATGCTCGATCGTCACGACGACGACATCATGCTCGAAACCGCCGTCTGCAAAGTGTTCTGCAGCGAGATGGGCTGGCGCGCCGTCAATGATGCCATGCAGATCATGGGCGGCGAAGGGTACATGACCGAAAACGAAATCGAACGCATCTTTCGCGACAGCCGCATCAATCTGATCGTCGAAGGCGCTAACGAAGTCATGCAGAGCTTCATCTTCGCCTATGGCGGCAAACAACTGGCCGAGAAGATGATCGGGGTGAAAGAACTGGTGGGTTGGGACGGCGATGAAGGCTTCTTTGCCAACCTGTCGCGCATCGCCAAAAACGGCTTCCGCGGCGACGTGTTGAAAGCCGCCTTGCCGCTGGGGCTGGAGATTTTCCTGGGAATGAAGCTGCGCGTCCCGGCGGCGCCGAAGGTCGACGCAAGCTTGTATGCCTACGCCGGCAAGCTGGCGCGCTTCGCGCGCGACTTAAGTCACGCGTTCAAACTTGCTTCCAAGCGATTTGAAGAGAAGATAATCGACCGTCAGTGCGTGCAGGCCCGCATCGCCGACGCCGCCGTCTGGATGCACGGTTACGCCGCCGTGTTGAGCAAGCTCGATCGGCAGATTCGCCTCGGCGAGCTGACCGGCGAAAAAGGCGCTCGCGACCGCAAGGCGGCCGAGCATTACTTTGATATGGCCGAAGTTGAGATTCATGCCGCGATGCACACGCTGCATGAAAACAGCGATAACACGATGCTGTCGGCAGCCGAGGCGGCGCTGCGATACACCGCAACGCTTCCGAACAGCGAATTTGTCATGCCGGAACGATCGCCGGTGGCCCAGGGCACCGGGCGCGTCAATCGGCAGGACGGTATCAAGCAATTTCCCGGCGGCGGCCGCGCCGCCGGTAATGGAAACGGCCAGTTCCCCGCCACCGCGGAAGAGCCGGCCGGTATCGCCGACGGGCGATGAACGGCACTCGCCGGGTGATCCCTGGTGTGTGATTCAAAAGAGTAATGGAGTGGTGGCGTAGTGGCGTGATGGAGTGAAGAATATTCCACCACACAACCACTCAAACACTCAACCACTGCTCCAACAAGGAGGCCCGCATGCCTTTGACGACTGCCTATAAAGGCGAGATTCCGTATCTTCAGATTCTCGACCCGCAAGGCAACCTCGACGAATCGCTCGCCAAGGACACGCTCAGCGATGCTGACGTGAAAAACCTTTACGAGCACATGATTCTCAACCGTGAATACGACGAATCGGCCTTCCGCCTGCAGCGGTCGGGCCGGCTCGGCACGTTTCCGCAGTGCAAAGGCCATGAAGCCACGGCGTTGGGCGCCGCCCGCGCCATGCGCAAGGGCCAGGATTATTTGGTCCCCTACTACCGCGAAAACCCGGCGAGCTTTTTTCACGGGCTGCCGATGCACTATATCCTGATGTTCTGGGGCGGCGACGAACGCGGCAACGCCATCCCGCGCAATGTCAGCATGAGCCCGCTCACCATCGCCATCGGCACGCAGGGCCTGCACGGCGTGGGGCACGCGTGGGCGTTCAAATATCGCAAGGAAGATCGCGTGGTCGTCGCATTCTTCGGCGACGGCGCAACCAGCACCGGCGATATTCACGAGGCCCTAAACTGGGGTAGCGTGCTCAAGGTGCCGATCATTTTCTCCTGCATCAACAACGCCTGGGCCATCAGCGTGCCCACCAGCAAGCAGACCGGCAGCGAAACATTTGCGCAAAAGGCCATCGCCTACGGCATGCCGGGCATCCGGGTCGATGGCAATGACATCTTCGCGGTTTACAAGGCGCACCGCGACGCGATTGAACACGCCCGCAAGGGCAACGGACCGACGTTGATCGAATCGGTCACGTACCGCATCGCCGACCACACCACCGCCGACGACGCGCGGCGCTATTGCCCACCCGGTGAACTGGAGTGCGCTAAGAAGCTCGATCCAATGATCCGCACGCGCAAGTTCCTGGAAAACAGAAAACTCTGGAACGACGAACTGGAAAAAAAGACCTGGGCCAAGGCCAAGGCCACGATTGCCGACGTCATCGCGCAGGCCGACAACGTTTCGCCGCCGGATTCGGATGACATTTTCAACCACACGTTCGAAGACATGCCCGCCGACCTGCTCAAGCAGCGCGACACCCGGCAGACGCATTCCATTGGTTTGAGTCCGGAAGAAATTGGATTGAAGCCTCAGCACGAAGAAGCAACGCACTAGGAGAGGACGTTGGTTGTAGGTGGTAGGTTGTTCGTTGTAGGTTGGAATGCAGACCCTGCTAACCACTAACAACCCACAACTCACAACCCACAACCCACAACCACCATGCCCAAACTCAACTTAGTCGACGCCATCAACCTCGCCCTTCGGCAGGAGATGGAACGCGACGAACGCATCATCATCCTCGGCGAAGACGTCGGCAAGAACGGCGGCGTATTTCGCGTGACCGACGGCCTGCAGAAGCGCTTCGGCGAGCACCGCGTGGTGGATAGCCCGCTCAGCGAAAGCGGCATCATCGGCACCAGCATCGGTCTCGCCCAGGCCGGTCTACGGCCGATCCCCGAAATTCAGTTCGAAGGCTTTCTCGGCCCCGCGTACGACCAGATCACCACGCAGGCCGCCCGGGTGCGATCTCGCTCGCGCAGCGCCCTCACCTGCCCCATGACCATTCGCGTACCCATCGGCGGCGGGATTCATGCGCCCGAACATCACAGCGATTCCCCCGAAAGCATTTACGCTCACACCCCAGGTTTGAAAGTAGTCATGCCGGCGACGCCCTACGATGCAAAGGGCCTGCTGATCAGCGCCATTCGCGATAACGACCCGGTCATCTTCTTCGAACCTAAACGCGTCTACCGCACCTACAAGGAAGAAGTGCCCGAGGAGGAATACACCATTCCCATCGGCAAGGCCAAAGTGGTTCAGGATGGCAGCGATCTCACGGTCATCACGTGGGGCGCGATGTTGTTCCAGTGCCTCGAAGCGATCGACGATCTTCCGGAAGACGCCAGCGTTGAGCTGATCGACTTGCGGACGATCTACCCGCTCGACATCGATACCATCGCCGAAAGCGTGAAACGCACCGGCCGGGCGGTAGTGGTCCAGGAAGCGCCAAAAACCTGCGGTCTGGGCGCGGAAATCAGCGCGCTCATCATGGAACACTGCTTCCTGCACCTGCAGGCCCCGGTGCAGCGCGTGGCGGGCTACGACACGTGCATGCCGTATTACAAGCTTGAGCTCGATTACCTCCCGGATGCAAAAAAAATCGGGAAGGCAATTTCGGATTGTCTGGCATATTGATGAAGAGTTTTAACCGCAGATTAACGCAGATTTTTCTCAACACTTGAAAGGCTGCGTCAATCAGCGACTCGAATGGACTAAAGGGAATTGAGCAGAGCAAGAAAATTCTCGTTGAGTTGCGAAGTAGTTTTCATTGTGAGATGAAAACTCCGCAACGAATCGAAAGCAGATCAGACCAACTTTTCTTTGCTTTTTTTAATCTGCGTTAATCTGCGTTAGTCTGCGGAAAAATAGAGTGGAGTTGAGAATGGCTGGAAAGGTTTCATCAAATCCGAACGAGTTTCTCCTTCCCGATGTCGGCGAAGGCTTGGAATCCGCCGACTTAATCGAGTGGAAGGTAAGCGTCGGCGATAAGGTCGAGTCGCAGCAGATCATCGCGATGGTGGAAACCGCCAAAGCGCTCACCGAAATCTGCAGCCCGCGGGACGGCGTGATTGCCAAGCTCCACGGCAAGCCCGGCGAAACGATCAAGATTCACGCCGTGTTCGTCACATTCGAAGGCGGCTCGGGTTCTGCACCGGAGCCGAAAAAATCCGAGAACGGCAAAGCCGAAAAACAGCCGCTTGCGGTTTTGCGGAACAACGACCCTGAAAAGTCAGACGACCGCACAGTCGACCACACCGACGCCGGAACGGTGGTCGGTTCACTCTCCGGCGCCGATTACAGCGCCGTCGAAGGAAAAGTGCGCGCCGCGCCCGCGGTGCGACGCATGGCGCGCGATATGGGCGTGGATATCGAAAACGTCCGCGGAACGGGCATCGGCGGGCGGGTGACGCTTCGCGATGTCGAGTCTGCCGGCAACGGCGCTAAACCCGCCTCCACGCCCTCCTCGCGCAGACCCCCGAAACTCGATTTGCAAGATTTCCCCGCATCCACGCCGGCCCGTGCCGGCCCGGCTCCGTCGCGTCAGACCACCAACATCCCGGCAGGCCAGGATGTGTTGCGCACCCCGTTCAAAGGCGTGCGGCGTGTGATCGCCGACCGGTTGAGCCAGTCGGTCCGCACCGCCGTCCATTTTACCGTTATGGATGAGGCCGACATCAGCGAGCTCGATAATTTCCGTAAACGTTTGATCGGCGCAACCGGCGAAAAACTGACCTATCTCCCCTTCGTCGCCGCCGCCGTTTGCATGGCGTTGCGTGAGCCGGAGTATCAGCGGATGAATTCGACGGTGGATGATCCGAACCAGGAGATCATCACCCACCGCAGCGTACACTTAGGGATAGCCACCGACACCGAAAGCGGGCTGATGGTCCCGGTGATTCGCGACGCCGGCGCGATGGGCGTGGTGCAGTTGTCGCGGCAAATCGGCACCATCGCCGCCGCCGCGCGCAGCCGAACCATTGCGCGCGAAGATTTGGCCGGCAGTACATTCACCATCAGCAACGTCGGCTCGCTGGCCGGTCGATTTGCCACGCCGATCATCAACTACCCCGAAGTTGGCATTCTCGCCGTCGGCCGGGCGCGCGATGGCGTGGTCGTCCGCAGCAAAATGATTGGCGTCGGCAAACTGCTTCCGCTCAGCCTGAGCTGCGATCACCGCGTAGTCGACGGCGGTTTGGCGGCGCTGCTGCTGGCGCGCATCATCGAACTGCTGCAATCGCCGGATCAACTCATCCCCGCAGAGTGACGTCAAGCAGTGGTGGAGTGACGGAGTAGTTGAGTGATGGAGTAGGCGACACACCAACATGACTACTCCACCACCCCACAACCCCACCACCTCACCACCGTTTTCATGGCAACTTCTTAACGCCGGCCCCCTGTGGCTCGACGGCGGCGGGATGTTCGGGCTGGTGCCGCGCATCGTTTGGGAAAAATTGGTTACGCCCGATGAGAAGCACCGAATCCGCCTCAATCACAACTGCATTCTATTGCATCATCCGTCCGGCCCCGTCGTGATTGAAACCGGCTCGGGCAATAAGTTCGACGCCAAAAATCGCGACATTTTCGGGCTGACCGATCGCACCATCATCCAGGCGGTTGAAGAAACGGGAACGAAGCTCAGCGATGTGAGAGATGTGATTGTAACGCACCTGCACTTCGATCACGCCGGCGGGTTGACGCGCGCGGCACGGGTCGATTCATCGGCCCTGTCTTCACAACCCGTGCTCACTTTCCCGAACGCACACATTCACGCCCAACAGCGCGAGTGGGATGATGCGATCGTCAATAGAAGCGTCATGACGCGCACCTATTTATCCGAGAACCTGGAGCCGATCCGCGAACGATTGCAGTTGCATGCGTCAAAACGGGCATTCGAAATCGGCGTAACGCCCGACCGCGATAATCTGCCAAAAATTCGCCTCGAAGACCGTCTGACCGAGATACTGCCCGGCGTCTTCGTCTTCATCGTCCCCGGCCACACCTGGGGCCAGCAGGCGGTGATGTTCCGCGACGACCGCGGGCGAACGGTCGTTTTCACGCCTGATGTAATGCCCACCGTCTGGCATGTCGGCGCAGCGTACAGCATGGCGTACGATGTCGAGCCGTACACCAGCCTCATTTCGCGTCGATGGTTCTTAAGCGAAGCCATGCAGCGCGATTGGCTGCTGGTGATTGATCACGAACCCAACACGCCGCTGGTCCGCGTGCGCGAAGACGGCAAAGGGTGGTTCAAACTGGTTCCCGAGCAATGAGCATCAAAGCAAAACCCACTGCCGCCGAGCCGAAGACGCTGCACGAGATGACCGATCTCATCGCGCAGCAGCAATCGCGCCTGCGCGAAGGCGGCGGCGAATCGGGCCAGGCTCGCCAGCGCAAGCTCGGCCGACTGCCCGTGCGCGAGCGGCTGCACCTGCTGTTCGATGAGAACGCGCCACAGATCGAACTGAACCTGTGGGCCGGTTATGCGATGTACCCCGAAGTTGGCGAAGTGCCCGCCGCCGGCGTGGTGACCACCGTGGGTTACGTGCATGGCCGGCTCGTCATGTGCGTCGCGAATGATGCCAGCGTAAAAGCCGGCGCGTTTTTCCCCGCCACCTGTAAAAAAGTGCTGCGCTCCCAGCGCGTGGCCATGCGCTGCAGCCTGCCGTTAATTTATCTAGTCGATTCCGCCGGCGTGTATCTGCCGATGCAGGACGAAATTTTTCCCGACGAAGACGACTTCGGCCGGATTTTCCGCAACAACAGCGTCATCAGCGCCATGGGCATCCCGCAATACGCCGCCGTCATGGGCAATTGCGTCGCTGGCGGCGCGTACCTGCCGGTGCTGAGCGATAAAATCCTCATGACCGCCGGCAGCGAGCTTTATCTGGCCGGCCCGGCGCTCGTGAAAGCCGCCATCGGCCAGCAGGTGAGCGCCGAGGAACTGGGCGGCGCGAAGATGCACGCACAAATTTCCGGCACGGTCGATTTCTTCGAACCCGATGACCCGTCGTGTTTGAAGCGATTGCGCGCGCTCGTCGATTTGCTCCCCGAACCCCACAAGCCGGGTGCTTCAGCCCCGGATTCCGCACGTCCGGGCACCGACCTCTACGAACTGGTGAGCCTCGACGGAAGAAAAGAGTACGACGTCCACGACGTCCTGAGCTGCATCGTCGATCGAGAAAGCCTGCACGAATACAAGCACGACTACGGCCAATCGCTGGTCTGCGCCTATGCCGCCATCAACGGGCGGAAAGTGGGAATCGTCGCCAGCCAGCACGTGCGTCGAAAGTCGCGGCTGGGCGAACTGCAGATCGGCGGCGTGATCTATCACGATAGCGCCGACAAGGCCGCCCGATTCATCATGGATTGCGAGCAGACGCGCCTGCCGATCATCTTCTTCCAGGACGTCACCGGCTTCATGGTCGGCCGCGACAGCGAGCAACACGGGATCATCCGAAGCGGCGCAAAACTGGTGAACGCAGTCAGCAATGTGACAGTGCCAAAGATCACCATCATCGTCGGCGGCAGCTTTGGCGCGGGGAACTACGCCCTGTGCGGAAAAGCGTTCGACCCCACGTTTATCTTCGCCTGGCCCAGCGGAAAATATGCCGTCATGGGCGGCGCGCAGGCGGCAAACACGCTGCTGCAGCTTGAGCAGCGACAGGCCGATCGACTCGGGAAGAAACTCGTGGATGCCGACATTGCCATGCTGCGCGAAAAAATCATGAGCGATTATCAGAGCAAAACCGATATCCGCTACGGCGCCGCCCGCGGTTGGGTCGATGCGATCATCGCACCGCACGAAACGCGCCAAGTGCTGATCACCGCATTAGAAGCCGCCTGCCGCCCTCCGCCGGCCGGTGGGTTTCGGGCGGGCGTTTTTCAAGTCTAGAATTGGCCGCAGATGAATGCAGGTGAACGCAGATGAAGACTAAAGGCTCAACTCCCCCCAAGCGTTTTTCACCGCCTGAAAAAGTTTGGGTTCACTCGTCGTCATCCCTGGCTAGCGAGCTACACTTCTGTAGTATCAAAGTGAACCAACGATCCACACCACCAGTCCTCTTTCTTATCCGCGTTCATCCGCGGCCATTCAATGAATTCACTTAAAGTCGCAAATGCTCAAGGTTTCTGGGGCGACGACAACGACGCTCCCGCGCGGCTGGTTGCGCAGGCGCAGGTTGACGTGCTTACGCTCGACTACCTCGCCGAAGTGAGCATGTCGATCCTCGCCAAGCAGAAGAGCCGCGATCCATCGCTCGGTTACGCGCGCGATTTTCTTGACGTGCTCAAATCACTCGTCCCATTCCTCAAAGCCGGCGGCAAACTCGTCACGAACGCAGGAGGACTCAACCCGCGCGCCTGCGCCGATGCGGCGACGAAGCTATTGACGGATGCGGGGTTGACGGGATTGAAATTCGGCATCGTCACCGGGGACGACGTGCTGCCGGAAATGAAACGCGAGTGTGAATCAAATCCGCAAACCAAACGCTTCTCGCACATCGAATCCAACGCGCCGATCGCCGGCGTGTTTCCGAAACTCGTCACCGCCAATGCCTATATCGGCGCGGCGCCGATCGTCGAGTGCCTGAAACAAGGCGCGCAGATCGTCGTCGGCGGGCGGATTGCCGATCCGAGTCTGGTCGTCGCACCGGCGATGGCGCATTTCGGCTGGAGCAGCACCGATTGGGATAACATCGCCGGCGCGACGATCGCCGGGCATTTGATCGAGTGCGGCACACAGTCGGTCGGCGGGATCAGTTCGCACTGGATGGAGATCGATCATCACAACATCGGTTTCCCGATTGTGGAAGTGGCCAGCGACGGTTCGTGCATTGTCACCAAGCCCGCCGGAACGGGCGGCGAGGTGACCGAGCGAACGGTCAAGGAACAACTGCTCTATGAGATCGGCGACCCGGGAAATTATCTTTCGCCGGATGCGACGGTGTCGTTCCTGACACTCAACGTGAAGCAGGAAGACAATAACCGCGTGCGCGTCAGTGGTGCCACGGGTTCGCCGATGACACGTTTTTTCAAAGTCAGCGCCACCTATGCGGCCGGCTTTCGCGCAGCGGGCATGCTCACCATCGTCGGCCGCGATGCCGTGAAGAAAGCCCGCGCCGCCGCCGACGTAGTACTGAAAAAACTGCAGCGCGACGGCATGATGCCCGCGCGACACTTAGTCGAATGCCTCGGCTCCGGCGATGCCGCGTGCGGCTTAGGTGGAATACGAGAAGACTTATTCGAAACCGTCTTACGAATTTCGGTCGCCGACGACCGTAAACCCGTCGTCGACTACTTCAGCAAACAGATGATTCCCCTGGTCACTTCCGGCCCGCAGGGAACCACCGGCTACGCCGAAGGCCGGCCCAATGTGCGCGAGGCCTTTGCTTATTGGCCGTGCCTGATCGAGCGGGAGTGTGTGAACCTGTCGGCCGAGGTGATTACTGTCTGATCGGCCGTTATCCTTTGGGGCATGTTTCATCAGCTCCTTGCTTCCTTAGTTGCCATCGCGCTGGTCGGGTGCGCAGCCGACCCTCAACAACGCGCTCAAACAACCGCGGCCCCGCCGCCATCGGCCATTGCGTCTTTCGACATCATTATCGCCCACGCGAAGATCGTCGATGGAACTGGCTCGCCGTGGTTTTATGGTGATGTCGCCATCAACGCCGGAAAGATTGCCCAGGTCGGCAACCTCGGTCAAGCGACCGCCAAGTTATTGATCGACGCCAAGGGTAAAGTGGTCTCCCCGGGCTTCATCGACGTTCACACCCACGCCGACGACGATTTGTACAAACTTCCGCACGCCGAGAACTTTATTCGCGACGGCGTGACCACCATCGTCGTCGGCAACTGCGGCTACGGCGTGCGCGATGTCCGAACCTACTTCGACAATCTCGAAACGCGCGGCGTGGCGGTCAACGTCGCAACGCTGTACGGGCACAACACCATCCTGCGCGCCGTCAAAGGCAACGTGCGCGGCGACCTCACGCCCGATCAAATGGGGCAGGCCCGAGCGCTGTTGGATCAAGCCATGCGCGACGGCGCCGTCGGCCTTTCCACCGGCCTGATCTACACGCCCGGCCAATGGAGCAGCACCGAAGAAATCATCGAACTGGCCAAAGTCTCGGCCAAATACGGCGGCATTTATGCCTCGCACATGCGCAGCGAAGGCGGATCGATCATGGAAGCGATCGACGAAGCCCTGCGCATCGGCAAAGAAAGCGGCTGCCGCGTGCAGATCAGCCATTTTAAGATCGCCAGCGATTACGCGAAAAAAGTCGGCGGAAGCGATGCCACGCTGGCCCGCGTGATGGAAGCCCGCAACGCCGGCGTTGAGGTGTGGGTCGATCAATATCCCTACACCGCCAGCAGCACCACCCTCAGCACGCTCATGCCCGATTGGGTGCTTGAAAAGGGGAACGATGAAGCGGTGAAAATCCTCTCGGATGAGACGCAATTGCAAAAAGTCCTGGCCGATATGAAGGACACTTATGAAACCCGCCGCGGGAAGACGAGCATGAAGTATGCGGTCATCGCGTCGCAGGAGAAACATCCGGAGTATGTGGGGAAGAATCTTGAGCAGGTTGCGCGCCTTCGCAAATATGGCAAAGAAGCCGAATTATTGCGCGACGCCGCAAGCGGCGAAGCAGTGACGATGGAAGACCAATACCGCGCCGCAATTGCTATCTTTCTTGATGGGGGTGCGAGCTGCGTGTTTCATTCAATGGATGAAGAAAATGTCGCCAACATCCTGAAACATCCGCTGGTGGCCATCGCCTCCGATGCCGGCGTGCGCGAGTTCGGGTCGGGCCAGCCGCACCCACGCGGCTACGGCACCAACGCCCGCGTGCTGGGCCGCTACGCGCGCGAGCTGAAGCTCATCACGCTCGAAGACGCGGTTCGAAAAATGACCGGCCTCCCCGCAACAGCATTTCGCTTCCACAACCGCGGGCTGCTCCAACCGGGCTTCGCCGCCGACGTCGTCATCTTTGATGCGGATAAAGTGATCGATAAAAGCACGTTCGATGCCCCGCACGCTTATTCCGAGGGGTTTGATTACGTGATCGTTAATGGTCAACTGGTTGTGAACGATGGCAAACTCACCGGCACGTTGCCCGGCCAACCGATCTTCGGTCCGGGCCGAACGCTCTCCTCTCGCGCACCGGGACCAATACAAATTCAAAATTAACCACCAAGGCACCAAGGGCACGTAGAAGTAATGCACCCGCTTACAAATGATGCTTTGCGAGGTTGTGGTTTTGTCGTTTTCCTGGAGAGCTCAGACAGGAACAAATTGATCTTTAGAATGAAGTTTCGTCAATTCGCATTGGACGACCCATAGGTCCTTCGTGCCTTGGTGCCTTCGTGGTTAACTTTTCTGAATTCGGAACCGGACGATTATCATTGGCATGTCGTGCTGCTGCTCGAACAAATCGTCAAGGCCGGCCAGGAAGCGATTGACTTCTGCTTTCCGCCGACGTGTCGTGTTTGCGAAAGCCGCGCCGCGCAATGGCCGTTGTGCGAAGCGTGCGTCAGCAAGTTAGAAGCGTTGGAAGCGCAGCCGTATTGCCAACTGTGCGGTCTGCCGCTGTCCGAGCACGCCGCCCCCTGCCCGCATTGTCTGGGCGAAGGGGTGTTTCCTTTTGATCGTGTGCTGCGGTTGTGTAACTACGACGATCCCGTTAAGCATCTCATCCACGCCCTGAAGTTCCGCCGCGCCTGGCCGATCGGCGAGTTTCTGGCCGATCGCCTCCTTGCCCGGCCGCCGGTGCAAACTTTGCTTGAGAATGCCGACCTGATCGTTCCCGTTCCGCTACATGCGATGCGACAGGTGCAGCGAGGCTACAACCAGGCCAAAGTGATCGCCCGGCGCCTTGGCCGGCGGGCGCGCGTTAGGGTGGCAGCGGTGGCGGTGCGGCTGGCCAACACCGAGGCGCAGACCGAAACGCACTCTAAGTCGCAGCGGATCGAAAACCTGCGCCACGCATTCGGATTGCTCGATCCGTCGCGGGTGGCCGGCCGGCGCGTGGTCATCGTGGACGACGTCCGCACCACCGCCGCCACGCTTCAGAGCTTTGGGCGCTGCATCCGCGCGGGAAAACCCAGTTCCATCGCGGCCATTGTGGTTGCAGCTGCCGATGCGCGGCATAGTCATTTTGAGGCAATTTGATCGCATCGCTAAGCCGCAAGCGGCATCCGGCGCGGTGTTGGCATGAGACCGCGCTTGCGGCTTTGCGGAAGAAATCACTCGATTTAAAGTAAATCCTCATCCAAATTTGACACGGCGTGCCCATTTCTCTAAATTATTTTTCCATACCTGAGTCGTCGTTTTTCGTCGTAAATTCCGTTTTTGGGAGATTTGATTGTCGGCAGTCGTGGTCATCCCGGCGCGCTACGGGTCTACCCGTTTCCCGGCCAAAATGCTGGCCAGCGAAACCGGTCGGCCGCTGGTTCAGCATGTGGTGGACCGGGTGAAACGCTGCGCGCTGGTTCGTGAAACGATTGTGGCGACGGATGATCAACGGATCGTCGATGCCCTGCGGCCGTTTGAGACCAAGTGCGTGCTGACCTCGCCGGCCCATCAGAGCGGCACCGATCGCATCGCCGAAGTGGCTCGCACGCTGACAGATGAGATCATCATCAACGTACAAGGCGACGAACCGGAGATCGAACCCGAGTTGGTCGATGCCTTGATCACCCGGCTGGAGCAGAACAAAGAGCAGATGGTGACGGCGGCGACGGACTATCCGTCGGCGGCGGACCCGAATGATCCGAATCTGGTTAAAGTGGTGTTGGGCCTAGACGGCAGGGCGATCTATTTTTCGCGGGCTCCCATCCCCTACCGTCGCGAAGCGCAGTTTGCGGGCAACTCGCCATATCTGCTGCATTTAGGAATCTACGGCTTCCGCCGCGGGTTTCTGCTGCAATACGCAACCTGGCCGCAAACGCCGGCGGAATTAACGGAGAAGCTCGAGCAGCTTCGCGCGCTAGAACACGGCGAATGTCTGCACGTAATAAAAGTAAAGCGTGCGACGCACGGCATCGACACGCCGCAGCAGTATCAGGCGTTTATTCAGCGGCAGCAGAGTTAGCGGAAGTGACACCGGCAGCATCGACTGCCGGTTTTTGTTTGTGTTGTTGTACGGCTGTTCCGGCCAATGTTTCGAGTGGCGCGTGTTTGAAGAGGTGACGACCATGGCAACCAACGATCTTCTGGCAATGATCGGTCGGCAACAGGACGAGACCGAATTCTACACGCCGATGCCCACCGGCTATCGCAAGGGCCGGCACAAATACGTCTTTGTCGTCGGCACCGTGATGAGCGGGCTGGGCAAGGGCATCTTCTCGTCGTCGCTCGCCAAGCTCCTGCAAGACAAGGGTTTAAACGTCGCGCCGATCAAGATGGAGGGCTATCTCAACATCGACTCGGGCACGCTCAACCCCTTCCGTCACGGCGAAGTGTTCGTGCTGGATGACGGCATGGAAACCGATATGGATCTGGGAACCTACGAGCGCCTGCTCGATATGGACCTGAGCGCCGCCAACTTCACCACCAATGGGCAGATCCTCTCGAGTGTGCTCAAAAAAGAACGCGAAGGCGGCTACCTCGGCCGCGACGTGCAGGTTATTCCGCATGTGGTCGGCGAGGTGAAATTGAAGCTGCGGGAACTGGCCGTCAAAAGCAACGCCGACGTGATCTTCGTCGAAGTCGGCGGAACGGTCGGCGACTACGAAAACTCGTTTTACCTCGAAGCCTGCCGCCAACTTGCCTACGAAGAAGGCGAAAACTCGGCGGTGTTTGTCGCGCTTACGTACATCCTCGAACCCGGCACGCTCGGCGAACAAAAATCCAAAGCGGCTCAGCTCGGCATCAAGCGGTTGATGGAACTGGGCATTCAGCCGCACATCGTCGCGTGCCGGGCGACCAATCCCGTCAAAGAAAAAGTACGCGAGAAAATCTCGATGTACACCAATGTGGCGATGAAGCGCGTCATGAGCATGCACGATGTGGACAGCATCTACCTCGTCCCCGAGATGCTCCGCGAAGCCGGCTTGGATCGCGAGGTGCTGACGCTGCTCGATGTTCACGACCGAGTCGATCAGCGAATGGAAGACCGCGCCCGCAGCGAGTGGCGGTGGTATATCGATCGCATTAATAAGGGCAAAAAAGACGTAACGATCGCCGTCACCGGCAAATACACCAGCCTCCGCGACGCCTACGCCAGCATCATCAAGGCCGGCGAACATTGTTCGGTGCACCTGAATGCCAATGTCAACTTCCGCTGGCTCGATACCGCCGCCATTGATGCCGGCAATGTTGATAAGCGGCTTTCCGGCTGCGACGGCATCATCGTCCCCGGCGGGTTTGGCGCCCGCGGCACCGAGGGGAAAATCGAGTGCATTCGCTACGCGCGGGAAAACAAAGTGCCCTACCTTGGGCTGTGCCTGGGTTTTCAGATGGCCGTTATCGAATACGCCCGAAACGTCTGCGGCATTAAGGGTGCAAGCTCAAGTGAATTCGAGCCCGGCTGCCAGCACGCGGTCATCGATATTCTACCCGAGCAGAAGAAAATTGAGGGCCTGGGCGGAAACATGCGGCTGGGTGGGAAAGAAGTGGACGTAAAACCCAACACCCTCGCCGCCGAACTGTTCGAAAACGCCGCCAAAATCCGGCTGCGGTTTCGGCATCGTTACGAAGTCGATCCGCAATACATCGAAGCGCTCGAACGGTTCGGCTTAATCTTCAGCGGCAAGCATCCGAACCAGCCGATCATGCAGATCGTCGAGTTGCCGAAGGACGTCCACCCATTCTTTATCGGAACGCAGGCGCATCCCGAACTCACCAGCCGGCCGCTCAAGCCCAGCCCGTTCTTCATGGGTCTGGTTCGCGCTGCCATCATTCATGCCGACCAGCGGCAGACCGTGGCGGCCGGATGATGGCGAATCGTTGCCATCCACGAAAACAAGACACCCGCAACGATAAACGTTCGCGGGTGTCTTGCTGATTTCTTACGACCTGTCGTCCTGATCAGGCACTGGCTGCGGTGGCCATGCGGCGGACCTTTGTCGCCTTCATGCCTTTGGCTCCGTCCTCAAACTCATACTCGACGCTCTCACCATCCTGAAGCGTCTTGAAACCCTCTCCTTCAATGACGGAGTGATGCACAAAGACATCCTTGCCGGCGTTGTCGCTGGTGATAAACCCGAAACCCTTCTGGTCGTTAAACCACTTGACTTTTCCGGTGGCCATAGCAGCCACTCCTTTCCGACGTGCGAAAGCGCATAGCGCCTCCGGAGAACGGCACAAAACGCGGACCCGTCGAGTCCTTCCCCGAACGGTCTGCACTCCCTGATGCCGAGGGAAATGACTTAGCGAAATACAAGTTAACGGCTCACCATCTCTTAACGCAAGAAATTCATGGTTTGGCAATCTATCTTGTCCCCGACATGCACGGATTATCCACATGTCGTGCCACCGAGGCGCTCGATGCGCGCGGCAGATTCTCAATATCGAAGTAATTTGCGTTGACACCACCGTCGCACATTACAGTTGATTGAGCGGACGGCTTCACCATGATTCATAAAGTCCTTCGCGATATAATGTTACAGACGATTCACATATTAGCGTTCTGTTCGGATATCGTGAAGGCCATTGGCGGTGCGACGACGGGCGATCGGCGATCGCTTCCGACCGATCTGTTCTGCGGTGGGGGAATTTGATTTATCCACGAGTTATCCACATTCGTGTTGCCGGCTCGACTTGATTTTCGCAGCCCCCTGTCGAAACTTCCGCAACGCCTCCTCCGATGGGCAATCGTCCGCCGGCCAAAGCACGAAATGAACCTGCTCGAAATCACCAAACTCGTCAAAAGCTACAGCGGGCGGGTGGTCGTTGATCAAGTCAGTTTTGTCATCGCGCAGCGGGAAATTGTCGGGCTGCTGGGTCGTAACGGCGCGGGAAAAACCACTATCTTCCGAATGATCCTGGGCATGATCGCCCCCGATTCCGGCGCGGTGGCGTTCGATGCGCAAGACATCACCCACCTGCCGATGTACAAGCGCGCGCTGCGCGGAATCGGCTACCTTTCACAGGAACAGAGCATTTTTCGCCAACTCAGCGTGCACGATAACCTGATGGCGATCCTCGAAACACAAAATCTCCACCGCCGTGAACGCGTGCGCCAGGCGGAGCAGTTGATGGACCAGTTTGGTCTCACCAAACTCCGCAACCAGAAGGCCATCCTGTGCAGCGGCGGCGAGAAGCGGAAGTTGGAGATCGCCCGCGCGCTGATCACCAAACCCAAACTGGTGCTGCTCGATGAACCGTTCAGCGCCGTCGACCCGATCGCGGTGGAAGACCTGCAACGGGAAGTGATTCGGCTGCGCGACGAGTTCGGCAAGAGCGTGCTGATCACCGATCACAACGTCGCGCAAACCTTGAAAGTGGTCGATCGCGCCATCATTATCAATGACGGTCGGATTCTCAAAGAAGGCGCGCGTCGTCAGATCATTAACGACCCCGCCGTCCGCGCCGCCTATCTGGGCAACACGTTCCGCGGGGACGAATTTGATTGATAGATCGCTGCGCCTGAAACCAACTTTTTTTTAGAACCCATTTCAAAACCGCAGATCACGCAGGTCCCGCAGATAAAATTGAGTGAAATCTGCGTTATCTGCGTAATCTGTGCTTACAAAGATTGGTTTTGAAACCGCTCCGACTAACGTCCGAGAAACGCCTCGCCGACCGGTATTGCCGCGCGATTGGCTCCTATGTGCGTATTCGGCAAAGTTTAACGCGCCGGATTGTGCCCTGCCCTGCGGAATCGAAAATCCTGCTGTGGAAAGCACCTAAGCGCACAATTTCGATTGGAACGCGCGAAAGTGATTCAGCATTCCCACCGATAACTAGCGGGGCGCGAGATTGATTCCGCCGACGAAAATCGGCGGTGGCCGCTTGACCGGGTTGGGAAAGAAAATGAACGCGCAACTGATCGAACAAATAAAGAGTTGTCCGACACTTCCATCGCTGCCGGCGATTGCGGTGCAGGTGCTCGACATGGCGCAAAAAGCCGATGTCGACATTACCGAGATCGCCCGGCTCATCAGCAAAGATCCGGCATTGAGCACCAAGATTCTTCGCACGGTCAATTCCAGCTTTTACGCGCGGAGTAAAGCCGTCAGTACGCTCAGCCAGGCGCTGGTGATACTCGGCCTGCAGTCGGTGAAAACGTTGGTGCTGGGGTTCTCGCTGGTTTCAAATATATCGAAGACCAAATCGCGCGGGTTTGATCACATCACCTATTGGCGCCGCGCGATCTACGCCGCCACTGCCGCAAGAGTCATCGCCTCAAAGATTTCGATGGTGCAGCAGGAAGAGGCCTTCCTGTGCGGGCTGCTCAAAGACATCGGCATGATGGTGTTCGACCAGGTGCTCGGCGAGAAATACAGCACATTGTTTGCCAAGGCGGCATCGCACCCGGCATTGGCCGAAATCGAACTCACCGAACTCGGCATGACGCACGCCGACGTGGGCGGCTTGCTCGCTGAGGAATGGCAGCTCCCTCCGCTTTTGCAGGTGCCGATTCGCAACCACCACAATGTTGAAGCGGTAACCGACCCGGCCCTGCGGAAGCTGGCCAACTTAGTCGCGCTCGCCGGCCGCTGCGCCGACGTGTTTGCCGACCCCGAATCCGCCGCCGCAATCGTCACCGTTCGGAAGCTGGCCAACGACCTGTTCAAGCTCACCGAAGCCGACTGCGATGCCATGCTGGCCGACATCGGCAAGCGGACGAAGGAAATGGCCGGCTTGTTCGAGATCAACATTGGTTCTGCCGTCGGCTACGACGCGATATTAAAGAGGGCCAACGAAACGCTGGTTCAGATCACCCTCCAAAGCCAGATGCAGGCGACGCAGTTACGGCAGCAGAATGAAAACCTGCAGGAGCGCGTGGTGACCGACGGGCTGACCAAGCTCGCCAACCGTTCGCGGTTTGATGAGTTTCTTGCCGAAAAATTTGCCTTGGCCGTCGCCGCCGGCAAGCCGCTGGCGCTGATTATGGTCGACATCGACAAGTTCAAATCCGTCAACGACACGCACGGCCACCCCGCCGGTGACGCGGTGCTGCAATCGGTGGCGCGGCTGGTCAAAGTCGCCGCACGGCCAACCGATCTGGTCGCCCGCTACGGCGGTGAAGAAATGGCGCTGATCCTGCCGGATACCAACCGCCAAAAAGCCGCAGCGATGGCCGAAACCATCCGCCGGGCGCTGGCAGCAAAACCGATCGCCACGCCGGCCGCCACCATCGCGATCACCGCCAGCTTCGGCGTGGCGTGCCTCGAACCCGGGCTGCCGATCAAGGTGCCCGCGCACCTCATCAAAGCCGCCGACTTAGCGCTCTACCACGCCAAACATTCCGGCCGCAACAATGTCAAGGTCTTTACGCCCAAACCGCTCGCCGCCGCAGCGTGAGCCATCATGGTGCGGGATAACCCGCCGGCTGGCCGTTGATCACGCTCATCACATCGCGCACCACCCAGCTCATATTCTGCAGCGCAGTCGTTGTCCGCGCGGCCAAGTGCGGGGTGAGCAGCACGTTGTCTAATCCCAGCAGCGGGGAGTCCGGGCCGGGCGGCTCGGGGGAAAACACGTCGATCGCGGCGCCGGCAAGCTTTTTCTGACGAATCGCTATTGCCAGCGCCGCGGCATCGAGCACTTCGCCGCGGCTGGTGTTGATGAGAATCGCATCCGGCTTCATCTGCGCAATCGCCTCGCCGTTCACCAAGCCGTGGTTTTCCGGCCGGCCGTCGACGTGAATGGTCAGGATGTCGCAGCCGCGATAAAGATCGCTCTTGCCGACCGCCTTCGCGGGAAAACTGATCTGACTCCGCACATCGAGCAGGTCGTTATAGATCACCCGCATGCCGTAGCCGTTGGCCGCAATGCGCCCGACGCGTCGCCCGACCCGGCCCATGCCCAGAATGCCGATCGACAGCTCATCAAACTGTCGCCCGCGCACCGTATCGCGCAGCCGTTTGAACTCGGCGGGCGAATACACCGTCTCACGAAAGAAACACCACGGACGAAGCAACTGAGCGATGTAACCGAAGACGAAATCGCCCACCGCGTGGGTGTTGGCATCGGGCGTGTAAACCACCTCAATCCCCCGCCGCCGGCACGCGGCAACGTCGATGTTTTCCAACCCCACCCCGCCGCGGCCGACCACCCGCAACCGTGGCGCGGCGGTCAGCAGAGCCTCGTTGACTTTGGTATAGGTGCGAACGACCAGCCCGCGCGCTTCGGCGATGGCGGCGCCAAAGTCCGCGTCCGTCGCACCCGTTTCAATCACCCGGGCGCGCTCCTTCAGCCAGTTCAGCGGCCCTACATCGGAGCCTTCTGTCACGACGACAACCGGCAGTTCGTCTTCAGCCATCGGCAAAGTTGTACTCGATTGTGAATTCTGTAGCATCGATCCCGGAACGAGGAAAACATGAAGTCGATCAGCAAAATCTTTGTCGTGGCGGCGGTACAGACCCTTTCAGCGCTGGCTTGGGCCGATGTAACGCTTCCGAAACTTTTCACCGATCACATGGTGTTGCAGCGCGAGGCGAAGCTTCCTGTCTGGGGCAACGCCGACGCGGGTGAGCAAGTGACCGTGACGCTCGCCGGCCAGAGCCGATCAACCGCCGCCGACGACAACGGCAAGTGGCGGGTGGTGTTTGAGCCGGTGGTCACCACTGATGCATTGACCATGACCGTTGCGGGCAAGAACACGATTACCATCACCGACATTGTCATGGGTGAAGTGTGGGTGTGCTCGGGTCAATCCAACATGGAATGGCGGCTGGATAATTCCAACGACGCCGCCACGGAAGTGCCCGCTGCACTGTGGCCGCGGATTCGGTTTTTCAATGTGAGCGCCAAGAAGAAGCCGGCGCGCGAGCCCGCCGCCGATGTCGATGCCGCGTGGCAAATCTGCACGCCCGAAACCGCCAAAGGCTTCAGCGCCGTGGGCTACTTTTTCGGCCGGCATTTGCACCGGGAGTTGCAGAATGTGCCGATCGGCCTGATCAACGTAAGCTGGGGCGGCATGCCCGCCGAGGCGTTTGCTGATATGGAAACGCTGCGCAGCGATGATGCGTTCGCAGACATCATCGAGCGATTCGCCAATGCGGTGACGATGTATCCGCAAACCTTCGCCGAGTACGAAAAGAAATTGACCGCCTGGGAAGAAGCCAGGAAGATCGCCGAAGCAAAAGGCGAGAAAGCGCCGAATCGCCCCGGCGTGCCCTACGGCCCGGATTCGCCCAACGCGCCGGCGGCACTGTGGAACGGGATGATCCATCCGATCATTCCGTACGCGATGCGCGGCGCCATCTGGTATCAAGGCGAATCCAACGCCGGCGACGCGGCGCGGGCGAAGCAATACCGCAAACTGCTGCCCGCGATGATCGGCAATTGGCGCAAGGCATGGGGGCAGGGCGATTTTCCTTTCCTCATCGTTCAGTTGGCCAATTGGAGAGAACCCGCCACCCAGCCCGCCGAGCCTGATAGCGCGTGGGCCTTGCTTCGCGAAGCGCAGACCCTGACGACCGAAACGGTTCCGAACACCGCGCAGGCGGTCATCATCGATATCGGCGACGCCCAAGACATTCACCCGCGCAACAAGCAGGACGTCGGCAAGCGCCTCGCGTTGGCCGCCGAGAAGCTGGCTTACGGCCGCGATGTCGTATTCAGCGGGCCGGCGTATCAATCGATGCGCGTCGAAGGAAATAAAGCGGTGTTGAGCTTCGACCACATCGGCGCGGGGTTGGTGGCCAAAGGCGAAAACCTGGAAGGCTTCGCCATAGCCGGCAACGACGGCGTGTGGCACGTCGGCGACGCGATCATTGAAGGTATTACGATCGTCGTCAGCAATACCAACGTCGCATCGCCCAAGGCGGTGCGTTATGCATGGGCGAACAACCCGCGGGCGACGCTGTACAACAAAAACGGTCTGCCGGCGGTGCCGTTTCGGACCGATCGGGATTGACCCCAACAAAAAGTGGACTCAGTTAAAGCGAATCGCACGAGACGCTTCTCTCGCGCTCACAACCTTGGCGCTTCCATCGCACATCAACATGTTGATCGCAGGATTCTTTGGGGCGTTCGCTTTCTTGAGCTTGCCGTGACGGTTGAAATCCGGGGTAAACACATTCGCATCAGGAACAGCCGGCATCGGCGCTGTTACGGGGGTCCACCAGGGCCACGTTGGCGACACTGATGTGTTCACGTGAATGCTGTCGTAAACCAACGCTCGCTCAGCGGGTCGCTCCCACTGCGTTTGCTTCCAATACCAACCGGTGGTTTGCGTTTCAGTGCCGGTGAGAAATCGTATCGCCCAGTTCGTGTAGGGCCTCTTACTAACCGATGGAGCAACAACTGTATCCGGAGTGAACGTGTAAATGTTCATCGAATAACCGTTGTGGAAATCGCTGTTGAAGGTTGGACTGCCGGCAACCCAACCCACGCGAGCCCACGAAGGGCAGCCCCACAGCACGTTGTTTCCATCTTTTATCGTTCCATGTTCGGCAGCATTTTTACCATCGTAATTGAGTCCGACCCCATCAACTGATTTGACCACGTAGCGGGAAATGAAATGCACCCACCTTTTATCACGATTAACCGGCGAACCGCCCGTAACTGCATACTGGTGGGTTGCCATCGGCCAATAACCTTTGTTATCGCCGGCGTAGAGGAAGTACGCTTGACCGATTGATTTGAGGTTCGACAAGCACTTCGCCTTGTCCGCTTGCGCGCGAGCCCCACTGAGTGCCGGTAACAGAACGGAAATTAGCAGCGCAATGATCCCGATCACTACCAACAACTCAACGAGCGTGAACCCGCGCAACTTTGCCTTCATCTGCGACATTAAACCTCCACGAACTTCGCCATGATCGAAAGAATTATACTGGTTATAGAATTATACATGGGTTTTGGAAAGCGGCAACGAAAAAATCCCTTGATTGCGGGAGTGAAGTTAGAATTTTCGGCGTGAGATTGATTGTAGCCGCGAAGCGGCGGTAGACGATAGCCTGGGGCGAAAGCCCCAGGATTGCAACAAAGCACCAAAAGCCTCGAAGGGGCGTAAGACCGATGCCCCAAACGCTTACCGCAATTCATGTTCACATCATCTTCTCGACCAAGTCGCGTCAGCCGATGATCTCCGCGGAACTCGCGTCGCGGCTGCACGCTTACCTCGGCGGGATTGTGAACGAACTGGAATGCATCCCGCACAAGGTCAACGGCATGGATGATCACATTCACATGCTCATTTCACTCAATCCGAAAATCGGAGTGTCGGAATTGATGCGCGTGGTGAAGGCCAATTCGTCGAAGTGGGTGCATGGTCTCGGAGGCGCGCATTCCCGGTTCGCGTGGCAATCTGGATACGGCGCATTCAGAAAAACCCAGGGCTTGCGCCTTGGGCTATCATCTTTCGCCGCTTCGCGGCTAACGGGTGGCGACTTAAGTCGCCACCCCGAAGCGCTCACACTTGAATCAGTACCGATAGTGATTCGGCTTGTACGGTCCTTCGACCGGAACACCGATGTATTTCGCCTGTTCCGACGAAAGCTTCGTGAGCTTTACGCCCAGCTTGTCCAAGTGCAGGCGCGCCACTTTTTCATCCAAGTGCTTGGGCAGCACATAAACAGCCTTGTCATATTTGGCTACGTTCGTGGCAAGTTCGATTTGTGCGATCGTCTGGTTGGTGAAACTCGCGCTCATCACGAAACTCGGGTGACCCGTCGCGCAGCCCAGGTTCATCAAACGACCTTCGGCGAGGATCAGCACGCTGTTGCCGGTATCTTTGAACGTATACATGTCGTACTGCGGCTTGATGTTGGTGCGCTTCACCCTGCCGGTTTCTTCGAGCTTTTCCAGCCCGGCCATGTCCACTTCGTTATCAAAGTGGCCGATGTTGGCGACGATCGCCTTGTCTTTCATCTTCGCCATCTGCTCGACGCTGACGATCTTGAAATTGCCGGTCGTCGTGACATAAATGTCGGCGTAACTGAGCGTGTCTTCCAGCGGGACGACCTGGAAGCCTTCCATAGCGGCCTGCAGGGCGCAGATGGGATCGATTTCGGTCACGATCACGCGGGCGCCCTGGCCTTTGAGGCTCTGGCAGCAGCCCTTGCCCACATCGCCGTAACCGCACACCACCGCGACCTTGCCGCTGATCATTACGTCGGTCGCCCGATTCAGTCCGTCGATCAGCGAGTGACGACATCCGTAGAGATTATCGAACTTGCTTTTGGTGCAGCTATCGTTGACGTTGATCGCCGGGAACAGCAGCGAGCCGTCTTTCTGCATCTCGTAAAGGCGATGCACGCCGGTGGTGGTTTCTTCAGTCACCCCGCGGATTTTGGCCGCCACGTTGGTCCACCGCTTCGGGTCGATGGCGAAGCACTTCTGCAGGAGCTTTAGGATTTCCTTGTACTCTTTGTTGTCGGTGGTCTCAGGCCCGGGGATTTTGCCGGCCTTTTCGAACTCCACGCCTTTGTGGATGAGCAGCGTCACGTCGCCGCCGTCGTCGACGATCTGGTCGGGACCGGTGCCGTTGCCGAAATCCATCGCGCGTTCGGTCGCCCACCAGTATTCTTCCAGCGTTTCACCCTTCCACGCAAACACCGCAACACCCTTGGGGTTGGCCGGCGTGCCGCCCGTCTCCGGCCGACCCACCACTACGGCGGCGGCGGCGTGATCCTGCGTGCTAAAGATGTTGCAGGTACACCAGCGCACGTCCGCGCCAAGAATCACCAGTGTTTCAATCAGCACCGCGGTCTGGATCGTCATATGCAGCGAGCCGACCACCTTCAAGCCCTTGAGCGGCTTGGACGCGCCGAATTCCTTGCGACAGGCCATCAGCCCCGGCATTTCGTCTTCGGCCAGCATCATTTCTTTGCGGCCCCACTCGGCCAGCGAAAGATCGGCCACCTTGTATTCAAACCCGGTTTTGGGCTGCGACGATTGCATTTTGCGTTCTGCGACTGCGGTAGACATGTGAGTCTTGCTCCGTCTTGAGGTTGTCCGGACCCGCTACGATTCCCCACTGGAACCAGCCGCAATCCATCCGTTCATCCGGATATATTGTTGGATGGTTCCGGTGAGTTGTCAAGTGCCGAATAATCACCTTCTCACCCCCCCACGCGAGGTCAGAGCGCAGCGCCGCCCCGGCTTTCGATAGGTAATCAAGTGACTGCGGGCACGACACTCAACAGTTTGCGTAGATTACATAAGTTGGGGTACTTTCGCAGGACCCTGACCCAAGCAGCGCTCCGGACAAACGGGCTGACGCTGGGCAGCGTTGGTTTACGAGTTATGACCAAAAGCTCTGGATGACCGCGCGCTGGTGTCCGCCCTCCGCGTATTCAGAATGTGATCAACCTGATCGCGAGCCGCCAGCGAATGGAAGAGTCCGTTCTGAATTCCGTGCATCAGATTCGGGAGCTGCGCAACCGGATCGTTCACAGAAATCTGTCCATTTCGCCGATCGGATTTGGCGTGTGCAAATCCCGCCTTGCCACGTATGTCAGCCGCCTGCCTCGAAAATGGTGACCCCATGCCGATTTCGCTGCTGGACCTACGGCACCACCACCGCATCGGGAAACAAGCCCGTCAATCGCGCCTTCGCCGCCTGCGCTTGTTGATAATTGTTGAACGGCGTGACCGTCACCACGGTCTGTCCCTGCGAATTCCCGAGTTTGCTGGGAATAAACCCCTCGCGACGGAGGGTGTTCATGGCGTTCTCGGCCGTTTGTGGCGATGCGAAAGTGGCCACCTGCACCGCGAATGCTTTCGCGCCGCGCTTTTGCGCGGCGCGTTTCGCGGCGTCGGTTGACGGATATTCCTGCCCAACCGCTGCCAGGGTGCGGTCGGCGTCGTCGAACTGGCCCAGCCGCTGCTGGCACAGGCCGATGCGGTAGAGCATGTATGCTTTGTCGGCGTCATCGACAGCGAGATCGTGGGCCTTCACCCAATTGCGCCAGGCGTTGCTGTAATCGTCCTGCCAGTAGAATGTGTTGGCGATGCCGGAATAAATTCGCCCGGAAAGTGCGGCCGTCGGATTGGCCCGCAGCGCCGCGGCATAGGCGGCGGCGGCATTCGACAGGTTCATCCGCTGCGCCAACGGCGACGCGGCCACTTTCGCCTCGAGCGCACGGCCTTTGAGATACAAAACCTCCGCCGCCCGGGGAGATGTCGGGGCTTCGGCCAGAATATTCTCCGCCGTCGTGAGCGCCTGGTCTGCTTGGCCCGCCGCAAGCTGCTGCCAGCCGGTGGGGAGCATCTTCGTCGCGGGATCGGTAACGCATCCGGTTGCCGCTATCGATATAAGAAATAGCGCGTATACCCGAACGCATCGATTGCGAATTCCAGAATGCAGATTTCGGAAAATGTGCTGCAACTTCATTCCGATGAATCCAAAATCGAAAATCGAAAATCGAAAATCAGGCGTGTTCTGTGGCATCCTTGCCTCTCGATGAGTAAAATCTTACTACCTTAATTGAAACACGAACAATAAAAAGACCGGTGACCCATGCTCGTCCGACCCTTGCTCCAACATGCCGCAAACAAGCCCGAATCTGCCCTTGCAATTACCGACGACCGCGGGGCCGTCACTTGGCGGCAGCTTGTCGCCTCCGCCGCCAACATCGCCGCGACACTCTCAACGCAAACACAGGCCAATGCCGTCGGCATTCTGCTTCCGGCGTCGGCGGGGTTCGTCAGTAGTTTCTACGGGACGCTGCTGGCTGGCAAGATCGCGGTACCCATCAATTTTCTCATGGGCGATCGCGAACTGGCCCACATTATCAAAGACAGCGAGATCGATACCGTTCTCACCGCCCCGCCGCTGGCCGCTCGATTGGCCGACACGGGCCTGAAGGTGATCGACCTGACCCAGCTCCCCGCGCCCGATGGCGCCGTGGTCCGGCAAACTCTCGCGATGGCGGGTGCAAGCCCCACGCCGTCGCTAAAGATCGCCACGTTTCTTTACACGTCGGGCACGAGCGGTTTGCCCAAAGGCGTGGTGCTCACGCACGGCAATCTGCAGAGCGACATCGACGCCTCCATCGCCCACGCCGGGTTTAACGATCAGCACCGGTTTCTGGGCATCATTCCGCTGTTCCATTCCACCGGTCTGCTGGCGACGATGCTCGCGCCGATGCAACTCGGGTCGGCCGTCACGTACATCGCGCGGTTCAGCCCCGTCGCCACGATGAAAGCCATCCGCGATCAGAAGATCGGCGTGATGGGCGCCGTGCCGAGCATGTACGGCGCGCTGCTTCGGCTCAAAGACGCCACCGCCGACGACATGGCCAGCCTGTACCTCCCCATTTCCGGCGGCGAACCTTTGCCGCCGGCCATTCGCGAAGCATTCCTCAATCGCTACAAAAAACATCTGATGGAAGGCTACGGCCTGACCGAAACCTGCGGCCCGGTCTGCTTCAACACGCCGCAGCTCCACAAACCCGGAACAGTGGGTCGTGTCGTGCCTAACGCCGAAGTTCGCATTGTAGACGAAAACGGCGCCGCGCAACCCACCGGCGCGATCGGCGAGGTGTGGATGCGCGGCCCGATGATCATGCAGGGTTACCACAACCTGCCCCAGGAAACCGCCGCCGCCATGACGCACGACGGCTTCTTCAAATCCGGCGATTTAGGCATGCTCGACGCCGACGGATATCTCTCCATCACCGGCCGAAAGAAGGACCTCATCATTGTCGCCGGTGAAAAGGTTTACCCGCGTGAGGTGGAAGACCTGCTCGCCCAGCATCCAGCCGTCGGCGAGGTGGCGGTGCTCGGAAAGAGCGACGAATCGCGTGGCGAAGTGGTCGTGGCGTTTATCGTCGTGAAGGAAGGCATGGAAATCACCCCCGAGGAAATCCGCGATTATTGCCGCGCGCAAGGTTTGATAGCATGGAAGACGCCGAAAGAAGTCATCGTCACCGCCGACCTCCCGCGCTCGCCCACGGGCAAGGTGCTCAAGCGCGTGCTGGCGGAGCAACTGGCTTCGTAGCGCGGGCGTCCCGCCGTGAAGCCGGTACGCCGGCTTAAATGCACGACGGCGTACCGTCGATACTGGCGAGACGCCAATGCTACGTTACGGTTCACGATACGTCGCCTTCTTAATCAACCGCGCAAAGCGCAGCGGCTGCAGCGCGGCGCTGGCTAAATTGTTGTAAATATTCGCGGTCATGTAAACCAGCGTCTCGCGCGTCGGCCGGGCCGCGGGTTCGTGGATGAGCGGGAGAAACGCCACCACCGCCACCAGACGCAGAACGCCGCTGAGCACGAACAGCACTTCGTAGAACGTAAACGTCTGCATAAACGCGATGCCGTGTTCCCACTTCCACTCGCGGAGCACTTGCGCAATGATGCCCGCCGCCAGCCCGCCGAAGCATCCGGCGATATTGATGATCACGCTGTTGACCGCGACATAATTGCTCCCGCCGCGCTGGCCGGAATCGCCTTCGTCGCTGCCGCTGAACTCGAGCACGAAATTGAAGTTCGCCACCTCAACCCCCGCCCACAGCGCCGCCCCCGCCGCCGACAGCACGTAACCCAGCCACGGGTTTGCCGGGCTGACGAAGATCCACCCAAGCCCCACCGGCACGAGGCCCAGCCCGGCGATGGCCATCACCGGGCGTTTGCCCATTCGGTCGACCGCGTGACCCCAATGCCCCAGCACCAGAAACGTGGCAATCAGCGGCGCGATCAGAAGCATGATCTGAGTCGCCTTCGCCGTGATCTGAAGTTTTTCGATCATGTAAAGCGTGACAAACTGCCCCATGAAGCTGATGGCAAACGTCATCGTGCCCACGAAACCGGCGAAGATAAGAAACTGCTTATCGCGCAGCGGCGATGCGAAAATGTGGTGCAGCGGCGCCTTCTCCGCCGGCGCGCGGTGCGGCTCGTCGACGGGAATAAACAGCGCGATATCCACAATGCCAAACACCGCCGCAATGCAGAATATGATGCTGCAGACGACAAGCATCCCCACCCGATCAACCCCCGGGCCGTGCGCGAAAGCATCCAGCGCGTACCCCACCAGATAAGCCGCCGGAATCGCCGAGAGAATGCCCAACTGCCGGCGCCGCGAAAAATACCGCCCGCGGAGGCGCTCGGGGATGATGTCGGCCATCCAGCTCACCCACGCCGGCCCGCCGACGGCCTGGCCGGCGTGCATGAAAAACACCAGGACGAGAAAAATGATCGTCGTTGCCCCCACCCAACTCTCGCCGCCGGCTTTCACGATCCACACCGGCACCGTGGCAATCGCAAACCAGAGAAATCGCTGGATGAACAGCGAAATGAGAAAAATCAATTTCCGTTTGCCCGTGCGTTCGATCAACACGCTGGCCGGCATGCTGATCAGCGACGCGATAAACGGCATGGCGGTAAGCAGGCCGAACTGAAACTCGCTGGCGTTGAGCTGGCGCGCAAAAATGGCGATCGGCGCGCCCGATACCATCGTCACCCACACCGATCCGAACACCCAACTGAGCGTCACAAGTCGCATCGAGCGGCGCAGTTCACCGGGGCGGGGTTCTGCGGCAGGTGGATCACTCAATACAGGCGTCGATGACATGGTTAACGGCACATCCTTGCAACACTCAACCGGCGTGCGGCTGCGGCAGACTCTCGCGACACCCTACAGCCGCGCGGCGGCAACATAAAGTGAGGGGCGAGAATGACTGCCACATTATTCCAAGTGCCACGAGTACTGGTCAACGCGAACAAGACTTCCTACCCTTTACTTCTATGAGTGAACTGCATCTGCTCAGTCCAAAAGGTTTCCGCGCCGGGGGCGCGTATGCGGGAATTAAGACCCGCAAGGTTAACGACGTCGGCGTGCTCGCCTGTGATACCCTCGCCACCGCCGCAGCGGCATTTACCACCAACAAGGTTTTCGCCGCCCCCATCGCCGTCGGGCGTCAACACGCCGCCGACGGGAAGTTGCGCGGTTTGGTCATCAACTCCGGCAACGCCAACGCCTGCACCGGCAAGCGGGGTTTACAAGACGCCAACGAAATGTGCGCCCTCGCCGCCGCACAGTTGAAGTGCAAACCCGCCGACATCCTTCCCGGCAGCACGGGCATCATCGGCCATCATCTGCCGATGGCAAAAGTGCGCCGGGGAATCGTCGAAGCGTCGCAAAATCTCGGCAATTCATCGGAACACTCCATCGCTTTCAACGATGCGATCCTCACCACCGACACCCGCCGCAAATTCGCCGCGGCGCGATTGAAGCTTGGGAAGCAGACGATCACCCTCACCGGCATCTGCAAAGGCGCCGGCATGATCGGCCCGCGCCTCGCGCTGGCACAAGCGCGCCGCTCTGGTGGGGTAAAGCCCCAAGGCCGGCACGCCACGATGCTCGCCTACATTCTTACCGACGCCCAGGTGAGCGCGCCGGCGTTGCGGAAGCTGCTCCAGCCTGCGGTTAACAAAAGCTTTAATTCTGTGACGATCGACGATCACACCAGCACCAACGACACCGCCGTGCTGCTGGCGTCGGGCGCATCGAGCGGAAAGATCAACACGATCGCTGCAGCGAAAGCCTTTCTCGAAGCACTGACCGAACTCTGCCAAAGCCTCGCCCAGCAGATTGCCGCCGACGGCGAAGGGGCGACGAAGGTCGTTCGCATCGACGTCACGCGCGCCAAAACCGATCGCGACGCCGACTTGATTTCCCGCTCCATCGCCAACAGCCCGCTGGTGAAGTGCGCCATGCACGGGAATGATCCCAACTGGGGCCGGATCGTCAGCGCCGCCGGCATGTGCGGCGCCAGTTTCGACCCGGACCGCGCCACGCTGACGCTTCAAGGCGTAGAAGTCTTCCGCCGCGGCCAGCCTGTGCCGTTCGACCCGGCCACCGTCAGCGAGTTGCTGGCCGCGAAGGAAGTCGTTGTGAAACTCGACTGCGGCCACGGAAAGTCCAGCCACACGCTGTGGACGTGCGACTTGAGCAAGGAATACGTCACCATCAACGCCGATTATCACACATGATTGGCGGCCGTCGCCGTTGGCTTCATTTCTCCCACGACTCACTTGCCCGTATGATCCCTCGCCATGCCGGTGGGAATGGTCGAACAGGTCGGGAGAAACACCAACAACGCGCTGGCGGCGCTGGGCGATTTCGCGTTGTTTGTGGCTCGAGCAATACGATTCGTGTTCAGCGACGGTTGGCGATGGAAGACCTTCCGCCTCTGGCTGCCGCAAGCCTATGAAGTGGGGACGCGCAGCGTGCCGGTGGTGAGCATCACCGGCGCGTTCATCGGCATGGTGCTCAGCATCGAATCGATCACGCAGCTCAAGACCGTGGAACAGGAGAACCGCATCGGCAGCATCATCAATGTGAGCGTGGTGAAGCAGATCGGCCCGGTGCTGGCCGCGGTGATGCTCGCCGGCCGAATCGGCGGCGCGCTGACGGCCGAACTCGGAACCATGAACGTGACCGAGCAGCTTGATGCGCTGCGCGTGATGGGCACCGATCCGATCCGCTACCTGGTCGTCCCACGATTTCTGGCGTGCGTGCTTCTCACGCCGATTCTCACTATTTACAGCGACCTTTGCGGCGTCGTCGGCGCCTGGCTGGTCAGCACCAAATTTCTCGGCGTGCCGTCGGGCCCTTACTGGCAGTATTCCGCGCAAGGCGTAGACACCTGGCAGATTATGGAAGGCCTCGTCAAAAGCCTCTTCTTCGGTGCGGCGATCGGGTTGATCAGTTGTTATAAAGGCTTCACCTGCGGCGCGGGCGCCAGCGGCGTGGGACGGGCCTGCACGGATAGCTTTGTGACGTCGTTCATCGCCATCATCATCCTCAACTTTCTCGCCGCTAAACTGGCGAAAGACTGGTACTTGCTGCTCTTCGGATCGAGAAGTTTGTTTGGGTAGGAAGTTGTTGGTTGCAGGTTGCAGGTTGTTGGTTGGCAGAAGTCGCCACCCACGACCCACAACCAACAACCCACGACCCACAACCAACAATCCACCATGGCCCTCATCGAACTCCGCAACATCCACAAGCGGTTCGGACGACTCGTCGTGCTTAACGGCATCACGCTTAACGTCGAGTCGGGGCAGGCGCTGGTGATCATCGGCGCATCGGGCACCGGCAAAAGCGTGCTGTTGAAACATATCGTTGGCCTCCTTAAACCCGATCGTGGCGAGGTCTGGTTTGACGGGCAGCGGATCGATAAGCTGCCCGAGCGCGATCTTCAGGCCGTTCGGCAAAACTTCGGATTCCTTTTCCAGATGGGCGCACTTTTCGACTCGGTCAGCGTGATCGACAACGTGTCGTTCCCGCTGGTTGAGCACACCCGCAAGCCGAAAGAGGACATTCAGGCCATCGCACAGGACAAGCTGGCGATGGTCGGACTGCCCGAGGTCGGCAACAAAATGCCCGCCGAACTCTCCGGCGGACAGCGCAAACGGGTGGGGCTGGCGCGCGCCATCGCATTGTCGCCCCGAGTCATTCTCTACGACGAACCCACGACCGGCCTCGACCCGATTCGCTCCGACGTCATCAACGAACTGATCCTCAAACTTCAGCGTGAGTTGAAGGTCACCAGCATCATCGTCACGCACGACATGAACTCGGCGTTCAAAGTCGCCAATCGCATCGTCATGCTGCACGAAGGCAAGATCGTCTTCGACGGCACCGTCGAGCAGATGAAGGCCAGCGAAGACGAGATCGTAAGGCGATTCGTCATCGGGGAAGCCGGCGAGGCGGAGCTGGCGTCGCTGCGCCTGGATCAACCGCCACAGTTTCGTTTGGCTAACCAGTAGCGTCGAAACGCGCTCTCCTCAATCGTTAATCGTCAATCGTTACGGCGTGGTGACGATTGACGATTGACGATTAACCGGAAACGTTCGTCGCGAAAAGGCTCTAATTACACCTCCTCTCAATCGTCAATCGTTAATCGTCACGGCCCAATGACGTTGACGATTGATCATTGACCAATGACACTCTTACCCAATGCCCTCCCGATTCATCTATCTCGACTACAACGCCACCACGCCGATGGATATTCGCGTTTTGCAGGTGATGAATCCGTTTTTCACCCAGCAGTTCGGCAACGCCGCCAGCAATCACGCCGCGGGGATTACCGCGAAGATGGCGGTGGAGCGGGCGCGCACGCAGGTGGCGTCGATCCTTCGGGCGCGGGCGGAGGAAATTGTCTTCACCAGCGGCGCGACGGAATCCAACAATCTCGCCATCAAAGGGATCGCCCAAGCCCATCCCGATCGTAAGCACATCATCACGCAGCAGACCGAGCACAAGGCTGTGCTTGATACGTGCACGACGCTTGAAGATCGTGGGTGGGAAATCACGTGGCTCAAGCCAGACAAAACAGGGCGCGTTGCAGCAGCACAGGTCGCTGAATCGATCCGGCCCAATACGTCGCTCGTCACCATCATGTGGGCGAACAACGAAATCGGCACGATTCAACCCGTGCGCGAAATCGGCAAACTCTGCCGCGCGCGACACGTGGCGTTTCATACCGATGCCACGCAGGCGGTCGGCAAAGTGCCGATTGATGTCGGCATCGATCACATTGACCTCCTGAGCCTCTCGGCCCACAAGCTCTACGGCCCCAAGGGTGCCGGCGCGCTATACGTGCGGGCCGGAACCAAAATCGAAATCCAAATGGACGGCGGCGGGCACGAGCGCGGGATGCGGTCGGGCACACTCAACGTTCCGGGCATCGTCGGCCTCGGTGCCGCTTGCGGCGTCGCGGCACAAGAAATCTCCAACGAAGCCCCGCGCCTGGCGAATCTTAGAGACCGTCTGGAGCACGGCATCCAGAATCAGCTCGACGCCGTCACCATCAACGGCTCGATCGACCACCGCCTGCCCCAATGCACCAACCTCAGCTTCGCCAACGTGGACGGCGAACCGCTGCTCGCCGGGTTTGATGATATCTGCGTCAGCTCCGGCTCGGCCTGCACCAGCGCCATCAAGGCCCCGAGTTTCGTGCTGAAGGCGATCGATGTCGCGGACGATCTCGCCCTGGCCAGCGTCCGCTACTCGCTGGGCCGAATGACCACCGAGGCGGACATCGATGCCGCCATCGCCAAGACGGTGTCGATTGTCCGATCGCTGCGTGGCTGACTTGGTGACACAGACATTCCTGTCTGTGTCTCCTGCTCATTTCAACTTTTTGTAGCGGCGGCCCGTCCCGGCCGCTTCGACTGACAAAGAACGCCCGAGATGAGCGTCGCTACAGGTGCATGACCCACCCCACCGCGAGTCCGAATCGGAAAAACAGACAGGAATGTCTGTGCCACCGGACCCAAGTGGCGCTGAAAAAAAGATGTTAAACCTCCGCCGCCGATCCGCGCAGAAGTTCGTAACCGGCTTATCGAGCGACGGTTGCGCGCCGAAACGCGCGTCAATTCGGCCCGCAAAACCCCGTCCCAACCCCGTCCCACTGGGGTCCAGAAAGATCCTTTTCGGGTCCTTTTCGTGCCCAAAGGGTGCCTCAATCGGTCCTTTTCGAAGGAGTTAAATACCTTTTGTAATTCGTCAGTTCCTGCTCGGCCGACACGACATTTTCCCGCCCGGGCTGGGGTTGGGGTTGGGGTGACGAGGGTTCGGCTCTTCAGTCCCATGTCTTTCCTCCAAAACTAAGCCAGACCGCGCAGAATCCGGCGGTTCTGCAATCAAACAAAATACTAACGATTGATGTAAGACTCGTCAAGGCTAATATTTGTGTTTTGTTTGGTTCAAAACCAGAACCCCTAATGCACGCTCGCGAAGGCGCAAGCGGGTGCCCGAGTCGACCGGCGAAATCGCACCGCTTGGGTTACGACGTGGCGCAGCGCAACGATTCATCTGCACAGAATAAGACGAAATTCATTGCCAAGTGCTGCAATTGCGATAATGTACGTGGCTCCAAGTCTTCCCGGCACTGTCATGCTAAGTTGCGCAGTGGTCGGGATATCATTAGTTATCCGGCATCACGATGATCGAGTACATGTTCATGCCATTGAGTAGGCACGCCGACGATGGCTTTTGTGCGGTCGGTCAAGCATTTCAAGATGCGGCAGATCATCTTCGAGCTGAGAGAGGAGAAGGCGGTGCCAGCAAGATGCACGGTCATCTCCCAACCAACTTCCTCTACCGGCACGCAATCGAGCTGTATCTGAAATCCATGATCGTGACTGCCCATCGAAGGTTGCAGCTAACCTCCGGCAATAGAAATTACGACCCGATTCCCCAGATTCCGGTCGGACAGAATTTGAAGCCCATTTACAACGTCCACCGCCTCCGAATGCTGCTCGATGAGATGCAACGCATTTTTATTTCTCATCGCGACACAATCGGAACCTTCGCGAAGACGGATTGGTCAAAGATTCCGGATGAACTCAGCGGTTGGATTTTGACCATCGATGATGCTGATCCGGCCAGTACGGTCTTCAGGTATCCAGTTTCGCGATCGCCCGCGATGGATGAGCAAAAGTCGTCCTTCAAATCAGTTGATGTTGCGGAACTAACTTCCCGCATGAATGCAACTGGGCCAAAACAATTCGCCTTGCTCATGATGGATCGAGACGACAACGTCGTCGAGTCATTTGCTTTGGACGACAATCCGATTCCGGAACTGCGCGATGCCCTTGTCAATGCAGTCGAAATGTTGTCGGGCGCGGCTTTCGGAGTGCTGATGGAACTCGGCGGTCCGGCGGCCGGATAACCAATCGACTATGAAGCCGAGTGCGCGTCAAAAGCATGATCCGGGCGTGTTCCCGCCCCGCAGGGATGGCGGAGTGGATTTGGGAGGAGCAGGACAACATAAGAAGCTGAGGCGACGCTACCATTTCGCCGCGCAGCGGCAGGCGGTTGTAGCCACGGGTGGAGCCTGAGCGCAACCCGTGGAAGGCCATCGAGCATGGCCCACCGCGCAGCGGCGGACGAAGTGGCATCCTGTTGACGCCTCGATGCCTCTGCAGCGCGGTCGTTAGCCGGCCGTCATTTTTTGCGTTCGATCGCCCATTTCGCACGGGAGTGGGATTCGACACGAGAACGATTCGTCCGCCGCTGCGCCGCGGGAGAATGTGCGCACGACTTCCACGGGTTCCGCTGCGCTTCACCCGTGGCTACAATCTTGCGCTGCTGCGCGGCGGAATGCGCGTGGTGGTGAGCAACGCGAATGTCGACGGCATGACGATCGACGGCATTAAAGTCACCGAATTGCTGGCGGCGTATCGGCGTATGAACGAGCCGCGAGCGTAAACGACCGGATTTTCCCCTTTACAGTGGCGCGGTCATCCTTGGACAAAGCTGAATGGCAGGAATCCGGTCGCTTACGCTCGCCGCTCGTTGTTGAGGCGTCAATCGTTAATCGTCATGCCCCCCACTTCCGATATCCAGCCTCGGCCGTGATGGCGTACTCATCATTGATGCGGTTGGATGCGGTTTGAATCGGAGACACAGACAGGAATGTCTGTGCCACCCTTTGCTGGTTGGTGAACCAAGAAAACCGCCCGGGACGGGCGTATCTGCAAAGTGTCGGAATCACGAATCGACGCTCATTTGCAAACGGCTCGGCGGGAGCCTCGCCCTCCACAGCACGCAATGATGGTCAATCGTTAATCGTTATGCCCGCCCACGTCCGATATCCAAATTACGGACATGGCATACACACTCGCAATTTTGCGGCCCCAACCCACCTCGACGCGTCTTTGGCAGGCCGGCGGATTGGTCGCGGCTATCGTGCTGACGGTTGTTGTGCTCAATCAACTTCTGCCGGCGGAGAAAAGCGTCGGCGGGGAGATGCTGGGACACGACTTTCTCGCCTTTTACACCGCCGGCACGGTGGTGAATAATGGCAACACCGGCGATTTGTATAGCCTCAGCTACGCCAACACGTTCCAACACGAAATCGGGCGATGGTTTGATCTGGATCTGGCCGAGGCAAGTTTCGGGCCGTACTGGAATCCGCCGTTCTTCGCGCTGGTGTTTGCGCCACTCGCGAAGATGCCTTACCCCTACGCGATGGCGACGTGGACCGCGATCAACCTCTTCGCGGCAATTGGCGCGGTGATGCTGCTATCGAAGATGGTCGCTAAAGCCGCCCACCCGTGGCCTACTTACGAATCGCAATCGCTGGGCAAATTCGTCCAACCTTGGCGTTATTGGCTATTGGTGCCGCTGCTCGTCGGCGTGAGCATGCCGTTCATTCAGGCGATCAGTCACGGGCAGAACACGTTCATTTCGTTGTTGATTCTGACCGCCACCGTCGTTTTCTGGCGAAACCAGAAGCCGCTTCTCGCGGGATTTATGTGCGGGCTGTTGTTCTACAAACCGCAGCTTGCCGCGATTGTCGCGGCGATGCTTACGCTGACGATGGGCTGGCGGGCGCTGGCGGGAATCGTGTTTGTCGGCATGAACATGCTGATGGTGCAGGAACTGGTTCTGCCCGGCAGCACCGCGATGTATCTGCATCAACTGCCGATCAATCTACAGGTGATGCAGGTCGATGCGACTTATCTGTGGGAACGCCACGTGACCCTCAAAGCGTTCTGGCGATTGCTGCTGCAGGGCCGCGAAGCCGGCGAGCTTTCGACGATGGCGCTATCGGCATGGGTGGGCACAACGGTGCTGGTGGCGATGGGCATTTGCATGGCGGTCCGCAACACCTGGAAAACCAAGCTCGACGACGCCTTCGGCGGGCACACCCGCGCCGTGCAGCGCGATCGACTCATCGCCGCCACCATCGCATGCATGCCGCTGCTGATGCCATTTTATTTTGATTACGATCTGTTGCTGCTGGCGATCCCGTTCACGTTGCTCGCCGTCGAGCGACTGCGCCGGCCCGATGAAATGGTGCACGCACACGACCGGCTGATTACCAAAATTGCCGCCGGCATGTACTTATGGCTGATCATCAACCCCGGCTTAGCCAAAGACAGCGGCGTGAACCTGACCGTGCTGTTTCTGGCAGCGATCGCCGGATTGCTTCTAAGCCGAGCCTGCCGCGAACGCGTTTCGGCGGCCGTGGTGGAAGAGGAAATTGAATCGGTTCCGCAGTACAATGTGCACCGGGCGATGCGTAAGGCGGCCTAGATTTAAGAAGATATCTCCCCCTCCTTGTACTCAGGGAGGGGGCCGGGGGGAGGGTCGAACGCCCGGGTGCGCGAGACCGCAAAATCGCCCTCTCATACCCCCACTCAGGGAACCAGGCGCGCGAAAGAGACAGGGATATGAAACTCAACTTCTGGCAAATCCTCGGAATAATCCTGGTGATCATCGCGGTGATTCTGATCGCGCGCCGTGAGAGCGTAAAACGAGCGGCGCCGCCACCCACCGCACCTTCAACCCTTAGCAGCTAAGCCGCGAGCGGCCTAATTCCCGCCGGGGAATTTGGTGTCGTTCTCTTTCTTCGCTTCGGTTGAAGCTGGCTTGGCCGCCTCTTGCGGCTTGTCAGACGTCATCGAGAAGAATTTTGAAAACGCGCCGACGAACTGCGTCTTGCCGTTTTGCGTCACTTCCACCCACAGGTAGCGATCTTTGAATTCGACCGAATTCAAATAGCCATCAATCTGCCAATTCGAAAGCATTCTGGCGATCAGGTTCGAACTGTTGAGCTTCATCTGTTCGCGCACGTAAGTTTCAAAACTCTGTTTGGTGGGCCGGGAGACAAACGCCCCGCCGACGAGGAGGATCAGCAGCACGAAAATGATGGCGGATTTAATCACGTTTCCACTGCTATCGACAGTTAGGTTGCTCGGTCGTTAGGAACCCTGATTCTTCAGCCATTCACGGAAGCTGTTCACCACGGCCTGATTGCTTTGCGTGTGCAGCATATCCATAAAACGATTCAGAGTGGCCGGATGAAAGCCCGGGAAGGCCAGACTCTCATTCAATTTCACATGCATCCCACCCGGTTTGGGGGCAATTGCACTCACAGCTTTGCCGTCGTATCGCCACACTTCGGGTACGCCGAGCGTCGCATAAATTGAAATCCGGTCGATCGGCTGATGCGTCACATCCACTTCGATCGCCAGATCGGGCGGGGGGTCGATATCCAGATCAAGCTCCGACTTGCCGATCACGTCGCCGGCGCGCTGAATGTAGTAGCATTCATCGGCCTCCAGCCCTTTAAGCGATTCGCTGTTGCGCCAGGTGGTCGATCCGAAGGGTTCAATATCCATTCCCCGGTGTTCCGCCAGTGTTTCAACCAGCCGGGCGAGCAGTTTTTTCCACTTTTCATGCACTGGCAACGGCGACATGATGACCATCCTCCCGCAGTCAAACGTTATTTGCAGCAACTGCCCGGCGCGATCCGTCTCATGTCGAATGCGCTGGTACGTGTCCCAACTCACACCCTCCAAAAGCATCCACCGACGATCACGCGTCGGCGAAGCATCGGGTGAAGTGGGTTGGGCTTGAAGCAACGACATTGTGACTCTCGATGGATTATACCGAACGCCGTGTGTAATTCGCAGAGCCGGGGCACTGGTTCCAACCGCTGACGGCAAATTGACACTCCGCGCACCCGTCTCTATATTCCCGCGCCTTCTCGCGCAAACCACGTGAGATTTTGCGTCGCTCGATCGGTTGCTTTCCAGCCGCTTCAATCGACTCTCCAATTGCACTTTTCAGGAGCCTTCATGGCCACGTTGATCCGCAAAGCACATTCCCCTAAAGCCAAGCCAGCAAAGAAGTTGCCCGCAAAATCGGGTGGTGCTCGGAAGGGCAAATACGTCTACTACTTCGGCGACGGCAAATCCGACGGCGACGGCACCATGAAGCCCCTGCTCGGCGGGAAGGGCGCGAACCTGGCGCAGATGACCCGCATCAATCTGCCCGTGCCCCCCGGTTTCACCATCACCACCGAAGTCTGCACTTATTTTTACGACAACGGCAAAACATTCCCCACGGAGTTGATGGGCCAGATCAATGATGCGATCGCCAAGCTGGAAAAATTGCTGAAGAAAAAGTTCGGCGATAGAAACAACCCGCTGCTCGTCGCCGTCCGTTCCGGCGCCCGTGACAGCATGCCGGGCATGATGGATACGATCCTCAACCTCGGCCTCAACGATGTAACCGTTGAAGCCCTCAAAACTTCGACTCAGAACGGCCGCTTCGCCTGGGATTGCTACCGCCGGTTCGTGCAGATGTACGGCGACGTGGTCATGGGCGTGCAGAAGCGGCACGAGAACGAAGATGATCCGTTCGAAGAAGTGATGCATCATCTCAAGCAAGAAGTGGGCGCAAAAGAAGATACCGATCTAAACGAAACCCACCTGATGGAATTGGTGAAGCGATACAGGGCGCTCATCAAAGAGCGCACGGGAAAGCAGTTTCCCAATGAGCCGATCGAGCAGTTAAAGGGTGCGGTTGGCGCGGTGTTCGGAAGCTGGATGAACGATCGGGCCATTCTGTATCGCCGCAAATATAAGATTCCGGACGAATGGGGCACCGCCGTCAACGTGCAGAGCATGGTCTTCGGCAACATGGGCGACGACTGCGGCACCGGCGTCGCCTTCACGCGCGACCCGGCTTCGGGTGAGAACATTTTCTACGGCGAATACCTCGTGAACGCACAAGGCGAAGACGTGGTGGCTGGCGTGCGAACGCCCAAGCCCGTGCAGGAAATGGCCCACGATCCTGGCATCGGCTCGGCCTACAAGGAACTGGAAAAAGTCCGCAAGACGCTGGAAAAGAACTTCGGCGACGTGCAGGATTTTGAGTTCACCATCGAAAAGAAAAAGCTCTTCATGCTTCAAACGCGCAACGGCAAGCGCACGGCGTTGGCTTACGTGAAGATCGCCCACGACATGGTGCGCGAAAAACTCATGAAGCCCGAGCATGCGATCCTGTCGGGCGACCCCGAAGCCCTCAACCAACTCCTCCAACCCATCTTCGACACAAAAGCCTACGAAGCCGCACGCGACCGATTGTTATCCACCGGCCTGCCCGCCGGCCCAGGTGCCGCTTGCGGCTTAGCGGTCTTCACCGCAGCCAAAGCCGAAGAACTGGCCAACAAGGGTTCCAAAGTCGTCCTCTGTAGAATCGAAACCAGCCCCGAAGACCTGCGCGGCATGATCGCCAGCGCCGGAATTCTTACCAGCCGAGGCGGCGTATCATCGCACGCGGCGCTGGTCGCGAGACAGATGGGTAAGGTGTGCGTCGCGGGCGCGGGTGAAATCGTGATGGATTACGGCCGGCGCACACTCACCTGCAAGGGTGTGACGATTCGCGAAGGGGAGTCGATCAGCATCAACGGCACGACGGGCGAAGTCTTCGCCGGCGAAATCGCCACCGCCGACAGCGAACTCAAGCAGGTGCTCGTCGCCAAAACCCTCAAGCCCGGCAACAGCGCCGTGTTCAAGTATTACGACTTCATCATGAAGCTGGCCGACAAGCACCGCACGCTCGGCCTGCGCACCAACGCCGATGAGCCGGATCAGGTCGTCGCCGCCATCGCGTTCGGCGCTGAAGGGATCGGCCTGTGCCGCACCGAGCACATGTTCTTCAAAGGCACGCGCATCGACGACGTGCGGATGATGATCCTGGCCAAGGACGAGCAGGAACGTAAGGCCGCGCTCAATAAAGTGATCGAATATCAGAAGGACGATTTCGAAGGCCTGTTCCGCGCCCTCAACGGCCGGCCGGCGTGCATTCGCCTGCTCGATCCGCCGCTGCATGAATTCCTGCCGCACGAACACAGCCAGATGGCCGACCTGGCGCAGAAAATGGGCGTCAACGTCGAAGACATCCGCACGCGCGTACACGCGCTGCACGAAGCCAACCCGATGCTCGGCCACCGCGGGTGCCGGTTGGGGATCAGCTTTCCGGAAATTTCGCAGATGCAGGTGCGGGCGATCATCCTTGCGGCTTCAAAGGTTCAGAAATCGGGCATCAAGGTCAAGCCCGAGATCATGGTTCCGCTGGTGGGCTACCATCAGGAATTCGAAAACCAGATGGCGCTGATCCACGAAACGGCAACCGCGACCATGAAAGAAACGGGGCAGAAGATTAAGTACCAGGTCGGCACGATGATCGAAGTGCCAAGAGGCGCCCTCACCGCTGATGAAATCGCCCAGAAGGCCGAGTTCTTCAGCTTCGGCACCAACGACCTCACGCAAACCACGCTGGGCATGAGCCGCGACGATGCCGGCACATTTCTACCGAAGTACATCGATGCGGGCATTATCAAAGGCAACCCGTTCGCATCAATCGACCCGAGCGGCGTGGGTGAACTGGTAAAAATCGCCGTCGAACGCGGTCGCAAAACCCGCCCGGACATCAAACTGGGAATTTGTGGCGAGCACGGTGGTGATCCGAAAAGCGTGGAATTCTTCCACAATGTCGGGCTCGATTACGTCAGTTGCTCACCGTATCGAATTCCGATCGCAAGACTTGCTGCAGCTCAAGCAGCATTGAAGGCAAGGAATGTGACGTCGAACGAATAGAAGGTTCTTCTCTCTTGGCAATTTTTTCGTGACACGTGAACTGGTCGCTTAAGCGACCAGTCCACGTGTGTTATCATTTTGGGCATGGGAAAGTTTCGCACTTCATCGGCAACAAAGACGCACTGGTGGAAGGGACAGCATCGATTTGAACATTGGTATCGAGACAACACCGTTTACTTCATCACATCAAAAGTGCGCAATGGTTATCGCGCATTTCAATTAGACGCAGCAAAGCTGGTTTTCTGGGATCGCTTCGACTTCTACACCAACAAGTACGGTTTCGAGAAATGGTGCGAAACGCTTCTGGATAATCATTACCACTTCGTTGGATATTTGAAGAACGGAAGCAACCTCGGGCCCCTCATGCAGAAGATTCACGGTTCGGTTGCGAAGCTGACCAACGATCTGCTTCCGACGCGTCACCTTCCATTCTGGCGATTCGCCGGTAACCAGGACTACTTTGATGGCTGCCTGCGCGACGAACAACAGGTGAGACGCGCCTCGCGTTACACACTCACGCAGGCCGTACGCGCCGGGATCGTTGTCGATTGGCGTCAGTATCCGCACACGCGACTTCACGTTGACCTGAACGAACGCATCCAATTCTCGCTTCGCGTGAAGGCCATTCCCATTCCCGTGCCGTACCGCCGTTACCAGCGCGGTTCCGATAATCCGAAAACCCGCTAATCGTCCTTGCTCGCCCCAATTCTAAATTGGACATCACTCCTGCCGCGCTTTGCCCCGCCCGGTGAGAGAAGGAAGGATGCAATCGGTCACGTCATTGTTGAATGCAGCCCAAGGTTTGAACGTGCGCGAGGCCATGAACCGCTTTCGTGCCGAGCGCACGAAAACCGTTCAGCGGCTCATGTCCAAGATCAGCGCAATCCAGCTCACGGGGGATGGCACAAATCAGGCTTCGCAACGCCCGGCCGATCCGGCAGGTAAGCTCGGTGCCACAATTGACGTCCAAGCCTGACGCGCAAATGAAGTCGTCGTTCAATGACAGCGTTCGGCCAACAACGCTCAGCGCATCAGTTTTTGCGCGTTGATACGTTGACCCGCGGCGTATTTCCGCGGGCGGCGTGTTTGGTGTTTCCGGTGTACGCCTTGTTCATGTCGCGTCGGTCGCCGCGACGCGGGCCCGCGCCGCTGCTCACCGGGCGGGCGGCCTGGGTTTTGTGCTCGTTCTCGGTCCAGCGATGCGATGCTGCGGCCGCCACGGGTGGAGCTTTGGTTCGTTTCAGGTTTGATGTTCTTTTCATGTCTCGATATCTCCTATTGGTTAAACCAGCAGGTTACGGTTTAAGGAATATTTCGGCATCGGGTCGAATCCGCGACTCGTCGTCGGTAAATCACGACGATTGTTCGCCGGGCGGTTATTCTTCGCCCATCCATGCACGCGACGACGACTGAACCTGAGCCGCGCGAAGTCGGGCCGACCCAACCGCCGCCGCGCCGATCGCGTGGCGACAGGGTCCTCGCCGTCGTGCTGATCGCCGCGGCTTTTGTTTTGGCCAACACCTTCCCCGGCGACCTGCCTTTTTTCGATGATCAGGTAAGCCTGGTCGGCAACGCCCTCAAGGCCAACGCTGATCGTCGCCTGGCCGACTTCGGCCTGGGGGGAACACACAACGCCACCTACGGCCCGCTGCCCACGCAGTTTTATCAACTGCTGCTTCTGTTCACGCACGATCTGCCGACGATGATCCGCATCCGCGCGACGGTGTTCGTGGCCGTCACCGTCATCGCGCTGTGGTCGCTGGCGCGCACGCTTTCGCTGCCGCGGTGGTTTGTGGGGTTTGTGGTGTGTTGCCCGTGGGTGTGGTTTTTCTATCGCGACTTGTGGGACAACACCTTCACCCTTCCGCTCGGCTGCATCGCCGTCGCGGCCTATGCGCGGTGGCTCGCCAAGCCCTCGCGCTTCAACGCCACGCTCTGGCCGGCGGCGGCGGTGGCGATGCCGCTGGTACACCTCTCGGCCGTCGCGGTGCCGGCGGCGCTGTTGGGTTGCGCGCTCATTTTCCGGTTCACGCAGTTTCGTCGATCGATCGGCTGGATGGCGCTCGGCGCCGCCGTCGCATGTTCAACCAGCGTGCCTTATATCGCGATGACCGCGCGGCAGCGCGTCGATCTGCTCGCGATGCAAATTGCCGGCTACAACCCCGCGCCCGCCGACGCCGTGCAGGCCGACGCCTGGCGGAAGGCACAGCGCGCGGGACGACTTCGATCGGCCACCCACGCGCTCGGGGCGGCGGTGCTGTTGAACGGGCGGCTGCGCGTTTTTGATCTGGATGACCGCCTGGCCTTGGCGCGGATCGCTTCCTACGCCGCTTTCCCAAGCCATGCAGTTCACGCGTGGCTGGCGGTCGGCGCAATCGTGGGCGTCGGCGGATTGTTCATCCGGCGACACCGCCAAGCGGCGCGAACGCACACCGCTTGCGCCGCGGTGTCGGCAATCGTGCTGCTCGCGGGAATCTTCGCATCGGTTGGCGCGCAGTGGATCGAGCATTACGTCAACGGCGTTTTCGCGGCGATGATCTGTCTCTGTTGGATCGGTGCCGACCATTTATGGAAACGCGGCCTCGTCGGCCGGATGATCGTGATCGTGCCCGCCATCGCAACGCTCGCGTGCACGTGGCTGATGCTCGGGCTGATCCACCAATCGCACGGCGGCCGCGGGGTGTATGGGCCGACGGTGGGCAACCTCATACAAATCGCCGCCGCCGTGCGCGGGCGCGCTGATGCGATGGGCTACGTGAATCACCCGCAAATGGTCGGCTCGCCGCAGGCGCTGTGGCTGGTGCGGCAACTCACCCGTGACACGCCCGCGCCGACCGCACAATCCGCCGACGGCCGATTCGTGGTGGTTCGGCTAGCCGAAGCGTTTCCGGGCGACGGCCGGGTGGTCGTCACCTTCGCCGACACCCCGCCGGATGGGGCCTTCGTGCCGGTCAAATTGCTGCCGGAGCAAGTTGCACCACCGCACTGAACCGCCAAAGCGCGATGGCCGCACCGCGAAATCCAATGGGGCACTGGCAATCGTTCCGCCGTCCGTATAATGGCCCGCCATGTCGGAAAAGCCTGCATACAAACGCGTCCTCCTTAAAATCAGCGGCGAAGGAATGTGTCACGAAGGGGGCTTTGGCCTTGAAGCCGAAGAGCTCGAACTGATCGCCCGGCAGTGCGTCGAAGCCGCCCGCACCGGCGTGCAACTGGCGATTGTGGTCGGCGGGGGAAACTTCATTCGCGGGGCGACGTTTGCCGAAGACGGCCACATCCCGCGCGATACCGCCGACTACATGGGCATGCTCGCCACCGTCATCAATGCGCTGGCGCTTCAGGAAACCATGGAAGCCCTGGGCCAGCCGACGCGCGTGCTTTCGGCCATCAGCGTTTACAGCGTGTGCGAGCCATTCATCCGCCGCCGGGCTATTCGGCATCTTGAGAAGGGTCGATCGATCATCCTTGCCGCCGGCACGGGCAACCCGCGGTTCACCACCGACACATGCGCGGCGCTTCGGGCGGTGGAAATCCGGGCCGACGTGATTCTTAAAGCCACCAAGGTCGATGGCATTTACGACAGCGATCCGAAGAAAAACCCCGCGGCCAAGCTCTACAAAAGCATCAGCTACGAACAGGTTCACCGCGACCAGTTGCGAGTAATGGACCTGACCGCCATCACGTTGGCGATGGAAAACAAAATGCCCTTGGTGGTGTTCAACATCAAGAAGCAGGGCAACCTGGCGCGCGTACTGCGCGGGGAAGATGTGGGGACGAAGATTAACCCGTGAACGGCGAGGCGTTAGGATTGACGATTAACGATTGACGATTGAGAAGAGAAAGCAAAGAGGGTCGCGCCTTGGATGGTGCGACCCTCTTTCGTCTTATCAATCGTCAATCGTCAATCGTTACAAGCACCGATCGCGATTTAGCGCCAAAATTACTTCACCCGTTCCAATGCAAACTCCACCTCACCCGCCGCGGCGCCGTCTTTGAAGTGAGTCCACTTTTCCATGATCTTATCGTCGCCGGACACGGTAAGTTCCAGCCCGCCCATGTAGGGCATTTTGCGGTCGGGCACGTTGGTGGCGTCGAGGAATTCCAACGCCACCTTGCCGTTCTCGTTCTTTGCCAGCTTCATGAGCGGCGCGTTTCCGCCGGCGGAGTAATGGGTGACGAGCAGGTTGTCGCCGTCCATGATGTAAACGTTGGTCATCTCGCGAGCGGTTCCGGGCAACATGGTTTCAACCACCGTTGAGCCCGCAGAGCTGACTTTGAATTCCATCGTTCCCGGTTAGCCCGTTGGTGTTTCACCGATCACTTTTTACTTGCCCGCCAGGGGTTTGAGCGCATCGAGAGGTTTTGCAACCTTACCGCTTTCGGCGGGCTCGAGGCTGACGGGCGACGTCTTGTCCGCCTTGTCGCCGCAGCACGCGCCATCGACCTTCACATCGGCCTTCACCACCGTGGCGGCGGCTTCGCAGGATTTGGCATCCGTGCTGACGAGCGAGGTTTTGTCTGCGGTGCAGCAAGCCACTTTGGTGGCGACGGTCGTATCACAAGCCTTGGCATCCGTGCTGACGAGCGAAGCTTTGTCGGCGGTGCAGGAAGCCGATTTGGTGGCGACTGTCGTATCACAAGCCTTGGCATCCGTGCTGACGAGCGAAGCTTTGTCTGCAGTGCAGGAAGCCGCTTTGGTGCTGACGGTCGTATCACAAGCCTTGGCATCCGTGCTGACGAGCGAGGTTTTGTCGGCGGTGCAGGAAGCCGATTTGGTGGCGACGGTCGTATCACAAGCCTTGGCGTCGGTGCTGACGAGCGAGGTTTTTGCTGCCTTGGCCGCATCGCAAGCCGCCGCCGACTGAGCACATTGCCCGCCGCCCGCAAACAGCCACGCGCCTGCCGAAACCGCCATCATCGCCGCGCCGGAAATTAGGATACTTCGCATGAAAAATGCTCCTTAAGAATATGTGTCTGCCCGATTCTCCAATGCGCCGCAGTCGCGAAAGTTGCCGCCGCCGGCGCATTTAATCGGCCGACAGAGCCGATCACGACACATATTATAACATTGACGAGGGCGGCAGGACAAGTCGGCACCGTCGGCGCCCACCGCCGGCGTATCCACACATCACCCGATTGACGAGCCGCGAGCGTCAGTGACCGGTCGAATTGCAGGGCAATCGCATGTAACGAGCGGCGAGCGTAAGCGACCCGATTCCAGCAGCACTGCGACCGATTCCCGCAGAACTACTCCGGTCGCTGACGCTCGCGGCTCGTAAATCTGGGCACATGCGATTGCCCTGGGTCGAATTGCTTTGCTGCGGGAAGCGGGTCGCTGACGCTCGCCGCTCGTTAAATGCAGTGGGTCGGCTCCCGTCAGTGCACCGGCGACCCTTTAACTACAGCTTCAATAGCGACTTAGGAAATAATCCAAGCATCCCCACTGCCGCCGCCTCGTTATTCAACACCGGGGGGCGTTGCGAACTGGCGTGACATTGGTATAGTGCTCGGCTCGATTTTACCATAGCAGAAAGCGAACCATGGCACGCGAAGAACGCAAAGAAAAACGCGAATTTCAGACGTTTAACAAGCCCAAGATTAAGGTCGCCCGCATCAGCGCCGCGGGGGTTGTTTACATCGATTACAAGGATACCGAAAGCCTTCGAAAGATGATGACCGGCAACGGCAAGATTCAAAACCGCAAGCGCACCGGCGCCACCGCGATGGAACAGCGCATGATCGGTGCCGCCATCAAACGCGCCCGCTACATGAGCCTGCTCCCGTATGTGACGGCGATTGGGTGAGGAGAGAGCGGAGCGGAGAGCCGATAGCTGATAGCTGATAGAATTCTTGAAAGCCCTGCGCGCCGCGCAGGGCTTTTTTTGCGCCGACCATTTTTGCCGCCCCGCTATCAGGTATCAGCTACTAACACAACAAGCCCCGGATGGCTCAAGTCATCCGGGGCTTGCTGGCAGAGTTTACAGAAGAAGCTGATTTACTTCTTCACGCCCAGGATCGCATCCTTCGCGGCCTTGGCCACGCGGAATTTTACGACTGTTTTGGCCTTGATCTGAATTTCTTCTCCGGTGGCGGGGTTGCGGCCCTTGCGCGCCTTTCGGTTCACCAGCACAAGTTTGCCGATGCCCGGGAGAACGAACTGATTTTTGGCCTGCTTGTACGCGAGTGCGGCCTGCGTTTCGAAGAAAGCGCCGACGGCTTTCTTGCTGAACGTGTGACCGGCTTTGGTGAGCATGTCGACCATCGTGTTGGCGACTTCCGATTTTGTCATGGCCTTGGCCATTGCAGTGACTCCTTTCGGTGCGCGGCCGCCTTTGCAGGCGTTTTTTGCCGCGGACCATCCGTCTTTGGAGGGCGAGCGACGGGAGAGGATTAATCCCCGTCGACTCACGCCGGCGTGCGTCGAATCCGCTTCGACACAAGAGCCCTACCGGCGTGCCTCTTGCCGCGATCGATTTCTCGCGTAAAACGCGACATCCGATCGAGATGTTTGCAAAAAATAACGAGAAATCGCGCGTTTTCAAGCTCCGCGCGCAAAATCCTTAATAAAATCACAATTCTTTCGACGAACGCGGCGCGAATTGTCAAGCCCTGTCAACCATCCCGCCGACAACCCCCAACCGCATCCAAGGTTACGGTATCATCTCCGCCGTGGCCGACGCCCCCGCCAATCCGCCGACCGATGATGAGAAAGACCCCCGGCCCAACTACGCCAAACCCGCGCCGCGTACTCACGGCTCACCGAGCGATCTTCAACTGAAGCCTGATCTTGAACTGCGCTGGTACCTGCCGACGTGGCGCGAGCGGCTGCGATTCATGGGATGGCGAAATTTGTTATGGATTCCTTCGATTGCGCTTGCCGCCACGATGCTGTTGGTGCCTTGGTTTTGGCCGGTGTTCTGGCAGATTACGATCGGGTGGTGGAAACTCTGGGTGATGGCCGTCGCGCTCCCGCTGGGCGCAGCGGCGCAGGCGGCGCGGCACACGTTGCGCCTCCGCCGAGATCCGTTCTGCATCCACTGCGGCTACTCTTTGACCGGCCTTCCCGACGGGCACGCCTGCCCCGAGTGCGGGCAGCCGTGCAATCATCAGGTGATCGAAGAATACCGCCGCGACCCGCACTGGTTCATCGATCGATACAAAAACCGCAACAACATCCCCCGCCGCGAAGCCACGATCATGGCCGGCCCCCACCGCCGCGCTGCCAATCGCGATGGAACATGACGATCCGCTCGACAATCCGCGCCGCGACGAAAGACTGCCCACGAATCAACACAAATGAAACACGAATTTGAAAGCCCATCGCTTCTACAGATTTCTTTCACCGATGAGTTCTCTTAAACTACGGCGTCGGTTTATTGAGACGCCTCTTCTCCAATTCGTGTTCTCTTCGTGCAAATTCGTGGGCAGAATTCATTCTTGGGCAGAAAGAACCAGCCATGAAACTCGGCTTCGGCCTCTACCGCCATCAGCTCGACAGCGATCACCTGCAGTTCGCCCGCCAATGCGGCGCGACGCACCTGGTCGTGCATTACACCGACTACTTCAAGCAAGGCGACCAATCGGGCAACGCGCGCGGCGATCAACCCACCGGCGATCAATACGGCTGGGGTGTGGCCGGCGATCCGAACGCGCTCTGGACGCGCGATGAGCTGCAAGGTCTGCGTGAGAAAATTGAATCGCATGGTTTGAAGCTTCACGCGCTGGAAAACTTCGATCCCGCTTTCTGGAGCGACATTCTGCTCGACGGCCCAAGCCGCGAAAGGCAGATGGCCCATCTCAAGACGCTGGTGCGCGACATCGGCGCGGCGGGCATTCCGGTCATCGGCTACAACTTTTCGCTCGCCGGCGTCTATGGCCGGCAGAAGGGCAAGTGGGCGCGCGGCGACGCGATCAGTGTCGGGCTTGATGGGTTCATCGACGAAACGCCCCTGCCCGAAGGCATGGTGTGGAACATGCGCCTGCGCGAAAACCTCGGCCCGGCCGCCGTCGGGCAGATTTCTCACGACGAACTATGGCGGCGGTTTGAGGCATTCATGAAAGAAATGGTGCCTGTCGCCGCCGAGGCGGGCGTGCGGCTGGCGGCGCATCCGGATGATCCCCCGCTGCCCACGGTGCGCGGCACCCCTCGGCTGGTGTATCAACCGACGATGTACGATCGCCTGCTTGATGTTCTTCCACATCGCAGCAACGCGCTGGAATATTGCCTGGGCACGCTGACGGAAATGACCGACCGCGGCGAGAACTGCGAGAACATTTATGCCGCCGTCGACCGCCACAGCCGGCGGAATGCGATCGCGTACGTCCACTTTCGCAACGTTCGCGGCGTGGTGCCCAACTACAAAGAGACGTTTATCGACGACGGTGACCTGGACATGGCCCGCGTGCTCACCATCCTGAACAAAAATAACTTCGACGGAGTGCTGATCCCCGACCACACCCCGCTGCTCTCCTGCGCCGCCCCCTGGCACGCGGGCATGGCGTATTCGATGGGTTATATGAAGTCGCTGATGGATCGATTGCAGCAAGGGTTGACGATCTGGTCGCCGTGATCGAGCCCGCGACCCACGCCGCCCTGTGAGCTGCAAGCGAACACGCCGGTGCGAAGAGCCGTAAACCACAGTCCGGATTCTCTTCCTCCATGTACTCAGGGAGGGGGAAATTTGAGCGAAGATTGATTCACTGCGTCGACGCCAGATCGCGCAGCGGATCGATACAGATTGCCGCGGAGTATTGGCGGTGGCCGAACGAAATCGAGCGGACGTTAATGAGCTTCAGCGATGGAAACCCCCGGCGGTCGGGCCGGGCAAGCGGGTCGTCGTAAACCACGACGCAAGTCCGGCCGACCCAATCCTTCCGCGACATCCAATACTCGTAGCCCAGCCCTTCGCCGCTGATCATCCACTCGGAGCTGGTGTAGTCGCTGGCGCGCGAATCGGATTCAAGGGGTGTTCGGTAAAAGGCGAGCACGCTGGCGAGTCGATACTTTCCCTCGGCGATTATCAGCGGCTCTTGGCCGGTGGTGGCGGCAACTTCGTCCTCCAGTGTTTCCACCATGGCCGCCAGCTCGCGCCACGGGCCGAACGCCTGCAGCCATCCCGTGCGCGGTTGCACGAACAGAAGGTAAAACCCCGTGAGGATGTTGATCACCAGGCAGATGTTCGCCGTCCAGAGCAAAGGCGCTGCCGGGCGGAAGGCAAGCCTGCGGCGCGCTTGCCGCAGGCGAACGCGCGAAAGTCGAGCCAAGGCCGGGAGCAGGCTGAGGAAAAGCGGGAGCGTCCAGTTTATGTGCACTTCGCTGTGGAATGATTTCTGTACCATGACCAGCAGCATCGGCAGGCTGAACGCCAGGCTGAAAAGCCACCGCGGCACCAGAATTCGACGCAGTCGTCGCGCCAAATACCCCGGCAACAGCAGCAGCAGCGCGAACACGACGGGGGTGAGAACCAAAAGCTGGAAAAAAATGAATACCGCCGGGTCGCGCAAGTTCAGCGTGTGACCTTCGAACCGGTCGATGAATTGAAAGCGAAAGCTCGCCCAGTCGTGGTGTGCGTTCCAAATAACGACGGGGCTGAACATCGCGCCAGCGAGCAGCACCGCGAGGTAAGGATGCACGCTCCACAAATGCCGACGCCACGGGCGATGCAGCACGACCATCGCCAACGCCCCGCCGCCCAGCGCTACACCGGTATATTTACTGAGCATGGCCCCGCCCAGACCGAAGCCTGCCACATACCATCCGACGGGGCTGTTGTTCTTCAGAGCGTGTGTCACACCGAGCATGCACACCAGCCAGAAAAAGATGAGAGGCGAGTCCATCGTGGCGATGAAACCGGTGCAGAAATAGAGCGGCAATATCTGCAGGGCCAACGCGGCGAGAAGTCCCTCTGTTCGCCCGAACCACGTCCGACCGATGCGGTAGATAACGACACTTGATGCGAGCATCAGCATGTGACCGACACTTCGAACCCCGAATTCGGTATTGCCGAAAAGTGTCGTGCCTGATTTGATCACCCACGCGACCATCGGCGGGTGATCGTAATAGCTCAGCTCGGCGTGCTGCGAGTACATCCAGTAATATGCTTCTTCAGGAATCAGCGGTACCCATATCATCGCGGCAATGCGCAACACCACCGCAGCGGTTAACAGCACAACAAGCGCGCCTAGGCGCGGAAAGGTCGCATTACGGAGATTGAGCGGAGTCCGGGATCGACTGTGGGTCGTGCTTGGATTCACGCTGGGGTCCACTTTGAATTCCAAGCTGACACAAGGGCGGCGGGCAGTGGGCAGAACTGCACCGACCGGATGCATCGAGCGCCGGTCGAATGATGTCTGGTAAGAACAGCGTCGGAGCGGGCCACGCCGCCCCGGTGCGCGGTCAATTGGGCATCCGTAGTTCGTTCATTCCTTTTCGTTCTTTTCATCGTCGTCGCCGTCGTCGTCGCCCTTTTCGTTTTCAGCCACATCTTCGACGATCTTGCCGGAGGCATCAACCTTCAGGTGGCGCTCAGCTTTGCCGACTTCAATGCTTAGCTCGAATGACGTGTTCCCACCCGCGGTGACGCGATAGATGTCCTCAATCTCGGCCCCGGCGTACTTGCTCTTTACGGCGGCGACCACGGCCTGCGGAACGGCCTTCAATTCAACTTCCATTTCTTCCTCGATAACCTCGCCTGACTCACTCACTTTGACGGAGTGGTCAACTTCACCGACCTCAAATTCAGCCTCGAATACAGTTTTCCCTTCCTCGGTTTCCTTGATCAGCATTTCCATCTTGCCCGCGCCGATCGCCTCTTTCACCGCCGCCTGAACAGCCGGTGGCGCTTTATCAAGATCGATCTTCTCTTCCGCTCCCTCGCCAGCATACGCGATTACGCCCATCGCAGACATCGCCAGAGCGGCCACGGTGACCAGACTATTTCTTTGCCTCATAACTTGCTCCTTCAAAAATAAAAATATCGAACTCACCCGGTTCCGCTTGGAACCGACGGAGGAAACGAAGCTAGCCGACCGATCATGAAATGAAGGTGAATGCGTTGGGAGGCAGCAACGAATGGGTCTAACATAGGGTGTCAGGTCAGACCAGGATCGCAAGTCAGGATTCATGCTCATCCCGACTCCAGATTTCATGCAAATACAGCCCATGCGCCGGCGCTGTCGGGCCGGCGGCGCGGCGGTCTTTCGCTTGGAGCATGGGGGGGATTTCGTCCGCGTGGGTTCGGCCCATGCCGACTTCCACCAGCGTGCCGACGATAATGCGCACCATCTGCCATAAAAAGCCCGTTCCTTCGATGGCGACGATGATCTGCCCGGCGTCTCGACGCACGTCGATGGTGGTCACACTGCGGACCGTGTGCTCGCGGCGGTGGCCCGGTTTGGCGAAGCTCGCGAAATCGTGCGTGCCAGCCAGCGCCTCAGCCGCGCAACGCATGGCGTCGACGTCGAGCGTTTGCCAGCGGTGCCAGGCGAGGTCGGCGTTGAAGACCGGACGGTCCAGCTCGTTCCAGATAATATACTCGTAGCGCTTGCGCAGCGTCGAGAAAACGGCGTCAAACGCATGTGAAATGGGTTCGATCGAACGGATCAGGATATCGGTCGGCAGCCGCGCGTTCACGGCCATGCGAAGATTTTCCGAAGGGATTTGGAGGGCGGTGGTATCAAAATGGGCGACCTGGCCGCGGGCGTGAACGCCGGCGTCGGTGCGACTGGAACCCGCCAGTGCCACGGGGTGACAGACGATCGATGCGAGCGCCCGCTGCACCGTTTGCTGCACCGTGGGAATGCCCGCGCCGGCGGCGGCAACCGCGCCTTTCCATGAGGGCGGCGTGCTTTGCGTTTGCCAGCCGTGATACGCGGTGCCACGGTAGGCGATGACGAGTTTGTAACGCAGCGAAACTTCAGGCGGCGCTGTTTCAACCGTTTCGAAATCAGTTGGCTTTTTGGATTGACCCAATTCCGACATTGCAAAAACTCCACGTCACTGGCCCGCATTCGCTGGAGATCATTTCAGGCAGTCATCTTCTGCCGGAGTGCAAGGAATTCAAGCTGCACCACTAGACGGCGATGCGGCGCGTGCGGAGCAGGTTGCGCCGATGCGGACGACCCGTCTGGCGGTGGGACGGCCCTTCGTTACGCCCACCACGCCGCTGGTGTGGGGAACCGCGCAGCGGAACGATCAGGGCTCCTGAAGAATTTTGAGTGTGTCGTGATGAAGGCGGCCATTGGTGGCGACGGCGTCGCCGCCGTGAATGGTCTCTTCGCCTTTCCAATTCGAAAACCGCCCGCCGGCCTCGCGGAAGATGACGGGCAGCGGGCCGCAATCCCAGTCGTTCATCACTGGATCGATGATGACATCGGCGCGCCCCGTCGCCACCAGCGCATAACCGTAAGCGTCGTAGGCGCAGCGCTGGAGTTTGGTGATTTTTTCAAGACGGTCATAAGCGCCGCTGCGATCGCGGGCCATGCGAAGATCGGTGCACAGCAGCATGGCCTGCTGCAGCGTGTCGGTTGACGACACCTTGGCGCGCCGGCCGTTCCACGAGCAGCCCAAGCCGTGGGCGGCGGCGATCATCTCATCGAGCGCGGGGAGATAGATCACACCCACATCAACCCGCCCGCGAATCTCACAGCCGATCAGCACGGAATAGAGCGGTATGCCGTGAATGAAACTCTTGGTGCCGTCGATCGGATCAACGTACCACTTGTAATCCGGATCGCCGGCCGACTCGCCCTGCTCTTCACCGACGATCGTGTGCGAGGGGAAATACTTCGCGAGAATGGATCGAACGATCTGCTCGGCCTCGCGGTCGGCGATTGTGACGGGCGTGTCATCCTGCTTGATATCCACCGCCACGCCGGTGTTGAAGTAACTCAGCGTGCGCCGGCCGGCGACGTAGGCGGCTTCTGTGGCGACGGCGAGGAGTTCGTGAAGGTTTGGTTCCGGCATGACGGGCAGAATAACCACGACCCCCGACAAATGTCATCCTCCTGCAGCGTCGCCTTTCGCCGCGGGCCTGCTCGGCTGCGTACTTGCCGGCGCGGTGTTAGCCAGATCGACCGCTGCCAGCAACACCAGCTTCGTCACGCGCTGGGCGAGTTGCGGCAAGATGCGGGTCACTTCGTCGGTCACTTGGTGATAATCCGGGTGATCTTCCACACTGAACAGCACCGCCGGCACCCTGCGGTAGATGAACGGGCCTTGGTCCGAACGCATGAGCCAGTCGGGATGCTCGTCAAAGTGAATGCGAAGGCCGATCTTTCCGCGGGCGTTTTCTTTGCGAAGAATATTGCGCAGCGCATCGGCATCCTTGCCGCCGTCGACAAAAATCAGGTCGTCCTCACCGCGGCTGATCATGTCCATATTGAACATGCCGCGAACCCTCGCCAGGGAGAACGGCGGCTGCCCGGCCATGAAGCGCGAACCGCGCAAACCCGCCTCTTCACCCGTGAACGCGATGAAGACGATCGACGCATCGCACTTCACGCGCCCCCGATGCAGCGCATCAGCGATCGCCAGCACCGCAGCGACGCCCGACGCGTTGTCGTCGGCGCCGTTGTAGATGCGGTCATCGCCTTGTTTCTTCGGAGGAAGGTGGTCGTAGTGGGCCGAGACGATGACGTAATCGCCGCCACGGCCCCGGCGCATGCCGACGACGTTGGGCGCCATTTTTGCATCCTGCACCGCGTGAAAATAGCCGTCGCCACCGGCGACCGGCACAAGCCCGGCGGCTTTGAAACGATCGGCAAGGTAGGCGGCCACCTGACGTGCTTCATCGCTTCGGCACGAGCGGCCCTGAAAGCGATCATCAGAAAGAAACGCGATGTCGTTACGAATCTTGTCCGCAGAGATCAGATTTTCCGGTCGGACCGACGCACAGCCGGCGCATAGGATCGCAAGCAGATAAACACCCGAAGCAAGTTTCATCCTTCGCATGCTAAAGCTTCACGGTTTGACTGCAAACACTTTCACGCTCGCGGCGAACTCATTCACGTCGTACCTGCTGAGCGTCTTCGAAAGCCCCTCATGCACCGCCGTTGCCGGCGACGACGAGCAGCACCCGCTGCCGATCGACAGCGACACTTTCTTGTCTCCCCCGCAACAGGCCACGGCGGCGACGGGCGATGGCGCGCTCATGGCGGGCGAGCAACACCCGGCCTGGCCTTCGACTAACGAGTATGCGTTTAAGTCGGCGCTGGCATCAACCACCGCAACATGCGAAAAGCCGGCTCGCTTCAGCCCGGCTTGATAATCGTCAATCTGAATCGCGCCGGCGATACAGCCGACGTAGGCTGCGATGTCCTGCTCCATTTCTGGCGGAAGCGGCTTCTTCAGCGCGATATCGCTCACCGCCACGCGCCCGCCGGGCTTAAGCGCGCGAAACATCTCGGCGAACACCGCATGTTTGTCGGGGGCGAGGTTGATCACGCAATTGGAGATGATGACGTCGACCGACGCATCCGGCAGTGGAATCCTGTCGATCGTGCTCTGGTGAAACTCGACATTGGCATAGGGCTTGCCGTCGGCGCCGCCCTTCTGTGCGTTCTTGCGAGCCAGTGCGATCATCTCCGGCGTCATGTCGATGCCGATGGCCTTACCCGCCGGGCCGACTTTTTTCGCCGCCAAGAACACGTCCAGCCCCCCGCCGCAGCCTAAGTCAACCACCGTTTCACCGGCGCGCAAGTTGGCCGTAGCGATGGGGTTGCCGCACGAAAGGCCCATGTTCGCTTCGGCGGGAATGCCAGCCAGTTCGTCGGCGGTGTAGCCGAACGCCTCGGCGACAGCCCGCACACCCGCATTATCGCTCGAAAGACCCGCCAAAGCGGTCTCGCCATATTTTTCTTTAACGATTGTTGTAATTGTTTCAGAGGCCATCATTTTGCTCCAATTTGATTGTTTACTTCGAAGCGGGCGGCCGCCATGCGTTCATCGCGATATCAATTTCATCGCGTACACGGCGGAACATCTGCATTATTTCTTCATCACTGCCGGTGGCATGGGCCGGGTCGTCGAACGGCATAAACGTTCGCGACAGGCTGCCCGGCCACACCCGCGGGCAGCTATCATTCGCCCGGTCGCAGACGATCAGCAGATGCGTCAGCGGCAACTTGCCCAGAAACGCGGTGAGATCTTTCGGGCGGTGGGTTGCGATATCGACGCCCACTTCATTCATCGCCTCGACCGCCAACGGGTGAACCTCATCCTTCGGCGACGTGCCGGCCGAGTGGACGTTAAACTGGTCGCCGTGATACTTCCGCACAAAGCCCTCCGCCATCTGACTTCGGCAGGAGTTGCCGGTGCACAAAACGAGAATGTTTTGCCGGGAAGCCATGATCGTTCACCTCTTTGCCAACTTGACGTTCAAAAAAGATTGCGCCGGCGTACAGCAGGGGGCGCGCTGGTCCAGGCGATTCTGGTCCGACCGCACCTGCGGCACGCATTCCGTGCAGCACGCCACGCACTCGAGCAGCTTGCGATGCAGTGCGGTCCTGGGCATGGTCAGGCTATAGTGCCGCCAGTTCAATTCGATGCGCTGTTCGACCAGGCCCGCGTCACGCAGCACACTTAAATGGCGCGATACCTTGGGCTGGGGGAGGCGCAAGACCTCGACCAAGTCGCACACGCACAACTCCCCCCCGCGCAACAGCGCAAGGATGCGCAGCCGAGTCGCATCGGCCACGGCGGCGAAAAGCTGATCGGCCGGGTGTGACGCGGCGAGTTTTAATGCGGCTGTTCGCATATTCGATTAAACGAATATATGCACACTGGAATGAAGAGTCAAGTGCCGGTGTGAGGCTCATCGTACTTGAGAACAGCAGAAGCGAGCGGGGTGCCACGATCTTGGCTCTCAGGCCAAGTCGTGCGCCGGCGGGCGCTACAAACTTCAGAAGCGCCATTGCGAAAATGAGGAGGACCTTACGGGATGGCGATGATAACGTCGTTGCCGTCGTTGCTCGCCGAGTCAGTGCCGCTGCCGCCGCTTAGCGTATCGATCTGACCGTCAAGCCCAAAGAGCTGGTCGTTGCCCGATTCGCCGAGAATGGAATCCAGCCCCGCGCCGCCGGTGATGCTGTCGTTGCCGCTTCCCCCGCGCAGGGTGTCGTCGCCGGCGCCGCCAAAGATCAGATTGGGCTTGCCGCTGCCGATGATGCTGTCGTTGCCGATCCCCCCGACAAAGCCTTCAGCGGTGGCGGCGATGTTATCGCTTTCGGCCTCGACGCCGTCGTTGGCAAGATCGTCGATGGTGATGCTGACCGGCTCGCGCTTTTCTTCGTAGCTGACGATATCAAGTGTGCCGGCCCCGCCCACCAGAAAGTCGGCCCCGCGTTGGCCGACCAGCGAATCATTCTTATTACCACCGGAAAGCGTGTCGTTCCCCTGGGCGCCCACCAGCGTATCTTTGCCCCCGCCGCCCTGCAGCACATTGGCGAATTGCGTCCCGGTGATGCTGTCGTTGCCCCCGCCGCCGATGACGTTTTCGATATCGGAGCGCACATTTTTTGATGCGGCGCCAAAGGCCGTATCGTTGGCGGTGTCATCAAGGGTAATGATGAGCGCCGCGCTGCCGGAGGAGAAGTCTACGGTGTCGGTGCCGGTGCCGCCGCGAATATCATTCGTGCCCGATGAAGCCACCAGCGTATCGTTGCCCGCGCCGCCGTTGACGGTGAAGGCTAACCCATCGATAGCCGGGACGATGCGATCGTTCCCGTTCCCACCGACGACTGATACGGTGTTGAACTGCGTCAACAGAATGACACTGGTGCTGGCATCGTTGGAGTCGGTGATGCGCAGGCTGCCGAGGTCGGCCGCGAGCGATAAATTCACCGCGGTGTTGCCGCTCGTCACGGTGAGCACCCCACCGGCGATAGACGTGGTGAAGGCCATGAGGCGACGTGCTTCCAGTTGCTCGCTGCAGTGCATGCAAATTCTCCGTCTCTACAAGGGAAATTCATCTTCAACATCGCGCAAACGCGCCAGCAGCGAACCGACGGTAAAAGGCGATCGCGCGCCGGGCGCTGCGGCCAATAGCGCGGCTCGGCCCGATGCCGGCTGGGGCGGAGGAAGATTTTTGCCAAAGTTGCTGGCAAGGATGGTGAAATCATCGAGGCTCGCTGAGCCGTCGAGGGTGAAATCGCCCTGAGCCCAGATTCGATCCTGCTGCCCGAAGTTCGCCGCGAGGCTGGTAAAGTCGTCGAGATCCACCGCGCGGTCGCGGTCGGCATCACCGGCGAGCGAAAAGAAATCCAGCACGGCGTCGCCGGCCATCGGAATTCCGAACTGATCTTCCACCCCCGCCGCCACGACGCGCACCCGATAGTTGCCGTCGGGGAGGATGCCGTTGGCGTTGACGACGCCCGGAAAATTCAGCGTGGCGGTGTTGAGCGATGGATCGAACGCCAGCGACATCTGCGCCGATGCGATCGTCTGGCCCGTCGTCAGGTTCTGCACCTGCAGATCGCTCAATGACAGCGATGCGCTCACATTGCGGCTGAACTGAAAATAGAACGCGTTGGGCGATGCATCGTGCTCGAAGAGATGATCGGTGACTGCGGGCGCGGGGACGGCATCGCGAAGTTGCAGGCCCAGGATGCCGTTGGGTTCATCGAAGGTGATCCAGTCGTAGGCGCCGATCGTCAGATCAACCGGAATGGGAAATATCCCGCCGTCTTCGATGTTTGCCGACGCCACCAAATAATTCATTCCGAAAATGCCATCCAGCGTGTAGGGCTGATTGGTGCCGGGATCGAACAGGGTAATGTCGCCGATGAGCACCGGCGCGCCGACGTATTCAAGCCCCTGGCCGTCGGTGGTGGGCAGCAGCAGCGACTCCATAAAGAAGCCCATGAGCTGGATCGTTCCGCCGATGCCGCCGATGGTCAGCGAAAACGTTTGCGTGCCTGGCGCGATGCCCAGCAGTTGTGGATTATCTGAGCCGTAACTTCCCGGCGCATAAGTGACGCCCAGTTCCGCGGCCCGAGCCTGCGAGATAATGGATGCCGCCGCGCCGGTGTCGAGCAGCCAGTTGCCGCTCGACGTCTGCCCGTTATAGCTGCTAAGCGGCTGCGCGTGCGTGTCGCCGGGCACGAAGGGGTTGCGTCCGATGAACGGGTTATTGCGCAGCGTCGGCCCCGGCGCGCCGGCGGGCGTGACAGTGGTGAAACTGTCGAAGTTCACATACGACAACGGGATTTGAACATTCGTCGAAGGAATGCCCGGTTCGTCGTTCGCGTGAGCCGGATCAAATGCGGTTCCGGGGTTGTAGACGTAGGTGCGCATCGTGTCGGCAAAGCTGTCGACGGGCTTGGGATCCATCACGATGACCTTGCCCGCCATCGCGGGCATGCCGATGACGTCAAGCCCTTCCAATAACGGATTGGGATTTTCTGCGATCGGACCCATCTGCGCGCGCACCGGGCCGATCTGCTGCGGGTAGGCGATGTCGTAAAAATCCAAGTCGTCCACCTGCGCGTTCGGGTGATACTTTGCCAGGTGCAGATAGAGCTGTTCGGAGACCAGGAAATCATCGCTGCCGCCGACGCCGACGTCGCTGAAGATGACATCGCTCCCGCCGGACGTGGCATTGTTGACCTCAAGGAACTCCGAAGTGCTGGCGCTGAGCAGCACGCCGCTGGCGCCTGTGTCGAAAAACGCATCGATGTTAAAAAAATCGAAGCCGAAAGAGTCAGTGAGCGGGTCGCCGGTGGGCGTGCGCGACAGGTAAGCGTTGATGCGTGGCTGATCCAGCGCCGCCGACTGAACTCCGATCACCTGCGACGCCGACCAGAGCAGACGAAGCTCGAGGTGTTCAAAGGCTAACTTGTATTGATTTCGAGACATGCGCGCGGTTCTCATGTTGTCCCCGTCGCAATTATTCTACACCCTGTCCAACAGAATGCCGGAGCACGATCGCCAACGATCCGGCCCCGGCCTCTATGGAACCTGATATTCCACACGCAAACGCTACACCGCACGTTGGCCGAAGAGATTGCCCGTCTTTTCGGAGCCGTTTGCCACCACGACGGAGAAGACACCGCTCGTCGGAGTTGTTCGGCTGAAACCCGTGACCTGCACAATTCGCACGTTGTAAGTGCCGGCGCCGAGGTCGTTGAACTTCCAGCTTCCATCGGTTCCACTGCGGACACTGGTTTCGTTGGAATCGAACTTGCTGTCGTTATCGCGATCGATATAAACGCGCCAGCCGGACAAGCCTGCTTCGCCGGAATCCTTGGTGCGATCGTTATCGGCATCGTTGAAGACCGACCCGCTGATAAGCCCGCGCTGGGTTACGCCGAACACCTTGCGGTCGGCGGTTACACCCGTGGTGAGCGCGACGTTAAACGAGCCGGCCGTGGGCGCGGTGCGCCTGAAGTCGGCTTTGAGCGTGAGCCGCACGCGGTAGGTGCCGGGGTTGAGTTCGCCGAAAGTGTAGTTACCGCTGGAATTGGTCTTGACCGACTTCTCGCCCGTATCAAGCCTGCCGTTGTTATTGCCGTCGATGTATGCCTGCCACCCCGAAAGGCGGCTTTCGTTCGTATCCTGCACGCCATCGGCGTCGATGTCGTTAAAAACCCAGCCTTTGATTGTGGTTGCGGCGGGGGTTGCGGCGGTGATGTTCCTCGTAAACGGCACCGATGACGACGGCGCCACAAGCGTAAAGAACGTGCCATTCAGCGTGCCGACGGCATCCTGCGTCATGGTGAGCCGCGCGACCGTGAACGTGGAGCCGCCGGTGTTGGAAAGATCGCCAAACGCCACGTTGACTTCGCTGGCGCTGAATATTGCCGCCCCGCTGCCTTCTTTACGCCCCAGCACCGTCGGCTGCGAAAAACCCGGCCCGCCGACCCATGTATCAAACCGTTGCTGCGGATTCGCGCTCCAGTCACTAATCACCGGCACGTTTCCGGCGCTGTTGTAGAACGAGCCGGCGGTCAAGCTAAGCCGCAAGTCGGAAGCAAGCCAGTCATCACCGCTCGTGACGGTCAGCCGCACATCCAGCGTGCGAAGATTGTTGAGGGTAGGGTCGGCGGCCTTGGCGGCGGAATCAATCGCAACATCAACGAAGCTAATGGTGCCTGTCAAATGCTGGCGCGACTCGCAAGCCTCGACCATCGGGGGTGCATTTCCAAGGCTCGAACGACGCTTGGTGACCAATCCCCGAACAACAGTTTGCAGCGAACGCATGGAATTCTCCTCTGAACGATTATAACTTCTTTTTTCGACGAGACCTGCCACCGACAAAACCGGCAATTCGGCCACTCACCTGCACCCGGATAGGACGCCACCCGGAATTGAATATTTCGCCCGAAACAGCATCGGAGTCAAAAGAAATTCACTGAATTCGGTGAATGCTTCCGAGACGACGAAAATCCCCCCACGCTTCCAAATACCGGCCGCACAGGGGGATTATTTTGCCCCGTGACTCATGCCAAACGATGGTCAGACTGGTTCGGCGGCGACGCCCAGCACGTCTTCGCTCACCGCGTCGATGACCTGCGAATTTGAGAACACCCCGCCGGACGGGCCGGCCGCGGCCCGAGGCAGGTCTGCTGCGGGAATTACCCGGCCGAAGTTGCTCGCAAGGATGGTGAAATCGTCGAGGTTAACGCTGCCGTCATAGGAGAAATCGCCTTGCGAGAAGGTGCGCGGCGAAGCCCCGAAGTTGGATGCGAGGCGCGTGAAATCATTTAAGTCGACGTCGCGGTCGTTGTCGGAGTCGCCGCCCAGGAAGTAAAAGACGTACTGATACGGGACAGCCATCGTGTTGCCCGCGGCGTCGCTGGCCTGGATCGACACTGCGTACTTCCCGCTGGTTACCCGACCGTCAGCCAGACCGGGGAAAAGCAACGCCACCAGGTTCCCCGTCGGGTTGTAAGTGAACGACATGTCGCCGCTCGGCACGACCGTGCTGGTGGTGACGTTGGTGACGGTAGCGTTCGCCAAAGTGAATTGCGTGCTTAGGTCTTCGGTAAAGTTAAACGTGGTTCGGTGCGGCGAGGTGCTGACCGAAAACGCGCCGCTGCCGGCGCCGGGAACCACGGTATCGATGGTGATGCTCAGGGGCTGGCCGGCGGCGCTGGTGCCGGTGGCGTTGGTTGCTGTTGCCGTGATGACCTTCAAGCCATTCGTCGCGAAGGGGGTCGTGGTAATGGCCCAGCTACCATCTCCACCGGCAACGACGGAGCCGACTTCGACATTGTCGGCAAACAATCTTACCGTGACGTTGGCGCCGGCGGTGCCGGAGAAGGTCGGCGTGGTGTCATTAGTTACATTGTCGACGGTCGAAAACCCCGTATCCGATCCGACGGCCAGATCCGGCGCGCTCGGCGATGAAGGGAAGCCCACGACCGAAGCAACCGCTGCCGCCGCATTCACGCGCCCGCCGGTCACGGTGATGCCTGCTAACGATGCCAGCGGGTCGACCGTCGTGAACAGGGCCGTCTTCATTTGTGCAATGGTAAGGCCAGGTGAAAGGCTCAACATTAGCGCCGCCACACCGGCAACGTGCGGCGAAGCCATCGACGTGCCGGTGAAGAACTGATACCCGCCGCCGGTCGTGCTGAGAATGTTGGTTCCCGGCGCGCCCAAGTCGACCGAAGCGGCGCCGAAGTTGCTGCCGCCATTGCGAGCGCCGGTTGACGTCAGGTTGGCCACCGAAACCACGTTGGGAATGGCATAATTGGAAGGATAGTGCGGGGTCGAGTCATTGTTCGTGCCGTCGTTGCCGGCGGCTGCCACGAAGAGAATGTCGTTGTTCGAATTGCCTTGAATCGCAGTTTGCAGCGTCCCGCTCACGCCCCCGCCGCCCCAACTATTGTTCGTAACACGGACCGCATTGCCTCGATTTTTCATCAGCACGGAGTAGTTCAGCGCGGCCGTGGCTGCAGAAGTGCTGATGGAATTATCGCCTGCCGTCAGCCCGCCGGTCTTGAGCGGCAGTATTCGAACCTTCCAGTTCACCCCGACGACGCCCAGCGAGTTGTTCCCGACCGCCCCCACCGTGCCGGCGACGTGGCTTCCGTGCCCGTTTACGTCATTCGGATCGTTGTTATTTGAAAGGAAGTTCCAGCCCACCAGGTCATCGGCGAAGCCGTTGAGGTCGGTGTCGGACGCATCGGCCCATCCGCCGGTGCCGTTGTCCACGCCGGCCGTCCGGTTCAAGTTGGCGCGTACGTCAACGCCGCTAATTCGGCCGTCGCCGTTCTGATCCTGAATCTTGCCCACGCCTTGATTGGCGGCATTGTTTAAGTCGCGAAACGTGATCAATCCGTCGGCGTCGATATCGGTGAGATTCGCTAATCGCGTGCCAGGAATTTCGGCCTGGTTGAGGAAGATGTTCTGGGCAAGGTCAACATGGTTGTAATCAACCCCCGAATCAATGATTCCCACAACCTGGGTTGTTGAACCCGTGGTGAGATTCCAAGCTTCGGGCGCGTCGATGTCCTGATCGTTTCCCTGATTTAGCCCGTTGAGCGATGAGAAACTCGGATCGTTCGGCGTGGCATCGCTGTGGTGAACCCAATCCGGCTCGGCACTCATAAATCCGGGCACGTTTTTCAGCGCTGCGTATTGCTCTTTCACCGTCGACGTCGAGGGAACCCGAACGCTGAACAATCCGTCGGCAACCAGATACATGCGCACGAACGCGTTTGGATCTTCGGCGATTAGCAAACGGCGCGCTTTCTTCAACTGGCTTCCCGCAGTGCCGTCGTAACCGCCGAGTTGAACGATCCATTGACCGGAAATGGCCGAGGCGTTTTGCCCTTCGAAGCTGACTTGCTCCGTTTTAAATTCAGCCACCACCGCATTGGCGGCGGCGGTGAGGAGGTTGCGGGTTTCAAGTGATTCAACGATAGCTGATTTAGAAGTAACTTTGCGCACCGACATTCACGCCTCCAGGTACCCCGAGTTCTGTGAACAATACAGCAGTTCCACCGCCGAGGTTCGACCAATGTTGTAGTTTATTCCGCAATCGACGACGCGACAACCAAAATCCGGCGGCGCAATCCGCCCCGGCGAGCGACCCTGAGTAGCGGCTCCATGCGCCGGAATAGACCGCCCAGTTTACCTGAGCTTACCTCAAAACCTTAGATGCCCAATTCGGACGCCAGTGACACAATTCGGGTCGTCGAGAACAGGCCGGCCGAAGCAGTCATTCCCAAGCCATTGACCAGCCCCATCCCCAACCCCGCCGACGGCCGCGCCAGCGGCAGGGTGGTCCCGAACTGCGCCGCCAACACGGTGAAATCGTCAAGGTCTACGGTGCCGTTGTAATCGAAGTCGCCCTGCGCAAACGTGCCGGCCAGGCCGAAGCTGGCCGCCAACGCGGTGAAGTCATCGAGATTGACCGATGCGTTGTGATCGGCATCGCCGGCCAGGACAAAGAAATCGACCACAGTTGGCGCTGCCAGCGGAGCGCCGGCAGCATGGGTGACGCCCGACGGCGCCAGCGTAGCGCGATACCGACCATCGGCCAGCAACGATTCGAAGTTAAACCGCACGCGGTTCAGCACGTCGTCGTACGAGAATGACGCCACCGCTACCGATTGGCTGGTCAGGGTGTTGATGACCAGCAGATCATCCAACCCCAAAGAGGCGCGGACGTTGAGAGAAAAATCAAACGAAAGCGACTGCGCCGTTTCGAAGGCAAACGCCGAAGCCAAAACCACCGGCGGAATATCGGCTAGGGTGACGGTCTGCGTGCCACCCGACCCCAGCACATACGCGCTGCTCGCTTGGGCAGTGATGGTGACGGTTTCAGACGATTCGATCAGCGCGTCGGCAATCGGTCGGACTTGTAGGTTCGACGCCGAGGTATCGGTGCTGATGGCGACCTGATTCGTGCCAACGGGCAGGAGTACGTCGTCAAGGTACAGATTGTAATCCACGCCGCGCGTTGCGGTGCCGCCGAGGGTAAATAGCACATTGACCGGCTGTGCGTCCGGGCCGTTGCGGGCGACCCGAATGATGCCCGACTCAAGGCCGACTTCGCCGGCGGAGGCGTCTGGCGTGCTGGGCGTAACGGTCGGCAGAACGAACGTGCGCAGCGAGTAATTGTTGCTCATTCCGCTACCGCTGGCACCGGAAATCAAGCCCCCGCGAGCGAGCACATAATAATTCTGCCCGGCGGTAAAGTTGACAGGCGTGGTTTCGAGCAATTGCGAGCCGGATGAAACCGGGTCGCTTGTGGACTGCTCCAGCAGGTTTTCATTGGAATCATAAACGTACAAATCCATGTTGCCGTTGGTGAAGGCCAACTGGACGTTGTACAGGCCGCTGGAAGTCGCAGTGAACTTAAAGTAATCAAAATCGACGCCTGCGTGTGCGGTCAGGCCTGCTTCAGTTGTCACGCCGAGCTCACCGAGGTTGGTGGCGGTTGCGAAGGTGTTGTTCGGGCCACCGTTGGCGGTTTGGTCGAAGCGGTCGAGCGGGATGCCGCCGGTCGGTGGGTTTACGTTCAGGTTGAACGACACGTACATCGTGTTGTTGGTTTCGTCGGATTCTTCGACGGCGTCTCGCGCGTCGGCGGTCACGGCAATAAAGTAATTGCCGTTTGGTACGCCGGTGACGTCAATCCATTGACCGTCATAGTCGCTGCCGTAAACATCGGCGCGGCCGACGCTCACGCCCTGCTGAAAGCCACAGCCGGGGCTCGGCTGGCCGCTGGCGTTGTAGCCCGGAAGCGACGTGCTGGGCTGGCCACCGGGCAACGTAAACGTGCTGACATTGATCAGACAGAAGCCGACTTTTTCGCCGACGGCCTCGGTGCCGTCGTTTCGGAAAATTTGCGCGCCGGGCTGGCCGCCGACGTTCTGCACCAATCGGTAATCGGCGTAGCCTTCCATGTGAAAGTGGCTGTGGGCCGGGTGGTAAATGAACCGCCCGCCGGGGGCGTATCGGCTGAAGGAGTAGGCGCTGCCGTTATAAGAGTAAATTCGCTGCAGCACGTTCTGCGTGCCGTCGGGGTTAATCCAACTACTGATGCCGCTGCCGACAGGCGGCGTACCGGTGCTTTGCGAAAAAAGCGACGCCGGGCCTGCGCCCTGATTGCCAATGGCGTTGGCAAACTTCACCAGCACCCGACCGGGGTTCTCAGTCGTGTCGATGAACGGACTGAATGACCCGCTGGCCCAGTTGCGCAGTGGGACGAAATCGGGCAAAGCGTCAACCAGCATGCTCGGCTCGGCGACGTCGGGATTGAACCCGACATGCTCCGCCGCCGGGCGATCGTCTTCAACAAAGTGCGGATCGTAAAGCCACTCGTCCGGATTGTTGCTGTTGGTGGGGTTGAAGGTCGAAGCGTCCCACAAATCGCGGCCGGCGAGTTGCGGGAATGCCCTCAGCACTTGTGCGGCGCTGAGATGGTCGGCGGCGGCGGCAGCTTCGTCGGCTGGCAAAGCGTGATCAATGGCGGCATGAAACAGCCGGCGCGATTCGAGGATTTCAACAGAACCGACCGACGCGCGAACGAGGCGTGACATCGAAGACGGTGACATCGTGTGACTTCTCCAAAACGCCCGCCGGGTCTCGGCGGCTGACCAATGAGACGATTTTGCTAAGTTCATTCGGCAAAACCAGCCCCGCCGACTCGCGCCGACAGGATATGAATGTGCGCAGACAACCAATTTGCAGACATTAAGCCGGAAGGCCGCCTACGCTGCGTTCTTCCAGTTCATTAAAAATTCGACCGATCGGTACAGTCGAACCAAACAGCGCGCTGCGCGGCGGCAGCGCTGTCGCCACAAGTGCTGCCGGTTCGTCGGACGTCGGCCGCGCACTCACCAATCGCGCCACCGGCAAAAATGCCCCGAACTGTGCAGCGAGAATGGTGAAGTCGTCGAGATTAACCGCGCCGGTGTAGTTGAAGTCGCCCGAGCTGAACGTGCCCGGCCCGCCGAAGTTCGCTGCCAACGCGGTGAAGTCGTCGAGGTTGACCGAGCGATCGCGGGTTGCGTCGCCGGCCAGCACGAAGAAGCTGACGACCGAATCAGCCGGCAAAGCCGCGCCCTGGGCGTGCGTCACGCCCGCCGCCGCAAGCGTGGCGGTGTAATTCGCGTCGGGCAGGATCGAACCGAACGAGAAAGTGCCACGGTTGGTGGCCGGAACGTAGCTCACACTGCCCAGCGTCACCGGATCGCCGCCGACGGGGCGTACGACTATGTCGGCCAGGCTCAGGCTGGCCGAAACATCGAGCGAGAAATCGAACTGCACGCCTTGCGGGCCGGTGTCGAACTTAAATTCGCTGGCGACGACCTGCGGGGGAATATCGGCGATGTTTACGGTGCCGTTGGCCCCGCCGCCCCCCACATACGCCGCGCCGGTGTTCACCGCGATCGTGACGGTTTCGGTGGCTTCAACCAGCGCATCGCCCAGCGGACGAATCTGCAACTGCGCCACTGACGCTTCGTTGCCGATACCAATGGTGTTGCCGGTGATCAATACGTCGTCGTGATAAATTTCATAGTCCACGCCGCGCGTCGCGGTTCCGCCGACGGTGATGCCGATATTCAACCCGCTGGAGGTCGGCCCGTTACGGGCGAGATCAATCCGCCCGATGGCAAGCCCCGCTTCGGCGGCAGAACTGTCTGCGGTGGCGGCGCTGACGGTGGGCAGAATGTTGACCTTAAACGCAAAGTTGCCGCTGATGGCACTGGTTTGGGGATTAAGGTCGCTCCCGAACCCGGTTGCCTTGGCGTAATAGGTCGCTCCGGCAACGGGGGTGAAATTGATGGTCTCGGTGACCGGATTGGCGCCGGTCCCCGTCGCCGCCGACGAGGATGAACCGAGGAGCGTGAAATTGCTATCGTAAAGTGCCAGGTTCACATCACGGTCGGCGATCAGCAACTGCACGTTGCCCGGCGCAGCACTGGCGGCGACGAACTTGAAATAGTCCGACTCGCCGGAAATGTGAATGCTTAGCGTGGGCCGATTTTCAACACCCAGCACGCCCAAATCAGTTGCTTCGGCAAAACTGTTATTGGGTTCGTATTGATCCGGCAGGATCGTGCCGCCGGTGTTGGCGGTGGTGTTGAGTGTGTAGGGCACCAGAACGGTGTTGTTGGCTTCGTCGCTTTCCTGAATGACGTTTTGCGCGTCCAGCGTCACTTCGAGGAAGTAGCTGCCGTTGGGTACGCCGGTGACGTCAACCCATTGGCCGTCGTAGATGGAGCTGTAGACGTCGGAATGCCCGACGTGAATGCCCTGCAGGAACCCGCAAGTGGTCTGAGGCTGACCGTTGGTGGAAGCCGTACTTTGCGAGCCAACCGGGTCGTAGCCCGAAAGCGTCGTGGACGACTGCCCGTTGGTCATCGTAAAGCTGGCGCCGATATTCACCAGGCAAAATCCAACTTTATCGCCGACGGCGGGCGCGCCGTCAAAGCCCGATCGGACTGCAACCGGCCCAGGCTGTCCGCCGACGTTGGTCAGCAGGCGGTAGCTGGCATAGCCCTCGAGATGGAAGTGGTTGTGAGCCGAGTGAAACACCATCCGCCCCGCCTGGCGGTAGCCGGAGAATGTAAAGTTCGTGCCGTTGTATTCGTACAACTCCTGAAGCACGTTTTGCGTTCCGTCTGGGTTGCTCCACGACGTAAGCCCCGAACCCGCCGGCGGAGTGCCGGTGCGATTGCTACGCAGAATCGCCGGGCCGATGCCCTGGTTGCCGATGGTGGTGGTGAACCGCATCAGGTTGTGGCCGGGGATTTCTGTTTTATCGATGCTGGGAACCAACGCGCCGCCGGTGGTGAGCGGAACAAGATCGGGCAGGCGGACGACTTCGGGCCCGCCCGAATTGGCGGGCGTTTCCGGCGCAATGGCCACCGGGCGATCGTCTTCGATGGTGTGCGGGTCGTAAAGCCAATCTTCGATATTGGTGCTGTTGGTGGGGTTAAAGACTGAGGGATTCCAGACATTCACGCTGGCGAATTGCGGGTTTTCGCGCACGAATTCGCTAAGCGGCATGTGCTCGGCGGGGGCGGTGCCGGCATCGTCGGTGTGTGCCGCGTGCTCGTGACCGGCGTGCAGGAACCGGCGCACTTCCAGCGGCTCGACCGCATTAGACGCCTGGGCCAGAATTTTTGCGCGCAACGATTCGATCGATTTCGACGAGGATGACATGGAAAGGATTCTCCCAAAACTAAAACGAGCCGACGTGGCACAGCCAAATAGACGACGTGTCATAATCACCTTGCGGGGTCACCGCTGTCAATGGAAACTTGCCCAATATTTTGTGATACCGGGCTTACACCGTCACCTTACACAGTCCCGTTACACCGGCAGATCGGTGCCGGGTTGTCCCAGCACCTGGTCCGCCCATGACGCTATTGCAATCGAGCCGAACTTTACCGCCGCGAACTTTACGGGCAATGCCGTCGGTAACGGCGCCGCGCGCGGCAACGGCAACGACGTACCAAACGCTGCGGCCAGAATGGTGAAGTCGTCCAGATTGACAGACCCGTCGTAGCTGAGGTCGCCCTGCGAGAAGATTCGACCGGTCAACCCGAAATTGGCCGCGAGCGCCGTGAAATCATCCAGATTAACGCTGCGGCTATGGTCAACATCACCCGCCAGGACGAAGAACGGCACCACCGTTGCGTCGGCATTGGAATTTCCGAACGCATCAAGCACGGTGCCGGCCGCTAAAGTGGCGGTGTAATTACCGTCGGGCAGCACCCCGCCGGGCAGGCCCGGGAAGGTGATGGTGGCACGATTATCGACGCCATAAACCAACGCCATAGCACCGGATGAGATGACGGTGCTGGAGGTGGAATTGGCGACGACAAGATCGGACAGCGCCAGGCTGGCGCCGACATTTTCCGAAAAACGCAGACTAATCGAATGCGCCGCCGCCGGCGCGGGAAGCGTGTAATTGAACGCCGTCTCGGTGACGACGGGCAGGGTAACATCGGCGTATGTTGCGGTGAAGGTGGTATCGCTGGCGAGCACTGTGATGGGATGAATCGCCGCCCCGCCGTCGGACCAGCTTTGGAACTGATACGTTTGCCCGTCGACAACCTGTGATGCGTCGGCGCCGATCGACCATTCGCGGCCGACGATGCTGGCGAAGGTAAAGTTCGCCGCGAAGGTCGTGCCGTCCCACGCGACACTCAACCCCGACACGTTGGTCGCCAGGGTCACGTTGGCAACGATCGGCGCAAGCGTGTTGATCACCGTTCGAGTGGTGCCGGCCGAATCGGTCACGGTGAGCACGACTTCGTAAGTAACATCCACGCCGCGATGCGCGGGTGTAACCACCGCGGTGAAGTCGCCGCCGGTCACGCCGCTGGTTTGAAGGATCGGCGGTCGCGTCACAGCGCCGGTGGTGTAGCGCACTTCCCAACTGAAGGCGCTGGCGGGCAGTGCGCCGTCCTCGAGATCGGTGGCCGAGCCGGCGAATGAAATCTGCTGACCGACCACAAACGTTCCGCCGGACAACGGCGAAGTGATTTGCGCCGTCGGACGGAAATTGTTCAACACCGTCAGCGCAGCCCCGTTGGAAGCAACCGAGCCGTTCGCATTAGAAACAATCACTCGAAACACAGCGCCATTGTCGGTGAGTGTCGGAGTCGCCAGCGTGTAGCTGGCGATCGTCGCGCCGGGAATATCAACATTATTCCGCTGCCACCGATACGTCAGCCCCGCGCCGGCGGCTTCTACGGTAAATGTCGCCGACTCATCCAGTGACACCGTTTGCGCATCGGGCTGATCTTGAATCGTCGGAAGCAGCGTTGAATTGACGGTGATGCGTTTGACGTTGCGCGTGTTGTATTCAATGTAATACATCGAGCCGTCAACCGGTGACACGTCAAAATCAAGCGGCCCGCTGGCGCCCGTGCCGAAAGCCGTCGCGGTGAGCGGCGCGGTGGCGGTAGGATTTAGCGTGCGGAAAAAACCACCGACAAAATCGCCGTAAAAATACCGGCCGATGTAGCTGGCCGGGAACATCGGCGTTACCGGGTTGTAGAACGCGCCGCCGGTGATGGCGACGCCGTCGTTGTACGCGTGTTGCGGATCGCGATAGGTGCCGATAGGCGGCAACGGCTGGGCGACTCGGAAGCCTTCAATCGTCGGCCAACCGTAGTTCGATCCGGCGATGCCCTGGTTCACTTCTTCGCGGCGGCCGGCGCCGGACGAGCCGACGTCGTTGATAAACAGCTTGCCCGTGTCCGGCTGAAACGCGAACGTAAACGGGTTGCGCAAACCCAAGGCCCAGATCGCCTGATTTAAGCCAGTGGTTGATGCGACAAAGGGGTTATCAGTAGGAATCGTGCCGTCGTCGTTGAGGCGCAGCATCTTGCCGAACAGCGTGCTCAGCGATTGTGCGTTGGACGAGATGGCGTTGTCGCCGACGGCGACATACAGCTTGCCGTCGGGCCCGAAGCCCATCGCCCCGCCGTTATGGTTGCCCGGCGAACTCTGTCCTACAGGCGTTGTAATATTGAAAATAGTCGTCACGCTGGCGGGGTTGGCCACATCGCTGCCGCTGGGCACCGTCCACCGTTCCACGCGGTGGGTAACGTTGGTGCTCGGAACGGTGTAATAGACGTAGACGAATCCGTTATTCGCAAAATTTGGATGCAGTGCGATGCCCAGCAACCCGCGTTCGAAGAATGATTGCGTGGTGACGGTGAGAAGCGGCGTGGCCTGCAGCACATTGTTCTTAATAACCCGCACCGCCGCCGGCCCGGAGGTGTCGTTGGTGCCTTCGAGCGTCACGAACAGGCGACCGTCGGGCGTGAATACTTGCGACGTCGGTTGATCGGTCAGCGTGGTGATGGTTTGTTCAACAAATCCAGTCGGTAAAGTTGCGAAGAGACGACGGGACTCAAGTTGTTCAACGGGATACAAATTTTCACGCATGCTTTTCTCCACGACAACCGAACGCTCCGAGGGACGGTTGACACTAACCGCAACGTTCGTTCGTTTCCAGTGCAAAACCGATGTGAAAATGAAAAGACTGGGGAAGGTACGTCAATTTCAACGGACGTATCGGGAGGTTCACATTTTTCGCGCCACCGATACAACGCTCAGCCCGAACGGCATGGGCAACCGACCCAGGGTGAATCGCTCGAAACTATATAATTCTCGAAACGTCGCATTCACCGGGGCCAGCGGAATGTGCATGTCGGCGGACTCGATTTTCTTTTTCCGCATTTTGTGAACCATCCGCGCCGCCGCCGCCAGCGGGAACAGGCTGGTGTTGGCGTAGCTGAGCAATTCGACCTTCAGCCCCGCCGTCGAAAGCACCTGCCGGAGCATTTTGCGGTTGTACCGGCGGAAATGATGATGAAGTTCATCCCAATCGCTCCATAGCCACTGAAATGCAGGAACAGTAACGATCGCCACCCCGCCGGGCTTGAGCAGCCGCGCCGCCGTCTGCACGCCGGCGTAATCATCTTGCAGATGTTCGATGACATCCAGCAGCAATACGACATCGTACACAACGGGTTGGAGCGGGATTTCGTTCGGAAAGCTTCCCTGTTGCACCGCAATGCCGCGCCGCGCGCAGAACTGAATCGCCAGCGGAGATGAATCGACGCCGACAACGTCGTGTTGATCTTTCAATCGATTCAGCATCGCCCCGCAGCCGCACCCTAAATCGGCGATGTTCAGCCGAGCCTTGGCGGCGCCGCGCTTTGCATATCGCTCGATCAACTTCGCGACAATGCGCTGCTTTGACACGTACCACCAATGCGTGTCTTCGATCCGAAACATTTCTTCGTACACGTCGTCGCGCATGGTTTACCGGGCCGCGGGGAGTTGTCGCTTGCGAAGGTCGTAGATGTAAATGGTCCCGCCGAGGATCACGCTCGGTTCGACATTCATGTACGCCTTGTACTGTTCATGCAGTTCGTCGGTCATGTAAACGCCCTGCAGCTTGGTGGCGCTGATGGCGACGATCGACCCGGCGGTTGGCGAAATGGCCTGCGGGTTCAACTCGTATCCGCCGGGCATGTTGAGATAACGAATGCCGTAGAACTGCGGATCGACCATTCCGAAATAGCAGAGGTAAAGCGCCGCGCCGACGTTCTGCGGGTCTTTCACGTAGTCGGCCAACAGCGGGAGGTCTTGTCCCCAATCGAGGTTGGAATCGCCCAGCCGCTGCAGCCCGCCGCGCTGCCCGCCGGCGGCGATGTTAAAGAACGTGATGTAATCGGGCGCGATGGCAAACGATTCGGCCGCCAGCCCCAACCCCAGCGCCGTTGCGACGGCAATCGTCGGCCTCTTCCACCGCTTCCAACCCGCCGCCACCCCCGCCGCCGTTGCAAGAAACAGAAGCGGGTAGATCGGCAGCACGTGACGAAAGCCGATGTTCAAATTCGAGTTGATCGAGATCGCCATGTACACCATCACCGGCAACCCGATGCACGAGGCCAACCACATTCCATTTAAGATGTTCGGCCTGGTGCGCGCCCTCTGGCCCGCTTGCCGGCTTCGCACCATGAGATATGCGCATAAGATGGCCGCGCCAAGCAGCGCAAGAATCGTTGCCAGGGGCGTCTTGTAAGCCATCGCCAACGGAAAATAACTTCGGAACCCCACGATAGATTTCTCGCCGTCGAGGTAACTTCCGCGCAGGTACGATCGCGCCTGCACGAACATCAGCCCGTTGAGCCATGCTTCGGGAAAAAGTTCGCGATCGAGCAGCCATTTGAGCGATGACAGCACCCGGTCGGGTTTCCAGTTCTCCCATAGTTTTGCGTATTGCGCGTTCAGCCGCTCCACCGTTTTCGGATCGGCTTGGTCGGCAGCGGTGAAATTGCCGATGGCGGCGCGGGTTTGGCCGCTTTTGGCCTGCTCGAAAATGTACGGCGTGTTCATCCGCTTGCTGGGGTCGGGCATGGCCCCGAACTGCATGCCATACGCCACCCACACCCCGGCGTAGCTCACGATGCCGATCACCACCAGCGACGATGCGCCGGCCAGCGCCCGTTGCCACCACTTTTCGATCGACCATTTGAATACTTGCCACGGCTGCGGCAGCGCAACGCGGGCGGCGATCAACAGCAGCGTGAACAGCGGCGCCAGCAACACGCCCGAAAACTTGGTTCCCATCGCCGCGGCGCAACTGATGGCGGCGCCGGCGAGATTGAACGGCGTGAGCCGGACGCCCATCTTCCAGAGGGCAAAGCACAAACAAGTGGTGCATAGCGCCATCGACACGTCGTTCTTCACCAGCGCTGAATGGCCGAGAAAGTTCGGATCGAGCGCAAACAGCGTCACCGCCGTCGCCGCGCACACGGTTCCGCCGACGCGATAACCCCACCACGCCAGCATCGCGCCCACCGCCACGCCGATGACAATCATCATCGACCGCGACCGCTGCACGAACGCTTCGCCGTCGTTGCCGGGAGTGCGATAAAGCGTGTCCACCGCCCAGGTCCACTGCTGTTCCCACTCGCTCGCCATCAGCTTCCAACGCGGCGCGTCGTAATCAACCTTAATGGCGTTCGAGCCATTGGGCAGCGCCGCCCAGTAATGCCAAAGCGGCGGGTCTTCGTAGTTGATGCGCCAATCGCCCTGATGCCAATGCACCCACGCCCCCAGCGCGTGCATCGGCTCGTCGTAAGTGGAACTTTTCCCGCGCACCGCCGACTGCGATCGAACCCAGAAGCTGATCAACAAAGCGCCACAAACCACCGCGGCGATTAGAGCAGGAGAAAAGCGGCGCATCGCCGCAAACCGATCGGACATGGCCGGGGTACGTTCGCGGTTGTGCGGTTGAAATGCAAGGCGCTCACCGAAATGAATCGACTGGCAAGCCAGCGCAATCGCATGTGCCCCGATTTACGAGCCGCGAGCGTCAGCGACCGGAGAGTTTCCAGGGGCTTGCGCCCCTGGCTACTCTCTTACGCCGCTTCGCGGCTGGGATGGAACGCCCCGTCAATCAACAGCGCCGCAGTGGCTCAGCAGGCTTGCCGTCAGAAGTGGCTCAGCACGCCCACCTTTAGCCGCGAAGCGGCGAAAGACAATAGCCCAGGGCGCAAGCCCTGGGTTGAAGTGGCTCAGCACGCGTGCCTTCAGCCGCGTAGCGGCGAAAGAAAGTAGCCCAGGGCGCAAGCCCTGGGTTGGGATCGACAAGCGAAAAGCCCTGAAAGGGCGAAAGAAATTTGACGCCACGT
>ENA-ORBV01000209-ORBV01000209.1-microbial-mat-metagenome-genome-assembly--contig:-NODE-209-length-129044-cov-19.204797_pt1 | contig 129044 bp, 116 predicted proteins | sample MGYA00237777_ERZ505514 | MGnify/ENA primary metagenome ERZ505514 (study PRJEB26160, sample SAMN06269048) | microbial mat metagenome | isolation source: Oligotrophic lake microbial mat | place...
GACAATTACATTATAACCAATTGATTATTATAGTATTATTATATTTATTTCAGAATATCACACAATCTCACATAATGTAACGTATGGATTGGCGTGAATTCAGATTGAGCAGGCGGATGCAATTGTCTCCGGTATTGACGGAGACAATCTACGCCATGATTGCCGAGATCGACACCGTCAAGAACACCTACACCCTCACAAACCGTCTGTTGCCCCAGACAATCGAGCGTCTGACTCAATCGGTCATTGTGACTTCGACGGGCGCATCAAACCGAATCGAAGGCAATCGACTGACCGATGAAGAGGTTGAAGAACTTTATCGCAACAAGCGGATTAAGTCGTTCAAGACACGGGATGCGCAAGAAGTCGCCGGTTATATCGAGATGCTGGAACGCATCTTCGAAAACCACGCAGAGATACCCATCACCGAGAACCATATCTTGCAACTCCACAAGGATATGCTGGCTTACAGCGACAAAGACCAGGGACACAAGGGTCGTTACAAATTCGGACCGAACCGTGTCGAGGCAAAAGATCAAAGCGGTAATGTTGTCGGCATTATCTTTGATCCCACACCGCCGCATCTAACCGAAAAGGAAATGCGCGATTTGATCGGCTGGTATCAATGGGCCAAAACAGAGAAATTCAAGCACCCGTTGATCCTGATCGCGAACTTCGCATTTGAATATCTGGCCATTCACCCGTTTCAGGATGGAAACGGCCGCACAAGCCGCTTGTTAACCAATCTCATGCTCCTGCAAAACGGATATTCCTTTTCTGCAATCGTGTCACATGAGAAGCTGATTGAGACGAGCAAGGCCGAATACTATCTGGCTCTTAACAAAACGCAACGAACATGGAAAAGTGAGAATGAAGATGTGTCGCCGTGGCTTTTGTACATCTTCGATATTTTCCTGAAACAAGCCAGAGCCGCACAAAACATCCTCGAAGGTGATCAGTTTGAGTATCTACTCTCCCAGAAGCAACTGGCCTTCTGGCAGTGGGCCCAAGACATGGGACGCAAAGAGTTTAATCGCGGTGATGCCATAAAAGCGCTGGCCTTCCCGCCCCGCACAATCGAACAAATCATGAAGAAATTTCTCGACATGAAAAAGCTCGAACAATTGGGCCGAGGGCGGGCAACGCGGTATCGGGTGATCCAGTAACATTTGTGTCCCAATGCACATTCTGACAGAGTGCATCGCCGCCCAATCTCACATAACTATTCCACATAGCGTCAGGCCAAAGAGCGTAACGAAATTTGAGGTGGGTCGTGCTGCACTCGCCCCCTCCATAGCAGGTCGCGCTTTATTGGTTTAGTAATAAGGTACGGCCCACCTTGCACAACCTCAGGAGAGCAAAGCCACCTGATTCCATAGCGTCTGGCGGGCCTTATCCAGCTTGTTAGGATCCGTCTTGGCCGAAAGTGTCTCGCGCGACCTCCTCCCTAGCAGTCTGTCGGACTTAGCCGATTCCAAAAAACTGGACGCTCTAAAACGAGCTACAGCGCGTTTAAATTTTTCGGGAGGGTGTTTCGATGGTAAAAAAAGGTCCGTTTTCGTGAAAAACACCCTAAGCCCGACAGGCTGCTAGGGCTCCGGCACCGGCGCCACCAGCGACCGCAGGTAATCAAACGGATACAGGCCGCGCTGGTGACCGTCGTCAAAACTGAGCCGCAGCGTATTGTTGCCCCAGGGTTCAACGTCGGTGATGCGTATGCCGGTTTCCGCCTGTACCGGCTCGCCGCCGCGCGCGGCTGCCGTGCAATGCGCGCAGCGACAGGCCTCGCGCAGCAGCCGGTGCGTCATGATGCCGGTCATGCCGTCGGACCAGTCAATTTCCAGCATGCCGGTCGCAGCATGGTTACAGACTCCAATGGGCTGGATTTCAGGCGTCAGCATCGGGTCAAACCACTGTTTCCACACCCTGGGGACCGATTTCCATGCCGAAACCGGTGAGCCCACCGTCTTTCAGTTCCGCTCCCATGGCCGCCAGCGATTCCTCACGAATCAGCGCCTTCAACTGCTGCACCAGTCCGATAAACGCCGGGGTATAGGTCATTTCTGGTGTGCGCGGACGCGGCAGCGGCACTGTGATTTCTGCCTTGATGCGTCCGGGCCGCGCCGTCATCACATAAATCTTGTCCGACAGGAAAATCGATTCCTCGATGTCATGCGTCACGAATAGCACCGAGATGCGGAACTGCTGCCACATATTGGTGAGAATCTCCTGCATGACCACGCGGGTCTGCGCATCCAGCGCCCCGAATGGTTCGTCCATCAGCAGAACCTGCGGGCTGGTCGCCAGCGCGCGGACGATGCCCACGCGCTGTTTCATTCCCCCAGAAAGCTGATCCGGGTAATGGTTTTCGAACGCCAACAGTCCGGCCAGTCCGAGCAGCGTACGCGCCTGCTGCTGGCGCTGCGTCGCTGCCACACCTCTCATTTTCAGGCCGAACTCGACATTTTTGCGCACCGACATCCATGGAAAGAGCGAGTACTGCTGGAACACCACGCCACGGTCCGATCCCGGCCCCTTGACCGCCGCGCCGTCCACCAGTGCGGTGCCGGAGGTCGGCCGGACAAAGCCGGCGACGATGTTGAGCAGCGTCGACTTGCCGCAGCCCGAGGGGCCGATCAGCGAGACAAATTCCCCGGGTTTGACGTCCATGCTCACCGAACTGACCGCCTCGACGGTATTGCCCCCGGCGTTGAACACCACGCCCAGATCCTTGATGTCGATGTCCCCTCTGGAGTGTTCGCTCATTTTTTCTCCGCACTGGCATAGGTTGACCAGGGCATCAGCAACCTGCCGGTGATCTGGATGGCACCGCTGCACACCAGACCGAGCACGCCGATGGTGATCATGCCCAGGCCGATTTCCGAATAGCTGATCAGGGAATAAGCTTCCCAGGTGAAATAACCGACGCCGAACTGGCCGGAAATCATTTCAGCCGCAATCAATGAAACCCAGGCCACGCCCATGCCGACCGAGAACCCCGTGAAGATGTGCGGCATCGCGCCGGGCAAGATCACGTTGGCGAACAGCCTGAACTCGTTGGCGCCAAGGGAACGCGCGGCACGGATCAGCACCGGGTCTATGGAATGCACGCCGTGGATCGTATTGATCAGGATCGGAAAGAATGAGCCAAGGAAGGTGATGAACACGATGCTGACCTCGTTCGTCGGCCACAGCATGATGGCCATCGGCACCCAGGCAATCGCCGGAATCGGCCGCAACACCTCGCAGATCGGGAACAGCAGGTCGCGGATGACACGATAACGGCCGATCAGCAACCCCAAAAACGAGCCCAGCAGCACCGCGATGGAAAATCCGATCAGTATGCGGCGCACGCTGATACCGATATTCATCAGGAATTTCCCTGACTTGTTGACCTCCACCACCTTTTGCAGCACTTCCGCCGGCGTCGGCACATTGGTGAAGCGGATATAGAACTCCAGCTTGTAACGCGTGCCGATGTACCAGATGCCGAGCAGGATGGCGATGGAGACTACCCAGAGCAGCATGCTGACACCATTGCTGCGCAGCCACAGCAGAGCCGGATTCCGGGCAACCGGCGGCTGCATCACCGGCGGCGGCTTGATCACCGTCGCCACTGGTGCCGGACCATCGGCTTCACGGTCTTCAGTCACCGGATCGTCCTTCTTGCGCAGTGCCTGCACGGTGCTCATCGCCCGGCTCCCGGTTACCGTTTATTTGCCGATGGTCGCCGCAGCCAGTGCTTCGGCATACGTCGCCAGTTTGCCGCTGCCCTTGGCGACATGCGCCTCGGCATCCTTTTTCAGCAGGAACGGCACGATCTGCGGCTTTTTCGGATCAGTCGCATTCACTGCGTAAAACGCCTTGTCCGCGAACATCTTGATGCCCAATGACTTGTCGAAGACGTAGGCCACGTTGATTTTCTTGCCTTCGCTTTCGTACTTCTTGACACCGGCCAGGGTGCACAGGGCCGAACTGAAGGGCACGATGTCGCCACCGGTCACCCATATCTCGCCGGCTTCACGCGGCTGCTTGATTACTACATTGCACAGGACATCCTTGCCGCTGATCTCGTAGCCGGCGAAAGACGCCTTCTGCTTGTCGTAATCGAGCTTGAGTTCCTTGAAGGCCAGCTTCAGGTAACTTTCATTGACCCAGGCGTTGGCGTCGAACTCCTTGACCCGGCCCATTTTCTGCAACACGCCGTGCACCACGCCCAGGGTTTCCACCCATTTCGGTTTGATCGTCGGATCAAGCGTATGCACGCCGCTGGGTCCGAGGAATACGTAGGCGACTTCCTTCTCGATCTTGGTCCATTCCTCGACCTTCTCCATCGCCAACTTCGGATTCTTGCGCACCCAGTCATTGGCCTCCATCAGCGCCTTGATGTAAGCCACTACGATTTCCGGATATTTCTCGCCGAAATCCTTGCGGATCACCACACCATGAAAAGTCGGGATCTTGGTTTCGGCACCGTCAAAAATCTTGCGCGCAAAGCCACGGAACGGCAGCAGTTCCGCGAAGGGTACAAAATCGCCATGACCGTCGATGCGTTTTTCCTGCAGATTGGTGGTGCCGACCTCGGGCGACTGGCTCGCCAGGCTCCAGAAGCTCTCCGGCCAGCCCCGTGCCTGCATCGCCTGCAGCATCATGCCGTGCGCTGCCGAACCGAAGGGCACCGAAACCAGTTTGCCCTTTAAATCCGACAATTCGTAGTACGGCGAATCCTTGTGCACCACCACGCCATTGCCGGCACCAAACTGGTTATAGGCGATGAGCGCGATCAACTGGGTTTCGTTCTTGGTGGCCTGCCCCGTAGCACCGGCCACCAATAAGGGATAATCACCCATCATGCCGATATGTATCTTGTCCGCCATCAGACCGTTGGTGATGGGCGGCCCGGATGTCGCGTTCTGCCAGTCGAACTCGTACTTCACGCCGGCGTACTTGCCGGTTTTCGGCAAATATTTTTCGAGCAGTTTGAGTTCCTTGATGACGATGCCACCGGTCACCGTGTTGGTTGTTGTGTTCTGGGTGCCAATGCCGATCTTGATCACGTTCTGGGCATGACTCAGCCCGGCAACCAGACACAGTGCGGGCAGCACATTACGCAGCACCCGCACGATTTGCTTTGCCCCAACTGCCGTACCCACAATCGTGATATTCATGGCGACTCCCTGAAAATTTGATTAAAAACAATGAGTTAAGAAAAACCGGGCAAATTCTCCTGCAGTAACGCTGTTTTTGGATTCACGGTGCGCCCGCTCAGGCCTCCTTCAGTTCGGCGAATTTTTCACTGACCGTCGCCCAGACTTCGGCTGTTGGCAGCGGATCCGTTTTGTCGGTCACCACCGGCCACACGGCCGAGTAACGTGCATTGAGTTCAATGAAATGTTCCTGTCCCTGCGGCACTTCAGAGACCTCGCAAATCGCCTCCACCGGGCATTCGTCAACACACAGCGTGCAGTCAATGCAGCCTTCGGGATCAATCACCATGAAATTCGGGCCCTGATGAAAACAGTCCACCGGGCAGACCTCGACACAGTCGGTGTAGCGGCAGTTGACGCAGGGTTCAGTGACGATATAAGTCATGTCAGGTTCTCAGCGCGCCGCCGGGTTATGGACCTGGATCTGCTTCAGCGCGAGCTGGGTCAGTTTGCGCACATCGGGGTCAGGATCCTTTAACGCCGTTTCCAGCGCCGCGATCGCCCGCAGGTCGCCGATTTCGCCGAGTGCAATCACCGCTTCCTTGCGCAAATTGCTGATTTCGTGGGTCAGCGCCTCGCTCAACACTTCAAGCGCAGCCACCGTCTTCAAGCGCCCGAGGCTGCGCGCGGCACGCACCCTGACCTGCCAGTAACGATCGGCCATCACGGCAATCAGGTGATCCACCGCGCCCGAAAGCTTCAGTTTGCCCAAGGTTCCGGCCGCCTCTTCGCGCACCTGCCATGAGGTATCGCTCAAGGCATGCGTCAGGGCCGGCAGTACTTCGACATCCGTTGCAAAACCCAGTGCGCCAACAGCAATGCGTCGCACTTCCGGATCAGGATCATTCATCGCCACGCGCGTCAATGGCCCCAGCGATCCGGGATGTTTCAGGTAGCCCAGCACACCGGTGGCCTCCCGGCGCACCTGCGGCGACGGATGATCGAGTCCTGTCAGTGCAGGTGCCAGACTGCCGGCCACCCGCAACGGCCGCAGCGCCCGGAACACGGCAGCCAGCACAAACGGATCGGTGCCGTGGATGGCCTGCAACAGCAATTCGCCATTGCTGCTGTCCTTCAACTCGGACAGGGTATCGGCTGCAGCGCGACGCGTTTCTTCCGCGGGGTCGTGCAGCAAAGCGAGTAAGGCGGTCACGGCTTCCGGCTCATCGAAGCCTTCGACCGCCTTCGCCGCCTCGGCGCGCACCTGCGGATCAGCATCCGCCAGCGCCTTCAGCAGCAGCGGCAGAATGTCGTCTTCGTCGCTGTACGGCAGTTCCATCACCGCGATGCGCCGCACTTCGGCATCGGCATTGGCGAGACGGGCAGCCAAGTCGCCCGGCATCGAGTCAGCAGCTTGTATCGAAGTCATTGATCGCTCCCCGGTCAGCGCAGCAGGTAGGGAATGGCGACATGCACCGCGCCGGTCGGGCAGTCCTTCTCGCAGGGCATGCAGTACCAGCACTCGTCATATTTCATGTACGCCTTGCCTTTCAGCATGTCGATCGCCAGCACGTCGAGCGGACAGACGTCGACACACACCGTGCAGCCTTTGTGCGCGATGCACTTTTCCTCATCGACGGTGACCGGGACACTGGTGCGATGCGCGGCATAAGTCATTGCTGTTCCTCTCAGACGTTGACCGCTTCTTTGACGACGCGCAGCCGCTGGTAGGCGGTTTTTTCCTCGTCATCGAGCGGCAGGATGTAAGGCTCGACCGGCCGCTTGATGCTTTCCATGCGACCGTCGGCGGATTTGCGCAGGTGGCAATGGGTGAACCATTCCTCGTCATTGCGCTCCGGGAAATCGGCCCGGTAGTGATACAGCCCCCACCGGCTTTCAGTGCGGAACAAGGACGCATGCGCCGCCATGTTGGCGCAGTCGTGGATGTGCTGGACTTCCATCGCGCGCATCAGCTCGTGCGGATTGGCGGCGTTGAGCTGGCCGATGTCTTCGCCGATTTCAGCGAAGCGCTCCAGACCGAGCTCCATCTTGCGCGTGACCTTGGGCGGCTGCAGGTAATCGTTGACCATGCGCCGCAGCTTGTATTCGAGCTGAGCGGGCGGGATGCCGTCGCTGCAGGCCAGGGGGGCCATGATCCGCGCACGCTCCACGGCAATCTGCGTCTCGTCCACTTCGGCGGGCATGGTGTCGGCGCAGTACTGCGCGGCGTTTTCGCCGGCAAACCAGCCGTAGGTGAACGCGCCCAGCATGTAGTTGTGCGGCACACTGGCCATGTCGCCGGCCGCATACAGACCTGGCACCGTGGTCTCGGCCTTTTCATTGACCCAGACGCCGGATGCGCTGTGGCCGCTGCAGAAGCCGATTTCGGAAATGTGCATTTCGATCATCTTGCTGCGGTAATTGGTGCCCCGGCCGTCATGGAAACGGCCGCGGCTGGGACGCTCGTTGGTGTGCAGAATGACTTCGATGTTGGCGATGGTTTCCTCGGCAAGATGATCGAGCTTGAGGAATACCGGTCCCTTGCCGCTCTGCAGTTCGTTGTAGAACTCCCACATCATCTGGCCACTCCAGTAATCGCACTCGATGAAGCGTTCGCCATGGGAATTGGCGGTGTAACCGCCGAACGGTCCGGTGACATAGGCACAGGCCGGGCCGTTGTAATCCTTGATCAGCGGATTGATCTGGAAACATTCAAGGTTCGCCAGCTCCGCGCCGGCGTGATAGGCCATCGCATAACCGTCCCCGGCATTGGTCGGGTTCTCGTAGGTGCCGAACAGGTAGCCGGATGACGGCAGGCCGATGCGGCCGGCAGCCCCGCAACACAGAATCACCGCGCGGGCGCGGATCACCACGAATTGCCCGGTGCGGCAGTCAAAACCCATCAGCCCCGCGGCCCGCCCCTGCTTGTCAGTGATGATGCGGGTGCCGATGACGCGGTTGATGACCTCGACGCGGGTACGCTTCAGTTGCCGGTAGAGAGTCTTTTTCATGTGATGCCCTTCAGGCATCGGCAGCACATAGGTGCCGAGGTGATGCACCTTGCGCATCGCGTAATCGCCGGTCTCGTCCTTTTCGAACTTGACGCCCCAGCGGTCGAGCTCTTCTATGGTGCGAAAGCTGTTGGTGGCATAGGCATAGACGGTTTTCTGGTTGACGATGCCGTCATTGGCAATGGTGATTTCCTTGGTGTACTGCTCCGGCGTCGCATGGCCGGGGATGACCGCGTTGTTGAGGCCGTCCATGCCCATTGAAATCGCACCGCTGCGTTTGACGTTGGCTTTTTCCAGCAGCATCACCCGCAGCTTGGGATTTTTTTCCTTCGCCTTGACCGCCGCCATCGGACCCGCGGTGCCGCCGCCGACCACCAGCACGTCGGTTTCCATCATGATCGGTTCGGGTATGCTCAAAATGCTCTCCGGTTTGTTGCAGTCATGCCGGGCGGCTCCCACGATTTCAGGCCCGCCGGACCGTTGTTTGCTGAACCAGATAGAGCAACCGCCATGCCACGATACAAGCCGTCACCCATGCAGTCTCCGGACGGGGTGTGGTCATCGCGAACAGGTCAACTTGTATTAAGGAGAACGCGCCACGGGAGTGCGCTGAGGGTGCTTTCGCACCGGCATGGCGCGGACGTTCAGCCGGGTCGTCGGTGCAATTCGACTTTGTATTGGTACGAATCGCCGCGGCAGTAGAGATGTTCGTAATCGACGGGGCGGTCAAAAGCGCTGTAAGTGAGCCGCGCCAGATGCAGCACCGGTTCGCCCGCCTTCACCGCGAGGTCTCCCGCAATTTCGTCCGGGCAGGGTTGCGCTTCTATCCACAGCCGCGAACGTCCGAGCCGGATGCCGCGGGTTTCCAGCAGCGGAAAAATATCCTGATTCAGGTCCTGGTCGCGCAGCCGGTCGCCGATATCGGGTGGGAAATAACTCAGATCCACCGACACCGGGCGGGCATTGAGACAGCGGATTCGCTTGACCTCAAACACACCGTCACCGCGTTTCAGGTTCAGCGCCGCGGCAATTTCGCGGGAAGCCGCAGCATTACGAATGGAGCGCAACTGTGAGCTGGCAACAAACGGCTTGCCCTGCATCGCCTCGTGAAACCCGAGCAATGCACTCAAGTTGCAGGTCGCATGCGGCGCACTGACAAAACTGCCCTTGCCCTGCTGGCTGTAGACCAGTCCTTCCGCGGCCAGATCTTTTAATCCCTGCCGCACGGTGACGCGACTGACTCCGAAGGACTGCATCAGACAGGCCTCGCTGGGCAGCCGAGCATGCGGCGCCAGGGTGCCGGACAATATCCGCTCGCGCAGGCTGTTGCAGACCTGCTCATGCAAGGGCACGCGGCGCCCCGTCGCCAACGCGGTTTGCTCGGTGAAATTCGCGGTCAGGTCTGCCTGGTTCAAGGTGGGTGGACGCTACTCAGAGTCACGACATGTCCTAATAACCCGCACAAGCCGTGCCAAGACAGCATCAACCGGACACATACAAAATATCAATAAAAACAATTACTTATATTATTCCATCAGAAACGGGGCTCCCGGCCACTGCACTTGAACAGTGCGCGCATCCCGGACCCGCACAGCAAAGGGCCGGCGACACCGGCCTGTTCAGCCCGTCGCGCGTTCGGCCGCGGTAATGACGTTGGCAATGACCATGGCCACCGTCATCGGGCCGACGCCGCCCGGCACCGGGGTGATCCAGCCGGCGCGTTCACGAACAGATTCGAAATCCACGTCGCCGCATAGTTTGCCGTCGGCCGTCCGATTGATGCCGACATCGACCACGGCCGCCCCCGGCTTGACCATGTCGGCAGTCACCATGCGCGGCCTGCCGATGGCGCAGACGAGGATGTCGGCCTGGCGCGTGATCGCCGCAAGGTCGGTGGTGCGCGAATGGCAGATGGTCACTGTCGCATTGCGCTCCAGCAGCATCAGCGCCGCCGGTTTACCGACAATGCTGCTGCGGCCGATCACCACCGCATGGCGGCCGGCGATGGGCACGCCGGAACGCTCCAGCATCAGCATGCTGCCGGAAGGCGTGCACGGTGCGAGGCTGGCATGGCCGTCAAGCAACGCGCCCAGACTGCGCCAGGTAAAACCATCGACATCCTTGGCCAGCGCAATCCGCTGCAGCACGCTGACCGCATTGATGTGCGCTGGCAAGGGCAGTTGCACCAGGATGCCGTGCACCTGCGGATCGCGGTTCAGCGCCTCGACTTTCTGCAACAGCTCCGCTTCCGTCGTAGTCACCGGCAACCGCGTATCAAAGGTGATTACACCGGCTTCGCGACAGGCGCGTTCCTTGCTGCGCACATACACAGCCGAGGCCTGGTCGTCGCCGACCAGCACCACGGCCAGACCCGGCGGCCGCCCCTGTTGCGCCAGCCGGTCGGCCCGCAATTTCTGTTCCGCCAGGACCTGCTTCGCCATGGCGGTGCCGTCGATGATGATTGCGCTCATCGCATTCCATTCACAATACGTTAATCTGAAAACGGCGCTGAAAACAGCGCTGAAAACAGCAAAATTCTCCCGGCTATTTTGCCGGCGGCACCGCAGCAGAACCGGCAGGGGTATCCAGCACCTGGAAAAAAATCTCGTCGCGCCTGATCATGCCCAGTTCGTTGCGCGCCCGCTCCTCGACCGCCTCCAGCCCCTGTTTCAGGTCGCGGACCTCTGCATCCAGCGCAGCGTTGCGCGCTTGCAGGCCACTGTTGGTGGCGCGTTGCGCCTCGATCTTGCGCTCCATTTCCCACACCCGCAGCAGCCCGCCCTTGCCCAGCCACAGGGGGTACTGGATCAGCAGGATCAGTCCGGCGAGCGCAATGGCCAGCAGCCGCATGGCATCAAGCCGCGCGACCGGCCCGCGGGGACGACTCAGCGCAGTTGGTAGAACGCGCCACGTCCGGGATAACTCGCCGTATCACCGAGGTCTTCCTCGATACGCAGCAACTGGTTGTATTTGGCCAGCCGGTCTGTCCGCGACAGCGAACCGGTCTTGATCTGCATCGCATTGGTCGCAACCGCGATGTCGGCGATGGTCGTGTCTTCGGTTTCGCCGGATCGGTGCGAAATCACCGCGGTGTAACGCGCGCGTTTCGCCATTTCGATCGCCGCCAGGGTTTCGGTCAGCGTGCCGATCTGGTTGACCTTGATCAGGATCGAGTTGGCAATGCCCTGCTCGATGCCGCGTTTCAGGTACCGGGTGTTCGTCACGAACAGGTCGTCGCCCACCAGCTGCACACGGTTGCCCAGCTTGTCGGTCAGCACCTTCCAACCGTCCCAGTCGTTTTCCGCCATGCCGTCTTCGATGCTGACGATGGGGTATTTATCAACCCAGGCCGCCAGGTAGTCGGCGAATTCCGGCGCCTTCAGTGTCAGTCCTTCGGAGCGCAGCGTGTATTCTCCATCCTCGAAAAACCCGGAGCTTGCGCAGTCCAGTGCCAGCGCGACGTCTTCACCGGGACGATAACCCGCGGCCTCGATGGCTTCGAGGATGATCTGGATCGCCGCTTCGTGTTTGGGCAGACGTGGCGCAAAACCACCCTCGTCGCCGACCGCCGTTGCCAGACCGCGGTCGGTCAGCAGTTTGCGCAGCACCTGGAACACTTCGGCACCGCAGCGCAAGGCCTCGCGGAAACTGGTCATGCCCACCGGCACGATCATGAATTCCTGCATGTCCAGGCCGTTGTCGGCATGCGCGCCACCGTTGATCACGTTCATCATCGGCACCGGCATCGCCATCGGTCCCGCGCCGCCAAGATAACGGTGCAGCGGCAGACCTGACTCCTCGGCGGCAGCTCGCGCAATCGCCATCGACACCGCCAGCATCGCGTTGGCACCGAGCCGGGATTTGTTCTCGGTCCCGTCAAGATCCAGCAGTGTGCGGTCGACAAAGGACTGTTCGGTGGCATCGACGCCGATCACCGCCTCGCAAATCTCGGTGTTCACATGCTCGACGGCCTTGAGCACGCCTTTGCCGCCGTAACGTTTTTTGTCACCGTCGCGCAATTCGATGGCTTCGCGGCTGCCGGTCGATGCCCCGGAAGGCACTGCAGCCCGCCCCAATATGCCCGACTCCAGCAACACGTCCGCTTCCACGGTCGGATTGCCGCGCGAATCGAGAATTTCCCTGCCGATCACATCAACAATTGCGCTCATTGCCGGTTCCTGGATGGTTCAGTCTGGTTATTATGGTTATACAGCTGATGATTATTACAACTGGTTTTCTGCGAAGCCGCTGCGTTTGACCAGTGCATCGAGCTCGGTAAGCGTTTTCAGCAAGGCTTTCATGTGTTTAAGCGGCCAGGCATTGGGGCCGTCAGACAGCGCCTTCTCCGGCTGCGGATGGGTTTCCATGAACAACCCGGAAATACCGCTGGCGACTGCCGCACGCGCCAGCACCGGCACGAACTCGCGCTGACCGCCGCTGGTGGTGCCTTGCCCGCCCGGCAGTTGCACCGAATGCGTGGCGTCAAACACAACAGGGCAGCCCGTGTTGCGCATGATCATCAGCGAACGCATGTCGGATACCAGGTTGTTGTAGCCGAAGGACACGCCGCGCTCGCAGACCATGATGTTGTCGGCGCCACTCGCAGCCCGGGCCTTGTCGACGACATTGACCATGTCGCCGGGCGCGAGGAACTGGCCCTTCTTGATATTGACCGGCTTGCCGGCAGATGCGACAGCGGTGATGAAGTCGGTCTGCCGGCACAAAAATGCCGGGGTCTGCATCACATCAACTGCAGCGGCAACCTGGGCAATCTCTTCGATCGCATGTACGTCGGTCAGCACCGGCACGCCGATGGTCTTGCCCACATCGGCCAGAATTTCCAGCCCCTTGTCCATGCCCAGTCCACGAAAGGATTTGCTCGAACTGCGATTGGCCTTGTCGTAGGAGGACTTGTAGATGAAGGGAACCACGAGTTCGGCGCAAATACGCTTTAGCTCGCCGGCGGTGTCCATCGCCATGTCCCGCGATTCGACGACACAGGGGCCGGCAATCAGGAAAATGGGCCGGTCCAGCCCGATTTCAAATCCGCAGAGTTTCATTGTCGCAAAGTCTTCATGTCAGGACTGTGGCTCAGCCGGTCGCGCCGGCCGCAACCGGCGACGGCTTGGCGCGGGCCGGCGCACTGCGGTTCTGGTGACGCGAGCGCTCCAGCGCCGCCTCAACGAACGATTTGAACAGCGGATGCCCGCCGCGCGGCGTCGATGTGAACTCCGGATGAAACTGGCAGCCGACGAACCACGGGTGTGCCGGTATTTCGACCATTTCGCACAATTCACCGGTCAGCGACAGGCCGCTGACACTCAGGCCCGCCTCGCGCAGGCGCGGCAGGTAATGGTTGTTGACCTCGTAACGATGGCGGTGGCGTTCGACGATGCGTTCGGCGCCGTAGATATTGCGCACCAGTGATCCGGCTTTCAGCTCGCATTCCTGGCCGCCGAGGCGCATCGTGCCGCCGAGGTCGGACGTGGCATTGCGGCGTTCGACCCGGCCGTCGCGATCCTGCCATTCGGTAATCAGCGCCACCACCGGATGCGGCGTTTCCGCATCGAATTCCGTGCTGTGTGCGCCGGTCAGTCCAGCCAGGTTGCGCGCGTATTCGATCACCGCCAGTTGCATGCCGAGGCAGATGCCCAGGTAAGGCACGCCGTTTTCGCGGGCGAATCGGATCGCGCCGATTTTTCCTTCAACACCGCGCTTGCCGAAACCGCCGGGCACCAGGATTGCATCCATGGCCTCCAGGCTCGCAGTGCCGTTTTTCTCGATGCTCTCGGAGTCAACATAATGAATGCGGATCTTCGAGCCGGTATGGATGCCGGCATGGATCAGGGCTTCCGACAGTGACTTGTAGGATTCAGTCAGGTCGACGTATTTTCCGACCAGTGCAATGCTGACTTCATGCTGCGGATGCTCCAGCGCGGCAACCACCCGCTCCCAGCTCGACAGGTCGGCGGGTTTCGGATTGATGCGCAGTTTTTCACAGACGATGGCGTCAAGATTCTGCGCATGCAGCATGCCCGGGATTTTGTAAATGCTGTCGGTATCGACTGCGGAAATCACCGCTTCAACAATGACATTGGTGAACAAGGCGATCTTGCGGCGCTCACCGTCCGGCAGCGGCCGATCGGCGCGGCACAACAGCACATCGGGCTGGATACCGATTTCGCGCAGCTCCTTGACCGAGTGCTGGGTCGGCTTGGTCTTGATTTCGCCCGCCGAGGCGATGTACGGCACCAGCGTCAGGTGGATATAGCAGACGTTGTCGCGACCGACCTCAATGCCCATCTGGCGGATCGCCTCGAGGAACGGCAGCGACTCGATGTCGCCCACGGTGCCGCCGACCTCGACCAGCGCGATCTCGGCCTCGCCTGCTCCGCGCCGGATGTACTGTTTGATTTCGTCGGTGATGTGGGGAATGACCTGCACCGTGCCGCCAAGGTAGTCGCCACGGCGCTCCTTCTTGATCACGCTTTCGTAGATCTGGCCGGTGGTGAAGTTGTTGCGCTTGCCCATGCGGGCATCGATGAAGCGCTCGTAATGGCCCAGGTCGAGGTCGGTCTCGGCACCGTCTTCAGTGACAAACACTTCGCCGTGCTGGAAGGGGCTCATGGTGCCGGGGTCCACATTGATATAGGGATCCAGCTTGAGCATCGAGACTTTGATACCGCGCGATTCGAGAATCGCGGCGAGGGAGGCGGCAGCGATACCTTTGCCCAGGGAAGAAACAACACCACCAGTGACAAAGATGTATTTGGTCATTTCATTTTAGGCCAACACTCAGGTAAGCCAACATCCGTTCATTTTATCGCAATTCCCGGCACCGTCCAAACAACAGCACATCAGGCCGGCTTGCCACCGCGCGCCAGATACAGCCAGGTCTCGACCACGGTGTCGGGGTTCAGTGACAGGCTCTCGATGCCCTCCTTGACCAGCCATTCCGCCAGATCCGGATGGTCTGACGGCCCCTGCCCGCAGATGCCCACGTACTTGTTGGCCTTGCGGCAGGCGACGATCGCCAGATGCAGCATGTGTTTGACCGCGGGATCGCGCTCGTCGAAGGCGTCGGCAATCAGCCCGGAGTCACGATCCAGCGCCAGTGTCATCTGGGTCATGTCGTTGGAACCGATCGAAAAGCCGTCGAAATGTTCGAGGAACTGATCAGCGAGGATCGCGTTCGACGGAATTTCGCACATCATGATGATGCGCAGGCCGTTTTTGCCGCGCTCCAGGCCGTTATCAGCCAGCAGCTTGAGCACTTTTTTGGCTTCGTCGACGGTGCGGATGAACGGCACCATGAGCTCGATATTGGTCAACCCCATCTCATCGCGGACTTTTGTCATTGCCCGGCACTCGAGTTCAAAACAATCCTGGAACACCGGTGAAATGTAGCGCGAGGCACCGCGGAACCCGAGCATCGGGTTTTCTTCATGCGGCTCATAACGCGAACCGCCGGTCAGGCTGGAATATTCATTCGATTTGAAATCCGACAGGCGCACGATCACCGGTTTCGGCCAGAATGCCGCACCCAGCGTGGAGACGCCCTCGACCAGTTTCTCGACGTAGAAATCCACCGGGGTGGCATACCCCGCGCTGTGCTCCTCAACCGCGAGTTTCAGGTCAGCGCTCAGGTCCGGATACGCCAATACCGCCTTGGGATGCACGCCGATCATGCGCGCGATGATGAATTCCAGCCTTGCCAGACCGACGCCCTCGTTGGGCAGGCGCTGGAACTCGAACGCCAATTCGGGATTGCCGACGTTCATGGTGATTTTCACCGGTGACTTCGGCATGCTCGACAAAGCGAGGTCGATGATTTCGGTCTGCAACTCGCCGCGGTAGACGAACCCGGTATCACCTTCAGCGCAGGATACCGTGACCGCCTTGCCGTCCTTCAATACCTGGGTGGCATCGCCACAACCCACCACCGCCGGGATGCCCAGTTCGCGGGCAATGATTGCCGCATGGCAGGTGCGGCCACCGCGGTTGGTGACGATGGCCGCGGCGCGCTTCATCACTGGCTCCCAGTCCGGATCGGTCATGTCAGTCACCAGCACATCGCCGGGCTTGACGCTGTCCATCTCAGTCGCGCTCTTGATCAGGCGCACCGGGCCGCTGCCAATGCGCTGCCCGATGGCCCGCCCCGTCGCCAGCACTTCGGAACGCTCCTTCAGCCGGTAACGGCGCAAGGTGTCGACTTTTTCACTGGCTTTCACCGTTTCCGGCCGCGCCTGCAGGATGTACAGTTTGCCGTCGTTGCCGTCCTTGCCCCACTCAATGTCCATCGGCCGTTTGTAATGCGCCTCGATGACCATCGCGTATCGGGCCAGTTCATTGACCTCGGCATCGCTGATCGAAAACTGCCGCCGTTCGGCTTCCGGCACTTCAATGGTCTGCACCGATTTGCCGGCCGAACGGTTATCGGTAAACACCATGCGCAGGGCTTTGGAACCCAGGCCGCGGCGCAGGATGGCGCTTTTGCCTTCCTTCAGGCCGCGCTTGTAGACGTAAAACTCGTCGGGATTGACCTGCCCCTGCACCACGGTTTCACCGAGGCCGTAGGCCGAAGTGATGAACACCACCTGGTCAAAACCGGATTCGGTATCCAGCGTGAACATCACGCCGGCGGACCCCTTGTCACTGCGCACCATGCGCTGCACTGCCGCGGACAACGCGACTTCGTCGTGGGTAAAACCCTTGTGCACACGATAGGAAATGGCACGGTCGTTGTAGAGCGACGCGAACACCTGGCGAATGGCATCCAGCAGGTTATCGAGGCCCTGCACATTGAGGTAAGTCTCCTGCTGGCCGGCGAACGATGCGTCAGGCAGATCCTCCGCGGTCGCCGAGGAACGCACGGCAAAGGAAACCTCGGGACCGGAATCCTTGACCAGGCGCGCATAGGCGGTTTCGATGGCCTTGCGGAATTCCGCACTGAGGGTCTGGGCAACGATCCAGCCGCGGATCTCGCGACCGGCGGCGGTCAGCGCATTGACGTCATCGGCATTGAGTCCGGACAGGCGGGCCGATATTTTTTCAGCCAGGCCGTTTTGCGCCAGAAACAGACGATAAGCGTCAGAAGTTGTGGCAAAACCGCCAGGAACCCGCACACCGGCACCAGACAGTTGACTGATCATTTCACCGAGAGAAGCGTTCTTGCCGCCAACACGTCCCACATCATCCATGCGCAGCGCGCCGAGTTCAACCACCAGTTCCTTGCCGCTCATGCCGATTCCCTTGAATGTAAGGCGCTTGATTGTAAGCCGCGTCAAAAGCGGATATTTTACCGAATCCCCACACCGGTTCCGAGCATGAACACCTCCCGCACTGCTTTTTTTGTCTCCGATCGCACCGGCATCACCGCGGAAGTGCTCGGCCACAGCCTGCTCACCCAGTTCGACGGCGTCCGTTTGAAGGAAATCACCGTACCATTCATTGATTCCGCCGAAAAAGCCCGGGCCTTTGTCCGGCAAATCAACGATACCGGCACTGCGGACGGCGTCCGACCCATTGTGATCAGCACGCTGGTCAACACCGAGATTGCCGGCATCGTCGCCACCGCGAAAGCCTTATTCCTTGATTCCTTTGAGATTTTTATCGCTGCGCTGGAGCGGGAACTGGGCGTCAAGGCCTCTCACGCCATTGGTCGCTCCCACAATACTGATGATTTTGTCAACTATCACCACCGCATGGAAGCGGTGAACTATGCGCTGTCCCATGACGACGGTGTATCCAAACGCGAGCTGACCGAGGCCGACATCATACTGATCGGGGTTTCACGCAGCGGTAAAACACCGACCTGCCTGTACCTGGCGATGCAATTCGGCATCCGTGCCGCCAACTATCCGCTGATTCCTGAAGATTTCAGCACCATGCAGTTACCGTCGCAGATCAAATCACTGCGCGGCCGCCTGTATGGACTGACCATCCGCCCCGCCCGCCTGCAGCAGATTCGCAACGAACGACGCCCCGGCAGCAAATACGCCACGCTGACCAATTGCGAATTCGAAGTGCGCGAAGCCGAAGCGTTGATGCGCCAGGAAGGTATTCCCTATCTGGATGCCACCAGCAAATCGGTCGAGGAACTGGCAACCACCATCCTGCAGGAAGCCAAACTGGAGCGGCGGATTTACTGAGCAAGTTGCCGCACGCGTTCGAACAGACAAACGGCTGCAGCAGCGCCAACGTTCAGCGATTCCGCACGACCCGGCATCGGAATATGCACGGTTTCATGCGCCAGCGCGGCCAGTGCCGGCGACAGGCCCGCACCCTCATTGCCGAACAGCAGCGCCACATCCCCGGTCAGATCGACTTTAAACACCGGCTTGCCCTGCCCCATGCCAGTGGCAATGATGCGTCCGGCGTAACCCTGTGCCAGCACCCGCAGATCCACGCCTTCGATCACGCGCAGCGCAAAATGTGCGCCCATGCCGGCGCGCAGCACCCGCGGCGACCAGGCATGTACTGAATGCCGCGACAGGCAAACGGTGGCAATGCCGGCCGCCGCCGCTGAACGCAGGATTGAACCGACGTTGCCCGGATCCTGGATGTCCTCCAGCCACACGCTGGCACCTTCCAGTGCCTGCGGCGCGGCAACGCGCGGCGTCGGCACCAAGGCGATGATGCCGGTGGGGGTCGCCACCGAAGACAACTGGCGGAACAACGCGTCGGACAATATCAGCGCGTTGTCAATCTTCAGATCAGACAGCAGTTTCGCCACTTCGGCGTTCTCTGAACCGCCGCGGCTGACCACGATTTCATTCGGCGCGCCGACATGCTCCGCGTAGGCCGCGACCAGATGGATGCCGTCGAGCAAGGACAACCCTGCATCGCGACGCTCGCGCGACGACTGCGCCAGCTTCAGCAGCGCGCGAAACCGGGGATTATCCGCCGAGGTGATGATTTTCATCTAGGGCCTGGCGCAGGTGCGGAATCCGGCGAACACATCACGCCGGTCCGGCATGTAAAAATTGCGCCATGTATTGCGGATCAGGCCGGCGCTGGTGGCATGGCAACCGCCGCGCAGCACCTTGTGGTTACCGAACCAGGGCTCGGAATATTCAGCATACGGGTCACGGACAAAACCCGGGTAGGACTGAAACCAGTCGGCCGTCCATTCCCAGACATTGCCGACCATCTGCCGCAGGCCCCAGGCGCTGTCCCCGGCCGCGAAAGCGCCCACCGGCGCGCAGCGACCAGTGATGCCGTAAAGATTGGCCATGTCCGCCACAGGCGCATCATCACCCCAGGGATAACGGCGCTTGATCGCCGGCATGCCGGGCACGGTTGCCGCGGCAAATTCCCATTCAGCTTCGGTCGGCAAGCGCCGTCCGGCCCAGCGACACCACGCGCTGGCTTCATGCCAGTTGACGTGGATCACCGGCTCGTCATCCAGCAGAATTTCTTCGCGATCAAAATAGCGCCTCCGCCAGACACCGTTTTCTCGCCGCCAGTACAGCGGCGCCGTAGCACCCTCGCTGCTGCGCCATGCCCAGCCTTCACCATCCCACCAGCGTTGTTCCCGATAACCGCCGGCGTCGACGAATTCGGCGAACTGCGCATTGGTCACCGGCGCGCGCGCCATGCGGAAGGGCTGCACATCCACCGCATGCGCCCACTTTTCATTGTCGAACACAAAATGACCGTCATCCCTTGAACCGAGTTGAAATGGCCCGCCGGCAATTTCCACATCACCCGGGCAAGCGCCGCCAGCCGCAACCGGCTTCGCGGCGGATGGTTCCGGATGCGCCAGCGTCTGCCGCGTATAAGTCAGCGCCTCGGCATGCATCTCTTCATGCAACGCGCAGAGCTGCGCAAAATAGTGCAGGGCCGGATCCCCGGCATCGCGCGCCAGACGCACGTCCACTGCGGCGCGGACAGCAGCCAGATAACACAGCGTGCCGGCCATGTCCGGCAATGGCAGATTCCAGCGTGTGTCATGGGCAACTTTTGCCGAATCGTAGAGCGCGTCCGCCTCCGCCAACAGGCCCCCCGACACAGCGCCGTCCGCTGTGCGGCGCAGGCACCAGTATTCCTGGAACCAGCCCAGATGGCCGATTTCCCACAACGGCGGATTGACGATGGACAGCTTCGGCCCCAGCCATTGTTCAGCCGAAAAACCCTGCACCAGCGCCAGCGTGCGCGCACGCGCGACATCGAGCATGGCGCTCAATGCGGGAACGGTCTGTTGTGCGGCAACATTCATCGGGCTGACAGGTTCGTGAGTTTGTTATATTGGCACCGAAGTGTATCCGGATAAGCCTGCTGATGAAAATTGCCCTGGTCACCCCCGCCGCCGCGAATTCGCGTTACGGCAACCGCAATACCGCCGTGCGCTGGACGCAACTGCTGCGCGAACTCGGACATCAGGTCGGCATCCAGCAGCACTGGGACGGCCGCAGCACGGATCTGCTGCTGGCTTTGCACGCGCGGCGCAGTCATGATTCGATCGCGCGTTTTGCCGAACGTTATCCGCAACGCCCGCTGATTCTCGCCTTGACCGGCACCGACCTCTATCGCGACATCAACAGCGATGCCAATGCCCAGGAATCGCTGGAACTGGCAACACGCATGGTGGTGCTGCAGGACATGGGCCTGCGCGAACTCGCGCCGCGCCTGCGACGCAAGACCCGGGTGATCTACCAGTCGTGCGAGCCCATCCCCCGCCATCTCCCGCTCAAATCCTGCTTTGAAATTGTCATCAGCGGCCACCTGCGCGAGGAAAAAGATCCGTTTTGCGGTGCCGCGGCGCTGGGCCATCTGCCCGCTGCCAGCCGTATCCGCATCACGCATATCGGCGGCGCACGCGATCCGGTCCTGGCTGCCGAAGCCCGGCGCTGGATGAAACTTGAGCCGCGTTATGTCTGGCTCGGCGAACTGGCACGGCCGCAGGCACTCGCCACGCTGGCGCGCGCACGCGCGATGCTGCTCAGTTCACGGATGGAAGGCGGCGCCAATGTCATCAGCGAAGCACTGACTGCGCGGGTGCCGGTGATTGCCTCCAACATTTCCGGGAATGTCGGCATGCTCGGTCGCGGTTACCGCGGTTATTACCCGCTTAGCGACGCACGCGCACTGGCCAAACTACTGGGCAGGATCGAAACAAAACCGGAGTTTCTTGCGACGCTGCGTGCACAGTGCGCAGAACGCCGCAAGCTGATCAGCGTGGCGCAGGAAAAGCGCGGGTTGCGCATACTGCTGGCCGGACTCTGACCCTCCGGATGTATATAAGTATTTGTTTTTATTAATTATTTTATCGCGGCGCGCACCGGTGCAAAACTGCGGCGATGCGCCGGCGTCGGTCCCAGGCGCTGCAGCGCCGCCATATGCAGAGCCGTGCCGTAGCCCTTGTGCCGGTCAAATCCGTAGTCGGGATAGGCTGCGTGCAATTCCAGCATCAGCGCATCACGCGCCACCTTGGCCAGTATTGATGCCGCGGAAATCGCCGGCACCGTGGCATCACCCTGCACGATGGCGCGCGCCGGCATTGAAACCCTGGGCACATGCAGGCCGTCGACCAGAATCATCGCCGGCTGCGGCGTCAGTGCCAGCACGGCACGACGCATCGCCAGCAGGCTCGCCTGCAGGATGTTGATTGCGTCGATTTCCTCAACGCTGGCACTGGCGACCGCCCAGGCCACGGCATGCAATTTGATTTCATCAAACAGCACATCGCGACGTTTGGCGGTGAGTTTTTTGGAGTCGGCCAGACCCTGGATGCGTGGCGGATCATCAAGAATCACCGCAGCAGCAAATACCGGCCCGGCCAGCGGCCCGCGCCCCGCTTCATCGACACCGCAGATCACAGTGCCTGACGCCGCGCTCAACGGGCGCTGCCGCTCAGCGAATTGGTCAAATAAGGCAATATCGCCTCGGCCGCGCGCTCTGCAGCATCACGCCGCAGCTCAACAGCCATTTTCGCAAAACGCTGCTCTATCGCCTTGCGTTTGTCAGCATCACGCAGCAGATCAATGACCGCTGCCGACAACGCTTCCGGCGTCGCGGCATCCTGCAGCAGCTCCGGCACCACGAATTCGCCGGCGAGGATGTTGGGCAGCCCCACCCAGGGCTGGTAACGCCGGCTGTTCATGATCCACCAGCTCAAGCGCGGCATGCGGTAGGTGATCACCATCGCCCGCTGCAGCAGCGCGGCCTCCAGAGTTGCAGTGCCCGAAGCGACCAGCACCACATCGGCCGCGGCCATCGCATCGTGGGCATGGCCGAACAGCAGCTTGATTTCAAGCTCGCCGGTTTGCCGGCGATACAAGGCAGCCTCGAACAGCTCCCGGGTCTCGCGGTTGACCAGCGGCACCAGCAGGCACACACCTTCAATTTCCGCAGCGATTTTTTCCGCTGCAGCAACATAAACATCAGCGAGACTTTCGAGTTCACTGACACGGCTGCCGGGCAACAGCGCAACCACGGGCGCCGACAGCGGAATGCGCAGCCCTGCCCGCGCTTCGGCACGCGACGGCGCAGCAGCCAGCATGTCGGCCAGCGGGTGGCCGACATAACTGACGGGCACCCCCGCCTTCTCGTAAATTGCCGCCTCAAACGGGAACACCGTCAGCATCCGCGACACGGCTTTGCCGATTTTGCGGATGCGCCCGCCGCGCCAGGCCCAGATTGCGGGGCTGACGTAATGCACCGTGGGAATCCCGGCGGCCTTCAGGGCAAACTCCAGGTCCAGATTGAAATCCGGCGCATCAATGCCGATAAACACCGCTGGCCGTTCACGGAGAAAATATTTTTTCAGTTCACGACGAATACCGATGATCTCGCGGTAATGGCGCAGCACTTCGACGTAACCGCGCACCGACAATTTGCTTAGTGGAAACAGGGAATGCACCCCGGCGGCGGTCATCTGCGGACCGCCGATGCCGACAAATCGTATCCCGGGTACACGTGCCCGCAATGCCTGAACCAGCGCCCCGCCCAGCAGATCGCCCGAGGGCTCGCCCGCAACGATGCCGACCAGCGGGCCTCCCGGCTTTATCTCTCGCGGCACGGGACTCAGCGGATGACGCCGCGGCCCGGCGTCGCCAGAAACGCCGCCAGCGGCAGCAATGCCGGCTGCGTGGCGGCCTCGGTCGCAATCTGCGCGACGGCGGCGTCGAATGACAGTCCGGATTTATAGAGCGTCCTGTACGCGCGTTTGATCACGGCTATGGCATCCGCAGAGTAGCCGCGGCGCTTGAGGCCCTCGGCATTGATGCCGTGCGGCTCGGCACTATTGCCCGACGCCATCACATACGGCGGCAGATCCTGCAACAGGATCGTGCCCATCGCAGTGATGCTGTGGGCGCCGATGCGGCAGAACTGGTGGACCACGGTGAATCCGCCGAGGATCGCATGTTCGCCGACATCAACATGCCCGGCGAGCTGGGCATTATTGGCAAAAATCGTGTGATTGCCGACCTGACAGTCATGGGCAAGATGCACATAGGCCATGATCCAGTTGTGATTGCCGACGCGAGTCACGCCGGCATCCTGTGCGGTGCCGCGATTCAATGTGCAGAATTCACGGATGGTGTTGTCATCGCCGATTTCCAGACGGGTCGGCTCCCCGGCGTATTTTTTGTCCTGCGGCTCCTCACCGAGGGAACAGAACTGGAAAATCCTGTTGCGGGCGCCGATCCGGGTGTGTTCTCCGATCACGACATGCGGGCCGATGCGCGTGCCGGCGCCGATTTCGACATCTGCGCCAATGATCGAATACGCACCAATCGCAACATCGGCAGCCAGCCGTGCCTGTGGATCGACAATGGCAGTGGGATGAACGAGTGCAGCCACGTTATGTTTCAGACCGCATTGCCCGGCAGATCGCGCACGGTGCACATCAACTCGGCCTCGGCCACCACCGCATCACCGACCCGGGCTTCGGCGGCGAATTTCCAGATGCCGCGCACATGCCGTGTCAGCGCGACATGAAGATGCAGCGCATCACCGGCAGTAACCGGGCGCTTGAAGCGCGCATTGTCGATGCCGACAAAATAATAAATCGACTGGTCATTGGCCTTGGCGCCCATGGTCACAAACGACAAAATCGCCGCCGCCTGCGCCATCGCCTCAATGATCAGCACACCGGGCATCACCGGGTGGTGCGGAAAATGTCCGTTGAAAAACGGCTCGTTAATGGTGACATTTTTCAGCGCCGTGATGTTTTTCCCGGGCTCGTATGACAGCACCCTGTCTATCAGCAGGAACGGGTAACGATGCGGCAGATAACGCAGGACCTCATTGATGTCCATGCTGCTCATGATTTTCCTTTTTTGCCCAACTTCAGCCGCTGTTCCAGTGCGCGAACCCTCGTCGTCAGTTCGCCGAGATTGCGCAGACTGGCTGCGTTGCGGCGCCAATCGCGATTGCTCTCGAAGGGATAGGCGCCGGTATAGGTTCCCGCTTCAGTAATGGATTTCGTCACCAGCGTATGCGCCGAAATTTCCACGTTGTCGGCGATGGTCAGGTGTCCGGCAATGCCAGAGGCGCCGCCGATCCGGCACAAACGCCCGATACGCGAACTGCCGGCAATGCCGACGCAGGCGGCAATGGCGGTATGCGCGCCAATGCGCACGTTGTGCCCCACCTGGATCTGGTTGTCGAGTTTCACACCGTCCTCGATGACTGTGTCGTCTATGGCGCCGCGGTCAATGGTGGTATTGGCGCCGATTTCAACATCGTCGCCGATCACAACCCGGCCGATCTGCGGCACCTTGAGCCAGCGCCCCTCGTCCATTGCGATACCGAATCCGTCGGCGCCGATGACGGCGCCGGCATGAATGATGGCCCGTTTGCCCACCCTGCAGCCATGGTACACCGTGACATTCGGATACAGCATGCTGTCTTCACCGACCTCGACTCCGGCACCGAGACAACTGCCGGCGCCGATGCTGCAGCCCTTGCCTATTGTCACCCCCTCCTCAATCACTGCGCCGGGACCGATACGCACGCCCGCCCCCAAAACCGCCTGCGGATGAACAATCGCACCCGGGTGGATTCCTGCCGTGCTTGCCGGAACCGGATTGAACAGCGCAGACACGCGGGCAAAATAGGCGTAAGGATTGGCCGCAACGATGCGCGGCATGTCCGGGGGTTCGCGCAACTGGGCGCCAACGATGACCGCGCCGGCGCGGGTGGCTTTCAGTTGACCGAGATAACGCTCGTTGGCGAGAAACGCGATGGTATCCGGCGTCGCTTTTTCCAGCGTGGCGACCTGCCTGACGGTGACGCTGGCGTCGCCGATCAAATCGCCGCCCAGTTGGCCGACGATTTCCCCCAGGCTCAGTGACGGTGGCAGTTGATTCTCCATCGCGCAAACAAAAGTGTGTCCGGATAACGGCACCGCGGAGCCATGCCGCACACCGCTACTTGCCTTCGGCCAGAGCCTTCAGCACCTTTTCGGTGATATCAATCTTGGGATTGCGATACACCGCTTCCTGGAAAATGATGTCGTATTTCTCCGCTTCCGCAATCTGCCGGATGACGCGGTTGGCCCGTTCGAACAGGGCGCCCAGTTCCTGATTACGACGCAGATTCAAATCCTCGCGATATTCACGCTGCATGCGCTGGAAATCCAGGTTCAGTCGTCCCAGTTCCTGTTCCTTGCTGCGACGGTCGGCTTCGCCCAATGTCAGCGCGTCCTTTTCCAGCTGCCCCTGCAGCGTCTTGATCTGCGCTTCCCGTCGCTGCAATTCCTGCGCGCGTGGTGCGAATTCCTTTTCCAGCTGCTTGCTGGCCCGCTCAGCAGGCGCACTTTCCTTGTTGATGCGCTCGGCGTCGATAAATCCGATTTTCAGCTCGGCCGCAACAGCTGAGGCGCTGCCGCAGGCCATGGCCACCATCGCCAATACCCCAAACAATATTTTCAACTTGCTCTCCTTGAATCTCCGTGCGGTGCCGTGAAGGGGCGCATCCCTGCCCGCCAATCCCATCAAAACGCACCGCCAAACGTAAACTGAAACGCCTGCTTCCGGTCACCGGTGTCGGCGTTCAGCGGTGTCGCCAGGCTGATTTTCAACGGACCGAACGGCGAAGACCAGAACAGACCCAAGCCGGTGGAATACCGGAACGCATCCATATCGTACTTGTCAGCGATCATGCCTGCATCAAAAAACGCACTCAGACGGACCGACCGGTCGTTCTGCAGTCCGGGGAACGGAAACAGGAATTCCGTATTCCCCAACAGCCGGTGGCTACCGCCCCGCGCATCGCCATTGGAATCTTTCGGCCCGATGCTGGCAGACCGATAACCACGAACGGAGTTTACACCGCCCGCGTAAAAATTCTTGAAAAACGGCAATGGCTTGTCTTTTGATCCGTCACCATAACCGACCTCGCCATTGAGCATCAGGGTGTAATCGCGGGTCAGCGGGAAATAGCGCTGATACTGGTAGTTGGTCTTCAGGTATTCGAGCGAACCGCCGGGCAGCCCGATCTCGCCGAAAGCACGCTGCAAGGTGCCCTTGGTCGGATAAATCAGGCTGTCGCGTCCGTCGCGCACCCATCCCGCGGTGCCGACAATGGCGTCATTTTCATTGCCGAATGTGCTCACATAGTCCGTATAAATCAGGGGGCTGTCGGCAAAGGTGGTGATTTCGGTGTTTTCGTAGGCAAGACCGTAGGTGATCGTATCCCGTTCCGTGACTGGAACGCCGAAACGGACACCCCCGCCCAGCGTCTTGGTAATATACCGGCCGACGTTGCCGCGGGTACCGTCGATCTCCCGCGAATACACGTCAAAACCCTGACTGACGCCGTCCACCGTAAAGTACGGATTGGTGTACGAAAGCGCATAGGTCGTGTTGATCCTGCTCGTATTCACCTGGATCGCGACAAATTTGCCTGAGCCGAAAATGTTCTGCTGGGCAATCGAGCCCGACAGCGTCACCCCTTCGCCGCTGCCGAAGCCGGCGCCCAGCAGGATGTTGCCCGTCGGCCTCTCCACCACCGATAAATTGACATCGACCTGGTCAGTGGTGCCGGTTACCGAAGGCGTCTCCACATTGACCTCGGTGAAATAACCCAGCTTGTCGACGCGGCTGCGCGAAAGATTGATCTTTTCCCCGGAATACCAGCCGCCCTCAAGCTGTCGCAATTCGCGACGGATCACTTCGTCACGCGTGCGGTTGTTGCCCTGGACATTGATGCGACGCACATACACACGCCGGCCCGGATCGATGAAAAACGTGAACGATGCCTGATTTGTGGTTTTGTCGAGATCGGGCGAAGCATTGACGTTGGCGAAGGCATAACCGTCGTTACCCAGCCGTTCGCTGATTTTTTTTGTGGATTCCGAAATTCGCGCCCGCGAAAACACCTCGCCGGGTTTCACCGTTATGAGCTTGAGTATTTCCGCTTCAGGCAGCAGCAGTTCGCCGGCCACCTTGACTCCGGACACCGTGTACTTGGGGCCTTCCGTCAAACTGATGCTGATATAAATGTCTTTTTTGTCCGGTGAGATCGTCACCTGCGTCGAATCAATGTTGAATTCCAGGTAACCCCGGTCGAGATAATGGGAGCGGAGCACCTCAAGGTCAGCAGACAGCTTCTGGCGGGAATACTGGTCATGCTTGCTCCACCAGGTCATCCAGCCCGGGGTGCGCAATACGAACAGGTCAATCAGGTCTTTCTCGCGAAATGACTTGGCCCCGATAATGCTGATCTGCTGGATTTTGGCGACATCACCTTCATCAACATTGAAGTTGATGGCGACACGGTTTCTCTCCAGCGGAGTCACCGTTGTCGTCACAGTCACGGCATAACGGCCGCGACTGAGATACTGCCGTTTTAACTCCTGCTCGGCGCGATCCAGCTGGGAACGGTCGAAAATCCGGCCTTCGCCCAGGCCAAGCTGGCGCAGGCTTTTGATCAACTGGTCTTTCTCGAACTCCTTGGTACCGATGAAATCGACCTGGGCAATCGACGGCCGCTCCTGCACCGCCACCACCAGCACGCCGCCATCGGCTTCAATCGATACGTCCTTGAAAAAGCCGGTGCCAAACAGGGCTCTGATCGCCTGCGCGGCCTTCTCGTCAGTCATGGTCTCGCCAACCTTGACCGGCAGGTAACTGAATACCGTTCCCGCCTCGATCCGCTGTATGCCCTCGACCCGGATGTCCTTGACGACAAATGGCTCGATTGCCAGGGCCGGCAAACAAAAAAACAGCGCCGCAGTACACAACCCACGTAGAAATGCCATATTTATTAACTGCCGATCAGGCGATTGATATCGTTGTACAAAGCGAAAGTCATCAGCGCAAACAACACGGTCATACCAACGTGCTGTCCGGCTTGCATGACTTTTTCAGAGACCGGTTTCCCGGTGAGAATCTCCACCGAATAATACATCAAGTGCCCGCCGTCCAATAACGGTACGGGCAGCAGATTCAGCACGCCAAGGCTGATGCTGATCAGACCCAGAAACAGCAGATAGGATATCCAGCCGTTCTGTGCCGACTGGCCGGCATAATCGGCAATCGTGATCGGACCGCTCAGATTTTTCAGGGACACTTCACCCATCACCATTTTGCCAAGCATGCGCAGGCTGAACAGCGCGGTCTCCCAGGTTTTGGCCACGGCTTTGCCGAGACCGTCGACAGGACCGTAGCTGACGCTGGTGAGCATCCCCTGCAGCGCATCCGGATCCATCTTCGGCGACGCGCCGATACGGCCGAAGCGGACACCGCGTTCGTCAACGGCGTCTGGGGTCACTGCCACGGGCATTTGAACTTCTCCACGCTGTACGCGCAGTTGCAATGCCCGTCCGGGCGCTGCACGTACGCTTTTGACCAGGGCATCCCAGTTTTCAACAGGCTGGCCGTCAACGCTCAGCACACGGTCACCGGAACGCAGGCCGGCACTTGCCGCAGGGCCGCGCCCGGTCAGCTCACCCATGACCGGCGGCAACACCAGCCTTTGCCGGGAAAGGCCCATGGCGGCAAGCACATCTTTTTCGAGATCATCGGGCGCCAGTTCGTCAAAGCGCAGTTCCCGGCGGGCAACAACACCCTGCGCCGTTTTGACTTCAACGCTGACCGGCCCTTTATCCAAAGCCCGCTGCAGCACGACCCAGCGGAAATCCTGCCACGACTGCACCTTGCTGCCGGCAACCCCCAGCACCGTATCGCCAGCGACAAAACCGGCGCGCTCCGCCGTGCTGCCGGCCGGCGGCTCGGCAACCACCGGCACCAGGCCGGGTATGCCGTGCACAAACAAAACCCAGTACAGCGCAATCGCCGCCAGAAAATTTGCCATCGGTCCCGCCAGTACGATGGCAAAGCGCTGCCACACGGATTTGCGGTTGAAGGCGCGATGCAGTTCATGGGGCGCAACATCGCCTTCACGCTCGTCCAGCATTTTCACGTAGCCGCCCAGCGGTATTGCGGCGAGCACCCACTGCGTGGCATCAGGCCCGATCGTCTTCGACCAGATCGGCTTGCCGAATCCCACTGAAAACCGCAGAACCTTGACGTTGCAACGGCGGGCGACCCAATAGTGTCCGTACTCGTGCACGACGACCAGCACACTCAGTGCCACGATGAACGCAATCACGGTCAGCAACATGCTCATTTTTTTCAGCCTCTTCTTGCGGCGCGCGGCGCGCCAAGTCTGGCGCAGGCCGCCAGCGCATCAGCCCGCGCCTTGCCGTCGATGCGTTCAACATCATCAATGGCCGTTATGGCCTGCGCCGGCGTCAATGCAACGACCTGCTCGATCAGCGCGGGAATATCGGAAAATCCGATCCGACGATCGAGAAATTCGGCAACGGCAATTTCGTTGGCCGCATTCAGCGCGATCACCGCCGCACCACCCGCCCGCAACGCATCATAGGCAATACGCAGGCAGGGGAAGCGTGCAAAATCCGGCGCCTCGAAACTGAGGTTGCCGGTGCGCGCCAGGTCCAGGAAATCAGCGCCTGAGGGGATGCGCTCGGGATGACCCAGTGCATGGGCAATCGGCGTGCGCATGTCGGGATTGCCCAGTTGCGCGATCACCGAGCCGTCACAATACTCAACCAGCGAATGGACCACGCTCTGCGGATGAATGACCACTTCAATCATCTCTGGCGGTGCAGCAAACAGCCAATGCGCCTCTATGACTTCGAGGCCCTTGTTCATCATGGTTGCCGAATCCACCGAAATTTTTCGCCCCATGACCCAGTTCGGATGAGCCACGGCCTCCTCCGGCGTGACCCGCGCCAGTTGCGCCGGGGTGAAAGTACGGAATGGACCGCCGGATGCCGTGAGCAATATGCGCCGCACGCCGTAATCCGCGAGGGAAGTGCCGCGCTGCCGCGGCAAGGCCTGGAATATCGCGTTGTGCTCGCTGTCAATCGGCAGCAGTTCCGCGCCACTGTCGCGCACCGCGGACATGAACAAGGCCCCCGCCGTGACCAGGGATTCCTTGTTCGCCAGCAGGATTTTTTTACCGGAGCGCGCCGCTGCCAGTGTGGGTCGCAGCCCGGCAATGCCGACGATGGCCGCAACCACGGTGCTGACCTGGGGCAATGCCGCGACGCGCTCCAACTCGGATGCACCGCACAGCACCGCGGTGGACAAACCCGCAACCCGCATGCGTTTCTGCAAACGCTCCGCAGCAGCAGTATCCAGCAGCACCGCATATTCCGGCACAAAACGGCAGCACTGCTCAAACAACACGTCGTCGCGTGACCGCGCCGCCAGAGCAGTCACGGTGAACCGCCCGGGATTGCGCGCAACCACATCCAGTGCGCTGACGCCGACGCTGCCGGTGGAACCCAGTATGGTCAGATGTTGCATGTCTTTACGCGCGTTCGATGAGCCACGGCACCACCAGCGCCGCCAGCGGCAGTGTCGGGGTCAGAGCGTCGATGCGGTCGAGCACGCCGCCGTGCCCGGGCAGCAGCTTGCCGCTGTCCTTGACTCCCGCCTGACGCTTGATCCAGGACTCGAAAAGGTCGCCGAGCACGCTCAGCGGCAGCAGGCAGGCCACCAGCAAGGCCGCGAAAATTCCGGTCTCGACCGTCACGCCACGAAATGCGAAATACCATACGAGCGCATGATACACCGCGACTGCAACCGCAGCGCCGGCGACGCCCTCCCAGGTTTTTCCGGGACTGATCGAAGGCGCGAGTTTGCGCCGGCCCCAGACCCGTCCAGTAAAATAAGCCGCGGTGTCCGCAATCCACATCACACCGAGCACCGCCAGCAATACCCAGGGCAGCGCCTGCAGCCGCACCAGAGCCAGCCAGGTCGGCACGATCAGCAGCCATCCGGTGACAGCCAGCAGCAGCGGCTGACGCACACGCCAGCCGAAACGCAGCCATGGCGGCGCGCAGGCCAGCCAGAACGCCACGGACATCCAGTACGCTGCCTGCTCGATTGCGGCAAAGGCCAAATAATGCGCGCCCAAAAATACGCACAAACCCGTCACCAGGACCGCCAGGCAAAAAACCCACTGTCCGGAGCGACCGAAACCCGCAAGTGCCGCCCATTCCCAGGCGCCGGCGAACAGCAAAGGCAGAAGCAGCGCCGCCCACCAGCCGGCCGGCAGAAAAAACATGCCGCCGACAAACAACGGCAACAGCACGGCAACGGTAATGACTCTGGTGCGGAACATATTGGCGGCGGCGAAAACCGGAGCGGGCTTCAGCCGCGTGCGCTGCGACCGCTAACCACCTGCTCGCTGGTTCGGCCGAAACGGCGTTCGCGCTGGCGGTAGGAGACAATGGCCTGATCCAGCGCCTGAGCGTCAAAATCCGGCCACAAGACATCAGTGAAATAGAATTCCGTATATGCAAGCTGCCACAGCAGGAAATTGCTGACGCGCTGTTCGCCGCCGGTGCGGATGAACAGGTCGGGCTCGGGCAGATCGCCGAGCGCCAGATACTCCTGCAACTGGGCTTCGGTCCATGGCTCACTCTCCGCCCCGCGTTCGGCACGCAGGCGGTTGACGGCCTGCATGATGTCCCAGCGGCCGCCATAGTTCGCGGCCACCGTCAGCGTCAATCCCGTATTGGCGGCTGTCAGCCGCTGCGCCTTGTCGATCAATTCCACCAGCACCGGGTCAAACCGCGACAGATCGCCGATCACCCGGAAACGTATGCCCTTATGGTGCAGGCGGTCGACTTCCTGCTGCAGCGCACTGACGAACAATTGCATCAGCAACGAGACTTCCTCCGCGGGACGGCGCCAGTTTTCGCTGCTGAAGGCAAACAGCGTCAGCGCTTGGACGCCGCGCTCAGCACATCCCTGCACTGCATTGCGCACCGCCTCCACCCCCTTGCGGTGTCCGGCCACACGCGGCAAAAAACGCTTTTTGGCCCAGCGCCCGTTGCCATCCATGATGATGGCCACATGGCGCGGCACCGCGCTGCTCCCGGGGATCCCCTGCGTCGAACTGGTCACGCGCGCAGGTCAGATCGCCATGAGGTCGGTTTCCTTGACCTCGAGCGCCTTGTCGATTTCGGCAATGGAACGATCCGTGAGTTTCTGGATGTCGTCCTGTGCCCGTCGCTCGTCGTCTTCGGCCACTTCCTTCTTCTTCAGCAGATCCTTGAGATGGGTATTCGCATCGCGCCGGATGTTACGCACGGCTACTTTTGCGGTTTCGCCCTCCTGGCGCACGACCTTGATCAGGTCACGGCGCCGCTCTTCAGTCAGCGCCGGCATCGGCACCCGGACAATATCGCCCTGCGTCGCCGGGTTGAGGCCGAGATCGGCATCACGGATCGCCTTCTCGACGGCTGAGACCATTTTTTTCTCCCACGGGCTGACCCCGATCGTGCGACCGTCCACCAGTGTGACATTGGCGACCTGCGGCAGCGGCGTCGGCGTGCCGTAATAATCGACCATGACATGATCCAGCAAACCGGTGTGGGCGCGGCCGGTGCGGATCTTGCTGAGATCCAGCTTGAGCGCCTCCACCGTCTTCTTCATCTTCTGTTCGGCGTTTTGTTTCACATCAGCAATCATGGCAACCCCCTGTCAAACATGCACCATCGTTCCTTCATCTTCGCCCATCACAACCCGCTTCAGCGCCTGCGGCTTGAAAATACTGAACACATTGATCGGCAGCTTCTGGTCGCGGCACAGCGTCAGTGCGGTGGCGTCCATCACCTTCAGGTTCTTGATGATCGCCTCGTCGAACGTCAGCTGCTGGTAACGCATCGCATCCGGGTGCGTCTTCGGATCATCGGTGTAGACACCGTCGACCTTGGTCGCCTTCAACACCAGATCGACATTCATTTCCATGCCGCGCAGTGCCGCCGCGGTGTCCGTGGTGAAAAACGGATTGCCCGTGCCCGCGGCAAAAATGACAATCTTGCCCTCTTCCAGGTAACGCATCGCTTTGCCGCGGATGTATGGCTCTGCTACCTGTTCGATGTTCAACGCCGACTGCACCCGGCTCTGCAGGCCGGCATGGCGCATCGCGTCCTGCAGGGCCAGCGCGTTCATCACCGTCGCCAGCATGCCCATGTAATCGGCGGTAGCGCGATCCATGTGCGAAGCCGCCGGCGCCACCCCGCGAAAAATATTGCCGCCACCGATGACCACGGCAATCTCGACGCCGAGACGCGCAACTTCCGCAACTTCCGCAACAATGCGGTCTATGGTGTCGCGATTGATGCCGTAACTGTCGTCACCCATCAGCGCTTCCCCGCTCAGTTTGAGGAGGATCCGCTTGTAGGCTGGTGCTTGTGCCATGATTTCGCTTAACTTATTGTTTTTAAATATATTTTTAATTATGCCTGCTGCCGCGCCTGCCCGACCTGCGCCATCACTTCCGCGGCAAAATCGTCCTTTTTCTTCTCAATGCCCTCGCCCACCACATAAAGCGTGAAGCCGGCCACACCGGCATTGGCGGATTTCAGCAACTGCTCAATGGTCTGCTTGTCATTCTTGACGAAAATCTGACCGAGCAGCGTCACTTCCTTGAGGAATTTCTGCACCGAACCCTCGACGCGTTTGACCATGATTTCCGGCGGGATCGCCTTGCCGGACTTGGCGGCATCGTCAGCCGCTTTCTCCGCCGCCACGCGGCGCTCGGTTTCAATGGCATCGGCCGGCACCCCGGAAGCATCCAGCGCCTTCGGTTTGCTCGCCGCGATATGCATCGCGATGTCCTTGCCCAGCGCGTCTTCACCGCCGACCAGATCCACCAGAACGCCGATTTTTGCGCCGCCGTGGATATAGGAAGCAAGGCGCCCCTTGGCATCAAAGCGCACAAAACGGCGGATACTGACGTTTTCACCGATCTTGCCGATCAAGGCCTTGCGCCGCTCATCAACCGTCGTGCCGTCCAGCGGCAATCCCGACAGTGATGTGACATCTGCCGGTTTTGTCTCCGCAACCAGTTTCGCCAGTGCGGCGGTGAATGCCAGGAAATCGTCGTTCTTGGCGACAAAGTCGGTTTCGCAGTTGACCTCGATGATCGCGCCGAGCTTGCCATCCGCGGCAATATGCACCGCAACCACACCTTCAGCCGCGATGCGTGAGGCCGCCTTGCTCGCCTTGTTGCCGAGTTTGACCCGCAGGATCTCTTCGGCCTTGTCCATTTCGCCGCCAGCCTCGGTCAGCGCCCTCTTGCATTCCATCATCGGGGCATCGGTTTTCTCACGCAGTTCCCGCACCATGCCCGCTGTTATTTCCGCCATTGCTGCCATTCCTCTTGCGCCAATTAAAAAAAAGGGGCTGCACGCCCCTTGAAGGTGTCGTGGAGCCCGCTCAGGCTGCGGCCGTTTCGCCGTCATCAACCTCGACGAATTCGTCGGAGCCGCCTTTGACAATCTCCTGGATGCTGGTGCTGCGTCCTTCAAGCACGGCGTCCGCCATGCCGCGCGCGTAGAGCTTGATCGCGCGGTTCGAGTCATCGTTGCCCGGAATCACGTAATCCACGCCATCCGGCGAGTGATTGGTATCGACGACACCGATGACCGGGATGCCGAGTTTTTTTGCTTCGGTAATCGCGCCCTTCTGGTAACCGACGTCGATCACGAACAGCGCGTCAGGCAGGCTGTTCATGTCCTTGATGCCGCCCAGGCTGCGCTCGAGCTTGGCAATTTCACGCTCGTATTGCAGGCCTTCCTTTTTCGACAGCTTCTCGAACGAGCCGTCTTCGCGCATCGCCAGCATGTCTTTCAGGCGCTGAATCGACTGTTTGACCGTCTTGTAGTTGGTCAGCATGCCGCCAAGCCAGCGATAATCCACGTAGGGGGAGCCACAACGCTGGGCTTCTTCGCGCACGATCTCGCGGGCCTGGCGTTTGGTGCCGACGAACAGGATGCTGCCCTTGTTCGAAGTCAGCTGACGCACGAACTTCAGTGCGTCCTGGTAGAGGACGATCGTCTTTTCGAGGTTGACGATATGGATCTTGTTACGATGACCGAAAATATACGGTGCCATTTTCGGATTCCAGTAACGCGTTTGATGGCCAAAATGTACACCGGCCTCAAGCATTTCGCGCATGGTGACTGACATGGTGCAATTCTCCAGTTAGGGTTAATCCGCCACCTGTCCATTGCGACCCGGAAATCCGGGCACCCTTAACGTCGACAGGTGTGTGGGGTTGTTGCCGGCGCCGGCCGCACAAAGTATGCAGCCACAGAACCAGGCTAACCTCTTATTTTAACACGCAAAGACATTTGCCCTCAAGCCATGCAGCCGTCCCGGATGACAGTCGCGAAAATACCTGCCGCCAGCGCCGAAACCCGAATTTTTTGAATGGTTACAAACTGTTAGAATCGCCCCTCCAAGCAACAACCCATACCTGCGCAGTCCCGCCGCGCTCTTCAATAACGCTGTCATGCCCGTCAATCTCAAGAATCAGCAGGAAATCGGGGACATGCGGGTCGCCGGCCGGCTCGCCGCCGAAGTCCTGGATTTCATCACCCCCCACATCAAGGCCGGCATCACCACTGGCGAACTCGACCGTCTGTGCCACGATTACATGGTCAATGAACAGGGCGCGATCCCGGCACCGCTGCACTACACACCGCCGGGTTACACGCCCTACCCCAAATCGATCTGCACTTCGGTCAACCATGTCGTCTGCCACGGCGTGCCCGGAGAAAAAAGGCTCAAAAACGGCGACATCATCAATGTCGACATCACCGTCATCAAGAATGGATTCCATGGCGACACCAGCCGCATGTTCTGCGTCGGCGCGCCGTCGATCCAGGCGCGCCGGCTGATCGACCTGACCTACGATTGCATGTGGCGCGGCATCCGCGCCGTGCGGCCGGGCAACACCCTTGGCGACATCGGCCATGCCATACAGGTGCATGCCGAAAAAAACGGCTGCAGCGTGGTTCGCGAATTCTGCGGACACGGCATCGGCCGCAATTTTCATGAAGAGCCGCAGATTCTGCACTACGGCCGGCCCGGCATGGGCATGCGCCTGGAGACCGGCATGATTTTCACCGTCGAACCGATGATCAACGCCGGCCGCGCGGATATCCGGCAACTGGCCGACGGCTGGACCATCGTCACCAAGGACCACAGCCTGTCCGCGCAGTGGGAGCACACCGTGCTGGTAACTGACAGCGGCTACGAAGTGCTGACCGTATCCGCCGCGACTCCCGCAGCACCCGCCTGAACACAAGCGCAACCGGCAAACCACCTCCGCTCTCGCATGAGCAACGTCCAGGAAGCTCCGACCCGCGCGCCGCGAATCAGCCCGCAGGATGTCCAGCGTGCAGCGTTGGCAGAAGACCGCGCAGCACTGCGACAGCAGTTTGAAGCAGGAAAGCTGGGGCACGAAGTGCTGCGGCGCCTGACGCTGTTGACGGATCGCCACCTGCGGCTGGCGTGGAAATCGCACCAGATGCCGGGCGAGATCGCGTTGATTGCCGTCGGCGGCTATGGCCGCGGCCAGCTGTTTCCCCACTCCGACGTCGACATCCTGATCCTGCTGCCGGCATCGCCCGACGCAGCGCTGCGCGAAAAACTCGAAGCGCTGGTCGGCACCTTCTGGGACATCGGACTGGATGTCGGACACAGCGTGCGCACGCTGGAAGAATGTCTCGAAGTCGCCTCCGGCGACGTCACGGTGCAGACCAACCTGCTCGAGTCCCGGTTGATCACCGGCAACCGCGACCTGTACCGGCGCTTCACGCGCAAGGTACAGCAGTCGATCGATCCCGCGGCATTCCTCAGTGCCAAGCGCATCGAACAGCAGGAACGGCACTCGCGGCACCAGGAAACCAACCTCGAACCCAATCTCAAGGAAAGCGCCGGCGGTCTGCGCGACCTGAACACCATTCTGTGGATTTCACGCGCCGCCGGCCTGGGCCGGACCTGGCTTGAGCTGGCCCGGCGCGGCTTCATCACCCGCGACGAAGCCCGCGCCATCAGCCGCCACGAACGGCTGCTGGAACTGCTGCGCATCCACCTGCATTACCTCGCCGGGCGCCGTGAAGACCGCCTGCTGTTCGATCACCAGACCGCACTCGCCAAACAGCTTGGTTTCGCCACCCGAATCAACCGGCGCGCCAGTGAACGCCTGATGCAGCGTTATTACCTGACGGCAAAGTCGGTATACCTGCTCAACACCATCCTGCTGCAGAACCTGGAGCTGCGCATCGCCCCGCCTGCCAACCGCTCGGTGGTGACGCCGCTCAATCCGCGCTTTGTGATCCGCGGCGAACTGCTGTCCGCACCGGACCCGACCATATTCGAACGAGATCCCTGCACGATACTCGAAGTGTTTTCATTGCTGCAGCAGCACGGCATCAAGGGTATCGGCGCGGTGACGCTGCGCGCACTGTGGCGCGCGCGCCGGCGCATCAATCCGGCGGCACGCCGCGACCCGCACATGCACGCGCTGTTCATGGACATCCTGCGCAGCCCGACGCGGATGATCCGCGAACTGCAACGCATGCACCGTCTCGACATCCTTGCCCGCTACATCCCCGCTTTCGGCCGTGTCACCGGCCAGATGCAACATGACCTCTACCATGTCTATACGGTCGACGAACACATCCTGAAAGTGGTGCGCAATGTGCGCCGCTTCGCGGTGCCGGAACTGGCGCACGAATTTCCGCTTTGCAGCCGCTTGATGAGCGAGTTCGACAAACCCGAACTGCTCTACCTCGGCGGACTGTTTCACGACATCGCCAAGGGCCGCGGCGGTGACCATTCCGAACTGGGCAAGGCCGATGCCCTGCGCTTCTGCAAGACCCACGGTCTGTCGCAGCCCGATGCCGACCTGGTGGCATGGCTGGTGGAACAGCACCTGGTGATGTCGGCGACTGCGCAAAAGCAGGATCTGACCGACCCCGATGTGGTGCGCAGCTTCGCACAGCGCGTCGGCGACGAGCGGCATCTGATCGCGCTCTACCTGCTGACGGTTGCCGACATCCGCGGCACCAGCCCCAAGGTCTGGAATGCATGGAAAGCCAAACTGCTGGAAGACCTGTTTCACGCCACGCGGCGCATGCTCACCGGCGAACGCAGCGGACGCCAGGACGGCCAGCGCGGCCGCCAGGAAGACGCGATGGTACGGCTGCGGCTGTATGCCGTCCCTGAGAAGGATTATCAGGAATTCTGGAAACAGCTGGATACAGCGTATTTCCTGCGCCATGAAGCACAGGAAATCGCCTGGCACACCCGCCATCTGCATCGCCACGTCAACTCCGCAGTGCCGGTGGTCAAGGCGCGCCTGTCGCCGGTCGGCGAAGGCCTGCAGGTGCTGGTCTACGTTCCCGACCAGAAAGAACTGTTTTCCCGGATCTGCAGTTTTTTTGAGAGCATCAGCTTCGATATTTTCGAAGCCAAGATCCACACCACGCGCCACGGTTACGCGCTTGACACCTTCCAGATCCAGGACGCATCAAACCGGCAGCCCGAATACCGCGACCTGATCAGCTACATCGAATACGAACTGACCGACCGCCTGTCCGGCAAGGGGCCGCTGCCGCCGCTGACCAAACCGCGCCTGAGCCGGCAACTCCGGCATTTCCCGATTACGCCGGAAGTTTTCATCCAGTCGGACGAGCGCGGCACCTACCGCATGTTATCCATCGTCGCCGGCGACCGCCCAGGCCTGCTGTCACGCATCTCGCGCACGCTGACCGCCTTCGATATCAATCTGCATGCGGCGAAGATCAACACCCTGGGCGCTCGTGCCGAAGACACCTTCGTCGTCAGCGGCGCCGCACTGAGCAATCCGAAAACCACGGTGCGCTTTGAAAGCGAATTGCTCGATCAACTGCGGGTCTGAACCGCAGGCTCAGACGTCACCCTCAGTCGTCGTCGCTCATTCGTCAACCATCTCCTGCCCCGGAAACAGCTCTTCGGTAAAACCGAAATTGCGCAGGTCGCGGATGCGCATCGGATACAACACGCCGTCGAGGTGATCGCATTCGTGCTGCACCACCCGCGCATGAAAACCCTCCACCGTGCGATCTATCGCGTTGCCGTTCGCATCAAAACCCTGGTAGCGCAGGCGCAGACGGCGCGGCACCAGTCCGCGCATGCCCGGCACCGACAGGCAACCTTCCCAGTCCTCCTCGGTCTCCGCGTCCGGCATGGTGATCACCGGGTTGATCAGCGCAGTCTGCGGCACAGGCTCAGCATCGGGATAACGCGGATTGACCGTGACGCCGAAAATGACCACGCGCAGCAACACGCCAATCTGCGGCGCCGCCAGCCCCGCGCCGCTCAGGGCCTGCATGGTGTCCTCCATGTCGGTGATCAGTGCGTGTAATTCCGGTGTATCTAAACGCTCCACCGGCCGCGAGATTTGCAGCAGGCGTTCATCACCCATGCGCAGTACCGGCCTAACGGCCATGGTGTTGCACCAGGCTGGCAAGAATGACGGCGACGCGACGCATCGCTGCGTCCGCCACAGCAGTGATTTCAGCCATGGCCACGCCTTCGGCATTGGTGCCGCGTCCGGCTGCCGCGTTGACCACCACGCACAGCATCGCGTAATCAAGGCCCATCTCGCGCGCCAGCGCCGCTTCCGGCATGCCGGTCATGCCGACCACATCGGCACCATCACGCGCCATGCGATCGATTTCCGCCGCAGTCTCCAGCCGCGGCCCCTGCGTGGCCCCGTAGACACCGCCGTCGCGCAAGGCTTCGCCCGAAGCTGCAGCCGCCTGCAGCAAGCGACTGCGCATTGCGCCAAGGAACGGCCGTGTGAAATCGATGTGCTGCAGCGGTTGTGCAACACCGTCAAAAAAAGTGCTTTCCCGGCCATGGGTGTAATCGATGATCTGGTCCGGCGCCAGCAGAGTGCCCGGACCCAGTTCCTCACGGATGCCGCCGACCGTCGCCACCGCAATGACCGCGCGCACACCCTGCGCGTGCAGGGCGAGGATATTGGCGCGGTAATTGATCCGGTGCGGGGCAATGGTATGGCCGTCGCCATGGCGGGCGAGAAACACGACCTCCACCCCATGCAACCTGCCGATCGTCAGCGCCGCCGAAGGTTCGCCACAGGGCGTGGTCATCGCCACCCTCCTCGGAACCTCAAGCTCCGCCAACCGGTTCAGGCCGCTGCCGCCGATGATGCCGAGCATGGCCTGCGCTTCAGTCCTGTTCGTCCTGGCGCAGGGCATAAACCGCAGCCAGATTACGCCACAGCCCGCGCACATCCATGCCGTAACCGAACACATAACGGTCAGGGACCGGCGTTCCGATGAAATCAGCGGCAATCGGTTTGGTCTTGGCCAGCTGTTTATCGGCAAACACCGCGATCAGCACCCGTCGCGCTCCCGCGTCCAGCAAGCGGCGGCGAATTGCCGCCAGCGTATGCCCTTCGTCGAGAATGTCATCGACAATCAGCACGGTCCGATCCCGCACCGCCGCCGGCACATCCACCCGCCAATCCAGTTCGCCGCCGAGCGTGGCATCGCCGTAACGCGTTACATCCACATAATCAAAGTCCAGCGGGAACGGCAACAGCGGCAGCAAATGCCCGGCGAACACCACGCCGCCACGCATCACCGCCAGCAGCAGAGGCTGCTCTTCACCCAGGGCCGTGGTAATTTCGTCTGCAACGCGCGCCACCGCCTTCTCAACGGCCTCAGGCGCCAGCAGCACTTCGGAACGCGCCAGCAGGTCCCTGGCTTCTGCAGCTGAAAGCGACAAGGAATGACTCAATAGGTAAAGGTGACAACATCGTCGTCCATCGCCTGCTCGATGACATAGGCGCCGCCGATGATTTCATCGATCTCCGGGATCAGGTCGTCGCCCCACAATTCCAGGGTCGGGGTGCAGACCTTGAAGCGGACTCCCGCCTCGTGCGCATCCTTGATGAAATCGTAAACACTCTTCAGCGCGCCCTCGGTAACGAACAGTTTTTCGGCAACACCCTTCTTCGCCAGTTCCCCGGCGCGAGCCGTCAGGATCACCTCAACCTCGTAGTCCATCGCGGCTGCCACCGTCGCCTGGAAAAACGGCGCTCCCAGCTCGGGCACATTGGAGGGATCGGTATTGACCATGATGATCATCAGTTTTTTTGCCATGTCGGACCTTGACGGGGTAATGCCAGCAGCCGATTATATCCGGGCGACTGCAAGGTCCCGGTTTCCTCTCAGCCGCTTTCCTTTCAGCCGCTTTCCTTTCAGCCAGTTTCCTTTCAGCCAGTTTCCTCTCAGCCGCTTTCCTCTCAGCCGCTTTCCTCTCAGCCGCTTTCCTTTCAGCCGGTTTTCCCTGAAACCTGCGGCTCGAGCAGTGCAATCAGCTCCTGCTCGTCAATGATCCGGATGCCGAGCGCCTGCGCCTTGTCCAGCTTGCTGCCGGCGTCGCTGCCGGCCACGACAAAATCGGTTTTTCTCGACACGCTGCCGGTCACCTTGCCTCCTGCCGCCTCGATGCGCGCCTTCGCATCATCCCGGCTCATGCCCGGCAGCGCTCCGGTGAGAACAAAAGTCTTGCCGGCCACCGCGCCGGCCACCGCCGCCCGGGGCGCCCCGGCTTGATAACGCACCCCGGCGGCACGCAATCCGGCAATCACCTCCAGATTGTGCGGCTCCGCAAAAAAATGCGCCACGCTTTGCGCAACAATGGGTCCGACATCCGGCACCTGCTGCAGCACTGCCGCATCGGCTGCAACTACGGCTTCGATGCTGCCGAAATACTGCGCCAGATCGCGCGCCGTACTTTCGCCGACATTGCGTATGCCCAGCGCGTAAATAAGCCGCGCCAGCGTGGTATCGCGGCTCTTGTCGATGGCTGCCAGCACATTGGTCGCTGATTTTTCGCCCATGCGTTCAAGCCCGGTCAGCTTCTGCTCATCCAGCACATACAAATCAGCAGGCGTGCGCACCAGGTTCTGCCCGACCAGCTGCTCCACCAGCTTGTCCCCCAGGCCCTCGATGTCCAGTGCGCGGCGCGACGAAAAATGCAGCAAGGCCTGCTTGCGCTGGGCGCTGCAATACAAACCGCCGCTGCAGCGGGAGGCCGCTTCATCTTCCTGCCGCACCACCAGAGAATCGCAAACGGGGCAGCGCGCCGGCATCACAAAACGGTCTTCCCTGCGGCGTGGCCCCGAGGTCGCCACGCGCACAACTTCGGGGATCACATCGCCGGCACGCCGCACCACCACGGTATCGCCGACATGCACATCCTTGCGCCGCACCTCATCTTCGTTGTGCAGCGTGGCGTTGGTGACATTGACGCCACCGACGAACACCGGTTGCAGCCGCGCCACCGGTGTCAGCGTGCCGGTGCGCCCGACCTGCACATCAATGCCGAGCACCACGCTGGTCGCTTCTTCCGCTGGAAACTTGTGGGCTATGGCAAACCGCGGTGCCCTTGCGACATGGCCCAGCTGCTGCTGCGCCGCCAGGCTGTTGACCTTGTAGACCACGCCGTCGATGGCGTAGGGCAAACCAGCGCGTGCCTCGCCAATGCGGCAGTAATACTCGAGCAGACCGGCCGCGGCGCGCACCACGGCGCGTTCCCGCGCTACGCGGAATCCATTTTTACCAATAAAATCAATTAGTTGCGAATGACTCTCAAATTGCGCTGCGACTTCGGCAACACCCAGACCATAGGCAAAAAACGTCAGCTTGCGACCGGCCGTGATGCGCGGGTCGAGTTGGCGCAGAGAACCTGCCGCAGCATTGCGAGGATTGACGAACAGTTTCCCGTCCTGTGCCTGCTGCTGCTGATTGAGTCGCTCGAAATCCGCACGCAACATCAGCACTTCGCCGCGCACTTCCAGCAACTGTGGCGCAGGGGTCTGTGTCAGCAGCAAAGGAATCGAACGGATAGTACGCAGGTTTACCGTGACATCCTCGCCGGTGTAACCGTCACCGCGCGTGGCGCCACGGACAAATTTTCCGTTTTCGTAGATCAGGCTGATTGCCAGCCCGTCGAACTTGGGTTCGACCGCGTACTCGATATCCTCCTGCCCCAGCGCTACACTTACGCGCCGGTCAAAAGCCTCGACCTCTTCAGCTGCGAAGGCATTGTTCAGCGACAGCATCGGCTGGCGATGCGGGGCTTGTGCGAATTCCGCCAGCGGCGCGGCGCCGACGCGCTGTGTCGGAGAATCGCTGGTGATCAACTCAGGATGCGCGGTTTCCAGTTCCTGCAGCTCGCGGAACAAGTAGTCGTAATCGGCATCGCTGATCGACGGTTCATCGAGCACGTAATAGCGATGATTGTGTTGCTCGATTTCCCGGCGGAGGCCTGCGACGCGCTCCCGCAGCGCGCCCGCGGTCATGCAAACAGCCGTTGCGCCCGCGGACTTCCCGCCGGAATCTGGCGCTCGGCCATGGTCTTGCAGATTCCCTGCAACTGGGTTTTGATGCGCGCCAGGCCGGCATCCTGCAGCGGCACGCGGTTGTCGTCGACGACAAATCCGCCCAGCATTTCGGCGATCACCGTGCCGGCCTGTGCCATCTGCTCCAGTGCTGCCGCACCATCAGCGACGCGCGGCACATCGAGGAGCAATGTCAGTCCGGAAGTCTGCATCGCGGCAAGCCGTTCTTCGGAGAACGCCTCGGACTCGTGATTCTCCATCGTGAACAGGGTCTGCCCGCTGTCATTCCGCCAGTGGAACATGCCGTCCGCCTCGAGGCTGAGCCCGGCGGCCAGCGCCGCGGCGGCAACCTGCTCCCCCGCAAACGCCCCGCCCGACTGCGCCACCACATTCAGCCCGATCGCGACATCCATCTCGCCGCAGAACGCGTCGAGTTCGCGCGCCGCCTGCAATGCCGCCGCCGTATCGTCGATCTGGACTTCACCGCCGTGCCGCCCGGCCCAGGCCCGCAGCGCGTCACAGAAGCCGTTGATTTGCGGCGCATGCACCGGCCCCGCGCGGTTGACCAGTTGCAGCGCCGCCAGCAGCCGCCGGCAGTCGCCATGCGTGCCGCGGCCCAGCACCTGCCACACGCCGGCCGCTTCGTCCCAGCCCAGCAGCCGCGCCGGCTTGCCCAAAGTCAACAGTTGGGACAGCAGTTCGCGCAGCGCGGCATCACCGGCAGGCTCATTCAATTCGATGTCCGCAGCAAATTCAATCACCGGATCCGCGCCGTCAGTGGTGACCGGCGCCGGATCCGCCACCACCGGTTCGGCGGCTGCGGGTCCGTCCAGACGGGGTTCGATGCGCCGCGAGGCGGTCGATTGCGGCGGCGCCGTCTTCAGCAGCACATCGTCATGCCCGCCTTCGAAGGCGCGCTCCAACCGCTGCCGCAGCTTGCGTTCCTGCCACAGGTTGAACGCATAAACCCCGCCGACCACCGCCAGTCCGATTGCCGCCAATGCGATCTGCAGGTCGCTCATGCGGGATCAAGCCGCCTCTTCCGTGAGTTTCATCGCGGCATCAATATCCACCGCCACCACCCGCGACACGCCGGGCTCCTGCATGGTGATGCCGAGCAACTGGTTGGCGATTTCCATGGTGATCTTGTTGTGGCTGATGAACACGAACTGCGACTGCTCGGACATTTTTTTCACCAGTTCGCAGAAACGCCCGGTGTTGTGGTCGTCGAGCGGCGCATCGACCTCATCCAGCATGCAGAACGGTGCCGGATTCAGTTTGAATATGGAGAACACCAGCGCCATCGCGGTCAGCGCCTTCTCACCACCCGACAGCAGGTGGATCGAGCTGTTTTTCTTGCCCGGCGGCTGGGCGATGACCTGGATGCCGCAGTCGAGGATCTCCTCGCCGGTGAGCAGCAGCCTGGCGTTGCCGCCGCCGAACAGCGCCGGAAACATTTTCGAGAAATGGGCATTGACCTCGTCGAAGGTCGACTGCAGACGTTCCCGCGTCTCCCGATCAATGCGGCGGATGGCGTCCTCCAGCGTGCTCATCGCCGAGGTCAGATCTTCCGACTGCGCGTCGAGGTAGGTCTTGCGCTCGCGCGCCGCCTCCAGTTCTTCCAGCGCTGCCAGGTTCACCGCACCCAGTTCCTTGATTTCCGCGTTCATGCGGTTGATCTCGGACTGCAGCGATCCCGAGCGCGTGCCTTTTTCCAGCTGCTGCGCCAGTGCCGCATCGTCGGCACCGGCCTCTGCAAGCTGCTGCGCGTACTGCTCTTCGTTGATGCGCGCTTCCTGTTCTTTCAGCTTCACTTCGTTGATGCGCTCGCGCAGCGGAGCCAGCTTCTGCTCGGCCTCCAAGCGCTCCTGCTCGACCGCCTTCAGTTGTGCTTCGGTCGCCTCCAGCGCATCGCGGGCCTGCGCCAGCGCCTGCTCCTTGGTGCCGCGCAGAGACAGCGCGATCTGCAACTGGCTTTGCCAGGGCGACTCGTCAAGCCGCGACAGGGCTTCCTGCTCGGCGGCCAGCCCCTGGCGCAGCCGCTCGATGTTTTCAGTGGCGGTGACGATCACCCGCTCGATTTCGCCGATCTTGTTCGACGAGGTCTTGCCCTGGAATACGGCCTCCTGCAATTCGCGGTCGGCCAGTTGCGCGGTTTCCCGCTGCTGGTCGAGCACCGACTGCGCTTCACGGTACAGGCCCAGCGCAAGCTCCAGCCCGTGCGCAAAACCGCCGGCTTCCTCGCCAAAGCGCGCGAGATTGGTAGTTGCTTCCGCGCGATGCGCAGTCTCCGCAGCGGCCTGCTCGGCGATTTCGGCCAGTTCCGCGGTAATCTGCTCGCCACGCTGCGTCAGACGCTGGGTCTGCTCGGTCAGGCGTACACTTTCCATCTGCAATGCATGGTGTTTCTGCTGCAGTCCCGCAACCTCCTCGCGCAGCGCACCGAGCGTGATTTTTTCAGCAGCAATCTGCGCCGCCTGTTCATCGACCGCCGCGCGCAGCGCATCCATGGCGCCTTTTTTTCCGGCTACATCAACATCAAGCACCTCGATTTCACGCTGCCGTGACAACACGCCGTGTAATTCCGAATCCGGGGCATGAAAAGTCAGGCTGTGCCGGGTGAAGAGATAACCGTCGCGCGACACCAGTATTGCTCCCGGTGCCAGCTGCGCGCGCAGTGCCAGCCCAGCCGCGAGGTCTTCGACGACGAATGCGCCATGCAGCCAGTCCGCGAGCGCCGCGGCCAGCCGCTGATCGCGGCAGGCGACAAAACGCGCCAGCGGCATCGCCCGCGCCGGCATCGGCGCTGCGTTGCCGGCATCCATGGTGCCGCCAACTTCGGCCACCGCCAGTTTGCCCGGCGGCACATCAGCCCAGTTGCCGCAGGCTTCCAGTCCATCCAGCATCACTGCGTTCAGACGTTCGCGCAATATCGCTTCCAGCGCATCCTCGTAACCGCCTTCAATGGTGATGCCCTGCCACAAGCGTGTCGCGCCATCAAGACCGCGCGCGGCAATCCAGTCTTCAATATCCGAGCCGTGCGCCAGCTTGTCCTGCAACTGACGCAAGGCATCGACCCGCGCCTCTATCGCCGTAACGCCCTGCACCGCCTGATCCACCGCGGCCGTGCGCTGCTCGAGTTCCTGCTCCAGTTGCGGCAGCTCATATTCCTTCGCTGCGACTGCTTCGCGGCGGCTGGCCAGCTCCTCGGCGATACCGCCAATCTGCGACTGCAGCGCGCCGAGCGCTGCAGTGTCGGGTTTTTCGAGACTGTTCTGCTCCTCGTGCAGGCGCGCATCGCGCGCCGACAGTCGCTCCAGCACCCGCGAAGCATGCTCAAGTTTGGTCTGTTCCACCTGGCGCGACTGCTCAGCACGCCCCATCGCCTGCTGCAGTTCGTCGCGCCGCGCGCTGGTTGCGCGCCAGGCCTCTTCGGCCAGGGGCAGTTTTGCCCGTTCTTCGGCAATACGCGCCTCGCAGACGCCGATTCTGGCCTGCACCTGCTCGTGCTCGCCGCGCCATTGCGTCAGGCTGGACTGTGATTCCACAAGCTGCGTCTCAGCCGCACCCAGCTGGCTGCCAAGGCTGCCGATCTGCTGCTCAACACGGCTGCGGTTTTCACGGATGTGCGCAATCTGCTGCTCCAGACGCGCGATCTCGGCATTGGTTTCATACAATGCGCCCTGCGCCGCATGCACCTCGTCGCCGGCGCGGTAATGCTGATTGCGCAATTCTTCGAGGCGGCGCTCGGCGTCGCGCAGGCGCGCGGTTTCGGCTTCGAGTTCGGTGCCCAGCTTTTCGATGTCCCGCGCATGGCGGTTGCGCGTCGCCGCCGATTCCTGGCGGCGTGCGAACCACAGCAGATGCTGGGTGCCGGCGACCTGCGCCTGCAGCGCGTGATAGCGGGTGGCGACTTCAGCCTGCCCCTGCAAGTGCGTCAGCTGCTTGTCGAGTTCCTGACGGATGTCATCGACCCGCGACAGGTTCTCGCGCGTATCACGCAGGCGCAATTCGGTTTCACGCCGGCGCTCGCGGTATTTGGAAACACCTGCGGCTTCCTCGAGGAACACCCGCAGTTCCTCCGGCTTGGCCTCGATGACCCGCGAAATCATGCCCTGCTCGATGATCGCGTAGGCACGGCTGCCCAGCCCGGTGCCGAGGAAAATGTCGGCGATGTCGCGACGCCGGACATGGACGTTGTTGATATAGTACGAGGAATCACCATCGCGCTCGAGCATGCGCTTGACCGAAATCTCCGCGTAACTCGACCACTGGCCCGCCGCCTTACCGAGGCTGTTGTCGAACACCAGTTCCACGGTGGCACGATTAACCGGCTTCCTGTCACCCGAACCATTGAACAGCACGTCCTGCATGGTGGTGCCGCGCAGATGTTTGGCCGAAGTCTCGCCCAGCACCCAGCGCACGGCATCAATGATGTTCGATTTACCGCAGCCGTTGGGCCCGACCACACCCACCAATTGCCCAGGCACGGGGATATGCGTGGGATCGACGAAGGACTTGAAACCGGCGAGATTGATCTGCTTGAGGCGCAAGGTGCTGTTCTGCCAAGAAAAAGTTGTGTAGCGAAGCCAAACAGGTAGAATTCAGCGCGCATTTTAACTGAATTGAATCATTAAACAGATACGTTCGCTGATGACTACGCAGCCTTCCCGAAAACTCGAGACCTTTCCCAATCCGGCACCGGCGCGCGATTTCCGGATTCACATGGAAATACCGGAGTTTACCTGCCTGTGCCCGAAAACCGGACAGCCCGACTTCGCCACCCTGATCCTCGATTACGTGCCGGATAAACGCTGTGTCGAGCTGAAAAGCCTGAAACTCTACATCTGGTCATTTCGCAACGAAGGCGCGTTCCACGAAGCGGTGACCAACCGCATCCTTGACGACCTGGTGCGGGCCACCAAACCGCGCTACATGCACCTGACGGCACGTTTCTTCGTGCGCGGCGGCATTTTCACCACGGTCAGCGCACAGCATGTGCGGCGCGGCTTCAAGCCGGCAAGCGTGCCCGACATGGCGCTGGCCGAGCCCGGATCACCGACCCGATGACGGCATTGTGTTGAATCCCCGTCTCGAACTGCTGCAGAGTTATCCGTTTCAGCGACTTACCGCGCTGTTCAATGGCCACCAACCTCCGACTGCGGTTAAACCGGTGAGTCTGCATATCGGCGAACCCAAACATCCAACGCCGGCCTTCATTCGCGACGCGCTGGTGGCAAATCTCGACGGTCTGTCGGTTTATCCGTCCACACTGGGCGGCGATGCCCTGCGTCTGGCCATTGCACAATGGATTGCCAAACGTTATTCCATTCCGCAGCCCGATGCCGCAACACAAGTACTGCCGGTCAACGGCAGCCGTGAAGCACTGTTTGCATTTGCTCAATCCGCAATCGACAGCGGCCGCCCGTCCCCGGTGGTGATCTGCCCCAATCCGTTTTATCAAATTTACGAAGGCGCCGCGCTGCTCGCCGGCGCACAGCCGGAATTCATCAACACCCTGTCCGGCGACAACTACACCTTTGATCCCGGCCAGTTGCCCGACGCGGTGTGGCAGCGTGCACAGCTGTTATACGTCTGCTCCCCCGGCAACCCCACCGGCAAGGTGCTGACGCTCGCCGACTGGAAAGGTTTGTTCGAGTACGCCGACCGTTACAACTGCGTGATCGCCGCCGACGAGTGTTATTCGGAAATCTACTTCGACGAAGCAAAACCACCACTGGGCGCACTCGCCGCTGCCGCGCAACTCGGCCGCGCTGATTTGCGCAACCTGGTGGTGTTCTCCAGCCTGTCGAAACGCTCCAACGTGCCGGGCATGCGTTCGGGTTTTGTCGCCGGCGACGCCGCGATCCTGAAAAAGTTTTACCTCTATCGCACCTATCACGGCGGCGCGATGAGCCCGCCGGTACAGGAAGCCAGCATCGCCGCATGGCAGGATGAAGCGCATGTGGTGGAAAACCGGGCGCTATACCGTGCAAAATTCAAGGCAGTGATCGACATCCTGCAGCCAGTGCTGCCGGCAGAATGGCCGGATGCCGCGTTTTACCTTTGGCTGCAGACGCCGATTGACGACGTTGAATTCACCCGCCGGCTGTATGCCGCCGAAGGCGTCAGCGTGCTGCCGGGGAGCTATCTCGCGCGCGAAGCACGCGGCATCAATCCGGGGGCCAGTCGTGTGCGCATCGCACTGGTCGCCACTGTTGACCAATGTGTGGAAGCGGCGCACCGCCTGCGCCGGTTTGCCGCCGCACTGTAAACAAGGAGCTGGACATGCAAAAGCTGCAGAGCACCATCGAACAGGCCTGGGAAAACCGCGCCACGCTGTCACCCGCCACCGCACCCGCCGAAGTGCGCAGCGCCGTCGATGACACCATCGGCCTGCTCGACGCCGGCACGCTGCGCGTTGCCGAAAAACGTGACGGTCAGTGGCAGACCAATGAATGGGCAAAAAAAGCCGTGCTGCTGTCGTTCCGGCTGCAGGACAACGTGGTGATGCAGGACGGCACCACCCGCTACTACGACAAGGTCGCGCCGAAATTCGCCAACTACGACGAGGCCGCGTTCAAGGCCGGCGGTTTCCGCGTGGTGCCGCCCGCTGCCGCAAGGCGCGGCGTGTTCATCGCCAAAAACGTGATCCTGATGCCGTCCTTCGTCAATATCGGCGCCTATGTCGATGAAGGCACCATGGTCGACACCTGGGCCACCGTCGGCTCCTGCGCGCAGATCGGCAAAAACGTGCACCTGTCGGGCGGCGTCGGCATCGGCGGCGTGCTGGAACCGCTGCAGGCCAATCCGACCATCATCGAGGACAACTGCTTTGTCGGCGCGCGCTCGGAAATCGTTGAAGGCGTGGTGATCGAAGAAGGCTCGGTGATTTCGATGGGCGTGTTCATCGGCCAGAGCACCAAAATCTATGACCGCGCTTCCGGCAAGGTGCTGTATGGCCGGGTGCCGGCGGGTTCCGTCGTGGTCTCGGGTTCGCTGCCCTCGTCCGATGGCAAGTGCAATCTCTACTGTGCCGTCATCGTCAAGCAGGTGGACGCCAAAACCCGCGCCAAAACCAGCATCAACGACCTGCTGCGCAGCGACGACTGAGCTTTCGCGACAATACTTTGCAACACCGGCGATAGTTGGCAGAATGGCCTGACAGCCGGCTGCGGCTGCGGCCCTGACCGGGCATAACGGGGGATAGGCATCATGTTCGTCACACCGCTGTTCAAACTGATGGCCGACAAGCAGGCGTCGGACATGTTCTTCACCTCCGGCGCCCCGATCCAGATCAAGATCAACGGCACGGTGATGCCGATCAACGCCCAGCCGCTGGATCCGGAACAGGTCAAAAAAATCAGCTACGAGCTGATGACCGAGCCCCAGATCAAGGAATTCGAAACCGTGCACGAAATGAATTTTGCCCAGAGCGGTGGCGACATGGGCAATTTCCGTATCAACATTTTCATGCAGAAAAACACCGTGGCGATGGTGATCCGCTTCGTCAAGCCGGACGTGCCGGCCTTCGACACCCTGGGGCTGCCCGCGGTGCTGAAGGAAGTGATCATGGAAAAGCTCGGGCTGATCCTGATCGTCGGCTCCACCGGCTCGGGCAAATCGACGACCATGGCATCAATGATCGATTACCGCAATGCCACCAAAACCGGCCACATCCTGACCATTGAGGATCCGGTTGAATTCATTTTCAAACACAAAAAATCCATCGTCAACCAGCGCGAAGTCCGCGTCGACACCCACAGTTACGAAAGCGCGCTGATCAGCGCGATGCGCGAAGCACCGGACCTGCTGATGATTGGTGAAATCCGCGACAGGACCACCCTGCAGAGCTCGCTGCTGTTCGCGCAGACGGGCCACCTGTGCATGTCCACCCTGCACGCCAACAACAGCTATAACGCACTGAACCGCATCATCGGCTTCTTCCCGCGTGAAGCGCGCGAGAGTCTGCAGGCCGACATGTCGATCGCGCTGCGCTGTGTGATCTCGCAGCGTCTGGTCAAATCCGTCGACGGCAAACGCGTCGCCGCGGTCGAGGTCATGCTCAACACCAAACACATCCAGGAACTGATCAAGGCCGGTGAGATCAACCAGATCAAGGACGCGATGGAGCAAAGCCTGTCGCCGGGATCCAAAACTTTTGAGCAGGCCCTGTTCGAACACTACCGCGCCGGACGCATCACCAAGGACGAGGCGCTGGCCAACGCCGACTCGCCGAGCAATCTGCACAATCTGATCAGCAATGCGCCCAAAGGCGGCAGCACGGCGAATACCCCGCCGCCCGGCGAAAACGGCAGAACCACCAGCGGCATCAACGACGACCTGTCGAGCATCAAGCTCAACCTCGATGCACTGGGCTGAAAATAATCCCAAGTCATTGTTTTTATTGATATATTAATATTTACCGCATTTTAGAGCGGGAACGCTTAACAGAAAGACCAGTTGCAGTTAAACCGGCGATTAACGCCGATGAACACAGATCAATCCGGCTCGACAAAGCTGAAGGCTGCTAAAAATAACTCATAACAATGACTTACATTGATTTGATGTGCCGTTTTCCGATGTTTTTTGATTTTATCGGCGTTTATCGGCGTTCATCTGCGGTTAACGTTTTCTGATTTTGATATGGCGCTTAATTAATTGCCCCGCGCGCCAGCACCCGCCGCGCCGCAGAACACGCCGCGGCAACTGATCGCCATTGCGGCCAAGCGTTTCCGCAAGGCCCGCCTCGCCTACGGCCACGGCACACTCAACGCCGATGATGAAGCCGCCTGGCTGATGGTGCATGCGCTGGGCTGCCCATTCGAAGACCTTGCAGCGCGACTCGACCAACCGGTCAGCACAAACATCGCGCAGCGCGCGCAGCAACTGTTCGCGCGCCGCATCAGCGAACGTATTCCCGCCGCCTACCTGACGCACGAAGCCTGGTTGGGCGAATACCGCTTTTATGTCGATGAACGCGTCATCGTGCCGCGTTCATACATCGCCGAACTGCTGCGGTCGCGATTGCAACCGTGGCTGAAGCCGCGCCAGTCGCCGCAAGCGATACTGGATTTATGCACGGGCTCCGGCTGTCTGGCCATTGTCGCGGCACATATCTTCCCGAAAGCGCAGGTCGATGGCGTGGACATTTCCAGCCCCGCACTCGCCGTGGCACGCCGTAACGTGCGCGAACATGATCTGGGGCAGCGGCTGCAACTGATCCGCTCCGACCTGTTCAAGAGCCTCAGCGGCAAACGCTACGATGTCATCCTCAGCAATCCGCCGTACGTGCGCGAACCGGTAATGCGGACCCTGCCCGCGGAATATCGCCGCGAACCGGCGCTCGCGCTGCACGGCGGTGAAGACGGCCTCGACCTGGTGCGGCGCATCCTCGCTGAAGCAGCAGCGCATCTGACGCCGCAGGGCTGGCTGGTGCTGGAGGTCGGGCACAGCAGGAAGCACGTCGAACAGGCTTTCCCGCAACTGCCTTTTTTTCGGGCGAATACTATTCGGGCGAAGACTATTTGGGCGAAGACTATCTGGGCGGAGACGAGCGGCGGGGACGACTGTGTTCTGCTTCTGCAGAAGGCAGCATTACCGGAGCCTCAAGCTGTTCCGGCGCCGCCGACCAGGCAAGCAACTGCTCGACGTCGCCGGCCGCCAGTTCCATGAACTGACCACGCTTCAGTCGCGGCGGCAAGGCGACGACACCGAAACGCACGCGCATCAGCCGGCTCACCGTCAGGTTCTGCGATTCGAACAGGCGGCGCACCACGCGGTTGCGGCCTTCGCGCAGCAGCACACGGAACCAGCGGTTAGCGCCCTCGCCGCCTTCCTCTTCCAGATATTCGAAACGCGCGATGCCATCCTCCAGTTGCACACCCGCGCGCAAGGCATCGAGGCTGGCCGGATTGATGGTGCCCAGCACGCGCACGGCATATTCGCGCTCGACTTCGAAACGCGGGTGCATCATGCGGTTGGCAAGGTCACCCGAAGTCGTAAAAATCAGCAGACCGCTGGTATTGAAATCGAGGCGTCCGATGGCCAGCCATTTCGCGCCACGCGCCGGCGGCAGTTTGCTGAACACCGTCGGCCGCCCCTGCGGGTCATCATTGCTGACAATTTCGCCTTCCGGCTTGTGATACAGCAGCACCCGCGGCAACTGCCCCTGCTTCGGCCAGCGCACGATGCGCGCCCCGACCTTGATGTGGTCTTCCGCCGTCACGCGGTCACCGATGCCGGCGACCTTGCCGTTGACCATGACCTCGCCGGCACGGATGCGTTCTTCCATCGCACGGCGCGATCCAAGACCTGCTTGGGCCAGCATCTTGTGCAGTTTTTCACCGCGCAACTCCGTCGGCGACTGAGCTGCTGTTCTGGCTGCCACTTCCGCAACATCAGGCGCCTGACTCTCACCGCGCGCCGTTTGTTGCGGTTTGGACGCCACCTTGGGTTGCGGGCGGCGGAAGGGACTGCGTTTTTTATTGACTCCGGGTTTCATACTGCACGCCTTTCCTGCACCGCCTGCGCCAGTGTACCGCTGTCAACATGTTCGAGTTCACCACCCACCGGCAGGCCGCGCGCGATGCGCGTGACCTTGACGCCCTTGGCCCGCAGCAACTCGCCGGCGTAATGTGCCGTAGCCTCGCCCTCCACCGTGAAATTGGTGGCCAGCACCACTTCCTGCACCACGCCGTCGGCGGCGCGCTGCAACAGGCGTTCGAGGTGGATGTCTTTGGGCCCGATGCCGTCGAGCGGTGACAAGGCCCCCATCAGCACAAAATACAGTCCGTCATGACAATGCGCCTGCTCCATCATCAGCAGGTCACCCGGTGTTTCGACCACACACAGCAGGCGCGCATTGCGCCGCGGCGACAGACACAACACACACACCGGTTCCTCGGAAAAGTTGTTGCAGCGTTCGCAATGCCGCACCCGCTCCAGCGCCGCCCCCATGGTCACCGCCAGGCGCTGGGCGCCGGGACGGTCGCGCTGCATCAGGTGGAAAGCCATGCGCTGCGCCGAGCGCGGCCCGACACCGGGCAGGCAGCGCAGCGCTTCGATCAGGGCTTGCAGCGAAGAGGGGGAATTCACAATGAGATTTTCTTATAAGTTATTGTTTTTATTAAGTTATTTTAAGAATCAGAATGGCAGCTTCATGCCCGGTGGCAGGGGCAACCCGGCAGTCACGCCGGCCATTTTTTCCTGACTGGTGGCCTCGACCTTGCGCACCGCGTCGTTCACTGCCGCGGCAATCAGGTCTTCCAGCATGTCCTTGTCGTCCCCCAGCACCGACGGGTCGATGGCGACGCGTTTGACTTCGTGCTTGCAGGTCATCACCACCTTGAGCGCGCCCGCACCCGCCTGCCCTTCGACTTCGATCAGCGCCAATTGATCCTGCATCTTGCGCATGTTGTCCTGCATCTGCTGCGCCTGTTTCATCAGTCCTGCAAGCTGGCCTTTCATCATGATGACTGTTCCTGAGTAATTATTTCGGTTTAATGGAAGCATCCTCGACCGAGCCGCCGAAATCCTCGAGCAGTTCACGGACAAAGGGATCCTCGCGGATTTCGGCAACTGCCGCGGCCTGCCGCTGTTCGGTTTTGCGGTCGGTCATGGCCTTGGGCGATACACCCGCCACTACTCCCGCAAGGAAAGTCACCCGCAACTGTGCCCCGAGCAATTGGCGCAAGGCCGCCGTCAGTTTTTCGCGAAATGGCCGGTCAAACAGCCGTTCGTCGGCAGGCGAGATGCGCAACTCGATCATGTCTGCCGTACGTTGGGTCATTTCACAGCGCAGTGCCAGCTGGTTGGGCATCCCGCTCAAACCCAACTGGCCGACCAGTTCCGCCCAAGATGACGGATCCGCTTTGACTGCAGCCGGTCCTGCCGTCGCAACAGCAGTCGCGGCCCTGGCCTGCGCCACCGGTGCAGCAGCGGTCGCAACAGCACCTCCCGCCGCCGGCGCAAAGGCCAGCATGCGCAGCAAAGTCATCATGAAACCCGCATGTTCATCCGGTGCCAGGCCGATCTCGGCGCGTCCCTGCGCGGCAATCTGGTAATAGAGCTGCAGATCTTCCGCCGACAGGGTTTTGGTCAGTTCCAGTATGGCCGCAGCATCCGGATCATCGGCGGCGATGCTTTGCGGCACCACCTGCGCCAACGCCACCCGATGCAGCAGTGAAGCCAGATCCTGCAGCGCCGACTCAAAGGACAGGCTGCGCTCAGCCATGCGCTCCGCACCGGCCACCAGTTCGGCACCGTTGCGTTCGGCCAGCGCCTTGAGTATTGCATAGAGGTAGGTCTGGTCCACCGCGCCCAGCATCGCTCGCGTTGAAGCCTCTTCCAGTTTGCCGCCGCCATGCGCAATCGCCTGGTCAAGCAGGCTGAGCGCATCGCGCAGGCTGCCTTCAGCGGCGCGTGCCACCAGCGCAATCGATTGCGCGTCAGCCGGCACGTTTTCCGCCGCCAGTATCTCAGTCAGCCGCTCGCGGATCTGCGGCTGCGGGATCTGCTTCAGGCCGAACTGCAGGCAGCGCGACAGCACCGTAACCGGAATTTTCTGCGGATCGGTGGTGGCGAGAATGAACTTCACATGCTCCGGCGGCTCTTCCAGCGTTTTCAGCATGGCGTTGAATGCATTCCGCGACAGCATGTGCACTTCGTCGATGATGTAGACCTTGTAACGCCCGCTGGTCGGCGCATACAGCGCGTTCTCCAGCAGTTCGCGCATGTTGTCGACCTGGGTGTTGGAGGCAGCGTCGAGTTCGATCAGGTCGACAAAACGGCCGGCATCGATTTCAGTGCAGGCCCCGCATTTGCCGCAGGGCGCATCGGTGACACCGGTTTCGCAGTTCAGCGATTTCGCCAGGATACGCGCCAGCGTGGTCTTGCCGACGCCGCGGGTGCCGGTAAACAGATAGGCATGGTGCAAGCGCTGCTGGCGCAGCGCATTGGTCAACGCGCGCACCACGTGCTCCTGGCCGACCAGTTCGGTAAAGCTGCGGGGGCGCCACTTGCGGGCAAGAACCTGGGTCACGGTGGCTCGAATAGTTTGGATGATCAGTAGCTGGATTTTCAGCCACGGCCGCTATTTTACCGGCAAAGCCGCCGGCAAAAACGGCGCTGGCGCAGCCGTCTAGCGGAACCAGTACTGCAGCCGGACCTGGTTGGAATCGAGGCCGCTGTTGGGAAGTTTGATGCCGGCATTGGACAGATGCTGATAACGGTAGCTGATATCGAACTCGCCGCGGGTGCCAAAACGGTAACCGAAACCGAGATGGTTGCCGAACTGGAAAGCGCTACCGAAATGTTTATTGCCCAGACTGGTCGCCCCCAGCAGATGAGCGCCGATACCGGCCTCGGCATAAACCCCGCGCAAATCGTTGGCTTGCAGCCGGAATACCGGGGTCAGGCCGAGTTCCCGCAGCCGGTTGCGCGTACCGGGAACGTTCTGCTCCCACTGCGCAAGCCCAAGGTCCCAGAATCCGCCGAGGTGCCAATCCTCACCCTGCAGCCAGCGCTGCGACCACTGCCACTGGGTGCCGACACGCCGCATTTCCGTGCGGTGGTCCTGCCCCGATTCGATCGCCAGGCCGTCCACGGCACGCGACGGCAGAACATCCCACATCAGCAGCGCGACAGCGAAACACGCGCCACGCATTGTTTTTCTTGGTATGAACACAAACAACTCACCGGACGGTCGTCGCCGTCCGTCCTGTTAAATGGGGTGGCGAGCCTAACCCCCGGCACTCGCATTAAATAGCTGTGGCTGCTTCCTTCCGGATCTGACCAGGTTCACTACCATGCGATGCGGGGAGGCCCGCCATAATAAAGCAGTAAGTATGCCCGCGAATCCTGATAAACACCATGACCGCGCGACCAACCCGACTTTACAAGACGGGGGCGTTAATGATTTTATAGCGGATAAAACAGTGCATCGGGAATGTGCCGCTGGCCGGCGGCACTGCCATCGATGACACTGATCATCATCTCGAAATAACGGCCATCGGAGGAGCGTCATGTCCACCCCAGCATCCGGCATCATCGAATCGGTCCTGCAGGAAACCCGCGTTTTCCCGCCGGATGCAAAAATGGTCGCGCAGGCCAACATTTCCGGAATGGACGCGTACCGTGCAATGTGCGCCGCCGCCGAAAAGGACTACACCGGCTTCTGGGCGGATCTTGCGCGCAAGCACCTGCTGTGGAAAAAACCGTTTACCCAGACGTTTGACGATTCGAAAGCGCCGTTTTTTCGCTGGTTTACCGACGGCACGCTGAACGCATCGTACAACTGCCTCGACCGTCACCTGCAGACCCAGCCTGACAAAACCGCGGTCATTTTCGAGGCCGACGACGGCAAGATCACCCGCGCCAGTTACAAGGATCTCCATCGCCACACCTGCATGATGGCCAACGGCCTGAAATCGCGTGGCATCAAAAAAGGCGACCGCGTCATCATCTACATGCCGATGTCGATCGAAGCCATCGTCGCAATGCAGGCCTGCGCGCGCATCGGTGCCATTCATTCGGTGGTATTCGGCGGCTTTTCGGCAAAAAGCCTGCAGGAACGCATCATCGACGCCGGTGCCGTGGCCGTGTTGACCGCCGACGAACAGATGCGCGGCGGCAAGACCATCGCGCTGAAGACTGCCGTTGATGACGGCATCGCACTCGGCGGTTGCGAATCGATCAAGTCCGTCGTGGTCTACAAACGCACCGGCGGCAAGGTCAACTGGAATTCGAAAATCGATGTCTGGCTGCATGACCTGGTCAAAGATCAGCCCGAAACCTGCGAGCCGGAATGGGTAGACGCCGAACATCCGCTGTTTATCCTCTATACCTCGGGCTCCACCGGCAAACCCAAGGGCATCCAGCATTCCACCGGCGGCTACCTGCTGTGGACCATCCTGACGATGCAATGGACCTTCGACCACAAGCCGACGGACATATTCTGGTGCACCGCCGACGTTGGCTGGGTTACCGGACACTCTTACGTCACCTACGGCCCGCTCGCCTGCGGCGCTACCGAAGTGGTGTTCGAGGGCGTACCGACCTATCCGGATGCCGGCCGCTTCTGGAAAATGATCCAGGATCACAAAGTCACGGTGTTCTACACCGCACCGACTGCGATCCGTTCGCTGATCAAGGCCGGCGGCGACCTGCCGAAACAATACGACCTGTCGAGCCTGCGCATCCTCGGCACAGTCGGTGAACCAATCAATCCCGAAGCCTGGATGTGGTACCACGAAGTGGTCGGCGGCACCCGCTGTCCCATTGTCGATACCTGGTGGCAGACTGAAACCGGCGGCCACATGATCACCCCGCTGCCCGGCGCGACGCCGACCAAACCGGGCTCGGCAACGCTGCCGCTGCCCGGCATCATCGCCGACATCGTCGATGAAACCGGACATTCGGTGGGCCGCGGCAAGGGCGGCATCCTGGTCATCAAAAAACCCTGGCCATCGATGCTGCGCACGATCTGGGGAGATCCGGAGCGTTTCAAGAAAACCTATTTCCCGGAGGATTTCCACGGCAAGTATTACCTCGCCGGGGACGGTGCAACTTACGACGAAGACGGCTACATCCGCATCATGGGCCGCATCGACGATGTGCTGAACGTCTCCGGCCACCGTCTCGGCACCATGGAAATCGAATCCGCGCTGGTCGCCAACAGCGCGCTGGTTGCCGAAGCGGCCGTGGTCGGGCGCCCCGATGACCTGACCGGCGAAGCCGTGGTCGCCTTCGTCGTCCTGAAGCAGGCGCGCCCCGAAGGGGATGCCGCGAAAAAAATCATCAAGGAACTGCAGGACTGGGTGGCAAAGGAAATCGGCCCCATCGCCAAACCGCGGGACATCCGCTTCGGCGACAATCTGCCGAAAACCCGTTCGGGAAAAATCATGCGCCGGCTGCTGCGTTCGATTGCCAAGGGTGAGGACATCGTGCAGGACGTGTCCACGCTGGAAAATCCGGCAATCCTCGATCAGCTCAAACAAAACCCGAAATAAGTCGACCGCGCGGACGACCCGCCCCCGCGCAAGCCCGCCATGATCGGCCCCCCCCTCAAAGGACAACGCCTGGTAGCCTTGTTCCTGCTCGGCTGCCTGCTGTTCAATTTTCCGCTGCTGGCGCTGTTTAGCGGCAGCGGGCGCATCTGGGGCATACCCCTGATCTATTTCTACGTTTTTGCCGCGTGGCTGATCATCATTGCCCTGATGGCGCTGATCATCGAACGCAAGGAGCGGTAGCGCCATGCTCTCCGGCGCGCTGATCGTTGTCCTGTCCTTCGCCTATGTGGGTCTGTTGTTCGCCATCGCCTACTACGGCGACAAGCGCGCCGATGCCGGTCGCAGCATCATCGCCAATCCGTACATCTACACACTGTCACTGGCGGTCTATTGCACCTCATGGACCTTCTACGGCAGCGTCGGCCGCGCGGCAACCAGCGGCATCGGCTTCCTGCCGATCTATCTCGGCCCGACGCTGATGGCCGCGCTGTGGTGGTACGTACTGCTGAAAATGATCCGTATCAGCAAGGCGCACCGCATCACCTCCATCGCCGACTTCATCGCCTCGCGCTACGGCAAAAGCCATGTGCTGGGTGGCCTGGTCACCATCATCGCCGTGCTCGGCATCGTGCCCTATATCGCGTTGCAGCTGAAAGCGATCTCGGCCAGTTTTTCGACCATGCTGCAGTACCCGAATGCCATGGCCTCCACCGCTTCCCTGCCCTTCCTCCAGGACAACACCTTCTACATTGCGATGCTGCTGGCGGCGTTTACGATTCTCTTCGGCACCCGTCACCTCGACGCCACCGAACGCCACGAGGGCCTGGTCGCAGTCATTGCTTTTGAGTCTATCGTCAAGCTGGTCGCTTTCATCGCCGTCGGCGTGTTCGTGACTTACGGCATGTTCGACGGCTTCGCCGACGTGTTTGCCAAGGCCGCCGCGGTGCCCGAACTCAACGCGCTGCTGGTGCAGGGCGGCGCCGCCGGCAATTACACCACCTGGGCGTCGCTGACGGTGTTGTCGATGCTGGCGATCATTCTGCTGCCGCGCCAGTTCCAGGTCGCGGTCGTTGAAAACGTCAACGAGCGCCACCTGAACAAAGCGATCTGGCTGTTTCCGCTGTACCTGTTCGCGATCAACATTTTCGTGCTGCCGATCGCGCTCGGCGGGCTGATGCATTTTCCCGCGGGCAGCGTTGACGCCGACACCTTCGTGCTGACCTTGCCGATGTCGGAACACAAGACCTGGCTCGCGCTGCTCGCCTTTGTCGGCGGGCTGTCCGCCGCCACCGGCATGGTCATCGTCGAAACCATCGCGCTGTCGACCATGGTCTGCAACGACCTGGTAATGCCAATTCTGCTGCGCTGGAAATTCCTGCGCCTGACCGAAAGCCCCGACCTCTCCGGCCTGCTGCTCGGCATCCGCCGCAGTGCGATTGTCGTGGTGCTGGTGCTGGGTTACGGTTATTTCTATCTCGCCGGCGAAGCCTATGCGCTGGTATCGATCGGCCTGATTTCATTCACCGCAGTCGCCCAGTTCGCGCCGGCGATGATTGGCGGCCTGTTCTGGAAAGGCGGCACACGACTGGGCGCGTTGTGCGGCTTGAGCGCGGGCTTCCTGATCTGGCTGTACTCACTGCTGCTGCCCTCCTTCGCAAAATCGGGCTGGCTGCCGATTACTTTCCTGACCGAGGGCATCATGGGCTTTGACCTGCTCAAGCCCCAGCAACTGTTCGGGCTCGACGGCCTCGATGACATCAGCCACTGCCTGTTCTGGAGCATGCTCGCCAATGTCGGCTGCTACGTCGGGTTCTCGCTGTGGCGCAAACCCACCGCAACCGAGCACAGCCAGGCCAACCTGTTCGTTGATGTGTTCCGTCATGTTGCGCCCGGCAGCGGCTCGCGCTTCTGGCGCGGCAGCGCGACGGTTGCCGACCTGCAGAAGCTGCTCAGCCGCTTCGTCGGCCCGGATCGCGCCAATGAATCCTTCGCCGCCTACGCCCGCAGCCAGGGCATCCCCGGCATCGAGCAGGTTTCCGCGAATGCAGTGCTGGTGCACTATGTAGAGTCGCAAATCGCCGGCGCCATCGGCAGCGCTTCCGCCCGCGACATGGTGGCCTCCGTGGTGGTCGAGGAACCGCTGGCGCTCGATGAAGTCATGGCCATCATTGACGAGGCCTCGCAGGCCCTCGCCTACAGCCGCCAGCTCGAACAGAAATCGCGTGAACTGGAAACCGCCACCAATGAGCTGCGCGGCGCCAACCAGCGGTTGCAGGAACTCGACCGGCTGAAGGACGATTTCATCTCCACCGTGACCCATGAACTGCGCACACCACTGACCTCGATCCGTGCGTTTTCCGAAATTCTCAGCGACAATCCGCAACTCGAGCCGGAACAGCGCAGAAAATTCCTCGGCATCATTACCCGCGAATCCGAGCGCCTGACCCGGCTGATCAACCAGGTGCTGGACCTTGCCAAGATCGAATCCGGCGCCGCCGACTGGCACCCCAGCGAAGTCGACATGCGCGAAGTGCTGGAAGATGCCGTCGCCGCCTTGAGCCAGATCTACAAAGAGCGGCGCATCACGCTTGAGCAGCGGATACCCGACCGGCTGCCGCTGGTGATGGCTGACCGCGACCGCATCACCCAGGTCGCGCTGAACCTGCTGTCCAATGCCGCCAATTTCTGTGACAAGCCCGACAGCCGCGTCAGCATCACGCTGGCCGAGGAAGCCGCTGTGCTGCGCATCGAAATCGCCGACAACGGCATCGGCATCAGCCCCGCCGACCAGACAGTGATTTTCGAAAAATTCCGCCAGGTCAGCGACACCGCTGCGGGCAAGCCCCGCGGCAGCGGCCTCGGTCTCGCCATTTCGCGGGAAATCATTCATCACTTCGGCGGCCGGCTGTGGGTGGAAAGCGCGCCGGGGCTGGGCGCGAAGTTCTCGTTCACACTGCCGCTGCCGCGCAACCACGCTGCTGCCCTCGTTGCATGAGTGGCATTCCCGCGCGGGTACTGATCGTCGAGGATGAAGAAAGCATCCTGCTGTCGCTGGAGTTCCTTCTCGGCAAGGAAGGTTATGCAGTGGCCATTGCGCGCGATGGCGTGGCAGCCCTGCGCGCGCTGCAAACACAGGTACCCGACCTGGTACTGCTGGATGTGATGCTGCCGCTGATCGATGGCTACGAACTGTGCCGGCTGATCCGCGAAAATCCCGCGCTGCGCAGCACCCGGATCATGCTGCTCACCGCCCGCGGCCGCGAAGCCGAGATCACCCGCGGCATGGCTCTGGGCGCCGATGCCTACCTGACCAAACCTTTTTCCACACGTGAATTGATGGAGAAAGTGCGCGCACTGCTCGGCGCGCTGCCCACGGCATAATTATTGAAAGTGCCATAAATAATGACAAAAACATGCCTCTGGTGAGGCTGCCATGTTTTTGGGAAAAGTCGTTAACAGTGGATCAGACGGTCACGGGCTGGCATCATGGGGCCACCCCATCCGATTCCGCCACCGCCTCCCATGAGATTCGATTTGTTTTATGAAGCGGCAATGCCACCGTGGTTTCGTCTTTCCGAAGCGGAGCTCTACGCGGAGTTGCTGACGCAGATCGAGCACGCTGACCGTCTGGGTTATGGCTGCGCGTGGCTCACCGAGCATCACTTTCTGCGCGGGTATTCGCATGCTTCAAAGCCTGAACTGTTGCTGGCTGCGGCAGCGGCGCGCACCAGCAACATCCGGCTGGGACATGCGATCATTCCACTGCCTCTGCATCACCCCGTGCATGTCGCCGAGCGCGTCGCCACTCTGGACGCACTGTGCGGCGGACGGCTGGAAATCGGCATTGGCCGCGGATTCTCACCGCGCGAGTGTGCAGTGTTTGGCGTCGATATGGCAGCCAGCCGCGAGATTACCGGCGAGAGCCTGGATATCCTCATGCAGAGCTTCACAAGCAACCCGGTCAATCATCGCGGGCCGCATTATCACATTGAGGCACTCGACATCGTGCCGCACGTGGTGCAGCGCCCGCATCCGCCACTGTGGACGGCGGCTGTCAGCCCGCAAACTTTTGAATGGGCCGCAACGCGCGGACTAGGCGTGCTCGCCGGACCGTTTAAACCCTGGTTCATGGTGAAGCACGATATCGAACGCTACCGAGCGGCGTGGCGCAGCGCGGATGCACCGCGCGCCGGAATGACCATCGGCGTCCTGTGTCTGGCTGACAGTCAGCGCGCGCAACGCATCGCCAGGGAGGCTTTTACCTGGTTTTACCGGGAACTCTACAACGTGGTGCTGCCTGTACTCGAAAAACTGTATCCCGGTTACGAGCATCTGCATGAAATCGGGCGCTTTCGCGCGCTGATTAAACTTGGTGCGAATTTCAATCTTGCCGATACTTTTGGCATGACCGTGGTGGGAAATCCCGAAGAAGTACGTGCCAAGCTGGGCAAATACGCCGATGCCGGCGTCACTCATCTGCTGTGCGCCTTTGGCGCCGGCGCGGTCGAGCCTGCGGTGACACGCGAATCGCTGACCTTGTTCGCGCACGAGGTGATGCCGGCATTTGCGACGTGCGATTGACGCCATGAACGTGCTTGTCACCGGCTCCAGTTCGCATCTGGCGCGGGTATTGCTGCCGGTATTGTGCGCGGATGACTCCATCAGCCGCGTCACCGGCGTGGACATTGCACCGCCGCACTTTTCACATGAAAAATTTCAGTCGACAATCTGTGACATCCGCGAGCCGCGCTTGACGGATATTCTCCCCGGGCATGATGCGCTCGTACACTTGGCTTATGTGGTGCTGCGCGGACACATGCGTGAGGCGGAGATGGCGGATATCAACGTCCGCGGCAGCTACCGCTTGTTTCAGGCCGCACGCGATGCATACGTAAAACGGCTGGTGCATTTATCAAGCGCCGCCGTTTATGGCAAGGGGGAAAACGTATCAGAAGAAACGCCATATGCGCCGTTGCACGGCTTTCTGTATGGCGCGCACAAGGCACAGCTCGAACGCCTGCTGGAAGAGGGTATCCCCGAATGCGTGCGGCTGCGCCCGCATGTGATTCTCGGCAGGAATGCGCAACCATTGCTGCTGCAATTGCTCAATCTGCCTCTGTACCCGGCGTTGCCGCGGCCGTACGCGCAATTACAGTGCGTACACGAGGATGACGTGGCGCGCGCGGTGCTGTTAGCCATCAGGCACGACGTGCATGGGCCGTTCAATCTCGCGGCCGGCGACAGTTTCAGTTATTGCGAACTCATCCAGCGTCGCCACCGGTTCGCCCTGCCGCTGCCGCCGAGCCTGGCACGCGCCGGGCTGCACGCCCTGTGGCGGGTGACGGGCTGGGGCGGCGAGCCGGCATGGCTGGAGGGACTGGAACATACCCTCACCCTGGATTGCCGGCGCACGACCACCGAGCTGGGCTGGCATAGCCGCTACGACACCGATGCGACGATCATGGATGCGTTGAAATAAATCTTCATAACCAATTGTTTTTATTGGCATTTTAAGAACTCCTGACATCCAGGTCGTATGACCGCAGTAACTGCACCGTCGGCGCCAGTTGTTGCGCAACGAATCGCTTGCGCGCCGGATTGCGCAACGCCGCTGCCCGCCAATCGGTTTCGCGCGGTAGTCCGGCCAGTACATAAAAACCGGCCGGCGGATAGTAGAACACTGATGTCATCTGCCACAACAGCACGCGCGCCGCGGTCGACAGGAAAATACGCCGTGCTGCGCCGCTGGCGGACAGTGTGGCGGCAAGCATGCTGCGTGCGTGATTGATATGCCGTGCTTCGTCCGCAACATGCAGCATGCAGATTTTCCGGACTGCGGGATTCACGTCAATAGCCGTCTCGCAGACATGCCGGTTCAAACTGTCCGACACGTGTTCGCCGATCAGCATCGCCAGCCAGAACAACGCACTACCTGCCGGCGCAAAACGCCCGAGTATCGCGGCGACGCGCGGCGCTCGCCAGCTGCCCCGCGGTAACTCGACCCCTGCCGCGTCAATCGCGCGCAGAAACATCAGGCTGTGACCGGTTTCCTCGCGCAGTTCATGCAGCAGATGGGCGTTTTCAGTACGCGGCATGTCCGGCTGCAGCAACCGCGATACCCGTTGCAGAAAAATGCTCTCCAGCCAGATTCCGCAGTACATGACGTTGATGAATTCGTAACGCGAAAGCCTGCGCTTCACCTCGTCTCCGGCGGCGGCGAATTCGGGCAGACCATGCAGCGACAATGCCGATTGCGGCAGCCACGCATCGGGCGCGCCCAGTTGCGGCCAGTCGATCAGCGTCAGTGGATCGCGGTACATGCCGCGGGGCGGAGAAAATGGATGATGCGCGCTGGTATCAGGCATACGATCACTGCAGTATCAGGCTCGCGGGCGCAAAGGTAAAATCCAGCCATGCCACAGCGGAGCATCACCATGCGCCTGATCCGGGAACTTGAGCGAAAACTGGAAACGGAACAAAGCTATTTCCAGGCCCATCTCCTGCGCGAGGATATTGCCAGACTCGCCAGAATGCGTGACATGGCCCGGGACGCGGCGGATGCAGTCGCGTTCAGGAAAACGGTGTTCAGGCTCGGCTGGACGGCGGGTGATCTGCGCACGCATGAAATTCGCGAACCTCTGGAAATGCTGGCCGATGCGATGTACAGCTACGTAACAGATGCGATCGACGCGGACCAGGAAGCGCGCATTGAGCAGGCATGGCTGATTCTGCATCGTGTGCGCATGGAATGCCTGGTGGGTTGCCTGTCCACGCCAGTGCCCAGGCCCGCAACCTGATTCTGCACAGGTTTTCGTGATTGAAAACCGTATCAGGCCGGCTGGTCCTAGGGCCTGTTAACCATCATTTCATCAGTGCGACGGCAACGATTTGGCCTCAGGGCTAGGAGCGCCGAGTGCGGTTTGCCCGTAGGCAAATAAGCGAAGGCGCGACAACGCCCCGGGGCCAAATCGTCCCGTCCCTTCGGGTTGTGTTCAAAATCGCCACTGGCTGCGTTGTTTGCCCCGCCCATATTTTCGATATGGGCCGCGGCAAACGCTTTGCCACTGACGATTTTGAACACAATGCTTCTCATGAAATGATGGTTAACAGGCCCTGACCTTGCGGCGCCGTGGCGCTGCAGCAGAGGACGGCTCGGCGCAGAACAAATCATACAGTGTTGCCAGTATCGACGAAGCCTCGACGCCGGCGAGGGAATAGTAGATCGATTGCCCGGAGCGCCTGGTCTTGACCAGGTTGCGCATGCGTAGCAGCGCCAAATGCTGGGACAGTGCAGACTGACTGATGGGCACGGCACGCTCCAGCTCTCCGACCGATTTTTCTCCCACAGTCAGCTGACACAACACCATCAGCCGCGCGGGATTACCCATGGATTTGAGCAAATTGGCGGCACGCTGCGCATTGGCACGGATTTCGGACAAGTCCAGATCCGGCAAGTGCATTTTTTCTGATGCAGTTGATTTCATGTTCACGACATTTTCATGCATTTTTGGTTCAGGGCGCGCATCCGGCAAATCCATCCGCCGCCATTTTTGCTTCGTATTTGGGTCCCACTTCCGCGCCCGGTGTCAGCGTCGGCTTCACCGTCGCCCAGTCCCTGGGTTTGAGTATCACCATCCAGCCGGCTTCGTAAGGATCCGAGTTGGCCATGGACGGCTTTTCGACCAATTCAGTATTGACAGTCGCCACTTCTCCCCCTACTGCTGATTTCGCGGGACCGACCCACTTGCCGGACTCCACCGTGGCGCACGTCTTGCCGGGTTCGACTGAACGACCGGCTTTTTTCGGGGTAAACGCGACCAGTTGTCCGGCCATGGCGGTAGCCACAGTCGTCATGCCGATTTTGATGTTGCCGTCATCCATCTCTTTAAGCCAGATATGATTTTCAACGTCATACAAACGGTCTTCAGGGAGGTGGCATCCGCGTACGGCTGGCATGGCATGTGTCCTTTTACTTTTACGGTGTAACTTCGTCTTGACGCAACGGGCGTGAAGCGCAACAAAACTCCCCCAACTTTTCCGACTGCATCTTGCCGCTGACAAACAACAGCAGATGCCTGGCGACCAACGCCATCATGCGTACATTGCGTGAATTCAGCGCTGCGTCAGGTGAATTTTCAATCAAATTATAATGATACGCGATCTCCCTGCAAGTCTCGCGGCAGGCGTTAAAACTGGGCAGATCCCGGGCGCCTTGCCGGTGCAGGGCCAGCAGCCGGAATCCTTCGCGGGTTTCATGGGTGGGCGTATCGCCACGGGCGATGATCCACTGCTCCAGCACTTGTTCGGAAAGCGCCAGCAGACGCACCCTGTCAGCCGCGTCGCCGCTGCAGGTGTCAATATCCGCTTCGATCCCGGCAAATGTCATCACGCCAATCCCCTGCTCTTGAGCAGTGCCAGCGGGTCAGAGGCATTCTCATGCACGCTCAGTCTGCGCGGCGACACGCCGAGCGCGACGCCGAGCAGTTGCGTGAAGTACATCATCTTGACCTGCGTTTTTTTGCCCAGCACTTTTTCGGCGCGCACCTGGTGCATTTCCAGCCCAGAATGGCAGGTCGGGCATTCGGTGGCAATCACATCTGCACCGGCCAGTTCAGCAGCCTGCAGGATATTCAGCACCAGCTTGGTGGACGTATCACTGTCGGACAGCACGTGCGCCCCGCCGCAACAAGCGGTCTTCAGCGGGAAATCCACATTCTCCGCGCCTGCCGCCGCCAGCAGATCGTCCATGAAATGCGGCTTGGACGTGGATTCGCTGCTGCCGCCCTGATCTTTTTCCGGAAAAATATGCCGCGGTCGCGTGTACATGCAGCCATAGTAGTTCGCGATTTTCAGTCCCTGCAGCGAATTTTTCACGCGGCGTTTCAGTTCATCCTCGCCGACACCCTGCTTGATCCAGTCAAGCGCATGGATGGTTTCGACCTGCCCGGCCTGATACGTCTCGTGTCCTGCCTGCTGCGAAATGCGATCCACCACCAGCCGCGAGGTTTCATCGTGAGTCAGGTCGTATTCAGCTTTTTTCAGATTGTGGTAACAGCCGTTGCATGGCGCCATCACCACTTTTGCGCCCATTTCGTTGGCCGCAATTGACATCACCCGTGAAGACAAATAGGTCTGCACCTTGGGATCAACATTTTTTACTTCCATCGCACCGCAGCAGTTCCAGTTCTTCACTTCATCCAGTTCCAGCCCCAGCGCCTTGCCAACTTCTTTGGTGGACTGGTTGTAGGCGTGCCCGGTACCCTCCAGCGCGCAACCGGGATAGTAGGCGACCCGCTTGTATTCAGTTTTCATGGTGCTTTCCTATGTTTCCCTCAGTTTCCCTCAGACCGAGCGCCCGGTGTTGCTTCGCTTCCTGTTCATTGACGTAATCGGTGATAGCGTCGCGCGCCTTGCTCCATCCGCGGGTGCGGGGGCGAAACACTGCGGAAAGAGCCATCAGGAATCCCAGCCTGACCGGCATGCGGCGCGCAACACGCATCGCCATTTCAACCAGCCATTCCTGCAATAAGGGCTGTTTTGTCCTGGCGAAAAAATTGCGGATGATGCGACCTTCCTCGATCTTGCCTGTAGCAACGACTTGCCCCGTAAATTCTTCGTCAAAGATCGTGGATTTCGATTTTGGCGTGTGGCCCTGCAGTTCCAGCCAGTGCGCAGTGGCCTTCATCACTCCCTCCGGAAACACGTCGCGCGGACAGGCGTAGGTGCATTTGTTGCACGACACGCATTGCCAGATGATGTCCTTGTCACGCAGCAGCTCCGATTCCATACCCATGCGGATGAGGTAAATCCAGTAGCGCGGGTTGAAATCAGGGTTAATCGCGTGGACGGTACACGAATTAGTACACGATCCGCATTGCCAGCAACGGTTGATATGCTCGCCGCCGGGCAGCACCGAAATCTCTTCTTCTATTTTTTCGTTGTAATCGGTGATGACGCGCGGCGCGATGAACGTACTCCAGTGCCCGGACACGTTTACACCGTCGATAGTCAGATTCTCATGCGTCTTGAGATTCTCGGGTCGTATCAGATTTTTTTCATGTATGGGCATGATGATGTTTTTGTGGCAATAATCGCGCGCGGGTCAATCGTGTTTTTCAATCCGTGCTGCTGCTTCCTCAACAACAAACGCATTGCCGTCAGCAGATTTGAGGCGGGTTTGTCCATTCGCGCCGATGCCATCCAGGCCGAGCAGCCGCCGCAGGTGCATCAAAGGATCTTCGGGCCGGGAAAAATCCGCCCGCAGGTAAACACCGCCTTGTTCGCCCACATAGTCGGCGTAAATTTGCGCGGTCAGCAAATCCACGTACCAGATCACATCACGAAACACCCCGTTATCGGCGAGAAACTGCGACAACTCCTCGCGCAGCATCAGATAAGTAGCGTAATTCGACAGCACGTTGATTTCGATCTGATCGACGTCAGCGCCGTTCCCGGCATGCCAGATTTCACGGATCACGCCGGTGTTGGTCTGGGCATCCCACACCCAGCGCAACATCATCGGATAACGCTCGGGGTCGAGGTTGTGCAGGATTTCCGATGCGAGATCGTGTATCCAGCGATGCTCCCGATCTTCGGGAAAAGCGCCACGGAAGGCCGCCATTCGACTGTCCGTGGTGGTCGTGTCGCCACGACCATCAAGGAGACCCGCTATCGCGGTGCGCAGCACACCGAAGCGCTGCACCTCCACATACGGCGTCACCCGCCGGCGTACCGTGGAAATCAGCGCACACAGCGCCTTGAACGAATGGAGATCGAGTTCACCTGCCCCGGCATCCAGCAATGTACGGCTGAACAGCAATGATTTCGCTTTCAGCGCTTCGACATGCCGCTCGATACCGCCACACTCCTCAAGGCCGTTCGCCAACCGTTCGAACGCCATGGCGAGCTTGGGGCCGCTCAGTTCGAGCCGCGGAAACGCCCCGTCAAGTCGTGTCGCCTGTGATGCCGTGATCCGGGTCATGACGAAGCGTCGCTCAGGGTTTTCGCAAGGCTCAGGCAGCCGCTGTTTGCGCCGGCTGCTGCACCAGGGCAAACGCCGCCATCGCCGCTGCTTTCGCCTGCGCAATCGAGTCGTCGATGGTTTCCGGTCCTGCGGCAGCACCCGCCACGAAAATACCGGGGCGGGAGGTTTCGCCGAGATTGCCGTACGAGCTGCCTTTGCCGATGAAACCATGCGGCTCAAGCACGATGCCAAAGGTGGCTGCAAGAGATTTGTTATCCACGTTGGGATCCATGCCGATCGCATGCACCACCATGTCAAACGGTATGGTGATCGGACGCTTGACCAGCGTGTCTTCGCCCTTGATGATCAACCGTTTTCCGTCGGACGTGACTTCGGCGATACGTGACTTGATGTATTTGACCTTGAATTCTTCCTGACTCCGCCAGTAATACTTGGTCTCGTACAAACCATATGTGCGTATATCCATGTAGTAAATGTAAACATGGGTGTCCGGCAGTTCTTCGCGGATTTCCATCGCGATGTTGCTGGATACGGTGCAGCATATTTTGGAACACCATTCGCGTCCGATCTGACGATCGCGCGAACCGACGCAGAGCAGGATCGCAACGCGCTCCGGCTTGCGTCCGTCGGATGGGCAACGCACACCCCGGCCGCTGGAAATCATCTGCTCCACCTGCGCGGTGGTCACCACATCGGGATAGGTGCCGAAACCCCATTCGGGTTTGTTCACGGAGTCGAAGTGGGTGAACCCTGTACACAGCACGGCGGCACCGGTCTCAATGCTCTGGCCGTTGGACAGGTTGGCGCGAAACGCGCCCGGGGTACCGCTGAATGCAGAAACCGAGGCGGCCAATTGAACATTGATCAGCGGATTGTTTTCCACACGACTCACCATCGCGCCGATCGCGTCTCTGGCCCACTCCCCCGACGGGACCAGTTTGGCATAACCGCTGAGTATGGGTGCGCCGCCCAGGCGCTTTTCCTTCTCCACCAACACCGCATGCTGACCGACGCTGGCCAGGGCATGGGCGGCGGCAAGGCCTGCAGGGCCGCCGCCAACGATGAGTACCGGTTTGTTATTCATGGGCGATTAGCGACCGGAATCGCGGCAGGCATGGGTTTAAAGCCCGGGCCGGAGGTAATCATGCGCCTCGGGTCATAAAGATTTTCCTGCTTGCCCGCCTTGACCTCTTCAAGATAAGCCACGAATTCAGCCTTTTTCGCCTGCCAGTCGATGCCCAGCTTTTCCATCAGGTGTTCAGTGGGTGAGGCGTGCCAGTGCGACTGCACGATCTTGTAGGGGTGTGCGCCGCACACCAGCGCGGCAAACTGGCAATCCGCGAGTACCGCCAGCTCCACCGGCTTGCCTGCCGCCTTGGCAATCCATTGATTCTTGTCCAGCGTGGTGATGCAGCCGGTATCGTGACCGATCATCACGTCAGCGTGCGCTTCTTCGACAGCAACGCGAATTTTACGGTCAATGGCGAACGAACGCGTAAATTCGCGCTCGGAGATGATGTGCCGGAAACCGAAGCCGCAGCAGTCATACCAGGTCCTGTAATCAATCACCTGCGTGCCCAACGCCTGCATGATGCCGGTCGATACAGCCAGCCGGTTGCCGCCGAGAATACTGTCATCGTAGATCGCATCCTCGGGCACCATTTTGTAAACATGGCACGCCGGGTGGATGGTGGCGCGGATTTCGCTGCAATCAATTTCGCGCATGGCGTTGATGCGTTCGCGCATCACATGCAGCCACTCTGAATAATGCACGACTTCCTCGGGAATCAGCAGCTTGCCGTCGACCAGGCGACCGAGTTTGCCGAGGATGGCGCGTACGCGCTCGCGCAGCGTTGCAGAGTGAATCAGGTAACCCCGCACTTCCTTGTAGTTGCCGAAGGACGTGCCGCAATGCACCAGCGGATAGTAATAGCTGTCCGGCAACCCTTGAGCGCGAGCCGCGACATACGCCTGATGAAAGTTGCGCAGAAACACCGCGGCGAGGCTTTCGAGATTGCCGATGCCCGATCCGTGGTAGTTCCACGCCGTGCAGGAGGTCTGATCGGTTTCATCGAGGTATTCGACATCAAGCTTGTTCATCAGCCACAGCAGCGACGCGGGATAACCCGGAATGTTGCCACACTGGCCGCACGATTTATGATGCCACAGCCGCTGCGTCGGGATCTTCTTGTCCCAGCCATAGAGTGTCTTGACCATGACGGGCTGATGCTCGTCCGAGACGCGATGAACGACGATTTCGCCTTCTTTTTCGAGCTGCCACATCGCGTCACGCACATCTTCCACGCGATCCTTGCCGGTGAGCATCGAGCGGCGGTCGATCTTTTGCTCAACCCACGACGTCGCAATACCGGCATCGTGCGGCGAGAGCTTGGCATCGCGCCACTCCGCACCGTGGCCGGTAAACCGTTCGGCGCTCATTGGATCGCCTGCACTGTCAGACTTGATGGTAGTCATCCCCGTCTCCTTTAATCAGTCGTCCTTCTGATCTTCCTGATCGGCAAGAAAATCCTTCCAATCCTCGCGTTTTTCGTCCATGAAGTCAGCGATCACATCGAACAGATTGCGATCAATGCCCTCGAGTTGCTTCAAGACACCGGTTTCTTCCCAGATGGTGTACAGCTCCACCGAAGTTTTCAAATTGACCTCCCATGCCGTGGCCGTGGTGTTGAGCGTCGGCATCGGGATCGCCTTGCGCAACAGCTTCAGCGGCGCATCGATCTTCGAAATATTCGGCCCCCAGTCGGGAAAATGCTCGGCGTTAATCATGTCGGGGGCGAGCTGGTTGCCGGTGGAAACCAGTTTCAACATCACACGACTGAACGGACGCAGCACGCTTTTCGCTGATTCCATTTCGTGCTTGATCGCGGTTTCGCGCATCAGCATGATCAGCCCGCCGGGAGAATTGCCGAACGGGCAGCGCGCGGCACAGGTGTAACACTGGGCGCACGCCCAGATTTTTTCCTGCATCGCGTCATAAATGCCTTCGAGATTTTCCGTCCACAACAGCTGCACGATCTCGCGCGGGCTGAAATCGTAGTAGTGCGCCGCCGGGCACGTAGCTGTGCAGATGCCGCAGTTCAGGCACCCATGAAGTTCGTGGTCGTAGCGCAGGTCGGCCTGAATGTCCTTGAATATTTCCTCGAGCTGCGGGCGCGATACCTGCGGCTTGTCGGAAACAGGATCGCCGATGTGTTCCTGAACGCGGGTGGTTGTAGCGGACATGGCTGCCGATCAATAAGCCGTCAGTACGTCAGGACCCTGCAGTCCTCTTCCATCACCGTTTCGATGAGGTGCGCGCCGCCGACGATGCCTGCGCATTCCGGGATGAGGTCGCTCTCCTTCATGTCGAACAGATCCAGATTCGGCGAGCAGGTGTAGAACTTCACGCCGGCTTCGTGCGCATCCTTGATAAAGTCATAGACGGTTTTGGGCGAACCCTCCTTGACGTAGAGTTTTTCCGCAACGCCCTTTTTCATCAGCCTGCCGGCGGTAGCAGTACAGATCACATCGACTTCGTAGTCCATCGCTGCGGCGACGGAAGCCTGGAAAATGGGCGCCCCCAGCTCCTCCCCGTTGCGCGGGTCGGTATTGGCCATCACGATCACCAGTTTTTTTGCCATGGCTCCTCACTATCGACTTTTCCCAAAAACATGACAGCTTCGCCAGAGGCATGTTTTTGTCATTATTTATGGAACTTTCAATAACTGTCCAGAATAAACATTGATTGCTGTCGTTAAGGGCTGACGTTATGAACCGACTATATATTAGATTTTCCTAAAATGGCAAGACTGGGCATGTTTTGAGATTCAGGCTGCGGCGCTTTATGCACTTTATGCAGTATCCATCCAGCCGGTGAGCCGGATCAACCCCGCCATGATCGGCACCAGCGCATCTTCCAGTGGACGTTGCACCGCACCCAAGCGGTCAAGATGAGCCGCGGCATCGGGCGGTGATTCCTCGAATTCCATGATCAGGTCTTCAATCATCGCGCGCTTGATGCCGGGATGCGCGGCAAAACCAACTGCCGAGCGGCCGATTTGCCAGACGGCGGGCCGTTCCATGGCGTCCCGAGCCAGTATCGTCGCGTAAGCAGGCGGCACCGGCCAGTCGCGCATATAGAGCACCAGTGGAAATTCCTCCGGCAGGTAACCGCCCAGGGCATCATCAGTGGTGCGCCTGGCGGTGGTGATTTCAAATGCAAATTCAGTGGCTTGCGTACTGCCTCCCGCCGCCAGCGCCAGTATCTGCGCACCCAATCCGATGCCGATCACCGGCCATTCCCGCATCAGACAGGTATGCGCCAGTGCGATCTCCTCTTTGAGCGTGGGCAGGTCGCGCGCACCCGCGCTGCCCCACGGCCCGCCGCCGAGCAGAATAAGCCCTTCGCTGATCTTGTCCCGATGCGGCAACGCTTCCTTGCCCGCGAACGGCCGGTAATACTTGAAGCGCACGTTGCGGCCTTCGAGATGATCTTCGATCAACCCGAGATACTCGGCGGAGGTATGTTGCAGTACATGAATCTGTTTCATGGGGCGTCGCGCACTGAGGAATCAAATTAACTATTTGTTTTTAATGAATTAATTTGTGCGTTCCGCCTGCAGGGCTGCCTCGAAGGCTGCACGGAAATCGGCAGGCGTGACCGTCAGCAACCCTGTTTTCGCCTGCGCAAAAAATCTTTCAATCGTGTCGCCCGCCTCCACCACCGCCATATTGCGCAGCGCCGCCTCGAGATCAAAGATGGTACGCGGCGGCGTGACAAAAAAATCACCGGTGATCAGCACTTCACGGATGCGGGCATGCCGCGCACCATCAAGCTTCAGATAAGCCGTGATCGTGCCACCGGCACCGGTGTGGCTGCCGCAGAGTACGCCCGCATCGGCGTCCGGATCATCAATTTCCATGACGAAGGCATCGGTGCCGATTTCCTCGTCGTGCAGGCGCGCAGCGAGTGTTTCTTCTTCAGCCGTAATTGCACCGCGAACCGGCGCAATGCCCAGACGTTCGGCAAATCCCGCCAGCAGCGCTTCCTGCACGGCTTCGATGGCGGGTGCAACACCAAGCAATTCGCGCAGCGTAACCACGCGGTGCGCGGCGGAATCGAGCGCGCGCCTGGCCAGTTTGGCTGCGGGCACGTTGAGCGCCGCAACCATGTCCGCCGGATTCATGTCGATGAGCACCGTGCCCTGATAGAACAGCGTATCACCATCGAAAAAACCACCGGTGCCGCTGATCTTGCGCCCGCCGACCTCGATGTCGTTGCGCGGCCGGTAGCGGGCATCAACACCCAGCCTGGACAAACCCGCCGCCGCCGCCTCGCAGATTTCCCGCGCCAGATCGGCCAGCGAATTGATGCCCAGCGTCGCGCGATGGAAAACCAGTTCCCAGCCGAGTTGGCCTTCATCAAAATAAATCGCGCCGCCGCCGGTGATGCGGCGCGCAATGCCAATGCCGTGCGCGCGGCAATGTTCCAGCCTGATTTCACGCGATACGGCCTGATGGCGGCCCACCAGTGCGCTCGGCGGAAACCGCAGAAAGCGGATGGTGTCGGGGATCCGGCCCGATTGTCGCGCTTCGATCAGCGCCTGATCGAAGGCAATCTGCCGCCGTGCATCACGGAGGCCGGTATCGATAACGCGGAACCGCATGCCCATGGCCTCAATTTTTCTGTTCGACGATGCGCAACTGGCGGCGTATCTTGCGCACGTCGCTCTTGTTGGGAGGGAACGGAAAGCTCGCAATATTCGACGGCGGCGAATCGCCATAAGGACGGTCGCACGCCGAGATATCTTCGGCAAATTTTCCCGGACATCCCGATGTACGGAATGCGACACCGGCGTTGATCACATCATCAAGCTCGCTCTGCGCAACGCCAAAATCGGTCACGCGGCCCTCGCCATCGAATTTCATCTGCCCGACACTCACGCCGCGGTAATCGATCAGGTAACGCGCCAGCTGCACCCGCCGCCACTGGTCGCGCGGAGTCGCAGGCAGATGATCCATCAGCGAACCTTTCTCAGGGAAGAAGCAGAACATGTGACTGTGCCCGCCCATATCGACCAGCTGCTGCACCAGAGTCAGCACATCATGTTCGGTCTCACCCATGCCGACAATAATGTGCGCGCCGAATTTTTTCGGGCCGAAAATATCGCGCGCATTGTTCAGAATTTCCCAGTACTTGGCCCAGCTATGCGGCGACTGCACGCCTTTGCCGCGCGTGCGATCAAAAATCTCCGGCGTCGCAGCATCAAGCGCCACGGTAAAAATATCCGCGCCCAGTTCGTGCAGGCGCTGCACGTCACCCCGCACCATCGTGGTCGGGTTCGACAGGATGGACACCGGTATCGTCTCCGGTGAAATGCGGTCGGTCCATTGTTTCAATACGGTCACTGTATCGCCGTCCGAGCGCGGGTGTGTGATCATCGAAATACACATGCGGTGAAACGGACTGGCCGCACCGTCAGCGGCCACTTTGTCGATGACTTTATCAAGCGGCACCGCCGGCCAGTCAACACGGATGAAATTGCGATCGGCGTAATCGCGCTCGGCCTCGCGGTGGCGTGCCAGCCCGCAATAGGCACAGTTTGCGCGACAGCCCTCGGGATAAGAGAGCAAAAGATTCAGGCAGCGCGTGCAGGCGCAGCGATACATCCTGCCGGTCATGATGCCGAGCGTAATCGCCGCTGCCGTGGACATCTGCACGTATTCGGGCGAGCGCATGTGCGGCGTCAGGATGTTGTAGTTGGGCAGATACACGCCCTGCGGCGCGACATTGTTGGCCTTGACGCGGCCGCCGTTACGCATGGCTTTCGGCGGCATCTCCGGCTGGCGCGGCTGCATCAGCGCCGCGGGGTTGTGATCCAGCATGGCCGTTGCAGTGGCGGCGGTTGTGGCATCGGGTCGGTAGCAACTCATGGTCCGGATTCCTTGTGTTACGGTATTATTTATATAACCTATTGTTTTTAAACAATAATTAAATCGGCTAATTAAAGCAGCTCTTTAAAACGACTATGCAGCCCCAGTCCAGTACTGCGGATAGGCGATCCAGCTCTGGCGCAGGTCTTCCTTGCCCGGCCGCCGGGCGGCGAGCGTCACGCGGCGCTGCCGGGCGCGCGTGAGCGCTGCGCCGAAGATATCGTTGAGCGCTTCTGCGTAATCTTCTGCGTAATCCTGCGGCGCCGACAGGTCGCCGCCTGTCGTTGCCGCTGCCGCCAGTCCTGCGAGTCGACCCGAATGCACAGCAGCACTGATGCCGGCACCGGTCACCGGATTGGTCAGCCCGGCGGCATCACCCGCGAGCAGCACCAGCGTATGCGCAATCCTGCCCCAGGGCTGCAGCAGGCCGCCGACGGGTATCAGTCCGCCGGTCAAGCCCAGAATGCGCGCGCCGACCTGATCGCGTGCCATCAGCGTTTCATGCAGCCGGTGCACGATGGATTTGAGTTGATGTTTGGATGCGGGATCGACGCCTGCACCGAGGTTGGCAACGTCGCCCTTGGGAAACAGCCAGCCGTAGCCGCCAGGAATATCCGCTGAGAGAAAAATATCCGTCGCTTCGTGCGCGTGGTGGAGCGGCACGGTGATTTGCCGGGTCTCCACCAGTGCGGTGTTGATCTGGCCGATGGCGCGGCCCGCGAGAGAACGCGGGCCGTCTGCGCCGATGATGACGCGCGGCATGATCGAGCGGCCGTCGGAGAGGATGACCACGCCTTGCGCTGTTATGCGCCGCGCGCTCACGCCCAGCGTACATTGCGCGCCGGACGCAAGTGCCTGTCCGACCAGATGCGCATCGAAGGCGGCACGGTCGAGCATGTGGCCCGGGAAATTCTCCCTGATGTCGGGGGCGTCCTGTTCGACGAATGTCGTCATCGACGCAATGTGCTGTCGCACCGACGACTGGAGATCAGCCACGTCCATGCCGATCATTGCGGGCACAAACTCCGCGCACTGCACGGGGCGGCCCGCGACTTGTTTCCGGTCAACGCCGATGACTGTGCAGCCCTGACGCGCGGCCTGCGTGGCGGCGCAGGCACCCGCCGGGCCCAGACCCAACACCAGCACATCGACGCGGGTCATGCTCATCGCACAATTGCAATGGGCTGCGGCGTTATGGCGGCACGCGGATGCAGCCTGATGGTATTGCCGGTTTTCACCGAGCAGCAGGCATGTTCCTGCACCGCCGGCCGGCCGATGGCCTGCGCTGCCGCGAGCGCACCCTCGGCGGGAAACGCGATGCCATCCAGTCCCGCCATGACCGCATAGGCATCAGTCACGCGCCGGTGCAGACCGGGCGGACGCGCGCAACCGAGCAGCACCTGGCGGTCGGCAATGCGTTCACGCGCTTCGAGGAAAATCCGCCCGACATCGCCGGTTGCAGGCGTCACAAACGTATCGGGCTTGGCGTAGAACGGCATCACCACCACCAGCACCAGTGAGTGGATCGGGTGGCGACTCACGATGTCCAGTGCGGCCGGCTCACCGAGAATGTGCCCGTAGTGCAGGCCGATCACGATATGCGGCACCACTTCCATGCTGGTAGCGCATAACGCGGCAAGCGTGGCCTCAAAATCTTCCACCGTGCGGTCGAGGTGATAAACATCAGTGATGGTCTCGCGCGCACCGATCACATCCATCATTGCGGTATCGACACCTGCCGCGGCAATGCTGCGCGCACGCGCCCCATCCAGCAAGGCGGTATGGATGGCGATGCGCAATTGCGGGAAATCGCGCTTCAAGCCTTCGACCACAGGAAGGTAGCGCTCGTAGGGTACCTCGTTGCGGCGGTTGGAGCCTCCGGACAACAGAAAGCCCTGGAGATTTTCGCGCACCACCATGTCGCGCACCCTGGCATCAAGCATGGCGGGGTTGGTGGCGGGGATCATCGGCTCGAGTATCTTCGCCTGGCAATGGTCGCAGTTGAGCCCGCATGCCCCGGCAGTAATGGAGAAAGCAGGAAAACTGTTTTTGCCGCAACCGTTGACATCGCAACTGGAATAAGACTTGAAGGTAGGCGTGGAAAACCGGATCTCCCGGCCCGTCACGCGCGGCGCGCGGCTTTCGTACTCGGCGATGAGTGCGGCATCCAGACCGGCGTCTTCGAGTTCTTCAATGGCGCTCAATCTTTCATGCCAGTTCATATTCACCATCCCGGTTCCAGTATTCATTGGAGGTCTGTGCCAGTGCTTGCGCGCAGAGTTTATCAATCTCCGGCCGCACCGCCCCACCCCGCGGCGCATCCGCCAGCGTGTCTAGCCATTCGCTGCGGACATCCCCGTCGTCGATCAGGTCGCAATAGAGGCCGGCCAGAACGGCAAGCGCCGACTCTGGCAGCACACCGGGAAATATACGCCCGCAAAGCCGTCCCCACAGGCCGGTCCAGTAACGCGCCACCGTCCACGGGTTATATCCGCCCCCGCCGAGCACTACGGCGGCCGGCGCAACCGCTGCCACACGCTCAACAGCCGACCACAGTGCCACATTGGTCAGCGCCATGGATGACAGCGGATCGCCATCCAGCGCATCGGCGCCGCAGGTCACCACCACGGCGTCCGGCACGAGACGGCTCGCCAGCGGCAACACCACCCGGTTCAAAACGGTCTCAAGCTCGGAGTCGCAAAACCGCTCCGGCACCGGCAAATTGCATGCCCTGCCACCGCCGGTATCGGATGCGGCGCCGCTGTGCGGCCAGCGGCCGTGTTCGTGCAGGGACAGGGTATGAACCCGCGCGTCGTGCTCGAATGCGTCCTGCACGCCATCGCCGTGATGCGCATCGAAATCCACGTACAGCACTCGCCCTGCCCCGCCCCGCAACAGCACAAGAATGGCAAACACCGGATCGTTGAAATAGCAAAATCCGCTGGCCCTGTCGCGGCGGCCATGATGCGTACCCCCCGCCGGATGGTAGGCAATGCGCCCTTCCAGCGCGAGTTCCGCCGCGCGCATGGAGCCGCCGACGCTGGTAGCGGCGCGCGCATAGACGCCGGGAAACAGCGGATTTTCCATGGTGCCGATGGCAAACGACCGCCTGACCTCCGCTGCGACCATGCCAGTCGCGTCGGCCTGCTGCAACGCGCGCACATAAGCCGGCGCATGGAACCATTCGAGTTGCGCTGCACTTGCTTGCGGGCTGGTTACGAATTCGCCGGCGTGCAGCCAGCCAAGGGCGCGGCATAAGTCCATCACCGGCGCCACGCGGGGAATGGCCAGGGGGTGATTGGCGGTGTAACCGGTATGGCGATAGACCTCGTGCCCGATGAATACCGGCGCCAGCACTTTGTGCGATGCAATTATTGAAAGTGCCATAAATAATGACAAAAACATGCCTCTGGTGAGGCTGCCATTTTTTTGGGGAAAGTCGATAATCGAGTGACCGTCAACCCGGATTCCTCAAAACTTGGTCTGTCACAACAACCCGCCCGGTGATCAGCGCAGATTGGCAGGCACGGGTGTTCTTTGCAGTGGCGGATTTATTCTATCAGACCACTCTAATATAAACAGATTCTAATGTGCTGCGGTGTGCACCACCACGTAATGCACGTCGTGCCTCACCAATCTTGATTCACGGGACAACCATGCCAAACCCTTTTCTTGATGCAAAAGGTCTGAATTGCCCGCTACCGATACTGCGGGCCAAGAAAGCCATACAAGCTTTGGATATCGACGGGCTGCTGGATATACACGCCACCGACCCCGGCGCAGTAAAAGACTTTGCCGCATTTTGCCGCTCGACCGGCAACGAACTGGTGTCCCCCGTGCACGATGGCAGTGTCTACAAGTTCACGATCAAACGCGTCAACCAGGACGCCACCGTGGATTGGGCGTATCCGCCATTCACCCTGGGTCCAGCGGCCGCGGCGCTGCACGCCATGCCGGTCTAGCGCTCGACATAATCAAGCACGTAGCCCCTGCCATACAGCGTCCTTACCATCACCCCGGTATCGCTGATTTTCTTGCGCAGCCGGTGCACGTAAACCTCAATCGCGTTGTGGCTGACTTCCTGATCGAAAGTGTAGATCTGTTCGACCAGTTGCTCCTTGCTGACGACGCGGCCGAAGCGCCGCATCAGCACCTCCAGCACACTCATTTCATGCACCGACAACGCCAGGGCATGGCCGCGGATGGCGGCAGTGCGCGCCGCAGGATCAAAACTCAGGTCACGGTAGCTCAGTACCGGTGTCGCCGAGCCCTGACCGCGGCGCAACAACGCGCGCACCCGCGCCTGCAGTTCGTTCAGGCTGAACGGCTTGACCAGATAATCATCGGCGCCGAGATCGAGGCCCGCGACTTTTTCTTCCGGCTGCTCGCGCCCTGACAGGATCAACACCGGCAAGGCATCATTGCGGCGGCGCAGGCGGCGCAGCACTTCAAGTCCGTCCAGTTTGGGCAAGCCCAGATCGAGAATCAGCAGGCCGAATCCGGCGGTCTTCAGCGCCTCGTCGGCGGCGAGACCGTTGTCCACCCAATCGACGGCGAACCCGGCCTGCGTCAACGCAAAACGCAGGGCTTCGGCCAGCGCCGCATCATCCTCGCTGATCAGTATGCGCATGGCATTCCCGCTCCAGGATAACTCATAAGTTATTGTTTTTAAATGTTTTTATTATATTGATCCACGCAACTTCATGCTGCGTCGCGGCAGATCATTGTAGGGGCAAGGTTCAGGATTTTGTAAGTATTTTTGAATAGGATGCCTGAGGGGAAAAGTCACAAAAAAGTCTGGGATGATGCACACCCGCCGACTGCCCTGCTGATTTTCAACCAAAGGAGGGCTGCATGGAACTGTCCGAAAAGCACCAGGAATACTGGCGCAAAAATCTGGTGGTCACGGCGATACTGCTGACGATCTGGTTTCTTGTCACCTTCGTCGAAGCCTGGTTTGCCCGCGACTTGAACAGCATCAGTTTTCTTGGCTTCCCGCTGGGCTTTTACATGTCCGCGCAGGGCTCACTGGTGATCTATGTTCTGATCATCGGCTTCTACGCCTGGTACATGAACAAGCTCGATAATCAATACGGCGTACAAGAGGAGGACGAAAAATGAGCCAGGCCGCCTTCAGTCAGATCGGTTTCAAGCAGCAGCTCAAAAAGTATTACGCCCTGTACACCGGCGGTTTCCTTGCCTTCATCATCCTGCTGGCCATCGCCGAGCAGATGGGACTGCCGCGGAAATACATCGGCTACACCTTCCTCGTCGCCACCATCGGCCTCTACGCGATGATCGGCATCATGAGCCGCACCGTGGAAGTCTCGGAGTACTACGTCGCCGGACGACGCGTGCCCGCCTTCTTCAACGGCATGGCAACCGGCGCCGACTGGATGAGCGCAGCCTCGTTCATCGGCATGGCCGGTACCTTGTATCTCTCCGGCTTCGACGGCCTCGCCTTTGTCATGGGCTGGACCGGCGGTTATGTGCTGGTGGCGCTGTTCCTCGCCCCCTACCTGCGCAAATTCGGCCAGTTCACGATTCCCGACTTCCTCGGTGCGCGTTACGGTGGCAACATCGCACGCTCAATCGGCGTGTTTGCAGCCATCCTCTGCTCGTTTGTGTATGTGGTCGCACAAATTTACGGCGTGGGTCTGATCACCAGTCGCTTCACCGGGCTGGAATTCGGTGTCGGGGTCTTCGTCGGTCTTGGCGGCATTCTGGTGTGCTCGTTCCTCGGCGGCATGCGCGCGGTGACCTGGACCCAGGTCGCGCAGTACATCATCCTGATCATCGCCTACCTCACCCCGGTGATCTGGCTGGGCGTCAAACACACCGGCATTCCGGTGCCGCAGGTCGCTTATGGCCAGGTGCTGGCAAAGGTCGGTGAACTCGAGAAAAAGCTCACTGCCGACCCCAAAGAGCAGGAAGTCCGCAAAATCTTCAAGGATCGCGCAGACTCGGCCAACGCCGCGCTGAAAGACCCGGCCAAGGCTTATGCTGACAACAAGGCCAAGCTCGAACAGAACGTCAACACCCTGAAAGCGGCGAATGCACCGGCCGACCAGGTCGCTGCCGCTGAAAAAGCGCTGGCGGGATATGCAAAAGATGTCGATGCGGCAAAAGCGCAATGGACCAAGGACAAGGGCGGTGCCGCACGTGCCGCCCCACCGCGATCACATGCAGAGCCCTACCCCGGCAAAGACGAGGCAGCGCGCGACACTGCACGCCTCAACTTCATCGGCATCGTGTTCTGCATGATGTTCGGCACCGCTGCTTTGCCGCACATCCTGATGCGCTACTACACCACGCCCAGCGTGCGTGAAGCCCGGGTTTCGGTGTTCTGGTCGCTGTTCTTCATCTTCCTGCTCTACTTCACCGCACCCTGTCTCGCCGTGCTTGCCAAGTTCGAGATCTATTCGAACCTCGTCGGCACCCAGTTCTCGGCACTGCCGGCATGGGCGGCGGCGTGGCAGACGGTGGATGCTACCTTGCTCAGCATCACCGACATCAACAAGGATGGCATCGTGCAACTGGCGGAAATCGTCATCGGCGGTGATCTGATCGTGCTGATGACGCCAGAGATTGCCGGCCTGCCTTATGTGGTATCAGGGCTGGTTGCAGCCGGCGGCCTGGCTGCGGCGCTGTCCACCGCGGACGGTCTGCTGCTGACCATCGCCAATGCGCTGTCGCACGACGTCTACTACAAGATGATCGACCCCGCTGCCACGACTTCCCGTCGCGTCACGGTCTCGAAAGTCCTGTTGCTGGTCGTGGCGCTGATCGCCGCCTACGTCACGTCGCTGAAACCGGGCAACATCCTGTTCCTGGTCGGCGCGGCGTTTTCGCTTGCGGCTTCGGCGTTTTTCCCGGCGTTGGTGCTCGGCGTATTCTGGAAACGAGCCAACAAGGCCGGTGCCATTGCCGGCATGGCAGTCGGTCTCGGGGTGTGCTTCTACTACATGGCCACCACCTACCCGTTCCTGCGCGACCTGATCGGCGTCACCAAACCGATTGCGGATTACCTGTGGTTCGGTCTGAACCCGATCTCCGCGGGTATGTTCGGCCTGCCGATCGGCATGGCCACCATCATCATCGTCAGCCTGCTGACACCGGCACCGAGCAAACAGGTGCAGGATCTGGTGGAGCATGTGCGTTACCCGGTACTCAAGGGCAGCTCGTACTCGACGCAGACCAACTGACCGGCAGCAGCACAGCATCAAAACAAAGCCCGCTTCGGCGGGCTTTGTTTTGGGGCAAAACCACTGGACCGTCATGCTAGAATCGCGCCCTCCGGAGAGGTGGATGAGCGGTTTAAGTCGCACGCCTGGAAAGCGTGTTTACGGTGAAAACCGTAACGAGGGTTCGAATCCCTCCCTCTCCGCCAACAAAAAACAGCCCGCATAGGCTGTTTTTTTATTGGCGCAGCAGGGCGTGTGGACGAAGCCACCGGTTCGGCCAATGAATCCTACCCCGGCGGAGCAACGCCAAGACTGAGCCTGACAAGATCCGCGACACTCCCGGCTTTCAGCTTGGTCATCATGCGCGCCTTGTGCACCTCAACCGTACGCACGCTGATACCGAGATCGAGTGCAATGTCACGGTTGTGCCGGCCGGCAACCACATGATTCATGACTTCAAGCTCGCGTGGGGTGAGTATTTCCAGTTGCCGGCGCATTGCTTCCGCGGAATCGCCGCTGCTTTTGCGCTCCGCCTGGCGCTCAAAGGCCTCCTCAATGGCATTCAGCAGCCGCTCATGATCCAGCGGTTTTTCCAGAAAATCCACCGCCTGCGCGCGAAAGGCCTGTCTTGCGGAATCCACATCGCCATGCCCGGTCATGATGATGACCGGCATGCGGCAACCGATTTCGACCAGCCGTTTTTGCAGGGACAGACCATCGATGCCCGGCATGCGGATGTCGAGCAGCACGCAGCCGCTCCAGTCCGGCTGGTATGCCTTGAGGAAACCCTCGGCATCGGCAAAAACCGTTGCAGCAAATCCTTGCAGGCCGAGCAGCAGCATCAAAGCATCCCTGACCGGCTGCTCGTCTTCGACGATGAATACGGTGAACCCGCGTGCGGCCATGCTCAGCCTTTCTCTGTCGGCAGGGATAACCGGAAAATACCGTGGTCCGCGGCTTCGGCCCAAAGGCTTCCGCCGTGTGCTTCCGCGATCGCCCTGCTGATGATCAGCCCCAATCCAAGCCCGCTGGATTTGGTGGAGTGAAATCCTTCAAACACCCGGTTCAGACGCACCTCATCAAAACCCGGCCCGCTGTCCTCGATGCTGATGCACACGATCGAACCTCCCTCCTTCGCGACACTGATATCCACACGCCTCTCTCCGGCCGGACGCTCGGCGACAGCGTCAAAGGCATTGGCGATCAGGTTGCGCAGTACGACTTCGAGCTGCAGACGGTCACCCAGCACGATGACCGGAGGCACGGCTGCCAGCGACAGGCTGACGGAATCACGCGCAGCCCTGCCCTCGAATGAAGCTGCAGTCGCGGCAAGCACCTCCTCCAGCTCCAGCATTTCCAGCTGTGTGGCGCCGGTCCTGAAAAAATCCCGCAGGCGGCGCAGCACCTCGGAGGCGCGCAATGATTCCCGCACCATGCTCTGCACTGCGTCGTGCAGACGCGGCCCGGTTTCGCCGTTCTTCAGCAGCAATGCACAGGCGCTGCCGTAGGTGGAAAGCGCGGTCAGGGGCTGGTTCAGTTCATGGGCAAGCGCGCCCGCCATTTCACCGGCGGCAGCCAGCCGCAGGGTCTGCCGCAGCTCGGTGCTGATGCGCTGCTTCTCGTCGACGACGACGCCGATAAAAAACCCGAAAAACGCAATCACCACCGCCAGTGTCTGCACTTCGATCACGGTCACCGTGGCCAGGTCCCCCAGATGCACCGCAAAAATGATGCCCAGCTGCACCAGCATCGCAACGATCACCGCGCCCGGGAACCCCTGCCGCGACGCCGCCCAGGCCACGGGCAGGAACAGCACGTAAAAATACTTGAACTCCGCGCTGTCTCCCCATCCGAAGGGAATCCAGAGACAGGCCGCCGTAACCGCCAGATCGACCAGGAATTCCCGGCGCAGCACCAGCCGCCGGAGCTGCTGCCTGTGACGCTCATCCATCAGCATCGACAGCAGCGGCATGGCGATCAGCACGCCAACGCAGTCTCCGATCCAGTAATGAAAGACCGCCTGCTCGACGCCCTCAGCCGGCACATAACCCGCGAAGGCCAGGGTCAGCACAAAAACACCGCTGTTGAACAGGGTGCCGGCCGCGATCACCCAGGACCAGATAAAAAGACTGCGCTGATCCTTGAACAATTCGCCGTCGGGAATCCATCTGCGCAGGGCCTTCGCAATGATCCAGCAGCCGAATGTCAGCATCAGCGCCAGGCCCAGCGTGATGAAAAAATCCACCGGCAGGCCGCGCACCCATGTTTCCGCCAGGACAATGGCGCAGATGATGGGCAGCAGCGCACGTTTGCCGAAACGCAGCAGCGCAATCACTCCCACGGCCGGTGCCGGATTCCAGGGCGTGATGTTCAATCCATGCAGCGGATGGATGTAGCTGGTCCAGTCAAGACCGACATAAGCAATGACCAGCAGGACAAGCTCACGCCAGCGGGGACGGTAGTCCAGCAGCATTTTTTTCATTGCATCGAGTTGATCAGACGTCATTTTGCTGTTGATGACCATCTCAGGTAATTCGTCAAAACACGTAAGTGATTCACTTATGGCATGAATACCCTATTGCATTCAACACCCTTCTGACAACCGCCGCGGCATGGACGCTAGCGGATTCCCGTAAGGGGACTTGCGAATTTTCAAACAACGGGGGCTGCTGAATACTGCCGCCCATGAAACCCGCCCTCACCACAAGCCTTCTGTTTTTCCTGTTTGGATTCTGGTTGCTGCTCTCCGGAATCTACACGCCGTTTCTCGTAATCGCCGGCGCATTCAGCGCACTGGCGATCGCCCTGCTCTCGAGACGAATGGGGCTGGCCGATGACGAAGGCCACCCGATACGGCTGGCCTGGGGTGCCGTTTTTTCGTACTGGCCGTGGCTGATCGGGGAAATCATCAAATCCTCATGGGATGTCGCCAAACGCATCGTCAATCCCGGCTTGCCGATTTCGCCGACTCTTGTCGAGTTTTCACCATCGCAAAAAACCACGCTCGGACTCGTCACCCATGCCAACTCGATCACGCTGACGCCCGGAACCATCAGCATCGAAGTCGAGCCCGGCCGTTTCCTGGTCCATGCATTGACCGCGGAAGGCGCCGCCGGGCTGGCCGGCAGCGAAATGGACCGGCGCTGCGCCCGGCTGGAAGGTGCTAAAACATGCTGAGCGCCGCCGTTCTCGCCGTGCTGGCCACCATTGCCCTCGCCCTTTGCCGTGCATCCCTTGGCCCGACGGTATTTGACCGGCTGCAGGCAGCCAGCACCATCGGCACCGCAGCCATGCTGCTGCTCGCGCTGTTTGGATTTCTCAACGGGCGCCCCGAGTTTCTCGACCTCGCACTGGTCTACGGCCTGCTCAACGTCGTCGGTGTCATCGCGGTCTTGAAATTTTTCCGCAACGGCAGCCTGGGCGGTTCCGTCGGGGATCCGGATTGAGTCTGGTAATCGACATCCTGAGCAATATCAGCCTGCTGGTCGGCTCGCTGTTCTGTCTCGCAGGCGCCGTTGGAATGCTGCGCATGCCCGATTTTTATACCCGGGTTCATGCCGCCAGCCTGATCGAAACCGCCGGCGCCGGGTTCATTCTGCTCGGACTCCTGCTGCAGGCGGGTTTCACGCTGGTTGCCGCCAAGCTGCTGATGATCGGCCTTTTGATCCTGTTTGCCAGCCCGACCGCGAGCCATGCGCTGGCACGCGCTGCATTGTTGAGGGGGCTGAAACCCCTGCTTGCCGAAAAAGGGGAACAGCCATCGAAACCCTGATCGTGCATGTGCTGCTGATACTGATGATGCTTGCCGTCCTGGCCATCGCAAGGACACGTAACCTGTTTTCAGTCATCGTGCTCTCCGGCATTTACAGTTTTCTGATGGCCACGGTTTTCGTCGCGCTGGACGCGGTCGACGTGGCCATGACCGAAGCCGCCGTCGGCGCCGGCGTTTCCACGGTGCTGCTGCTGGGCGCCCTGCACCTGTGTCGCAGCGATGAAGCAAAACCCACGCATCGCCCATGGATTCCGCTGTCCCTTTCAACCGCCACCGCCGCGATGCTGATTTACGGCGCCCTGGGATTACCCGGATTCGCCGATCCCGATGCCCCCATACACCGGCATGTGGTACCCCGCTACCTGCAGAATGAAATCGATATCCCCAATGTCGTAACAGCGGTACTTGCGAGTTTTCGCGGCTTCGACACCCTCGGGGAAACCGCCGTGGTGTTTACCGCCGGCGCCGGCATCATCGCCTTGCTGCGCCGGCGCAAAAAAAACGGCAAGGAAGGAAACCCCGATGCAGGATGACCTCGTGCTCAGGGTAATTGGAAAAATACTGATTCCCTACATCCTGCTTTTTGCCGTCTATGTGCAATTTCACGGCGATTTCGGACCTGGCGGTGGCTTCCAGGCCGGAGTGATCTTTGCCACCGGAATTGTTTTTTATGCGCTGATTTTCGGTCTGCAACAGGCGCGCGCCGTTATTTCCGACGGTTTTGTCGAGGCAATGCTTGCGGCGGGTGTTTTGCTGTATGCCGGAATTGGCGTTGCCGGATTGCTGCTGGGCGGCAATTACCTCGACTATTTTGTACTCAGCAGCGACCCCATCCATGGCCAGCATCGCGGAATTTTCTGGGTCGAACTGGGCGTGGCCATCACGGTCTGCGGCGTCATGATCAAGATTTTCTACATGTTTGCTTCGCACGGTGACGGCGGGGAGCACCGCCAGTGACGCACTTTACCTACATGGCGACCGTGTTCCTGATGGTTGCCGGCCTCTACATCGTGATTGCCCGCGGCAACCTGATCAAAAAACTGATCGGCCTGTCGATACTCCAGAGTTCGGTCTTCCTGCTGTACGTCGCCCCCGGAAAACTCCTGGGAGGCACCGCGCCCATCCTGTCGCCAGAATTCAGCCTCTACTCCAATCCGCTGCCGCATGTGCTGATCCTCACCGCCATCGTCGTCGGTGTGGCCACCCTGGCACTGGGACTGGCGATCACCGTACGCATACGTGAGGCCTACGGCACCATCGAGGAAGACGAGATCGTCGCCCTCGATCAGGATGATTTTCATGACCGGCCGGAAAATCAGTCATGAGCATTTCCGCGCACCTGCCGGTCCTCCAGGTGGTATTGCCGCTGATCTCCGCGCCGCTTGCCGTGCTGCTGCGCCACGGCGGTTTTGCCGCCGCCATCGTGACCACCGGAGCGTGGGCAGCATTTGCCGCAGCCATCGGACTATGGTTGCAAGTCGCAGAGTCCGGCACACTCTCCTACCACATCGGCAACTGGGCACCACCCTGGGGCATTGAATACCGTGTCGACCGGCTCACCAGCTTTGTCCTGCTGCTGGTATCCGGCACTGCCGCCATTGTCCTGCCCTGGAGCCGCGCCAGTATCGAACGCGAAATTCCGCAAGAGCTGCACTATCTTTATTACGCCATGTTCGGCCTCTGTCTCGCCGGCCTGCTGGGCATCACGATCACCGGCGATGCATTCAACATTTTTGTTTTTCTTGAAATTTCATCGCTGGCCACCTACGTACTGATTGCAATGGGGCGCGACCGGCGGGCGCTGACCGCTGCCTATCGTTACCTGATCATGGGCAGCATCGGTGCCACCTTCATCGTCATCGGCATCGGATTCCTCTACCTGATGACCGGCACCCTGAACCTTGCGGACATGGCAGTGCGCCTGCGCGAAGTCGAAAATACCCGCCCTGTCTTGGTGGCACTGGCGTTCCTGACCGTCGGCATCTCCCTGAAACTGGCCCTGTTTCCCCTGCACCAGTGGCTGCCCAACGCATACACCTACGCACCGTCGGCAGTGACCGCATTTCTCGCCGCAACGGCAACCAAGGTCTCGGTGTATGTGCTGATCCGCTTTTATTATTCGATTTTCGGTGAAAGCCTGGTATTCGAACAGTTGCCGCTGCCGCAGATCATGCTGGTGCTGTCGCTGCTGGCCATGTTCATCGCCAGCTTCATTGCAATTTTCCAGGACAACCTGAAGCTGCTGTTTGCCTATTCAAGCATTGGCCAGATCGGCTACATCACCCTCGGCCTTTCATTCGGTTCGGTGACCGGATTGACGGGGTCGATCGTGCATCTGCTGAATCACGGCATCGCCAAGGCGGCCATATTCCTGCTGATCGGCGGCCTGGTGCTCGGGCTCACCCGCCCGGGCACAACACCGGTCGTCCCCGGATTTGACCGTCTGGCCGGGCTGTCAAAAAAAATGCCGCTGACCTGCATCGGCATTGTCATCGCCGGCCTGTCGCTGATCGGCGTCCCGGGGACCGCCGGCTTCATCAGCAAGTGGTACCTGATCCTTGCCGCACTGGAGCAAGGTCAGTTCTGGCTGGTCGGTGCAATCGTGCTGAGTTCGCTGCTCGCCGTTGCCTATGTCTGGCGCTTCGTCGAGGTTGCCTACTTCAGCCCGCCTCCTGCCTCCAGTACCGATATCAAGGAGGCACCATTTTCGCTGCTCGCCCCGGCATGGCTGCTGGTCATTGCCACGCTCTGGTTCGGTCTTGATACCTCGTTCAGCATCGGCGCCGCATCCGATGCCGCGCGGCAACTGCTGAAGACCGGATCATGAGCACGGAAACCGCCATTGCCGTCGCTCTGCTGGCTCCGCTGCTGGGCGCGGTCGGCATCGCGTTGGCCGGGAAATCTCCCAATCTGCGGGAAGCCGTGACCCTGATCACCGCCTTCGCACTGCTTGCCTGCGTTGTGCAGTTGCTTGATCCCGTGCTGGCTGGTCATCGCCCCGGCCTGGTACTGCTGGAACCGCTGCCCGGACTGCCGATCGCCTTCGAGGTCGAACCGCTGGGCATGTTGTTCGCGCTGGTTGCCTCCGGACTCTGGATTGTCAATTCGATCTATTCCATCGGTTACATGCGCGGCAACCAGGAAAAAAACCAGACCCGTTTTTACGTCTGCTTTGCGCTGGCAATTGCCGCGACCATGGCCATCGCCTTCTCCGCAAACCTGCTGACGCTGTTCCTGTTTTATGAAGTGCTGACGCTGATTACCTATCCGCTGGTCACCCATGCCGGCACCAATGAAGCCAGGAGCGGCGGCCGCACCTACCTGGCGATCCTGATGGGCACCTCCGTGATTTTCCTGCTGCCCGCGGTGATTTACGTCTGGCACGTCGCCGGCACCACCGACTTCCGGCCCGGCGGCATCCTGCCCGACACGCTGGATCACGGCACCGTCGCCGTTCTGCTGGCATTGTTCATGTTCGGCATTGGCAAAGCGGCCCTGATGCCCTTCCACCGCTGGCTGCCAGCAGCGATGGTGGCTCCGACACCGGTCTCCGCGCTGCTGCATGCGGTGGCCGTGGTCAAGGCCGGTGTCTTTTCCGTAGTCAAGGTGATGGTGTTTGTGTTCGGGTTTGACCAACTCTCCGGCGCCACCGACTGGCTGGCCGCCATTGCCGGATTCACCATCATCGCCGCATCGGTTGTGGCGCTTTCGGCCGTGAACCTGAAACGCCGGCTCGCGTACTCGACGATCAGCCAGCTTTCCTACGTCATTCTCGCGGCCGCCATCCTCGCCCCCCTGTCGATGATCGGCGCGGCGCTGCACATCGCAGCCCACGCACTCGGCAAAATCACGCTTTTTTTTGCCGCCGGCGCGATTTACACCGCGGCCCACAAGACCGAAATCAGCCAGCTCGACGGCATCGGACGGCGCATGCCCTGGACCATGACGGCTTTCGGCATCGGCGCGCTGTCCATGATCGGCCTGCCGCCGGCTGCCGGGTTTATCAGCAAATGGTACCTGGTGTCCGGAGCCATGGAACAGGCGCACTGGTTCGCGCTGGCGGTGGTGCTGCTGAGCACATTGCTGAACGCCGCTTACTTCATGCCGATCATCTACCGCGCCTTCCTGCGTCCGTTGTCGGCAGACGCCGTGGCGCACCCGCACGGCGAAGCGCCGGCGTCCATCCTGCTGGCGCTGGGACTGACCGCCGCGGGAACCATAGCGTTTTTCTTTTTTCCGGATGTACCGCTGTCACTGGCGCGGCAAATGGTGGAGGCCCCATGAAACAGGAGCACTGGCTGGACAATCCCGAAAACCAGCGCTGGTTATGGCGCGGCTTCCTGCTGACGCTGGCGCTGACTGTCATCATCGGCGCCGTGGTTGATCTGCATCCACATTTCGCGATCGAGGGCTGGTTCGGTTTTTACGCCGCCTACGGTTTTCTGACCTGCCTGTTGATGATCGTCGTCGCCAAAGGGCTTGGCCTGCTGCTGAAACGGCCTGACAGCTATTACGACCAGGACAACCGCGATGAGTAGCGCCTTTGTCCTGCACCCCGCCCTGGTCCTGATTGCGGGCGCCTTCCTGCTGCCGCTACTGCGCGGCGGGGTGCGCAATTTCGCCGTGGTCGCAATACCGGCACTGGCGCTGGCCGCAGTGATCCTGCTGCCCGAAGGCCGGTTGTGGCAGACAAACTGGCTGGACTATTCCCTGGCGCCGCTGGCGGTCGACCGGTTGTCACGGCTTTTTGCCGGCATCTTTGCGCTGATGGCGCTGGCCGGCGGCCTGTTTGCGCTGAAACAGCACAGCCGACTGGAAATTTCCGCGGCCTATCTCTACGCCGGATCGGCCATCGGTGTCGCTCTCGCCGGCGATCTGGTGACGGTATTCCTGTTCTGGGAATTCATGGTGGTGGGTTCAACGCTGGTCATCTGGAGTGCCGGGACTCCTGCTGCATGGGCGGCGAGCCGGCGTTACCTCGCCGTTCACCTCGCCGGAGGCGTCATTCTTTTTGCTGGCATCACCGGGCACATCATCGATACCGGTGATGCCAGTTTTACCGCGATGCAGGCTGACTCCATCGCCCACTGGCTGATCCTGATCGGCTTTCTGCTCAACGCGGGCGCCCCGCCGTTTTCGGCATGGCTGCCCGACGCCTACCCGGAAGCCTCGTGGAGCGGCATGGTGTTCCTGTCCGCGTTCACCACCAAGACGGCGGTGTACGTGCTGCTGCGCGGATTCCCGGGCACCGAAATCCTGATCTGGATCGGGATTTTCATGATTTTCTACGGCATTGTTTATGCGCTGCTTGAAAACGACATGCGCCGCATCCTGGCTTATTCGATCGTCAACCAGGTCGGCTTCATGATCACCGGCATCGGTATCGGCACCGAAATGGCCCTGAACGGCACCGCCGCGCACGCTGTCAGCCACATCATCTACAAAGCGCTGCTGCTGATGTCGGCCGGAGCCGTGCTCGCCGCCACCAACCGGCGCAAATGCTCGGAGCTGGGCGGCCTGTTTCACAGCATGCCGCTGACCACCGTCTGTGCCTGCGTCGGCGCCCTGGCCATTTCATCCTTTCCGCTGACCTCCGGCTTCATCTCCAAATCAATGGTGACCCAGGCCGCCTTCGATGGCCATCTGCAGGCGGTGTGGCTGTTTCTCGCCGCCGCCTCGGCGGGGGTGTTCCTGCATGCAGGCATCAAGTTTCCATGGTTTGTGTTCTTCCAGAAAGACTCTGGCCTGCGCCCCGCTGATCCACCCATGAGCATGCGTTGCGGGATGGTGCTGTTTGCCTTCCTCTGCGTGGCGATCGGTTTGTGGCCAGACCTTTTGTACGGACTGCTGCCCCATGTCGTTGATTACGTGCCATACACGGTTGCCCATGTCATCACGCAACTGCAACTGCTGCTGTTCTCGGGACTGGCATTTTTTGTGATGCTGAACTACCTGAAGCGCACGCCGACTATCACCCTGGATGCCGACTGGCTGTGGCGAGCTTCAGGCCCGGCCGTGACACGCCGCCTTGCCGGCGCCATCAGGCAGATTCTTGCCCGTATGCATACAGGCATTGCAGCGGCCACGGCGCTGGCAAGCACCGTCATCATCCGTCACCGACGGCCCGGGGGTCTTCTTCTGCGCTCTTGGCCCAGCGGCAACATGTCGCTTTGGGTCATGGTGCTGCTGCTGTCCTACCTCGCGCTCTACTACATGGAATAGCAGGCATGCCGGACATCAAACACAACGACACCATCTTTTTTGGACTGAGGCGACAACTCATTATTTTCGCCCTGCCGCGTCTGTCCGAAATACCACCGGCCGAATGGGATGCGGCGCTCGATAAATCCAGAAAAATCGACTTTGACGGTACCGAGCGCATCGCGATTGTGATCAGCGTCGGCTTCGTCACTGCCCTGCTCAGCTTCAGCCCGGAACAGCAGGAAGCAATGGGATTTATTGCCAAATACACCGTTCAGTTTGCACTTGCCCTTCCCATGCTGATTGCACTGCTTGCGCCCTTCTACCTGCGCCGACTGCGCCGAGGCCTTGATGCCGTGCTTTCAAAGCAGAATCACAAGATCGGAAAAGGAGCGCAGCCATGACCCTCGATAACGAAAAATCGCCTGCCGATGTCGCAAGTCGATATGCGCCATCTGTCCATTTCACAAGCGGAGAGTTGAATATGGCCCACCCGAACGACCCTGGCACATCAAGGCAGTCGCTACGCCTGCTGATCCCCGTTACCGCGGCGGAGAACTCAAGGTGGGGGGTCCGCTACGCGCTGCGCCTGAAGGAACAGGGTCATCAGGTCGAAGTTATTTTCCTGAACGTCGGCGAAATCATCACTGACTGGCAGGCGCTGCGATTCCGGACACAGGCTGAAATCGCCGAATTTCAATCACAACGTGCGCAGACTTTCATCGACGAAGCTTCCAGCCTGCTGCCGGCCCGGGACGTCGGGTTCCGTGGCCTGTTCCGGCGGGGAGATCCGGTCTTTTGCATTCCGGATACCGCCGAAGAACTGGACTGCAACCAGATCGTGATGCCCTTGCCAGCGAAGAGTATCTGCAGTTTTTTTTCGAAAAATGTTACCGCCACCATCATGCAAAAAAACAATGTCGTCCCGGTCATCATCGTTGACCAGGACGGACGACATGCTGATCTGGATAAAAAGCCGTCATATTGGGGCCGCAGGTACAGCCAAGCGCGGCGCCCTAGTCCTTGAGGCGCTCCAGCTTCGCCTTCCAGGTATCTGACAGCATGCACGCCAGCCAGGCTTCGTTTTCGGCCTGGACACCACCGGACAGCATGGTTTCCTGAGAGGTGTTGAGCGCAACCTTGGCCTGCAACACGGCGATACGCGGGTTTTTCGCAATCGACCGCGCCAGCTCCAGCACCACAGGCATCAATTCAGCGCGGGATACCACCCGCGCCACCAGGCCCAGGCGTTCTGCTTCTGCCGCATCGATGTGCTTGCCGGTGAGTATCATTTCCTTGGCCTTTTGCAGACCGATCGCCCGCGGTAATCGCTGCGTGCCGCCGGCCCCCGGCAGAAAACCCAGGGTCACTTCCGGGAGGCCGAACTTTGCATTGTCCGAGGCAATCCGGAAGTCGCACTGCAAGGCCACCTCCAGCCCGCCGCCGAGACAATAACCGTTGATGGCGGCGATGGTCGGTTTTGCCATGCTGGCGATGACGTTCACCCATCGCGAACGGAAAAACCGCCGCTCGTTGTACATCTCTTCCGTGCTTCTCTGCCCGCGCTCCTTCAGATCAGCGCCTGCGCAAAATGCTTTTTCGCCGGCACCGGTGAAAATGACAACACTGACGTCCGGATCGGCATCCATGGCCCGGGCCAGCCCGATGATTTCTTCGCGCAACTGGAGGTTGAGCGCATTCATCACCTGCGGCCGGTTCAGCGTCACCACGCGATGTCTCAACGCCCCGGGAAAATATTTTCCGGAACTGCTTCAAGTCACTGATCTGGCCCAGCGGCTTCATGAGCTGGAAACGAATCGCTTTGAATAATGCGAACTTGATCTTCGATGTGCCACCGTCGACTGCCCGGATGCTTTTTTCTCCGGACTTTACGGAGCCATACTTTTCCCGGTCAGCGGCTCAAGGATGGATTTCAGCTCTCATTGATATTTCGCGCCGGGCACGAGGGCACTCAGGCACGCTTCACTCGACGCACGTTCATGGCCATTGATCGCTTGAACCAGTATCAGCGTGTCGATCAGCAGGCGGATTCAAATGCTTCGTGTGACGCAGCGTTCCACAACGCAATGGCGGGCTCATCGACGCAGTCATGCTCGTAACACAAAACGCCCAGCGTTGCGGTGCCGAGCAGAAAATGCTGTGCCTGTCGTACGGAAAGCCCGATCCATCGGGCGGCGATGACGCGGCCGAAGTGGCCATGAGTGAAGAGTGCTACATCTCCCTCCAGAACGCGGAGGCGGGCAATAAAGCGGTCGGCGCGGGTCGAAATCTGGGCGGGCGTTTCACCTTGTGGAGAACCGTCCCGGAAAAGATTCCAGCCGGGTCGCGATGCGAGAATTTCTGCGGGGGTGCGTCCTTCGTGATCGCCATAGTCCCACTCTGCAAGGTCTGGTTCGATTTCGGCAGCAGGAGTCAACCCTGCCAGTGCACACGTCTGTCTGGCGCGTTGCAGCGGGCTGGTCAGCACATGGGCGAACCGGATGCCCCTGAGGCGCAATCCGAGTTCACGGGCCGCATCCTCGCCGCTTGTGGTCAATGGGATGTCAGTGCGCCCGGTATATTGGCCGGAAAGAGACCACTCGGTTTCGCCATGCCGGACGAGGTAAATCCGCGGAAGTACGTCCCGCCTGTCGGTCACTTTCCTGCTCCCCATCTCCAGTTCCGGATCTCCGGCATGTCCTCGCCGTGCTGCGTAATGTACTGTTTGTGCTCGATAAGCTTGTCCCGGAGGGCCTGCTTGGCGTAAGCGGCGCGGGACCCCAGGGAAGGCACGCGGTCGATCACGTCGGCAACGAGGTGAAACCGGTCCAGATCGTTCATCACCACCATGTCGAACGGCGTCGAAGTCGTGCCCTCCTCCTTGAAGCCGCGCACGTGGAGATTCCGGTGGCCGGTGCGGCGGTAAGTCAGGCGATGAATAAGGGTTGGATAACCGTGATAGGCAAAAACGATCGGTTTGTCAGTCGTAAAAAGCACGTCGAAATTCCTGTCGCTCAGACCGTTTGGGTGCTCGCTTTGGGACTGCAGTTTCATCAAGTCCACCACGTTGATCACGCGAACTTTCAGATCGGGAAAATACTGTCGCATCAGATCAACCGCGGCCAGGGTCTCCAGGGTGGGGACGTCTCCACAGCAGGCCATGATCACATCCGGCTCGCCGCCATGGTCATTGCTCGCCCACGGCCAAATGCCGATGCCGGCGGTGCAATGCTTGATTGCAGCATCCATGTCCAGCCACTGCGGTGAGGGTTGTTTGCCGGCTACGATCACGTTCACGTGGTTGCGGCTGCGCAGGCAGTTATCCGTCACGCAGAGCAGCGTGTTCGCATCGGGTGGCAGGTAGACCCGGATGACTTCCGCCTTCTTGTTCACGACATGGTCGATGAAGCCGGGATCCTGATGACTGAATCCGTTGTGATCCTGTCGCCACACATGCGACGAGAGCAGGTAGTTCAACGAGGCGATCGGCCGGCGCCACGGGATCTCGTTCGCGACCTTGAGCCATTTGGCGTGCTGGTTGAACATCGAGTCAATGATGTGGATAAACGCCTCGTAGCAGGAGAAAAACCCGTGACGGCCGGTAAGCAGGTAACCTTCGAGCCAGCCTTCGCACTGGTGCTCGCTCAGCACCTCCATAACTCGACCATCGGGTGCGACGTGGTCGTCGCCAGGAAGGATTTCTGCGGTCGAACAACGGTTTGTAACCTCGAAGACAGCACCCCAGCGGTTGGAGGTCGTCTCATCCGGACTGAACACGCGAAAATTGGTGGGGTTGAATTTGATTACATCGCGGACGAACTGACCTTGCACGCGCGTGGCTTCGCCCTGCACGCCGCCCGGCTTTGGCACCTTCACCGCATAGTCGCGAAAATCAGGCAGGCGAAGGTCGTGTAACAGGAGTCCGCCGTTGGCGTGGGGGTTGGCGCTCATTCGGCGCTCGCCTTTCGGGGCAAGCTCAGCGAATTCGGAGCGGAGCTTGCCGGCTTTGTCAAACAGTTCCTGCGGACGATAGCTCTTCAGCCACTTCTCCAGAATCTTCACGTGACCTGAATGACTCATATCCCCCATCGGGACCTGATGCGAGCGGAACGTGCCTTCTGCAGGTTTGCCATCCACCACCTTGGGTCCGGTCCAGCCTTTCGGTGAGCGCAAAACGATCATCGGCCAGCGTGGCCTTGACTTGAATCCCTTGCTGCGGGCAATGCGCTGGATGCGCCGGATGTCCGCCACTGCCAGATCAAGGGTTGCGGCCATCAGCTGGTGCATCCTGCCCGGTTCGTCGCCTTCAACAAAATACGGCGTGTAACCGTAGCCGCGAAACAGCGCTTCCAGTTCATCGTGCGGAATGCGTGACAGCACGGTAGGGCCGGCAATCTTGTATCCGTTCAAATGCAAGATCGGCAGCACCGCCCCATCATGGACCGGGTTGAGGAACTTGTTCGAATGCCACGCCGTGGCCAACGGGCCGGTCTCCGCTTCGCCGTCGCCGACAACACAGGCTACAAGCAGGCCGGGATTGTCAAATGCCGCACCAAAGGCATGGGACAGTGAGTAACCCAGTTCGCCGCCTTCGTGAATCGAACCCGGTGTCTCCGGCGCTACGTGGCTCGGAATGCCGCCGGGAAAGGAAAACTGTTTGAAAAGCCGCCGCATGCCCTCCTCGTCCTGCGCGATGTCGGAATAGACCTCGCTGTAAACGCCTTCCAGGTATGCGTTCGCCACCAGACCGGGACCACCATGACCCGGCCCGGTGATGTAGATCACGTCCAGATCATGCTCCTTGATGACGCGGTTCAAGTGAGCGTAAATGAAATTCAGCCCTGGCGTTGTGCCCCAGTGGCCAAGCAGACGCGGCTTGATGTGCGCCAGCTTGAGTGGCTTCTTCAGCAGCGGATTGTCGAAAAGATAGATCTGACCGACCGAGAGGTAATTCGCCGCACGCCAGTAAGCGTCCAGATTGCGAAGTGATGCCGAATTCAGGGTTTTAATGTTCATGCTTGAGTTCCTATTGTTCGACGAATCAATGCCATTTCCACTGACGCCGGGAACCTTTCTGCCCGAGCAGTACGCCTGGCGCACACTCTCTGCTGTCGGCGGATTGGCGGCGACGTTGCAGTGAGCGGCCCGGATCAGAGCCTGAATTTTCCTCCGGAGCGTGAGCGATTTCTCCGCAGAAAAAAGACGTCGGCGATTTCGGCGCATCGGCCGGCAGCGACCTCAAAATCGACTGGTCGGCAAGGTGACTATCGGCATCATTCCTGGATGACGGAGGCTGCAAAATATACTATGGGCGATATTCTCCATCCGTGCGCTGCCGAACATACGATCAAAGATGCCTGCTGTACTCTCTTTTCCGCATGCCTGCAGGGTGCAAACACGCTGCGTCGAAATGCTGCATTGAAACGTATTACATCGTACATCGTTATTTATGCAATCCGCTTTTCCTGATGTTGGTCTCGAACGACCGATGAAATTTTTATGGCACTCGCTGCTGATGGCAGGTAAACCCGCGCATAAGAAATATTTTCGTCCTACACACGATTTCAGGCGCACAAACCGGCATAAGTAAAGTCAGGTTGCCCAAGACCCGAGTGCCTGCGACGCAAGAAATCCATCGATTACAGCCTTGTCCACATCGAAATCAAGACGCACGACTGGCAAAAATCAACAGCCTGCGCGTACTGGCGGACCGTTAAAATCGCCAGGATAGTGTGCCGAACGCATTAAGCAGAAGAGAAGGAAGCCACAGTTTGAACTTGAGCAGCGACACCATTCGCGAGAGTCTGCGGCACTTGGCAGCGCGCCTGCGTGGCGCACGCAGAAAATATCAGAACACCGCTGACAAACCCCCGTTGCGTGCGGAATTGTTCAGCGCCGGGCAGATGGAACAGCACGGCAAGAACCTGGCGGGCACACATCGACTGAGCCTCACGCGCATGCCTGATCAGTTGCTCGCAAGACTGGCTGAGAACGAAGGTATTCTGCTGCGCATCTGCACCCAACTCAGAGATACGGCGATGGTAAGTCGCCGGATTACGCCTGCCGGTGAGTGGCTGCTCGACAATTTTTATCTGATTGAAGAACAAATATACGCGGCCAAGCGCAACCTTCCCAAAGGTTACAGCGGAGAATTGCCGACGCTCTCCCATGGCCCTTCGGCCGGACTACCGCGCGTATACGACATTGCCCTGGAAACGATTTCTCACGGTGACGGACGAATTGACGCGGAGAGTTTCAGTCGCTTCGTGGCCGCCTACCAGAAGACCACAATGCTTACGCTGGGGGAGCTCTGGGCTATTCCCATCATGCTTGGTCTGGCACTGATCGAGAACCTGCGCCGTGTCGGAGCGCAGGTGGCGGCAAACACTACAGACGGCAACCATGCCGACTCCTGGGCGAACCAGATGATAGAGGTCGCCAAAAAAGATCCGAAAAGCCTGATTCTGGTGGTCGCGGACATGGCACGGTCGAATCCACCGATGACCGGCTCATTTGTTGCAGAGCTTGCACGACGCCTGCAGGGTCAAAGTGCCGCCTTGGCATTACCTCTCACCTGGATTGAGCATCGACTTTCAGAGTCCGGCGTAACGATTGAGCAATTGGTGCAGTCTGAGACCCAAATGCAGGCCTCCCGCCAGGTCTCAATCAGCAACAGCATTGGCAGTCTGCGATTTTTGGGGCTGATGGACTGGCGCGAGTTCGTAGAAACGATGAGTGGCGTTGAGCAGAAACTGCGTGAGGACCCCAGCGGTGACTACGGCAATATGGATTTCGCCACCCGAGACCACTACCGGCATGCGGTCGAGAAGCTTGCGAAGGCAAGTCATCTGTCCGAGGCAGAGGTTGCTAACAAGGCAATCCAGCTGGCACAGCAACGGGCTGCCATGGCCAACAATGGCAGTCCCGGCGGCACTGGCAGTGATCGCACTTCACATGTGGGCTATTACCTGATCGATAAGGGTCTGCCACAGCTCAAGCGCGCGGTAGATGTGCGCATGACAATCACAGAAGCATTTCAACGGCTAGGCAGCCGTGCTCCATTGCTTCTTTATCTTGGCACGATCAGTGCATTGACCTTGATCATTTCCGCAGGTTTGCTGACAAAGATATACGCCGGGGGACTGCATGGCTGGATGCTCGTGCCGATAGCGATGCTCCTGATTTTGTGCACCAGTCACCTGGCGGTCGCGCTGGTCAACTGGGTGGCAACCTTACTGGCTACTCCGCATCTGTTGCCGCGCATGGACTTTTCCAGGGGGATTCCTCCGGACTGTCGCACGCTGGTTGTCATCCCTACTTTGCTTACCAGCGCACAAAACATCGAGAGTCTGATTGAAACGCTTGAGGTTCGGTATCTTGCGAATCAGGACAACAACCTGCGCTTCGGGCTGCTGACTGATTTTCGCGACGCACACGAGGAAACACTGCCGGAAGACGAATCCCTGTTGCTGCTGATCAGGAATCTTATCGAGGATTTGAATCAAAAATACAGGGATGTCAAAAGCAGCGTCAGTGGCGATGTGTTCTTTCTTTTCCACCGTCCGCGACGCTGGAATGTACGGGAACAGTTGTGGATGGGCTACGAGCGCAAGCGCGGCAAGCTGGCGGAACTGAATGCCCTCCTGCGCGGTGGTGAACGGAGCGCCTTCTCGCTGATCGTGGGCACGATGCACGCGTTGCTGGGTGCAAAGTATGTCATTACCCTGGACACCGATACCCAGCTGCCGCGTGATTCGGCGCACCAATTTGTCAGCGCCATGGCACATCCATTAAACCATGCGCAGTTTGACAATGAGCGACAGCTTGTAACCGAGGGCTATGGCATCCTGCAGCCGCGGATGGCGGTAAGCCTTCCCGGCACAAACCGTTCACGCTATGCGCGGTTGTTCGGAAGTGAGTCCGGCATCGACCCTTATACCCGTGCCGTCTCCGATGTTTACCAAGACGTATTCGGAGAGGGTTCGTTCATCGGCAAAGGCATCTATGATGTCGATGCTTTCGAGCAATCGCTGAAGGGACGATTTCCTGAGGATCGGATACTCAGCCACGACTTGCTGGAAGGCTGTTATGCGCGTGCCGGACTGCTGAGCGATGTGCTGCTATACGAGGAATATCCGCTCAGTTACAGCGCGGATGTAAGTCGTCGCCACCGCTGGATACGCGGGGACTGGCAAATTGCCTCCTGGATGCTGCGGCGTGTACCCGGTAACAGCCTGGAGCCCGCCTGCAGCAGCAGGAAAAATCCTCTCTCGCTGCTTTCGCAGTGGAAAATATTCGACAATCTGCGGCGCAGTCTGGTCCCGGCGGCATTGACGCTCCTGTTGCTGCTGGGCTGGACCGTCTTGTCATCGCCCTGGTACTGGACCCTGGTGGTGATCGGCATCATCCTGTCACCATCTTTAATCGCCTCGATTCTCGATTTGATGCGCAAGCCGGATGACATGCTTTCCGGCCAGCATCTGGCTGCGACATTGCGTGCATCCGGCACCCAATTCGAGCAGGTGGCACTTACCCTCGCCTGCCTGCCCCACGAAGCGTACTTCTGCCTGGACGCGGTCATCCGCACCAATTGGCGCTTCTGGGTCACACAAAAGAAATTGCTGGAATGGACTTCCTCGGGCAGTCTGGAACGCGACCATCACACCAGTCTCATCGCTTATTACAAGTCGATGTGGATGGCCCCCGTAATGTCCACCGCGATGGCGACTTATCTCACGGCATCGGCGCCGGAATCACTGGCAATAGCCGGACCGGTTCTGCTTCTGTGGATCGCATCACCTGCAATTGCCTGGTGGCTTAGCCAGCCCATCGCCCGTCGTAAAACGCGGCTGACGGCTGCCCAGATCATTTTTCTACGGAAAACATCGCGCAAAACCTGGGCGTTCTTCGAGACTTTCGTCGGGCCGGAAGATCACTGGTTGCCGCCGGATAACTTTCAGAAACATCCGGTTGCCGTGGTTGCGCATCGCACGTCACCAACCAACATGGGGCTGGCCCTGCTTGCCAATTTGTCCGCCTACGATTTCGGCTACATTGCGACAGGATCGCTCATCGAACGCACCACGCATGCGCTGGCAACGATGGCAGGCCTGGCGCGTCACCATGGGCACTTCTACAACTGGTATGACACGCAATCGTTGCAGCCTCTTGCCCCGCACTATATTTCTTCGGTGGATAGCGGAAATCTTGCGGGCCATTTGCTCACATTGCGACCAGGGCTGCTCGCGCTTCCCGATCACAGAATATTGGGAGGACGATTGTTTGATGGCTTGTTCGATACACTGAAAGTGCTCATTGAAAATGCGGCTGAAAAACCACCAGCCGCACGGATCCTGCTCGATCAACTGCAAAAAGATCTGCAGTCTGCCTGCGATTCCAGACCTGTCACGCTCGTGGCGACGCAAACCTGGCTGGTGCGACTGGCCACCGCTGCCGAGAATGCCGAGAACGTGGTTGTCGGCGTGGAGCTCCCCCCAGCTCATGCTCCGAAAGATGATGTGCAGTGGTGGGCGCATGCCCTGACCCGGCAATGCCGGAACGCCCTCGATGAATTGATATTGCTCACCCCCTGGCTGGCGCTGCCGACTGCACCCGGCAGATTCCACAACGCTCTGCAAGCCCCTGAAATTCCAACACTTCGCGAACTGGCCGCCTCCGACTGGCCGTGGCTGACGGCAATTGAAGAGCAATCGCTCTCTCCCGAAACTACGCCGGAGGAGCGCGCATGGCTAAATGAGCTGCATGTGCACGTTGCCACCTCAAGCCGCAACGCCCGGAAACGCGTTGCGGATATTGAGCGGTTGGCACAACAAGCGGGCGCACTGGCCGTCATGGAATACGACTTTCTCTACGACAAGGCACGTCATTTGCTCGCTATCGGCTACAACGTCGAAGAACGCCGCCGGGACACGGGTTACTACGATCTTTTGGCGTCAGAAGCGAGATTATCCAGTTTCGTTGCGATTGCGCAGGGGCAACTGCCACAGGAGAACTGGTTCGCGCTGGGCCGCCTGCTCACGACTGCAGCGGGCAGGCCGACGCTGCTTTCGTGGAGTGGTTCGATGTTCGAATACCTGATGCCGATGCTGGTTATGCCGACCTATGAAGACACGCTGCTCGATCAGACCTGCAAGGCGGCGGTGGAGCAACAGATCGCATATGGGAAGCAGCGCGGCGTTGCGTGGGGGATCTCGGAGAGCGGCTATAACGCAGTCGATGGCGCACTCAACTACCAGTATCGCGCCTTCGGTGTGCCCGGCCTGGGACTCAAGCGCGGGCTGTCCGAGGATCTGGTGATTGCCCCGTATGCTTCAGCACTGGCACTGATGGTCTCGCCCGAAGCCGCGTGCCTGAACCTGCAACGCCTCGCTGCTGAAGGACTTTCGGGTCAATTCGGCTTCTATGAAGCCATCGACTACACCCCGGCACGACTGCCGCGAGGACAAACCGGCGCCCTAATCCGTTCGTTCATGGCGCATCACCAGGGCATGATTTTTCTGTCCATCGCTTATCTGCTACTGGATCGTCCGATGCAAAAGCGTTTCGAGTCAGAGCCCATGTTCCAGGCAACCGCCTTGTTGCTGCAGGAGCGCGTGTCCAAGACTGGAGTGTTTCGGCTGCATGCCACCGAGTTCTCCGCTGTGCGCGCGGCAGCCACCGGTGAGGCAATGCCGGTGCGCGTGTGCGCCAGCCCGGACTCGCCGATACCGGAGGTACAGCTATTATCGAACGGGAGATACCATGTGATGGTCACCAACGCAGGTGGTGGCTACAGTCGCTGGAAAGACCTCGCCGTTACCCGCTGGCGAGAAGACACGACCTGCGACAACTGGGGCACGTTCTGCTACATCCGCGACGTGGCGAGCGGGGTGTTCTGGTCAAATACCCATCAGCCGACGCTCAAGCATGCAGAAACCTGCGAAACGATCTTTTCGGAGGGACGGGCTGAATTTCGCCGCCAAGACCTTGATTACGATACTTATACCGAGATCGTCGTTTCGCCGGAAGACGATATCGAACTGCGCCGGGTGCGCATCACTAACCGTGCGCGTACCCGACGCACTATCGAGGTCACGAGTTACGCTGAAGTGGTGCTCGCCTCCCCCGTTGCCGACGCATTGCATCCGGCATTCAGCAATCTTTTCGTCCAGACAGAAATCGTCCGCGAGCGCCAGACCATCCTGTGCACGCGTCGACCGCGGTCGCCGGATGAGCCGACGCCGTGGATGTTCCACCTGATGACGGTGCGCGGCACCGGTGTCGGTGAAATCTCCTACGAAACAGACCGCATGCGCTTTATCGGCAGGGGCCGCACTGTCGCCGCGCCTCAGGCGCTGGGTGATTGCGCCACACTCTCAGGCAGCGCTGGCTCGGTATTGGATCCAATCGTCGCGATTCGTTATCGAATCACTCTTGAGCCGGAACAAGTGGTAACAATAGACATGGTTTCCGGTGTCAGTACCACCCGCGAAACCGCCTTGCGCCTGGCGGGTAAATACCAGGATCGCCAACTGGCAGATCGGGTTTTCGATCTGGCCTGGACTCACGTCCAGGTAGTGCTGCGGCAGATCAATGGCAGCGAGGCGGATGCGCAACTCTATGCACACTTGGCAGGCTCCATCATCTACGCCAATTCCAGTTTACGCGCAGATGCAGGTGTGCTCAGAAGGAATCGTCGCGGACAGTCCGGTTTATGGGGATATGCCATTTCCGGCGATTTGCCAATTGTGCTGTTGCAGATAGGCGAGCAGGCGAATATCGATCTGGTGCGCCAGATGGTGCAGGCCCACGCCTACTGGCGTTTGAAGGGACTCAGCGTGGATCTGGTGATCTGGAACGAAGATCGCGCCGGGTACCGGCAGTCACTGCAGGAGCAAATCATGGGACTGATCGCCGCCGGGGTCGAGTCTCACGTGATAGACCGACCCGGTGGAATTTTCGTACGACCAGCGGAGCAGGTATCGGATGAGGATCGCATCCTGGTTCAATCGGTCGCGCGCGCCATCATCAGCGACCGGCGTGGAACTCTGGGCGAGCAACTCAACAAACGTGCCTTGACCGACGGGCGCGCGCTGCATCGGAATTTGCCTCGTTTCAAGCCAAGCCAAACCCGCCGCGCCGAACCCGCGGCGAAGGCCATACCCCAGGGGAATGACCTGCTTTTCAACAATGGGCTGGGCGGCTTCAGCCCTAACGGGCGCGAGTACGTCATTACAACTGCTCAGGACCACGTGACGCCAGCCCCCTGGGTCAATGTGCTGGCGAATGCGCACTTTGGAACCGTCGTCTCCGAGAGCGGCGCAGCCTACACCTGGAGTGAGAATGCGCACGAGTTCCGCTTGACCCCCTGGGGTAACGATCCGGTGAGTGATCCGGGCGGAGAGGCGTTTTACCTGCGTGACGAAGAAAACGGGCACTTCTGGTCGCCCACGCCCTTGCCCAGCCGCGGGGCCTCGCCCTACGTCAGCCGTCATGGCTTTGGCTACAGCAGCTTCGAGCATACTGAGGACGGCATCAGCTCTGAACTCACCGTCTACGTTGCCCTGGACGCCGCGGTCAAGTTCTCCGTATTGAGGCTGCACAACAAATCTGGCCGCGTGCGCCGGCTTTCCGCAACCGGATACGCGGAATGGGTGCTGGGTGACCTGCGGCCGAAATCATGCATGCACGTGATTACTGAAATCGATCCGATAAGCGGCGCGTTGTATGCACGCAACGCATACAACACCGAGTTCGCCGACCGGATCGCATTCTTCGACGTCGACGATACAACCAAAACCTTCACTGGCGATCGCGCCGAGTTCATCGGGCGCAACGGCACACTCAGAAATCCGGCTGCCATGGCGCGATCGCAACTTTCCAATAATGTAGGCGCCGCTTTTGATCCATGCGCGGCAATTCAGGTTACGTTTGAGTTGGCCGACGGGGAAGAGCGTGAAATCAATTTCAGGCTCGGCGTAGCGGGAAGAAGGGACGCCGATGACGCCAGCAAACTTGTCTGTCGCTTCCGCGGCTCCACTGCTGCACGCAATGCACTCGAGGCAGTACGTGAATACTGGACAACCACTCTAAACGTAGTGCAGGTGCAAACACCTGATCAATCCCTCAACCTGCTGACCAACGGCTGGCTTTTATATCAAACCCTGGCCTGCCGCCTGTGGGCACGCAGTGGCTATTATCAATCAGGTGGCGCCTTCGGTTTCCGTGACCAGCTGCAGGATGTAATGGCGCTCGTTTACGCCGAGCCCGCGCTCGTGCGCGAGCATCTGCTGCGCTGCGCGGCCCGTCAGTTCGCCGAAGGCGATGTCCAGCATTGGTGGCTTCCAGCATCCGGTCGCGGCGTACGCACGCACTGCTCGGACGACTTTCTGTGGCTGCCGTTGGTCTTATGCCACTATGTTTCGAGTACCGGCGACAGCGGGATACTGGATGAACCAGTCATTTTCCTCAGCGGCCGCGCTTTGGGTCCCGAAGAGGACTCGTATTTTGACTTGCCCGGCAGTTCGGAAGAGTCGGTCAGCCTCTACCAGCATGGCGTCCGTGCAGTGCTGAGGGGGCTCCGCTTTGGTGAGCACGGCCTGCCGCTCATCGGCTCCGGCGACTGGAACGACGGCATGAACTCAGTGGGTAATCACGGCAAAGGCGAAAGCGTATGGCTGGCCTTCTTCCTGCACACCGTACTGATGCGTTTCAGTAAACTCGCGCTTCAGCACGGCGACACGGCCTTCTCCGATCAATGTCAGAAAGAGGCGGAAAAATTACGCAGCAATATCGAGAGCAACAGCTGGGATGGTGAATGGTACCGGCGCGCCTATTTCGACGACGGCACGCCACTGGGTTCGGTACAAAACGACGAATGCCAGATCGATGCGGTTCCGCAAAGCTGGGCTGTGCTTTCCGGAGCTGCGGATCCCATCCGCTCGCGCATTGCGATGGCGTCGGTGGATAAACGCCTGGTGCAACGCAAACACGCGCTGATCCAACTCCTGGATCCTCCGTTCGACAAGTCGGATTTAAACCCTGGTTATATAAAGGGCTACGTACCGGGGGTACGCGAGAATGGCGGGCAATACACCCACGCGGCAATCTGGACAGTAATGGCGTTTGCCGAACTAGGCGACAGCCAGCGCGCATGGGAGCTTTTCGACCTGATCAACCCGGTAAAGCACGCCGATTCCGAAGCGGAAATTGCCACTTACAAAGTCGAACCTTATGTGGTCGCAGCCGACGTTTACGCGGTTGCCCCGCACACCGGACGTGGCGGCTGGACTTGGTACACTGGTTCGGCCGGCTGGATGTATCGGCTTATTCTGGAATCACTGCTGGGCCTGAAGCTGGAAGTCGACAAATTGCGCTTCGCGCCATGTATTCCCGAGAATTGGGACACTTTCAAATTAGATTACCGTTTCCGTGAAACGCTTTACTCCATTACCGTGCTTCAATTACCAGCCATGGACCAGACGATTGGTGTAACGGTAGATGGCGTTGCGCAACAAGAAGCGAGCATTTCTTTGGTTGATGATCGCCTTGACCATGTGGTCGAGGTCAGAATTCATCGCCGTGACGGATGACAAACGGATCTGGCGTATGTGTGTGTCAGAAAATGACCCAGCTGCATTGCTGCGCCAAGTGAATGTTGAAGCTCGGCAAAAGCGACGCCATGCTTTACGGCGTAAGCGCTTGGAGCCCGGTTGTGCAGCATCGCCAGAAAGTTGCTATCCACACAACATTCGCAACCTGCATCCAGTGATCACCAATACATTGAAATCGGTGACGCCCATTTCGCGAAATTAGTTAAAATCAATCAATTACTTACAGTGGCTATTTTCACAATCGCCGGACAGCAGTGATTATTCATGGAACTCTAAATACCAGAAAAACCGGCTTGTGACGGTTCAGACCCCGCCCGCTCTGCCAGTCGAATACGGGCTGGCTGCTGTCGATCCCAAAACTCGCAAGCAAGCTCACAGCAGGTCCCCATCCGCGCGCTAATCCTTGAAGCGCTCCAGCTTCGCCTTCCAGGTATCTGACAGCATGCACGCCAGCCAGGCTTCGTTTTCGGCCTGGACACCACCGGACAGCATGGTTTCCTGAGAGGTGTTGAGCGCAACCTTGGCCTGCAACACGGCGATACGCGGGTTTTTCGCAATCGACCGCGCCAGCTCCAGCACCACAGGCATCAATTCAGCGCGGGATACCACCCGCGCCACCAGGCCCAGGCGTTCTGCTTCTGCCGCATCGATGTGCTTGCCGGTGAGTATCATTTCCTTGGCCTTTTGCAGACCGATCGCCCGCGGTAATCGCTGCGTGCCGCCGGCCCCCGGCAGAAAACCCAGGGTCACTTCCGGGAGGCCGAACTTTGCATTGTCCGAGGCAATCCGGAAGTCGCACTGCAAGGCCACCTCCAGCCCGCCGCCGAGACAATAACCGTTGATGGCGGCGATGGTCGGTTTTGCCATGCTGGCGATGACGTTCACCCATCGCGAACGGAAAAACCGCCGCTCGTTGTACATCTCTTCCGTGCTTCTCTGCCCGCGCTCCTTCAGATCAGCGCCTGCGCAAAATGCTTTTTCGCCGGCACCGGTGAAAATGACAACACTGACGTCCGGATCGGCATCCATGGCCCGGGCCAGCCCGATGATTTCTTCGCGCAACTGGAGGTTGAGCGCATTCATCACCTGCGGCCGGTTCAGCGTCACCACGGCCACCCCTTCGCTGATACTCACTGTTTTTACATCACTGGTTTTTGCTGACATTTCTGCTCCTGATGCGCATTGCTGCGCGAAAATGAACCGGCATTTTAATCGCTATCGCAAGCTGCCGAACGGTCGCTTGGCACAGCGCAGGTCTGCAGCTAACATCGGATAACAATAACCGGGGGGATATCACCATATGAACATTCCGCACCGCTGCGCCAAAGCCGGAATTTTGCCGCGCTTCCTTGCTGCAACACTGCTGGCCTGTGCCATCCAGTCAAAGCCATCGCTCGCCGCAGAATCGTTTCCCAACCGCCCCGTCCGCTTCATCGTCACCTTCCCGCCTGGCGGCGGTCTGGATCTGATGTCCAGACTGGTCGGCAAGTCATTGACCGATACCTGGGAACAACAGGTCATCATCGACAACCGCATCGGCGCCGGCGGCACCATCGGCACCGCCATCGCAGCCAAAGCGCCGCCCAACGGCTACACGCTGCTGTTTGTATCGTCGTCGCATGCAATCAACCCGGCGGTGTATCGCAAGCTCCCCTTCGACACCGAAAGCGAGTTCGTGCCGATCACGCTGACCACCCTCGCCCCGCATCTGCTGGTGGTACATCCGTCATTTCCGGCGACCTCGCTCAAGGAACTGATTGCCTTGGCCAAAGCCAAACCCGGCAGCATTCCCTATGTATCAGGCGGCGTCGGCTCATCGACACACTTGGCCGGTGAACTGCTGAAATCGCTGGCCGGGATTGATCTCTTGCATGTACCGACCAAAGGCACCGGGCCCGCAGTCATCGAAACCCTGTCAGGACGGGTGCCGATCACCATTGCGTCCGTTCCCTCGGTGCTGCAACAGGTCAAAGCCGGAAAACTGCGCGCACTGGGCCTGACGTCCGCTCGTCGCTCGGCCAGTGCCCCGGAATATCAAACCATCGCCGAGCTCGGCATCACGGGTTATGAAGCGGCGAGCTGGCATGGCGCTCTGGCTCCGCGCGGCCTGCCCGACAGCCTGCTCAAGCAATTGAACCGTGACATCAATGCGGCACTGAACCAGGACCTGACCAAGGAACGCCTGTTGCGCGAGGGATTGGAGGTCGTCGGCAGCACCCCCGAAGAGTTCCGCACGCAGATCAGGGCAGAAATCCTGCGCTGGAAAAAAGTCGTCGCGACCGCCGGCATACCGGTCGAATAAAAAGACCGTTACTGCACGGCTTGACTAGGTGCCGCCGCCCGCCTGCGCAAAGATCGCACGCAACTCTTTCAGATCGCTGGTCTGGCCCAGCGCTGCCATCAGCAGGATGCGCGCCTTGATGCCGCTCAGATAACCCGAGGATATGGCTCCCTTGGCCATCAGGCTCTGGTAGGAACCCTGGTAACCCTTGCCCAGGTGCGGCGCGCCCGAAGGCAGCCGCAACCCCGCCACCACGGGAATACCCGCGTCAATGGCCGCACAAACACCATTGTAAAAGGGCTGATTGACATTGCCTCCACCCGTGGCCTCGACCACGATGCCGTCCACGCGCTCCCGGATACAGGCATGGAACAGCAGATCGTTACCCCCCTGCCCCATCCGGATGATGTGCACGTTTTCCCTGACCTGGTTGATTTCCAGATGCACCCGTCGCTGCGGCATGGCAAAAAACGTGACGCCGCTTTTGCTGACACTGCCGACCGGTCCGCCGTCTCGCGCGCCGAAACAGGTCAGGATTTCCGGATTGATTTTGGTGGCATCACGCGCCGCGTGGATTTCGCTGCCCAGCGCGACCAGCACGCCGCGACCTTTCGCCTCGGGGTGGGCCGCGATCATCGCGGCATAAAGCAGATTGCGCGGACCGTCCGGATCCTTCTCGTCGGCATTGCGCTGCGCCCCGGTAAAAACCACCGGCTTGTCACCGCCCACGGTCAAATCCATCAGATAGGCGGTTTCTTCCAGTGTTGCCGTGCCATGGGTAACCACCACACCCGCCACCGCGTCATCCTGGAGCACCTTGCGCAGGGTATCCCGCAGCCCGAAGGCGGTGGCAGTGTCCATCAGCGCGCTGTTGATATTCGAGTGTTCAACAACCCGGATGTCCGCAACGTTCACCAGTTCCGGTACAGCCGATACGAGATCCCGGGCTGATGCAGCCGACACATGGCCGCCCAGACTTGCATCATATTTCGAGGCGATCGTGCCACCGGTGCCGATGACGCAGACTATGGGTTTGGTCATGTTTGAGGACTCAATCTGCCTTGATGTTGGCTTCCTTGACCACTTTTGCCCAGCGCTTGATGTCGCTGGCGACGTCGCGCCGGAACTCCTCACCGCTGCTGGCAAAAACGTCCAGCCCCATGGCTTCAAAGCGTCTCGTGGTTTCGGGTTCCTTGAGGATACCCCGGATGGTCGTCGACAGTTTTGCAACTATCGGTTTCGGGGTGCCGGCCGTGGTCAGCATGCCCTGCCAGTCGAGGACATACAGGTCTCCGGCGCCGGCCTCTTTCATCGTCGGCACCTCGGGCAGCTGACTGGCCCGGGTCTTTGCACCGACGGCAAGCGGGCGCAGGCGGCTGGATTTGATGTGCGGCAGCGCCGAGGTCAGCGACGCAAAACTCATGGTCACATTGTTGGCAAGCAGGTCGGCCACGGCTGGACCGCCCCCTTTGTAGGCAATGTGAGTCAGCTTGACGCCCGTTTGTTGTGCAAAGAATTCCCCAGCAAGGTGCGGCGCACCGCCGATGCCGGACGAAGCAAAGGTGAACTGCCCCGGCTTTTCCTTGGCCTGCGCGATCAGGTCCTTCACGGAAGTCAGCGGCGATTTGACGTTGACCACCAGCACGTTGCCGACCGCACCATTCATGGTCAGGAATTCGAAATCCTTGATCGGATCGAAGGGCATTTTCAGCAGACTGGGATTGACCGAGAAGCGCAGCGAGACGATGCCGATGGTGTAGCCGTCGGGTTCTGATTTCGCCACCAGGCCGGCGCCGATGACGCCGCCCGCTCCGCCGCGGTTATCAACGACGATCTGCTGTTTCCACAAGTCGTTCAGGCGCTGAGCGATGACACGTGCTGCACCGTCGCTGCTGCCGCCTGGTGCCGCCGAAACCACCAGTCGGATCGGCCGGTTGGGATAGTCGGTGGCATCACCCTTGGCCGCAGGCTGAGCCGATGCCGCGGCGCACAGTCCTGCCAAAAACACAGCGCTGAGGTATTTATGCGTAGTCATGATGTTCCAGTCTCCAAGTAACGTTCCGGCCGGTCAGTCCGGCATGTGCATCTTTCTGCCGCATACAAAGAAAGCAATTTCCATGCTACCCGACTGACAACGCAAACAGACTGCACTCAGTCAAAATCTTCCCGGGGAAATACCGGTGGCACCGGCTCCACGCCGTCCATCTCGGCACCAAGCTCCGCTTCGATCTGCTCCATCGATTCCAGCAGCGCCGAAACACGCAGGGTGACGCTTTCCAGGTCTTCATCGGGTATTTCCAGGCCCGCCGCAGCGGCGAGCACCCGGGTCTGATCGCGGGTCAGTTTCATGCCTTGTCTCCCGGGACCGTCAGATTGTCGAGTACGGGATGACGATCATGCCATGGGCTTGCCTGCTCAAAAGCGTGCGCGACACGGAACACCATGTCCTCGGCAAACGGTTTGCCGGCGATCTGCAGCGAAAGCGGCAGCCCCTTGCCGCTGTACCCCATGGGCACCGCCAATGACGGCACATTGGCCATGCTGAAGGGATAGGTACTGATGCGGCGCAGAATGACCTTGCGCTGCATCGCTTCGGCCGAGTCTACGGTTTCTTTCGTCGCGTCGATGCGTCCCGGCGGATTGAGGTTGGTCGGGCACAGCAGAGCGTCCACTCCCGCCAGCACCTGCAGCACTTCACGGCGCACCAGCGCGCGACCGCGCATCGCCCTGTGGTACACCGCCGCCGGTATCAGGCATCCGGCGGCCAGCCGGGTACGCGTGCCGACATCAAAGTCATGCCAGCGAGTACGCAGCCATTTTTTCAACATCATCGCCGCAATATCCGAGTCCGAGGTCAGCAACTGCAACGGCACCGCATATTTGGCCCGCGGCAAGGACACCTCCGTCACCGTCGCACCCAGGCTTTCCATCACCCTGATCGCCTCCTTCATCGCCGCTGCGACTTCCGGATGCACACCCTCGGGCCAGGCCATTTCTTTCACCACGCCCAGCGTCAGCCCCTTCAAGCCAGGTGTCAGTGCCGACACATAATCAGGAACTGGCCGGGTGCTGGACAAGGGATCCCTCGCATCATGTCCGGCGATGGCCTGCAAAAACAGTGCATTGTCTTCCACAGTACGCGTCAGCGGCCCGATGGTATCGGCAGTCCAGCCATACATCACGCCGCCCCAGCGACTGACGCGGCCGAAGGTGGGACGCAAGCCGACGATGCCGTTGGCTGCCGCAGGACTGCGCACCGATCCGCCGGTGTCTTCGCCCAGCGATCCCGATGTGAAGCCGCAGGCCGGAGCGATGCCCGAGCCGCTGGAAGAACCTGCAGGGTTGTAATCCAGATGCCAGGGATTGCGCGGTTGGCCATAAGGAAAATCGATGGTGCCGCCCTTGCCGAACTCATGCAGGTTTTCCTTGCCGATCAGGATCGCACCGGCGGCCTTCAGTTTTTCGATGACCGCCGCATCATGATCGGGCACGTTATCGGCAAGGATGCGCGATCCCAGCGTCGTCTTGATGCCTTTGGTATTGAGCTGGTCTTTCACGCCGAAGGGCAATCCGTGCAAAAGCCCGCGCCAGTGCCCGGCGACAATTTCCCGCTCAGCCGTACGCGCCTCAGCCATGGCCGATTCCGCACAGACCGTGATATAGGCGCGAAGCACCGGATTCCAGCGTTCGATGCGCGCAAGGCAGGCCTGCATCAGTTCCACCGGCGACAATTTGCCGTCGCGGATCAACCGCCCTTGTTCGGCGGCACTCAGGAAAACGATATCTGTGGAACTGGTTGGCATGCTGCGATCTTGAAGAGCGTGAGGAGTGTTGTGAAAACGGAAACCAAGGGTAAGAGGCCAATCAAACCATGTCAATTTATTGCGTCCGAAATTTCAGCCAAAGACCGCTCTGATTGGAACGACTGCATAGTCCTGATTGTGATACGGAAACGTCCCTTTACACAGACTGGACCCGGGGACTGGACCCGGGGTTTGACAGCCCCGCCACGGCTGACGATACTCGCAGCCTCATTCAGTCATGTTTCTGTCATAGGGGAGCACTCATGAGCAAGGACCTCAAGGCCTACAATATTTTCGACCTGCGCGACATCGCGCTGAAGCGTGTACCCCGGGGCTTTTTTGAATTCGTCGACCGCGGCACCGAAGACGAAGTCTCGTTGCGCAACAACCGCGAAGTCTTCGACCGCATCCGTTTCCGCACCCGCACCTTCGTCGATGTTTCCAAGCGCAGCCAGGACACCACTCTGTTCGGCGTCAAACACAAGATGCCGCTGGTGATCGCCCCCACCGGGGTTGCCGGATTGCTGTGGCACGAAGGCGAGATCGCACTGGCACGCGCCGCACGCGCTGCCGGCATCCCCTTCACACTGGCCACCGGTTCGATCACCGCAATGGAACGCGTCGCCGACGAAGCCGGTGGCGATCTGTGGTTCCAGCTCTATCTGTGGCCGGACCGCTCGATGTCACACGAACTGGTCAACCGCGCCAAGGCCGCAGGCTACAAGACGCTGGTGGTCACTGTTGACGGCGTATCTTCCGGCAACCGCGAATACAACCTGCGCAACGGCTTCACGCTGCCATTCAGCTTCGGCCTGAAAAACATGTGGGACATGGCCACCCATCCGCGCTGGCTGATGGGCGTGATGGCGCGTTACCTGCTCACCACCGGCATGCCGATGTATGCCAACTACCCCGCAGCCGCCAAAGCCAAGATGACCAAAGGCCCGGTGGGTCGCTCCAGCCTCCGAACCGATTCGATCAGTTGGGCCGACCTCGACGCACTGCGCAAGATCTGGCCGGGCAAACTGATCGTCAAGGGCATCCTCGATCCGCAGGATGCGATCTCCGCCGTCGATCACGGTGCAGACGGCATCGACGTCTCCAACCACGGCGGCCGCAATCTTGACGGCATCGTGTCGCCGATCGAGGTGTTGCCGGAAATCGTCGATGCGGTGGGCAAACGCGCGACCATCTTCATGGACAGCGGCATTCGCCGTGGCAGTGACATCGTCAAGGCGCTGGCGCTGGGCGCCAATGCGGTGATGGTCGGCCGCTCGACGCTGTATGGTGTTGCCGCCGGCGGTGAAGCCGGTGCGGCGCTGGCACTGCAGATCTACCGCGACGAAATCCACCGCAACATGGCGCTACTGGGCTGCAGCACCATCGACGAAATCGGCCCGCAATGCCTGCTGTTCGCCGACAAACATGAACTGCGGCCGCCGAAGGAACGTCCGGCGCTGCGCGTGGTCAGCGACGCAAAATCAGCGGAGTCCTGAACCGGGCGATGCGTTCGCTGCGGCCGGCAACAGACCGGCACGGGGCCGCCGGCTTTATTCAGCGACAGACTTGATGCTCACGGGATCCAGGCGTGTTCCCGCAAGATAGTTGAACCGCGGCACCACCGGCGCAGAGGCAGGCACCTCCGCCAATTCGCGGTACTTGGCAAGAACTGCAGGCACGTAACGCCGGGTTTCAGGAAAAGGCGGAATGCGCTCACCATGGCGCAATACCGCATTTTCACCGGCGTTATAAGCCGCAAGCACCAGCTCAAGGCGATTGCCGAACTGCTGCATGAGATCTTTCAGATAAAGAGTGCCCGCCCTGAGATTGTCTTTGGGTGATTGCGCCGGGTCTTTGACACCGTAGCGCAGAGCGGTGTCCGGCATTAACTGCATCAGGCCGATTGCGCCCTTGGGCGAACGCGCCGCAGGATCGTAACCGGACTCCACAAATATCACCGCATGCACCAATGCGGGATCAAGCGCGGCATTCAGCGCGGCGCTGTGAATCAGTGTGGCGTAGGGCTTGTCTGCGAGCCGCGGGGGTATGGCCTGAACATTGCGGGCCACGGGCGATGCGGTGTCAGGTACCGTCAGGCGGAACGCCTCGGGCCGGACATTCAACCGATATGCAGAGTCCGCAGCGCTTGCGGATTCTGCAACAGCCGGCGCCGCGGCCAGGCAAGCCGCAGCGGCAATCGACATGATCGGCAGAAAATTTTTGGCCATGTGCTGCAAGGTCTCAGTGCGTCACGAGGGAGACCAGTATCCCAAATAACAGCGGCGCACATCAACGCAAATCAAAAATCTGCCCGCAGCACTTGAATTAAAAAGTTATTTAAAATCAATAACTTATATATTACCCCTACAACCATCCTGCGGCCCAGGCCGATCCGGCATCAGGAAGCGGCCATTGGCATGAAACTCAGCCGCGGTACGCCCGGCTTCAGGCCTTTTCTTTTTCCCCGCCCAGCGCCTTCATCAGGCGGCCAGCCACAGCCTAACTGCCCCGCTGCTTCAATTTGGCGAACGCCAGTGCCATGGCACCCGATGCGCTGGCCTCCGGCGCCCGGCGTACCGCCTGGTCCGCAGGCCGACGCGCACCAACCCCACTGCTTTTTTCGCCAGCATCACGCGATACCCCGCTGCTGCGCGTAGCATTGCCCGCATCATCCATGCGCATGGTCAGCGCAATACGCTGGCGCTTCAAATCGACCTCAAGAACCCGCACCTTGACGATCTGGCCGGGTTTGACGACCTCGTGCGGATCCTTGACGAAACGGTTGGCCAGTGCGGAAACATGCACCAGACCATCCTGATGCACGCCAACATCAATGAAAGCACCAAATGCGGCGACGTTGGTGACCACACCTTCAAGCACCATGCCCGGCTGCAGGTCGGAGAGTTTTTCCACACCGTCCTGAAAGGTGGCGGTCTTGAATTCAGGCCGCGGGTCGCGTCCCGGCTTTTCCAGCTCGGCAAGAATGTCACGCACTGTGGGCACACCGAATCGTTCGTCGGCAAAATCCGCAGCCGGCAAGGCCTTCAGCAGTGAGGCATCGCCCATCACTTCGCCGATGCCCTTGCCGATGTGCGCAAGAATGCGCTCAACCACCGGATAGGCCTCGGGATGCACCGCAGAACGATCCAGCGGATTATCACCGCCGCTGATACGCAGAAAACCGGCTGCCTGCTCAAAGGTCTTGTCACCCAGACGCGGAATCTTGCGGATCGCCTGCCGGTTGCGGAACGGTCCCTTGGCATCACGATAGTCGACAATGTTGCGGGCCAATGTCGCGTTCAGTCCTGAAACCCGCGCCAGCAAGGGCACCGAAGCGGTATTGACGTCCACCCCGACCGCGTTCACGCAGTCCTCGACTGTCGCGTCCAGATTGCGTGCCAGCGCGCGCTGGTTGACGTCATGCTGGTACTGGCCGACACCGATAGCCTTGGGTTCTATTTTCACCAGTTCAGCCAGCGGATCCTGCACCCGGCGCGCAATCGATACTGCGCCGCGCAGGCTGACATCCAGTTGCGGAAATTCGGCAGCAGCAAAGGCCGACGCCGAATACACCGAAGCGCCTGCTTCACTGACCACGATTTTGGCCAGACTCTGGCCGGGCTTCAGCGTTGCCACCCGCTTGATCAACTCCGCAGCCAGCTTGTCGCTTTCGCGACTGGCCGTGCCGTTACCGATGGAAATCAGCTCCACGCCGTGGGCAATCACCAGCCGGGCCAGTGTCGCCAGCGATCCTTCGAGATCATTGCGCGGCTGATGGGGATAGATCGTTGCTGTATCCAGTAGCTTTCCGGTGGCATCCACCACGGCAACCTTGCAGCCGGTGCGCAGGCCCGGATCCAGCCCCAGCACAGCTTTCGGTCCTGCAGGTGCGGCCAGCAGCAGATCGTGCAGGTTCCTGCCAAAAATCCGGATGGCCTCAGCTTCCGCCGTATCGCGCAGTTGCACCATCAGTTCGGCACTGAGATGCACCTGCATTTTGATTTTCCACGACCACTGGCAGACGCCCAGCAGCCATTGATCCGCCGGCCGGCCGCGATCCCCGATGCCAAAATGCGCGGCGATCATCGCCACGCAGGGATGCGGCACTGCCGCCTCAAGCTCCGCCCCCAGGCCCAACTGCAGTGACAGCACACCCAGCGTGCGGCCGCGGAACAGCGCCAGCGCACGGTGTGAGGGAATGGTGCGCAGGGTTTCGGAATACGCATAATAGTCGCGGAATTTTTCCTCTTCCGCAGACTCCTGGCCCGCAACCACCGCAGACGCCAGAATGCCTTCGCTCTGCAAGCGGATACGCACCCTGGCCAACAGTTCTGCGGTTTCCGCAAAACGCTCGGCCAGTATGTCCCGGGCACCGTCGAGTGCAGCCTTGGCATCGGCAACATTGATCGCCTCTACACCTTCGGATGCCGGCACCACCTGAATGTAGCGCGCCGCTTCCACCTGAGGATCCAGTTGCGGATCGCCCAGCAAGGCATCGGCCAGGGGCTCCAGGCCCGCCTCGCGGGCGATCTGTGCTTTGGTACGACGCTTCGGTTTGTACGGCAGGTAAAGATCTTCCAGCACCTGTTTGGTGGCGCCAGCCTCCAGTGCGGCGCGCAGGGGATCAGTCAGCTTGCCCTGCTCCGCAATTGACGCAATGATTGTTGCGCGCCGGTCTTCCAGCTCACGCAGATACCCGAGCCGTTCCTCCAGCGTGCGCAATTGCGTATCGTCGAGATTGCCCGTGACCTCTTTGCGATAACGCGCAATGAATGGCACGGTAGATCCTTCGTCCAGCAGTGTCACCGCAGCCACGACCTGCGCGGGCTTTACGTTCAATTCAGCCGCGATCCCCTGTACGATTTTGGCCTGTGCAGCAGGCGTCAACGCAAAGCTCATGATCGGTCTTTTTCTCCGCCCAGCGCCTTGACCAGGTCGGCGAGCAGCAGCGGCAGCTCGCCGGTCATCAGCGCCACGTCGATCTCGAACTGTTCCCCCTCATCCTCGACTTCGGCATCCGATTCGCGCTTGAGTATTTCCAGGAAAGTCACGCGTTTGATCTGCAACTGTTCCGTGAGCACGAAGGAAATCCGATCGTTCCAGGTCAGCCCCAGGCGGACCACGGTTTTACCGGCGGTAATGTGGTCGCGGATCTCCTTGCCTTCGAGGTTGTGCCGCGCATAACGCACCGTGGCCTTGCCGGCATCCGAGGCCCGCAGCTCCAGATCCTGGTCGATGCTGAATGCCCCCGGGGCATCGCCTTTGACCAGCCATTCGGCCATCGCTGCCGCCGGTGAACGTTGGGTTTCCAGCCGCAGCGCCTGCATGTTGTCGTCGGCACGACGCAGGGCTTCCATGAATTGCTCGGACTTGGCATCTGCTGCCGCATCCACCGCCAGCCAGCCATGGGCCGTATCCATCCAGCCGTTGGTAGTGCTGCGCCGGGCCAGCGCGCGTGGCAGTAATTCGTTGGTCACCTGTTCGCGCAGATCGCGCATCTGCTTGCGGCCTGCGGGCCGGCCCTGCTGACGCGCAATTTCCACGGCCCGATCCTGTGCAAGCTGACGAATGATCGAGGCGGGCAGCAGTTTCTGCTCCAGCCCAAGGGCGAGCAGCCATTGCTGGTTCTGCTGATAGAGATAGCGACCGTCGTCCTGCGGACAGGTCCAGCCGCGGCTTTCCATCTGAAAGCCGCCACAGGGCTGCAGGGATTGCTGGGCGAGCTTGCGCTCCAGATCATCTGCATCACCTGCCCGGTCTGCGGGCAGGCGGTAAACAACAAGATTTTTCAGCCACATGGGAGCATAAAAAGCGGCTGATTATACGGCACTGCATCCACGCAGCCACGGATTGCTGCGGGCAAAAATTTTTACTTGACCAGCGTCACCGGCACCCGTGCCGCATGTATCACCTTGGTCGCAATCGAACCCAGCACAAGGTTGCCCAGTGTCCCCATGCCGCGCGTGCCCATGACAATTGCGCTGCAACGCAGGCGGCGCGCAGTATCCGCAATCCGGATCGCGGTATCGGAATCGCCATCCGCGACATGCAATTTGAAATCCACTTTGGCTTTCCGCAACGGTGCCGCCGCACGTTTCAGGATTGCATTGGCCCGCTCCCGCATCAACTGATCCCCCAGGCGCTTGGAAATATAAGCCCGCGTCATGCCGTAATCGTCGAATGCCGTAACGACGTGCAACAAATGCACCGTGACCGGACCATGCCTGGCTTCTTCCACGGCAAATTTGACCGCCCGCAGCGCATTTGAAGACCCGTCCACCGGCACCAGAATTTTTTTCATGGTCTGCCCCTGATTGGAAATAGGGGCAGTTTAATGAGTTGCCGGCCGGGGATGTTGATCAATATCAAATAAATGCCGGGTTTCAGTCATCGGCGGGGGCGCAAATACTCTGCCGCGAGTCAACAGCCTGAGCGCCGCGGTTACCGCGCGCTGCGCGAAGCGGCCGCGCAAACGGTATCATCGGCCCTTCTCCGCAATCACCACCCACAACACCATGACCAGCGTCAGCTACGAAAATGTCGCCACCGCCGCACTGTCGGCTTCGGCTCCCCGCATCCTGCAATCCATGCTCGCCCTCGACGACTTTGAGGCCGAGGCACGGCGTCGCATTCCCCGCCCGATCTTCGGCTACATCAACGGCGGTGTTGAAACCAACGCCTCGCTGCGCGACAACCGCGCGGTGTGGGATGAACTGCAGTTCGTGCCCAAATCTCTGGTCGATACCAGCGCGCGATCGCTCGCCACCACGCTGATGGGCAAGCAATACGACCTGCCCTTCGGCATCCCGCCAATGGGCGGGACCGCGATGACCTGCGCTGACGGCGACGTGGCGCTGGCCCGTGCTGCAGCCCGCGCCAACATTCCGATGGTGGTCAGCGGCGCTGCACTGACGCCGCTGGAACGGGTGAAAAAAGAAGGCGCCACCGCCTGGTTCCAGGCCTACCTGCCCGGCGAAGACGACGTGATCAAACAACTGGTTGAACGCGTCGAGCGCGCCGGCTACGACACGCTGGTGCTGACCGTCGACGTCTCGGTGCTCGCCAACCGCGAGAACAACGTGCGCGCTGGCTTCAGCACCCCTCTGCGGCCTTCACTGCGGCTCGCCTGGGACATGGGCACCCGCCCACGCTGGGGGCTCAACATGCTGCGCCATACACTCACCCACGGCATGCCGCACTTCGAAAACATGGGCCCGCGCGTGCCGATGATTTCCGCGCTCAACCGCCAGGCCGGACGCCGCGACCGGCTGTCCTGGCCGCACATCGAACTGCTGCGCAAACTGTGGAAAGGCCGCTTCGTAGTCAAAGGCATCCTTGATCCGCAGGACGCGGCGCGCGCGCGCGACGCTGGCGTCGACGGCGTCGTCGTCTCCAACCACGGCGGCCGCCAGCTCGACGGCGCGGTGAGCCCGCTGCGCGTGCTGCCCGCGATTAAAGCCAATGCCGGCAACATGGCGGTGATGATGGACAGCGGCGTGCGTCGCGGCACCGATGTGCTCAAAGCGCTGGCGCTCGGCGCCGACTTCGTCTTCGTCGGCCGGCCCTTCCTCTATGCCATCGCTGTCGGCGGCGAACACGGCGCGCAGCACGTGATCAACCTGCTGCGCAGCGAACTGATGACCGACATGGCGCTGGTCGGGGTCAATTCACCGTTGGAAATGCGGCCGGAACTGCTGATGGATCGGCGGGGGTATGACTGGCAAAGCGCCGGGGTTGTTAAAAAATAATAAATAAAAACAATTACTTAAATCTAAACCATCTTCTCTTCCCATAAGCTTTTATCCCCCGCTCCCCACCGCTTGGTGGGGAGCGGGTTGGGGGCGAGGGGCAGCAACTCAAGCCTGCGCAACCCCTCTGCTTCGCTTCAAGTGTGCCCTTGTCTCCCCGCAAAAAGCGGGGAGAGGGAACCTCGATCACCCCGCACTGCCGGCTCGCGCAGGCCGCTCATCCGCTTGCAGCCAACGAACCGGTCAATTAACTGACGGCATCATCCTTGGCCACAACGCTGGCGTCCTGCTTGGTCCTGGCAATTTCATCAGCATATTTGCGGGCACCAGCCTCGGTATCAAACGATGCCAGTGGTTTGTCAGAACCGGTTTCGCTGACATCCCATTTGTTGTTTTTCCCGAGCGAAACACTGAAAACGGTCGCACCCTTCTGATCGAATCCCATATTGGCCACCCTTCATCAAAAAATTACCAAAGGCAGGGCGTTCTCGACCCGAAACGGGTTCCGGCATATCGCCACTATCACACTACTTGGTCTTGCTCGTCTTGCCGCCGTCGTTAAAGGCCGGGCTTGAATGATCATTGGCCTGTCCGGGTTTCGGAAAATCCGTGTCAGCGGCCTTGGGCACATCCGGGGCCGGGGGCGGCGGTGTCGGGGCAGACGGTGGCAATGGATCCCCCGGTTTCATCAGCGAAGGCTGTGGTGCGGAGGGCACCTTCTCTTCTTTTTTACCACAACCTCCGACGAACACAACAGCGGCAACAACCAGCATCAGGTAATGATTCATGCACTCCTCCTTCGACAGCAGGGAAATAGTCCGAAAACATTTTTTTACCCCCGCAATCCAGCTTCGGGCGATCAGCGGCGGCGAAAACATCGTCGGGCAAAGCTGCGGGTTATTCCGTTCGGTATCGAACATACAGCGTGGAAACGCCGTTTCTTGTGCTGCGCATTGCCTAAAAGTGCCTGACCAAATGAAGGAATCTCTGAAGAACCGTAACGAGCGACCCGAGTGCAAGGGGCACGGCGCCCCCCCCAAGGGGACTTGCTCCGCAGCGCGCGGGAGCTGAGACATATCAAATAGATGGGCGAGGCTCCGAGCACCGCGCGACGCAGCAATCGCGCCGCACTGTAGATTATTCAGAGATTCCTGAAATCTCTCCCTCTCCCCGCTCGCGGGTAGACAAGGGCACACTTGGGCAAGGGAACACTTGAAGCAGAGCAGCGAAACCAGGTGTTTTTACCCCCCCGCGAGTGCGCGGGGAGAGGCTAAAACCCCAGGTCGCTAGACCGCCCCCGCCGCCTTCAGCGCAGCAATGTCTGCCACGCTGTAACCCAGACCGGCGAGTATGGCTTCGGTGTGCTCGCCAACCGCAGGCACCGGATCCATCCGCGCCTCGAACCCTTCAAAGGTGGCCGCCGGCAATAAAGCCGGAATCGGCCCCGCCGGCGTTTCCACTTCGCGCCAGCGCTTGCGCGCCTGCAACTGCGGGTGATCCCACACCTGATCCGGCGTATTGAGCCGCGAATTGGCAATGTCCGCGGCATCCAGCTTCGCCACCACTTCCACGCTGGTCCACAACGCAAAAGTGTTCTCGATCAGCGCTACCACTTCAGCCCGCGCCGCGGTGCGTTTGCTGTTGTTGTCATAGCGCGGATCTTTCGCCAGCACCGGCCGGCCCAGCACCTTGTCGCAGAAGTTCGCCCATTCGCGCTCGTTCTGGATGCCGAACAGCACGTCACCATCCTGCGTACGAAAGCGGCCATAAGGCACGATGGTCGCGTGGTCGGGGCCGCTGCGCCGCGGCGCCTTGCCGGAGAAATGCGTGTAATACAGCGGATGCCCCATCCACTCCGCCATGGTCTCGAACATGGTGAGGTCGATGTGCGCGCCCTCGCCGGTGCGCTCGCGCGTGTAGAGCGCCGCAAGGATCGCGGCATAGGCATGCAGCCCGGTGCCGATGTCGGTGATGGAGATGCCGACCTTGGCCGGCGACTCCGGCGTGCCGGTCAGCGACAGCACCCCCGCCTCGCCCTGCACCAGCAGATCGTAGGCCTTCTTTTTCGAATACGGCCCGGTGGTGCCATATCCCGACACGTCGCAGACGATCAGCCGCGGATGCTGCGCGCGCAATTCGGCAGCCCCCAGCCCCAGTCGCTGCGCCGCACCAGGGGCGAGGTTCTGGATGAATACATCGGCACTGGCAATGAGCTTGGCGAGTATGTTCTTCGCCTCGGGATGCTTGACGTCCAGCGTCAGGCTTTCCTTGGAACGATTCAGCCAGACGAAGTAGGCCGACTGGCCTTTGACCGTCTGGTCATAGTCGCGCGCGAAGTCGCCAACCTTGGGTCGCTCGATCTTGATCACCCGCGCGCCGAGATCGGCGAGCTGGCGCGAGCAGAACGGCGCGGCGACAGCCTGTTCGAGGGCGACGACGTTAATGCCGGATAGGGGGAGTTTGGACATGAGATCAGGCTTTCATCCCCTCTCCCCATCGCTTGATGGGGAGAGGGTTAGGGTTAGGGTGAGGGGAACACTTGAATCGAAACAGGGGGCAACCGACAGGATCAGGTTGGTCGAGATCGGGGCGCATTGTTAGAGGCGCGTTTCGCGGAATTTGATTTACACGCCCTGTAGTCACAGCTCCGCATTCAGCAACTCCACATACCGCCCGTAGCTGAACACCCTTCCCCGCCGCCGCTTGTTGAGCCGCCCCACGATACCGAGTTTCTCCAGATGCGCCAACGCCTTGTTGATGGTCGCGGGAGTGAGTTGGGTGGCCCCGGCCAACGCACCTGCCGTGACGATGGGCTGGCGCTGCAGCGCTTCGTGCACGGCGAGCACTGAGGTGGATGCGCGCCCCAGTCCGCTGATCTGCTCGCGGTCGGTGTTGACCAGCGCCAGCAGTGCGTTGGCAGTCAACACCACCTGCGCCGCGCTGGCTTCCACGCCCTCGGCAAAAAACTCCAGCCAGGCCTCCCAGTCGCCGTGCTTGCGCACGCCGTCGAGCAGTTCGTAATAGCGCGCGCGGTGCGCCCTGAAATAGAGGCTCGGGTACAGCATCGGCTCACGCAGCACGCCGTCGGCCACCAGTTGCAGCACGATCAGCAGCCGGCCGATGCGACCGTTGCCATCGAGGAAAGGATGGATGGTTTCGAGCTGCACATGCGCGAGCGCGGCCTTGAGCAGCGGCGGCGTGGCTTCGGGCTGGTTGTTGAGGAAGCGTTCCAGCGCACCCAGACAATCCGCCAGCGCTTCGGCCGGCGGCGGCACGAAGGCCGCATTGCCGGGGCGCGTGCCACCGATCCACACCTGCGTGTGCCGCACTTCGCCCGGCGCTTTGCCGCGCCCGCGCGGGTGATCAAGCAGCACCCGGTGCATGTCGCACAGCAGGCGCAGGCACAGCGGCAGGCCACCGCGCAGTTTGACGAGCCCTTCCTCCAGCGCGGCCACGCACCGACTGACTTCCTGCGCGTCGTCCAGCGGCACGCCCGGCGGTTCGTTGATCTCGTAGAGCATCAGGTCGGCCAGCGAGGATTGCGTGCCTTCGATCTGCGACGAGAGCACGGCTTCCTTGCGCACAAAGCTGTAGAGCAGCAGCGCAGCGTTGGGTAGCTGCGTGCAGATGGCATCCACGCGCCCGAGAGCAACCAGCGCATCGTCGAAGCGGCGGCGCAGCGCGGGGCTCCAGTCGATGGGCGGGGTCGGCGGCAGCGGCGCCGGCACATAAGCCTGGAAAGGCTCGGTGGCAGTGGTGACCTTGACGTAGTGGCCGGGGGTGGGCCTGCGCATGGGGGCTGAACTTAAAATAAGGGACAACGTTATTTTACGATAAGTAATTATCGTAAAACAATGGGGCGCACTAATTTAGGATACGTAGCTCGTGGACAGGCGAGAAATTAATATAACATGTTGTTTTTATTGTATTTTTTATGATTGAAAGGCCGCTCTTCATCCGCGAATGGGGAATGCTGAATGGAGCTGCTATGCCGCCGATAGTGGCTGTCCCTCTGCTTCGCTGCTCTGCTTCAAGTATTCACTTGCCCAGGTGTTCCCTTGACCCTAACCCTGCTTTGCTAGGCGCCGAGGGTGCCCCTCTGCTTCGCTGCTCTGCTTCAAGTGTTCCCTTGCCCAGGTGTTCCCTTGACCCTAAGCCTGCTTCGCTTCAAGTGTTCCCTTGTCTCCCCAGAAGTATCTCGGGAGAGGGGATCAGCCCCAGAGAGAGTGTGAATATAAGTATTTGTTTTATTTAATATTTTAGAACGACCGGGGCATACCCAGAATGTGCTCGCCGACGTAAGACAGGATCAGATTCGTCGAGATCGGCGCCACTTGGTAGAGCCGGGTCTCACGGAATTTTCGTTCGACGTCATACTCCGCGGCAAATCCAAACCCACCATGCGTCTGCAGGCAGGCATTGGCTGCTTCCCAGGATGCATCGGCCGCCAGCAGCTTGGCCATGTTGGCCTCGGCGCCGCAGGGTTGTTTGGCGTCAAACAACGCAGCCGCCTTGTAACGCATCAAATTCGCTGCTTCGACATTGACGTAACTGCGCGCGATCGGGAACTGCACGCCTTGGTTCATGCCGATCGGACGGTCGAACACCACGCGATCTTTCGCATATTTGGTGGCGCGCTCGACAAACCAGTAACCGTCACCTATGCATTCGGCGGCAATCAGGATGCGCTCGGCGTTGAGACCGTCGAGGATGTATTTGAAGCCCCGCCCTTCTTCACCGATAAGGTTCTCGACGGGAATTTCCAGATTGTCGAAAAACAGTTCGTTGGTTTCATGGTTGACCATGTTGCGGATGGGTTTGACGGTCATGCCTTTTTTCAAGGCATCGCGCAGATCGACGATGAAGATCGACATGCCTTCCGATTTCTTCTTAACCTCGCTCAAGGGCGTCGTGCGCGCCAGCAGGATCATCAACTCGGAATGCTGGACGCGCGAGATCCAGACTTTCTGGCCGTTGACGACGTAGCGGTCGCCATTCTTAACGGCAACGGTTTTGATCTTGGTGGTATCGGTGCCGGCGGTAGGTTCGGTGACACCCATCGACTGCAGGCGCAGTTCACCGGTGGCGATTTTCGGCAGATATTTTTTCTTCTGTGCATCGGAACCGTGACGCAGAACCGTGCCCATGTTGTACATCTGGCCGTGGCAGGCGCCGGAGTTGCCGCCGCTAAGGTTGATCTCTTCCATGATGATCGAGGCTTCGGTCAGTGTCAGTCCGGAACCGCCGTACTCCTCGGGAATCAGCGCCGACAGCCAGCCGGCATCGGTCAGTGCCTGGACGAAGGCCTCGGGGTAGCCGCGCACCTCGTCGACCTGCTGCCAGTAGGCGCTGTCGAAGGCGTTGCACACGGCGCGCACGCCGTCGCGCAGGTCGGTATGGCTGTTTTGGTCGGGCATGGACAGCATAGATTGAGCCTACATGTCAGGTGAAATGAAATGCGAAGCGCTGAAATCTTCAGCCAATTATAAAGGATGGGCTTCGCATCGCCTGTACATTGGCGACCGCCCGCAATCGTTCTACACTGACTGTCCCGCATACAGGAGGTATTGTGCAAACTGACCAGCAAACCCGCGCCACGTTATGGCCGGACCAGATTTTTGATGTGCTGAAAGAAACCGGCGTCAC